>OGCQ01000013.1_pt1 | contig 378683 bp, 305 predicted proteins | sample 1570161 | NCBI WGS metagenome assembly OGCQ01 (sample SAMEA4384402, study PRJEB24528) | human gut metagenome
CCCGGTTTAGATAGGCTGCGGCTCGGCAATGCTCAAATAAATTTGCCATTGCGCTCGTCTTGCGGACTTTACCGGGGATAAATCCCGGTTTAGATAGGCTGCGGCTCGGCAATGCTCAAATAAATTTGCCATTGCGCTTGCCTTGCGCTATCTTTGCCCCGATTTAAAAACTAAAATCCGAAGTAATGTCTGTTGAAAGTACAGTTCGCGCGGTAACGACTTACCGCCTTACGGAAATGAAGCAGCGGGGCGAAAAGATCGCCATGCTTACCTCTTACGACTATTCGATGGCGAAGATCGTCGATGCCGCCGGTGTCGACGTGATTCTCGTGGGCGACTCGGCGGCCAATGTCATGGCCGGGTACGAAACCACGCTCCCCATCACCCTCGATATGATGATCTACCACGCACGTTCGGTCGTGCGTGCCGTCGAGCGTGCGCTGGTCGTCGTCGACCTGCCGTTCGGCTCCTATCAGGGCAATTCGAAGGTGGCGCTCGATTCGGCCATCCGTATCATGAAGGAGACCGAGGCCGACGCCATTAAGATCGAAGGCGGCGAAGAGATTCTCGAATCGGTCCAGCGCATCCTTTCGGCCGGTATTCCCATCATGGGACACCTCGGCCTGACACCCCAGTCGATCCACAAGTTCGGCACCTATGCGGTCCGCGCCAAGGAGGAGGCCGAGGCCGAGAAACTGGTGCGCGACGCCCATCTGCTGAGCGACGCGGGATGCTTCGGCATCGTGCTGGAAAAGATTCCCGCAGCGCTGGCCGCCCGGGTGACGAAGGAGATTTCGGCCCCGACGATCGGCATTGGCGCCGGCGGAGGCTGCGACGGCCAGGTGCTCGTGATCCACGACATGCTGGGTATCAACAAGGGCTTTTCGCCCCGTTTCCTGCGCCGCTATGCCGACCTGCATACGGTGATGACCGGCGCTTTGGAGCAGTATGTCCGTGACGTGAAGGAGTGCGATTTCCCCAACGAGACCGAGCAATACTGATCCGTCATCCCGCGAGACAAAAAAACTGCATCCTGTAAAGGGTGCAGTTTTTTTCGTGGTGTGAGGTGTTTACCGCCGGATGACTATGTCGTCCGTATCGGTCGTGTAACCGTCGGCAGGCGCCTGGTCGAGCGCATTGAAACTCTTGTTCTGGACCCGTTGAACGGCTCCCTGGCCGTTGCCCGACGTGCCGCCGTTGGTCCGGATCAGTTCGCCGCAAAGGGCGATGTCCCAGTCCGTGCGGGTTTTCCAGGCGGCGTCCTGCGCGGCGTCGCCGAGCGGGCTCGTTCCGATCTTCCTGCCGGTTTCGAGCGAGATGTAAACCCACTGGTCGTCGCTGAGCCCCTCCACCGAGAGCGTTTTCACCTGCGCCGGTTCCGGAGCCGGACCTTTGTCGTCGGAGCCGTCCGAGGCACATCCCGCCAGTATTGCGCATCCCGCCAGGGCGAGCAGCAGCAGTCTATGTTTCATCGTTTTCATCGTCGTCAATCCGTTAAACTGTTAAGATTGCGGGTGCCGTCGCCCTGATAGAGATACTTGATCGTCACCCGGCCCGCTCCCCGGTCGTAGTTCGTGACTTCGAACTTGGCGTACTTGCCGCTTGCCGTGCGTATCACGTAAGGCGCCGTGTAGGGGGCCCAGAGGTTGTCGAGCCACTGTATGGCTGAGGCCGAAGTGGTTTTGAGGGCGGTCGTGGCGGCCGCAAAGAGATTCGCGCCCTTTTCCAGCACGATAGGTTGCGGAAGGTTGCAGACATACTCCTTCGGGCCGGCGGCATCCCGGTAGTCGATCACCGAAAAGGCGTTGACCACACCGCTGCCGACTTTGCCGATCTCCGAGCGGGTGATCGTCAGGAAGTATTTCGGTTCGGTGTAGGAGGCGTATTTGGGCACCGCTTCCGTGAAATCGAACGCGAGTTCGATGCTGTTGTCGTCGCTGTACTCTCCCTGCATGGGGTGGTCGCCGCCCTGATTGGCCGCGATGGCCGATTTGAGCGTGACGGTCGGCGTCGTGGCGTAGGGTTTGTCGGCCACGCCCATTGTGAAAGCGAGGTCGTTGCGCGAGTCGTAGGTCACTTTTACACGGAATACCACCTGCGGGGAATGTACCGTGCAGCTGCATCCCGTGACGTCGTGGCTCAGGGTTTGCGACGGGCGGTCCTGCAAAAAGAAATAGTAGGGCAGGTAGTAGCGGCCGTTGTCGCCCCACCACGTTCCGTAGGAGTTCACGACGATGAAGGCTCCCTTGTGGGTCTGGCCGTCCTTGGAGAACTCCACCGTGTCGTCGTAGCCGACGATGGTCATGGCGTGTGCCCCGTCCGTGGCGAGTTTCGTCAGCATGTAGGTGTAGCCCGTTTCCGACGGCCCCGAATAATTCGTGTCGAAGGTCCATCCGGTGGCCAGCGCCGAATAGGAGAGGATGCCGCCGTGGGCGCTGCCGTCGCCGGCGTCGTAGAGGTAGCGGCGGGCGAGGTCGATGCCCTCCTGCGAGGTCACCTCGAACGAGATGATCTCCTTCACGCGGTTCTGCATCGCCCGGGTGTATTTGTCGTAGCCGCTCGCCCATTTGAACGAGAAATAGCTCGAAGGGTCGGGGAAGTCGGCCAGCGACATGGCCCCCTGCTGCCGGGCGATGTTGAGCCCCTGCTCAGCGAATCCGCCCTGGTCGATGCCGTCGTTCAGGAAATTCCAGGTGTAGAAATAGCTGAATGTATTGGCATCCGAGGCTTGGGCATCGCGGTCCAGCAGCCGGTTCATCTCGTAGGTGAACAGGTAGCGGATGCCCGACGACTGGGCGCAGGAGCCGCCTTTCTGATCGAATACCTTCGGGAAGTATTTGAGCTTCGAGTTGTCCACGCTCGCGGGCAGGGAGCCTTCGAGGGGTTTCGACGGCGCCCACGAGGCGGCCGCCGCGCGGATGGCCCGCACCTCGTCGGTCAGCTTCGGAACCTCGTAGGTCCGGGTGGGCTGTGCCGTCGCCAGGTGTCCCGCCGCTGCGAACAGGAGCAGGGATAGGATACGTTTCATTATTTCAGTCGGTTATAGGTTTTCAGCGCCTCGTTGCGCACTGCGGGGGCGAGCGATTCGTCGCGGCTCATGTCGAGGGCCGTGCGGGCGATCTCGTCGCGGCGCACCGAGAGCGTGAACCAGCCGAAAGCCTCCAGCATGGCCTGCTGAACTTCCGGATCGTCGCTCTTGCGTAGGTAATCCAGCAGTTCGGGGACCATGAAATGCACGTAGTAGTTGCGCATCGAACGGATGTCCTGCATGCGGCTCTTTTTCGTCCGCTCGGGGTCCATGACCGACTTCATCGAGGCGGTCCAGCGCTTTGCATTGACTTCGATGGAGTGGCGGATCAGCCTGTGCACCGTTTCGGAGTCGATGTAGTTGGTCGCGGGGAACTGCCGTTCGAATTCGGCGATCAGTTTCTCGCCGTCGAACATCGGCATCGCCTGTTTGAGCGAGAACTCCACGCGTTCGGAGGTGTTGTTGCGGATCGCGGCGGCGATCATCGCCGGAATGAGCCGTTCGTCGCCGCTCTTGGCGAGCATGTTGGCGGCGAAGCGCTCGACCATTTCATAATTGTCGGACATGCCGAGTGCGATGGCTTCGATGAAGTTGTCGTCGCGGCACTCCGAGAGGTTGACGAACGCCTGCATGCGCAGCTGGTGGCTGTCGCTTTCGCGGAAGATACGCAGCAGGTCCGCCGACGAAAGGTCGCCGCGACGGAAGAGCTTTTCGACGGCCAGCGCTTGCAGGGCGGGGTAGCGGTTGTCTGCAAGGAGCCGTTTCCACGCTGCGGGGCTGTCCTGCCGGAGCAGTTCGTCCACGTCGATCCGTTTGTCAGCCGACGCGAAGCGGAAGGTCGGGTCGCCGATCAGGTGTTGTTCCAGATAGGGGGCGTATTTGGCCAGGTTGCCGACGCTCATGCCCAGTCCCGTGAGGCCCACATAACGATCCACCCATTTGTCCTGCAATACGTTCACCGAGTTGGCCAGCACGGCGACGGTGCGTCCCGGGCTGAAAATGTAGGCGTTGGCGATGCTGCTGTCGCGGTGGAACGAGCCGTTGAAGCAGGCGTCGAGCGACACGACGCGGCATTCGGGCGTATAACGGCCGAAATCCGAAAGGTAGAGGTCCAGATCCCAGAGGTATAGGGAATCCGCGGCCCGGGTCTTCGGATCGTCGGCGCCTGCGAACCATGCGTCGGGAAACTCTCCGTAGCGGCGCGTGATGCGCGCCCGGGCGCTGTCGGCCGGGATGTCGTGCGAAATGGCGTGGCGCATCGACTCCCGCAGGTACATTTTGATCTGTGCAATCTGCTGTTTGGTGTCGTTGGTCATCGGCAGGTTGTTCAGGTACTCCGTGTCCCAGTCGCCGTGGTGGTGCAGGACGGCGAAGTCGAGGTCGCGGCGCTGCATCTCGTTCATCAGCCGCGGTTTGATGTGCGCGTCGCGCTTGTGGTCGATGTAGCTGATGCCGTTGCGCTGCCGTTCGAGCCACGGGAAGTGTTCGAACAGCGTTGCCTTTTCGTCGATGCGGGCCACCATCGACTCCGAGATGAAGCCGTTGCCGCTGAAAAAGAGAATCTGGTCGACCGGTTCGGGATTGCGCTTGGCCTCCACGACCTTCTCCAGATAGCTGCGCAGTTTCTCATAACGCGAGGTCCCGCTGCAATCGGTGGGGCGGATGCGGCCCGAATAGATGTCGGGACGGGTCTGCTGGGCCGATTCGGCGGTCAGCGAATAGTAAAAACATCCGGGGTGGATGCTGTCGCGTCCCAGCGGGGCGAATTCGAGGCTGAAATCGTCGTAGAAACGGTCGGTGGGAACCGACGACTGCCAGCGGTCGAACGCCACCTGGTCCATTTTGAAAGCGCTCGTGAGGTGCTGGGCGTCACGTACCATCACTACCGGAATGTCGCCGATGAGCACGGCTCCCTCGATCGGGGCTTTCGGCTGCTCCCAGAGCTGCCGGAGCACCTGCCGGAGCGAGTCGGGCTGTCCCGTGCGGTCGATGACGAAATGCACTTCCAGGCCGCTTTTCCCGATTTCGGCGGCGTAATCGTCGACCTGCCGGCGGGCTTCTTCATAGCTCCGGGCGTCGATCACCACGGCGAAGCCGCGGCGGGGCGAAGCCGCAAAAAGTTGTGCGGAAGCGATTGTCACCGCCGCTGCCGCGAGGAGTATTTTCTTGAATGTTTGCATGAATGAAAAGGCTGTTTTGTGTGTCAGAAAAGAATTTCCACGCCGAACGTGAACCGTCGGCTGTCGGTACCTTCGAGCAGGTCGGTGTAGTTACCCTCCCCGATGTAACGTTTCAGTGAAGCTTCGGCATAGAGTCCGGCCCACAGTTTTCCGAAAAGGCGGCGGTAGCGGACTGCCGCGTTGCCGCCGATCCAGGTTGCGGTGATGTATTCGAATGCCGGGTTGGTGTATGCCTGCTTGATGCGGTCCTGCACGTGCTGCGAGGAGGTGATCGGAGCGGCTCCCCGCACGCCGAGCGTCGCCGTGATCCGGTTGCGGCCGAATGCGAAGAATTTCGATGCCTCGACCGACCCGATGATGCGGGTGTAGCTTCGGTTGTAGCCGTCCCCCTCGAAGTGGGTCGTTTCCGAATCCTCATACCGTCCTGCGGCGTGCAGTGCAAAGGTCGGAAGCCCGTCGCGGAGCTTGTCGAAACGGTATTCGGCCCGGAAGACCGAAACGGTCTCCTTGTTTTTCAGCCCCGAAGCCTGCACTTTGTAGGAGAGCTGGTTGTTCTTGTCGGGGTCTACGTAGGCGGTTTGTTCGTACCAGATACCTTCCACGCGCTTGTGGTCCCATCCGACGATGACGTTGTGCGTGCGCCGGGAGTTGCCGAAACGCAGGCGGTCGCTGACGCCGAAACTCGTGCGCGAATAGTCGCCGCCGAGGAACGTGAAAGCGGCGCCTCCGTCACGGGCCTCCTGTGTGCTCGACGCATAGGTAGCTTCGAGCAGGTTGGCGAAGCCCCGGCCGCCGTCCCAGGCGAATTGCAGGGCTCCGGTGTACTCCGTGCCGGTGTAGTTGCGCGGATAGGATAGCGACGTGCCGGTCGAGATCGTGCTGTAATCGCCCAGCCCGTTGAAACGGAAATAGACGTAGGATTCGCGCGGGTCGATGACCTCGTGCGAGATCGACTCGCTCATCAGGTCGAATCCGCCCGAGAGTCCCAGCGAAAATCCGCCGCCCATCAGGTATTGGACGCCGGGCGTGATGACGAAATGCATGCCGTCGGTCTTGGGGCGCGGGTCGGTCTGGTTGGCCGAACTGCCGGTGTTGTAGTCGAGCTTCAGGGCGAGTATCAGCCGTTCCAGCGGCTTGTAGGCCACCGTTCCGCTCAGGTTGAAGCGCTGGGTGTTGAAATCCGACGGGATCGAATCGCCGAGGATGAAAGGATTGTCGTCGGCGATCTGAAGCGTCGAGTTCCAGCGCCGGGCATACTCCTTGCCGTCGTTGTAGGCGATGCTTCCGGAGCAGATCACCTTGTTGAACCGCTGCTGTCCGGAGATTCCGACTCCGAAGGCGTTGATCTTCGAGGATTCGTCCACATCGTGCAGGTCGCCCCGGCGGATGTCGTAATCCGCATGGAAGTCGAGCAGGTTCCCGACGGGCGAGAACCACAGCGCCGAGGGGTTGTGGCTCCGGGAATAGAGGTTTCCGGAGCGCTCTATTTCCTGATAGACGGGAAGTTGCGCCTTCTGCTGGGCACGAAGCGTTCCGCCGCCGAAGAGCAGCAATGCGCACAATGCGGTACCCGGGTATCTTTTCATCGTAAGAAATGCGTTAGGTGTGGTGTCGTAAAACCGAAACGGCGCTTTTCGACGGCACCGTTTCGGTCGTGATTGCGGAATCGGATTCCGGTCTTAGTCCGCCTGCGTGGGGTGTACGCCGGGGGTAAGCGGCTGCTCCGTCAGGAAATCGTTCGTCGTGTTGTTGGTGTCCTGATAGTAGGCGCGTCCTCCCTCGACTTTGGTCACCTTGCGGCGGATGCTCTTGCCCGAGAATCCCGAGACAGCGGCGAATCCGGCGTCGTCGCGAGCCAGCAATGTGTGATAATGGGTGCTTTCCGTAGCGTCGTACATTTCAACGGCGTCGAGCAGGTATTCGCTGGGAAGCATGAAATAGAGTTGCGTTGCGTCTACTTTGTTCGGTTCGGTCATGAAGTTGTCCGAGTTGGCGGCGAACTGCGAGGGAGTCATGCCTTCGGGCAGTTTGGCCAGAACCAGACCCCCGCCGAAGAAGCCCGGGCCCAGACGGCGCTGGTTTTCGAGGTTGTAAACGATTTCGAGGTTGGGAGCGTCGTAGTCGGCGTCTGCCTGGCCTGCGTCGGGAACGTAGCACTCCCAATCGGCATTGGCGAGGTTGGCGGCGCCGTCGGCCGACCAGTCTTTGGCATCGTTGGCGACGACCACGCTTTCGCCCGGTTGCAGCGGGTGCTCTTTACCCGTGCCGGGGAAGGCGGCTACGATGCCGTAAAGCGGGTATTTGTCGAGCTGTGTGCCGGAGGCGTCCACCCAGGGGTTCGGTTTGGCCAAAACGGTCATTGCGCCGATAATCACCTGGTCGAGATATTGTACCTCGTCCGAATTGTTGACGATTTCCATATAGGTATCGTTCAACTTGTAATTGTATGAGGTCGAGTACACCTCTTTGAATACGAGCGGTGATTTGTTGACCTCGGTCAGGGTCACCGCAGCGCTCTTGTTGTCGAACACGTCGGCCGTAGCGGCGCCGGTGAAAGTGATGGTCGTCGAATAGCGGCCCGTCGCGGTGATCTGGTACTGTCCCGACGACACCTCGAACGTGACCGACGTTGCGCCGGCGGCAGTGGTTTCGGTATAGGTCAGCTCCTTGTCGGAGTTCACGGCCGTCACGGTCATGGCCGGCAGCTGTGATGCTTCATATCCCGTGGGAGCGGTCAGGTTGACCGTCAGTTGGAGTTTTTTCGATCCGTTGTCGCCTCCGTCGTCGTCGTTGCCGTTGTCGCAGCTTGCGAACAGCAGGGTGGCGCTTGCTGCGAAGAGCAGCCCGGCCTTTGCCAATAAGTTCGTCCTTTTCATCGTTTCCTGGTTTTTATGATACAAATGGTGATTTTTTGAGTTATCTGCTGCCGATACGCAGTTTCAGCTCGGCGCCGAAATACATGTCGGGGTAAATCTGCTTGTAACCCGTGCGGGTGTCGTAATAGTGCCAGCGGGAGGTGCGCGTGAAATTGTTGGCCGTGAACGAAAGTTCGGCGACGCGCCCGATCTCCTTCGTCAGGCGGAAGTTGAACATCACCCACGGGCGGAACGTTTCCCGGTCGTAGGCGGTCGCAAGGGACTTGCCGACCATCTGGGAGTATTCCGGACGCCCCTCGAATCCCTTTTGCCAGGCTGTGTAGTTGCCCTGCTTGTCGTAGAACCCGACGGGCATGACCTGCATGAACTTCCCGTCTTCGGAAAGGCTGAACAGGTCGTTGCCGCTGCCGTCCTGCCAGACGTTCTGCTGGCTTTCGTACCAGACGACCTGCATGGTCGTCGAGAAGACCAGTTTCAGTTGCGGGATGTGGGTGATAAAGCGGAAATTGGTGTTCACGCGGTTTTGCAGCGTGCCGCTTCCGGCCGGCATAAGGCGGATGTAGTCGTAGGTTTCGTTGATCTTCGAATAGTATTCCTGCTCGTCGGTGCGCCTGATATGGAACCACGCTCCGTCGATGATCAGCGAAGTGCGCAGGGCGCGCCAGCTTCCGAGGTCGAAACTGTACTCGACGCCTTGTTTCTCGGTGCGCGAATTGTTGGTGGGGCGGTAATAGGTGGCGATGTAGTCCTCCTTTTTCGTTGCGGCCTCGACGGTGCGGCCTGACTCGTCGGTGTATGTCACCTTGCCGTTGTCGAACCGGAGATCGGTGGCCTCCGACGGTACGTCGTAGGTTTCGTAGTGCATGTAGTGGGGTGTCGTCGAGAAGCCGAATTCGTTGGTGTGCTTCTCGCGGAAATAGGTCACCATACCGCGCACGCGCCCCAGCCGGAACGAAAGTCCGGCCTCGTACTTGCGGCTGCGGGCGGGTTTGAGGTTGGGATTCGCCAGATCGGTCAGGATGTCGGTGGTCATGACACCCAGCGTTCCCGTCGGGTCCGTGTTGGAGATTTTGGCCAGGCTGACCCGGTCGAAATAGGCGTCGTCGGGGTAGAGGTAGAGCAGCGTGGGCATCTTGTAGGAGAGGCCCCAACCGCCCGTGACGGCGACGGCCGCCCTGGGCCCTTCGTACAGCGAATAGTTGAGGTTGACACGCGGCTCGGCGACGAAGATGTCGTCCTGCCTGGCCTGCGGATCGAGGAACATGTTCGTCAGGCGCACACCGGCCTGCAGGGCGAGCGACGTTCCCCCGATTTTGAGATTGAGCCTGTCTTCAAAGAAGAAGGCGAGGTTGTTCAGCGCCGGAACATCCCGGAACGACCGGGGACGCAGTGCTTGGCTGGATGTGTTCTGCGGCGGTTGCCGGATGTCGAAGATCAGCCCGCCGCCGTAATTGGCGTCATACCGCCAGTCGACTCCGGCCCGGAGATTGGTAAAATTCCCCCCCCCTCCGAGTTGGATGATCTTGTTGGCCTTTACTTGTAGATAAACGCTCAGCGGCTTACCTTCTATTTCATAGTCCGAATAGTACGACGACGGGAGGAACGTACCCAGTCCGACACCGGGTTTGAGCGTGTGGGTGACCACGCTGCTGGCCGAAGCGATGTAGTCGTGCAGCTGGTCGCTCTGGTAGGCCTGCGATACCATGAAGCCGTATTCGAGGGCCGTAAGCGCGGCGCCGTTGATTTTCCAGCTGCCTTCGGCGTTCAGACGTGCGCCGATGCTCTTATTCTTAAAGGTGCTGCTCGTGACCTGCATCTGCGGGTCGGTCTTGCTGTTGTTGACGTTCGAGTAGAACGAGCCGTTGAGGCGCAGGAGCATGGGGCGTCCCGCTACGTCGAAACTTTTCGAGTAACCCAGCGTCGCGGTGATGCGGTCGTAACCCAGGTAACGCTTGCGCGTATCGCCGAATGACTGCGTCCAGTCGATGCCCGCGTTGATCGCGCTGCCGTTTTTGAGCGTGAATCCCTTGCCGGCGTACACCATTTTCGAATAGGGGTCGGCCTTGAATTTGGCCTCCCAGGGCGTTGAGCCCGTTTTGGTCTTCACGATGACGACACCTGAGGTCAGGTTGCCGTATTCGACCGACGGAATGCCGCGGATCACCTCCATCGACTCCACGTTGTCGGGCGACACCGAACGCAGGTCGACGCCTTTGCCGGCCGTCGTCTGGTCGCTCATGCCGTTCTGCGACTGGTTCGAGGCGCTTCCCGCGAGCGAGGGCGAGAGGGCCTGCAAGTTGCCGTCGTTCGAGAGCGGGGCTCCGTCGACGATCACCGCGGCGCCCAAGGCGTTGTTGGCGTTGGAGCCGATCTCACGGATGGCGGCCTGTCCCACGCCGTTCAGGTTGGGGTTGACCGACAGGTTGCCCGGAAGCAACTGGAACATGTCGCCGATGCTCATGGGCTGGATGTGGCGGATGGCCTCTTCGCCGATTTTCGACGTGGAGCCCGCACCGGTGGGCTGGGCCGTCACCACGACCTCCTCCAATCCGAGGCTCAGCGGCGTGAGTGCGATTTGGAGGTCCTTGATGTCGGCCGAGAGGACCAGTTTCCGCTCGACGGGGCTGTACCCGAGGAACGAAACGTTGTAGGTGATGGGGCCGCCTTTGAGTTTGTCGAGCCGGAATGCACCCTTCTGGTCGGTCACTACGCCGATCGTATTGTTGACCACGAAAGAGGCCAGCGCCACGGGTTCTCCCGTTTCGGCATTCACAACCCGCCCCGAGATGGAGTAGAGGGGTGTGCTGCTTTTTTGGGCGTGGGCGTCGTATATGGCAAGGAGGAGCGTGATGCTCAGGAGTCGGAAGGCGCGTATCATCGTTTGGATAGCTTTGTTTGTTCGCAAATCTATGCAGATTTTAATGATTTTGCAAATTTACGGGCGTCAAACATAACGTGCAATCCCCATAAAAAGGTATTTTTTTGTCGTTGCCGGAGCCTCGGAACGGCTTTCGGGGCCTTTGCGGGGCGTTGTCGGTCCGTTCGGGCGCGGCGTTTACATTTTGTTGATAAAAAAATCGGCGGATAGGTCCGGAAATTAGGCCGTTTCGAAAAAAATGATTACTTTTGCGAGCAACAAAAATCCACGTTCATTATGTCTTTTATCAATGAAAGGGTTCAGCCCGAAGGACTTACCTTCGACGACGTGCTGCTTATACCCGCCTATTCGGAAGTGTTGCCGCGAGAGGTCAATGTTCAGACCCGTTTTTCGCGAAATATCAAGCTCAACATCCCCATCGTGTCCGCCGCCATGGACACCGTCACCGAGGCGCCGCTGGCCATTGCCCTGGCCCGCGAAGGAGGTATCGGCGTGATCCACAAGAACATGTCCATTGCCGAACAGGCCGCGCAGGTGCGCCGGGTGAAGCGTGCCGAGAACGGCATGATCTACGACCCGGTGACCATCTCCAAGGAGAACACCGTCGGCGATGCCCTGAATCTGATGAAGGAAAACAAGATCGGAGGTATTCCTGTGGTCGATTCGGACAGGATGCTTATCGGCATCGTCACCAACCGCGACCTGCGTTTCCAGCGCGACATGTCGCGCCGTATCGAGGAGGTGATGACTCCCGGCGACCGTCTGATCACGACCCGGAATCCCGAACTCGAGCATGCGTCGGAAATCCTGCTCAACAGCAAGATCGAGAAGCTCCCCGTGGTGGACGATGCGGGGCGTCTGGTGGGGCTTATTACTTATAAGGACATTACCAAGGTGCAGGACCATCCCAATGCCTGCAAGGACGCCAAGGGGCGTCTTCGCGTGGCTGCCGGCGTGGGCATTACGCCCGATGCGCTGGACCGCGTCCGTGCGCTGGTCGCCGAGGATGTCGATGCCGTGGTGCTCGACTCCGCACACGGCCATTCGATCGCCATGGTCCGCAAACTGCGTGAGATCAAAGCCGAGTTTCCGTCGCTCGATGTCGTCGCCGGCAACGTGGCTACGGCCGGTGCCGCGATGTTCCTGATCGAGAACGGCGCCGACGGCGTGAAGGTCGGCATCGGTCCGGGTTCGATCTGTACGACGCGCATCATCGCCGGAGTGGGCGTTCCCCAGCTTTCGGCCATCTTCGACGCCGCGTCGGCCGCCGCCGCCTCGGGTGTACCCATCATCGCCGACGGCGGTTTGCGCTATTCGGGCGACTTGGTGAAAGCATTGGCTGCGGGCGGTGACTGCGTGATGATCGGTTCGATGTTCGCCGGTACGGAGGAGGCTCCGGGCGAGACGATCATCTACAACGGCCGTAAGTTCAAAAGCTACCGCGGCATGGGCTCGATCGACGCCATGAAGGCCGGTTCGGCCGACCGCTATTTCCAGAAGGGCTGCGAAAACAATTTCAGCAAGCTCGTCCCCGAGGGTATCGCTGCCCGCGTGCCGTTCAAGGGTTCCCTCTCCGAGACGGTCTACCAGCTGATCGGCGGCGTTCGTGCCGGCATGTTCTACTGCGGGGCGAAGGACATTCCGACGTTGCAGCAGGCGCGGTTCGTCCGCATCACGGCTTCGGGCATGCACGAGAGCCATCCGCACGATGTGGCCATTACGAGCGAGGCGCCCAACTATTCGAGCGAACGATAAACAACCTACGATAATGCAGGAAAAAATTCTCATTCTCGACTTCGGGTCGCAGTACACGCAGCTGATCGCACGGCGTGTCCGCGAACTGAGCGTCTATTGCGAAATCCACCCCTTCAACAAGATCCCGGCGCTCGACGCATCGGTGCGGGGTGTGATCCTTTCGGGCAGTCCCTACTCCGTGCGGGACGCCCAGGCACCGACTCCCGACCTTTCGGCCATCAAAGGCAAACTGCCGCTGCTGGGCGTCTGCTACGGAGCCCAGTTCCTCGCTTCGGCCTTCGGCGGCGAGGTGCAGCCCGCACCCAGCCGCGAATACGGCCGTGCGATGCTCACCGTCGGCGACCCGTCGGATGCGCTGATGTGCGGCCTGCCGGCTAAAACGCAGGTGTGGATGTCGCACGGCGACACCATCACGCGCGTACCCGATAATTATAAGCTGATCGCCGGCACCGGAGATGTGCGCGTCGCCGCCTATCACATTGCGGGCGAGCAGACCTGGGGCATTCAGTTCCACCCGGAGGTCTACCACTCGACCGACGGCACGCAACTGCTGAAAAACTTCGTCGTGGGTATCTGCGGCTGTGAACAGTCCTGGACCTCGGAGAGTTTTGTGGAGTCCACCGTGCGCGAACTGCGCGAAAAGCTGGGCGACGACAAGGTCGTGTTAGGGCTTTCGGGCGGAGTCGATTCGTCGGTGGCCGCCGTGCTGCTGCACAAGGCCATCGGCAAGAACCTCTACTGTATCTTCGTCGATTCGGGACTGCTGCGCAAGAACGAGTTCGAGGACGTATTGGAGTCGTATAAGAACATGGGCCTGAACGTCAAAGGCGTGAAAGCCGGAGCCAAGTTCCTGGGCGATCTGGCGGGCGTCGCCGACCCCGAGCGGAAACGCAAGATCATCGGCCGCGACTTCGTGGAGGTATTCAACGAGGAGGCCATCCAGATCGAGGATGTCAAATGGCTGGCCCAGGGTACGATCTATCCGGACGTGATCGAGTCGTGTTCGGTCAACGGCCCTTCGGCCACGATCAAGTCGCACCACAACGTAGGCGGACTTCCTGAAAAGATGAACCTGAAAATCGTCGAGCCGCTGCGTCTGCTGTTCAAAGACGAAGTGCGCCGCGTGGGACGTTCGCTGGGCATTTCCGAACAGCTGATCGGCCGCCATCCCTTCCCGGGACCGGGCCTTGCGATCCGCATTCTGGGCGACATCACCCCCGAGAAGGTCGAGATCCTGCAAAACGTGGATAAGATTTACATCGACTCGCTGCGCGCCGCCGGGCTGTACGATAAGGTATGGCAGGCCGGAGCGGTCCTGCTCCCGGTAAAGAGCGTCGGTGTGATGGGTGACGAACGCACCTACGAGAGTTGCGTGGCCCTGCGCGCCGTGACTTCGACGGACGGCATGACAGCCGACTGGGTGCACCTTCCTTACGAGTTCCTGGCCAATGTCTCGAACGATATCATCAACAAGGTCAAAGGGGTCAACCGCGTTGTCTACGACATCTCCTCGAAACCGCCCGCAACGATCGAGTGGGAGTAGGGGTGTTCCCGCTGTATGACGAAAGAACCGCATCCGTTCGGATGCGGTTCTTTCGTCACAGGATTGTCGCCGGCCTGTCACGGCGGTGAAACGTCGGGCGGGTAATTTTGCGGTGTGATCGGATGAAACCTCGCACAACTGATAACCGTATCCCTGAAACTTCACCGGCCCCGCCTGTACCGGGCGGGGCTTTTTTACGTTCGGAGTGTACGCCGATCCGCCGAATTGCGTATATTTGCAGGACGAACAGCTCCCGATCGAATGAAAGATTTTGCAGCCATAGATTTTGAAACGGCCAACGGAAAGCGCACGAGCGTCTGCTCGGTGGGTGTCGTCGTCGTGCGCGGCGGCGAGGTGACCGACACGTTCTACCGCCTGATCCGTCCCCGTCCCAATTATTACAGCCATTTCACCACGGCCATCCACGGCCTCCGTTACGAAGATACGGCCGAGGCCCCCGATTTCGCCTCCGTATGGCGCGAAATCGAGCCCCGCATCGAGGGACTTCCGCTCGTGGCGCACAATTCGCCTTTCGACGAAGGATGCCTGAAGGCGGTCTTCGATCTCTATGGCATGCCTTATCCCGGCTACACGTTCTATTGTACCTGCCGGGCGTCGCGGCGTATCTTCGGCAGCCGCCTGCCCAACCACCAGCTCCACACCGTTTCCGCCGCCTGCGGCTACGAGCTGGAAAACCACCACCACGCGCTGGCCGATGCCGAAGCCTGCGCGCAGATCGCACTCAAACTCCTTTGAATAAAGAAATTCCGGAACTTCGAAGTTCCGGAATTTTTCGATTAAAGCCCCAGCTCCAGCTGGAAACGGATCTCCCAACGGTTGTAATTCGGGTCTGCGGACCGGCTGCGGGTGTTGTACGACATGTCGGCCTGCACCTTCAGACTATGGCCGATGATGTAGCGCGTGACACCCAGCGTGGTCTGGTTCCAGTTCCGGTATCCGGCCAGCGGTTGCACTTTCTCCTCGGGGAATAGCGTCGAGTTGCGCAGGGCTACCTCCCATTTGTTCCGGAACAGGTAGCTGGCCTGGATGTTGAGGCCCTGCCCGCTGTACACGAAAGCATTCCGGTCGCCGTCGAACAACGGTTCGTCGCAGGTGCGTCCCATATAATCGGTGTAAAAGGCGAATCCGCGGTATTTGAGGATGAAGTCGGCGAAGTAGGAGCCGAGGTTGCGCGTGGCGTCGTCGGGCATGATTGCGCCCCGCTGGCCTTTCAGGCGCGAAGCCTTGTGGTTGTAGGAGTAGGCCCCGGCGATCAGGATGCGGGGACGTTCCTCGAAGTCGAAATCGCCTTCCAGCAGGTCGCCCTTGGCCGAGAAGCGTCCCAGCGGGTAGAGTTCCAGACGCCCCGTGTAGGCCATCCCTCCGTTCGACGAACTGCCCCAGTTGCGGCCCTCGCCGAGCGTCACGGAACCTTTGGCCGAGAGGTCGAAGCCGCTCTTGCGGTCGAGGTTGTACTCGCCGAAAAATCCGAAATCGCGGTCGAGGTTGAACTCGCTGTTGACGATGCTGCGGTCGACGAACTGCAGGGCGCTCGACGAGTTGATCCGCGCGCGGTTGGCTTTGATCTTGGTCTGTCCGAACCCGATGTTCCATTTGGCGCTCGGGACGTAGTAGACGATGGCGTCGCGCACGATGTTCATGTTTCCGTTGGGCAGCACCTCGGTGTCGTAACCGGTGAATCCCAGCTGAACCGAGTAGACCAGCTTGGGCGAATAGATGTAACCGTCGAAGCGCAGCCGGAGGCGTTTTACCCGGGCGTCGGTCTTGGTGAGCGTGAAATCGTCGTCGAACGACAGCGCCAGGAGGTTCTGCATCCGGAAACGCATCGTCAGCTCAAACCAGTTGTTTTTGGGGCGGAACGTGATGCCCTTGCCGACCTCGATGTTGGGCATGTTGCGCAGTTGCTCGATCAGTTCGTAGGTCGAATCGGCCGTAATGATTTCGGCCCGGGGCTGGGCGGTTCGGGGCTGCGGTTCCCGGGCTGCGGCCAGCGACCAGCAGACGGTGAGCAGGAGCAGGATCGGTAATTTTTTCATCATCGGAATCTCTGTTTGTTTTCTTTCGGGGACGTGCCGGGCAAAAATACAAAAAATGTGCACGTGTTGAAGTTTCCGCTGCAAAGTTGGGGCTGAAATCTGAAATAAACTTGAAATCACGGCTTTTGCAACTCCGGATATGTGAGAAAAAACGGAAAAAATAGGATTTGTGGAATAAAATGTGTATGTTTGTACCGAAAACAATCGAGTTTTGTTTTGAATCTTCTTTGGCAAGTGTCTGATACTGCATCTGTATAGCAGTTTCCCCAATTCTCAAAATCGACCTCATCCCTTACTCTTTTGTTCTGTGCGATGCGTTTGCGGCGTATTGCAGTTGTTTTCCGAATCCGCAAAAAACAAATAGATTGAATGGCCAAACGAATTACATCGGGAAAGCGAGAAAGAGAAAAACTAAAACAGACAAAGCGTCAGGACAAGCAGAAGAAAAAGGAGGAGCGCATGAGCGGCGGCAGCCGCAGCTTCGAGGATATGCTGGCTTATGTCGATGAGAACGGCGTGCTTCATACCTCACAGGAGGACGTAAAACCCCGGGAGGAGGTCGATATCTCCGAGATCGAGGTTTCGGTACCCCGTCAGTCGGAGATCGAGGACGAAGAGCCCATGAGCGGACGGGTGGAATATTTCACCGCTTCGAAGGGATACGGCTTCATCAAAGACGCCTCGGACGGCGAAAAATACTTTTTCCATATCACCAACGCCCCGGCGGGGATCGCCGAAGGCGACCGGGTGACTTTTGAACTCGAGCGCGGCACGCGCGGAATGAACGCAGTACGGATAGCTATTATCAACAAATAGGCATTTTTTAACTTTTATTTTAATTTTTTAGCAGAATGAACATTTATGTTTCGCATCTGAGCTGGGGCACGAGCAGTGAAGGCTTAGGAAATTTATTCGCACAGTTTGGCGAAGTCGCTTCGGCCAACGTCATCACTGACCGGGAAACGGGTCGTTCGCGCGGTTTCGGCTTTGTCGAAATGCCCGACGACGAGCAGGCTCGGAAGGCTATGGAACAGCTCAACGGCACCAACTTCGAGGGCCAGACGATCACCGTAAACGAGGCTCGTCCCCGTGAGGAGCGTCCTTCGGGTGGTTTCGGCGGCAACCGCGGCGGTGGCTACGGCGGCGGCAACCGCGGCCGGAGATTCTAAACGAGTCCGACAGAGAACGATCTTCGGGGATTATCCCCTTAACCCATACGAACGAGGCGGTGCGAACCGCCTCGCTTTTTTATTTCCCACACGCACAGCGATATCGGGAGAGATGCGGAAAATAGCTGGCTGAAGCCCCGTGTTTTTCGAAAAAAAGCGATATCTTGCCGTCGTGAAAGCGACTGTGCTGGAAAAACTCAAAGTGCTGGCCGAATCGGCCAAATACGACGTCTCGTGCGCGTCGAGCGGCGTCACGCGTCGTAACCGCCCGGGCGATGTGGGCAGCACGGCGGGGTGGGGCATCTGCCACACCTTCACCGCCGACGGCCGCTGCGTCTCGCTGCTGAAGATCATGCTCACCAACGTCTGCATCTACGACTGCGCCTACTGCATCAACCGCCGCAGCAACGACATCCCGCGCGCCGCGTTCACCCCCGACGAACTGACCGAGCTGACGATCGAGTTTTTCCGCCGCAACTACATCGAGGGGCTGTTTCTCTCGTCGGGCGTCGTCCGCAATCCCGACTACACGATGGAGCGCATGGTCCGCGTGGTCCGCGACCTGCGCACGGTCCACCGCTTCAACGGCTACATCCACCTGAAAAGCATTCCCGGCGCCAGCCCCGAGTTGGTTGCCGAGGCGGGACGCTATGCCGACCGCATGAGCGTCAATATCGAAATCCCGACGGAGCGCAACCTGCTGCTGCTGGCTCCCGACAAGAACTACGAGAGCATCTACCGCCCGATGAGCTACATCCAGCAGGGGGTGCTGCAAAGTGCCGAGGAGCGTGCCCGCTTCCGCCATGCGCCCCGCTTTGTCCCTGCGGGGCAGAGTACGCAGATGATCGTCGGGGCCACCGACGAGAGCGATCGCGACATTCTGCTGCTTTCGTCGTCGCTCTATGACCGTCCCACGATGAAGCGCGTCTACTATTCGGGCTTCATCCCGGTTAATCCCTACGACAATCGACTGCCGGCATTGGACAAGGCGCCCCTCGTGCGTGAGAACCGGCTCTACCAGGCCGACTGGCTGATGCGTTTCTATGGGTTCCGGGCTGACGAGATCGCCGACGAGCGTACGCCGCGTCTCGATTTGGAGATCGACCCCAAGCTGGCCTGGGCCCTGCGGCATCCCGAATATTTTCCGGTCGACGTCAACCGCGCCGATTACGAGATGTTGCTGCGCGTGCCGGGCATCGGGGTCAAATCGGCACGGCTGATCGTCACTTCGCGCCGCTACCGGACGCTGACGCAGCACTCTTTGAAGCAGATCGGCGTGGTGATGAAGAAAGCGCAGTATTTCATCCTCTGCCGCGAACTGGCCATGGGGCAGGGTGTCAACGAACTCCGCCCGGAGCAGGTGCGCCGCCTGCTCACCGCCCCGCAGCGGCGTAAATCCGATAAAAATGAGGGTCAGTTGACCCTGTTTTGACGCCCATGCTGGTATTTCGTTACGATAAAACTTTCGACGGGTTGCTGTCGGCCGTGTTCGACGCCTATTCGCTGCACGTGTTTCCCGAGGCGCTGATCGGTCCCGGGGAACCCGAGCCGCTCTTTACGGAGCGCGTCCACGATGTCGTGACCGACGAGGCGCATGCCTCCCGCGTGTGGCGGGGGCTCGAACGGCGGCTTATCACCCGCGCCCGTTCGATGTTCGTTTATGCCTGGCATGGGGAGCAGATCGGGGGCGACCTGCTGATGCTGCGTTGCCTGCGACGTGTTTTCGACGAGGGCGGAGGCGTCGTCGCCGATCAGGGCGATCCCGACATGAAGGCCCTGCACCGGTTGGCGCTTCAGGTCTCCCACGAGCGGGAACGCATGAAGCAGTTCGTCCGGCTCCAGAAAGCCGCAGACGGGACCTATTTCGCCGCCGTGACGCCCGAGCACAACGCCCTGCCGCTGGCGTTGGACTATTTCATCGACCGTTTCGCCGACCAGCGGTGGCTCATCTACGACCGCAAACGCGATTACGGATACTATTACGACGGCACTTCGGCGCGCCGCATCACGCTGGAGGACGACCGGGGGATGATCGCCGACAAACTCGCCGACGAGTGGCTTGCCGAGGACGAACGGCAGTTCCAGCTCTTGTGGAAAAACTATTTCCGGGCGCTGGCCATTCCCCAGCGGACGAACGAACGCCTTCAGCGCCGCATGATGCCGCGCCGTTACTGGAAACACCTGACCGAGATGGAGTGAATGCCGGAAGCGGGGTTTAACGCTGCTGTTTGTCCGGGGCGCCGAAACGCCCGATCACCGGAAAGCCGAAGAATCCGTGCCGCATGGTAACCGTTTTCGGGTGATTTTCCCGGCAGGAGTTGTAGACGGACGACGATACCTGCATCTTCCGGCACATGCCGTCGGCGAACGCGATCCGCAGATAGAAGACCTCGTAAGTCCGGCCTTGCACCGAACGATGGCCGACCCGGTAACGCTGGCGGCGCACTTTGTGGATTTTCTCCATGACGGTAATCTGCTCGCCGTACTCCGATGCCGGGTCCGCCAACAGGTAATTGCCGCCCATAAAGAGGAAATAGAGCGCAGTCCCGACTCCGAGCAGATGGCACAACCGGTTTATATCCCGGTCGTCGGACCCTGTCAGCCGATTCCACCGTCGGGAAAGGAGGGGTATCGTAGCCACGGCTCCGCCGACGGCCACGGCAACGGGCAACCACCAGACGATCCGGGTCTTTTCGTAACAGAGATAGCCGTATACCCCTGCCATCAGCAGAAGCGCCGTTGCGGAGATGCGTATGATATTCAACAGTCGGTTGCCCATGAAGACGGTCTGAAAATGAAAATCCCGCAAACATCTATTTGCAGGATTCCTTGGCGGAGAGGACGAGATTCGAACTCGTGGTACAGGTTGCCCCGTACGTCGGTTTAGCAAACCGGTGGTTTCAGCCACTCACCCACCTCTCCGGTCACGCCTCCCGGCTGTTAGCTCCGAAAGGGTGTGCAAATATAGAATCTTTTTGGGTAAATACAAAGAATTGCGGTCAAAATTTATATATTTGCCTCAAATCTCCGGGCTCGCTTTGAAACTCTTTCGCCGTATATTATATATGGTGTGCCGCTGTGTCGCGGTATTTTTTGCTGTGCCGTGCGAAGTTGTGCCGGATTGGAACGAATCATTGAAAAACTGAAACAGCATGAAACGGATTTTAGTTCTTTTGCTGGCCCTCGGTGCCGTCTGCACCCTGGGCGCCAAGACGCAGAAATGCAATTATCGCGTAACGGTTACGGGTTTCCGCACCGAATGCCCGGTCGTCATCCGGGATGTGCCCGAATGGGCCCAGAGCGCCGTCGTGTCGCTCGGAGGCGTACATCAGATTCCCTCCCAACTGGATAAACGGCTGGGCGAACTGGTCTTCGTGGCCAACATCTCCGGACAGCAGGATTTTCGGGTGGTTTACTCCTCGGAGCCCGACAAGCGGGTGTTCAAAAGCCGCGTGCATGCCCAGATGTGGCTGAAAAATCCGGACAAGAGCCTGCGGGCGGCGGATACGCTCTCCTCGACGCAGAACGACATGTACCAAAAACTCCACCACCACGGTCCGGCCTTCGAGTCGGAATACGCGGCCTACCGCATCTATTTCGACAACAAGCAGACCATCGACACCTATGGCAAGAAACGCCCCCGGCTGGAGTTGGCCGAGACGATGTGGTACCCCTCGGACGAACAGTTGGCCGCCGGTTACGGACACGACAACCTGCGGGTTTTCGGTTCGGTGGGCGTGGGGACGCTCAAAGGCTGGGACGCCGAAAAGAGGAAAATGGTCCACATCGCCGACTTCAAACGCCGCGAGGCCCGGATACTGGCCAAAGGTCCCGTCCGCACGATCGTCGAGATGCGGGTCGAGGGGTGGAAATACGGCGGCCGTGAGATCGCCGTGACTTCGCGTTACATCCTCTATGCCGGGCACAGCGACGTGCAGGTCGAGAACCGCATCGAGGGCGATTACAAGGGGTTGGTCTTCACGACGGGCGTGATGAAGATGGCGGATAACAAGGTGTACAGGGATAATGACGTGATCGCCGCCTTCGGACGCGATTACCCCGAGAACGACACCCTGAAATGGGAGAAGGAGAGCGTCGGACTGGCCGTCGCCGTGCCGCAGAAACAGGTGGTCTCGCAGATCGACGATAAGACCAGCTACCTGTTCCAGCTCACGCCCGACGCCCGCGGGCGCATCGACTACGTATTCGAAATGATCTGGCGCAAGAGCGAATGGCTCAAAAACGCAGCGATACGGAGTGTGTCCTGGGGTTGATGGAATCGGTCCGTTCGGCCCGCACGGCGGTCATTGTCTCGCGGATTCCGTAGTTTTGGGAAAAGTTTTCGCCGCTGCGAAGGACGATCGGGGCGTTGCGGAACCGGATTTGCAGGAGTCATGGTAAAAATGTAAACGTTGTATTTTTGACCTCGTCTTAGATACTTTCGCTCGGCAAAATGCAAGTAAACTTGCTTTTGCACTCGCTTATTCGTATCTTTGTCCGATATCTTGCTTGTGATGGAAGAAAACGAAAAAGACATACTGGAAAATATCGGAGAACAGGAATACAAGTACGGCTTTACTTCCGACATCGAGACCGAAACCATCGGCAAGGGTCTCTCGGAGGATGTCGTGCGGCTGATCTCCGCCAAAAAGGGCGAGCCGGAGTGGATGACCGAGCGGCGCGTGGCGGCCTACCGCCACTGGCTGACGCTGGAGGCTCCGACGTGGGCCCACCTGACGATTCCTCCGATCGACTTTCAGGAGATCATCTACTATGCGGCTCCCAAGCCCAAAAAGCAACTGGGTTCGATGGACGAGGTCGATCCCGAGCTGAAGCGCACGTTCGACAAGCTGGGCATTCCGCTCGAGGAACAGATGGCGCTGGCGGGCGTTGCGGTCGACGCCGTGATGGACTCCGTGTCGGTCAAAACCACTTTCAAAGAGGTGCTGGCCGAGAAAGGGATCATCTTCTGTTCGATCTCCGAGGCGCTGCGCGACTTCCCCGAATTGGTGAAGAAGTACCTCGGGAGCGTCGTGCCCTATACCGACAATTTCTACGCTGCGTTGAACGCCGCGGTTTTTTCCGACGGATCGTTCTGCTACATCCCCAAGGGGGTGCGCTGCCCGATGGAGCTTTCGACCTATTTCCGCATCAACGCCGCCGGCACGGGGCAGTTCGAACGCACGCTGATCGTAGCCGACGAGGGCTCCTATGTGAGCTACCTCGAGGGGTGCACCGCGCCTCAGCGCGATGAAAATCAGTTGCATGCCGCCGTCGTGGAGATCATCGTCGAGCGGGACGCCGAGGTGAAATACTCCACCGTCCAGAACTGGTATCCCGGCGACCGGCAGGGCCGGGGCGGCGTCTACAACTTCGTGACCAAACGCGGCATTTGCCGCGAGAACGCCCGCCTGTCGTGGACGCAGGTCGAGACAGGTTCGGCGATCACGTGGAAATACCCGAGCTGCATCCTCGCGGGCGACAACGCTGTCGGGGAGTTCTACTCGGTGGCCATGACCAACAATTTCCAGCAGGCCGACACGGGTACGAAGATGATCCACATCGGCCGCAACACCCGCAGCCGCATCGTGTCGAAGGGCATTTCCGCAGGCCGGAGCGAGAACTCCTACCGCGGCATGGTCCGTGTGGCGAAGGGGGCCGAGAACGCCCGCAACTACTCGCAGTGCGATTCGCTGCTGATCGGCGACCGGTGCGGGGCGCATACCTTCCCGGTGATCGACGTGCGCAACCGTACGGGTGTGGTGGAACACGAGGCCACGACCTCGAAAATTTCCGACGACCAATTGTTCTACTGCAACCAGCGCGGGCTTTCGACCGAGGACGCCGTGGGATTGATCGTCAACGGCTATGCCCGCGAGGTGCTGTCGAAACTGCCGATGGAATTCGCCGTCGAGGCGCAAAAACTGCTGGCCTTGCAGTTGGAGGGATCGGTCGGATAGTTAGAAGATGAAAGTCGTCGTCATAAACGGAAGTCCCCGCCGCGACGGGCTGGTTTCGCAGATGCTCGGCCATGTGGCCGCCGGTCTGCCCGAGGGGTGCGAAGTCGAGACGCTGTTCGTTCGTGACTTGCAGGTCCGGCCCTGCACCGGGTGTATGAAATGCCGTTCGCTGGGTCGTTGCATACTGCCCGGGGATGACGCTCACCGTGCGGCGGAGGCCATTCGCGGGGCCGATGCCCTGATCGTCGGGTCGCCCTGCTATTGGGGCAACATGAGCGGTGCGCTGAAGGTGCTGTTCGACCGGATGGTCTATGCGATGATGGGCGAGCGGGAGAACGGCATGCCGATCCCGCTGCACAAGGGCAAGCGGGCCGTGCTGGTCGCCACGTGCAATACGGTCTATCCGTTCAGCGTGTGGTTCCGCCAGACGACCGGCGTGTTCCGTGTCTTGCGCGAGATATTGAAATGGAGCGGTTTCCGGGTCGCCGGGACTTTGGGCCGGGGCGGATGCCGCAAACACGGGGAGTTGACGCCCCGGGAAATTGTGAAATGTAAAAAACTGGCAAAAAAGATATGTTAAAGGTAAAAAATCTGCACGCCTCGGTCGACGGCAAGGAGATTCTCCGGGGTATCGACCTCGAAGTGAAGGCCGGCGAGGTGCATGCCATTATGGGGCCTAACGGCTCGGGTAAGTCGACGCTGGCGTCGGTGCTGGCGGGCAATGAGAAATTCACCGTCACCGAAGGTTCGGCCGAGTTCCTGGGCCGCGACCTGCTGGCGATGCCCATCGAGGACCGCGCGCGTCTGGGCCTGTTCCTGGGCTTCCAGTATCCGGTGGAGATTCCGGGCGTCACGATGGCCAATTTCATGAAGCTGGCCGTCAACGAACAGCGTAAGTTCCGCGGCGAGGAGCCGCTGACGGCCGCCGAGTTTCTGAAGCTGATGCGCGAGAAGAGCGCCGTGGTGGAGCTTTCGTCGAAACTCACCTCGCGGGCCGTGAACGAAGGTTTCTCGGGCGGCGAGAAGAAGAAGAACGAGATTTTCCAGATGGCGATGCTCGACCCGAAGCTGGCGATTCTGGACGAGACCGACTCGGGGCTCGACATCGACGCCCTGCGGATCGTCGCCACGGGCGTCACCAAACTCCACCGGGCGGATAACGCCACGGTGGTCATCACGCACTACCAGCGCTTGCTGGACTACATCGTGCCCGACGTGGTGCACGTGCTCTACAAGGGCCGTATCATCCATTCGGGCGACAAGTCGCTGGCCCTTCGGCTCGAGAAGGAGGGGTACGATTGGCTCATCAACGAATACGACCGGTAATGGAGGCGATTCTCGACATCATCCGCGGGTTTCGTCCGGCGGACGGCGAGGTGCTCCGGATCGACGGGGCTGCGGCCGAACCCTTTGCGGCGGTCGATCCCCGGAAGCTCCGCATCGAGGCCGCTGCCGGCGCTTCGGCGCGAATCGTCGTGCTGCACACCGCGGCCGACACGTCGGTCGTGGAGGTGGAGTTGGGCGAGGAGGCGCAGTTGGAGCTGACCGAATTGTTTACGGCCGAGGCGTTTGCCGAGGTCTCGGTGAAGCAGGCTGCCCGCAGCCGTTGCCGCCTGACGACGGTGCAGTTGTCGAGCGCCAACGCCTCGTACCGCATCGACCTCGACGGCGCGGATGCCGAAAACGAACTGGGCGGGGTATTTCTCGCCGCGGGCAATGAGCACTGCGTGGTGAAACTTCGCACGGGACACAATGTCGCCGATTGTCGCAGCAATTCCTACATCAAAGGTGTTGCCGGCGGGCAGGCTGTCGGGGAGTTCTGCGGACTGGTCTACGTCGCTCCCGACGCCCAGCGCACCGACGCCCGCCAGCAGAGCCGCAACATCCTGCTGAGCGAGACGGCCCGCATCACGACCCAGCCGCAGTTGGAGATTTACGCCGACGACGTGAAGTGTTCGCACGGCGCGACGGTGGGGCAGATGGATGCCGATGCGATTCTGTACATGCGTCAGCGGGGACTGAGCGAAGCGCAGGCCCGGCGGCTGCAGATCGAAGGGTTTGTCGGCGATGTCGTCGGCCGCTGCGGCATCGAGCCGCTGTGCGGGGCGATCATGGAGCTGGCCTCGGTGAAAATCGAAGAAATGTAATGATGTTTGATATCGAGAAAATACGGGAGGAATTTCCGATCCTGCACCGCGAGGTCTACGGTAAGCCGCTGGTTTACCTCGACAGCGGAGCCACGGCGCAAAAGCCCCGGCAGGTGATCGATACGGTCGATTACCTCTACCGGGGCCTGAACTCGAACATCCACCGCGGCGTGCATTTCCTGTCGGAGCAGGCCACGGAGTTGTACGAGGAGGCGCGGGAGCGGATCGCTGCCTTTATCGGGGCGGCCGAAAAGGAGGAGATCGTCTTCACGGCGGGCGCCACGGCGTCGCTCAACACGGTGGCTTATGCCTGGGGCGACGCGTTCGTCGGTGCGGGGGATAACATCCTCGTCAGCGAGATGGAGCATCACTCCAACATCGTGCCGTGGCAATTGTTGGCCGAACGCCGGGGAGCCGGGATACGTGTGCTTCCGTTCGACGAAGCGGGAGCGCTGCGCATGGACCTGCTGCCGGAACTTGTGGACGAACGGACCCGCGTGGTGGCCGTGACGCAGGCGTCGAACACGCTCGGCACACGGCCCGACCTGCGGTCCGTGGTCGAAGCGGCGCATGCCGTCGGGGCCGTCGTCGTTGTCGACGGTTGTCAGGGCGTGGTGCACGGCGGCGTGAATGTCCGCGAGATGGACTGCGATTTCTACGCCTTTTCGGGCCACAAGCTCTACGGTCCGACGGGTATAGGCGTGCTGTACGGCAAGCGGGATCTGTTGGAGAAGATGCCGCCGTTCCTCGGGGGCGGCGACATGGTCGACACGGTGACGTTCAAAAAGACCACCTATGCCCCCGTGCCGTTGAAATTCGAAGCCGGAACGGCCAATTTCGTGGGAGCCATCGGGTTGGGCGAGGCGGTGAAATTCGTGCAGCAGTTCGACGCGGCGGAGGTCGAGGCCCACGAGGAGGCGTTGCTGCGCCGGGCTACGGAGCGGCTGACGGCCATCGACGGACTGCGGATTTACGGCACGGCGCCCGGCAAGTGCGCCATCGTGTCGTTCAACGTCGAGGGGGTGCATCCCTACGATATGGGGATGATCCTCGACAAACTGGGCATTGCAGTCCGTACGGGCCAGCACTGCGCCGAACCCGTGATGGACCACTATGCCACGACGGGCATGTGCCGGGCCTCGTTCGCGCTGTACAATACGCTCTCCGAGGCCGATGCGCTGGCCGCCGGGGTCGAACAGGCCGTGCGGATGCTTCGCAATTAAAGCTGAAAGTTTTGGCGATATTCCGGTCGCGATGCGACTGAGCCCCCGCCAAGGCGGGGGTTGGGGGTGGGTCCAATTTGCAAACGCCGCCACGGGCGGCGATAACGACGATCGGGAGCGTCATTGCGTCCCGAAAATGATTAAGAGGTATTAAAAATTACTAACCATGTTCATCGTACTCGAAGGCTTGGACGGAGCGGGCAAATCGACCCAGATTCGTATGTTGCGCCGGTTGTTCTCCGAGCGTGGTGTGGAGAGCGAGTATGTGCATTTCCCGCGCTTCGACGCTCCGGTCTACGGCGAGCTGATCGCCCGTTTCCTCCGGGGGGAGTTCGGCGGCGTGAACGAGGTCGATCCCTACCTCGTGGCCCTGCTTTTTGCCGGCGACCGAGCCGCGGCGGGTCCGCAGATCCGGGAGTGGATCGCCGCGGGCAAAGCCGTGATCCTCGACCGTTATGTCTACTCGAATGTAGGCTTCCAGTGCGCGAAACTTCCCGCCGGGGAGTCGCGCGACCGCCTCGCACAGTGGATTCTCGACCTCGAATTCGGTTATAACGACCTGCCGCGTCCCGACATGTCGCTGTTCCTCGACGTGCCTTTCACTTTCACCGAGAGCAAGCTCACCGAGGCGCGTGAGGGCGACGACCGCACCTATCTGCAAGGCGGTCAGGACATTCACGAGGGAGCCCTCGACCTGCAGCGGCGTGTCCGCGAGGTTTATCTGGCAGCCGCGGCGAAGGATGCTTCGCTGCGCGTGGTCGATTGCTGCGATGCGAACGGGGCGATGGAGAGTCCCGAGCGGATTTTCGATAAGATACGGGCCGTGCTGGCCCCGATACTCGACGCACGATGAGGAGTACCCGGGCTTTCAAGATTCTGGCAAACGTCTGCCGGCTGATCCTTGCCTGCACGTTCATCCTTTCGGGCTTCTCGAAGGTGATCGACCCGTGGGGCACGGCGCTGAAGGTCAACGAGTATCTCTCGATCTACGGCGTGGAGTACCTGCAGCCTGCGGCGATGACCTTCTCGATCTGGCTGTGCGGCGCCGAGCTGATGATGGGGTGCATGCTGCTGTTCAAAGTCCGCATCCGCCTGATCTCGATCTTCGCGCTGGTTTCGATGATCTTCTTCACCCTGCTGACGCTGCTCAGCGCCACGTTGATTCCCGTCGAGGACTGCGGATGCTTCGGCGAGGCCCTGAAATTAACCCCCTGGGAGACCTTCGCCAAGAACGTCGCCCTGCTGCCGATGGCCTTCGTGGTGTGGTGGCGCTACCGTCCCGACAAGATCTTCGCCTTCAAACCGCTGGAAATCGTGCTCACCTGCACGTTCTTCTTCCTCTCGATGTACCTGGGCTACTACTGCTATATCCACCTGCCGCTGATCGACTTCCTGCCCTATAAGGTCGGGGTAAACATCCACGAGGCGATGCAGGAGCCTGCCGTCGAGTCCGGCGAATCGGAGACCGTGCTGGTCTACCGCGACCGGGAGACGGGGTGCGAGCGTGAGTTCTCGCTGGACGATACCGAGTGGCAGGATGCCGAAAAGTGGGAGTGGGTCGATACCCGCACCACGAGCGAACTGCCGTCGGTGCGGCCGCTGGTGAGCGAATTCGCCCTGCGCGACGCCGAGGGCGACGCCACGGAGGAGGTGCTGACCATGCCCGGACGGGTTTACATGCTCTGCGTCACGGAGTTCGACCGCCTGTCGCGTCCCTGCGCCCGGCGTATGGCCTCTTTGGTGGAGCGCGCCCGGGAGGAAGGGGCGCATGTGGTCTGCCTGACGCCCGATCCGCTGTACGGCGTGACGTGGCACGATTTCGGCTCGGGGGAGGTGCGCTGTTACAACATCGACGCCTCGACGATGAAAACCATGCTCCGGGCCTATAACGGTCTCGTGGTGCTGGACGACGGAACCATCACGGCTAAAAGGAATTGTCGCGATATTCGTCCGTAGGGGCGTTCGGCTGGATGTGGTATAAAAGTTGACACAGAGAAATCTGTGTCAACTTTTTTCGTATGCGAACGATCCCTATTTTGCTGATAACCCTGCTTGCCGGGGCGTGCGGCCGCAGAACCCCGGCTCCCGAGGCGGTGCGTCCCGTGAAGGTCACGACGGCCGCGGGTGCCGGCCTCATCGACAAGGATTTTGCCGGCATGGCTACACCCGACGACGCCGTAAATCTCGCTTTCAAAGTTGCGGGGCAGGTCCTCGATGTCCCCGTTGCGCAGGGACAGAGCGTGAAGAAGGGAACTTTGCTCGCCGAGCTCGACCCCCGGGACATCGAACTGCAGGTGTCGGCGACCCGTTCGGCCTTCGAAGAGGCCCGTTCGCAGCAGCAGCGCATGCAGCGCCTTCTGGAACACGAAGCCGTGTCGCGGCAGGAGGCCGAGGCCGCCTCGACACGCTATGCGCAGGCCCGCTCCACCTATGAAAATACCCTCGACCTGCTGAAAGACACGCGTCTGAGGGCTCCGTTCGCCGGGGTCGTCGAGCGCAAGTATGTCGACAATTTCGAACGGGTGCAGGCCGGGCAGTCGATCCTCCGGCTGGTCAACCCCGTCACCACCACCGTCCAGTTCACGCTGCCCGAAACCGGGCTGTCGCTGCTGCGGGACAGTTCGACGCACTTCACCGTCGAGTTCGACAATTACCGGGGCGCGGCGATCCCGGCCCGCCTGAAGGAGTATGTCGAAACCTCGTCCGACGCTTCGGGATTCCCCGTGTCGCTGACCCTCGAAAATCCCGATCCGGCGCGTTACCGCATTTCGCCCGGCATGTCGTGTACGATCACCATGCAGAGCACCGACCCGGTCCCCGATGCCGTGTCGCTGCCCGTCTCGGCCATCTATGCCCCGGCCGAGGGCGGCACCTATGTCTGGATAGTCGGTGCGGGCGACCGCGTCACGCGCCGCGAGGTGAAGCCCGGGGAGCTGTTCGGACGCGACCGCGTGGTCATCGACAGCGGCGTCGCGCCGGGCGAGAAGGTCGTTACCGCGGGGGTCTACCAATTGCGCGAGGGGGAACAGGTCCGGATTTTAAAATGACGCTGCGATGAACCTGCCCGAATATTCCCTGCGAAGCGCCAAGGTAATCTATTTCTTCCTCTTCGTCCTGCTGGCCGGCGGGGCGCTGGGTTTCTCGACGCTGGGCAAGAAAGAGGACTCGGTCTTCGTCATCAAATCGGCGTCGCTCGTCTGCTCCTATCCGGGAGCCACGCCCCGGGAGGTCGAGCAGCTCGTCACCGAGCCGATCGAACGCGAGGTGCAGTCGATGCGCCTCGTGCACAAGATCACCTCCGAATCCTATTACGGGGTCTCGAAAATCCAGGTCGAACTGGACCCCGCCACGCCCGCTGCGGAAATTCCGCAGATGTGGGACGAACTGCGCCGCAAGGTGCTCAACGTCCAGCCCAAACTGCCCGCCGGGGCGTCGCAGATCACCGTTGCCGACGATTTCGGCGATGTTTACGGCATCTATTACGGTCTCTCCGTCGACGGGGGATTCTCGTGGTCGGAGCTGCGCGACTGGGCCCAGCGATTGAAAACGGCCCTCGTGACGGTCGACGGCGTGCAGAAGGTGACTCTTTACGGCGAGCAGACGCCCGTGGTCAACGTCTATGTCAGCCTCGCGGCGCTGGCCAACTTCTCCATCCGTCCCGAAACCATCGTTTCGACCATCGGCCAGCAGAACTCCATCGTCAACAGCGGGGAGAAACAGGCCGGGAAACTCCGCATACAGATACTCGAGGACGGAACCTACAAGACCCTTGACGATCTTTCGGACCAACTGCTGATCGCCTCCTCGGGCAAGCAGTACCGGCTGGGCGACATCGCCCGTGTCGAACTGGGCTATGCCGAACCGCCGCAGACGATGATGCGCGTCGACGGCCGCCGCGCCGTGGGCATCGGCATTTCGACCGAAGCGGGCGTCGACGTGGTGAAGGCCGGAGCGAAGATCGACGGCGTGCTGGCCTCGCTCACGCGCCAGATGCCCGTGGGCATGGAGCTGACGGTGCTCTATCCCGAAAACCGCATCGCCCGCGAGGCCAACTCCACGTTCATCCTCAATCTGGCCGAATCGGTCGCCATCGTCATCCTGATCATCATGCTCGTCATGGGGTTCCGTGCCGGGGTGCTGATCGGCAGTTCGCTGTTGTTCTCGATCGGCGGCACGCTGCTGCTGATGCAATTCCTGGGCGAAGGACTGAACCGCACCTCGCTGGCGGGATTCATCATCGCAATGGGCATGCTCGTCGACAACGCCATCGTCGTCACCGACAATGCGCAACAGGCCATGCTGCGGGGCGCGGCACGCCGCACGGCCGTCGTCGACGGAGCCAACGCCCCGCGGTGGAGCCTGCTGGGCGCCACGCTGATCGCCATATTCTCGTTCCTGCCGCTGTATCTGGCCCCTTCGTCGGTGGCCGAGATCGTGAAACCGCTGTTCGTCGTGCTGGCCCTTTCGCTGCTGCTGAGCTGGGTGCTGGCCCTGACGCAGACGCCGCTGTTCGGGAACTTCATGTTGCGGGTGAAACCCGTCGACCGAGATCCCTACGACACGAAATTTTACCATGCTTTCGACCGCTTTCTGGGCGCCCTGCTGCACCGGCGGTGGGCGGTTGTGGCCGTCGTCGTCGGGCTGTTCGTCCTTTCGCTCGCGGTCATGGGACTGATGCCCCAGAATTTCTTCCCGTCGCTCGACAAACCCTATTTCCGCGCCGACGTGCTCCTGCCCGAAGGGTACAACATCCGCGATACGGAGCGCAATCTGCTCACGATGGAGGAGTGGCTCCGCGAACAGCCCGAGGTGAAGACCGTTTCGATGACGTTGGGCTCCACGCCGCCGCGTTACTACCTGGCCAGCAGCAGCGTATCGATGCGCCCCAATTTCGGCAACATCCTCGTCGAACTCCACGACCGGCGGCAGACCGCGCCTGTCGAGGCGCGGTTCAACGCCTGGGTCACGGCGAATTTCCCCGACGTGTGGCTGCGCTCGTCGCTTTTCAAACTCTCGCCCGTGCCCGATGCGGCCATCGAGTTCGGCTTCATCGGCGAGAACGCCGACACGCTGCGCCGCCTGACGGCTGCTGCCGAAGAGGTGATGTGGCGCACGCCGGGAGCCGTGAACATCCGCAACGGCTGGGGCAACCGTGTGCCGATGTGGCAGCCGGTCTATTCGCAGATGAAGGGCCAGCGCATCGGCATCACCCGCAGCCAGATGGCCCGGGGCATCACCATCGCCACGCAGGGATATGCGCTGGGCGAATACCGCGAGGGCGACCAGTTCATGCCGATCCTGCTCAAAGACGAGAATATCGGGACCTACAACCTCACCAACCTGCAGGCGCTCCCGATCTTCAACCCTTCGGGCAGGGTCTTCTCGATCGAGCAGGCCACCGACGGCTTCCGTTTCGACTTCCGTCCGGGCGTCATCAAACGGTTCAACCGCCAGCGGGTGATGAAGGCGCAGTGCGATCCCGCCCGCGGGGTCAACACCATGCAGCTGTTCGCCGCGCTGAAGGATTCGATGGACCGCGCCGTGGTGCTTCCCGAGGGCTATTCGATGAAGGTCTTCGGCGAGCAGGAGAGCCAGCAGGAGTCCAACGAGGCGCTGGCCGAATACATGCCGCTGACGCTGGTGCTGATCCTCATCGTCCTGCTGCTGCTGTTCCGCAACTACCGTGAACCGGTCGTCATCCTGCTGATGATACCGCTCATCTTCATCGGCGTGGTGCTCGGACTGGCCGTCACGGGCAAGGTGTTCAACTTCTTCTCGTTGCTGGGACTGCTGGGGCTGGTGGGCATGAACATCAAAAATGCCGTGGTGCTCGTCGAGCAGATCGGCGTGCTCCGGGCAGCGGGCAGGGACCCCTACGAGGCGTTGACATCGGCCACGCGCAGCCGCATCGTTCCCGTGGCGATGGCTTCGGGGACCACGATCCTCGGCATGCTGCCGCTGCTTTTCGACTCGATGTTCGGGGCCATGGCCGCCACGATCATGGGCGGACTGCTCGTGGCTACGCTGCTGACGGTCTGCGTGCTTCCGGTGGTCTACGCCCTGTTCTATAACATTCGCAAACCATGAAAAACGCAGTTTCGATAATCCTTTTGTGGCTCTCCCTGCCGGCGTTCGGACAGACTTCGCTCGCCGGCTACCGGGCGGCGGTCGCCGATTACAGCTGGCAGTTGAAGATCGCCGCCTCGCAGAGCGACGCTGCGGCTGAGACGATGGGGCAGGCCCGCACGGGCTATCTTCCGCGGCTGGCGATGGACGGCAGTTTCACCAAGACTTTCCACCGTTACGAAGGCATCGAGCCGTGGACCTTCGGCGTGCTGCCGCAGGTGGTCCAGACCGTCTACGGAGGCGGTGCGGTGCGGGCTTCGGCCAAGCAGGCCGAACTGGGCTACGACATCGCCCTGTGCGACGAGGAGTTTTCGCGCCTCGACGTGCGTTATGCCGCCGACTACGCCTACTGGAACCTCTCGGCCGTGGAGCTCTACGCCGCTTCGATGCGCCAGTACGTTTCGATCATCCGTTCGCTGAAAGAGGTCGTGGACCGCCGTTTCGCCGAGGGGTACATCGCCAAGGGCGACGTGCTGATGATCGAGACCCGGCTCAGCGAGGCCGAATATTCGCTTGTGAGCGCAGAACAGAGTTACGAGGTGGCCCTGCACAACTTCAACATCCTGCGGGGGACTGATGCCACGCTCGACGTGCAGTTGGGACAGGGCATCCGCGACTCGCTTCCGATGCCCGTGCGGGTCGTTACGGCCGAGGCCCTGGCGCGCCGTCCCGACTATACCGCCGCACGGCTGCGCGCAGAGCAGGCCGATTGGGGCATCCGCTTGGCCCGGGCGCCCTTCAATCCGCAGCTGAGCGTCGGGGTAGGAGGCTCATGGCAGCCTTTCGTGCCCAACCGGACCGGTGCGACGACGGTCGACGGATCGGTCTTCGTGAAACTCTCGGTGCCGATCTTCCACTGGGGCGAACGCCGCCGGGCCGTCGGGGCCGCCCGCGCCGTGCAGCAACAGCAGGAGTGGACCGCCGCGCTGCGTCACGACGACATCGTGCGCGAGGAGATGAACGGCTGGACGGCGCTGGTGCAGAGCCGGGCGCAGGTCGATGCCTCGGAGGAGAGCCTCCGCATTGCCGGTGAGAACCTCTCGATCAGCACTTATTCCTATGGCGAGGGCCTTGCGACGATCCTCGACGTGTTGCAGGCCCAGCTGAGCTGGATTCAGCTCTACTCCAACGCCATCCGGGCGCACTACAACTATGCCGTGGCGGTTTCGGACTACCAGCGCATTACGGCGCAGTAATCTTTGCAGGTATTCGCCCGCCTTACAGGACCGATGGTCTGTGTCCGCTGAAAAAATATGAAAGGAATAGTCTGAAAAAATATTTTTTTCGTATATTTATAGCATTAACCCCCTAATCTATAAAAATATGAAAAAACGACTTGTTTATCTGTTGGGATTGGGACTGTTGGTTTCGTTATTTTCCTGTACCCAGGAAGAAAAAACAGTTGATAGCGAAGCGGAAAATCCGTATGCTTATGTTGGGAAACTGCACAATGAGGGATTGGATTATGTTTTTAACTATTTGCGAAGCGAAAGACTTAAAACACGGGCGAGTGCAGATTTGGATTATTCCGAATTGTGTCTTGTCGCAGTCCGACAATTTCTGATGGGAAAAAATATTCCCGATACAATGGTCTCTCGTACACGTTCTGCTCCGACATGGGAATCTGGTGAAGATTTGGAACTGTCCGCAAGGGCGACAATGCATTATGATATATTAATGCGTGTTATTCATAGTGAAACGGATACTAAAGCAGGGATTTCACGAAAAATTAAGTCTCTGGAATCCCAAATTATGAATGATTCTGATCTGGATGAGCCTGGTAAAGAGGCGTTGCTCTGCGGAACTGCGACAGCTCTGGAAAGTTTGGATTATTGGACTGAGAATGCACAGTCTTGGTCTGCTGAGATTAACGCAGTATCGCCGGCTACGATTTCTTCATTCCAATATAATGTGGCTGGTCGAGTGTTTGATGAATGGGGCACCCCGTTAATAGGAGTGTCTGTCATGGAAAAAGGTGATATGTCGAATGGAGACGTTACAGATTTTGATGGTAATTTTTATTTGCAGATTCATAGTCCGGCTGCCGTATTAGTTTTTTTGTATGTTGGATATAACACTCGAGAAATTCCCGTTCAAGGTCGTAGTAATATCAATGTTATGTTAACCGAGGAGGAGCCCTTTTGGGAAACAGGATGGGGGAAAACCCTGAAAATAGTTGGTTGCGATGCCGTTGGAGCAATTACAAGTTGTTGGAAAGGTGGCGTATTAGGTGCGATTGCAGGCGGATTATCATCGTCTTCTTCAGCAGCAATAGGATTACTTTAAAAGAATGGAGATGAAAAAGACAAAGGACTTTCGGAGGATGCTTTACTGCGATCTCTTTCTGCTGTTTATGCTGTTGGTGGTCAATTTCTGGCGTTATGACGCCCGGTTTGTATTCGATGCGCCGTTTCTGATCGCATTGGCCGTTTTGCTTGCAGGCATGCTCTGCAACGTATTGATCGTCGGTCTGACTCCCGGTCTCGTTCGGCCGGAAAGCGAAAAAAAGGAGCCGTTTTACGAACGTATCAACCGGAAAATTCCCGGGGTGATCGTTATTATTTCCGATTCGCTGATGTTGTGTGCGTGGGGCTATTATGCCGGAGCAGGCAATCCGGAAAAGTTCTTTTCCTGGCGTATGCTGGCGGTTGTCGTGCTTTGGCTGGTGGTTACATTGTTATACGTTTGGTATTTGTGTCGGTTCAAGTGGAATCGGGTTGAACGTTGAAAATAAAGCGTGGAGGATCGAAAGACCCTCCACGCTTTATTTTCATTTTTACAAGGCGGGTTCGGTACTCACCACCGCGACCTCGTGCGAAACGGGGGCGATCATGCGCAGCATCCGCACCATGCCGCAGTACTTTTCGTGCGTGAGGTCGATGGCGCGGCTTGCTTTCGCCTGGTCGTCCTCGGACCCGCACTCGACGTTGTAAACGACATGGAACGAGCTGTATACGCTCTCCGATTTGACCTCTTCGGCAGATAACTCTCCCGAGTAGCTGATTTCGAAGCGCTTGGGCGTGATACGCTCTTTCTGCATAATCATCAGCGCCGTCTGCGCGGAGCATTGCGCGGCGGCGTAGAGCAGCAGGGCTTTGGGGTTCAGCGATTCGCATCCGGTGCCGTTTTCGGTCCGGAATTTCCCGTTTTCGGACATCTGTAAAGTGACTTTTTCAATCATGGATTTCGGTTTTTTTGTTCAACAATAACCCGGGGGCAAATTCCGTTCCTTTGGTAGTGTGCGGATGGGCAAAAATTCGTATATTTGCCCGTATTTAGTGAAAATATGTGTATGCGAAAATTCCGGATATTGTTGCTGATCCTTGCCTTGGCGACGTGCACCTTCGGTGCGCAGGCCGCGAAGCCCGAAATAGAGACGCTCATGGAGCGTGCCCGCGATTTGTTCGACTACGGCCGCTGGAGCGACGCCCGGCATGAATTCCTGCGTGCGAAGGCCGTCCTGCCCCCTTCGGACCGCCTGCTGGTCCAGGAGGTAGAGTTTTACCTGGCCGCCTGCGCCGTGGAGCTGGGCAGCGCCGACGCCGAAGGAGCCCTGCGCGATTTCGGGGAGCGTTATCCCGAATCGGTCTATGCCAACGACGTGCGTTTCGCCCTCGGGTCGTTCTATTGCTCGGACGGGAATATGAAGAAGGCCCGCGAGGCTTTCGAAAAGACCGATTACAAGGCCCTGAGCGCGCCGCGCCGCGAGCAGTACGACATCCGCATGGGATATGTCGAATTCGGGGACGGCAATTACGCCAAAGCCTACGACTATTTCGACCGTATCGGCAGCCGCAGCGAATATGTGGACCATGCCCGTTACTACAAAGCCTATATCGATTACGCCGAGGGGCGTTACGGCCGCGCGAAGCAGGGTTTCGAAACGCTCGCACGCAGCGACGCCTACCGCGATGTGGTGCCGTACTACCTCCTGCAGATCGAGTTCCGCGAGGGCAACTACCGTTATGTGGTTGAAAACGGCGAGGCGCTGGCCCGCCGGGCTGTTCCCGAGCGCCGTGCCGAATTGGAGCGCGTGATGGCCGAATCGTGGTTCCGGCTGGATGATTTCAACAAGACGCTGGAGCACTTGGCGGCTTTCCGGAACGCCGGGGGCGAAATGGACCGCGACGCCGCTTATCTCGAGGGCTTTTCGCTTTACCGTACGGCCCGCTATCCCGAGGCCGCGGAGTGGCTGCGCAAGGCGTGCGGCGCCGAAGACGCCCTGACGCAGAACGCCTCCTACCACCTGGCCGACTGCTACCTGCGCGCCGGGGACAAGGAGTCGGCGATGCAGGCCTTTGCGATGGCTTCGGATGAGTCGCTGGATGCCGCGATCGCCGAAGATGCGCTCTTCAACTATGCCAAGCTGCAATATGAACTGGGCGGCGGAGCCTTCAACGGGGCGATCAACGTGCTGACGCGCTATGTCGGGCGTTATCCCTCGTCGCCGCGCGTCGGGGAGGCCCGGACGCTGCTGATCGCCGCCTACTACAACTCCCGCGACTACGATGCCGCCTACCGCGCCATTAAGGCGATGCCTTCGGGCGATGCCGACATCCGCGCGGCGTTGCAGAAAATAGCCTATTTCCGCGGGTTGGAGGCTTACGCGTCCGGCGACCTGAAAGCGGCGCAAAGTTACCTGGCGGAGTCCGCGGCGGTGAACGTCAGCCCGAAATATTCGGCCCTGACCTCTTTCTGGCAGGGTGAGATCGCCTTTGCACAGGGTGATTACGCCGTTGCCGCAGCCAAATACAACGCCTACCTGAAGCGTGCGCCCCGCACCGAGCGAGAGTATGCGCTGGCGTGGTACAACCTCGGTTACTGCGCTTTCGACCGCAACGATCTCCGGCAGGCGCAGGAGGCTTTCGGCAAGTTCCTCGCCGCATGGTCGCCGCGCGACAGCTACCGCGCCGACGCGCTGAACCGATTGGGCGACGCGGCCTATTCCGACCGGCGGTTCGAAGAGGCCGTGGGGGAGTACGACAAGGCCATCGCGCTGGGAACGCCCGAAAAGCAATATGCTCAGTACAAACGGGCCGTTACGCTCGGCATTCTGGGCCATACGGACCGGAAACAGCAGGCCTTGCGGCAGATCGCCGCTGCGGGCGGGGATTATGCCGATGAGGCTTCCTACGAGTTGGGGCGCAGTTATATCGCGCAGGAGAAATATGCCGAGGGCGCCGCGCAGCTCGAGAAGTTCGTTGCGGCTTATCCCGCGTCGCCGCGCTGTACGCAGGCCTATTCCGATCTGGGACTGGCTTACCTGAATCTCGGCGACAAGCAGAAGTCGCTGGCCTATTATGACCGCGTGGTCGGGGCGTCGCCCCAGTCGGCCGAGGCCAAGGGCGCGATGCAGTCGATCCGCGAGATTTATGTTTCGGAGGGTGATGTGGACGCCTATTTCGACTATGCCGCCAAGGCGGGTGTGGAGAGCGACCTGACAGCCCTGTCGCGCGACTCGCTGTCGTTCGCCGCTGCGCAGAAGCTCTACCTCGGCGGGCAGCGGGACGCCGCTGCCAAGTCGCTGCGCAGCTATGTGGCGAGCTATCCGAAAGGCTATTACCTGACCGATGCGCTCTACTACCTGAGTGATTGCTATCTGCTGGCGGGTGACCGTGAGAACGCCATCGTGACGCTGACCGAACTGGCCGGGCAGGGAACGAACCAATATACCGTGGCCGTGTTGGAAAAACTCTCGGAGATGACCTTCGCGGACAAGCGCTGGGACGAGGCCGCTTCGGCCTACCGGCGGCTTTACGACGTGGCGCCGACCAAGACGGGCCGCGAGGATGCCATGACGGGTTATGTGCGCGCCACCGTTGCCGGGGGCGACGGGGCGAAGATCGCTGAAATGGCCGCCGACGTGTGCGGCCGTGACGATGCGGGAGCCACGGCGCTGCGTGAGGCCAAATACGCCTGGGCCGGGCAGCTGCGGGCCGAGGGCCGCAGCGCCGAGGCGGTGAAACTCTACAAGGAGCTTTCGAAGGAGGTGCGCACGAAGGAGGGGGCCGAAGCCGCCTATTACGTGATCGAATCGACGTTCGAAAGCGGCGACATGGACAAGACCGAAGCTGCCGTATTCGCTTTCTCGGAGCGGGAACCGCAGGCCTACTGGCTGGCGCGGGCTTTCCTCCTGCTGGGTGACGTTTATGTCCGCAAGGGAGACACGTTCCAGGCCCGGGCGACGTGGCAGAGTGTCGCCGACGGTTATTCGCCTGCCGACGACGGCATTGTGGAGGAGGCGAAGGCACGAATCGCAAAATTGAATTGACGATGAAGAGGATTCTGATGATAGCCGCCCTCGCGGCAGTTCTGCCGCAGCTGGCTGCGGCGCAGGTCGAGAAACAGGTCGAGGTGACCAAGGCGTATGTTCCGAAGGTGGAGAGCGCCTCGAAACTGGCTGTCCGGCCCGATATGACCGACACGACGCGCTTGCGTCCCGAGATTGATTATACCATCACGCCGCTGTCGCTGCGTACGACGCTTTCGACGCGTCCGATCCGTCCGGCGACGGTGACCTACTGGGAGTTCAACCGCCCGCTGCCGTTCTACGTAAAGGCAGGCGCGGGGTATCCGCTCAATTCGGTGCTGGATTTCTACGCGTCGTCGCAGAATCCTTCGACGGGGTATGTCATCGGATATGTCAACCACGAGGGGCAGTATGCCAAGATCCGGAACGATTTCGGCGTGAAGAACCCGTCGACGCGGATGTTCAACCGTATCGGGGCTGCCGCGGGCAAATATTTCGGGAAGCATATCCTCGAGGGGGATCTTTCCTACGACAACCGGATGTACCACCGTTACGGGGTTTATGCCCCTGCCGGGTTCGAACGGGAGTTCGGGGCAGGCGACATGAACGACTACGGCGATGCGCGTGTCGCCGTGCGCTTCGGGGACGATTTCCAGGACCTCAGCCGCACGAACTTCGAGATCGCGCTGAACGGCGGCATGTTTTTCGATCATTCCGACTGGTCCGGTTACAATGAGAAGGCCCGCCAGATGTCGCTCGGGGCCCGGGCGAAGATCGCCCGCGGATTCGGCCGCAGCAGTTTCTCGCTCGAAGCGGGCTATGAACGGCTGGCCGGGCAGAAATCCATTTCGGAAAACACCCAGCAGTTGATCCATGCCGCTCTGCGTTACGGTTTCCAGGGTGGGGTGGTGCGCCTCGATGTCGGGGCCGACTATTACCACGATAAGATCGAGGGGGCGGATGCCGGGAACTACGTCATTCCCTATGCCCGGCTCGATTTCAACCTCGGAACGCCGGGACTGCGGCCTTTCTTCGAAGCCGACGGCGCCGTGAAGCCCAATGATTTCCGGTCGCTGACGCTCCAAAATCCCTATGTGGCGGCTTCGACGTGGCTCGGCAAGAGCTCGGTCGATTACGATTTCCGCCTCGGGGTGGGCGGCAGCCTGTGGCGCAGCCGCTTCAACTACCGCCTCTATGCCGGCATTTCGATCCGCGACAACCGGCTCTTCTGGACGGCCCGCTGGAACGACGATCCCGAAAGCATCGGGTTCTTCGGCGCCTTCGTCCCCGTGACGGCGCGCCAGACCGTGACGTCGTTCAACGGCGAGATCGAATACCGGCCTGTGAGCGTGCTGAAATTCGACCTGGGTGTGCACGGCTGTCTCTACAACGACGAGACGGACCTGAAAAACGGCCTGCCGTCGATTGCCGGAGACGTCGGTGTCGCCTACGAGGGCCGCAAGATCTCGTTCGGGGTGAAGGCGCTGATGCAGGGTGTCCGCCGCTGGTCGGCCTATGCGTATGATCCGGCAGACAGTCACGGCCTGTTCACGATGCTGCCCGTGGTGCAGAATCCCTTTAAGGCTCCTTTTGCCGTCGACCTGCGGGTGAATTTCGACTGGAAGGTTTCGGGCCGTGTGACGCTCTTCGCCGAGGGGCGCAACCTCATCAACCGCGACCTCTACGAGTATCCGTGGTATCCCGAGCTGGGGGCCAACTTCACGGTCGGTATCAAAGCCAATTTTTAGGGGCGTCGCTTTTTCTGCTGGGCGGGAACTTTTCGGAAGGTTCCCGCCCGTGCTGTTGTCCGGAAAGGCGGAAATTCGTTTTAATGATGATCATTTTCGGCTCGATGTGATGACCTGACGGAAATTTTTGCTAACTTCGGACAAGTTTAATTCATTAACACACACGACTATGAAACACACGATGCCTGAGCTTCCCTATGCATTGGAAGCGCTTGCTCCGAAGATGAGCAAGGAAACGCTCGATTACCATTACGGCAAGCACCTGCAAACCTATGTGGATAACCTGAACAAACTGATCCCCGGCACGCCCTATGAGGAGATGCCGCTTGCCGAGATCGTCCGCAAGGCCGACGGCGGCATATTCAACAACGCCGCCCAGACCTGGAACCATACTTTCTTCTTCCAAATGCTGACCCCCGCGCAGAAGCCCGTGCCTGCGAAGCTGGCCGCGAAGCTCTCCGAGGCGTTCGGCTCGGTGGAGGCTTTCAAAGAGCAGTTCACCAAAGCCGCCGTGGGCCTTTTCGGCTCGGGATGGGCGTGGCTGGTGATGGACAAGGCAGGCAAGCTGTCGATCGTCGCCAAGTCGAACGCCGGCAACCCGATGACCGACGGACTGCGTCCGGTGATGACGGCCGACGTCTGGGAGCACGCCTATTATATCGACTACCGTAACCGCCGGGCCGAGTTCATGGCTGCTTTTTGGGAACTGATCGACTGGCAGAAGGTCGCCGACCGCTGCATCCCGAAGCGATACAAGTGTACGGCCTGCGACTATGTCTATGATCCCGCCAAGGGCGATCCCGAGACCGGCATTGCCCCCGGAACGCCGTTCGACGAGATTCCCGACGACTGGATATGCCCGATCTGCGGACTTTACAAGTCGGAGTTCGAGGCGATCGAGGAGTAAACGAAAAACCCTCCGCAACCGATATTGCGGAGGGTTTTTGTGTCCGGATGGTGCGGATCAGAAGACGAATTTCTCGAGCTTCAGTTCGCCCAACTGCTGCATGCGCGGCACGAGGGTCGTGAAATGCGATGCCTGCTCGTGGGCCGCAAGGGCCTTGGCGTTGCTCCAGGTCTCGCAGATCATCAGAACGTCGCTGCGCGTGGAGCTTTCGAACAGGTCGTAGGCTACGCATCCTTCGTCTTTGAGCGAGGCGGCTACCAGCTCTTTGGCCGTGCGCACCAGCTCCTCGCGGTTGCTATCCGTCGTGCGGATAAATACATTGAGTCGTATCATTGCTTTTGTGTTTTTGATTTTGGCCGTCTACAAATATAGGAAATTTTTTCGTATCTTACACCATTAATTGAATCCTTATGGAACTGAACGATAAAAAATTCGCGGTGCTGATCGATGCCGACAACATCTCTCACCGCAAGATAAAGGATATCCTGGACGAGATCGCCAACTACGGCACGCCGACGATAAAGCGCATTTACGGAGATTTCACCAACCCGAAATTCGCCGCCTGGAAAGAGGTGCTGCTCGAGAACTCCATCACGCCTATTCAGCAGTATGCCTATACCACGGGCAAGAATGCGACGGATTCGGCGCTGATCATCGACGCCATGGACATCCTGCATAAGGAGGGCGTGAACGGGTTCTGCATCGTGTCGAGCGACAGCGACTACACGCGCCTCGCCAGCCGCATCCGCGAATCGGGCAAGGAGGTGCTGGGTTTCGGCGAGAAGAAGACGCCGAAACCGTTCATCAAATCGTGCGACAAATTCATCTACGTCGAGATCCTCGGGCAGACGTCTCCGCCTGAGAAGGCGGCCCCTGCGAAGAAGAAGGCTGAGACGAAGAAGCCCGCCGGAGCCGAGGTGCAGGCCGAACCCGTTGCCGAACCCGCCGGGGAGAAGAAGCAGGCGCAGGACGGGGGACATGCTTCGACGATTATCCGGCCGTTCGACGACGAATTCCGCACGTTGCTGGAGAACACGATCGACGATGCGGCCGACGACAGCGGTTGGGCCTCTTTGGGCGACGTGGGAAGCGTGCTGTCGAAGAAAATGCCCGATTTCGACCCCCGCAACTACGGATATAAGAAACTCTCGCTCCTGATCCGGGCGCTTTCCGACGCGGTGGACATGAAGACCGAGCAGCAGCGGGTATTTGTCCGCAACCGGCTGGGGTAGCGCCTGTTCCGGCAGGCTCAGAGCGGACGGAGAGCGGCGCGGACTGCTTCGTATTCGGAGACGAGGCGGCGAAGGATGTCGCCGGCCGACGGCAGGTCGTCAATAAGCGCGGCGATCTGGCCGATCTCCAGTTCCCCGTCGTCGAGGTCTCCTTCGAAGATTCCCCGTTTGGGCCGTCCGCGGCCTATCAGTTCGAGCAGCTCCTCAGCCCCGGCGCCGCGGCCTTCGGCCTCCTCGACCGTGCGGCAGAAGCCGTTGCGGATGAGGCGTGTCGGGATGACCTTTTTGAGCGTCAGGATCGTGTCGCCCTCCTGTACTTCCACACACCGTTGTTTGAACGCCTCGCAGGCCGAACTCTCCTGCGACAGTGCGAAGCGCGTTCCCAGTTGGCACCCTTCGGCGCCCAGGGCGAACGCGGCCAGCATCCCGGCTCCCGTGGCAATACCTCCCGCGGCGATGAGCGGCAGGTCGACGGCCTGCCGTACCTGCGGGACGAGCGCCATCGTCGTCGTCTCCTCACGGCCGTTGTGGCCCCCGGCTTCGAAACCTTCGGCCACCACGGCATCCACACCCGCGTCGCGGCTTTTGAGTGCGAATTTCGAACTCGACACCACATGTGCCACACGGCAGCCCGCGTCGTGCAGGCGTCCGGTCCACGTTGCGGGGTTGCCCGCCGAGGTGAAGACCGCCGGCACACGTTCTTCCACGATGACGTCCATCAGCTGGGGCGTATAGCGGTAGGCCAGCGGTACGTTGACCCCGAATGGCCGGGATGTGGCTGCCCGGCATTTGCGGATGTGTTCGTGCAGCAGTTCGGGTGTCATCGATCCGGAGCCGATCAACCCCAGTCCGCCGGCCTCGCTGACGGCGGCGGCCAGCCGCCAGCCGCTACACCACACCATTCCGCCCGCAATGACGGGGTAGCGGATGCCGAAGAGGGTCGTGATTCTGTTTTCCATCGTTTTTCGGTTTTATGCGAGGTTAAGATACAATTATTTTTCCAAAACAGGCATGAACGGTTCGGGAAGCATTCGCAAAAGAAACGGTGCCTCGACCCATCGGGTCAAAGCACCGTTATAGAAAAAGGGTGAGCTACTTACATCGCACCGCTACGACCACATACCCTTGCTCGATTCCTCGCCTGGGGGATTCTGTAGGAGCTGGTCGTATAAGACTCACCCGGGGACAAAAGTAGGAATTTTTTGTATCTTTGCAAAAAATAATTGCGGAATGTCTAAAAAAACTTTGCTCTGGAGCCTTGTAGGAGTGTTCGTCGTCGTGATTGCGGCCGGTGTGGCCGTGCGGCAGCAGTTTTATGGAAATGCCGTGGCCGAAGAGTACGACCTATATGTGAGCGGCCGCGCCGAATACGGGCAGGCGGTGGATTCGCTGATGCCCCATATCCGGCATCGGCGGGCTTTCGAGGCTTATGCCCGCCGGATAGATTTGGGTGCAACGTTCAAACCCGGTCACTATGTGCTGAAGCCCGGCATGAGTGTTATCGAGGTGGCGCGCATGCTCAAACTGGGAATGCAGACGCCCGTGCGGGTGACGATCAACAACGTGCGCATTCCCGCACAACTGGCGCAGAAACTCGCCCGGCAGATCGACGCCGATTCCGCGGCGATCATGCAGGCGTTGACCTCGAAGGAGCTGGCCGCGGAGGTCGGGTTCGACAGCGTGACGCTCTTTTCTATGTTCATTCCCGACAGCTATGAGTTTTACTGGACGGTGACGCCCGAAGAGTTCGTGAAGCGCATGAAGCGCGAATACGACCGGTTCTGGACCTCGGAGCGCGATGCCAAACGCAAGCGCAGCGGGTTGAGCCGGATGGAGGTGATGACGCTGGCGTCGATCGTCTACGAGGAGACCCGCAAGACCGACGAGATGCCCCGCATCGCCGGCGTATATGTCAACCGCCTGCGCAAAGGCATTCCCCTTCAGGCTGATCCTACGGTGAAATATGCCATGCAGGATTTCGCGTTGCGGCGCATCCTCTACAAACACCTGAAATATCCGTCGCCCTACAATACTTATATAAATAAGGGGCTTCCTCCCTCGCCCATCTGCATGCCCGGAAAGAACGCCATCGACGCCGTGCTCGATTTCGAGAAGCACGACTACATTTTCTTCTGTGCACGGCCCACGTTCGACGGCTATCACAACTTTGCGCGGACCCTGAGCGAGCACAATGCCAACGCCCGGGCGTATAGTGCCGAGCTGAATCGGCGCAAGATCAAATAAATTTGACATTGCGCTCGCTTATTCGTATCTTTGTCATCCTATGCTTGCCAAGATTTACGAACAGAATCCTTCGGAGAAGGAGTTGCGCCGGGTTGTAGACCTTTTGGAGCGGGATGAGATCATCATCTATCCCACCGACAGCGTCTATGCTTTCGGCTGTTCGCTGCGTTCGGCGAAGGCCATCGACAAGCTGCGCCGTATCAAAGGCAAAGGTTCGGCGGCATTTACCGTGGTCTTCGAGAACATCGCCCAGGTCGCGGAATACTGCCGGGTTGACAATGCCGTGTTCAAAATTCTGAAGCGGAATCTTCCCGGGCCGTTTACCTTTGTGCTGGCGGCCTCGGCACGTATTCCGGACAAGGCCCTCGAACGGCGCCGCACGATCGGCGTCCGCATTCCGGCCAACGCTGTGGCGCGTGCAGTGGTCGGGGCGCTGGGTTGTCCGATGGTTACGGCCTCGGTGAAAGACGACGACGAGGTTGTGGAATATACGACCGATCCCGAGCTGATCCACGAGCGTTACGGCAACGACGTGGCGTTGGTCATCGACGGGGGAATCGGCGACAACGTGCCCACGACGGTCGTGGATCTCACGGGTGATGAGCCCGAAATACTGCGCGAGGGCAAGGGCGAATTGGAATAGATTAAAAAAAACGATAGCATGGAGAAAAACAATTTCTGGAACGAGGCCGCAAAATGCGGGGCCGTCATCGGCGTCATCCTCGCCGTGTCGAATATGTTGGAAAACAGCGTGTTTTTCACAGAAGGCATGGGATTCATCTATCTGATGGTTCTCGAATTCTTCGCCGTCGCGGCGCTGCATTACTACCTGCTGCATCGCTACACGCGCCGCCGGTCGCAGCTTTATACCGCCGACGAGGGTTTCACCTTCGGGCAGGGCTACGGGTTTCTGCTGGCCGTGTCGGGGTTTGCGGGCATCATCGTGGGTGTCGTGCAGGCGGTCTACCTGCATCTGATCGTAGGCTATTCGGCTTATATCGACCGTTATGTTGCGTGGATGACCGGCCTTTTCGCGCAGATGGGCAGTGCTTCCAGCTCGGTCGAGGGGATTCTCTCGCAGGCCATCACCGAATTGCAGAATACTCCGGCGCCGTCGATCCTGAAGACGCTCTGGGGCGGTGTGTGGAGCAGTCTGCTCTTCGGCGCCATCTTCGGCCTCATCATTGCGGGAGTGATCGCACGGGCCCCGAAACCGTTCGATACGGAGGTCAACGAGTAGTCGCATAACATGGATAAACTGGATATATCGGTCGTAGTGCCGCTCTACAACGAGGCGGAATCCCTGCCCGAACTGGCTGCGTGGATCGACCGCGTGGCCCGGGAGAGCGGGTTTTCGTATGAACTCATTTTGGTCGACGACGGGTCGTCGGACGGCTCGTGGAATGTCGTCGAGAAGCTTAAAAAGCAGTATCCGGCCATCCGGGGCATCGGCTTCGCCCGCAACTACGGCAAGTCTGCGGCACTTTACTGCGGATTCGCGGAGGCGGAAGGCGAGGTGGTCATCACGATGGACGCCGACTTGCAGGATTCGCCCGACGAAATTCCCGAACTGAGGCGCATGATCCTCGAAGAGGGGTACGATCTGGTGTCGGGGTGGAAGAAACGGCGTCATGATCCCGTGGGCAAGCGCTGGCCCAGCAAATTCTTCAACTGGACGGCCCGGACCGTGTCGGGCATCAAACTCCACGATTTCAACTGCGGGCTGAAAGCCTACCGCCGTAAGGTGGTGAAGGCCATCGAGGTCTACGGCGAGATGCACCGCTTCATTCCGATCCTGGCCAAGCAGGCCGGGTTCCGCCGCATCGGCGAGAAGGTCGTCGACCATCATGCCCGCAAGTACGGGCATTCGAAATTCGGGATGGAACGCATGGTGAAAGGGTATCTCGACCTGATTTCAGTGCTGTTCATGTCGCATTTCGGACGTTCGCCGATGTATTTCTTCGGCAGTCTCGGAACGCTGATGTTTCTCGTGGGCGGCGGAACGACGGTGTGGATCATCGCCGAAAAACTATGGAAACAGTTCCACGACCTGCCTTTGCGCGCCGTGACGGATCAACCGCTGTTTTATCTGGCGATTCTGGCCGTTATTCTCGGCGTCCAGCTCTTTTTGGCGGGGTTTTTGGGAGAACTTATCAACAGAGGCTCCTCCGAGCGGAACAAATACCTGATCGACAAAACTTTATAAATGATGATACAACGAATCCAAACGCTTTATCTGCTGATTGTCACGGCGTTGATGGCCGTTACGCTCTTTGTGCCCCTGGCGTGGTTCGCGGGTGATGCCGGCGAGTTCGGGCTTTATGCCTTCGCGCTGAAGACCGCTGAAGGCGAGGCCGTACAGCCTGCGGTCTATATGGGGGTGGTATTGGCACTGGCCTGCGCGCTGCCGCTGGTTACGATTTTCCTGTTCCGCCGCCGCCTGCTGCAAATCCGCCTTTGCGTGGTCGAGATCGTGCTGTTGCTGGGCGGCGTGGTTATGGAGGGCGTTTACTACTTCCTGAGCTGGCGGGTCTTTTCCGACCTGGCGTTTCATACGCAGGGCTTCCGGCCCGCCATTGCATTGCCGTTGGTCTGCCTGCTGTTCGCATACCTGGCGGCCCGGGCCATTTTCCGCGATGAATTGCTGGTGCGCGCGGCTGACAGAATCCGCTGATCTGTTTGAATCTACTGGACCCGGAGTGTGCCGACAGGCACGTTCCGGGTCTTTTGCCCCCGGGAATTGAAGACTGCGAAAAGAAAGAAACGTTAAAAAATGGACTGATCTGATTATTAAAAGAATGTTACAAACCTTTGCGGGTCCGGAAATAAATTTTATCTTTGAGACATAATATTGCTATTATGTAATGAATTGAAATTGATATTGGCTACATACAATTGTTTTTTTAATTAATACTAAACTCTATGAAAGCAGTAAATTTGTGGAAAACATTGTTCTGCGCGGCGTTGGCTGTCACGGCCTTCAGCGCGTGCTCGGACGATGACAAGGACGACGATGGTGGGATGCCGTCGATCACCGTCAACGGTGAGGCATCGGTAACCGTCGCCGTGAAACTCGACGGAGGGACTACCGACGCCATTGAGGTTGTGTCGAGCGGCAACTGGGCGTTGACTTTTGACGATGAGACGGCCACTTGGTGCCATCCCAGCAAGGAGACAGGCGGCAAGGGCAAGACGACGCTGACTTTTACGGTAGACAAGTGGGAGGGTGCCGCAAGCACCGACAGCCGGCAGGTTACCGCTAAACTGCTTACGACCGGAAATTTCGAGGGTATTCCTATTCCCAAGACAGCCACGGTTATTATCAAACAGAACGGTGACGGTTCGACGGCTGTAACGACCAATGTAAAGGAGATTCGCTCTCAGTTGACTTTTGACGGCAAAGCTGTTGCTAATTCCCACGTTATTACGGGTATTGTTGTATCCTCTTATGAGGGAAACAATATCAACAATCACCAAATTATGATTACTGACAATACTACCGAATCGGGAGCTGGCCTCATGGTTCGCTTTAAGGGTTTTGTCGGTAATAAGGACACTGATTATAACTTGTCTATGGGGTCGATTGTCTCATTCGATTTGCAGGGAGGTATAGCACAGATGTATAATGATGTGCTCTATCAGGTGGATTTCTCCAATGCAGGGGCAGACCCTAAGATTACCATTGTTGATTCTTCGGATAATACGCCAGATGCCATTACGATTACTGATTTGTCTAAATTGGCTGATTACCAGTCTCAGTATGTTCAGATTTATTCGCAGCCAATATCATCTATCAGGGGTGAAATGTATTATAATGTCTCGTCGGGTTATGCCAATCAGACTTTCATGACGAAGACCGGTGAAACATTCCAACTTTCATTCAATAGCTATACGTCATCGTGGGCCAAATCCATTGAGATTCCGTCCAAGTCTGGTTATATGAAAGGCTGTGTCTCGTTTAATGTCAAAGCTGCAAACCTTGCACCTCGTAATGCCGCTGATTTGTCGGGACTTACGGAAGATTTATTCCCAGATCCTACTCCCGAAACGACGACTATTAGTCAGATTACGGAGGCTGGAAGCTATGAACTGAAGAATGTGATTGTCGTAACTCGTAGCGATAAGGCTTATATGATCGCGGATAATACGGGTGCAATGCAAGTTTATCATGATGGTAATGTCCGAAAAGTCGGCGACAAGATTAATATCTCCGGTCTCGTAACGGTATATCAGGCGCCCAATAATACGCCCCAATTTAATGATGATGCTACTGTCTCATTGATTTCTGAAGGTAATTCTTGGCAGTATGATTTCTCGGAATATTCGGTTGAGAGTGTCAAGAATTATTTTAACGATGTCAAATGTGTTGCTGTTCAACTTAAAGGTACTATCGTAAAGGACGGTAATTACTTTAATCTTGTTTTTGATGGTGTTAATGATGTACAGGGGTCAATTCAATATTATACTCCTGATGCTTCTGTCCTCGATGTCCCGGTTATTGTCAAGGGGTATGCTATTGGAAAATCTCAGTCTGGTAGTATTCAGCGTATAAAGGTATTTCCTTATGAAATTACGGTTGATGCTTCAATTCCTTATATCAATGCGACTGCTCCTGCTACATTCAGTGCCGACGGTGAAACGATTCCAGTGGCATTTACCGCTGGTAATCTCGGAACGAACAAGGTTTTTGCTAAACTGACGGAAAATGCTGCCGGACAGTTCTCAGTACCGGATGGTGCTGTTTCGGGGAGTTCGGTAGCAGTTACGGCAAAGAAGAATGAGACCGGAGCTGCCCAGACGGCCCAGTTGACCCTCTATATTGCTGCGTCCCAAGATGCAACGCCGATTGATCAGATTACAGTTGCACTGAAGCAGGCTGCTCCTTTGAGCGGTGATGAAGGAGCTCCTTATGCTTGGATAATGAAGCAAGGTGAACTGACAACCGCAGGTGGTGAGGTAAACAAAGGTGAGCCTGCAATGGCTTGGACTGCTTCTGAAGTAACTTATACTGGTTGGGATAGCAATGCTTCCGCAAAGGGAATACAGATTGGATCGAGTGGTAAGCCCGAAGCTGATTTTACACTTACAACAGCAAATTATTCAGGTAAGATTACGTCCATAAAGGTCAATGCCTCTATTGGAAATAGTGGTGACGGAAAATTGACCGTAAAAATAGGGGATACTCAGATTGGTGAAACTATCACTTTGACGACGACTGCTACGACCTATACGTTTACTCCTGCGTCTCCGGTTGCCGGTTCGATTACGATCGGTTTATCGGCTACGGCCAAAGCAATGTATATAAAATCGGTGGATATCAATCCTGCAGAATAAGTAGTCAAGGAAACTGACTTTTAAAACAAACCACTCTTGGCGGGGATAATACCCCGTCAAGAGTTTGGTTTCTAAACAGGTCTGCGGACCGTGACCTTTTTTAGCTATTTTTGCATGCGGAAATTTATAAAACAAACAGGCTTGCTGTCCATCCTATTGTCGGCGATGCTTGTTCTTTTCACGGGATGCGGCGATGACGACGACGGGGGCGTAAATTCCCTTGCCCAGCTCGAAGCAAAGACCGTGAATTGTATAACCACAACGGACAGGCTCCTTACCCAGGGCCCGAAGGGGCAGAGCTTCCAGGCAAAGATCGTACTGGCGGCGGATGAGGAGTGGTGTTCGTTCGATCCGACGTCACAGCTTGCGACAACGGCGGGCGGGGCGGTAGGCGAGGCGCTGCCTCTCTACCTGCAGGAAAACCGCACCGACGAGTATCGCTCGGCGGAGATCACCGTCACGTATTCCGGCGGTTATTCCGTGACCCTGCGGCTGTGGCAGATGCCCGATTCCGCAACCCCGGAGTACGACCGGGCATGGGGCGAATTGCCCGAATACCGTGAGGATGCCAACTACATTTATAAGACCTACAATACGACACTGATTTCTACTAAATACAACGAAGGCGGATACCGACGTAATTTTACGGTCTGTTTCGACCGGGACCTGCGCGTGGCGCATTGGGTGGCCTATCCGCTGCATGGGTGCTATACGCAGCCGAACGTCGGACGCACCGATGACTGGGCCTATGATCCCAATACGCAGCCGCCGGCCATTGCCAGCAGCGAACAGTCGAGTATCGTGAAAGGTGCTTTCAGCAATCCGAGCGGTGTGCGCGGTCATCAGTGTCCTTCGGCTGACCGTTATAATACGACGGCAACCAATGCGATGACTTTCTATGCCACCAACATCATGCCCCAGAACTGGGATTTCAACGGTGGCAGTTGGGGGAAATTGGAGATTAAGATAAGGGAATGGGCCCCTTTGGTATCGACACGGATACGTTACGATACGCTTTTCGTTGTGACCGGAACCCATTTCGACGGCACGCTGTCCACAGATCGTGACGGCAAGAAAGTAGGGTATCCCGACAAATGCTGGAAAGTATTGCTTCAGCAAAAGAGTAACCAGAACAAGCAGATATGGGAGTGCGGGGCTGACGAACTGAAAGCCATCGGCTTTATTTTCCCCAACTCGGCTGCCGCAAAGGATATGAAGCTGTCGGCAGCGGCCTGTTCGGTGAAAGATATTGAGGATCAGACGGGTTTCAAGTTTTTCCAGAACCTCGATCCCGCCGTTGCCGACGCGGTCAAAAGTCAGAAAAAAACTTCCGACTGGTCGGGAATTTATTGATAAGGACCTTAATTGCACAATGTTATGAAGAAAATCCTTTTGACAGGACTGTTTGCCTCACTGATCGTGGTGGCATGCTTTGCGCAGAAGCCCTATAAAGTGGTCTTCTACAACTTCGAGAACCTGTTCGACACCATCAACGATCCGGGTGTGCTGGACGAGGAGTTTACGCCCGAAGGACCCAAGAAATGGAACACGGCCAAGTACACCAAGAAGCTCGGGAACCTCGAGCGGGTGCTGTTCGACATCGCCGCCGAGGATAAGGATTTTCCTGTCGTGATCGGCGTTTCGGAGATTGAGAACCGCTCGGTGATGGAGGATGTGATCGCCCAGCCGAAGCTCACGCACGGCAATTACCGCATCGTGCACTACGATTCGCCCGATGCCCGCGGCGTGGATGTCGGGTTTTATTATCGTCCCGATGTCTTCAAACTGGAGGGCAGCGCGGCTATTCCGTTCAAAATGCCCGGAATGCCGAATTTCAAAACGCGTGATTTCGTCACGATGTGGGGAACGATCGAGAACGAGCCGTTCTTCTTCCTCGTGAGCCACTGGCCTTCGCGTCTGGGCGGCAAGGAGGCTTCGGATCCCAAGCGTCTGGCAGCAGCCAGCCAGGTGAAGCACATCGTCGACTCGGTGACGGCGGCCAATCCGGCTACGAAAGTGGTCGTGATGGGCGACCTGAACGACGACGCCACGGACGCCAGCGTCGTGGAGGGGCTGAGCGCCAAGGGCAAGATCAAAGACGTGAAGGCGGGCGACATGTTCAACCCGTTCATCGCCCTGCTGAAAGCCGGTTACGGCACGCTGGCCTACCGCGATGCGTGGAACCTGTTCGACAACATCATCGTTTCGGAGAATCTGGCGACGGGTTCCACGGGCGAGCTGAAGATCCAGCCCGTCGGCAAGTCGAAGTTCTACGGAGGCATCTTCCGCCGTCCCTACATGATCCAGAAGGAGGGTCAGTACAAGGGCTATCCGCTGCGCACGTTCGTCGGCAACGACTTTCAGGGCGGTTTCAGCGACCACTTCCCGGTTTATATCTACATTGCCAAATAAACATTCTAAAATAGTTGTATGAAACTTAAAGTTCTACTTATTCTGATGCTCGCCGCCGTGACCTTCACGTCCTATGCGCAGGACGGAGGCATCCGCGGTAAGGTGGTCTCGCGCAACGGCCGCGTGGCACTGAGCAACGTACAGGTGAAGATCGAAAACCTGGGACTGACGGTCATGACCGACAAGGACGGTAATTTCGTTATCGAGAACCTCCCCAAGGGTGACTATACGCTGTCGTTCGCAACTCCCGAGTTCGAACCGCTCAACCTGATGGTCCGCGTGGACAACCAGAACGTGAAGGACCTCAGGCAGGTCATCATCGTTCCGACGGGCCCCGCCGGCGGTGTGCTGGACGACGCGATCTTCGCCGAGTTCGACAACGACTCCTCATCGTCGGACACGCAGGCGTTGCCTTCGTCGCTCTCGTCGTCGAAGGACCTGTTCAACAACATCGCGTCGTACCGCTTCAGCGAGATGCGTTTCAACGTCCGCGGTTACGATTCGCAGTATTCGGACATCTACCTGAACGGCATCCGTTTCAACGACGCCCTGACCGGTTACGGGCCCTGGTCGCTGTGGAGCGGCCTGAACGACGCTACGCGTAACCAGGAGAACTACACGGGTCTCGAGGCGTCGGATTTCGGCATCGGCGGCATCGGCGGCATGACCAATGTCAATGCCCGTGCCTCGCAGATGCGCAAGGGGCTCCGGGTCAGCTTGTCGAACGGCAACCAGATGTACCGCTTCCGGGCGATGGTCTCCTACGGTTCGGGACAGTTGGACAACGGTTGGTCGTATGCCTTCTCGGTGGGTACCCGCCAGGGCGGCAACGGCTATGTGGACGGCGTTTATTACAACTCCTATTCCTATTTCGCTTCGGCAGAGAAGCTCTTCGGCGACAACCACCGCCTGGGCCTGACGCTGATGGCGTCGCCTTCGGAGCGCGGAGCCCAGCAGGCGTCGACCGACGAGGCCTACCGCCTGTTCGGCAACAACTACTACAACCCCAACGTGGGTTATCAGGCCGGCAAGCTCCGCAACTCGCGCGTGCGCAACACCCACGAGCCGATCGTGATGCTGAACTACACGTGGGACATGTCGGAGAACACGCGCCTGAACGCCGCCACGGCGCTGCGTTTCGGCAAGAACGGCTATTCGGCGCTGACGTGGAACGGCGGTTCCGATCCCCGCGGTGATTACTACCGCTATATGCCGCTGTCGGACCAGACGCAGATCGTGCCGGGCATTACTACCGACCAGACGATCTATTTCTATTTGCAGGATGCCATCATGGCGGCCGGCGTGTGGGACGGTATGCTCGATTTCGATGATTTCTTCCACAAGAACCAATACATTGATACGGACCCGGTGCTGTCCAAACTGATGGGCAACAGATACCGGTCGAACTACATGATCGAGGAACGCCATACCGACCAGTTGGACTACAATCTGGCAGTCAACGTGCAGCATAACATGCGCCACAACATGCGCATCGTCGGCGGCGCCAACCTGCGCATCAACCGGACGAATTACTACTCGGAGGTCAAGGACCTGCTGGGCGGCGACTACTGGTATGACATCGACAAGTTCGCCGAGCGCGACATGGCCAGCACGGAGGCTTACCAGAACGACTTGGATTACTATTGGGCTACGGGGCACGCCCGCGTTGCCCGCGTCGGTGACAAGTACGGCTACTACTACCGGGCGCACCTGCTCGAGAGCAACGCCTGGGCCAACTATACGTGGGGCATCGGCGGGTTCTCGCTGGGTGTCGCCGGATCGGTCGGCTATTCGCAGATGTACCGCGAGGGTATGTGGCGCAAGGGCCTGTTCCCCAACAACTCGAAGGGCGATTCGAAGAAACTCGACTACCTGACCTACGAGGGCAAGCTCTCGCTGGGTTACAAATTCTCGGGCGCCCATTCGCTCGAGGCCAATGTGGCCTACCTGCAGCAGGCTCCCAAGTTCAATACGGCATTCGTGTCGCCCCGTACGCGCAATACGACCACTCCGGGCCTGAAGGCCGAGAAGGTGTTCGGCGCAGACCTCACCTACAACCTCAACCTGCCCTACATCAAAGCGCGTCTTTCGGGATACTACACGACGATCACCGACCAGTCGAAGGTCATCTCGTTCTACGACGATACCCGCAGTTCGTTCACCAACTTCGCCATGAGCGGCATCGACAAGGAGCACTACGGCGTGGAGCTGGGGCTTTCGGTTCCGGTATGGCAGGGCTTGTCGGTTGTCGGCGCGGTGAGCTGGGGCGAGTACACCTACACGTCGAACCCCAACTTCGTGCAGACGGTGGACAACATGGACCGGATCGTGCTGAAGGATAAGGTCAACTGGGACGGCTTCCATGTGGAGAGCTCGCCGCAGCTGGCCCTCAACATCGGTCTCGACTACCGCGGACCGCGCAACTGGTTCGCCGGCGTGAACTTCAACTACTACGACAACCTCTACCTCTCGATGAACCCGCTGTACCGCACGGCTACGGCCACGGAGTACTACACCAACCAGATCATCGCCGAGGTGTCGAAGCCCGAGCCGGATGTCGAAACGCTGGCACAGGCCATTGCATCGGTGAAGAAAATCCGCAATCAGGAGAAATTCGGCGGATACTACACCCTCAGCGCCAATGTGGGCAAGAACTGGTACATCCACCGCAACTATATGCTGGGCTTCAGCCTCGAGGTGAAGAACATCCTCAACGATCAGGACATCCGCACGGGCGGTTACGAGCAGATGCGTATGAGCAAGGTGCGCGGCGAGGGCGGCGACTATATCTACGGCCGCTTCCCGTCGAAGTATTTCTACCTGTTCGGTACGACCTATTATCTGAATGTCTATTTCCGTTTCTAACCGAGAAGAGAGTATATTATGAAAAGTCTTAAAATAGCATTTGCACTCCTTGTCGGCGTTCTGGCCGCAGGATGCTACAACGATTTCGACACCCCGGGACCGCGGAAGCTCTACACCGACGACGATATGACGCAGCTGGGGCTGCAACAGGTCTCGATCAAAACGGTCAAGGGCTGGTTTACGGATGCTTTCGGCGGTATTTCCGGTACGGGAACCAACAACAACGGCTGGGAGAACACCAAGACGCTGAAGTTCGGCGATCTCACGCCCGACGAGTCGCAGTTCATCAGCCTCAAGGGGCGTCCCGATGCTGCTGACAAATATATCAAAGGCAAGGTCATCAGCAGCGACCGTCAGGGCAACATCTACAAGTCGCTCTACATCTACGACGGCACGGCCGCCATCGAGCTCAAGCTCTACAACGGCCTTTACCTCGATTACCTGCTCGATCTGGACAAGATGGAGAGCCAGTGGGTCTATGTGCGCCTCGACGGTCTCTATCTGGGCAACTACCGCATGATGCTTTCGATCGGCGGAGCGCCGTCGGACGGCATCAACACGGCCGGCACGCACAAGTACTACGCCAACTCGAACCTCGACAATCCGCGGGTCGCCAAACTGAACGTCTTCCCGGGCGAATATGTGAAACTGGAGGCTTCGGACATCCTGGAGGTGAACAGCAGCAATTACACGACCGCGCTGGGTGAGGATCAGCTGGGGCGTCTGGTGCGTTTCAATGGCGTGAAGATCCGCTATGCGGGCATTCCGAATCAGGATGACGTGACGAATCCCCCGATGCTGAACGGCACGTTCGAGAATCCCTATCCGACCTGGATCGTGACCGATTGGGGATCGCCCCGTTACGGCGCATGGTACCGCTGGGCTTACAACGTGAATAACGTGCGCTTATACGGTTCGGTGCTGATGTGCTACAATGAGACCGAGACGAATACGGCGAATCCGGGAGTCTACGGGATTCGTACGAGCGGTTATTCGCAGTTTGCCATGAAGCCCATTCCCAAGGACGGCGCCGTCGGTAACGTCCTCGGCATCTACGGCGTCTACGGTCAGAAATGGGATCAGGCTCAGTTCCAGATTTCGGCGAGCCGTATCGAGGACCTCGACTTTAAGCCGGAGGACCTGCTGACGGAGGCGCAGATCGAGCGAATGACGCCGGCATCCTCCTACGAGCCTCCCGTGAAGAATGGCGGCGACGACTATACCGGCGAATAATCCCGCCGGATGTCCAAAAAAACTGCGGTCCTCTCGAAAGGGGACCGCAGTTTTTTCATATCGCTGTGGAAACGTCTCAGCGCTTGTTCCATTTGCAGGAGGTCTGATAGTAGTAGACAGCCCGGTCGACCAGCGTCGTGTCGGTCTCTTCGGCGGGTTCGAGGTGATGGGGATTCGCTTCGGTGGGAACCACGCGGTATTGCTCGTAGCGGCGCACGGGCGACAGGATGGTGAACGTATCGCCCTCGAGGTAGCCCAAGTCCTGATAAGTGGCGATGAAAGCCCGGTTGATATAGCCGGGATCGAAGATGCTGCGACCGTAGAAATGCGAATCGTAGTCCATGTTGAGCAGCGAAAGCAGGGTAGGCATCAGGTCGATCTGCGAGACGATACCCCCGACCTCGTGCGGGGCCACGAATCCCGGGGCGAAAATCAGCGCCGGAATGTGGTATTTGTGCAGCGGAATCTCGGTACGGCCCGCGCTCGAGGCGCAGTGGTCGGCGGTGATGAGGAAGATCGTATTGTCGAACCACGGCTGTTTCGACGCCTCGGCCAGGAATTGTCCCAGGGCGTAGTCGGTGTAGAGTACGCCGCCCGCACGGGTTTTCGAGTCGTTGGGGATGCGGATTTTCCCGGCGGGATAGGTGAAGGGGCGGTGATTGCTGACGGTCATGACATGGGCGAAGAAGGGTTTTCCCTCCCCGGACTGTTCGTTGAGCGTGCGGATCACTTTGCGGTAGGCGTCCTCGTCGCAGACGCCCCAGATGTTGGCGAAGGTGATCTCTTCGGGCGAGTAGCTTTTCTGGTCCACGATGTCGTATCCGTTGCCCGAGAAGAAGGTCTCCATGTTGTCGAAATAGCTGTTGCCGCCGTAGAAATAGGTCACGTTGTAGCCTTTTTCACGCAGCAGGGCTCCCGTGGAGTGCATTCCGGCGTTGTTCGGGCGTTTGATGATGCTCTGCCCGGGACAGGGCGGAAGCGACAGCGTCACGGCCTCCAGTCCGCGCACCGTGCGGTTGCCCGTGGCGTAGACGCGGTCGAAGGCCATTCCCAGCCGGTAGAGCGAGTCGAGGACCGGCGTGATCGACTCCGTGTTGCCGAAGCGCTCCATGTACGAGGCGCTCATGCTCTCGATGGTGACGAGCACGATGTTGCGGCGAATCTCCGGTCCCTCCCCGGACTGTACGGTGCGGAGGTTGTCGCCCGTGCTGCCGTACACTTCGTGGACGAAGGCTTCGGCATCGGCTTCGGGGCGTGTGATGTAGAATTGTTCGTAGTCGAGGGAGTTTTTGACGAAGGCGTCGTAGAACTTGTAGAGCCCGTTGGCCTGCAGTTCGTTGACGTAGACGTTTCCGCTGTCCTGGAAGCGGGTGTTGAAATTCAGCAGGCCGACCGCCGCCAGCAGCGCCGCGATGTAGCCCGGGCCGACGACCGCTTTCCACTGCCATCCTTTGAGCTCTTCGGTGCGGACGAGATCGTGGCGGAAGAGGTACCACGTGATGAGCAGCGTGACGACGATGATGCCGAGCGTCATCGGGACGACGGGGTAGGACTCCATGATGTTGCCCACCACCTCGTTGGTGTAGACCAGGTAATCGACGGCGATGAAGTTGTAGCGGACGCCGAATTCGTTCCAGAAAAAGAATTCGCTGATGCCGTTGAAGACGATGGCGCCCACGTAAAGGACGACGAAGAGTGCGAACCACACGGTAGTCCAGTGGTTGCGGAATCCTTCGGGCAGGAAAAGCCGCAGGGCGAAACTGCCGGCCCAGTATCCCAGGACATACATGGCGATCCGGGGCGCGACGCTTCCGTATTCGTCGAAGATCGTGTTGAAAAACGCGACGTAGCAGAATGCCGCGGTGAGCAGCCCGAGGATGATCCATCCCCACGGCTTCGTGTACTTGGTGCGCGAGACGCTCAGCATGAAGAGCCACAGGAAGACGAAACCCACGGTCGCGGCGCAGAAGTCGTTCACGGCGCCGAGCAGGAATATTTCACACCATTCGCCGAACGAGAAGCTCAGAGAGGTCGTCTGGGCGTTGAAAAGAAGTACGATACGCAGCGCGAAACCTACGGCCACCGTCAGCAGGGCGAGCTTGAGGTAGAGGCCGGAGACCAGCCGAATGCTTTTTTGCATGATAGATTGTCTGTTAGTGCCGCAAAGTTAACCATTTTCGGCTATTTCAGGCAAAAAAGAAGGCAGCCTTTTCGGGACTGCCTTCTCGATTTGGTTTGAAAAATTGGTCTATTTTTCCTCTGCCTTTGCCGGACGCATGACGACTTTCACGAGATTGCCGTCGGCGAGTATCTTTTTGGCGAGGGCCTGCACGTCGTCATTGGTCAGGTCGCGGACGGCCTGCTCGTATTCGCCGACATAGTTGAGGCCCGATCCGTATTTGGCCTGAATATAGTTCATCCAGCCCTGATTCAGCTCGAGGCTGTTTTTCCAGTTTTTGAGCATGAACTCGCGGTTCTTCTCGATATCCTCGGTCTTGGGGCCGTTTTCGGCGATCTCCTGAATCTCCTTCAGCACGATTTCGCACAGCTCGTCGGCCATCTCCTCGTTGGTGTCGAACGAGATGGTCATGTCGTAGGTCTGGTGGGGGATATATTCCGTCGAACCCTTGACACGCACGCCGTAGGTGCCGCCCTTCTCCTCGCGGATCGAGATCAGGTAGCGCGAATTGAGCGCCTGAGCCAGGAACGACAGGGCCATTCTGTCCTTGAACGTGTAGGGCATCTTGCCCGAGTAGTAATAGAGCACCGAAACCTTCGGCTGCTGCATCGGGGCCGTGAACTCCTCGGTGACCTCTCCTTTGACCGGAGCGACCTTGTCGTCGATGTAATTCAGGGGTTTCTTCGCGGCGGGGATAGATCCGATGTACTTCTCCACGAGGGGCTTCAGCGTCTCGGGGTCAATGTTGCCCACGAACGTGAATACGAATCCGTTGGCGCCGGGGTAGAGCTTCGCGTAGATGGCGGGCAGTTGCTCGAAGTCGAATTTGTCGACGATCTCGTTCGAGATCATCTGCCGGCGGGGATTGTCGCCGTAGGTCACGTCGATCACCTTCTCCTGCATCAGGAAGTCGGGGTTCGTCCGGGCATTCTCCAGTTGCGAGCGAACCATTTTGATCAGGTTGTCATAATCCGCACGGTCGAAGCGCGGCTGCGTGAAGTTCAGGTAGAGCAGTTGAAGCATCGTCTCGATGTCCTTGGGCGAGCAGACGCCCTTCATGGCGCTGCTGTAATTCTCCACCGCGGGCTGTACCGAAGCCGATTTGCCCGAGAGCTGCTTTTTGAGTTCCGTGGCTGAGAACTTGCCGACGCCCGACATCGAGTTCACGGCAGGCATCATCTCGCCCATGTAGAATTCCCCGTCTGAGAGCACCGAAAGGCCACCCTTGGCGACGGCGCTCATGCGTACCTCGTCGGCTTTGAAGTCGGTGTGTTTCACGACGACCTTCGCGCCGTTGGCCAGCGTCCATTCCGTTGTGCCGAGTTTGGCATCTTCGGCCGTTTTCTTCACGGGCGAACCCTTCAGAACGGTGCCTTCGGGAATCAGCGGTTCTTTGACCACATTGTCCTCGTAGGCGGTGACTTCACCGGCAGCCACTTTGTCGCGGATGGCGAGCAGCTCCTCGGCAGTCGGCGTCGTAAGACCCTCCTTCTCGGGGGCGTTGACGATGATGACCTGATTGGCCGGGGTGATGGTCTGCGCGGCGAAAGCGTTGACGGCATCGACGTTGAGCATTTTGATCAGCATGCTGTCGAGCTGCCATTCGGTCTCGGCGTCGGGTATGGGGGAGTTCTTGCTGTAATTGTTCAGGTAGCTCTGCACGAACTCGCCGTTGCGACGGTCGTTGCGGTTGGCGTAGGTGCGTTCGGCCTGGCGCATCAGGTTCTCCTGGGCGCGTTCGAACTCGCCCTGCGTGAAGCCGTAGCGGCGGACCTTTTCCAACTCGGTGTAGAGCGCCTCGAAGCCGCGGGCCAGCTTGCCGTCCTGCGTCATCGCAACGAATACCGTGGCGTTGAGCGTCGGGATGATGCCGATCACGTCGCCCGTGCCCATGCCGGCGCCGAGGAACGGCGCATCGGGCTGCATGGCGATTTCCTGCAGACGGGCATTCTCCATGGTCGTCATATAGGCTTCGATCACGTTGTTGGCCTCGGCGACGATCGTATTGCCCATCTGTTTGGGGAGCGCCGGGCGCTTGATGAAGAGCTGTACCTTCGTGCCCTGCATTTCGGGGTCGGTGAAGATGCTCACGATCGGCTCTTCGTTGTCGGGAACCACGATGGTCTCCTTGTGTGAAGCGTCGGCGGCGGGTGCCGGGATGTCGGCCATCAGCGCTTTGATCTTGCTCTCCACGGCGTCCACGTCGATATCGCCCACGACGACGACGGCCTGATAGTCCGGACGGTACCACTGGGCGTAGAAATCCTCCAGTTCCTTATGCTGGAAATTCTTCAGCCCGTCGAGGTAGCCGATCAGGTTGCGGTGCTCGTATTTCGTGCCTTTGCCCAGTGCTTGCAGCAGTTTCATCGTCGAGCGCCACGATGCGCCGTCGCGTGTGCGGAGCTCCTCCATAATCACGCCGCGCTCGGAGTCGATCTCCTTGGGCTCCAGGGCGATGAAGTGCGACCAGTCGTGCAGGATCAGCAGCGCCGAGTCGATGATGCCTTCGCGCGAGGTCGGGACGTCCGAAATGTTGTAAATCGTCTGGTCCCAGCTGGTTCCGGCGTTGAGGTTGGCGCCGAATTTCACGCCTACGGTTTCCAGATACTCCGTGAGCTGCTTGCCCGGGAGGTTCTTGGTGCCGTTGAAGGCCATGTGCTCGAGAAAGTGGGCGAGCCCCTGCTGGGAGTCGTTCTCCTGGATGGCTCCCACGTCGTGCAGGATGTAGAAGTCGGCCTGTCCCTTCGGCTTGTCGTTGTGACGGATGTAATAGGTCATTCCGTTTTCCAGTTTACCGGTGCGGAGTTCGGGGTCCGCGGGGATCGGCTGGTTCATCTGTGCCATGGCGCCGGCGGCGGCGAACGCCGCAACGGCCAGCATCATCAATTTTTTCATGGGCATTTGTTGTTGGTTTGAAATTCTTATTCCCGGGTCTCTTCCGGGCGGTATTCGATAATGTCTCCCGGCTGGCAGTCCAGTTCGCGGCAGATCGCTTCGAGCGTCGAAAAGCGGATGGCCTTGGCCTTCCCGTTTTTCAGGATCGAGAGGTTGGCGGGCGTGATGTCGACCCGTTCGGCCAGTTCGCCGAGCGACATCTTGCGTTTGGCCATCATTACGTCTATGTTGATGATTATCGCCATAAATTCCTCCCCCTCATTTTGTGTGTTCGTATCGTTTGCATGTCGTCCCTTATATTAAATGGTGTATTTCTGCTCCTCGCTCAGGTTTTGGCCGATGGCAAAGACCTCGGCGGCGAAAAGGATCAGAATACCCATGATAATCATGGCGTAGGAGATGTGAAATCCCGTATTCACGCTGTAACCGCTTCCGGCCAGCAACTCGGCTGCGCGGCTGTTCATGGCCCAGTTCACGGTGTCGCTGATGAGCTCGGCGAGGATGGTCAGCAGGCCGATGGTGCGCAGGTACCAGACGTTCCGTTTGTCGAGCGTGCGCTCCTCGCGGATCGAACGGCGCAGCGAGTGGATGATGACGAACATCAGCACGATGATGCCCAGGTAGAGCAGCGGTACGAGCATAACCAATGCGTAAAGCCATGCGCTGCCGCCCACCGAGCGGAATGCCAGTGCCAGCACCGAACTGCCGGGGGCGTCCTGCTCGACGACCATCCCCAGCCGTTTGATGCTTGCGCTGATCTTCATGCCGGGCGCAGCCTCGACCTCGACGGTGTTTTCGGGCTGTCCCGTGATCTGGATGTCGCTCAGCATGTAGATCATGCGGGGAATCCCCGATTTCCAGTTTTCGGCGATGTCGTTACCCATCTCGACGCCTTCGGCCGCACCCCGTGTGAAATTGGGCAGGATGCCGTGTGCGATGCTTGCCACGAGCACGATGAAGAACGTGATGTAGATGACCAGCAGGCGTTGCAGGAGCGATTTCTTATTTTGCATCTCTCTTTCTTTTGGTTTTTACTGATGCAAATATACCATTTATTTCCGAAAAACAAATAATATTTATCGTTTTTCGATAATTATTTTCGTTTTTCATCTTTTCGGATTTTCGCACGGATGGTTTTTGCGTTATACAATTCCGTATATATATGCCAAAAGCGTCCAACGGCTCCTCCTAACCGTTTTCGTATAGCCAAGGGGCTCAAATGACCACGAAACGGGTGCGAGAGCGGGGATAACGGTAGTCCGAATGTGTTAACTTTGTTCTGCCGATATGATCGAAACGGACCGGAATCGGCAACAACTCCGAGAAATCTTCATTAATCCTTAAAAAACTTACAAAATGAAAAATCTGTTTTTGGCCGCGGCTGTTGCCGTATTGGCCTGCACGGGCTGCACAACCGGGGACGAGGGCGCCATTCCGATCCCTCCCCAAGAGAATCCGGTGAACTTCTCCACCGAGATAGCTGCCGTCACGCGTACCGCGCCTAATGAAAAGGCGAATTTTGCAAACGGAGATAAATTCAGCGTCACGGCCACGCAGGCTTTGGGAGCTGCCGCTGCAACGTCCTGGATGGATAACCTCGTCCTGACAAAAAGCGTGGAGGGCACATGGAGCGCCGGGGACTCCTATTTCTTCATGAAAGGCTACAAATACAGCTTTGCGGCCTATTCGCCCACGGAGACCGTGCTCACGATGACTGATCCCGGTGCGGTGCCCTATACCGTAGTCGAAACCCTCGCCGACCAGAAAGACCTGCTGTATGCCGTTGCATCCAAGGATTTCACGACGGAGGCGGTGACTGCGACCGTGGCGTTTACGTTCAACCACGCCCTCACGCAGGTAAGGTTCTCGGCCAAAACCGCGAAAGACTATTCGGCCTTTTACACCGTGACGATGAAGAATATCGCCCTCAAAGGTGTCAATTCGCAGGGAACTCTGAATTTCAGCGATGGCAGTTGGACATTGGCATCGCCTGCCGCTCCGCTGGATTACTCGGTCGATTATGACAAGGTCCTGAACTCGGCGGAGGCAGAGATGACCACTGCGGGAAATGATGTGCTGATGCTGATTCCGCAGGACCCTGCGGGGGCTGAAAAACTGGTGGTGACGTTCGATGTTGTCGCTGTCTCCGGTAAGGGCGATCCGACGCTGGCAGGAACCGGGAAGACGCTCAAACTCGATATACCGTCAAAGGTCTGGACGAGCGGTTATGCTTATACGTATCAGATTACGCTGAATCTGGACGGAACCTTCGGATGGACCGCTTCCGATATCGCCGACCCTACGATCAGTCCGTGGAAGGACGGCGATAAGATTCCGGTGAATAATTAAGACGGACCGGTTCCGGAATAACAAAGGCCGCATCCGATGGATGCGGCCCTTTGCTTTTGCACGGCGGGGAAATTACGCCACGTTGTCCTTCAGCTGCTTCCAGTACGAAGCGCTGATGGCCATGCCGACCGACATGACGATCACGATCAGAGCGAACATCACGACGAAGGTGATGAAGCCGACGTTGATCATGCCGCAGATTGCGCTGAAGATCAGCATGACGATGGCGGCGGCGACGCCGAATACGAGTGCCACGGCGAACATCGTCCATTTGCTGCCGTAGGTGGCGTCGTTCGATGCGCGGATGGCCTCGATCGGGTTCTTACCCTTCTCGATCAGGAAGTAGTAGGCCAGCGACCAGGCGAGCGAAAGCACGATGCCGGGGACGAACATGAAGAGGAAGGCGATGTAGGTCGGAATGACCATCAGGCCCATGGTGATGAGAAATTCACCCATGTAACGGCGGTACTTGCTGTCGAAGATGCCCAGCGGGTTGATCACTTCGCCTTTGGCCAGCTGCGTCGGCAGCAGGGTGATGGCGATAAAGGTGCCGATGTTGATGTAGGGAATCCAGATCGTGACCAAAAACAGGGCGACGGCCGCAATGACCGAAGGTGCGTTTTTCACGCCGATCGTGATGGCGTCTTTGAAAGTTTCCGAGAAATCGAGTTTCTTCATTTCCATAATAAATAATTTTTAAGGATTAGCGTCGTCTACAAAAGTAGGAAAAAATTCGTATATTTGCCTGCATAAACGCTAAAATACAGGCGAATGGCAGAAAAATCACGCTATAATTACCGGGTCGAACCCCAGGATGTGGATTTCACACTGCGGGCGACGATTCCTTCGCTGGGAGGTGCGATCCTCAACACGGCGGGCATCGACGCCCACGGCAAAGGTTTCGGCGTCGATGCGCTGAATGCCGACAACCACTCGTGGGTGCTTTCGCGCATGGCCGTGGAGTTCGATTACCAGCCCGTGCAGTACACCGATTATGAGGTTGCGACGTGGATCAGCGACTACGGGCGTGTGCTTTCGACGCGTAATTTCACGCTGACCGACACGGCTTCGGGACGCGAATTCGGCCGCGCCGTGACGCAGTGGGCGATGATCGACCTGCAAAGCCGTTCGGCGATGGACCTTTCGTGGGTGGGCGACGCCCATGCCGACGCCGTCGTCGACGCCGCGCCCCCGACGGACAAGCCGCGCAAGATTCGTGAGGTCAATCCCTCGGAGACCGTCGAGCACCGCGTAGTATACAGCGACATCGATTTCAACCGCCATGTCAACACCATGCGCTATATCGAAATGATGCTCGACATGCTTCCCGTCGAGACGCTGACCCGGGAGTCCCCCGTGCGGCTGGACATTCATTTCCTGAAGGAGTGCCGTTTCGGGCAGACGTTGACGGTGGGGTGTGAGCAGCGGGAGCATTCGGCGTTGTTCGAGATTTCGGCCGACGGCGGACTGGCGGCCGTGCGTGCCTCTATCGAATGGAAATAGGTCCGGGCGGCGTGTTGCGCCGGGGGCTTGTGGAACGGGTTTTGCAGCTATGGCGGCAAAACCTTTTTCATTATGGAAAGCGCGACTAAAACACAAACACAGAACAAGTATCAGGTGAGCATCGACCTGCTGAACGATGCCGTGGGCAAGGAGATCGCAACCTCGCTGCAATACATGTATTTCCACACTCATTTCGAGGATGACCGCTATCAGTACCTCTCGAAGATCATGCGCGAGATATCGATCGCCGAGATGCGCCATATCGAGGAGTTCTCCGACCGCATTCTGTTCTTGCAGGGCGACGTGGACATGAACGCTTCGTTCCGTACCAAGCAGGTCACCGAAGCCAAGGAGATGCTGCGTATGGCCATGCAACTGGAGCAGAGTACGATCGACAGTTACAACGAGGCTTCGCGCATGGCCGCCGAGCACAAGGACGCCGTGACGCACAAGATGTTTCAGGACATCATCGCCGAGGAGGAGCAGCACCTCGATACGTTCCGCACCGAGTTGCAAAACCTGCTGGATTACGGCGAGGAGTATCTGGCCTTGCAGTCGGCCGCCGGCAGCAAACACACGTCGAAGAGCTTCGGCCATCCGGGCGGCGGCGAATAGCCGGTGCCGTAACGGCACTTTTAGGAAGCCGGACCGTTTTACAGGGACGGATGCAATTCAGTTTTGCATCCGTCCCGGCATTTTCATATCTTTGGCGTCGTTACGACGCTTTTAGGAGGCCGGAAGGTTTTGCCGGACCGGATGCGGTTCGGTTTTGGCGCAGGCCGACTTTTTACTATCTTTGGCGTCGTTACGACGCTTTTAGGAGGCTGGAAGGTATTGCCGGACCGGATGCGGTTCGGTTTTGGCGCAGGCCGACTTTTTACTATCTTTGTATATATGAAAATAACGATTTTAGGACCTGCGCATCCCTACCGGGGCGGCCTGGCGTCAATTATGGAGATCATGGCCCGCACCTTCCAGCAGCGGGGCAGCGAGGTCGATATCAAAACCTTTACGTTGCAATACCCCTCGCTGCTGTTTCCCGGCGAGAGTCAGACGGTCGATACGCCGCCGCCCGCCGACCTGCGCATCTGCCGGTGCGTCAACACGATGAATCCCCTGAACTGGGTGCGCGTCGGCCGCCGGATCCGGCGAGAGCGTCCCGACTTCGTGCTGATGAAATACTGGACGCCCTTCATGGCGCCCTGCTTCGGCACCATCGCCCGGCTGGCCCGCGGCAACGGCCACACGAAAGTGCTGTGCCAGATCGACAATGTCGAACCCCACGAGCATCACCTGACCGACAAACTCTTCAACCGTTATTACCTGCATTCGGTGGACGGTTTCGTCTATATGTCCGAACAGGTCCGCAGCGAGTTGAAGACCTATACCGACGCTCCGGCGCTGTTCTCCCCGCACCCGCTGTTCGAGAATTTCGGCGAACGGGTCGCTCGCTCCGAGGCGTGCGTGCGACTGGGACTGGACCCAGCGAACCGCTATGTGCTCTTTTTCGGGCTGATCCGCGACTACAAGGGGCTGGATCTGCTGCTCGAGGCATGGGCGCGGCTCAAACGTGCCGGGCAGACCGAAGGACGCCGGCTGATCGTGGCGGGAGAGTTCTACACGGCGCGGGAGCCTTACTTGAAACAGATTGCCGACAACGGCCTGCAGGACGAGGTGCTGCTGCATGACCGCTTCATTCCCGACGACGAGGTGAAATATTACTTTTCGGCGGCCGATTTCGTCGTCCAGCCCTATAAAACAGCCACACAGAGCGGTGTGACGCAGATCGCCTATCAGTTCTGCGTGCCGATGGTCGTCACGAAGGTCGGGGGACTGGCCGAGATCGTGCCCGACGGCCGGGTGGGATATGTCTGCAAACCCACGGCGGAAGGAGTCGCCGATGCGATCGAACGGATGTACGCGGGCGACACCCTGCTGCGCTTTCGGGAAAACTGCGTCGGGGAGCGTCGCCGCTTCTCGTGGGAGGAGATGTGCAACCGCATTGCGGAGCTCTACGAAAAAGTCGCAGCCGGACGGTGATAAAACCGGGAGCAGCCCGGCATTGCCGGGCTGCTCCTCTTCTTCATTTATTCGGGTGTAGCTTGGGCTACTTCTTGATATTGGGCAGTTCCAGCCCGTATTTCTTTTTCCGGTCCTCGGCTTTGAGCCAGATTCCCAGCAGCATGGCCAGCACGCCGCATGCGACGAAGATCAGCATCGGGCGCGTGTAGTCATAGGGTGTTCCTGCGGCCCGGTTGGCATTGAAATATTTGAGTGCGAATCCGAAGAGCATCGGGAAGAGGCACAGACCGATGTTCTGAATCCAGAAGATCAGCGAATAGGCCGAACCCAGATAGCGTGTCTCGACGATCTTGGGGACCGAAGGCCAGAGTGCCGCCGGAACCAGCGAGAAAGAGATGCCGAGCAGGACGATCGAACCGTAGGCGATGGGTTTGCTCGGGAATTCCGGGAGCACGAACGCGAAGGTCAGGTGGCAGACGATCATCAGCACCGCGCCGAGAATGAGCATCGTGGCGCCCTTGCCCTTATGGTCGAGGTAACGGCCCAGGAACGGGGTGATGGCCGCCGCACCCATCGGGAACCAGCGGAAGATGTCGGCGGCGGTCTGCGCCGAGACTCCGAGGTTGCTCTCCAGCATGTTCGTGGCGAAGCGCTGGAAGGGGAAGATGGCCGAATAGTAGAGTACGCAGAGGAACGCGATGATCCAGAACACCTTGCTGCTCAGGATGAATTTCAGGTCGCTGATTTTGAACTCCTCCTCGCTGCCGCCTCCGCCCCGGCTGTTGAGGCCCAGTTGTTTGTCCAGCTTGCGGTCCATGACGGAGAAGATCACGAAGGTCAGCAGGCCGATCAGCAGCAGCACGGTGCAGAACGCCACGGGGCGCACGACCGTTGCGGGAGCCATGTCGGCCAGCCAGGGCGAGATCGAGAAGATCGCGAAGACGCCGACGCGCGCAATGGCCATTTCGAGTCCCATGGCCAAGGCCATCTCCTTGCCTTCGAACCATTTGGCGATGGCTTTCGAGACGGTGATGCCGGCCATTTCCATACCGCAGCCGAAGATCATGAAGCCCAGCGACGCCAGTTTGGCCGATGCGGGGAACGAGGTCCACCACGAGCCGAGCCACATTTCGATACCCGAACCCGCGAACGAGTCGCTCACGGCGTAGTATTTCAGACAGGCTCCGACGAACATCAGCGATGCCGACAGCTGGCCGGTGAACCGCACGCCCATCTTGTCGAGGATGATGCCCGCGAGAATGAGGAATCCGAAGACGTTGAGAATGAATTCCGAACTGCCGTACATGCCGAACACGTCGGGGGTCCACCCGCGCTGCGCCTCGATCATGCTCTGGAGCGGCGACATGAGATCGACGAACATGTAGCCGAAAAACATCGTGGATGCGATGAGCAACAACGCCGTCCATCGAGCTACGGGCGAGTCGTTGAGTTTGCGTTGGATAGTTTCTACCATTATTTGTTTGTTTGAGTTAGTTCTCCAGTTGTGCGTAACGCTTCAGCACCTCGTAGGCTTCGAGGATTCCCAGTTCTCCGGCCTTCGAGATATCGAGACAGCCCTTGCGGGTGTCCTTCATGAATATCTGGATGATACCGCGGTTGTAGTACGCCTCGGCGAATGCGGGGTTCAGCTCGATGGCTTTCGAATAGTCCTCGTAAGCCTCCGGCAGACTGCCCGAAAGGGCCAGCAGGTTGGCGCGGTTGTAGTAGGCGTAGGCGAAGTCGGGGAAGAGTTTGACAGCCTTGTTCAGGTCGGCCACGGCCTCGTCGTAGCTGTACGTGCGTTTCGAATTGTTGTTCAGCCGGTTGGCGGGGTCCGAGTCGATCGTGATCCGCTGGTACGAGTTGTCGATCGACGAGATGAAGTCGATCATCTCGGCGCGTGTCGTCGAACGGTTCAGGTAGAGGAACGGATTCGACGGATTGAGCTCGATGGCCGACGAATAGGTGTTCACCGAGTTGGTGTACTGTTTGATGAGCGACTGCGTGATGCCGCGCTCGAAGAGCACCGTCCACGAGGGGTTGCTGGCATTGAGTTCCTGCACATACTGCTTGTCGAGCATCACGAGCGAGTCGGCCGGGATGTTGCTTTCGCGGCACGAGAGGGTGAGATACTCGTTGTCGATACGCTTGCGGAAATCCTCCACACGCTGCAAATGATAGCGTGTGACGGCCGGCACCGTATCGGCGTGCATCAGCGTGAATTTGAACAGCGGCAGGAGGCGCATCTCCTCACGGCCGCCGTTGTGGCCCGTGATGCGGTCGAAGCTGCCGCCCGCGAACTTGCTGTCGAACGACAGCAGGCGGTCGAAGCGCTGAGTGGTGTCGGCGTAGATCGAATAGGTGCTGTCGCTCAGGCGAGAACGGTACTCGGCGATCTTCTTCTGGGCGATCGCGCGGTCGGACTTGGCCCCCTGCGGGTCGTTCAGGTATTCGCGCAGGCGTCCGCGGTAGATGTAGGCGTTGGCGAAATCGGGGTAGAGTTTGATGGCCGCCGAGTAGTCCGCCACGGCCTGCTCGATTTCACCCAGCTGGGCATAGACGCCCGCCCGGTTGTAGTAGACCAGCACGTTGTTGGGCGAGTAGAGCGCCACCTTGTCGTAATCCTCCAAAGCGCGGTTGTAGTCGCCGATCTGCGTGCGCAGCATGGCGCGGTTGAAATAGGTCAGCGAATTGGTCGAATCCAGCTGGATCACCTTGTCGAAATCCGCGAGCGCCTGCATCGGGCGGTTGGTGGCGTTGTAGACCAGCGCGCGGTTGAAATAGGAGAGCACATAGGTGGAATCGCACGAGATGGCCTTGTTGAAATCCGCTTCGGCCTCCTTGTACTGTTCCTGCTGCAGATGCAGTCCTCCGCGGCGGTTGTAGCCGTTGGGGTTCTCGCGGTTGGTGCGGATCGCGGTGTTGAAATTCTCGTAGGCCCGGGTGGTGTCTTTCAGGTGCAGGTAGCTGAGGCCCCGGCAGATGAATGCGTCGGCGACCTTGTTCTCCTGGCGGATGAACTTGTCGAAATCCTCGATCGCCTCTTTGAACTGCTGGTTCAGCAGGCGCGTCACGCCGCGGCTGTAATAGGGTCCCGGCAGGTCGGGACGCAGCTCGATCGCCTCGCGGAAGTCCTGCAGGGCGTCGTCGTAGTTGCCCAGCCGCGAACGGGTGATGGCCCGGTAGGTGTAGGCCTGCGTGTAGACGGGATTCAGCCGGATGGCGGTCGAGAAATCGGCCTCGGCGCCCAGCAAATCGTCGAGGTTGTATTTGGCGATGCCGCGCAGGAAATAGCCTTCGAAGGCGTCTTCGTCGAAGCGCAGCAGGGTGTTCAGGGTGCGGATGGCCTCCTGATAGTCGTTGTTCATCATCGACGAACGGCCCATCCAGAAGAAATACTCCCGGTTGTACTGTGCGCGCGCCTTCATGCCGCACAGCAGGGCGGCTCCCAGTATGATTCCGAAGATGAATTTCCGCATGTCCGAATTTTCGTTTACGCTTTAAACGGCCTTTTTGTTCGATTTATTATTCCTGCTCGTATCCGAATCGGCGCAGCTGGCGCTCGTTGTTGCGCCAGTCGTCGCTGACTTTGACGAAAAGCTGCAGGAAGACCTTCTTGCCGAGGAACTGTTCCATGTCCTCCCGGGCCGTCTGACCGACTCGTTTCAGTTTTTCGCCCTTGTGGCCGATCAGGATTCCCTTCTGCGAGTCGCGGGCCACGTAGATCGTCGCCGCGATGCGGTCGATGGCCGGTTCTTCCTTGTAGCTGTCGATTTCGATCTCACAGCAGTAGGGGATCTCCTTGTCGTAGAATTTGAGGATCTTTTCGCGGATGATTTCCGAAGCGAAGAAACGCAGTGTTTTGTCCGTGAGCGTGTCCTTGGGGTAGAACGCCGGGCCTTCGGGCAGCAGTTCGAGGATGATTTTGAACACCCCTTCGACGTTGAAATTCTCCTTGGCCGACACCGGGACGATTCGTGCCCCGGGAATCTCGGCCTGCCATTTGTCGACCAGCGCGTCCAGCGCTTCGGGCGTCGAGAGGTCGATTTTGTTGATGACCACGATCGTCGGGATGCCGCTCTGGTTGATGCGCTCGACGATTTCGGCCGAACGGTCGCTCCGTTCGACGGTGTCCGTCACATAGAGGATCACGTCAGCGTCGGTCACGGCTCCGGTCACGAACTTCATCATCGACTCCTGCAACTTGTACGAGGGCTTCAGGATGCCCGGCGTGTCGGAGTAGACGATCTGGAAATCCTCGCCCGAGACGATGCCCATGATGCGGTGGCGCGTGGTCTGCGCCTTGGAGGTGATGATCGAAAGCCGTTCGCCGACCAGTGCGTTCATCAGCGTCGATTTGCCCACATTGGGGTTGCCGATGATATTTACGAAGCCCGATTTATGCATTGGAATATGCTGTTTTGAGCAACAAAGATAGGTTTTTTATCGAATTTATCCTATATTTGCTCAACAATATACCAAAATCGAGCTGCCTATGGAACGATAGAAACTTTTGATTTTTAATGCCGCCACGGCGGCAGCGACATATAAAAGCGCATCGGCTTTTCTTCTTACATTCGAAACTTCGACAATTTCAACCAAGTAAGGAATTAAAGGCGATGCTCGCGCTGTTTTACGGCGCGGGCATTTCTTTCATCTTACTTGGTGGGCAGTCGAAGGCCTCGGATGTGGATGAACGATTTTGTCCGCGTTTTTTATGTTCTTATATGAAGAATAGGTTCAAATAAAAAAATGAAAATGAAAGAAACATTTATTGTCGCTATTCTCGTTGTTACTGTCATTGCCACTATTGCATTGATTGTAAATGCCACCAATACAATATCTTATACTTTATTCGGACGCATAGACGGCATTGTATCTGTTGTTCCTGTTGTCGGAGTGATGTTTGCCATCCTATTGGCCGTTATTCCGGATAAAGAAAATAGAGGGGACTGAACGGTTTAAAGAAGACATAAAAAAAGGAGTACTTTCGGGGTACTCCTTTTTTGGGATTCGATGTAATTCGGATTTACCGCCTCATCATGCCGCCCGGCATCTTGGGCATCTTCAGGTTGCCGCCGGCGACGGTTTTCATCATCTTGCGCGTGTCCTCGAACTGCTTCATCAGGCGGTTCACGTCTGCCATCGTCGTGCCCGAACCCTTGGCGATGCGTTCGCGGCGGCGGGCGTTGATGATCTCGGGCCGCTCGCGCTCCGCCGGGGTCATCGACGAGATGATCGCCTCGGTCTGCTTGAACACGTCGTCCGGAATATCCACGTTTTTGAGCATCTTGCCCATGCCCGGAAGCATCGACGCCAGGTCCTTGAGGTTGCCCATCTTCTTGATCTGCTGAATCTGGGAGATGAAGTCGTTGAAGTTGAACTGATTCTTAACCAGCTTCTTTTTCAGTTTGCGGGCCTCCTCCTCGTCGAACTGCTCCTGCGCACGCTCCACGAGCGACACGACGTCGCCCATGCCCAGGATACGGTCGGCCATACGTTCGGGATGGAATACCTGCAGGGCGTCCATCTTCTCGCCGCTCGAAATGAATTTGAGGGGCTTGTTGACCACCGAACGGATCGAAATGGCAGCACCGCCGCGGGTGTCGCCGTCGAGTTTCGTGAGAACCACGCCGTCGAAATCCAACCGTTCGTTGAACTCCTTGGCGGTGTTCACGGCGTCCTGACCCGTCATGGCGTCCACGACGAAGAGGGTTTCGGACGGTTTCACGGCGGCTTTGATGGCGGTGATCTCCTGCATCATCGCCTCGTCCACGGCCAGACGTCCCGCCGTATCGACGATCACCACATTGCAGTTGTTCTGACGGGCGTATTTGATACCGTTCTCGGCGATCTGCACCGGGTTCTTGTTGCCCTCCTCGGTGTAGACCTCCACACCGATCTGTCCGCCGAGCACTTTCAGCTGGTCGATGGCCGCGGGACGGTAAACGTCGCCGGCCACCAGCAACACCTGACGACCCTTCTTGCTTTTGAGCATCGCAGCCAGCTTGCCCGAGAAGGTGGTCTTACCCGAACCCTGCAGACCCGCGATCAGGATCACGGCCGGCGTGCCTTCCAGTTTGATGTCCGTGGCCGTGCCGCCCATGAGCTCTGCCAGCTCGTCGCGCACGATCTTGGTCATCATCTGCCCCGGTTTGACGGCTTTGAGCACGTCCTGACCCAACGCTTTTTGCTTCACCTCGTCGGTGAAAGACTTGGCTACCTTGTAGTTGACGTCGGCATCGATCAGCGCGCGGCGAATCTCTTTGAGCGTCTCCGCGATGTTGATCTCGGTGATGCGGCCCTCGCCCTTGAGGATTTTAAACGACCGTTCGAGTTTATCTGTTAAGTTTTCAAACATGGTTGTTATGGCTTGTTTCGGGGAACAAAGGTAATAAAAAACGGGAAAATGCCGCAAATTTGCGGCGTAACTTTCAACGGAGCAGACCGGCTTCGTAATAAATGACGATTTGCTCGATCATTTTGTCCTCGCCGTCCTTGTCGTACTGCGATTTGAGGTCCTGGCCGAAGATTTTCGAGATGCCCTGCCAGAATCCCGCCACGAAGCCGCCCCGGAACTCTTTCAGCACCTCGTAGGCGGTGTATTCCGTTTCGCGGTCGATGAGTTTCAGCAATACCCGGCCCTGGGTGCGGGTCATGCGCTTCAGTACGGGGGTGTATTCGTCTTTTATCTCGTGGTAAATCTGTTTGATATACTCCTTCTGGGCCTTCTTGGTCGGCAGACGGGTCAGTTCCGCCTCCATCGTAGCCATCTTGGCGCGGGCGATCTTGGCAATGGGGTAGACCTTCTTCACGGCGTCCACCAGCCGGCGGTAACGCCGCAGGTCCACCGGACGGCTGAAGACATAGACCGGCAGCACGTGGACCAGCGGGATCGAATCGCCCTTTTCAACCGCCCATTCCTGATGCCAGAAGCCGTGTCCGCCTTGCGCCTGCGCTTCGGGAAGCGCGGCGAACAGGGCAAGGAACAGCAGGAAGGCCCATTTTTTCATGATCGGCGAATTTTGCTTATCTTTGGCAAAGATAATCATATTCCGTAAACGAAATTCAGACGCAGGATATTATGCTTGAGAAAGGACTTTCCGCCCGCAGCGCCGCGACCGTGGTTCCGGGCAATACGGCCGCCGCGATGGGTTCGGGCGACCTCGATGTTTTCGCCACGCCCGCGATGGTGGCGCTGATGGAAAACGCCGCGATGACGGCCGTGGCTTCCGAACTGCCCGAAGGTTCGACCACCGTCGGCGCCGAGATGAACGTCACGCACATCAAACCCTCGGGACTCGGGGCGGAGATCACCGCCACGGCCGTGCTGACCGAGGTCGAGGGCCGTAAGCTGACCTTCAACGTCGGGGCCCGCGACGCCGGGGGGATGATCGGCGAGGGTGTCCACATCCGTTACGTCGTGGACCGCGCGAAGTTCATGGCCAAACTCGGCTGACCGTGGAACAGTCCGCGCCCCGACCGCTGAAACGTTCGCGGCTGCGCCTCTGGTGCGGCCGTCTTTGGTACACGTTCCTGCGCTATGGAACGTGGTACTTCGGCGGACTGCGCTTCGCCCGGAAAGCCTCGGCTCCGGGGTGTCCCCACCTGCATTTTCGCCACCGCACGCCGCTCCTGCGCAAGCTGAAAGACGTGGACATGCAATACCAGTACAACAAGATCACCAACCTCCGCCTGGCCGCCGCACACCTCGACGGCGTGGTCCTGTGCCCCGGCGAAACGTTCAGCTATTGGCGGCTGATCGGGCGTCCGACACGCCGCAAGGGGTATCTCGACGGGATCGTTCTTTTCTGCGGGACTTTCCGTCCGGGAGTCGGAGGCGGGTTGTGCCAGTTGTCGAACCTGATCTTCTGGATGACGCTCCACACGCCCCTGACCGTCGTGGAACGCTACCGCCACTCCTATGACGTATTTCCCGACAGCGGCCGCACGCAGCCTTTCGGCAGCGGAGCCACGTGTGTCTATCCCTACCGCGACCTGATGATCCGCAACGATACGCAGACCACTTTCCGGCTCCACGTCACCGTGGGTGAGGAGTTCCTCGAAGGGGAGTGGCGGGCCGACCGGCGTCCGGAGTTCGCCTACCGCGTCGTCGAGCGCGACCACTGCATGAAGAGCGAATGGTGGGGCGGTTACAGCCGCCATAACAAACTTTTCCGCGAAGTCTACGATACCGAGGGACGTTGTGTCGACGTACAGTATATTACCAGCAACGACGCGCTGATGATGTACTCGCCGTTCCTCTCCGAAACGACCGGAAAGCCGTAACACAAAGAAGCGGGGCCGCAGCCCCGCTTCTTTGTGTTAAAGCCCGACGATCAGGTGTTCGAGCCAGATCACCACGATTCCCGCCAGATAACCCGCCAGGGCCAGCAGCGAGATGCGTTTCAGATACCACCCGAAGTTGATCTTTTCGAGCCCCATCGCCACGACGCCCGCCGCCGAGCCGATAATCAGCAGGCTTCCGCCCACGCCGGCGCAGTAGGTCAGCAGGTGCCAGAACAAGCCGTCCTGCACGAAATTCTGCGCAAAGGCCGGATCGGCGCTCGCAGCCACCGCAGCGGCGTCGGCTACGGGGTACATGCCCATGCAGGCGGCTACCAGCGGTACGTTGTCCACCACCGACGAGAGCAGGCCGATGGCCCCTGCGATGGTGAATACCTCGTGTACGGTCTTGTCCAGCCAGTCGGCCATGTCGGTCAGCACGCCTCCGGTTTGCAGGGCTCCTACGGCCATCAGGATGCCGAGGAAGAAGAGGATCGTCGGCATGTCGATATGTTTCAGCACTTTCGATACACGCGGCTGGATCGACTCCTCCATGTTGCGGATGCTGCGTTTGCGGTCGTAGATGATTTCGGTCAGTATCCACATGAATCCCAGCGAGACCATCATGCCCATATAGGGCGGCAGTCCGGTGAGGCTTTTGAAAACCGGCACGAACAGCAGGCTCAGTACGCCCACGATGAGGATGAACCTGCGCAGGCGCGGCCCGATGCACTCGGGACATCCCGTTGCGAGGGCCCTGGCGCTGACCTGTGCCGCGGGTCTGTCGGCGACATAGCGGCTGGCGATGGCCGTGGGGATGATTATCGACACCAGACACGGCAGGAAGAGGTTGACGACGAGGTTTGCGGCCGTGACGTTGCTGCGCATCCACAGCATGATGGTCGTCACGTCGCCGATGGGCGACCAGGCGCCGCCGCTGTTGGCGGCGATGACGATCACGCTGGCGAATATCCACCGCTCCTTTTTGTTGGCGATAAGCCGCCGCAGCAGCATGACCATGATGATCGTGGTGGTCATATTATCCAGCGCCGCCGACATGAAGAAGGTGATTACGGCGAGCAGCCACATCAGCTTGCGCTTGTTGCGCGTGGTGATGTGGTCGGTGATGACGCCGAATCCTCCGTAACTGTCGATCAGGTCCACGATGGTCATGGCGCCGATCAGGAAGACCAGTATCTCGCAGGTGTCGCCCAACTGATCGACCAGTTCGTGCTGGATTTTGGGGTCGTTGCCCAGGAGGCTGAAGACAGTCCAGATGGCTCCGGCCATGAGCAGCGCGACGGCCGATTTGTCGATTTTCGTTTTGTGCTCGAGCGCGATGAACAGGTAGCCCACCACGAAAAGCAGAATCATTGTCGTTATCATTCTGTGCGCATCATTAAAAGTACGATGGTTGCAAAGTTAATCAATTGCCCGGTGTTCCGGTTGTCTAATTGGGCATTTTTTGAGGCCCGGATTGGATTTTGGGATTTTTTTATATATCTTTGCCGTCGCTTTCGAGCGAATGTTTGAGCTGTGGTGTAATGGTAACACAGCAGATTTTGGTTCTGTCGTTCTGGGTTCGAGTCCCGGCAGCTCAACGCAAAAGGATGGTCAATGACCATCCTTTTGCGTTGAACCGGCTGTGTCAGCGTATCTTGCGGTGCGAGACGAGCGCCGCGATCCACAGCAGTACGACCGAGCCGATGACGGCCGTGGCCAGGCTGCCCAGCGTGCCTGCGGGCACCCATCCGAAAAACGAGAATATCCAGCCTCCCAGCACGCCGCCGATAAGTCCGACGATCAGGTTGACGAAGAGTCCCGAACTGCCTCCCTTGACGATCAGGTTGGCGATCCATCCGGCCGCCAGGCCGAGGAGCAGATACCATAGAAAATACATAGTCGTGCGTTTTAGAACGCACGACTTGTTGCAAAATCCGTTCCCGAACCGCTTACAGCGCCTTTTTCAGCGCTTTTGCCAACTGATCGGGACACGAGGTGCCCCGGCCCCGGCAGTCGATGCCTTCGAGCCGCGCCACGGCCTCCGCGGTCTTCATTCCCTGCACGAGCGCCGCAACGCCCTGCTGGTTGCCGTGGCAGCCGCCCGTGAATGCGACGCTGCGGACGATGCCGTCCTCCACTTCGATCTCGATCTGCCGCGAGCAGGTTCCCTCGCAGGCGTGGGTTATTTTCCGTATCATAAGCTATCGTGTGACGAAAGAAACACAAAGAGCCGCAAATGATTGCAGCTCTTTGTGATATGTCGGTTGCCTCTACTGACGCTGGAGGTCCGAGTTGTCGGCTACGACCATGTTCTTGTCGATGCGCAGCGTGACGTTGCCGTCGACCTCGATCAGCAGGGTGGTCTCCTTGATCTCCTTCACTACGCCGTAGATACCTCCGGCGGTGATGATCTTGTCACCCTTTTTCAGGCTGTTGCGGAACTCCTGCATCTGTTTGCGGCGCTTGGACTCGGGACGCCACATGAAGAGCCAGAGAACCAGTACCATGAGGCCGATCATAATGATGAAACTGTACTGCTGCATGAAACCCGGCTGGGGTTCTATGGGTGCTGCCTGAAGAAAATTAATCATACTGTTATTCTGTTTTAAGTGTTTATTTCTGTGAACGAAGCAAAGATACGAAAAAGAACGAACAATGCCAAAACCGGATTGGACCCGGTTCGGGCAAACGGCCCGACTCCTAAAAGGGGCGTTACGACCCCAAAGATACGAAATATTGCGGAATAAACAAGTATTTATTCCACATCGGCTTCGATGAAAAGCCGCAGGTGGTGCGAAGCGCCCGCCAGCGAGATGTCCAGGGTTTTGAGTTGCCAGCCCCATTCGCCGCGCGAATCGAACGTGAGCGTCACCTGCTGTGCATCTCCAGGTGCAACGGGCTGGGAATCAAATTCGAGGGTCGTGCATCCGCAGCTGCGCCGGTAGGAGGTGACGGCCACCGGACGGCTCGCGTCGTTGGCCAGCCACAGCCGCAGCTGGGCGATTTCGCCCGAGCCGAGGCGTCCGAAACGCACGGTGTCGGTGCCTCCTGTGGTGAGAATCGAATCCGTAAGCGTGATAATCCGGCCTTTGCGTTCGGTCGCCTGCGGCCGTGTACCGCAGGCCGCCGTCAGGACGGCCGGGACGAGGATCACAAGCGTACGGAACATCTCTGGGAGGGGGTTATTCGATCAGACCGCGGCCTGCCTTTTTGATGCTCCCCTCGGCGGTCAGCGACTCGACGATCTTGTCCAGCACGCCGTTGATGAAGGTGCTGCTGCCCGGGGTGGAGTAGTATTTCGAAATTTCGATCCACTCGTCGAGCGTCACTTTCACGGGGATCGACGGGAACGAGGTCAGCTCGGCCATGGCCGTGCCGATGATGAGGTTGTCCATAAAGACGATTCGCTCGACATCCCAGTTCGAGGTGAACTTTTCGATGTAGTCCTGATAGGTCGAGTAGTTGACCAGCGACTTTTCGAACAGTGTTTTGACGAACGCCGGGTCCTCGTCGCTCTTGAATTTCGGGGGAACCCGCACTTCGGTGTGCGACACGCGCAGTCCCGACAGCGTGCGCAGGATCATCATGATAATATAGGGGAGGTCGTCGCTCCAGAGGATCGACATCTCTTCGAGCACGTCGTCCAGCGCCTCGCAGTTCTGGAGTTCTTTGAAAAACTCTTCCAGCAGTTTTTTGTCCTCGTCGAACGGACGCTCCTCGCGCTGCATGTACTCCTTGTAATAGTCGCTCTCGGTAAGCTGCGTGTAAAGCGTACGGATCAGCTCGGGATATCTCGCCCAGCCCAGTTTGCGGGCGGCGATATGATCGTTCACCGCGTCGCTGTTGGCGATGGTGCGGATCACGGCGTTGTCCACGAATTTGGTGTTGGGATTGAGGTCCTCGAATGTCGGCAGTTTCTTCTGTTTGGCCAACTCCTGACGCTGCTCGGCGTAACGCGCGATCTCCACGGGGAGGATTAGTATCTGGAAATAGAGGTCGTAGGCCTTGTCGACGGACGCCATGAGCGTCTTTTCCGACGCGATCATATTGTCGGCACCCGACTTGAGGTGGGCGAACAGCGCCTTGACGACCTTTACACGGAGTAATCTTCTGCTCAACATATCTTTTAGAACGATTGGAACGGTTTTGACGGCGGCAAAGATAGGAAAATTTTTCCGGAATGAAAGAAATAAATCCCTATCTTTGCACCCGTATGGAACAAATGGAAGAAAAACAGCCGTATGACGTAATCGTCGTCGGGGCGGGCGCCGCGGGCATGATGGCCGCGGGGACCGCGGCGCGCAACGGGCTTCGCGTGCTGCTGATCGAAAAGATGGAGAAGTCGGGCCGCAAGGTCCGCATCACGGGCAAAGGCCGCTGCAACGTCACCAACGCCCGGCCTGCCGAGGAATTTGCGGAGCAGGTGCGTACCAACGCCGACTTTTTCGCGCAGGCGTTCGCCGAGTTCAACAACCGCGCGGCGATCAAATTTTTCGAGCGCGCGGGCGTGAAACTCGAGATCGAGCGCGGCGAGCGGGTCTTTCCCAAGAGCGGCAAGGCGTGGGACATCGCCAATGCCCTGCTGGAATACTGCTTTGAAAACGGCGTCAAACTTATCTACGATACGCGCGTCACGGAGATCATGACTCTCGGGAACAAGGTCTTCGGCGTGAAATATATCAACAAGCGGGGCTTCGAACGCAAGGAGGAGTGCTCGCAGGTGATCCTTGCCACGGGCGGTGTGTCGTATCCTGCCACCGGATCGACGGGCGACGGCTATGCCTTTGCCGCCGACCTGGGCCACACGATCGAGCCGCTGCGCCCGTCGCTGACGCCGCTCGTCTCGTCGCACGCCCAGATTCGCCATCTCGACAAGGTGCTGCTGCGCAACGTGCGCGCTACCTTATATATAGATAATGAACCCGTGCGCGAGGAGTTCGGCGAGATCGGGTTCTCCGACCGCGGCATCGAGGGCGCCGTGGCGCTGCGTATGAGCCGCGACGCGGTGGACGCCCTGATCGACGGCAAACGGGTGAAGCTGACGCTCGACCTGAAGCCTGCGCTCACGGAGGAGGTCCTGCGCGACCGCATCGCCCGTGAACTGGCCGAGTTGGCGCCCACGGAGTTCTTCGGCGAATTGCTGCGCAAGCTGGTTCCCAAGCCGTTGGTGATGCCGTTGGCGCAGGAGATTGACGTCCGGGCGAATTGCTATGTCAGCAAACTCACCGAGGAGCAGATCACGCGCCTCGTGCGGACGCTCAAAGGGCTGACTTTCCCGATCACAGACTATGCACCATTTGAATATGCCGTCACGACGGCCGGCGGCGTGCGGTGCGAGGAGGTGAATCCTTATACGATGGAGTCGCTGAAAATCAAAGGATTGTATTTCGCCGGCGAGGTGCTCGACCTCGACGCCAACACGGGCGGTTACAACCTCCAGATCGCCTTTTCGACGGGGCGTCTGGCCGGGATGCTCAAAAAATAGCGACCATGAGATTCGGCGGATATCCTCTTTCATTTCGGTTGCCCGGGCGGGTTGCGGAACTGCGCAACCGCCTCTCCCGCGCACGCTATTTCCGCGGACACGGGGTGCATTCGCCGTTTGTTTACGATATCGTGCGCGAGGTATTCATGCGCGACGGACTGCTTCCGGGCGACCGGACGGTCTACGAGGCCCTGACGGCTGCGGGGATCTCCCGGCGGCGTGCCGTGCAACTGCAAAATCTGGCGATCCACTGCGGTTACGGTTCGTTTGGCCTGAATCGTGCGGATGCGGAGTTGTGCGTGGCGACGCGCGACCTGTCGCGGGCGAAGACGCTGGCGCTGGTGCGCGCGGCGGCCGAAGCGGGGCATACCCTGGCGGTGATGTCGCCCTACGACGGGCATGTGCGGCAGGCGTTGTGCGCCCAGATCGTTGCGCAGCACCGTTCGACGACGGTCGATAATCGCGGATACCTGCTGATCTTCAACAACCATTTGCCAAAACAACACTTCCGGATATGAGTAAGGTATATACCAAGACTGGAGACAAAGGGACCACTTCGCTGATCGGCGGCGAACGGGTCTTCAAAACCGACGAGCGGGTCGAGGCTTACGGCTCGGTGGATGAACTGGCGGCCTTCACGGCCCTGCTGGCCGACAACCTGCGCCCGGACGACGCATTGGCAGCTTATGTCGATGACCTGAACCGCATTCTTTCGCGGCTGATGAGCGTCGAGGCGCTGTTGGCGACGGGCGAGTCGGGGAGCGACAAGGTCGCTCCGCTGGACCCTGCCGTGGTTACGTGGCTCGAAGGGCGTATCGACGCCATGCAGGAGGCGTTGCAGCCCATAGACAAGTTCACGATCCCCGGCGGACATGCCGCCGTGTCGCTGTGCCACGTCTGCCGTACGGTCTGCCGGCGCTCGGAACGTGCGGCGCTCCGGGCCGATGCGAAATACGGTGTCGAGCCGTCGGTATTGGTCTGGCTGAACCGTCTTTCGGACTATTTTTACCTGCTCGGACGCACGCTGACGGCTCATTATGAGGTGAAAGAGGTTTTGTGGATTCCTTAAACCATTGATTTGCAGAGTTATGTGTATGTAATAACGATGTTTTATCGTTTTTTCTTTGTTTTTCTCAATTTTTTTATACTTTTGCAAATCAGTCATAGTGGATCAATAGCCTTGCGGGGTTTATAATCCATTGATATTTGGGAATTTAAAAACTTTGTGACTATGTATTGGACACTTGAATTGGCTTCTAAGCTCGAAGACGCCCCTTGGCCCGCAACCAAAGAGGAGTTAATTGACTATGCGGTACGTTCGGGAGCGCCGCTCGAGGTACTCGAAAACCTGCAGGAAATAGAAGACGAGGGTGAGATCTACGAATCGATCGAGGACATCTGGCCCGACTATCCTTCGAAGGACGATTTTTTCTTCAACGAGGAAGAATATTAATGAAAATGCGGAGTTTGAACTCCGCATTTTTTATTGACAGGCTGTGCTGTCCGCTATTTCGTGGCGACGTAGAACAGGTCGAAACAATCCGCCCCGACCGGGTCGATGCGGTAGTCGTCCATTCGGATCGAGGTCGTCAGGTCGGTGTTCTGCTTCAGGAGCTTGCGGCGGTTGAGCCGGTTCAGCAGGTCGTAGGGCAGCTGCAACAGGCGGCGCGGCAGGCGGTGCTGGAGGTCCAGGATGTCGAACCGCGTGATGCGGCGGACGCTGCGGCGGTTTTCTTCGTAATAATCCATCACTTTCTCATCCCCGAACACCCCGAGGGCCTCGACCGTGGAAAAACTTCCGGCGAGGAGCTTCCGGAGTCCTTCGGCTGTGTATTCGCGCACGTGCCACGGATTGCGCGTCAGCGACATCGGCGCGTTGGGCGTCGTCACGATAAAACGTCCGCCCGGACGCAGCACGCGGGCGATTTCGCGCACGAAATCACCGTCGCGCCGGATGTGTTCGATCACCTGGAACGAGATCACGCAGTCGAAACTCTGCTTGGGGAAATCCAACGGCGGCACCTCGGCCTGCCGGAATTCGACGTTGGGCAGTTCGAGCAGCTCCGGCGCCGGGACGTGCTTGTCCACGGTGACGAACCGCCGGGCGTGGGGCGCCACGACCTCGATGCCGTAACCGCTTCCCGTGCCTATTTCGAGCACGTCGCCCGCAATGCGTTCTGCTGCAGCGTGGTAGGCCAGCAGCGAACGTTGGAAAACGAAATTGTCGGAAGCCTCTGCCGACACCCGCTCTGCAGTGTTAATCTTCGCCATGGGTCTTGCAGTTTATTCCCTTTTCGCCGACCTCGACTTCGCCGCGTTTCAGGAGCATTCCCAGCGAGCGTTTGAAGACCTTCTTGCTCATCTGTGTCATCCGCGCCACCTCCTCCGGGGCGCTGTCGTCGTTCAGGGGGAGGAATCCGCCGTTGTCGCGGACCAGTTGGAGCAACGTCTGCGCCGAGTCCTTCACCTGTGCGAATCCGGACTGCTGGAGGCTTACGTCGATGCGGTTGTCCTCGGTGATGCGGCGGACGTAACCCGTCAGGCGGTCGCCGACGGCCACCGGACGGAATATCTGGTTGCGGTAGATCATGCCCCAGTGGCGGTTGTTGACGATCACGCGGTAGCCGATCTCGCTCTCCGAGGCGACGAGCAGCGAAACTTCGTCGCGGGGTTTCACCGAGATCAGGTCGTTGTTGATAAAGCCTTTGAGCTTGGTCGTGGCCACACAACGGCCCGTGATGTTGTCTTCGTAGAGGTAGACGACATAGCTGTGCCCGGCCAGGATGCCGCCCTGCTGGTTGCGGTTGGGGAGGAAGAGATCCTTGCCGTGGAGCCCCCAGTCGAGAAACGCCCCGTGGGCCGTCTTGTCCACCACGCGCAGGTAGCCCGCTTCGTCGGCGCGCAGCAGCGGCGTTTCGGTCGTCGCCACCAGCCGGTCTTCGGAGTCGTGGTAGAGGAATACCTCTTTTTGGTCGCCGACCTTGTCTGTCAGCGAGGTATAGCGGTTGGGCAGCAGAACTTCGTTCTGCTCCTCATCTGCGAGGTATAGGCCGTATTCCGATACGCGGCTTACGGTGAGGGTTTGTGTGCGTCCTGCTCTGAGCATTGTCGTTTATTGAAAAATACGCTACAAAAGTACGTTTATTTTCGGCCGAATCCAAACGCCGCGCTCCTGCCCGTCGGAAGAAATGGTGCTTTTGTCGGGGCTTTGGGGAATCTTTTTGCGTTTTGGCCGGAAAAAGCTATCTTTACGGGAAGCTAAAACCAATCCTGCCATGAGACTCCGCCGATTCCTGTCGCTGCTCTGGGGCGCCCTGCTGGCTGCCGCCACCGTGTGCGCCCAGCCTGTCAGTTCGCTCTACGACAAGGCCGAATACCGCATCGCCATGCGCGACAGCGTGCACCTCCATACCTCGGTCTATACCCCCAAGGCCCTGGGCCGCGCACCGATCATCATTTTCCGTACGCCCTACGGCACGGGTCCCTACGGCGCCGGCAAATTTCCCGCCGCATTCGATAAAGGCTATCTGCGCAGCTATGTCGACCGGGGCTATATCATCGTCCGGCAGGATGTCCGGGGCCGCAATCGGAGCGAGGGCGAGTTCATGCACATCCGTCCGGTGGGTTTCGGCGACGTGGACGAGGCTACGGACAGTTACGATACCGTAGATTGGCTGGTGAAACACATTCCCGGCAACAACGGCCGCGTCGGGTTTGCGGGCTGTTCCTATCCGGGATTCTACGCCCTGATGGGGGCCCTGAGCGGCCACCCGGCGGTGAAGGCCGTCTCGCCGCAGGCTCCCGTGACCGACTGGTATATGGGCGACGACGTGCACCACAACGGCATCCTGATGCTGAGCGACGCCGTGCGGTTCCTCCATTCGATGAACACCCCGCCGGAGGGGACGCCCCGGCGGGAACTGACCCTTTCGCCCGACGAACGCACGTTCTTTCTGGAACACCCCACGCGGGCCGACCTGACGAAACTGCTGGCCCCCAACGCCTTCTGGGAGGAGATGTCCGGACATCCCGACTACGACGAGTGGTGGCGCGCGCGCGACACGCGCCGGGCGTGCTATAATATCCGTCCCGCGATGCTCGTCGTGGGCGGGACCTATGATGCCGAGGACTGCTACGGGGCGTGGAACCTCTATCGCGCCGTGGTGCGGCAGAGTTCTCCGACGCCGGCGCATCTGGTCGTGGGGCCGTGGGCGCACGGGGCGTGGTGCGGTGACGGCCGTAAACTCGGAGGCTGCGATTTCGGCGAGGAGGCCTCCGGAAGCTATTACATGGAAAATTTCGAAGCGCCGTTCTTCGACTGCTACCTTTGGGCCCGCGATACCGTCGACCGCCTGCCGCCCGTGTCGGTCTTTTCGTCGGGCGACAACCGCTGGCACACGTTCGATCGCTGGACTCCCGCCGGGGCCCGCCGGATGACCCTTTACCTGGCCGACGGCGGACGCCTTACGGAAGAACGCCCCACGGCCAAAAACTCCTCGACGGGTTACCTTTCCGATCCCGCCGACCCCGTGCCCTATGTCGAAACCTCCGGCATGCGGCGTCCCAAGGAGTATATGGTTGCCGACCAGCGGTTCCTTGCAGGGCGCAGGGACGTGCTGACCTTCGTCACCGAACCGCTCACGGAGGATGTGACCCTCGTGGGACCTGTCGAGGCGGCGCTCGAAACGGCGCTCTCGACCTCGGACGCCGATTTCGTCGTGAAACTGATCGACTGCTTTCCCGACGGGGGCGAACAGCGGCTCGTGCGGGGCGATGCCGTGCGGGGACGTTACCGCGACGGATTCACCCGTCCGAAAGCTTTCGTTCCGGGCAAGCCCGAGTGCGTGCGGCTGCGCACGACGGACATTGCCCACACGTTCCGCGCCGGACACCGGATCATGGTGCAGGTGCAGAGTTCGTGGTTCCCGCTCATGGAGCGCAATCCCCAGAAATTCATGGATTTGTGGAGTTGTACGGCATCGGATTTCGGTCCCTGCCGGGTGACGCTTTTCCACCAGCGTGACCGCGCTTCGTCCGTTACCGTCCATAAACTCTGATTCCGATGCAGCTGCGTATCGCCCTTTGCCAGCACGATATCGCGTGGGAACAGCCTGCGCGGAACCTCGCCCGGCTGGAGCCGCTGGTGGCCGCCGCCGCTGCCGACGTGGTGGTGCTGCCCGAACTGTTCGCCACGGGCTTCACCCTCGATCCCGCCGCTGTCGCCGACGGTCCCGGCGGGGAGGTTGTCACGACCCTGCACCGCTGGTCCGTGCAGTACGGCAAGGCCGTCGCAGGCAGCGTCGCCGTCGCTGAAGCGGGACGCTTCTTCAACCGGATGTATTTCGTGACGCCCGACGGCGGGTGCGCCTTCTATGACAAACGCCACCTGTTCACGCCCGGCGGCGAAGCCCGGAACTACACCCCCGGCAGCGACCGCGTGGTGGTCGAATATCGGGGTTTCCGGTTCCTGCTGCTCGTCTGCTACGACCTGCGGTTCCCGGTCTGGAGCCGCTGCCGCGGGGATTACGACGCCATCCTGTGCTGTGCCTCGTGGCCCGCGTCGCGGTGCGAGGTGTGGCGGACGCTGCTGCGCGCCCGGGCCATCGAGAACCAATGCTATGTCGCAGGGGTGAACCGGGTGGGGGACGACCCCTCGGGTCATTACGCCGGGGATTCGGCCTTTGTCGATTTCAAAGGCCGCACGATGGCCGAGGCCGGCGACCGCGAACAGACGCTCTCCGCGGCGTTCGATTCCGATGCGCTGGAGGCTTTCCGCTGCAAATTCCCCGCTTGGAGGGATGCCGACGATTTCCGGATTCAAATGTGATTCACCCGGCTTGTTTTTCAGGCGCAAATGTCGTATCTTTACGCACTTTTCGCGCCGGATTTCCCATGCACTCAATAAAAGGGGCCTCCGGTACGTTTTTCTCAACGAAAATGGAAGATACGATCAAAATACTCGGCGCCCGGGTCCATAACCTCCGGAATGTGGACCTCGAAATCCCGCGCCGCAAACTGGTAGTCGTCACCGGGCTCTCGGGCTCGGGCAAATCATCGCTGGCCTTCGACACGATCTATGCCGAGGGACAGCGCCGCTATATGGAGACGCTTTCGACCTACGCGCGGCAGTTCGTGGGGACGATGGAGCGTCCCGACGTGGACAAGATCACGGGCCTGAGCCCCGTGGTGGCCATCGAGCAGAAGACGACCAACAAGAATCCCCGTTCGACGGTCGGCACCGTCACCGAAATCAACGACTTCCTGCGCCTCCTCTATGCGCGGGCGTCGCGGGCCTATTCGCCCGTCACGGGTGAGGAGATGGTCCACTACACCGACGACCAGATCGCCGACCTGATCCTCTCGGGTTTCGCCGGGCGCAAGATCGCCCTGATGGCCCCCGTCGTGAAAGGCCGCAAAGGACACTACCGCGAGCTGTTCGAATCGCTGGCCAAGAAAGGCTACATCTATGCCCGTATCGACGGCGAAATCCGCGAAATATCGTCCGGCATGCGCCTCGACCGTTATAAGATTCACACGATCGACCTGGTGGTCGACCGGCTGACGGTGAACGAGGAGTCCCGTGACCGGCTGATGACCTCGCTGAAGGAGTCGATGCGGCAGGGCAAGGGCACGATGGCCGTCTACGATTACGGCACCGAGCAGCAGCGCTTCTATTCGCGCCACCTGATGTGCCCCTCGACGGGCATGGCCTTCGAGGACCCTGCGCCCCACACCTTTTCGTTCAACTCCCCGAAGGGCGCCTGCCCCCATTGCAACGGACTGGGCGAGGAGGCCGTGTTCGACATCGGAAAGATCATCCCCGACACCCGGCTTTCGCTGCGCGACGGGGCCGTCGAGCCGCTGGGCAAGTACCGCAACAACATGCTCTTCGCCATCCTCGAGATGCTGGGCCGCCGCTACGATTTCACGCTGGACGACCCCGTCGAGAGCTTTTCCCAGGAGGCGCTGAACGCCGTGCTGTACGGCGATTCCGAACCGCTGACGGTCGACCTCTCGGAGTTCAGCTCCCCGGGCGGACGGCAGTTCCTCTCGTGGGAGGGCGTCGCCGAATACATCGGCCGCACCGAGGACGACGATTCGAAGCGCGGCCAGAAATGGCGCGACCAGTTCCTCGTCTACCGCAAATGTTCGGTCTGCGGCGGCACGCGTCTCAAAAAGGAGGCTTTGCAGTTCCGTGTCGCCGGCAAAAATATCGCCGAGGTTTCGGCCATGGCCATTTCGGAGTTTTCGGAGTGGGTGCCCGCAATCCAGGCGCAGATGTCCGAAAAGGAGTGGAAGATCGCCCAGGAGATCGTCAAGGAGATTCGTGAACGCCTGCGCTTCCTGATGGACGTGGGGTTGGGGTATCTTTCGCTGGCGCGTTCGTCGCGCTCGCTGTCGGGCGGCGAGAGCCAGCGCATCCGCCTCGCCACGCAGATCGGGTCGAAACTCGTCAACGTGCTCTACATTCTCGACGAACCCTCGATCGGCCTTCACCAGCGCGACAACCAGCGGTTGATCCGCAGTCTCGAGGAGCTGCGCGACGCGGGCAACTCGGTGATCGTCGTCGAGCACGACGAGGACATGATGCGCGCCGCCGATTTTATCGTCGACGTGGGTCCCCGCGCGGGCCGCAAGGGCGGCAACATCGTCGCCGCCGGGACTTTCGACGACATTTTGAAATCCGATACCATCACCGCCGACTACCTCACGGGACGCCGGCGGATCGAGATCCCCGAAACGCTGCGCAAGGGCACGGGCGAGAGCATCGTGATCCGCGGGGCCCGGGGCAACAACCTCAAAAACGTCACGGCGGAGTTCCCGCTGGGCAAATTCATCTGCGTGACGGGCGTCAGCGGTTCGGGCAAGTCGACGCTGGTCAACGAGACCCTGCGTCCGATCCTGTCGAAAGCCCTTTACCGATCCTTCGACCAACCGCTGGAATACGATGCGGCCGAGGGCATCGACCGGATCGACAAACTGGTGGTCGTGGACCAGTCGCCCATCGGGCGCACCCCGCGGTCGAATCCCGCGACCTATTCGAACGTCTTCGCCGACATCCGCAAGCTGTTCGAAATGACCCCCGACGCCCAGATCCGCGGTTTCAAAGCGGGGCGTTTCTCGTTCAACGTCAAAGGCGGCCGCTGCGAGGAGTGCCGCGGTGCGGGCGTGCAGACCATCGAGATGAATTTCCTGCCCGATGTCTACGTGCGCTGCAAGGCGTGCGGCGGCCACCGCTACAACCGCGAGACGCTCGAGGTGAAATACAAGGGCAAGAACATCGACGACGTGCTGAACATGACGGTCAACATGGCCGTGGAGTTTTTCGAGAATATCCCCCATATCCACCAGAAGCTCAAAGCGATTCAGGAGGTGGGCCTCGGCTACCTGACGCTCGGCCAGCCCTGCACGACGCTGTCGGGCGGCGAGAGCCAGCGCATCAAACTCTCCTCGGAGCTCTCGAAGCGCGACACGGGAAGCACGCTCTACATCCTCGACGAACCCACGACGGGACTCCATTTCGAAGACATCCGCCTGCTGCTGGAGGTGCTGAACAAGCTCGTCGACCGCGGCAATACGGTGATCGTCATCGAACACAATCTCGACGTGGTGAAGGTCGCCGACCACATTATAGATATAGGTCCCGAGGGCGGGGCCGCCGGCGGAGAGATCATCGTTGCGGGCACGCCGCACGAGGTCGCGCAGTGCGAACGCAGCTATACGGGGCAATTTCTCGCAAAATTGGGCATTTAGCGCTTTCGGCATAAAAATTGTTCAGTCATAGCCGTAACAAACCTTATGTGCTATGAAAAAAACAGTCATTATCGTCTTGGGGCTGCTGCTTACCGCAACGGCCGTCACCGTGATCGGGCAGAAGAAAATCCTGTCGCCCAAAGAGGAACGCCGCGAGGTGCGCGAGAAACGCCGTGCGGAACGCATCGCCAACTACGAGAAGTTCATGGATTCGCTCGTGCTGTCGCGCAACTTCCAGTTCAATCCCTCGACCATGCAGCGTCAGCCCGCGGGTCCCATGCGCCAGATCATGAACCCCGCGTTCAACGTCGGCGTCTGGGACGGCACGATCGACATCTGCCTGCCCTATATCAAGGGATACGTGCCGCCTTACTACGTGACGGTTCTCAACTACACGGTCTCCGACGTGCAGGGCTACACCACCGAACAGACCCATGAGGGGTGGATGGTGACCTTCTCGACGTCGTTGTTCTCGGCTTCGACCTACACCTTCACCTTCGAGATATTCTCCCGGACGGGCGGCGCCAACCTCACGATCACTAATCCGTGGTACAGCCCCGTGCAGTATTCGGGTTCGATTTCGCAATTGTATTGATTATGAAACGTTTTTTTGCGGCCGGGACAGCCTTTTTGCTGGCCTGCCCGGTCGTTGCCCAGTCCCCGCAGTTTTCTGTGGGGACTTCGGGCGCTGACAGCATTCCCCAGACCACGATCGTCCCCGTGCAGCAGCCTCCGGTCCGGATCGTGGAGCGCACGACCGTCTACGAGGAGCCGGAGAGGGGCATGGACCGCGCCCAGCGGCGGGCCTATCGGGCGAAGGTCTACGCCGCGAAGATCGATTCGCTGGTCCAGTCGCGCAACTATATGTTCTTCCCCAACTCGATGCAGGAGATTCCCGGCGGGATGATTCGCTCGATCTATGCCGACTATTTCTTTTTCGGGATGTTCGTCGACCATGTCGAGGTGCATTTGCCCACCGAGCGGGGCGTCACGCAGTATGTCGAGATGCTGAATTTCGACTCGATGTCGATCCGCGACTACCGGGCGGCACGTACGCAGTGGGGGTGGTCGGTCACGTTCAACATTGCCGACGGCGATGCCCTGTACCACGCCGATTTCGCCGTCTCGACCGCCACGGGCGAAACGGTGCTGACGCTTCTGACGCCCGCCGTCACGATGCGTTATGTCGGATGGCTGTGGAACAAACGGGTCAATGACCCGCGTTATCACCGGATGGATTGACAAAAGGCTGCCCGAGGGCAGCCTTTTCGTTCGTGTGAGGCCCCTTGGCCTATTTCTTGCAGATCAATGCCACGGCGGAGACGGAAATGCCTTCCTCCCGTCCCTCGAAGCCCAGATGCTCTGTGGTTGTAGCTTTGACCGACACCCGGTCATCGTCTACACCCATTGCGTCGGCCATCGCGGTGCGCATGGCGTCGATGTGCGGCCGCAGTTTGGGCCGCTGTGCGCGGATCGTGCAGTCCACGTTTCCGATCTCATAGCCTTTCTCACGCAGCAGCGCCGCGACTTTCCGCAGCAGTATCTTCGAGTCGATGCCCCTGAACTCGTCCGACGTGTCGGGGAAATGCAGTCCGATGTCGCCCAGCGCCGCAGCGCCCAGCAGGGCGTCGCACAAGGCGTGGATCACCACATCGCCGTCCGAATGGGCGACGCATCCTTTCGTGTGCGCGATCTCTATGCCGCCGAGCACCAACGGCAGGCCGTCGGCCAGGGCGTGTACGTCGTATCCGTGTCCTATTCTGAAATCCATCGGTTTCCGTATTTTATATTGTCAAAGTTACGGATTTTTCCTAACTTTGCAAAAATGCAAATGCCTATGTCAGAAATTACCTCGCTGGAGCCCCGCCTCGTGTGGGAACAGTTCGACGCCATCACGCGCGTTCCGCGTCCTTCGAAAAAGGAGGGCAAGATCATCGACTTTCTGGTCGACTTCGCAAAAAAACACCATATCGAGTACAAGAAGGACGCCATCGGCAACGTCGTGATGCGCAAACCTGCCACGCCGGGCTTCGAGGAGCGTCCCGCGGTGATTCTCCAGTCGCACATGGACATGGTCTGCGAAAAGAACTCCGACGTGGAGTTCGATTTCGACAACGACCCCATCCGCACGCGCATCGACGGCGGGTGGGTCAGGGCCGAGGGCACGACGCTGGGCGCCGACTGCGGCATCGGCATGGCTGCGGCGCTGGCCGTGCTGCTCGACGAGTCGGTGGAGCACGGACCCCTCGAAGCGCTGTTCACCGTCGACGAGGAGACGGGCCTCACGGGCGCGTTCGAGCTGGGCGAGGGGATGCTCACGGGCAAATACCTCGTCAATCTCGATTCGGAGGACGAGGGTGAGATCTTCATCGGCTGTGCGGGCGGCATCGACACCATCGCCACGTTCCACTACACGATGGAGCCTGCGCCGAAGAATTACGCCTTCTTCCGCGTCGATGTCTCGGACCTGCAGGGCGGACACTCGGGCGACGACATCGACAAGGGCCGCGTCAACTCGAACAAGACCGTGGCGCGCCTGCTGTGGGACGGCATGCAGTCGTGCGAGCTGAAACTGAGCTACTTCAACGGCGGAAACCTCCGCAATGCCATTCCCCGCGAGGCTTACGCCATTTTCGGCGTCCCCGCCAGACTTAAAGGGGAGTTCGTGAAACGTTATAACCTGTTTGCCGCGGACCTCGAAGCCGAGTTCCGCTTCCGCGAACCCAATTTCCGGATCACCCTCAACGAGATGCCGCAGGTGGAGGAGGTCCTCGACGCGCGGACGCAGTTCGCGCTGGTCTATTCGATCGTGGGCGTGCCCAACGGCGTCATCGCCATGTCGTTCGCCGTTCCGGGACTGGTCGAGACCTCCACGAACCTCGCGTCGGTGAAATTCGCCGACGGCAACCGCATCGTCGTCACCTCGTCGCAGCGGTCGTCGGTCGAGAGCGCCAAGACCTATGTGATGCAGATGGTCGAGTCGGTCTTCGCGCTGGCGGGTGCCGACGTGGCCCATTCCGACGGCTATCCCGGTTGGGCTCCCAATCCGCAGTCGCGGCTGCTGGAGGTCACGGTCGAAGCCTACAAACGGCTGTTCCACACCGAGCCCAAGGTCCGCGCGATCCACGCCGGACTGGAATGCGGACTGTTCCTCGAAAAATACCCCGACCTGGAGATGGTTTCCTTCGGCCCGACGCTCCGCGGCGTACATTCGCCCGACGAGCGGCTGGAGATCGCCACGGTTCCCAAGTTCTGGGACCTGCTTTGCGAGACGCTGAAAAGTCTGTAACCACCGCTCAATTTTGTGCAATGGGGTCTTTCCCGACACGGATCAGATGGCTGTTGACTGCGTTTTTCAGCGTGGTCGCATCGTTAATTTCCCCCCCCCTCCACGCCGCGCTGAATAACCTGGATTACCGCTTTCACGCCATGCCGGAAACCTCCTATTACGGGGGTATCCACAGCATCGCCAAAGACAGCGTGGGACGAATCTGGTTCAGCGGATACGATGCGCTGTTCATGTATAACGGCAGTGCGTTCGTCCGGATGGACGATTTGGTCACGAGCCTCTCGCCGAGTTCCTACTGGAATTACGGACAGGTGGTCACGGACCACCGCGGCGGGTTGTACGTCGGAACCAACCACGGACTGCTGCGCTTCGACTACGGTTCCCGGAGTTTCGAATCGGTACTGGATGGGAATATCGGCTCGGTCATGGTCAACGGCGACGGTACGGTATGGCTGATCCGCAACAACGACATCGAGTCGTTCGATCCGGAACGCCTGCCCGAACTGGTGCGTTACGAACGGCCTCCGGACTGCTCGGTTTCGTCTCTGGCGCTGATATGCACCCGCGAATACGTTTATGCCGCGACGAAGGGGAACCTCTACCGGCTCAACCGCGAGACCGGACAGTACACGCTTTTCACGACCGTGGGCGGCGACGGCTGTGTGATCCGCGATGTCGTGGAGTACGGCGGGTCGGTCTATGTCCTTACGCTCATGGACGGCCTGTACGAATGCGACGGGGACGGCCGTGTCACGCAGTATTTCAGGCTGCCGGTCGAATACGAGAAGTCGGCCGGAGCCAAAGAGCTGTTTCTCGACACGTCGGGCATCATCTGGGTGGCCACGCAGTCGGGTCTCCTCCTTCTGGACCCTGCGACCGGCAGTACGCACCTTCTGCGTTCGAATCTCCATTATCCCTATTCGCTGCCCAACAATTCGGTGTGGTCGATATTTCCCGATCCCGACGGCGGGGTATGGGTCGGCACCTACGGGGGCAAACTGGCCTACATGACGCTGGCGGACAACGGCGTGAACTATTTCAAGGCCACGCCGGGCGGGCTGAACCATCCCATCGTCAGCTGTTTCGAGGAGGATGACGCGGGCAATCTGTGGATCGGTACGGAGGGCGGAGGCCTGAACTACTGGGACCGGAAAAACGACCGCTTCGTCTACTATACGCAGGAGAGCCGCAGCGGCATTACGTCGAACATGATTAAGCGGCTGCGCTACGACAGGGACGGGAGGCTGCTGATTTCGGCTTTCAACGGCGGCATCAAATTATTCGACGCGCGGCGGGGGCGTTTTACCGACCTGCGCATGTATTGTTCGGCCTCGCCGCAGCCGTTGAGCATTTACGATTTCGTGCAGGAGGGCGATTCGGGAATCTGGCTGACGAATCCCGACGCCGAGCTGATGTACGGAGATGCCGGGAGCGGTACCGTCGAAACCGTGTACCTGACGGACGACCGGGGAAATGAGGTCAGGCCGCACGTCGAAACGCTCTTCCACGACGGCCAGGGCCGTCTGTGGCTGGTGACGCACGACGGAGCGTATGTCGTGGATGCCGCTTCGCGGCGGATTTTGGCGCATTATTACCTCGAAGACGCTCCCTATTCGGAGAACAACCTCTGTTCGTATTGCGTCACGTCCGGTTCCGAAATCTGGTTCGGGACGCGCGGCGGGGGAGTCAATCTGTTGAGCCGCGACGGTGAGTATGCGAATTTCAAGGACCGGACCGGCGAAGGGCTGTCGGGGAAAACGGTTTTCGGCATTTTGGAAGATACGGTTTCGAAAAACGTCTGGTTCAGCACCAACAGCGGACTCTATTATTACGACTATGTGAGCCGGATGATCCGCAAGTCCCAGATCGACAGTCCGAACCTTTGCGGGGCTTACTACGTGCGGGCCTGCTATAAGACTTCGCGCGGGGAGATGCTCTTCGGGGGAACCGACGGCTTCATCCTGTTCAATCCGGGAAAGATCGGGCACAACGAGCAAAAACCGAAGGTTTTTTTCACCGACCTGCTGATTAACAGCGAACCCGTGAAGCCCGGTGTCAAAGACTCGCCTCTGAGGCGGTCTATAACCACGATGGCCTGCGACGGGGACGACGGCAGCGCCATCGAGCTGTCGCACCGGCAGTCGAATCTCGAAATCTGCTTTTCGGCGAACAGCTACCTGGACGTCGGAAAAAATCAGTATGCCTACCGGATGCTGGGGCTTTCCGAACGCTGGTCCCTGCTCCCGCGGGGCCAGAAGGCGGTGCAGTTCTTCAATCTGCCCGCCGGAAGCTATGTCTTCGAGGTCAAGGCCGCTAATAACGACGGATTGTGGGGCGACGAGGTTTCCTCCCTGCGCTTCGAAGTGAGCCCCTCGCCCTTTCTTTCCCGCTGGGCCTATGCCGTTTACGCCATGCTCCTGCTGGCTGTCGCCAGCTTTATCTGGCGCTATTTCACCGACAGGAAGATCTTCGAACAGCGGCTCGAGCTGGAACGGATCAAGGAGCAGAACATGAAGGAATTGACCCAGGCCCGGATCAATTTCTTCACGAACATCTCCCACGACCTCAAAACGCCGCTTACGCTGGTTGTCGATCCGCTGAAACAGTTGAAACAGCATTTGCCCGTGGACGCCCCGTGCAGCGACTATGTCCGCCTGATTGAAAAGAACGTGGGACGTATCCAGCGAATGATAAGCCAGTTGCTTCAATTCCGGGAGATCGAGAGCCAGAAGATGACCCTGAACCGGCAGCCGGGCGATCTGATCCGGTTTATCGACAGCATTTTTTCGTTGTTCGAGTTCTATGCCAGCAAAAAGGGTATCGAAACCGATTTCAGTTCCCGTTACGAGAGTTTCTACACCAGTTTCGACCACGACGTGATCGAGAAGATCTTCACCAACCTGTTCTCCAACGCGATCAAATACACCTCGGAAAACGGCTACGTAGGGGTGAAGATCGGCCGGGCTCCGCAGGAGCGGTGGCCGAAAGGGGCGGTGCCGGCCGCCGATACCGAATACCTTTCGTTTACGGTCACCAACACCGGGGCGGAGATTCCCGAGGACAAGAAGGATATTATTTTCGAATCGTTCAACCGCCTCTCCGCGCGCCGTCCCGAGTTCGAGAGCAGCACCGGCCTGGGCCTCGCCATCGTCCGGGAACTGGTCGGCAACCTGGCGGGGAGCATAACCCTGCATTCGGGAAATTCGAAGGTCGCCTTCACGGTGGTGCTTCCCTTCTCGCAGAGTGCCGAAAAGACCAGCAGTGCCGCCGAGTCGTACGACTACACGGTTTCCGAAATCGACAACCTGCTGAAAGAGTCCGATGCGGCTGACCGGAACGACCGGCGTGTCCGCAAGGCATACGACATCGTGGTCATCGAGGATGATCCGGACCTGAGAAGCTACCTGGAACGGCGGTTGTCGGAATATTATAATGTATATACGGCGGACGACGGCCGGGAAGGCATTGCCAAGGTGGAGAAGATCTATCCCCAGATGGTTATCACCGACCTGATGATGCCGGAAGCCGACGGTTTCGATGTCTGCCGTTCCCTGCGGTCGAACATCAAGACCAGCCATATCCCGGTCATCATGCTGTCGGGACAGGGAAAAGACGCCGACAACAAGATCAAGGCGCTGGAATGCGGAGCCAGCGTGTTCATCGACAAGCCGTTCGACATGGATTACCTGCTCGGACAGGTGGCCAACCTCATCAAGACCCAAAACGAGCTGAAACAGCGTTACAGCCGGAAATACATCGCCGAACCTTCGAAGATCACCATCTCCTCCATGGACGAGGAGTTGCTGAGAAAGGCGATGAACTACATCGAGCGTAACATCGACAACAACGACTACGACGTGGAATCGTTCGTGTCGGACATGGCCATCGGACGTACGCTCCTCTACCAGAAGTTGAACGACATTACGGGCATGTCGATCAAGGAGTTCATCATGGATATCCGGCTGAAACGCGCCGCCCAGCTGCTCCGGGAGTCCGACCTGACGATCTCCGAGATCTCGATAATGACGGGCTTCGCCAATCCGAAATATTTTAGCATCTGCTTCAAGCGCCACTTCGAGCTTACGCCTTCCGAATTCAAGAAAAAGGCGTAAGCCCTGCCGTCCGGCCGCATCGTTTCCGCCCTGCCGCGCAGGGCAGGGGGCATTGTTCGGACGGGAATGGTTTCATTTTGTGCGATATGTACAAAATGGAACCATTTCTGAATAAATGGCTACCATGCTATGGGCTCATTTTCAGCATATTTGCATCACCGGGAACTGAAACGGGTTCCCCGGAGGAACTAACCGAAAATGCAAATTTAAACCGAATGCTTATGGGAAAATGACCTGAAAACCGCTCAGGGACGACCGGGTTCTCCTGCCGTCCGCACAATCTTTTGAAGATGCAATTTTAACCCAAACGGAACCTTTTATGATAAGAATGTACAAAATGCTTAAAGGCACTCTGGCGATGACCGTTTTACTGCTGTTGTCGGCCGGGCCTTTGTTTGCACAGAATGCGATTAACGTGACCGGAAAGGTCACCGATGAAAACGGAGCGCCCCTGGCGGGTGTCGTCGTACTCGTAAAGGACGGCGGGAACAACAAGGCCACCGTCACCAATACGCAGGGTGTTTATGAGATCAAGGCCCCCGCGGCCTCGACGCTGGTTTTCTCGTGCCTGGGCTATTCCAGCCAGGAGATCAGGATCGGTGCGTCCAACGTCGTGGACGTGAAAATGGCGCAGGATGCGCAGTCCCTCGACGAAGTGGTCGTCGTGGGTTACGGTACGCAGAAGAAGAAGGACCTCACGGGAGGTCTTGCCGTGGTCAGCAAGCAGACGTTGGAGATGGTTTCGACCAACAACCTGATGGACCGTCTGGTCGGACAGGTCGCCGGTCTGAACATCACCACCGGCAACGAGGCTCCGGGCAGCAATCAGACGTTGCTGATCCGCGGCCAGAACTCGCTGACGGCCAGCAATGACCCGCTGATTATCCTGGACGGCATTCCCTATTCGGGCGGCCTGGCCGACCTCGATCCGAACATCATCGAGAGCCTGTCGGTGCTGAAAGACGCTTCGGCGGTCGCGATCTACGGTTCACGCGGATCGAACGGCGTCATCCTGATCCAGACCAAACGCGGATCGAAGGGCAGTTTCCATGTGACCTACAAGACGAAACTCTCCGTCGCCGAGCCGATGCAGCGCATCGAGACGATGGGTCCCAACGAGTTCATCCGTTTCAAACAGGATATGGGCCGGCTCAAAAACAATTACAGCGGCGAGCAGCTCGATCCGCTGGTGGGTTCGATCATCAGCGCCAGCGAGAAGGTCAACTACGCCAAAGGCGTCACCAACGATTGGCAGGACTATGTTTTCCGCACGGTCTTCACGATGGACCACCAGCTGAGCTTCCAGGGCGGCAATGAAAAGACGACCTACATGGCCGCCGTTTCCTACCTGGACAATCCCGGCGTCGTCTACAACTCGAATTACCAGCGTACGACCGTTTACGCCAGCATCAACCAGACGATGAACGACTGGCTGTCGGTGGGTCTCACCACGCAGTTCATCAACCGCGAGAGCGGCGGCGCGACGCCGAACCTCGAACACGCCATCAAGCAGAGCCCGTGGGGCATCTACAAGGACGAGACGGGCGCCTACTACGAGGAGCCGATGGACTATTCGAACCTGCCCAACCCGATGAAGGATGTCAATGCCGATCAGAAACGCACGGGCCGCAACTTCATGGCCAACGGTTTCCTCGACATCAAACTTCCCGTCAAGGGTCTTTCGTTCCGCTCGCAGTTCGGTTATAACTACCGCAGCCAGTTGAACGGCACCTACTACGGCCGCAATACCGTGACGGGTAAGAAGGTCGACGGCCGTGCCGAACTGGAAAACAACCACACGACGGACTGGACGTGGGAGAACGTGCTGAAATTCGACCGGACTTTCGACAAACACCACATCGACTTCACGGGACTCTTTTCCATGCAGGAGACCCAGTATACGAAGGCTTCGCAGAGCGGCGAGGGCTTCGTGAACGACGATTCGAGCTTCTACCGGATGGACGGCGCCGAGAACAAGATCGCCATCGGTTCGGAATACTGGAAACAGAACATGGTTTCGGGCATGTTCCGTGTGAATTACAGCTTCAACAGCAAATACCTGCTGACGGTGACGGGCCGCGCCGACTCGTTCTCGGCCTTCGCCGAAAACCACAAGTGGGCCTTCTTCCCCTCGGCTGCCGTCGCCTGGCATCTCGGCGAGGAGAATTTCATCAAGGACAACGCTTCGTGGGTCGACATGCTGAAAATCCGCTTCTCCTACGGCGCCAACGGTAACAACGCCATTTCGCGCTACATGTCGCTCGACCGGCTCTATTCGACCAACGGCGTCAAGTACATCTGGGGCGACGGCGGCAGCGCCTCCAACTCGGCCTATCTGCCGAGCGACGGTATCGGCAACCCCGACCTGCGCTGGGAGACCACCTATACGGCCAACCTCGGTATCGACTTCCAGTTCTTCAACGGACGTTTGGGCGGTACGGTAGACATGTACCTTTCCAATACGCATGACCTGCTGATGTCGCGTTCGATTCCCATTATGAACGGTTACAGCAAGGTGCTCTACAACGTCGGTCAGACCCGCAACAAGGGTATCGAGCTGACGCTCCATTCGCAGAACATCCGCAAGAAGAATTTCCTGTGGGAGACCGATTTCGCCTTCTCGCTCAACCGCGACGAGATCGTCGAACTGCGCGGTGACGGCAACGACGACATCAATAACAAGTGGTTCATCGGCCAGCCGTTGTCGGTATACTACGACTGGAACATGATCGGCATCTGGCAGCAGGGCGACGAGTTCACGTTCATCGATAAGGAGGGTAAGGAGGTGGCCCACCAGACCGGAGCTACGCCCGGCGCCGCCAAATTGGAGGATGTCGACGGCAACGGCGTCATCGACTCCAAGGACCGCAAGGTGATCGGCAGCAAGCAGCCGAGTTTCACGATGTCGATGGGTAACCGTTTTACCTACAAGGATTTCTACTTCTCGTTCCTGCTCAACGGCGTCTTCGGCAAATGGATGACCGACAACGTGGCCAACATCGGTTCGTATACGTTCGGTGCGGGCAACTACATCCACGGCGTGAAATACTGGACGCCGGAGACTCCCGATGCGGAGGTCGTTTCGCCGGGCTACCAGGCCTCCTTCGACCACGGCTACTACAAGAAGCTCAACTACGTGCAGCTGCGCAACATCACGCTGGGCTACCGTGTCAACCAGAAATTCGTCCGCAAGATCGGCCTGAGCGCCGTCGATGTCAATTTCAGCGTGAACAACGTGTGCGCCTTCTCCAACATGCGGCAGATGCTAAACTACGACAATACCTGGTTCGCATCGTTCCCGACCGCCCGTTCCTATGTGTTGGGATTATCCTTAACCTTTTAAGTAAGACCTGACTATGAAAACGATGAATTATATCAAACTCAGCGCCGTATGTTCGGTTCTGGCAATCGCTGCGGGCTGTACCTCCTTCCTGGAAGAGGATTTGAAGAGCAAACTGGCTCCCGACAACACCTATACCAGCTCGCTGGGATTCGAGGTCGGCGCCACGGGACTCTATGCCATCGCCCGTTCGGAGTACAACACCTGGGGTGAGAACGGCGCTTTCATGCATAACGGCGCCTGCGCTTATGAGGTATTGCAGATTTCGACTGATCTCTGCCGGATGGGCACCGTCCGCGACGGTTCGCTCGTTCCGTTTGCCGAGCTGACGCTCAATCCCTCGACGCTTTTCGTCGGATCGTACTGGAACTGGGCCTATAACCTGATCGGTTCGGCCAACGAACTGCTGATCTATTCCGAGAAGAACGACAACTGGGATTATCCGACCGACAAACAGCTCTATCAGGCCGAGGCGCGTTTCTTCCGTGCATACGCCTATCGCACGCTGGTCTATCTCTACGGCGACGTGCCCTGGGTCGAGACCATCCAGAAACCGTTCCTGCTTTCGTTCTCGCGGGACCCCAAGATCGAGGTGCTGGGACACATCATCGACGACCTGAAATTCGCCAAGGAACATCTTCCCGAAGATCCCGATGCGGTGAAGGAGGGCAAGCTCACGACGTGGGCCGCACGCCATCTGCTGAGCGAAATGTACTTGCTGCGCGGCGCTGAGGGCGATTACAAACTGGCCGAGGAGAATGCCTTGGAGGTGATCGACAGCAAGCATTACAGCCTGGTGAAGAGCCGTTACGGGGCCGACAAGAACAAGCCCGGCGACTATTTCAGCGACATGTTCCTCGAAAACAACCAGAACCGTTCGGCCGGCAATACCGAGAGCATCTGGGTCATGCAGTTCCAGTACAACACCGTCGGCGGCGGCGTGAATTCCGACGACTGGACCCGCCGCGCCTGGAATCCCCAGTACCATGCCATCGACGGATTCGCGCTGGCCGATTCGCTCGGCGGCCGCGGTCTGGCGCAGATCTATCCGCTGAAATGGTGGATCGGCGTCAAAGGCACGAACGCCACGACCGCCGGCGAAAAGGAAGGTTTCCCCGGAATTCAGGAAAACGGCATCTTCGACGACGGCGACATCCGCAATTCGGAGTACAACATCAAACGCAACTGGTACTACAACAACCCGCTGACGCCCAACAAACTCGGCCAGAAATGTCCCATCGACGACAAATCGTGGTCGCAGGCCCAGCTTTTCCCTGCGCTGAAAAAGTTCTTTTTCGGAAAAGAGGAGAATTTGCAGCTCACCGGTTCGTACAAGGACCGCACGAAATTCCGCCTGGCTGAAACCTATCTGCTGCTGGCCGAGGCCTACCTGCGTCAGAACATGCCCGACAAGGCTGCCGATGCCGTGAACGAGGTGCGCCGCCGTGCCAAGGCGGCCGATGTTTCCGACGACGAGATGACGATGGACTACCTGCTCGACGAGCGTATCCGCGAATTGTACGGCGAGGAGAGCCGCCGCTTTACGCTGGTGCGCACGGGTAAACTGATCGAGCGTGTGAAGAAGTACAATCCCGAGGCGCGCGACCTCATCCAGGATTTTCATGTGCTGTGGCCCATTCCGCAGGCTGTCCGCGACGCCAACACCGGAGAATTCCCGCAGAACCCCGGTTACGAAGGCTACGAGGGCTGATGACCGGTCCGACCGGTTTTCGGCCCCGCCTCCGGGCGAACAAGAAAAGCAATGTGTCCGGACGGTTCCGGACCCTATCAGCAAACACGAAAAAAACAGCTATGAAAAAGATAAAATTTGCATGTAACGTATCGCTGCTGACCCTTGTGGCACTCGGCCAGTGGGCTTGTGCGTGGGACCCGTACGAGCATGACAGCGACCCGGTCAGGGAAACCCTCGAACTGACCGCCTCCTCCTCCCAGATCGCTTTGGACGAAAACAACCTTACGGCTACGGTCCTCACTTTCGACTGGACGCCGGCGCGTTCGATGTCCGACGAATATCTGGTCTCTTACACGACCAAACTGGACCTGCTGACCAACAACTTCGGTTCGTCCACGACCATCGAGACGAGCGAGGACGACGGCATATTCAGCCGGAGCTACACCTCCGAGCAGCTCAACAACTGGGCCAACGAGCGCTGGAAAGTGCCCGTGAACAAGACCTTTACGCTGGCGTTCCGCGTCATCGCGGAGTATGCGGGCGGTCCTACTTATGAAATGCCCGAGGTGCGGACCGTCGAGGTGACCGTAACCCCGATCAAGGTCGATGTTTTCGACGCCGACAAGGTGTCGCTTTCCGGTACGGCCGTCAGCAGCGTTACGGAGATCGAAAAGACGGTCGAGAACGCGAACCTCTATGCGTGGTACGGCGCGCTGAGCATCGGCGAGCTGCAAATCCCCGTCGAGTTGGAGGGCCAGACCTATTATATCGTACCGAGCGACGGCAACGGAGTGCTCCGCGACGGCGAACTCGTCGACGTGAAGATGCAGGACGATCCCGTATCGTGGACCATCCCGGCCGCCGGCAACTACCGTCTGCTGATCGACATGGAGAACAAGCAGGTGCGCATCTACTCGCCGGAGACCGACCTGAAACCGCTCTCCGTGACGTTCCGCCCGAACGGAGCCGAGGCCAATCCCGAGACGACGATCGAGGTGCTCGACCTTTGGGCTTATGGAGCCGGTACGAACTGGGGCGTTCGCAAGCTCAACCTGAAACAGAGTCTTGCCGATCCCCAGGTGTTGATCTACGATGCCGCGGAGCATAACGGCACGAAATTGTCCAGCGGCTTGAAGTTCTGCGTGGCCCAGAGTTTCTCGGTGGACGGCGTGGATTACAGCCAGAACAATGCCTATTGCTTCACCTGTCCGCTGACGGCTGACGGCAAGCGGCAGAACCTCACGCTGGTGCTCGATAAGGAGGGCGAACTGCACGGAGGAGCCGACGGCGAGACGCGTAACTCGTATTACACGATCCCCGCTTCCGACCTGCTGATCTTCGACCTGCGGCACAATACGGTCCTTGCGCGGAACAAGTAAGGCCCCAACCATCTGAAACAGCGCCGTATCGGACTGGGTTCCGGCTGACAGGACGATACGGCACTGTTTTTCCAAGATGTTGTTCACCAATTCAAAAACGATATGACTGTTATGAAAAATCTGATGACGGCCTGCCTTCTGGCTGCGTTTCTGTGCTCCGCCTCCTGCGGATGTTCGAAAGACAGCGGCGGTGGGGAGGATGACGGCGGCAAGGTCGCAGGTGTGACCGTGAAACCCGCATACAACAAATCGCAGGTGTTGCACAATCCGCTGAACGGCTGGGTGATGTATGTGAGTGCGGACTACGATCCTTCGTATTTCGACAAGGAGATCTACGTACCCCTGCTGGGCAGGAACGTGAAGGTGGCGGACTATGCCTCCGCCTGCTATATCCGCACGAAATGGTCCGTGCTGAATCCCGCCGACGGCGAGTATGCCTGGAAGAATCCCGATTCGAAGGTCTACAAACTGGTTCAGGCAGCCCGCGAACGGAAACTTCCCATTGCGTTCCGCGTCGTGGTGGACGGCCGCGACCAGGGTGCGAATACGCCCCAGTTCGTTTACGACGCCGGGGCCGAATATGCGGTTTCGGAGCCGAAGTTCCCCGACCGCAAAACTCCCATGCCGCAGGACCCGGTATTCCAGCGCTACTACGAGAAGTTCGTCGAGGCTTTCGCCGCGGAATTCAACGATCCGGAGAACACCTCGTTCATCGACGGTTACGGTCTCGGAAAATGGGGCGAGGGTCACAGCGTGGCCTACAACAAGGACGACGTGTCGGCCGTTGACGCGAATACGGAGACGGTCAAGCGCGAGGTGCTCGACTGGATCACGAAGCTCTATGCCAAGTATTTCACGCAGGTTCCCCTCGTTATCAATTACCACCGCGTGCTGGGGCATCCCACGAGCCAGGGCACGGCCAATCCGAACAGCGAGAGCCTGGTCGCCCTGGCTGTCAGCAACGGGTACTGCATCCGTTCCGACGCCTTCGGCATGAACAACCAAAGCTGGGGTTACAGCACTTGGGAGAAGGCCATCGCCGCGCAGTGGCGCTATAAGGTTCCCATCATCATGGAGGGCGGTTACATTGTCAGCAGCCACAGCTATTGGAACGATCCCGCGGGCTATCGCCAGGGCCATCCCGAAGATGTCCGCCAGGGTGAATTCGACTCTTCGGCCGAGGCGCACGTCAATATGATGGATTTCCGCGTGGGGCAGGAGACCGAGTCGTGGTTCGGCGACGCTTTCAACCTCGTGCAGCGTTTTGTTTCCGAGGGCGGTTACCGTCTCTATCCCGACCAGGTGACCCTTCCCGACCAGGTGAACGCCGGCAGCCGCGTCAAGGTCGCTTCACGCTGGCGCAACATGGGCTGGGGGTATTTCCCGAACAACCTTCCGCAGTGGAACTACAAATACAAGGTGGCTTATGCCCTGCTCGACGCTTCGGGCAAGGCGCAGCGGGTTTTCGTCGACGGGGATTGCGAGCCTTCGACGTGGGTCGAGAGCAAACCTTTCTCCTATACGTTCGAGACGCCTGCCATCGATCTCCCCGCCGGAAAATATACGTGGGGCATCGCCATCGTCGATACGACGAAGGAGAACGTTCCGGCCATCGAACTGGCGGTGAACGACGAAAAGACCGCCGAGGGTTGGGTCAAACTGCTCGACGTTCAGATCCATTAGTGCCGGGTAAGCTATGAAACGGGTTGTTTTGCTTGCCGCCGCATTGCTGCTGTCCGCGACGACGGCTTTCGGGACCGGTGTTCTGGTCGAGGCCGAGAGTTTCCGCGACAAGGGCGGCTGGTCCGTCGATCAGCAGTTCATGGACCTGATGGGATCGCCGTATCTCATTGCACACGGCATGGGCAAACCCGTGGCGGATGCCGTTACGACCGTCGAATTCCCCGAATCCGGGACTTATCATGCCTATGTGCGGACGTTCAACTGGGTCGCTCCCTGGTACGACGGCGAGGGACCCGGGAAGTTCTCCCTCCGGGTGGGGAAACGGACGCTGCCCGAGGTGCTGGGAAACCGGGGCCGGGAGTGGATGTGGCAGTATGCCGGACGGGTCGCTGTCCGGAAAGGTCCGGTCGAAGTGTCGCTGACCGACCTTTCCGGCTTCGACGGCCGCTGCGATGCCGTCTATTTCACCCCGGAGCAGGGGGATGTGCCTCCTGCCGATTCCGGGGAGCTGGCGGCTTTCCGCCGCAGGATGCTGCATATTCCCGAAACGCCGCAGCGCGTGGAGTCGTTCGATTTCGTCGTGGTGGGCGGAGGCATCGCCGGGATGTGTGCCGCGGTGTCGGCCTCGCGGCTGGGATGCCGGGTCGCGCTGGTCAACGACCGTCCGGTGCTGGGCGGCAACAACAGTTCCGAAATCCGCGTACACCTGGGCGGTGTCATCGAGACAGGCCCGAACAAGGGGCTCGGGCGCATGATCCGCGAATTCGGCCACTCGCGCGGGGGTAATGCCCAGCCGGCCGGGAACTACGAGGATGCGAAAAAGGAGGAGTTCATCGCCGCCGAAAAGAACGTCACCCTGTTCGCCGGCTGTCGGGCCGTCGCCGTGAACACGACCGGCGGCCGGATCGCTTCGGTGGTCGTTCGCCACATCGAAACCGGGGAGGAAACGCTTCTCGAAGCGCCGCTTTTCGCCGACTGTACGGGCGACGGCACGGTCGGGTTCCTGGCGGGAGCCGATTTCCGGATGGGCCGCGAGAGCCGGGACGAATTCGGCGAGGAACTGGCCCCTGCGGCCGCCGACAGGATGACGATGGGGTCGTCGGTGCAGTGGTACTCGGTCGATGCGGGTAAAAAGACGGATTTTCCGGTGTTCAGCTATGGTCTGAGGTTCGATGAAACGAACTGCGAGCAGGTGACGATGGGCGAGTGGAAATGGGAAACCGGCATGAATCTCGACCAAATCGCCGATTTCGAACGCATTCGCGACTACGGTCTGCTTGTGGTCTATTCGAATTGGAGTTTTCTGAAAAACGGACTTCGTGACAACGGCAAATTCCGCAACCGCGAATTGGGCTGGGTGGCCTACATCGCCGGCAAACGCGAATCGCGCAGGCTGCTGGGCGACTACGTGCTGAAACAGGACGACATCGACAAGCACGTCTTCCACGAAGACGCCTCTTTCGCCACGACCTGGGACCTCGACCTGCATTTCCCCGATTCGCTCAATTCCGTGCGTTTCCCGGGCCGGGAGTTCAAGGCTGCCACGAAGCACGTCCATATCTATCCCTATGCCGTGCCTTACCGGTGCCTCTATTCCCGCAACGTGGACAATCTGTTCATGGCCGGGAGAAACATCAGCGTGACGCATGTGGCTTTGGGCTCTGTGCGCGTGATGCGCACGACGGGCATGATGGGCGAAGTGGTCGGCATGGCGGCATCGCTGTGCCGGAAATACGGAACCTCGCCCCGCGGGGTCTATCAGCGGCATCTGGACGAACTGCGGTCGCTGATGCGCGAGGGCGTCGGAAAAAAGAACGTCCCCGACAACCAGCGATTCAACCGGGGATCTTCGCTGAAAGCGCCCCGTGCATTGCGCAACGATTGAAAACGACGACGAAACAGATTTTTCAGAAGCGATGAGACATACACTTCCGATACTTGCCGCGGGGCTGTTGTGCGGCGCCTGTGCATTTGCGCAGGATGATTGTTACAGCCGTCTGCGAAACGACACCCTGACGATCGGCAACTCCCGGATCGAGCGGAAATTCGTTTGGAACGGCGGAAACCTCGTGACGTACAGCCTGACCGACAAGTCGTCGGGGCAGGTGTGGCTGAACCGCACTCCGGCGCCCGATTTCGAGATTCCCGGCAATGCTGAGGCCACTGCCGGAAAGTATTCGTCGGCACAGATCGGCGAAACCGGAATCCATTCGGAATACCTGGAAACAACCGTGGAATTTTCGCTGGGGGCACTTGCCGTCCGGCGGGTCTATCGGGTTTACGGGGATACTCCGGCCATTGCCTGCGACACCTACCTGAAAGGACGCGCCGTGGTGCTTGCCGGCGAACGTGCTGCGAACCTCGGCGACCGGAAGAACATCGAGTCGAAAGAGGATATGCATGCGCTCGGGAGTTCGAGCGTGCTCGACCGGTTCAATCCCGGCGGGTTTCATTGGCGGACGCGGATCGTCGAGTTTCAGGATGTCACGGACTGGAACAACAACCTGGTCTTCGAGACCGACGTGATCCCTTACCGGAAGAACCACTACCGGGGCAATCTGCTGTTCGCCCGCAGCGGGGAGAACGACCGGGGCTTCTTTTTCCTGAAAGAGGCTCCCTGTTCGAACGTGCAGCCGGCCTATCAGGGTTACGACTTCACGGCCGAATTCGGGAATTTCACGGTCTCGGGGCTCGGCCTTACGGAGAGGGACCTCGACGACGGGGAGTGGATGAGGACCTACGGATGCGTCGTCGGCGTTTGGTCGGGCGGGGAGCTGGAACAACTGACCGCTCTGCGGAGCTATCAGAAACAGTTGCGGAAACAGCTTCCGGGGCGCGACGAGATGGTGATGATGAACACGTGGGGCGACCGCAGCCAGGATACGAAGGTTAACGAACGTTTTTGTATGGATGAGGTACGGCGGGCCGCACGCCTCGGCATCACGCATTTCCAGATCGACGACGGTTGGCAGGTTGGCAAAAGCCCCAATTCGGCGGTGGCGAAAGGCTCGTTTCGAAACATCTGGGACAATCCCGACTATTGGAAACCCGATCCGGAGAAGTATCCGAACGGTCTGCATCCCGTCGTTGAACTGGGCCGGGAGCTGGGGGTGGAGATCTGCCTCTGGTTCAATCCGAGCGTGCAGGACGGCTATGCCGACTGGGAGAAGGATGCCCGGGCGATGATCGCCCTGCATGACGAATACGGTATCCGCACCTTCAAGATCGACGGGCTCGCGATTCCCGACAAACGTGCCGAGGCCAACCTGCGGAAGCTGTTCGACCGGGTGCTGGCCGAAACGGACGGCAGGGTGGTGTTCAACCTCGACGCCACGGCCGGCCGCCGCGGAGGTTACCATATGTTCAACGAGTACGGCAACGTTTTCCTCGAAAACCGCTATACCGACTGGCAGAACTATTACCCTTACTGGACGCTGCGCAACCTGTGGATGCTGTCGAAATACGTTCCTGCTGAGCGGTTGCAGATCGAGTTCCTGAACAAGTGGCGCAATGCCGGAAAATATGCCGGCGACCGTTTCGCTCCGGCGAACTACGCTTTCGGATACCTCTTCGCCGTGACGATGGCCGGGCAACCGCTGGCCTGGATGGAGGCGGGAGGGCTTCCCGACGAAGCGCTGGCCCTCGGCCGGGAGATCGGACGTTACAAGGAGGTGCAGCACGATTTCCACAGCGGGGTGATCCTGCCCGTGGGCGACGAACCGTCGGGACGGTCGTGGACCGGATTCCAGTCGTTGAACGGCGACCGGGGCTATTTCATCTTCTTCCGCGAGCAGCATCCCGACCGGCGGACCCGTATCGGGACGTGGCTGCCGGAGGGGGCGACGGTGCGGCTGACGCCCGTGCTGGGCAGCGGGAAAGCCGCCGTGCGGAAGGCCGGCCGCCGCGGTGAGCTGGAAGTGGAACTGCCGTCGCCCGACGACTACGCGATGTACCGCTATGAAATAATCCGTAAACCGAAACCCTGAATTTACGAACATGAAATGAACATGAAAACGCTGACAAAATTTACAATAACGCTCGCCCTTTCGTTCCTCGCGGTGACGGGAGTTCGGGCGCAGGACCTTATCGCCAACGTTTACGGACGCGAGATGCAGTCGTTGAACGGCAAATGGGACGCCGTCGTCGATCTCTACGATCAGGGACGTAAGAACAGAATTTACCTGAACCGCAAACCCGAGGGAAAAACCGATTTTTACGAATATGCGTTCGAAAACGGGTTGCGGCTGGATGTTCCCTCGGACTGGAACTCTCAGACGCCCGAATTGAAATACTACGAAGGGACGGTCTGGTACGCCCGGCGGTTCGACGCTCCGCGGCGGGACGGCCGGCGGCTGTTCCTCCATTTCGGGGCTGTCAGCTACCGCTGCCGGGTTTATCTCAACGGCGAGGAGATCGGGAGCCACGAGGGCGGTTTCACGCCGTTCCAGATCGAGGTGACCGGCAAACTGAAACCGGCGGACAATTTCCTCGCCGTGGAGGTGAACAACACGCGTACGCCCGACGCCATTCCGGCGATGGCTTTCGACTGGTGGAATTACGGCGGCATCACGCGCGACGTGTCGCTCGTCAGCGTTCCCGAAGCCTTCATCGAGGATTATTTCATCCGCCTCGACAAGGATTCCGCCGACCGGATCAGCGCCGATATCCGCCTGTCGGGGGCTCCTGCCGGAACGTCCGTGCAGGTCGAGATTCCTGAACTGAAGGTCCGTGAAACGGCTTCCGCCGACGGACGGGGCGCGGCGGCGCTTTCGTTCCGGGTGAAGAACCTGAAACGCTGGTCGCCCGGGGACCCGAAACTCTACCGGGTGATCGTCACCGCGGGCCGCGACCGGGTCGAGGAGATGATCGGTTTCCGCAACGTGCGGGTCGAGGGTGAGGAGATTTACCTCAACGGCGAACCCGTGTTCCTCAAATCGGTCAGCTTCCACGAGGAGATACCTCAGCGCATGGGCCGCGCGTTCTCCGAGTCGGACGCCGTGATGCTGTTGTCCGAGGCCCGGGCGCTGGGCTGCAACATGATCCGCCTGGCCCACTATCCCCAGAACGAATACATCGTCCGCCTGGCCGAGAAGATGGGCTTCATGCTCTGGGAGGAGATTCCGATCTGGCAGGGCATCGACTTCGCCAACGACGCCACCCGGCAGAAGGCGGGCCGCATGATCCACGAGATGGTCGGACGCGACAGAAACCGCTGTGCGCTGACCTTCTGGGGCGTTGCCAACGAGACGCAGCCTTCGGAACCCCGCAACGAATTTCTCCGCTACCTGATCTCCTGCTGCCGGGAGCTGGACGACACGCGGCTGATCGTCGCGGCTTTCGATCTGGTGCGGTTCGACCGCGACCGACAGTTGTTCGTGATGGACGATCCGTTCATCGAGGCGCTGGATGTCGTCGCCGTCAACAAATACATGGGCTGGTACCATCCGTGGCCCGTCACTCCCGACAAGGCGGTGTGGGACGTTGCGCGGGGAAAACCGCTCATCATCTCCGAATTCGGCGGCGAGGCGCTCTACGGGCAGCACGGTGCGGCCGATGTGGCGAGTTCGTGGAGCGAGGAGTACCAGGAGGCCCTTTACCGGGACAACCTCCGCATGTTTGAAAACATTCCCAACCTGCGGGGCGTGTCGCCGTGGATTCTCTTCGATTTCCGCTCGCCGTTCCGGTTCCATCCCACGAATCAGGAGGGCTGGAACCGCAAGGGGCTGGTTTCGGACCGGGGATACCGCAAGAAAGCGTGGTATCTGATGAAAGCCTATTACGATAAACGCTAAAACACAAGACGATGAAGAAGATATTGCTATGTATGGGGCTGTCCGCACTGCTTGCGGGCTGCGGCGGCCGGGAGAAACCGCTGGCGGAGGTCGTGGACGAGGCGCTGGCCCGGGCCGAGCGGCAGGTGTTGCTGATGGCCGAAAAGTACGGCGACCGCGAAGGCCGCCTGCCGCGCACGTGGGAGAACGGCGAGGACGTTTCGTCGGATTCGCGCTGGTGGTGCAGCGGATTTTTTCCGGGGACGCTGTGGTACGTGTATGAAAACAGCCGCGATCCGAGGGTTTTGGAATACGCCCGGATGTACACCGCGCGCGTCGAACGCGAGAAATATACGACCGACAATCACGACGTGGGATTCATGCTGTATTGCAGTTTCGGAAACGGACTGCGCCTCACCGGCGACAAGTCCTACGAGGAGGTGCTGCTCACCGGAGCCCGGTCGCTGGCGACGCGTTTCAGACCGGAGGTGGGCCTGATCCGCTCGTGGGACCACAACCGCGACAAGTGGCAGTACCCGGTCATCATCGACAACATGATGAACCTCGAACTCCTGCTGTGGGCGGCCGGTTATTCGGGCGACGAATCCTTCCGGGAGATGGCGGTTTCGCACGCCGACAAGACGATGGAATATCATTACCGCCCCGATTTCAGTTCGTGGCACGTGGTCTCTTACGACACAGTTTCGGGCAAACCCCATATCCGGCAGACCCATCAGGGCTTCTCCGACGATTCGGCGTGGAGTCGCGGGCAGGCGTGGGGGCTCTACGGCTACACCTGCATGTTCCGGCTGACGGGGGAGGAGCGTTACCTGCAACAGGCCCGCCGCATTGCGGCATTCCTTCTGAACCACCCGAATATGCCGGAAGACGGGGTTCCCTACTGGGATTTCGATTCTCCGGAGATTCCCGACACGCCCCGCGACGCTTCGGCCGCGGCGATCATGGCTTCGGCGCTGATCGAACTGAGCGGTTTCGCGGAGGGCGCCGAAGCGGACGAATACATGGCCTTCGCCGAGAAGCAGATCCGCAGTCTGGCTTCGCCGGAATATACCGCACCGGAGGGGACCAACGGGGATTTCATTCTCATGCACTCCACGGGGGCCTATCCGTTCTCGTCCGAGGTGGACGTGCCGCTGACCTATGCGGACTATTATTACCTGGAGGCTCTCACCCGCCTCAAACGCAGTTTGCAGTCATGACGCTCCTTCGCACATACGCGCTGCTGCTGTGCTGTCTGGGCATGTCGGGCGTCCGGGCGCAGGAACCGGCGATGAATTACGACGAATCGCGGGTTCCGGCCTATACGCTGCCCGATCCGCTGACGATGTCCGACGGCCGGAAGGTCGCCGACGCCGAAAGCTGGATGTCCGAACGCCGTCCCGAGCTCCTCACCCTGTTCGAGTCGCAGGTCTACGGAAAAGCGCCCGGGCGTCCCGAAGGAGTGCATTTCGAGGTGCTGAGCGAAGACCGTTACGCCCTGAGCAACATGGCCACCCGGAAGGAGATCGCCGTCTATTTCACCGACGATGAGGAACATTTCATGACCCTCCTGCTGTACGTGCCCAACAAACGCACGGATGCCGTGCCGGTGTTCCTCGGGCTGAATTTCAAGGGTAACCATACGATTTGCGACGATCCGCTCGTCACGCCCTCGACGCTCCGGACAGAGCCGGGGAAAGGCCCCGCCGAGGGGTTTCCGCGGGCTGCGGCGGCTTCGCGCTGGCCGGTCGAGATGCTGATTGCCAACGGTTACGGGCTGGCCACCGTCTACCGCGGTGACATCGATCCCGATTACGACGACGGATTTCAGAACGGCGTCCATCCGTTGTTCTACCGCGACGGACAGAGCCGTCCCGCTCCCGACGAATGGGGGACGATCGCCGCATGGGCCTGGGGGCTCAGCCGCGCGATGGACTACCTCGAAACGGACGAGGATGTGGACCCCGACCGCGTGGCGGTCATCGGCCATTCGCGCCTCGGGAAGGCTGCGCTGTGGGCGGGGGCCGTCGACACGCGTTTCGCCCTGGTCGTTTCCAACGATTCGGGGTGCGGAGGCGCGGCATTGGCCCGGCGCCGGTATGCGGAGACGGTGGCCCGGATAAACCGGCTTTTCCCGCACTGGTTCTGCGACAATTACAAACGCTACGCCGGCAGCGAGGACGCGCTGCCCGTGGACCAGCACGAACTCATCGCGCTGATAGCTCCCCGCCCGGTTTACATCGCGAGCGCGGCCGAAGACAAGTGGGCCGACGTGAAAGGCGAGTTTCTCGCGGGAGTGCATGCCACCCCCGTCTACGAGCTGTTCGGATCGGAGGGGCTTTACGGTACGGAACTGCCGCCGGCGGACGAACCCTGCATGTCGGGCCGGATCGGTTACCACGTCCGTTCGGGCGGCCACGACATCACGCTTTACGACTGGCGGCAATTCGTGAAGTTTGCCGACAATTATTTGAAATAACCCTAAAACAAACGACGATACATGAAAAACCGGTTTCTAAAACTGTTCCTTGCCATCGTGTTCCTGGAAACTTTCCCTTCGGCGTCCGCACAGACCTGTGAGGTGGACCTTTCGGGAGAGTGGCGGTTCCAGACGGACGTGATGGATTTCCGCCGAGGATCGCTTTCGCCCAGGTACAACCACAAACTCCAGGAGACGATCACGCTTCCCGGCATCACCGACGACTACAAGATCGGGTATGAATCTCCCTACCGGCATGTCGACCGCCTGACGCGTGTCTACGAATATATGGGTCCGGCGTGGTACCAGCGCGACATCGAGTTTCCCGCCGACTGGAAAGGCAAGCGCATCTTCCTCTATTTCGAACGTACGCACTGGCTCAGTTCGGTGTGGGTGGACACCAAGGAGGTGAGCCGCATCGACTATATCAGCGTTCCGCACAACCACGACCTGACCGATTTCGTCACTCCGGGAAAGACGCACCGTATCACGGTGTGCATCGACAACCGCTTCCAGTATAATACCCACAAGTGGAACCACGCCCATACGGAGTTCACGCAGATCAACTGGAACGGTATTCTCGGCGAGATGAAACTGGTGGCCGTGGACCCGGTCTTCGTCGAGGACATGCAGCTTTATCCGCGCATTTCGGACCGGAGCGTCGAGGTGCGGATGACAATTGCCAACCATACCCGGAAGCCGTTCGAAGGCAAGGCGCTGTTCACCGTCTCGGGGAACGGGCTCGAACTGACCCGCGAAGTGCCCGTGAACGGCGACGGGGAGACGGTCGCCCTGACGGAACGCATTCCGCTGGGCCGGGATGCGAAACTGTGGGACGAATTCGATCCGAACCTCTATACGATGACATGCCGGCTGGTGACGACCGCCGGCGGAAGCGCCTGCGAGCATGAAAAATCGGCTGTGTTCGGCCTGCGCGAGGTGGCTCAGGGCCGCAACCATGTGCTGCTGAACGGCCGTCCGGTCCACCTGCGGGGTACGGTCGAGAACGCCGTTTTCCCGAAAACGGGACACGCTCCGCTCGAAGATGCCGAGTGGGAACGGATCATGCGGATCGTCAAGGAATACGGCCTGAACCATATCCGCTTCCATTCGTGGTGTCCCCCGGCCGCCGCTTTCCGCATGGCCGACAAGTACGGCATCTATTTCGAGGTCGAAATGCCCATGTGGGGCAAGGATGCCGAGCCCGACGAGGCGCGCTACGACTTTTTCCGGCGTGAAATGCGGGCGATTCTCCGGGAATACGGCAACCATCCGTCGTTCGTGCTCTACTGCAACGGCAACGAGATCACCGGCAATTTCGATTTCATCGAGGAGCTGACCTCCGACGGGCGCAAACTCGACACGCGCCATCTTTACAGCGGTTCGACTGCCCGCACACGGGTGCCTTCCGACCAGTACTATGTTTCGCAGCAGACCAACAAGGGTCCCGTGAAGGTGTACGAAGGCCGTCCTTCGACGGAATGGGACCGCAGCGTCGAATCGGACGTGGACGTGCCCGTCATTTCCCACGAATCGGGACAGCGGTGCGTATATCCCGATTTCCGGGAGATCGAGAAGTTCACGGGGCCGGTGCAGGCCCGGAATTTCGAGTTGTGGCGCGAAATGCTCACCGCCAACGGCATGGGCGATCAGGCCCACGACTTCTTCCGGGCATCGGGTGCGCTGACCGTCGTGGAGTACAAAGCCGTGATCGAGGCGCTGCTCCGTTCCTCCAAATCTGCTGGATTCCAGTTGCTCTCGCTTAACGATTTCCCAGGCCAGGGTTATGCCCCGGTGGGTGTGCTCGACCCCTTCTGGGACTCCAAAGGGCTGGTGACGCCCGAGGCCTGGCGGGAGTTCTGCGCCCCGACGGTAGCTCTGCTGCGCTATCCGAAAAGCGCGTGGTTCGGCGATGAGACCTTCACGGCGAAAGCCGAGGTATACAATTTCAGCGGCTCGGCCCTCCGGAATGCGAAAATCCGCTGGTCGATGACCGACAGTGCGGGAAAGACCATCGCCCGGGGATCGCTGAAAACACAGACCGTCGGCGTCGACGGCGTTTTCCCGGTCGGGGAGTTCTCGATCCCCCTGAACAAGGTGGAGGGAGCGCAGAAAATGACCGTGCATCTGAACGTCGGCGGGGAGATCGGCAACAGCTGGGACATCTGGGTCTTTCCGCGCAATCCGTCGCTGATGCGGTCGGACGACGACGTGCTCTATACGACGGTGTTCGACGACCGGGCGAAATCGTATCTGGCCGCCGGGAAAAAGGTGGTCTTCACCCCTGCGCCGGGCAAGGTCAAGGGGCGCAGATCGACTTTCCACAACCATTTCTGGAACCCGATCATGTTCGCCTGGGCGCCTATGACCATCGGCTGCCTGATCCATGCCGACGAGCCGGTGTTCGCCGATTTCCCGACATCGTACCACACCGACTGGCAGTGGTGGGACATTCTGGAAAACGCCAAGGTGATCGAGATGCAGCAGACGCCGCGCGAACTCCGTCCGTTTATCCAGGTGATCGACAGTTTCGACAACAACGAAAAGCTGGGCATCGGCTTCGAAGCCCGCGTCGGCGGCGGTCGGCTGCTCGTGCTGGCCGTCGATACCCGGAAGAAACTCGATGAGCGTCCCGCGACACGCCAACTGCTCGAAAGCATCGACAAATACGTCCGGAGCGATCGTTTCGATCCTCAGGTCGAGCTGGACGAAGCGTTCATCCGTTCCTTTGTCCGATAAACCGTGAATTGCATGAACAGGAAGACGATACTGCTCTGCGGCTTTTTGCTGACGGCTCTCGTCGGAGGGGCGCAGGAGTTGAAAATGACCGGAAGCGCTCCGCTGACGCAGGTTTTCGGCGAATCCGTCGAATCCGACGAACCGCTTCCGATGAACGATCTCGGGATGGAGTTCGGCTATGTGCTCTATGAAGCGGAGGTGACGCTTCCCGGCGGTGATGCGGAATTGGAGCTGGCGAACGTGCGGGACTATGCTGCGGTGTATCTCGACGGGGAGTTCCGGGGGACGATGACGGACAGCCGGAAAACGCTGGCGCTGCATGCCGAAGCGGGCTCTCATGCTCTGCAACTCTATGTGGAAAACATCGGCCGCATCACCTACGGTCCGGAGATCCTCGACAATTCGAAGGGGTTGTTCGGCAGCGTCCGTCTCGGCGGCGAAGAGGTTGCCGGCTGGAGGATCACGCCGCTCGAAGTCCGCGAAGCCGACACGGAGTCGCTCGATTTCGGCCCTTTGGGGCCCTGCAACGTTCCCTGTTTCCGCCGCGGGTATTTCGACTGTGCGGCCGGAAACGGCGTCTATCTCGACGTGTCGGGATGGGGGATGGGCGAGGTGTGGATCAACGGCCGTTACCTGGGCGCCTTCTGGGACGAGGAGAAACAGCAGTCGATCCGGATTCCGGACGATGTTCTGGAAACGAAAGGGAACCGGATCGTCGTTTTCGACATCCGGAACAACGATCCGGATGCGGCGATGCGTCTTTCGGACAAACCCGTGTTCAAATAATCAGTACGAATAATTAATACGACCGAATGAAAAAGATCCTTATCCTCTGCCTGGCGGCAGTCTCCGTAGCCGGAGCCCGGGCACAGAAAACACACGGACGCATACCCGTTTACAAGGATGCGTCCCGTCCCGTCGAGGAGCGCGTCGGGGACCTGCTGTCGAGAATGACCCTCGAAGAGAAGGTCATGCAGCTCAACCAGTATACGCTCGGCCGGAACGACAACGCCAACAACATGGCCGATCCGGTGAACGACATTCCGGCCGAAACCGGCTCGCTCATCTATTACGGCAGTTCCCCCGAACTGAGGAACCGGGTGCAGCGCAAAGCCGTGGAGGAGTCGCGGCTCGGCATTCCGATCCTCTTCGGCCACGACGTGATACACGGCTTCCGCACGACCTATCCGATCTCGCTGGCGCAGGCCTGTTCGTGGAATCCCGCCCTGGTGGAAAAGGCCGCCGGGGTCGCCGCGCAGGAGGCCCGGATGTCGGGAGTAGACTGGACTTTCTCCCCGATGATCGACGTGGCGCGCGATCCCCGCTGGGGGCGTGTGGCCGAAGGTTACGGCGAAGACCCCTACGCCAATGCGGTCTTCGGTGCGGCCACGGTGAAAGGCTATCAGGGCGACGATCTGTCGGACGACCGCCATGTGGCTGCCTGCCTCAAACATTTCGCGGGTTACGGCGCTTCGGAGGCGGGCCGCGACTACGTGTACACGGAGATCTCGCGGCAGACGCTCTGGGATACCTACCTGCCGCCCTACGAGGCGGGCATAAAGGCCGGAGCCGCAACGGTGATGAGCAGTTTCAACGACATCAGCGGAACTCCCGGATCGGCCAACCGCTATCTCATGACCGAGGTGCTCAAAGAGCGGTGGGGACACGACGGGTTCGTCGTGTCTGACTGGGGCGCCATCCAGCAGTTGAGGTCTCAGGGCGTTGCCGCCGACAAGAAAGAGGCGGCTGAAAAGGCGTTTGCCGCAGGGCTCGAAATGGATATGATGAACCGCTGTTACGACGCCCATCTGGCCGAACTGGTCCGTGAGGGCCGGGTTTCGCAGGCGCAGCTCGACGATGCCGTCCGGCGGGTGCTTCGGGTGAAATTCCGGCTGGGGCTGTTCGAAAAGCCCTACACTCCGGAGTCGACCGAGAAGGAGCGTTTCCTGCTGCCCGAGAGCCTCCGGATCGCCGAAGAGCTGGCCGCGGAGTCGATGGTGCTGTTGAAGAACGAGAACGACGTGCTGCCGCTGAAAGGCGTCCGCCGGATCGCGGTCGTCGGTCCCATTGCCAAGAGCCGTTACCACCTGCTGGGATCGTGGTCCTCGAAGGGCGATGCGGAGGACGTGGTGAGCGTCTTTGCGGGACTGGAAGCGGAATACGGGGACAAAGCGGAACTGCTCTATGCCCAGGGATGCAACTTCGACGGGGAGGACGCTTCCGGCTTCGGGGAGGCCGTCGCTGCGGCGTCCGCCGCCGACGTAGTGGTGCTTTGTCTGGGCGAGAAGCGGGATTGGAGCGGTGAGAACGCTTCGAGGTCCTCGATCGCGCTGCCCGAAATCCAGGAACGGCTGGCGCGCGAACTGGCGAAGACCGGCAAGCCGATCGTGCTGGTGCTTTCGAGCGGCCGCCCGTTGGAGCTGTGCCGGCTCGAACCGCTGAGCGCGGCCATCGTCCAGATGTGGCAGCCCGGTCTGAGGGGCGGCGGTCCGCTTGCGGGAATCCTCGCGGGACGGATCAATCCGTCTGGCCGCCTGGCAATGACCTTTCCCTATTCGACCGGCCAGATACCTATTTATTATAACCACCGCCAGAGCGCACGCACGCATCAGGGCAAGTATCAGGACATTCCCAGTACGCCGCTGTACGGGTTCGGCCACGGGCTCAGCTATACCACGTTCGAGTACGGCGATCTGAAACCGTCGGCCGTGACGTTCCGGCGCGGCGACAAGGTGTCGGTCGAGATCGCCGTGACCAACACCGGAAAGATGGACGGAGCCGAAACGGTCCATTGGTTCGTGTCGGACCCGGTGTGCACGATCTCGCGTCCGGTCCGGGAACTGAAGCATTTCGAGAAACAGCCGATCCGGTGCGGCGAAACGCATCTCTTCCGGTTCGAGATTGACCCCGAGCGGGATTTGAGCTTCACGGACGGTGACGGACGGCGGTTCCTCGAAACGGGCGATTACTATGTGATCGTCAAGGACCGCAAGGTGAAACTGACGCTGACGGAGTAGCGTCCGGCAAAGGTTCACGGCGAAACTCCCCGTGCGAAATTCGTTTCGCACGGGGAGTTTGTGTTCGGATGTTTTCCCGGCCGGGTTTTGGCGTCGTAACGACGCTTTTAGGGGGCGGAAGATTTTGCCGAACCGGGCGCCGTTCGGTTTTGGCTCCGGGCGACTTTTTGTTATCTTTGTGTTTTAAAAGGTTGCAAAAGTATGTTGAAAAGCCGCTGTTGCCTGCTGTTCCTTCTGCTGTCGAGCCTGCAGGCTGCGGCGCAGCATCCCGACGACGAATACTATCCCTATGCCGAACGCGAGGAGCGGCGCGAGGTGCTCACGACCGATTCCGCGATCTTCTACCGTGCCGTGCAGGGCGTCTCGGACCTCTACGGCGATCATACCGATTTCAATTTGCCGCAGGTGGCGCGGAAGCGCCGTGGGCTGGGCTATCGCGCCATGCGCACATCGCTTTCGGGTGTGGACCTGCCGTATCGTTACCTTTCGCTCCTGCGCCTGCTGGGGGCCGAAGAGGAACGTTATGCGGGGCTTGCTGCTGCGCCCGGGGAGTGGGGCCCTATCGGCGGGGTGAGGCTGTTCCGGTTTCCGGAGGGAGAGCCGCTGCAACCCTATTTCGCTTCGGTGCGCTTCACTGACCGCAACTACCTTGTCGGGGCCAAAGTCGCCGCTGCAAGGACTTTCGGCGGAGGATGGAGCCTTTCGGCCGCCGCCGATGCCCGCACGGGCCGTGACATGCATGTCGAAGGGGTCTTCACAAACGCCCTGACCGCCGGACTGCGCCTCGCCCGGCGCTTTGGTCCGGGACATGAACTCGCCCTTCTCTGCATCGTGCCGCCCTCGACGCGGGGTACGCGCCTCTCCTCCTCCGAGGAGGCCTTTTCGCTGACGGGCGACCGGCTCTACAACCCTGCGTGGGGATTTCAGGACGGCCGGGTCCGCAACTCGCGCGTGCGGCGCGAGACGATCCCGCTGGCAGTCGCCGCTTATGAAGTTCCGCTGTCGCCTGCTACCTCGCTCACGGCGGCGTTCGGCGCCGAGGCGGGCGTTTCGAAATACAGCATGCTCGACTGGTACGACGCCCGGACGCCGATGCCCGACAACTACCGCTACCTGCCGAGTTATGCCGGCGACCGGGAGACCGAACTGGCGTGGCGTTCGAACGACACGCGCTACACGCAGGTCGATTGGGACGAGCTGGTCCGTCGCAACCGCATGGCAGCCGGACACGCGGTCTATGCGCTGGAGGACCGTGCCGAGCGGCTTTGCAACCTCTCGCTGAATGCCCTTTTCACCACCGATGCCGACGCCCGGCTGACGTTCCGTTACGGGATTGCCTTCCGCCGTGAAAACACACGCTCCTATAAACAAATGCGAGACCTGCTGGGTGCGGAGTACGTCACCGATATCGACCGCTTCCTGGTCGATGACGACACGTACAGCAACCTCTTGCAGAACGATCTGCGGCATCCCGACCGCACCATCCGCGAGGGCGATCGCTTCGGCTACGACTATACGCTCACCGCCCGCACGGCCTTGGTTCGCGTGCAGGCCGACTACCGAGCCGATCGTTTCCGGGCTGACCTTTCCGCCGAGCTGGGCAGCGGGGCGGTCAGCCGCCGGGGCCATTACGAGAAAGAACTCTTTCCCGGGGCGCAGTCCTACGGACGCTCGCGGGTGATGCGTTTCACGCCTTATGCGTTTCGGGTTGTTGCCGGCTGGGCCTTCTCGCCGCGCTGCTACCTCGAAGCCGCCGTGCAGGCTGATGCGCGGATGCCCGCGGCGGAGGACCTCTTCTACCAGCCCCTCTACAACAACCGCACGGTCGACGATCCCGTGTCCGAACGTACCTATGCCGCCGAACTCGGCTGGCGTCTCACGGGACCCGTCCTGGACCTGCAGGCGACGGCTTTCGCGGTGCTGACGCTCGACGGCACCGAGACGCGCCGCTATTACGACGACATGGCTTCGGTCTACTGCGATATGGCCGTCACCGGGATCGGACGCCTTTCCTACGGTGTCGAAGCCGCCGCCGACATCCGGTTGTCCTACCGCTGGCAGTTGTCGCTGGCCGCCTCGGCGGGGCGTTACAAATACGCCCGCGACCCGCTCGTCACGGTGCTCTCCGACGTGGACAATTCGGCCGTGGACCTGCGCGCCGTCAGCCGCATGGGCGGCTGCGAGACGGGCGGGGCTCCGCAGCTGACTGCCGCCGTCGAATTGGCGTGGTTCGGGACGAAAGGGTGGGGATGCCGCGCTTCGGCGGGCTATGCCGGACGCCGCTATGTCGAGCCGATGCCCCTGCGCCGCACCGACCGCATTGCCGGTCAGGGCGGCATCACGCGCGAGGCTTTCGAAGCCTTCACCCGGCAGGAACGGCTGGCGGATGCCTTCACGCTCGATGCTTCGCTGTTCAAAAGCTTCTATTTCGACCGTTCGCGGCTGACCGCGGCGCTGATGCTCCGCAACCTGCTGGGCGATGCCGATACACCTTACGGCGGTTACGAATCGTTACGTGTGCGCCGCATCCGGCCGGGGGACGATACCCTTTACACGCCCCATGCCACGCGCTACACCTATGCGTGGCCTCGTTCGTTCTATCTTACAATCTCTTACCGATTCTGACCCGTTGGTAAAAAAATGTCCGATTTTTTTGGATTTTACGGTGAAATTCGTATTTTGTAAGGGTGAAAGAACCCTAAAACTTCCAAAACCATGATTATCGGTATTCCAAAAGAGATCAAGAACAATGAGAATCGCATTGCTCTTACCCCTGCGGGCGCTCAGGAGCTCGTAAAGCGGGGCCACCAGGTTTATGTGCAGGCTTCGGCCGGTGTAAACAGCGGTTTTACCGATGATGATTATATAGGTGTGGGGGCCGAGATGCTCCCCACCATCGAGGATGTTTATGCCCGGGCGGAGATGATCGTCAAGGTCAAAGAGCCCATCGCTCCCGAGTACAAGCTCATCCGCCGGGACCAGCTGGTCTTCACCTACTTTCATTTCGCCAGCAGCGAACCCCTCACGCGGGCCATGGTCGACAGCGGGGCGGTCTGCTGCGCCTATGAGACCGTCGAACGCGCCGACCGTTCGCTGCCGCTGTTGATTCCGATGTCGGAGGTCGCGGGCCGCATGGCGGCGCAGGAGGGACGTTATTTCCTCGAAAAACCCCGCGGCGGCAAAGGCGTCCTGTTGGGCGGCGTTCCGGGGGTGAAACCCGCCAAGGTCTTTGTGATCGGCGCCGGGGTGGTCGGCACGGCCGCTGCGCGCACGGCCGCCGGGACGGGGGCCGACGTCACGATCTGCGACATCTCGCTGCAACGCCTGACCTATCTGGCCGACGTGATGCCCAAGAACGTCAAAACACTGATGTCCTCCGAATACAATATCCGGCAGGAGTTGAAACACGCCGACCTGGTGATCGGCTCGGTGCTGATTCCGGGCGCCAAAGCCCCGAAACTCGTCACGCGCGACATGCTGAAGGATATGGAACCCGGCACGGTGATGGTCGACGTGGCCATCGACCAGGGCGGCTGTTTCGAAACTTCGCGTCCCACCACCCACGAAGATCCCGTCTACTATGTCGACGGGATGCTCCACTACTGCGTGGCCAATATTCCGGGCGCCGTGCCCCGCACCTCGACCCTCGCGCTCACCAACGCTACGCTTCCCTATGCCATTCAACTGGCCGACAAGGGCTGGCGGCGCGCCGCGAAGGAGAATCCCGAGCTGGCTCTGGGGCTGAACATCATCGGCGGCAAGGTGGTTTACAAACCCGTTGCCGATGCCTGGGGGCTGCCTTACGAACCGCTGGAACTCTGACGCTTCCGGTTCCGCGGCGGCCTTCCGAATCCCGGAACGGTCCGAAAGGCCGCCGCGATGCCGTAAAAAGGCGGATTATAGTCCGAAAATTCGTCCCTATTATTTTTGAAATTCTTGAATAATTTGTATATTTGCAAGTAAACGAATAGGTTACGATGTCCGTCTGTGTTTCGAACCGTGCAAAAAACAGGTCGAAATATTACACGATTCTTAGGAGGACGGCGGATTTTCATTACAGATCGTAATTAAATGGTCCCGAAATTTAGGTGCGAGGTTCGGCGGCGTGCGGATGTTCCGGACGCCGGGTGCCGGACGACGGTTTCCCGTACCGACTGAATATAGTGCGCCGTCTCAGAAACCGGACGGCAATAAAAAACAAGAGTCATGAAACAAATCGCCAAGAATCTTTCCTTCGCAGGGATGTTGCTGCTCGCCGGCTTCTTTGCGTCGTGTAAGGACGACGAAGATCCTATCAGGGATCTGACCGTCAAAATTCCCCCCCCCACGCGGGCGAATATGTAATTGAACAGGGGCAGAATTTAGAAATACCCTTTACGGTAGGTGAGGCGAAGAACGCCGAACTGACCGCTTCAGCTTCGGCTGACAAGACCGAATACACGGTCGCAGCGACTCTTTCCGCATCCGATCCCGGATCGGGAGTCATCACGGTAACGGCACCCGATCTCATCCTTTCTCCCGTTACCGTCACCATCACCCTCAAGGTCGACGATTCCAAAACACAGCGTTCCGCAACCGGGACGGTGACCGTATCCTCGAAACTCATCGACGGATTCACCGAAATCACCGCTCCCGCCAACTGCTATATAGCAGCTCCCGGAGCCCTCGTGAAATTCCCCGCAAATATCGGCAACACGACCGAAAAGGCCACTTTCCAGACGGCGGATCTCCTGTGGCAGGACGCCGCCGGAATGGTCGAACAGCTCATTGCCGCTCCCGAAGAGAATTGCGTCTATGCGATCCTCAAATCCGGTGTGAGCGGCAACGCCGTCGTCGCCGTCAGGAACGCCGACGGAGCCATCGTGTGGAGCTACCACCTCTGGGTGGCCGATTTCGACCCCGATGCGAACATCATGACCTGGACCGACACCGAGAGCGGCACCTCTTATAAAATAATGGACCGCTACGTGGGCGCCGTCAGCAACCAGCCTGGTAGTGATCTCTCCAACGGCCTGTTCTACCAGTGGGGCCGCAAGGACCCGTTCGGGACCTCGAACTACGAGGGCAAGCTGAAAGCCATGTACGACATGGCCGGCGAAGAGGTGACGCGCACCGTCGAGGCCTGTGCCGCCGAGGACAATATTCCCAATTCGATCGCCAATCCGCTGACCCACTATTCGGGTGTGAGCGGCGGCAATTACAGTTGGCTCACGACCGTCAAGGCCAATATCGCCACCGACGCCATCAAGGACCTCTGGGGGGCCGAGTCGGGCACGCAGACCAAATACGATCCGTGTCCGGCGGGCTGGCGCGTGGCTCCGCAGGCCGCCTGGAAATTCTACAACGACGCCGCTGTGACCAAGGAGATCGTCTTTGCCGCAGGTGTCGAATCTCCGGCGAACAAGGACCAGTTGGGACGTTATATCTCGACCGACGGCGCGACGAAGTTCTATTTCCCGTCGCAGGGCGAGATCGCCCACGGCGGCGGTTATTCGAACGGCATCGGTACGAACTGGCCCTGCGGAAAAGCCTGGTCGTCGACGGTGGACGCGACCTATTTCCGTTCGTTCGGAACGACGGTCTCGCCGACCTCGGCCGGCTACACGGGCGGGTACACCCAGGGGTACGAACTTCCCGTGCGCTGTGTGAAGCTCTGATCGGATTTCAAGAACTTTTAAACCCTAATACACATGAATTTAATCAACAAACTCGGCAAGAGCCTGCTTGCCGCATTGCTGCTGACGGGGGCCGCGACCATCGTGTCGTGCGGCTCGGACGATTCGGACGACGGTCCGAAGCTCGGGGAACTGAAAGCGATCTTTTCGTCGGATAATTTCTCGGTCGAGGCCGGCGGAACCGTTTCGCTGCCCTTTACCGTGACCGGGGTCGAGGGCGCCACGCTCGCCCTGAGTGCTTCGGCTTCCAATACGGCTGCCACGACAAGCGTCACCAGCGACGCCAACTACTCGGGGTCAGTCGAATTCACTGCCCCTGCGATCACCGACGGTGAGAAGATCACCGTGACGCTGACCGTTACCGACAGCAAGAACAATCGCTCGACGACGGCCCAGACCTTGGTGACCGTGGGCGCTTCGGAGAAACTCGCCGTTGCGCTGAGTGCCGACATCAAGTCGATGGCCACCAAACCCGGCGGCTCGTTCGAACTGCCTTTCACGGTGACGGGCATCGGTACGGCCACGGTCGCTTCTGACGTGACCCTGACCGCTACGTCGGGCTGGAACGCTACATGCGAGTGGGGTTCGGACAAGAGCTCGGGCAAGATCAAGGTGACGGCTCCGGCCGCGCTCACCCCGACGCTCGCGTTGTCGATGACCATTTCCGACAACCACAACCGCACCGCGAAGCTCGAGGCGACGCTGACGATCGTCGAGATTTCGACCGCCGCCAATGCCGCCAACTGCTACATTGTGGCTCCGGGCAGCACGCTGACCATCAAGGCTGTCGAGGGTAACTCGACGACCGAACTCAATTTCAACAACGCCGCGCTCGTATGGCAGGACGCTCAGGGCATGGTGAAGTCCGTTTCGGCGAACAGCTCCGAGAAGGTGGTGGTCGTCCAGCTCAACGCCGGAATCGTGGGTAACGCCGTCGTTGCCGCCAAACTCGACGATGTGATTGTCTGGAGCTGGCATGTCTGGGTTTCTGATTACGATCCGATGAGCGATCCGTTCGTCTGGACCGATAAGTCGACGGGTACGAGCTATACCTTCATGGACCGGAACCTCGGTGCCAAAAATGCCAAGAAATACGATGCAGGTGCGCTCGGCCTGCTCTACCAGTGGGGCCGCAAGGACCCGTTCGTAGGCGCCGACGGCACGGAATCTTCGGTTTATGTGCTCAAATACGACATCGACGGCAACCGCGTGCGTGAGGTCAGCGAGCAGCGTCCGACCTATCCGTCGAGCGATTACGAGAGCACCAACCTCACGGTGTCGATCCAGAATCCCAATACGTTCTATTTCGCACCCAGTTCGTCGTATCCCGTTGTGGATTGGCTGACCGACGACGCACAGCGTCAGAACCACGACCTGTGGGGCGGCGTATCGGGTTACAAGACTAAGTACGACCCGTGTCCCGAGGGTTGGAAGGTTCCCGCAGCGGGTGCCGCATGGGGATTCCGCAAGGAGTACAAAAAGGCCGGTGCACTCAACGATGCGCAGCCCTATGATTCGTCCTATCCCTGGTTCATTGAGTACGACGATGCTTATTGCATCGGCTTCCGTTACAAGCAGGCCGATTCGGGCAAGGAGTACTGGTTCCCCTTTGCAGGTCGGAAAGAGGTGGGCACGGGTGTATTGAACGGTGTGGCCGGCGGGGCTACTTTCCACACCGCGACCTGTCAGAACACGTACGCCATCATGGAGATGCTCGCATGGGGCAATCCGGCCAGCGAGACGGGTCTCAACCGTCCGTACGGTTCTTCGGTTCGTTGCATCAAAGAGTGATGACCGCCCCGGGAGCGTAGAAATCAGAGGGGTTGCCGGCCTGACAAGCGGGCAACCCCTTTTATCAGCAATTCAAACCCGCTTAAAACAGTATGAAATGAAGAGATTTCTGGCAACAGTCATAGCTTGTGTGGCGATCTGCGCCGTGCAGGCCCAGTCCCGCACCGTGCGGGGCACCGTGACCGATGCCGCCGACGGAGCGCCCGTAGTGGGCGTCGCCGTCACGGTGGAGAACGGGACCGCGGCGGCGGTCACCGGGCTCAAGGGCGACTATACGATTAAGGCCTCTCAGGGACAGACGCTCGTTTTCTCGTTCCTGGGCATGACCACCCAGCGGCACAAGGTCGGCGCGGCCGACGTGATCGACGTGAAGATGGCCGCCGACAACAAAGTGCTCGACGAGGTGATCGTCGTGGCTTACGGAACGACCAAAAAGGAGACGTTCACCGGTTCGGCCGAGATCGTCACGGCCGAGAAGCTCAAGGACCGTCCCGTGACCGATGTCACCAAGATGCTCGACGGACAGGTCGCGGGCGTCATGTCCACCTCGGGCGGCGGACAGCCGGGCAGCGGAGCCGAACTGCGCATCCGCGGTTTCGGGTCGATCAACGCCTCGAACTCCCCGTTGTTAGTGGTCGACGGCGTACCGTTCGACGGCGACCTGAATTCGATCAACAGCAGCGACATCGAATCCATGTCGGTGCTCAAGGATGCTTCGGCAGGAGCCTTGTACGGGGCCCGCGGCGCCAACGGCGTGATTCTCATCACGACCAAACAGAACGCCGGACGGGGCGAAGCGTTCAGCGTGCGCCTGAGCGCCAAGGTGGGCGTCAGTTCGCGGGCCATCCCCTCTTACAACACGATGTCGGCCCGCGAATATATGGAACACATGTACCTGGCGTGTTACAACGACCTGGTCTATACGGAGGGTTACCTTCCGTCCGTGGCCGCGGGGATGACCACCGGCCGGCTTGCACGCCAGATACTCGGCACGGACAATATCTATAACATCTATGACAAGGAGATCGGGCAGCTTTTCGACGCCAACGGCAAGATCGTGAAAGATGCCCGCCCGAAATACAACGAGAGCTGGCTCGACGAGGCCGAAGCGAAATGCCCGGTCCGTCAGGAGTATCAGGTCTCGGTCAACGGCTCGGGTAAGAACAGTCGCTATCTCGCTTCGCTGAGCTATCTCAACGAGGAGGGGACGCTCAAGACCACCGGTTTCGAACGTTATACGGTACGTGTCGGGGCGGATTTTTCGCCCAAGAAATGGTTCGATTTCGGCGCAAACGTCAACTATGCGCACACCGACAGCCAGTTCCTCGGTTCGGAAGGCACGGCCAACAACACCAATGTCTGGTATTCGGCCATGCTGATGGCCCCGATCTACCCGGTCTACAAGAAGAATCCCGACGGCAGCACCGTGTACGAGGATGACAAAAAGGTCTTCGACTACGGCTCCTCGCGGCCGGCCGGGGCGCAGAACAACCGCAACTCGGTGGCGACGCTTTTCGACGACGACTATTATACGTTGACCGACAACGTCAGCACCCGCGCCTATGTGGGTTTCAACTGGAAAGGACTGAAATTCACCTCCAATATCGGCGTGGACAACGTCAACGCCTACGAGACGACCAATTACAACCCCTTTTCGGGTAACGCCGCCGGTACGGGCCGCCTCACCAAGGAGAGCAGCCGCATGATGAGCTATACGTGGAACCAGTTGTTGTCCTACAAGACGCAGATCGGCCGGCACAACATCGACGCCATGGCGGGTCACGAGTTCTACAATTACAATATGCGTTACATCATCGCCGAGCGCACCGGATTTCCTTTCGCCGACTACGACGACCTGGGCATGGGTTCGACGCTTGCCGAGGCCAATTCGGCGTCCGACAACTATTCGATCAATTCCTACCTGTGCCGCGTCAACTACGACTTCTCCGACCGTTACTATTTCTCGGCAAGCTTCCGCATGGACGCCTCCTCGCGTTTCAAAAAGGAGAACCGCTGGGGAGCCTTCTGGTCGGTGGGCGCTTCGTGGCGCATCTCGCAGGAAAAGTTCCTGAGCGACGTGAGCTGGATCGACAACGTCACGCTCAAAGCCAGCTATGGTGTGCAGGGCAACGACAACCTCGGTTCCTACTACGCCTGGCAGTCGCTCTACGACATGAACTATCCGAACGCCAACCAGTCGGGTGCGGTCATCAACTCGATCGAGAATCAGGACGTGACGTGGGAGAAGAACGGCAATCTCAACGTCGGCGTCGAGTTCCGCCTGTTCGACCGGCTCACGGGTACCGTCGAGTGGTATAACCGCAAGACCACCGACCTGCTGCTGGAGTACCCGATGGCCATTTCGCTCGGTTTCCCGGGCTATTACGCCAATGTGGGCAGTATTGTCAACCGCGGTTTCGACATCACGCTGGGGGCCGACATCGTCACGACGCGCGACTGGCGCTGGAACGTCTCGGTGATGGGCTCCACGCTGAAGAACAAGGTTCTGAAGCTCACCGACAACGGCGAGGACATCATCAACGGCGTCTACATCATCCGCGAGGGGCAGGAGATCAACACTTTTTATATGTCCAAGAGCGCGGGAGTCGATCCGACCACCGGCGAACAGCTCTACTGGGCTTATGAGAAGAACGCCGACGGCAGCATGAAGCCCGGTTCGGAGTACGTGACCAACGACGCCACGGTGGCTGCCGGCTGCAAATACCTGCAGGGCAGCCGCATTCCCGACATCTACGGATCGATCTCCTCGTCGCTGAAATTCCGCGGTTTCGATCTGGGATTGCTGTTCACCTATTCGCTCGGGGGCAAGATCTACGACTCGATCTACAACGCCATGATGGAGCCGTCGTTCGTCGGACAGACCTACCACCGCAACGCCCTGCGCACATGGACCGCCCCGGGACAGCGGACCGACGTGCCGCGCACGACGACCACCGCCTCGACACAGATCACCGATCGCTACCTGGTCGACGCCTCGTATTTCGCCGTGAAGAATATCTCGCTGGGTTACAGCCTGCCGAAGCGGCTGCTGGGTAAAGTCGGCATCGAGTCGCTGCGCGTCTACCTGGCTGCCGACAGTCCGTGGACTTTCACCCACCTGAAGGGTATGAATCCGCAGGCCAGCTTCACGGGGTCGACCTCCTATTCCTATACGCCCAACCGTACGTTCACGCTGGGTGTGGACTTAAAATTCTAAACTGCGATGAAAAAATTCAGATACATACTCCTTTGCCTTGCGGCCTGCGCCGGTCTGTCCGGCTGCGGCGACCTGATGGAGACCGCTCCGTCGAACGAGGTGGACAAAAGTTTGATCCTCAAGGATGTCAATGCCGTCAAGGTGGCCATGAACGGAGTCTATTCGACGATGTACAACCGCATCGACTTCGTGACGGCCAACGCCCACCAATGCTTTGGCAACATGGCCGTGACGCTGTGCGCCGAAGTGATGGGCGAGGACATGATCCAGACGGCCCAGGGACCCGGATGGTTCTGGAAGGACTACAACTACGAGGCCCGTGTGCGCTATACCAGCAAGATTTGGCGCAGCTATTTCACGTGGAAATACTTTTACGAGATCGTCAGCAACGTCAACTACATTCTTTCAGTCGAGCACACCGCCACGGGGGATGAGAATGAACTGAAATGCGTCATGGCGCAGGCTTATGCCGCCCGGGCGTTCGCCTATTTCATGCTGATCCAGTCGTTCCAGCAGACCTACAAGAAACACGAGACGTGGCCCGGGGTGCCGGTGTACACCGAACCCACGACCAGCGCGTCGAAGGGCAAGGGACGCGGGACGGTGGAGCAGGTCTACACGCAGATCAACGACGACCTGACGGCGGCCCTGACGCGTTTCGAGGAGTGCGGCATCGCGCAGGAGCACATTTCCAACCTCGACTACTATGCCACGAGCCTGCTCAAAGCCCGCGTCGCGCTGGTGCAGAACGACTGGCCGGCGGCTGCCGAGGCGGCTGCCGAGGCGATGAAGAAACCGGGCCGTTCGCTGCTCAGCAGGACCGACGCCACGGTCGTGAAGGGCACGTTCGACGACGCGACGAAGAACTGGACCACGGGCAAGACGCCGTTCAACTCCGTGGCCTCGAGCTCGGTGCTGTGGGGTGCGGAGATGCTCTCGGAACAGTCTACCGTCTATGCGTCGTTCTTCTCCAACATGGATGCCTGCACCGACGTCTACTATGCGGCCGAGACGCCCAAGTGCATCAGCAATTGGCTCTATGCCCAGATTCCCGACACCGACGTGCGCAAAGGGTGGTGGAACGGCAATATCGGCATTCCGGCCGAGGACTGGAGCTACGGGGCCAACATCAACTACAACCAGCATAAGTTTCAGTGGGCCGATCAGAAGGCGCACAAAGGCGATTATATCTTCATGCGGCTGGAAGAGGCTTACCTCATCCGCGCCGAGGCGCTGTGCCGTATGGGTGCCGAATACGAGGACGAGGCCCGCAGTACGCTTCTCGAACTGGGTTCGCGCCGCGACACGGAGTACGCCCGGCGCATCGAATCGCTGACGGGCGGCACCCAGACCTTCGCCACGACGGGCGTTGTGAAGACCCTGCTCGACGAAATCATCCTCCAGCGCCGTATCGAGCTGTGGGGTGAGGCCGGGCGCATTTTCGACATCCTGCGCCTGGCGAAAGGATGGACGCGCTATTGGGAGGTGAACGGTGAGAAGAGCAACCACACCAACTACCTGAGCAAATATTCCGAGTACCTCAGTTTCCCGAGCGACTACCTCGAGTGCATCATGATGATTCCGCAGGCTGAGATCGATAACAACCCCAACATCACGGCCGCCGATCAGAATCCCTATGTTCAATCCTAAATGCGTATAAACGATGAAATCATTCCATATAGCCGTGCTGGCCGCTGTTGCTGTGTTTGCCGCAGCATCCGGATGCAGTGACGACGTGCAGAAAACCACCTATTCGGGCAGCTCGGGCTTTGGTTTCGCGGCTTCGGTGCTCAATGTGGAGGTCGGTTCGGCGAATGCCAACCAGATTCTCGTGCCGATCTACCGCGGCACCGAGGACGCCCAGATCGCCGAACTGAAATTCGAGTACGACATCTCCAAGGCAGGAGCTTCCGAGCCGTACTGGGCCGATGCCGATCCTGCGGGCATCTTTTCGCTGACCACTCAGCGGGTGATCTTCGCCGATGGGGCGAAGGTGGCCTATGCGCAGGTGCGTTTCACGAATCTCGACCTGCTGGGCATCACCACCAAATATAAGATGCGTCTGACGATCAAGGATTCTCTGAGCCCTTCGAAACGCGATCAGGTGACGATGTCCGTGAGTCGCCAACTGACGTTCGATTACCTGGGCAAGTGCGATTACCACGACGCCTGCGTCTTCGACGGCACTTATAAGGCCGACATCTACCGGGCGCAGGAGGCGGAGATCTACCGCGTGATGGACCCCTATACCGAGGGGCTTATCAAGGAGGAGTACGCTGAGAACGGCTGGATGGGAACCCCGTCGGCCTACGTGCAGTTCGCCGTCGACGCCAAGGGGCAGATCACCTACGAGCCGTTCTGTACGGGCATGATGGTCAATGCGAAATATACGGCCTATGCCTATTATCCGGGCGAGTATATCTGGGGAAAGGATTTTTCGGACTATAACAAAGAGAATAAGAAGCTGTCGGATAAAGTGTTACAGCTTTATCCGGTCTACTGCCTGCCCGAATATCAGTATGGATTTCTCAACGACGGAGCCTATCCGCTGACCGTTACGTTGCCATAAAAGAGCGCTAAATAAGCAATTTAGGGTATTATTTAAGAATTTTTATTTATATTTGCGAAAACAGGTTTTCGCTTGGATAGGCGGCGCCCGACAGAGCCGACAAGGATCGGCTTTGTCTATGGCCCGCACTGTCTTTGTCTGAGTTTACAGGTTAAAAACAGGTTAGTTATGAGTGAGAGATTGTACATTTTCGACACCACGCTCCGCGATGGTGAGCAGGTTCCCGGCTGTCAGCTGAACACCACCGAAAAAATCGAGGTAGCCAAACTGCTCGAGAATCTCGGCGTGGACGTGATCGAGGCCGGTTTCCCGATTTCCAGCCCCGGGGATTTCAATTCCGTGCTGGAAATTTCCAAAGCCGTTTCCGAACCGACGATCTGTGCGCTGACGCGTGCCGTGGAGAAGGACATCGACGTGGCGGCCGACGCTCTGCGTCTTGCCAAGCACAAGCGTATCCATACGGGTATCGGCGTGTCGCCGCAGCATATTTACGACAAACTGCGCTCTACGCCTGAAAAGATTCTCGAACGGGCCGTTGCGGCGGTGAAATATGCCAAACGCTATGTCGAGGATGTGGAGTTCTACGCCGAGGACGCAGGCCGGGCCGACGTCGAGTACCTGGCGCGCGTCGTCGAGGCGGCCATTGCCGCCGGCGCCACCGTGGTCAACATCCCCGACACGACGGGCTACTGCCTCCCGAACGAATACGGCGCCAAGATCAAATACCTCGTCGATCATGTCTCGAACATCGACCGGGCGATCATCTCCACCCATTGCCACAACGACCTGGGCATGGCTACGGCCAATACGCTGAGCGGCGTCCTGAACGGCGCCCGGCAGGCCGAGGTGACGATCAACGGCATCGGCGAACGCGCCGGCAACACCTCGCTCGAAGAGGTGGTGATGACCCTGCGCTGCCACAAGGATGTCCATATCGACACGAATATCAATTCACAACTGATTACCAAGGCTTCGCACCTGGTGTCGAGCCTGATGAACATGCCCGTGCAGCCGAACAAGGCTATCGTGGGCCGCAACGCTTTCGCCCATTCGTCGGGCATCCACCAGGACGGGGTGCTGAAGCAGCGCCAGACCTATGAGATCATCGACCCGCAGGACATCGGCCTGAACGAGTCGGTCATCGCCCTCACGGCCCGCAGCGGCCGCGCGGCCCTCGTGCACCGGCTCGAACTGCTGGGTTACGACCTCACGCCGGAGGAGTTGGACGCCACCTACGAGAAATTCCTCGTGCTGGCCGACAAGAAGAAGGAGATTCACGATTACGACCTGATCTATCTCGTGGGCGACATCGACCGCATGAAACAGCAGTCCGTGGCGTTGAAATTCCTGCAGGTGACTACCGGAACGCTGGTTCCGACGGCTACCGTGGTGCTGAAATTCGGCGATCACGAGCGTATGGCCATCGCCACGGGCAACGGCCCGGTCGACGCCGCGGTTTCGGCCATCAAAAAGCTCATCAACGAGAAAGTCGTGCTTTCGGAGTTCCTGATGCAGGCCATCACGCGGGGATCGAACGACGTGGGCCGCGTACACGTGCAGGTCGAGTGCGGCAGCCGCACGGTCCACGGATTCGCTGCACACACCGACACTACGCGGGCTTCGATCGAGGCGTTCCTCGACGCCCTGCGGGCACTCAACGTAACTGAAAAGATCGAGGAGGAAAATTGATATGGGACGAACGCTTTTGGACAAGATTTGGGACGCACACACCGTGCGCGTCGAGGACGGCGGCCGCTGTGTGCTCTACATCGACCGGCAGTATATCCACGAGGTGACTTCGCCCGTGGCTTTCGGGGGCATCGAGCGTCGGGGTTTCGGCGTGGCGCGGCCGTCGCAGATCACCGCCACGGCCGACCATAACATCCCGACCGTCGACCAGCACCTCCCGATCGAGGAGCCCGAGTCGCGGCGGCAGGTCGAGGCCCTGGCCGAGAACTGCGCCCGGCACGGCATCGAGCATTTCGGGGTGGGGCACCCCAAGCAGGGCATCGTGCATATCATCGGCCCCGAGCTGGGCTTCACGCAACCGGGCATGACGATTGTCTGCGGAGACAGCCACACCTCGACGCACGGAGCATTGGGCGCCGTGGCGTTCGGCGTGGGCACCTCGGAGGTCGAGATGGTCTTCGCCAGCCAGTGCATTCTTCAGACCAAACCCCGGACCATGCGCATCACCGTCGACGGCGACCTGCGCCCGGGCGTGGAGGCCAAGGATGTCATTCTCTATATCATTTCGCAGATCACCGCTTCGGGCGGCACGGGCTATTTCATCGAGTTTGCCGGCAGCACGATCCGGTCGCTTTCGATGGAGGGCCGCATGACGGTCTGCAACATGAGCATCGAGTGCGGTGCCCGCGGCGGCATGATCGCCCCCGACGAAAAGACCTTCGAATATCTCCGGGGCCGTGAACGGGCTCCTCAGGGGGCCGATTTCGACCGGGCTGTGGCCCGCTGGCGGGAGCTTTTCAGCGATCCCGATGCGGTTTTCGACAAGGAGTACCGCTTCGATGCCGCCGACATCGCCCCGATGATTACTTACGGCACCAATCCCGGGATGGGCATGGCCGTCGATGCGTCGATTCCTGCCGATGCCGACCCCAAGGCGTTGGAGTACATGGGTTTCAAAGCCGGCGAGAAACTGCTGGGCAAGCCGGTCGACTACGTTTTCGTCGGCAGCTGCACCAACGGACGTATCGAGGACCTGCGGCGCTTCGCCCGTCTGGTCGAAGGACGCCGCAAGGCCGACAATATCACGGCGTGGATCGTCCCCGGTTCGAAGGGCGTCGAGGCTGCCGCCAAGGCCGAGGGGCTGGATAAGATACTCGCCGCTGCGGGTTTCGAACTCCGCCAGCCGGGCTGTTCGGCGTGCCTTGCGATGAACGCCGACAAAATCCCTGCGGGCAAATACAGCGTTTCGACTTCGAACCGCAATTTCGAGGGGCGTCAGGGGCCCGGCGCCCGCACGATGCTCTCGGGCGTGGCCGTAGCGGCCGCCGCCGCGGTGACGGGACGGATCGCCGATCCCCGCGAAGTGTTTGATTTGTAAAAACGGAATACGATGTCAATACCCAAATTCGTAACCTTCACCTCGGGGGCGGTGCCCGTCGAGGTGGAAAACATAGATACCGACCAGATCATTCCGGCGCGCTTCCTGAAAGCCACCGAGCGCAAGGGATTCGGCGACAACCTTTTCCGCGACTGGCGTTACGACGCTTCGGGCGCGAAGATCGCGTCGTTCCCGCTGAACGACGCCCGTTACGGGGGGCAGATTCTCGTCGCCGGGCGCAATTTCGGGTGCGGCAGTTCGCGCGAGCACGCCGCCTGGGCCATCGCCGACTACGGTTTCCGGGTCGTGGTGTCGAGCTTCTTTGCCGACATCTTCCGCAACAACGCCCTGAACAACGGCCTGCTGCCGATTCGTGTCAGCGAGGAGTTTCTGAAAGCCGTGTTCGACGAGATCCGACACGACCCGAAAGCGCAGTTCACGGTCGATCTGGACAACCAGACTTTGACCGTCGTGTCGAGCGGCCGCAGCGAGGGTTTCGAGATCGACGCCTACAAGAAACGCTGCCTTCAGAACGGCTACGACGACGTGGATTACCTGCACAGTATCGCCGACCGGATCGCGGCTTTCGAGGCCGCCCGCAAATAGACCGTGCCGATGCTTCGTCCGGTCGAAATAATGGACACGACGCTGCGCGACGGCGAGCAGACGTCGGGCGTTTCGTTCAACGCCCGCGAGAAGCTGTCCATCGCCCGGCTCCTGTTGGAGGAACTGCGCGTCAGCCGCATCGAAATCGCCTCGGCACGGGTTTCGCAGGGCGAACAGCAGGCCGTGCGCGCCGTCGCCGAGTGGGCCGCAGCCAAGGGGTATGCCGACCGTGTCGAAGCCCTCGGGTTCATCGACGGCGGGTTGTCGCTCGACTGGCTGGGCGCGGCCGGATGCCGCGTGGTGAACCTGCTGGCCAAAGGCTCCCGCAAGCATTGCGAGGGACAACTGCGCCGCACGCCCGAACAACACCTGACGGATGTGCGCGCCGAGATCCTTGCCGCCGTCGACCGGGATATGCGCGTGAACCTCTACCTCGAAGACTGGTCCAACGGCATGCGCCACTCGCCCGACTACGTTTATGCCATGCTCGACGGACTGGCCGACGCCCCCGTGCAGCGTTTCCTGTGTCCCGACACGCTGGGTGTGCTCGATCCCTACGATACCGAACGTTTCTGCCGCGATCTGGTGACGCGCTATCCGCATCTGCACTTCGATTTCCACGCCCATAACGACTACGACCTGGCCGTGGCCAATACCGCCGCCGCCGTGCGGGCGGGTTTCCACGGGGTTCATGTCACCGTCAACGGGCTGGGCGAACGCGCCGGCAATGCGCCTTTGTCGAGCACCGTGGCGGTGCTCCACGACCGGCTGGGCTGTACGACCGGCATCGACGAGACGAAGATCAACCGTGTCAGCCGCACGGTCGAGTCGCACACCGGCATCCGCATTCCCGCCAACCGTCCGATCGTGGGCGAGAGCGTCTTCACGCAATGTGCGGGCATTCATGCCGACGGCGACAACAAGAACAATCTCTATTTCAACGAGCTGTTGCCCGAGCGCTTCGGCCGTGTCCGCGAATACGCGCTGGGCAAGACCTCGGGCAAGGCCAACATCCTCAAAAATCTCGAAGTGCTGGGCATCGACCTCGACGAGGCCGCGATGCGCAAGGTGACCGAACGGGTGGTGGAGCTGAGCGACAAGAAGGAGCTGGTGACGGTCGAGGACCTGCCCTATATCGTCGCCGACGTGCTGCGCTACGACCTCTCGGACAATCCGGTGAGGATACTCAATTACAGCCTTTCGCTGGCGCAGGGGTTGCGTCCCGTGGCGACGCTCAAAATCGAGATTCACGACCGTCCCTACGAACAGACCTCGGCCGGCGACGGCCAGTACGACGCCTTTATGCGGGCCCTGCGGCAAATCTACCGCGAACAGCTCGGGCGCGAGTTTCCGATGCTGCGCGACTATGCCGTGTCGATCCCGCCCGGAGGCCGCACCGACGCCTTCGTGCAGACGATCATCACGTGGGAGATGGAGGGCCGTGTGTTCAAAACCCGCGGGCTGGACGCCGACCAGACCGAAGCCGCCATTAAGGCAACGGTCAAAATGTTGAATATCATCGAAATAAACTATAACGACAATGGATGTTAACATCGCTCTTTTAGCCGGCGACGGCATCGGTCCCGAGATCGTCGCCGAAGCCACTAAGGTACTGGACCGCGTGGCGGAAAAGTTCGGACACAAGATCACCTATACGCCCGCGCTGGTGGGCGCCGCGGCCATCGACGCCACGGGAGACCCCTATCCCGACGAGACACACCGTGTCTGCCTTGCCGCCGACGCCGTGCTGTTCGGGGCCATCGGCGATCCGAAGTACGACAACGACCCCACGGCCAAGGTGCGCCCCGAGCAGGGGCTCCTGCGGATGCGCAAGTCGCTGGGGCTGTTCGCCAACCTGCGCCCCGTGGCGCTGTTCGACGCGCTGGCCGACCGTTCGCCGCTCCGCGCAGAGGTCGTGCGCGGGACGGATTTCATCTGCGTGCGCGAACTCACGGGCGGCATCTATTTCGGCCGTCCTCAGGGACGGGATGACGACGGAAAACGCGCTTTCGACACCTGCACCTATACCGTCGGGGAGATCGAGCGGGTCCTGCACGTGGCATTCCGGCTGGCTTTGTCGCGCCGCCGCAAACTCACGGTCGTCGACAAGGCCAACGTGCTCGAAACCTCGCGTCTGTGGCGCGAAACGGCCCAGCGCATCTCCAAAGAGTATCCCGAGGTGGCGGTGGACTATATGTTCGTGGACAACGCTGCCATGCAGATCATCCGCCAGCCGGCTTATTTTGACGTCATCGTGACGGAGAACATGTTCGGCGACATCCTCACCGACGAGGCCAGCGTCATCAGCGGTTCGCTGGGCATGCTCTCCTCGGCGAGCGTCGGTGCCGAGGTGGCCCTTTTCGAGCCCATTCACGGCTCCTATCCGCAGGCCGCAGGCAAAAATATCGCCAATCCGATGGCCACGATCCTCTCGGCCGCCATGCTCCTGGAGCACCTGGGGCTCGACGCCGAGGGCAAAGCCGTGCGCCGGGCCGTGGACAAGGCCCTTGCCGACGGCATCGTCACCGAGGACCTCGTGGCCGCCGGCGGGCGGGCGTATTCGACCTCCGAGGTGGGGGATTACGTCACTGCGGGCGTTTGAGCAAACGATCGGTCATTGCGGGGAGGACGCAAGTCCGACGCGGCAATCCGGGAATGATTTCCCGGCGTTGCAACCGCCCGTCGGATTGCCGCACTCACTGCGTTCGTTCGCAATGACGGGGAAAATAACTCGGAGATTCTATGCAGACCGCGAAAAAGCGGTCTGCTCCGTTTTACCGAACTGCATGCGATTCGGTTTTGTTCTCGTCCGACTTTTATGTATCTTTGGCTTCGCCTTAAATACTCCCGCTCGGCAAAATGCAAGTGAACTTGCTTTTGCCCTCGCTTATTCGTATCTTTGTCCCATAAATCAGTTATCATGGCAGGATCGAACTTCGTAGATTACGTAAAGATATTCGCCCGTTCGGGACACGGCGGCGGCGGCTCGACGCATTTCCGGCGCGAGAAATTCGTGGCTTTCGGCGGCCCCGACGGCGGTGACGGCGGCAAGGGCGGGAGCATCATCCTGCAGGGGGACAAGCAGTACTGGACGCTCATTCACCTCAAATACCAGCGCCATCAGTTCGCCGAGGACGGCGAACACGGCTCCGGAGCCCGTTCGTCGGGCAAGGATGCCAAGGACATCATCATCCCCGTACCGCTGGGCACGGTCGCCAACCGCATCTATGAGAACGAGGACGGTACGACCGAGACCGAAACGGTGGGGGAGGTGACGGCCGACGGCGAACAACTCGTGCTGCTCAAAGGCGGCCGGGGCGGTCTGGGCAACTGGCATTTCAAAAGCGCCACGAACCAGACGCCGCGCTATGCCCAGCCGGGTGAGGACGGCGAGGAGGGTACGTTCATCCTCGAACTGAAGGTGCTGGCCGACGTGGGGCTGGTGGGTTTTCCCAATGCGGGCAAGTCGACGCTGCTGTCGGTGGTTTCGGCCGCGAAGCCCAAGATCGCCAACTACGCCTTCACGACGCTGGAGCCTAACCTCGGCATTGTCGAGGTTCGCGACCACAAGTCGTTCGTCATGGCCGACATTCCGGGCATCATCGAGGGCGCCCACGAGGGCCGCGGTCTCGGAACCCGCTTCCTGCGCCATATCGAGCGCAATTCGGTGCTGCTGTTTATGATTCCCGCCGACAGCGACGACATCCGCCGCGATTACGAGGTCCTGCTGGGCGAACTGACGCAGTACAACCCCGAACTGCTGGACAAGGAGCGTCTGCTGGCCATCACCAAATGCGACATGCTCGACGACGAACTGATCGCCGAGATGCGCGGCCACCTGCCCGAAGGCGTTCCGTCGGTCTTTATTTCGTCAGTCTCGGGGCTGAACATCCAACAACTGAAAGATATGCTCTGGGAAGCGCTGCAACGGTAACGTGCCGTTCCCGGGCACCGGGATCGGGCGTCGTCTGATACGCAGAATGTGCCGTGTACGGCGTTGCGGTCCTGGAAAAGACGACTTCACGGTTGGTGACGCGGAGCGTGTACTTTCCCGCGAAATAGTCGATGATTCCATACAGGGAGCCCGTGCCGGAAGGCAGGGGCTCTTTTGCGTAAGCGCATGTCGCGGCGCTCCGTACGGTGAATTCGTTGCCCCCGGCATCGACGATCGTCCGCTCGGTGGCGACGGTACGTCCCGTTTCGGGGTCGGTGTCGCACCAGGTTTTTCCCGCATCGGCGAACCGCACGCCGTCGAACCGGACCCGGGTGTCGATGTGGCGTGCCGAAACCTCCCCGAAAGTGAGCGGGGCGGCCCGGTGTCTTTCGCCCTCCTCCGGCAGCGTGACGCGGATATAGCGGGACAGCTCCTCGCGCGGAATTGCTTCGGCCCCGTAATCCCCGGGTTCGGAACCCAGTTCGATCTTTCCGCCGTAATTGCAGAGCGTCAGCCCGTTGCACCGCACGGTGGCGACCGCGCCGAACGGATAGTCGTCGGCCAGCGAGGGATGCCCGGCGGCGATGGCGATGCCGCCGCTCGGGTCCTCGACGACGATTGTCCTGTCGAACTCTCCGTAAAGGTCGTTGGCGGTGATGAATCCCCGGATGGTGATGTCCTGCGTGACGGCGGCGCTGCTGCGGCCGTCGCAGAGCGATTTCAGGTAGGCGACGGTGTGCCGCGACACCTCGGGCGCCTCTGCAAATCCGGGCTCCGTGGCTTTGTCGCACCCGGCCAACAGCAACAGACTAAGGCCGGCAATCGCTCTCATCGCGCAGTTTGAGGATGTAACGCCCGTCGCCCGCAGCGTCGTATTGGAGAATGCCTGTCAGCGATACCGTTCCGACGGGGACGTCGGTGTCGGCAAACCGGGCATAGGTGCGGACATAGGTGTAGACGGTGTTGTCGTCGCTGTCGGTGAAGCGTTTGTATCCGGACCACGTTGACGCCGAGAGGTCCTCGGGCGTGTAGCGGAGGCCGTCGATGCGGACCAGCGTGCCGCAAAGGGCCGGAGTGAGTTCGGATATCCGGCGCAGGGCGGGTGTGGGGGAGTGCAGGTTCTCGCCGTTGCGGGCGAGTACGGCGGCCAGCGCCGGCTGGGAGCCGATGTAATCGGTTGCATAGCCGCTTCCTGCGGCGGGAGGGCGTCCGATCTGCAACACGCCGCGGCTCTCGGCCACGGTCAGCCCTTTCAGCCGCAGTGTCACATGACATCCGGTCGGAAAGTCGTTGTGCAGATGGTCGATACCCGCCATCACTTCAACTGCCGCTTCATCTGCCTCGATGCAGAGCGTGCGGTAGAAATTCTCCGCCCGGTCGCTGGTCGTGACCGTCCCTGCGACCACGATGTCGCCCGTGACCGTGAACGGGGTTCCGGCATAGCGTGCCCGCAGTGCGGCGATGGTCTCCGTCGCGGGTTCTCCAGGCGCATTGCCGTCCGGCTCCCCGAACCGGGAGTCGTAACACCCGGCTGTCAGAAGCGCGGCGAAGGCGACGGCGATGCGGCGGAAGCGGGGCATACCGGATCAGGCTTCGATGCGCGAATCTTTCAGCCCGAGGAAATAGAGGATGCCGTCCAGTCCGATCGTCGAAATCGACTGACGGGCCGTGGCCTTCACCTTGGGTTTGGCGTGGAATGCAATGCCCAGACCCGCGAGGTTGAGCATCGGCAGGTCGTTGGCGCCGTCGCCGACGGCCACCGACTGGGCAATGTTGATCTCTTCGAACTGGCACAGCAGCCGCAGTAGCTCGGCCTTGCGGCGTCCGTCGACCACTTCGCCGACGTAACGTCCCGTCAGACGTCCGTCCTCAATCTCCAGTTCGTTGGCATAAACGTAGTCGAAGCCGTATTTCTGACGCAGGTAGTTGCCGAAATAGGTGAATCCGCCGGAGAGGATCGCCGTCTTGTAGCCCACGCGTTTGAGGATGGTCATCATGCGTTCCAGCCCCTCGGTGATGGGCAGGCTGCGGGCAATTTCGTCCATGACCGAAACGTCGAGCCCTTTGAGTAGCGCCACCCGCCGCGAAAAACTTTCGCGGAAGTCGATCTCGCCGCGCATGGCGCTGGCGGTGATTGCGCGCACCTCGTCGCCCACGCCGGCCCGTTCGGCCAGTTCGTCGATCACCTCGGTCTCGATCAGCGTCGAATCCATGTCGAAGCAGATCAGGCGGCGGCTGCGGCGGTAGATGTCGTCCTTCTGGAACGAGACGTCGAGGCCGATGTCCGAGAGGTTCATGAAGCCCGCCTGCATGGTGCTGCGCTCCTCGTCGGAGAGCGACCCGCGCACCGAGAGCTCGATGCACGATTTGGCCGCGCGGTCGTCTTCGCAGAGCGGCATGCGGCCCGTAAGGCGTTTGATGGCGTCGATGTTGAGTCCGTGTTCGGCCACGACTTTCGTCACCTCGGCGATGTGCCGCGCCGTGACGGTGCGGCCCAGCAAGGTGATGATATAGCGGTTCTTGCCCTGACGGCCCACCCAATCGTCGTAACGCTCCTCGGTGATGGGCGTGAAGCGGATCATGACGCCCAGCTCCGAGGCTTTGAAAAGCAGCTCTTTCATGATGCTTCCCGACTTGTCGGCGGTGGTCTTTATCAGAATCCCCAGTGTCAGCGATTGGTGGATGTTGGCCTGGCCGATGTCGAGGATGAAGGCGTCGTAACGCGCGAGAATCTCGGTGAGCGAAGAGGTCATGCCCGGCTTGTCCTCGCCCGAAATGTTTATCTGGATAATTTCAACGTTGTTCTGCATTGTGTTAATGTATGGTGTTTTCTGTCGCTTTCTGCAAAAAGCGTAGACAAAGTTAATAAAGTTCTCCTTTTTTTGGCTATTTTTGCGTGACAAACTAAAAAAACGGAATTATGTGGACATTTTTAGCAGCCGAGGACCCGGCGTCCCTGATCGTGCCGGACAGTGTGCAGAAAGCCCATTTCGCAGAGGCGGTCGAGAAGATCGCCAACATCGATTATCACGCCCTGCTGCAATCGTTGCTTTCGGAGTCAGTCTGGATACTGATAAAGATCCTTATCGCGCTGGCCATCTATTTCATCGGCCGGTGGGTCGTGCGGCGCATCCTGAAACTGGTCGATGTCGCCATGCAGCACCGCAACGTCGACATCTCGCTGCGGTCGTTCACGCGTAATACCATAAGCACCGTATTCACGCTCCTGCTGGTGCTGATCGTCGTTTCGACGCTGGGTGTCAACGTCACGTCGCTCATCGCCGTCGCTTCGGCCGCCACGCTGGCTATCGGTATGGCTTTGAGCGGTACGGCGCAGAACTTCGCCGGCGGGGTGATGATCCTGCTGATGAAGCCCTACCGCGTCGGCGACTACATTTCGGCCCAGGGGCAGTCGGGCACCGTGCGCGACATCAAACTCTTTTCGACGGTGATCACCACGGCCGACAACCAGACGATCTATATTCCCAACAACTCGATCGCCACGGCTATCATCGACAACTATTCCACGGCCGATCTGCGCCGCGTGGACTGGACCGTGGGCATCTCCTACGGCGACGACGTGGACGTGGCCCGCAAGGCCGTGCTGGCGATGCTGGACGCCGATTCCCGCATCCTGAAGGACCCCGCGCCGGTGGTGTGGGTCGCTGCGCTGGCTGACAGCTCGGTGAACCTCACGATCCGGGCCTGGGTGAAGAACGGCGATTACTGGAACGTCTTTTTCGAGCATAACGAGGAGTTCTACAAGGAGCTGCCCAAGCATGGTCTCAGCTTCCCGTTCCCGCAGATGGACGTACACATGAAAAAAGAGTAGACGATGAGACGAACGTTTTTCGCCGCTGCCGCAGCGCTGTGCCTTTCAGCCTGCAATTCCGAATCCGGGCCGGAAAGAACGACCCCTGCGGAGTTCGGCGAAGTGACGTTCTCCCCGGCCGAAGTCGCTCCCGATACGGACGTTACAGTGGAGGCGTTCGTGACGAGCCAATACGGATTCCATCGGATAGACATCGTTTATATCCTCGACGACGACGATTCCGACGTGCGGTTTACGTCGCTCCTGCGCTCATTCGAAGCCGAAGCTACGTCGCTGACCTACAAAGGGACCATTCCCCGGCAGAAGGCGGGCCGGAAAGTGACTTTCTGGGTCCGTGCCATCACGGCTTACGATGTCGTGACCCTCTCCGATCCCCGGTCGTATACGATCTCCAAAGAAGATGAGGATGAAAAACCCGAACAACCCAATTAACAGAAAGAAATAACGAATCATTATGGAACTGAAAGAGATTCTGGCCATTTCGGGCCAGCCCGGACTTTATAAATATGTGGCGCAGTCGAAGAACGGCGTGATCGTCGAGTCGCTGCTCGACGGACGGCGCATGAACGCCGCGGCGAATGCCAAGGTGAGCGCTCTGACGGAGATTTCGATGTTCACCGAAGGCGACGACATCGCCCTGGCCGACGTTTTCACCCGGATTTACGCCCATACCGGGGGCAAGGAGGCGATCAGCCCCAAGGAGGCTCCCGAGAAGCTGAAGGCCGCGTTTGCCGAGGTGCTTCCCAAATACGACCGCGACCGGGTGCACGTTTCGGACATGAAGAAGTGCTTTGCGTGGTACAACACGCTTTTGCAGGCCGGGTTTACGGAGTTCAAGCTTCCCGCCGAGGCCGGAGAAGAGGAGAAATAGTTCTTAATTTGAAGATTATGGGAAAACAGACGAAAGTGCTGGCTCTGGTGGCCCACGACAATATGAAGCGTGACCTGGCGGAGTGGGTCGACTGGAACAGCCGCAAGTTGAGCCGTCACCATCTGGTGTGCACCGGAACGACGGGTAAGATGGTCGAGCAGACGTTGCGCGACCACAAGGAGGAGCATGAAGCGGAAGACGAGCCGAAGCCCGAACTGCGTATCACGTTGCTGAAATCGGGTCCGTTGGGCGGTGATCAGCAGTTGGGGTCGCTGATCGCCGACGGCAAGATCCATGCGCTGATCTTCTTCTGGGACCCGATGTCAGCCCAGCCGCACGATGTCGACGTGAAGGCATTGCTGCGTCTGGCGACGCTTTATAACGTGCCGACGGCGATCAACCGTTCCTCGGCCGATTGCCTGATCTCCTCGCCGTTGTTCGAGGACGACGAATATAAGCCCGTCGTGAAGGATTACAAAGCCTACGTCGAGCGGGTGCTGAAATAGTCGCGGGGTAGTGCTGTAAAAAATCCGGAACCAAAATTCCGGATTTTTCGTTTTCAGGGGGCGAGTATCACTCGTATGTCGGTCAGTTTTAGGGCGCTGTCTGCCGTTGTGTCTCGGGCTTCGAGACATATCCGGTGGGGGCCCGGCGGCGTACCCTCGGGCAGATGTCCTGTCCAGATATGCGGTGAGGGTGCATTGCGGTGGGGTGAGCGGCGTGCATATTTCGACTGCAAATATCCCTGCTGGTTGCGCAGTCTCGACCGCAGGACCGTCGGCGCGGCCATGGCCGTGTGCGCCAGCGATTGCCATGCGCCGTCGTCGATCCGCATCCGGACCAGCGTCTCCGGGCCTCCGGCGAAGAGATTCACCACGATACTCCCCATTGGCAGGGAGGCCAGCTCTTCGATCTCCCGGTCCTGCGGATTGCCGTCGGCAATCCACACATCGGCCTGATGCCCTTCATCGAGGCCGATGCCTTTGAAGCGGAATGTGTAATCCGCCTTGTCGAAATCGATACGGAAGTAGTTGCGCGGGGTTCCGCAGGGCTGCAGGGAGCGCGGTACGAGATCCAAGTCCTGCTCCCCGGTCCAGAGCAGTCCGCAGACCGCCCCGGCAACCAACTCTTGCACATTGGCCGCCAGCCGTTTCCGGAAGACCGAATGGGTGTGTCCGGAAAGCATCAGGCAGCGGCGTCCGTCCAGCAGTGCAAGTACTTCGTCCTTGTTTTTGGTGGCAGCCATCGGAATGTGCTGGGCGATGACCACGAGCGTCTCCCGCGGTACCCGTGCCAGATCGTTGCGCAGGAATCGCAACTGCTTTTCAGTCAGTTTGCCGACATAGCTGCGGCGTCCTTCCGTGAAGACGTTGTTGAAGACGATGAAATGGACCGGTCCGTAGTCGAAAGCGTAGGTGTCGGCTCCGAAAGCCTCGTTGTAGCGGACAACGGTCCGGACGCTGTCCATATCCCGGTCGTGGTTGCCCGAAAGTGTCCAAGAGAGCATCGGCAGTTCGTCGGCCAGCTCCTTGAAGAGCGGGAACAGCGTGCAGTCGTCGTTTACCAGATCGCCCAGGAAAAGCGAAAAGGCCAGGTCGCGGCGCTTCGCCAGTTCCGAGAAGAAAGTGCGTGCGGCATATCCCGCTTCGGTCGTGTCGCCGAACTGCACGTCGCCCACGGCAGCGATACTGAAGCGATCGGGTTGTCTGCGGCGCACCAGCCCGAAATCGGCATTGCCGCCTGCCGTACTGTCGGGGAAGTATCGGAACCGGGTGTTGGCGATCCCGCCGCCCGGAAATTCGTAGCCGGACGGAAGAATGGGAAATACGCTGCCGGGCTCCGTTGCCGGGAGGTTATAGCGGCCTTTCCGGTCGGTAAGAACGACCGTATCCCCGTCGGATACGGGGATACCTTTCAGGGCGGGCTCGCCTTTGTCCCGGATGCCGTTGCCGTTGCGGTCGAGGAAGAGTGTTCCCGAACGCACGGGCTGTGCGACGGCCTGCGGCGGCGCTGCGATCATCCCTTGTGCCAGAAATGCCAGCGTCAGAAAGATGGAAATCGGTTTCATAAATGAATTTGTTGATCGGATATTCGGGTAAAATAATGCGAGCCTTGCGGCCCGCATTATTTATTGGAGAACGGTGCTGAGAGGACGGCCAGGTGCTCGGCTTTCGATGTACGTAATCCAATCTCCGATGGTTAACAGCATTGCTGCTCTGTCATCAAAAATCAAAATTCCGAAGTGTGATTCAACCGCTAACTTGAAGTCGAGAATATCTACCTCATCCATTTCTAAATCGTCTATTAGGCGGGTTGACCGAGTTAACATGAATGTAGGAGTGCCTGTTTTCATAGAGAGCGTTTCTTTGAGCCAATTCTCGATATCGGTCGGATCTGCAGGTAGATCGGGATCGGTAATTGGAGGGTCGACCGGTGGAACAGGATCAATAATCGGCGGATCGACTGGCGGATCGACCGGCGGTTGCTGCTGCTCTATTTGTGCGGCTATGTAAACGACCAGATTCTCAACCGTTACAATATTTTTGAGGTCTTCATCTGGAATCTGAATATCATACTCTTCTTCGACAGCTATTATTAATTCAAAGAAATCCAAACTGTCCATTCCCAAATCTGTATTCAGGTTGGAATAAGTGTCTACCTGACCTTTGGAAATATTTATTTGTTCTTCGAGTATCAGTAAAAGTTTTGTGAAAATTGCTGGATGTGATGAAAGATTTGTGTTTATGAAAACCACTAAATCTTCTATTGTTATCAAGCTATCTATGGCCTCGTCAGGGATGGAAATCCCGAATTCCTCCTCGACAGACATGATTATTTCAATAAAATCCAAGCTGTCGAATCCTAAATCGTTTCTGATAATCGAACCCAACTGGATCTGACCAGGCGAGATGTTTACATGATCACAAATAATCGCTTGGACTTTTTTAAAGACTGTCCTTGTAGCAGTTATATTGGATCGCGTGGCCTTAACTCTGCTGTTGTCTTGTATATATTCTTGTCCATTATTTAACGTTAAATCGGTTGAATAATCCTGTGTCTGGCATGACGTCATTGAGATCGTTGCCGCAAGGGCAAGGGCCATTGCGTAGGCCCTTGCTGTGCGAATCTTCCTTTTCATGGATTATAAGGTTAGTTGCGATAGGTTGATTTAAGATTATTCCGTAGTAGCCAATTTGTAGAGACATATTTTGGCGGGGGTAGTTACTACGCCGTCAGTTTTTTCTTCCTGAACATAGTAGGCCAGATAAGCTGTTCCTTCTTTCGTAAATTTGCATTCGAACTCATCGAAAACAGGTTCTGAACTGATCTGTATCGGAGCAGTCCAATCTTTTGTCTTCTCGTCGAGAGAAACAACTTGTAGTAGTTTGGCGTCGTTCGAATTTCTGTAGGCCATATATAACTTACCCAGAGGGCTTAATGCGATACGGCAGGTCCGTCCTGATGTATTTCCAGGGGACGGAATTACTGAGCCTATGCGATTGATCTCTTTCGTATTGGCATCGATTTTGAGGACCTGGGGGCTGTAATCATAGCAAATTCCGAGGTATATGTTACCGTCATCATCGATTACCATATCCGGGCAATAGAGAGAGAAAGAATGATATGTGGCTGGTTCTGCGCCGGGTTCGGAAGACGGATATGCATATTCTTCGATAAAGGTGCTCCACGTTCCGTTCTTATATGTATAAATAGAGAATGAATTCGGTGAGACGGGGTTCAATACGAACAGATACATTGTACCGTTTTTAGTTCGTGCGACGGGCCAATATCCTCTGGCTATACTGCGTCCGGGGATATCGCCGCTTGTTGTCCAAGAGCTACCGTCATAAGTGGCTACATCGATCTGTCTTCTTCTTGTACTCGGGCTTCTGTTGTCATTTACCGTGAATACAAATACTTTCCCGTCAATTGTGGTAATGGTAGGACCAGCCTGATTGGCTGTTCTTTCGATTGAATTGCAGATTTCAGTCCAGGCCCCGCCTGTTTTGGTGGCTACTGTCCCGCTCAGCGTCTCGCTTTCATAGAAGAATATATACGGTTGTCCGGCACTGCTGATGCCTAATCCGGGATATTGACCTTTCCGATTTGCCACGGTTTCGCTCGTGAACGTATTTCCATTCAATTTAGCGAATGTCACCGCATTTTCATTTGTCACGACAAGGCAAGGAAGATTGTCTGTTTGATCTATCTCCAGCCGAATGGAACTCGCATCCTGTTCCCACTCCGTGACCTTGGTCCATACGGCCTCCGGCAGTTCGCTGACCGTGACGGTGTAGAGGGCGTTCTTCTTGCCGAGGCTTACCAGATAGTCTACCGGGTCGCCGAAGTCGTTGGCCGTCGTGCCGCTGACCTGGGGCGTGCCGTTTACCGTCACCTTCGATTCGCCGTCGGCCGTTTCGAACGTCGCGACGAGCGCTGAGAGATCAGTGTCGGCCGGCACCTTCACGCTGATCGCCGTTCCGGAGATCGTGCCGGTGTAATCCTTCACCAGATAGTCGGGGTTATTTTCGGCTTTGAAACTGAATGCCGTGAGTTTGGCCTCGCCCGTCGGGCCTTCCTCTTCTCCGGTCTTGTCGTCGCCGCATCCTGCGGTGAACAACACCCCGAGGCAGCAAAGCATGGATAGGTACTTTTTCATAATGATATTGAATTAAAAGGTGGATAATTACATGTTGACTTTACGGATCGTATGCTGTCTCGACAGCTGGTCGGGACCCGGGAATCCGATCGTGAATCCGAGACTGGTGTTTTCGATGCGGATCGTGACCGAGTTGTCCTTCGAAGCATCGACCGCGTTGGGCAGCCAGCGGATGCGGATCGGCATGGAGTAAACGCCCGGCACGAAAACGATCTGGTTGCCGGTGGTCACACGCTCGAAATCGACGCCGGCCTTCAGCCCGTCGCCGACAGTGAACGAGTAGTCCACGACGAGGTTTTCGGTCAGCTCTTTCGAACTGAGGCAGATGTTGTACGTGCGTACGACGGTCGCCTGCGTCGATACGGTCGATGTGGCGGCATAAGCGGCGTCATCGGCTTGTATGACATAGACGAATGGGTGGTCGTAGGGCTCGTCCTTTTTGCAGGAGGAGAGCAGCAGGGCAGTTGCAGCGGTCAGTATGAAACCTATTTTCTGAATCATAGTACTTGTTTTATGGGATGTTTGTCTATTCTGCACCTTCGTATCCGGGATTCTGCTTCATTGCGGGGTTGGAATCCATTTCCAACTGGCAGATCGGCAGCACGAAGCGGTAGTCGGGATAAACGAGCGCCTTGGTCGTTGCCGGGGACGAATCGTCGCGCACCAGGTTTTGGTGGCGCCGTGCGATGTCCAGCAGGCGATGGCCCTCGAAGCAGAGTTCGCGCATGCGCTCCCGCTCGATCAGGGCGTTCAGCTCATTCTGCCCGGAGTATTCCAGCACGATATCGTCTGCCGACTTGTTCGTTGCGCGGGCGATCAGTGCCTTCAGGTCGGCGGCGGCCCCGTCGAGATCGGGGTTTTCGCGGTTGCAGAGTGCTTCGGCGCGGATCAGGTACATCTCCGAGCAACGCAGTACAAAGGGATCGCTGTGGCCGTTGAGGCCTTTGTTGTCCTTTTTGTATTTGTCGTTGACGTAGTATTTTACGCAGGCGTCCATTTCGTATCCGTGCGTACCGTCATCATAGCCTTCATAAATCGGGTCGTAGTGCAACAGCCGCAGGCGCCGGATATCGTTGGGATCGTCGAACTGTGCCAGCAGTTTGGCCGATGGTACGGCCTTCGGCGAATTAGAAGGATTGTAGAGATTGCTTATCGACGACGATTTGTCGTAACCGCTCATCCGGAGTATCGTCTCTTTGCCTTTGTTCTCGTGCGGGTAGCGGAACATCATTTCGTAGTCGGCATAGGGCGTCAGCGGCACCTTCGCGATGACTTCCGAGGCATATTGTTCGGCCAGGCCGTAGTTGCCCATGTAGAGGTAGACGCGGGCCAGCAATGCCCGGCATGCCGTTGCCGAAGCGTAATAGACGTCGGAGTCTCCCGTCTTGCCGAGTGTGGTCAATGCCGTAGTGATATCCTCGATAATCCGGGCGTATGCCTGCTGCAGGGTACTGCGGTAGATTGTGTCGTTGAAACTCATCGGGCGCAGGGGCAGGGGAATGCCCAGATGCGAAGCGTCCGCCGTGTAGGTGTAAGTCTGGCAATAGGCATTGCAAAGGTTCAGGAACATCAGCGCACGGATGAAGTAGGCATGTGCGATGATCCGGTCGATCTCGGCCGTATCGTCCGGATAGTCGTCCTTCAGGTTGGGGCCGTAATGGATGATGTTGTTGGCGTTGGTGACCACGTTGTAAGCTCCTCGCCAGACCAGCCGCGGATAACCGGCATTGTCTTCGGGCAGTGCCAGGAAGTTGTAGATGTCCGTTTGGGCTTCTCCGGCATTGGGGGTTGTATCCGCCAGGTCGCTCGCCAGGTCGGGGTAATTGACCGCGTAGTCGTCGTAAAACGAGTAGGTGGCGCTGTACATGCCGTAGTATGCACTCTGCAGTCCCGTAAGTTCCGCGAAAAAGGACGATATGGTGCTTTTGCCGATGTCCTCGACTTCGAGGAAGCTGCTGCAGCCGGCCGAGCCGGCCAGCAGGCCCGTAGCCAAAATGTAAGTCGTTATTCGTTTCATATGCTCGGGTGTCAGAAGGTTATGGAAAGATTTGCCGAATAGGTCGAGGTCATCGGGTATCCGGAATTCATGATCGTCTTGTAGCTGTTTTCTCCGTGCTTTTGATCGGGGGTCCAGAGGTAAACGTTATCGCCGACCAACGAGACGCTCATAGCCTCCATCCGCAGTTTTTTGCACAACTGCTTCGGAAAATGGTAAGTCAGCGCAATGTTCTGCAGGCGGATATTGGTCATACGGTGCAGGAAACGGTCGGTATAGGAGGTCGATTTCATATCGTTCTTGTAGGCAACCCGGGGATTGATAGCCAGTTCACCCGGCTTTTTCCAGTGGTTCAACGCTTCGACCGGTGCGTTCGCCTCTATGATCTCATAGCCTGAATTCAGGGTATAGCGGTCCAGGGAGGTGTATTGCCAGCCGCCTATCGTGTAATTCAGCATGAAGCGCAGAGACAGTCCTTTCCACCGCAGGATGTTGGTCATACTGCCGTATAGGGCCGGGTTGGGAGTCCGTCCGTCCGAGACACGGTTGTCGTAGGAGTATACTTTGGTGATGTTGCCGCGTTTGTCATACCACATGGGCTGTCCGTCGGCCGGGTCGATACCGGCCCAGCGTATCAGGCACCATTCGTTTTTGGCGCGGCCCTCTTCCCAGACGCGCTCTCCGAAACTTCGGGTGATGCCTTCGTACAGGGACAGGATCTTGTTCTGGTTGTGGGCGATGTTCAGTTCGGTCTGCCAGGAGAAATCCTTGTGGACGATGTTCGCCGAGGTGATGACAATTTCGTAACCCCGGTTGCGCATTTTGCCGACGTTGCGCATTACGGCGTCCTCGGAGATGATCGACGACACGCGGCTCTGGGTCAGCATATCGGTCGTGAGGTTGTTGTAGAACTCGACGTCGACCATTACGCGCTTGTAAAGTCCGATGCTGAGTCCCACATTCGTCATGTAGGTTCTCTCCCACGTAAGTCCCGGATTGGGTACGGCGCTCTGCATGGCGCCGACATTGCCCTGGTAGGAGTAGCTTGCCGTAAGGCTGTAAGTGCCGTGCGCCGACGAGGTATCTACGCGCGAATTGCCGCTGGTACCATACGAAGCCTTAATTTTCAGCGTATCGAAGATGTCGTTCTGGAAAAATTTCTCGTTGTGGATGCTCCAGCCTGCGCCTATGGATGCGTAGGTCGCCCAGCGGGAGTATTCGCCGAACGCGGAGAATCCCTGGCGCCGGATGTTTACCGTTGCGTAATAACGGTTGTCGTAGGAGTAGGAGGCCTGTCCCAGATAGGAGAGCGAACGGGAATAATTCGTGTTGCTCGATCCGCTGACATTGGCCGAGGGAACGTAGGCCACTTCCTTGATCTGGTCGTTGATGAAGTCGTAACCGGAGACGTTGAGATTCCGGTGCTCCTCGTGCTTGAACTCGATACCTGCCAGCGCGCCTACGCGGTGTTTGCCGAAACTCCGGTCGAAATTGATGCGGCTGACGCTCGCCCAGTTCAGGTTGAAAACGCCGCTTCGCCGTGAAATTCCGGCCGGTTCATTGGCGTAGTATCCCGACAGGTTGGTACGGGCATAGTACAGCGCTTCGTAGGTTCCGATATAGTTGGTAACGAACTGCGTGGTGGCCGAAAGGCCTTTGATGGGCTCCCATTTGAGCGAGGCGTTCATGCTGGCGTTCAGCGTCCGCTGGCGGTTGTCGTTCTGGTCGCGTTCGGGAAGGTCGTTGTCGTAGAATTTTACCAGAGAGGGCTTGTATTCGTAAAAGTTGTCCCGGCTGTAATAGTTGTACAGCCGGTAGGTGTGGCCGTCGTTCTCATAAGGCGAAAAGATCGGCAGCGTTTCATAATAGGTGCGCGTCGACGGGAACGTGTCGTTGATGTTGTAGGTTCCGTTCAGGTTCAGCGAGGCCTCGAGGCCCGGAAAGAACGTATAACTCGAATTGGAACGCAGGGATATGCGCTGTTGCTTGTTGCCTTTCAGGATCATGTCTTCGGTGTAATAACCTGCCGAGACATAGTTCGTCATCCGTTTGGTGCCGCCGCTGGCGCTCAGGTCCACCTGGAACGTCTGGCCCGTATCGAGGTAGTATTTGTGCCATTGGGTATCGGTCGTGGAGTAGCTGTTGTACTCGTTGTCCTGATAGGGAAAGGCGGAGATCGGGTAGCCGGCATTGGTCCACGCTTCCCGGGCATATTCCATATACTGCGAAGCGTTGAGCATCTTGTAACGGGTGCTTTCGTTTGCGAACGCGATGCCGTATTTGAAGCTGACGTTGATGTTGGTCTTCTCCGCCCGGCCTTTCTTGGTGGTGATGAGGATTACGCCGTTAGCGCCGTCGGCGCCGTAAAGGGCCGTAGTCGAAGCGTCTTTGAGCACCGTGATGGATTCGATGTCGTTGGGGTTCATGAACGAGAGGGGACTGATGGTGTACTCGGTCCCGATGCTCAGTCCGGTGATCCCTCCCGTATAAATGGGTGCTCCGTCGACGACCCATAAGGGTTCGTTCGAGGCGCTGAGCGACGCATCGCCGCGGATGCGCACGGTCAGGCGTGCGCGCATGCTTTCGTCGCTGTTGTTGAATCCCTTCGACACCTGCATGCCCGGCACCATGCCGTCGAGCAGGTTGTCGACGCGGCTTACGGGCATCAGTTCCAGTTTTTTGGCATTTACCTGATAGGCGCTGCCGACCAGATTTTCACGGCGCTGGACGACGCCGTAGCCCGTCACGACGACCTCGCCGATCTCCGTGTCTGGTTCGAGTTTGATTTTGAGCGAATTTTGGGTGGTGATCCCGATCTCGCGGCTTTTCATGCCGACATAGGAGACCGCGAGGATGACAACCTTGCCCGTATTGGGGATCGTCAGCGTGAATTTTCCGTCTGTGCCGGTGTGAATGCCTCTCGAAGTGCCTTTGATCATGACCGTTGCACCGATCAAAGGGACGCCTTGCGCGTCGAAGATTTGTCCGCTGATGTTGCGGGTCGCACTTTGGGATGTCTGTGCCTCGTTCGACCCTGTCGCGGTGTTACCTAATGCGGAGGATGAATTTCCCCCCCCCCCTTGCCGGGGTTGCGACAGAAACCGTCAGGGCACACACAAGAAACAGGAGATGCCGCATGCTGCAACTATACCCTGTGTTGGTCGCCGTAAAAGTTTCCTTCATAGTTTAATAAATAAAGGTATTGATTCTGTTTGCCGCCCTGAATCCGGTCGTTTCCGGGGCGTCTGTTTCTACAAAAATAGGCAAAAAAGCGTGAACTAAAGTCCTGAGAGAGATAAAAAAACACGCGTTGTAACAATAAATACGAACATAATACGTTATGGTTTCCGTTTGTGCGAAAAAACGGCTCCCGGTCTTACGGATTGTAAGCGCCGGGAGCCGTTGTGTCGGAACTCGAAGCGGAGTCCCTTTACAGGTTGTGCGACAGCGGGGCAGGGACCGTGCCGCTCAGGTCGTAGCCGCCCCAGCGGGCGGCGATTTCGTCGAGCGTCGTGAACAACTCGTCGGTGTCGAGCGATGTCACCAGTTTCAGTCGCGTGGGTTTGAAGTCGGGCAGACCTTTGAAATAGTTCGTCAGGTGGCGTCGCATTTCGAGGATGCCGACATGGTCGCCTTTGATCTCCAACGACTTCTGCAAATGCTCCTTGGCGATGGCGACCCGTTCCGTGACTGACGGCTGGGGCATTACCTCGCCCGTTGCGAGATAGTGCTTCACTTCGCGGAATATCCACGGCCGGCCGTAGGTCGCGCGGCCGATCATCACGCCGTCCACGCCGTAGCGGTCGAACATCTCTTTGGCTTTCGGCCCCGAATCGACGTCGCCGTTGCCGATGATCGGAATGTGTATCTGCGGGTTGTTCTTCACCCGTCCGATCAGCGTCCAATCCGCCTCACCGCGGTACATCTGGGCCCGCGTGCGGCCGTGGATCGTAAGCGCCGCAATGCCCACGTCCTGTAACCGCAGGGCTATCTCTTCGATGTTTTTCGATTCGTCGTCCCATCCCAGGCGGGTTTTCACCGTCACGGGCGTCTTCACCGCCGCGACGATCTGCCGCGTCATTTCGACCATCAGCGGTACGTCGCGCATCATGCCCGATCCGGCGCCGCGCCCGGCGATCTTCTTCACCGGACAACCGAAATTGATGTCGATAATGTCGGGCCGGGCGGCCTCGGCCATCCGCGCCGCCTCGACCATCGGTTCGATCAGATGGCCGTAAATCTGGATGCCCACGGGGCGTTCCGCGTCGTCGATTTCGAGTTTTTTGAGCGACTTGGCCGCGTCACGGATCAGCCCGTCCGAGGAGATGAACTCCGTGTAGACCACGTCGGCCCCGAACCGCTTGCACATGTAGCGGAACGACGGATCGGTCACGTCCTCCATCGGCGCCAGCAGCAGGGGGCGTTCACCCAACTCTATGTCTGCAATTTTCATAACTGTTCCTGTTGATCGAATGTAACCAGAACTTTGTCGATGCGCGCCCCGTCCATATCCACGATCTCGAATGTGAAGCCGTTCCACGACAACTTTTCGCCCGTGGCCGGGATATGCGCCAACTGCTCGAGGATCAGGCCGCTGACGGTGTTGTAGGCATTGTGCGGGAATACCTCCTCGAGCCCGAACCAGGCGAGAAAGTCGTAGTAGGGACACTGCCCGTCCACGAGACAGCTGCCGTCGTCGCGCCGCACGATGTCGGGTTCCTCGCGCGGGTCGGGGAGTTCGCCGACGAGCGCTTCGAAGATGTCTTTCAGGGTGATGATGCCGCGCGTGACGCCGAATTCGTCACAGATGATGCCGTATCCCAACTGCTCGCTGCGCAGTTGCTCGAGGGCGTTGTAGACCTCGAATCCCTCGTGGAAGAATTTTCCGGGAGTCAGCAGCGCGCGCAGGTCGAACGTGGGGGTGTTGAGGTGCAGAAAGAGGTCTTTGAGGTAGACCACGCCCAACAGTTTGTCCAGATTGCCGTCGCCGACGGGGTAGCGGTTGTGCGGCGCGCGGGCGACGACTTCGCGGATTTCGTCGGCCGTCATCGACACGTCGATCCACACCAGGTCGCTGCGGTGGGTCATGATCGACTCCACCGTGCGGTCGCCCAGCGAGAAGACGCGCCCCATGATTTTCTGTTCGACCTCCTGCACTTCGCCGTCCTCGGCGCCCTCCTGGATGATCGAGCGTATCTCGGCCTCGGTGACCTTGCTCTCGGCCTTGTGCAGGCCCAGCAGGCGGGTGACGCCCGCCGTGCTCTTGGAGAGCAGCCATACGAAAGGCGACGTCACGACCGAAAGCGCCCGCATGGGGCGTGCGACGATCTTGGCGGCCTTTTCCGCAGCGTTCATGCCGATGCGCTTGGGCACCAGTTCGCCGAAGATGATCGTGAGGTAGGTGACCACGATGATGATCGTGACCTGCGCCGTGACGGTCGCCGCGCGCAGCGGAATGCCGAGTTCGGCCAGTTCCTTGCCGAATTTGGCGGCCAGCGTGTCCCCCGAATAGATACCCGTGAGGATACCGATGAGCGTGATGCCGATCTGTACGGTCGAAAGGAAACGGTCGGGGTCTTTGGCCAGCTTCAAAGCCTGGCGGGCCCCTGCGCTGCCCTGACGGGCCTGCATTTCCAGATTCGAACGGCGGGCCGAGATCAGCGCGATCTCCGACATGGCGAAAAGCCCGTTGAGCAGGATCAGCAGCAGAATGACGAGTATTTCCATGGAATGTCTGGTCGGTTTACCCGGCAAATATACGGATTGTTTCAGAATATATAGGGGCCGGGAATTGATAATTCGGCGAAAAACCTTAAATTTGCAGGCAAAAATCAATTCGGACATGAATATCGAGACCTTTATTTCGGATGCGGTCCGCCGTTCGGTGGAGGCGCTTTACGGAGAGCTCGGCGACGAGCAGCTGCAGATTCAGAAGACCCGCAAGGAGTTCGAGGGCGACTATACCCTCGTGACGTTTCCGCTGCTGCGACGAAGCCGCAAGTCGCCTGAGGCCACCGCGACCGAGATCGGAGAATATATGACGGCCAACATCGCGGAGATCAGTGCGTTCAACGTGATCAAAGGCTTCCTGAACCTCTCGCTCGACAGTCGGTTCTGGGCAGCCCGCTTTGCCGAGATCGTTGCCGACGAAGCCTTCGGGCAGGCTCCTGCGACGGGGCGCACGGTGATGGTCGAATACTCGTCGCCCAACACCAACAAGCCGCTGCACCTGGGGCATATCCGCAACAACCTGCTGGGTTATTCCGTGGCGCAGATTCTTAAAGCCAACGGCCATACGGTCCTCAAAGCCAATTTGGTGAACGACCGCGGCATCCATATCTGCAAGTCGATGCTGGCGTGGAAACTCTACGGCAACGGCGAGACGCCCGCTTCGACGGGCATGAAGGGCGATCACCTCGTGGGCAAGTACTACGTGGAGTTCGACAAGCATTACAAGGCTCAGATCAAAGAGCTCATGGCGCAGGGACAGTCGGAGGAGGACGCCAAGAAGAACGCCCCGATCATGCGCGAGGCGCAGGAGATGCTGCGCAAGTGGGAGGCCAAAGACCCTGAGGTCTATTCGCTGTGGGAGACGATGAACGGCTGGGTTTACGAAGGCTTCGACGTGACCTACAAGGCGTTGGGCGTCGATTTCGATAAGGTTTACTATGAATCGCAGACCTATCTGCTGGGCAAGGCGCTGGTGGACGAGGGGCTTGAAAAGGGTGTTTTCTACCGCCGTCCCGACAACTCGGTGTGGATCGACCTTACGGCCGACGGACTCGACGAAAAATTGCTGCTGCGCGGCGACGGTACGTCGGTCTATATGACGCAGGACCTCGGCACGGCTTTCCGTCGCTTCGAGGACAACAAGCTCGACGACATGATCTACGTCGTGGGCAACGAACAGAACTACCATTTCCAGGTGTTGAAGCTGGTGCTCAAAAAATTGGGCTATGCCGACTGGAGCGACCATATCACCCACTTGTCCTACGGCATGGTGGAGCTTCCCGAAGGTAAGATGAAGTCGCGCGAGGGTACGGTGGTCGATGCCGACGACCTGATCGAAGGCATGGTCTCGACGGCCCGCGAGATGTCTGCCGAGCTGGGCAAGTTGGACGGATGCACGGAGGAGGAGGCGAACGCCGTCTCGACGATGGTCGGATTGGGCGCCCTCAAATATTTCATCCTTAAAGTAGACCCCAAGAAGACGATGCTGTTCGATCCCCGCGAGTCGATCGACTTCAACGGCAATACGGGGCCTTTCATCCAATACACCCACGCGCGTATCCGCTCGATTCTGCGCAAGGCCGCCGAGGCGGGTATCGAGTTCGGGGGAGTTGCTGCCGCCGACTACCTGCCCGAGGAGATCGACCTGGTGAAGACGCTGACCGAATATCCTTCGGTCGTAGCCGCCGCGGGCGAGAATTTCGCGCCGTCGATCATCGGGGCCTATGTCTACGAGCTGGCCAAGCAGTTCAACGGCTACTACCACGACCACTCGATCCTCAAAGAGGAGAACGCCGACGTGCGGCGGATGCGTCTCCAGTTGGTCCGGCAGGTCGCCCGCGTCATCCGCAGCGGCATGAAACTGCTGGGCATCGACGTTCCCGAGCGGATGTAAACCGGTTGAAAGGTATCCGTTATGCCTAAGGGCCGCATCGTCAGATGCGGCCTTTTTTGTCGGCTCTCGTTCGGCGGGGACGGAGGGTGTTACACGATTTTTCCAAAAAATGCGACTAAATTGTCATTGTTCGGAACGGAGGCTGAAAGTTGTTCGATAATCGTTTTATTTGTGAAACCTAAAACGTTATCGCTATGCAAATCAAACAATTTCAATGGCTAATTTGGGCAGCAGCAATTTCTGTTGCCGTTTCATGTGCTAAATCGTCCGCTTCGGGCGAGGATAACCCGGGCGTGCCGGTTCCCCCCCCCTCCGGGTTTTCGATCTCGGGAGGGTCGATTCGCTCAATAATGTAAGTAATTATGCGTCGGGCGTAGTTTCCCGGGAGGACGGGTCCATGACGATAACCCTCCTGCGGGACGGTGAATTCATAGAAGTCTCCCCGGAGGATTTGAAATCCGGGCTGAAAGTCGAAGACAAGGGCCGCTATTTCCTGTTTTCCATGCCGGGAAAGGATGATGTCGTGCTCGGCAGCGACATCACGATGCCGTATAATCCGCCGTTGCGCAGGATTGAAGCGGGCGGAACGCTCGATATTCTCTGTATCGGCAACAGCCTTACGGCCGATGCCGTGGAGCATCTTCCGAGGATGTTGAAGGGAATGGGTATCGGCAATGTCAATATCGACGTGATCTATCACGGGGGATGGTCGCTCCTGAACCACTGGAATAATTTCCGGAACACGAAGTGTTCCCGTTATGTCTACGAAGCGGGCAACGACGACTGGACGGAATTCAATCCGAATCTGCTGGATGACTGCGGTGCGGATGTTCTCGCATTGCGGGAATACGATGTCGTGACTTTGCAGGACGACACGAGGACCAATTGCAGCGGATGGTCCGAAGAGGGCCGGACCGCTTTTCTCGAAATGGTCGACTGCATACAGCATGCACGGCCGGCGCATCGTCCGAGTATCGTCTATTTCGCCCCTCATTGTCCCGCCGCCAAGCTGTATACCACCCATAACACGATCCTGTGGGAGCTGTTCGACGGAGATCAGGGCAAATGTTTCGAAGCGTTTCTCGCCCAGATGCGGGAAGTGACCTCCCGGACGCCTGTCGATCTGTTTTTCTCGAATGCGACTGCCGTGCAGAATCTTCGCACTTCGGAACTCAATGAGAATCATCCGCTCGATCTCAGCCGCGACGGCACCCATTCCGACTACGGCGTCACGCGCTTCTGCGAATCGGCCCTGTTTTTCCAGTATGTCCTGAAACCGTTTCTCGGAGCGGACATCTCGGAGTGCCGTTATGCTTTCGGCAAGAGTGACGACACTCCGGGCAAATGTTCGACCCCGGTCGATGACCGGACCCGGCCGATAGCGGTCGAAGCGGCCCTGAACGCTCTTAAAACGCCCTTCGAGGTCACGAGGATGTCCGAAGAGAAGCCCCCGGTCGAGGGGCTGGTGAATTATGTCCTGAAACTTTGCGATTATCCCATTTCCCTGGAAGATGCGCCCGGAGGTGTCTGTACGATCAAAAAAGCCGGTGTTCCCGTGGGGATCGACTGGGAGGTTTCGGGCGAGGCCCACGACAAGTTCGTAATTCTCAACGGCAGCGCCAACGGGCGCTATAAGATCGGAGCCAATGCCGACTATGTGGACCCGTTTGTCATGAAGACGAGCGGACTTGCCGGAAAGAAGATCTCGAAGGTTTCCGTTTGGATGTCGAGCGGAGTGAAGGAGAAACCCTCACGCGTGTCCGTCAGCGTTGGAGGGCGGGAGTATCTTCCTCCTACGGAGGCCGCCGTCAGCACGACGGCCGTGAAGAATACGGGCTTTGAGTATTCAGCCGACTGCGGCTCATCCACGGAAGGGGAGGTCGAGATAACGATCCGTTCGACTGCTGCTTTCTACATCTACAAAATTTACATCGATTACGAGCAGGAGTAGGGAGTTTTCGCTGCAGACTGGCGTCGTCGGCCGTGGTACGAATCTTGCGAGGGTGACGGCAGAAATAACCAACACCATTTTTAGCGTGAAAACAATCGTATCTACATTCGCTCTTTCTCTCGCGTTGTGCGCCGCTGCCGGGGCGACGGCCCAGACCAAAAGTGCGGTGGCGGCGCCTGCGGCCGATACCGTATTGCTGTCGGAGACTACCGACGGAGACTACATCGTCCGCAGATTTCTGGTCAAAAGCCGGAACGACACCGATTATTCGGTCCGTTACCGGATCAACCTGGCGACGCTCAACGCTGCGCTCAGCGGCAATTCGAAGGAGCTTGACGAGCTCAATGCCTTCGTCGGCGACCTGACCAAAGACACATTGAAGCAGGTCGGCGCGGTGACCATCACGGGCTATTCGTCGCCCGACGGACCCGTGAAGTTCAACGAGGCGCTGGCCGCCCGTCGTGCCAACGATTTCAAAGCCTATCTCGACCGGAAGTACGGCTTTTCGAAGAAGTACAAAGTGACGGTGAACTCCGTCGCCGAGGATTGGGAGATGTGCCGCACGCTGGTCGCCCAGTCGTCCGTACCCGATAAGCAAGCCGTGCTGGGCATTCTCGACGGTCGGCAGTCCCCGGACCAAAAGGAGCTGTCACTGAAGAAGATGACCGCCGCATGGGACTATATGAAGGAGCATATCCTGCCGCCGCTGCGCCGCGTCGAGTTGACGATCGACTATAAGGTCAACAGCATTGTCGAACAGCGCACGCTGATCCCCAAACCGAAACCGGCCCCGCAGCCTGCGCAGCCCGCAGAGCCCTATGTGGTCGTCGACGAGCAGGTGAACGGCATTATCGTCGAGATGCCCAACGAGCATGAGTATAAGAAAGAGGTGCGCGAGGAGTCCCGTGAGGCCCGTAAGGAGGCCCGTGCCGCTGAGAAAATCGCCAGACACGAAGCCCGTGAAGCCCAGAAGATAGTCCGTGCACAGGAAAAGGCCGCCAAGAAGATTGCCAAAAAGGAGGCCAAGGCCGCCAAGAAGGCCGAGAAAGCCGCCAGAAAGACTTATAAGGACCTCGAAAAAATGTAGCGAAAAAAGATCCCGAATTTTCGGGATCTTTTTTTGTCCGTCCCTCGTCCGGGATTATTTCCCGGAGCCGCAGCCTGAAAATGTTTGATAATCCGAAAGGTTTTACTACCTTTGCCGAAGCAAAAATTCTAAAATCTACCGAATATGGCAAATTTACGCGTTCTGAAAAAGGAGATTGATTACCGCCTCGAAGAGGTTGTTTTCGACTGCGATATGGCTATCTGTTTCCAGCCTTCGAAAGAGAAGGAGATCTTCGAGGTGATGCAGGAGGCCGTTGCCGTGCGCAATGACTTGTTCGCCAAGGCGATGAATCCTGCCGAACCGCACAATCCGTCGCTCGTCCGCAAGCACTATGCTGCACTGCGCGCCGAGATGGACGATGTTTTCGGCAAGCTCTTCGAGAAGCTGAGCAAGATCAACGGCCAGAAATAGGGTAGTTCCCTTTCGTTGAAAAACAGCGGAGCGCTCCATGCGGGGCGCTCCGTTCGTTTTATTCGTGGTCGCAGCAGCATCCGTCGCCCGGATGGTGCTCCAGCACGGTGTGGGGGATATGGCCGTGCGAGACGAGCTGGATAGGGCAGTCGTAGTTGCGCAGCTGCTCCTCGGTCAGCACGTTCGAATGATGGCGGTGTACATGGCGGTTTACGCAGACGATCTCCTTCACGACGCTGGTGATCGTACCGATGTCGTGCGACACCATGACGATCGCCATGCGCGTATTCAGCTCGTGCAGCGTACGGTAGAGTTCCTTCTCGAACTTGTTGTCCACGAAATTCGCGGGTTCGTCCAGAATCAGCAGCTTCGGGTCTGAAATCACGGCCCGGGCCAACAGCGCCCGCTGCATCTGGCCGCCCGACACTTCGCCGATCGGGTTCCGGGCCGTTTCGGCAATCCCCGACGATGCCAGCAGTTCCATCGCCTTCTCCCGGTCCTCCCGGGTGTAAGGGGAGCGGAACCCGCGGCGTCCCTGCAACCCCGACAGCACCACCTCGAGCACTGAGATCGGAAATGTGCGGTCGAAATCCGACAGTTGCGGCATGTAACCGATCAGTCGCTCCTTGCCTCGAAACAGCTCCGACGCGAGACGAATCTCGCCCGTGTGGGGCACAGTTCCGAGTATGGCCTTTACGAGTGTCGTCTTTCCGCCTCCGTTGGGCCCAATGACCCCCAGGAAATCGTTGTCGCCGATCTCCAGGTCGACGTGCTGAAGGGCTTCGTATCCGTCGTATCCGTCGTATGCGACACTCACGTCGCGCATCGTTACCAGATTCATTTTGCGGTGATTAAGTCGGTTATCGTGTCGATATTGACAATGGCATCCCTACCCAGCGGGTCGATCGCCACATATTCGGCATCGATGTCTCGTGCAATGACCTCCACGGTCGATGCCGGAAACTGGTTTTGGTAGAATATCCGTCGGATGCCGTCCTCGCGGGCCTGCCGAATGATTGCCGTCAGCTGTTTGGCCGAAGGCTCCTTACCGTCGGCCTCGATGGCCACCTGCCGCAGTCCGTAATCACGGGCATAGTAGGTGAGGGCAGGGTGGTAGACAATGAAATATTTGATGCCGCTCTGCGCAATCTTCTCTGCTGTGCGTACGTCCAATGCCTGCAGCTTCTCCTGCAGCCGTTTGTAATTGGCTTCGTATTTCACCGAATCGGGATAGGCTTTGTGAATTGCCTCGTAGGCATTTGCCGCCATGATCTGCAAGGCTTTCGGCGAGGTCCAGACGTGGGGATCGACCCCGTGTGCATGGTTGTGTCCGTGATTGTTGTGCGAGCAGGAGCCTTCGATCAGGTCGATTCCTCGACTCAGGTCGATGAGCTTTTCCCGCTTTTCCATCTTACCCAAAAGCGTGGTTTCGAAATCGATAAGTCCCACATTGAAAACAAGTTGCGCTTTGTTGAGTCCCACGAATTGCCGGGGTGTCGGTTCGAATGTCTCGGGACTGGCTCCGGCCGGAACGAGCACTTCGACCTTGAAATCCCCGCCGACGATGCTTTCCACAAGGCTCTGCAACGGCTGTATGGACACATATAATGTATTGTCATTCTGGTGTTTGCCTGTTTTGCAGGCCGCCATTATCAGGATCGCTGACAGGTATGTCGCAATTTTACGCATGATTGATAATTTCTGCTGATTTGTAAATCGAACAAAGGTAATAAAATTATGCATAGACCCTGCATTTGTGTCCCGATTTATCAAAGGCGAGTAGCCCTTATTATCTGTATATCATTTTACTACATATATAATTTAACATAATAGCAATATTAATTCAAATATCTTTGTAGTGTATTGAATATGTATTGAGGCTAAAGTCTTTTACATCTGTAACTGAGCACAAACAAATGTTAACTTTAGCCGAATTTAACACCCCGTTATTATGGTGGATTACAACCGTTTTATCCGTGAGCTCGGGCCATGCTATCAGCTCCATATCGAGGCCCTCGGCATGTCGCCCGAACACCTGCACCGTCGTTACCTCGACGATTTCTACAAGGCCATGCGCCTGCGCTGTGTCCGTCGGGTTCGTCCTACCTACCTGCGTCTTGTCAACATCCATGACCATTCCCACAACCTCGACCGTGCAGGCTACCGCTATGTTTCCGATATCATCACGCCGTCGCTGACGCTGTTAGCCGAAATGTGTCCGATAGGCTCCCTGGATATCGATGCGCCGAAGCTCAACACCTACCAAGTCATGCGTTGCTTTGAGTGGCCCGTAAAAGTCGATTCGATGGACCACATCACACAACGAATCATCACCCGGATGCACCCGCTTGTAGCTATGTCCAAACTGCTGGCCGCTCATCCCAAACAGATCACGGCGTTTCGCTTCGGCCTCTCGCACACCGTGTATCTGAGCCCCTCCATCGACGAAGACGAATATTTCGCCTCCGACCCGATGCCTTTCCGCTACAAGCGCATGACGCGCTATCAACCTATTACATTCACCCACGACAATCTGTAAACCATGACTATCCGCGAATTACACCAAATCGCCGAAGAACGGCGTTTGCTCGACGCCCAAATCCGTATCTGCGACGGAATGGCCGTCAGTTTCTACCCCGAACCGTCCTGCATCACACCGGGCCGCTATGAGCTTGTAATCGACATTTCAGCCCTCCCGATCGTGGAGTACGACGAACTCCCCGAACAACGTTTAATCCGGCCCGATCATGGAGTTGAGGCATAACCCTCCGGCTTTGCGTGAAACCTGCCCCCGCGGGCTCTGCGTGGTGCGGCCCGCGGCGGCATCTTTCTACGGTGTTCACGCCCCTGCGGCCTCGCTCGGGCGGCGACAAGCCCCGCCCCTCGGCGGCGGGCTGGCCGCAACCGTATCGCCGCAGGCGCAATTCCAAAGGTGCGGCCAGCCATTCCGCCGCTCCCTCGGCCTTGCCCCGTGGCCCACCCTCAAGCGGTGCTCCTTGTGCGGCTCACGCTCTCCCGCCTCGGCCCGCCGCGGACCGCTTCGCTCTCCTCCGCGGCTTGCGCCTCGGTCGGTCGGCGATTGCCGCCCTGCGTCGCGGGTCCCGTCGCTCGCCTCGCCCTGTCGCGGCGCACAACGCGCGCCGCTTCGCGCTCGGCGGCTCGGTCCCCCTATATGTCGGCATCCGCTCCGGGCGGGTGCGGGTCCTCCGCTTCGCTCCGGCCCCGTGCGTCCGGTCGCGCGGCTTCGCCCCTGCTCCCGTCCGTCCCCCGCCCTGCGCGGGCGCGGGTTTTTGCCCGCGCCCTTGCCGACGGCCCGGCTCCGCCGGGCCAACCCCCTCTGCTGTATTGAATATGTATTGAAAATTCAACCATTGAACCCATGACAAAACGAATTGAACCTACCTGCCTGCAACACGACGACCTTTCACGTGTCTGCCGCCTCGTCGAAGAACGTGCCGGACGTCGTGTTGAAACAACCCTCGAACTGCTCCGCCAAGCGGGTTTTGAACCCTACTGGCGTCGTGTGGTATGGACTGGCGGCATCGGTTCCTACCGCTGGATGCCACGCCGCCGCCGCTACCGTATTCTTGTCGCCGCTACCAAATCGGGCGTCAGTACCTCAACCATCAAACAAATCCCCGTCATGCCGGGCGTTGTCGATACGATTCTGATTCCCGGCAAACGCCGCGGATTTCGCTACGGCTGGTGTGTCGAATGTTAACATTCTGTTTGTAACTTTTCCGGTTTTCCAGTAATAGGAATATTAATTCATTCTTATGAGGAGGCGGGCAGCATGTTGCGTGCCAATTCCGGGACATAAAAAAGGCACACCTAAAGAAAGGCGTGCTTTTGATTATTGGTGTCCGGATTTTGGCTCTTCGTACGTGGGATATTCCGGGGAATTTTTTCGACGAAAAATTTTAGCGCTTTGTCGGCGTGAAACTTTCGAAGGTCTGGTCGTCGTAAAACAGTACGACACGCTGAACGTTGGCTCCGGTTCGGCTGACCGGAAACTGATCGGAGACCGATTGATCTGCTGCTGCGAAAGCCTCCGGCTCCCGGCGGTTGGTTTTCACAGCGGGGACCTCGGCGTCATCGGTGCCAGCCGACCCGAATAAATCGCTGTCGATGGGAAGTTGCATCGCTGACGTCGGTGCGGATGCCTGCGGTATTCCGGTATGCTCGTCGCGATACATCTGCGTCGAGTCGAGTAACAGCCAATCGGGATTGATCTGCGGAAACCTCCTGAGAATCTTCTGAAGCAAATCGAAGCTCGGCTTGTTGCGATCCTTGAGAATATGGGAGATTCCGGCCGGGTTGATTCCGAGCATCTCGGCGAGCTGGCTCGGCTTCAAACCTTCGCGTTTCATCAAATCGAGCAATTTTTCCTTCATTCACACAAATTTTTACAAATATAAACATTTGTTTTTTGTAAAACAAGAAAATTCTACATTTGTAAAATGTTAATAGGTGTTGACAAAGTTTACAATTGTAAATAAGAGAATATGGTTAAATCGACCCTATGGGATAATTGTAAAGTATTACTTTATGTATTTGCTATTAAATAGCTGATGTATAAGCATTATTGCTGTTGATATCGACCGAATGAAGCATGTTGTCACTTATACTCTCTGTGTCTCTTTACATGTGCGTACTATCGCTTTAGGTAAATGTTGTAAATAATTGATTTTTAGCATTTATATTATTATTTGTTTAAAGTTTTAACACACACGGGTTCTACTCTAAATGACCGATTGCAGTGTAATCAGGTGGTTTTTACAAATGGATACTAATGCAATGTTATTAACAGATGGGGTGATTACAAATGTAACCAATATCGATAATATCGACCATTCGGGTTATTTACATTTGTAAACAATCTACCCTGCTCTACTATTTTTGTGCTGTTTTTGAGTTATTCCCAATGATGATCCGATAAAATCTGTCGCATTTCAGGATTTCGCATATATTATGTTAAATAAAAAGAGGGCGGATAGTGTTTATAACCCACTACCCGCCTTAAATACAGCGAATTATATATTTGTTAACAATCTCCTATCGAGATAATTTATCGGCGATTTCGCAGAACTCTTCCGGCGTCAATTTGAGCTTCTCGCGGTGAAAATCGACGTCATTTTCGCTCTGAATGGGGATTAAATGGATGTGCGCATGAGGTACTTCGAGCCCTAAAACGACCACGGCGACCCTCGTGCACGCTATTTCGCGCTGAATTTTGGCAGCTACCTTCTTGGCGAAGAGCATCATGCCGGCCAGACTTTGATCGTCGAGGTCGAAAATATAGTCGACCTCCTGTTTCGGCACGACCAGCGTATGGCCTTTGGTCAACGGATTGATGTCGAGAAATGCGTAATAGTTCTCATCCTCGGCTACTTTGTAGGAGGGAATCTCTCCCGCAATGATGCGTGAAAAAATGGTTGCCATCTTCTTATGCTGTTTAAAAGTGTTTACAGGATGTTATTTTGCCCAAAAACAGCCGGATACCCAAGAGCTCCCGGTAACGAAACCGGGGCTTTACAGGGCCTAAGAATCTATTCTTCGTCGAAGCGGGGCTTCAGTATCTCCGAATAGATCACGGCCTGCCGGAGGTTGAACTCTCCGGCGATGGATGATGAGGATTCTTCCGGCGCATCGGAAATGGCATGGGCCGCGATTTCGTCGGTTTCATGCGCTGTTTTGAGTCGGTCGGTTGTCTGGTGCCGGAGCGCCTCCGTTTCGGTCGTTTTAAGCGTTGCATATTCCGGTTCGTACTCCTGGGCGGGAATTTCCTCGAGGCTCTGGCATTCGTCCGGAAAAACGGGTGTAATGGGCTCCGGGCGTGCCGGGGCTGTCGAAGGCGTCGGCATGTCGGGTGCCGGCGAGGGCCATGCCTCGCTGTGGGGAATTTGCTTTGCGCCCTTTCCACGGGCTTTGCGGGATTGCGATACGACGTTGAAGACCATCGCCCCGACGATGATTATTACCCATATGACAGATGCAAAATCCTCCATAATCTCAGCTTAATGTTCGTTTAACACTCTCGATGCCTTTTATCTTGCGCAGTTTGTCCATGACGGCATTGAGGCTTTCGGCGTCCTTCACATAGAGGCTGACGCTGCCCTCGAAGATGCCGTCGTGGCTGTGGATATTCACTTCGCGGATATTGATGTTGAAATCGGCGCTCACGACCTTTGCCAGATCGAGCAGGATGCCCTGCCGGTCGATGCCGCGCAGCTCCGTGGTCACGAGATAGGACATGGCCTTGTGCTGTGACCATTTGATCTCCTCTTTGACGATGTTTCGCCCGAACTGCGAGGCCAGGCGGTTCAATTCGTCGCACGTAGCCTTGTGGACAATGATTTTCCCTGTCGTGGGGTCGTGATACCCTACCACCTTGTCGCCCGGAATCGGTTTGCAGCACTCGGCGATCTCGAACTGCGGTTCCGTAGCCGGCGTATCCGTCGCCGGGGCGATCTCGCCCGGAGCCTGGGGATCGTCGGCATCCTCCTCCTCCTTTTTGGGGATGAAGAGGGTCCAGAATTTAAGTATCTTGCTCTTGGAGTTGACTTTCAGGGCCTTGTCCAGACTGTCGAGCGAGACGATTCCCGCGCCGATCTTACTGTAAAGTTCCTCCTTGTTGTTGCAGTCGTAAATGGGGACGATCTTGCGCAGTACGCGGCCGCTGAGTTTGACGTTCAGCGACTTCATCTTCTCGTCGAGCATCTGCATACCCCGCTCGATGTTGTTCTGCCGTTCGCGTTTGAGGAAGCTTTTGATCGATTGTTTGGCTTTGGCCGTGGTCGCTATTTCGAGCCATTCGGGTTTGGGCCGGGCGTTGTCGGCGGTGATGATTTCGATCTGGTCGCCGCTGTTGATCTGCGTGGTGATCGGTTCGAGCTTGTGGTTGATCTTGGCGCTGATGGCACTGTTGCCGATCTTCGAGTGGATGTCGTAGGCGAAATCGAGGGCTGTGGCGCCGAACGGCATTTTCCGGGCCTCCCCTTTCGGCGTAAACACCACTATCTCCGATGTATACAGCGATAACTTAAAGTTGTCCAGGAAGTCCACGGCATTCTCCGTCGGACTGTTCAGCGCCGCACGTATCTGCTTCAGCCAGCGGTCGAATTCGTCCTCGTCCTGCGAGATGGTGGCGTGCTTGTATTTCCAATGCGCGGCGAATCCGCGCTCAGCGATGTCCTCCATGCGCTGTGTGCGAATCTGCACTTCGACCCAAACCCCGTCGGGGCCCATCACCGTCGAATGCAGTGCCTCGTAGCCGTTGGCCTTGGGCATCGAAATCCAATCCCTCAGCCGGTCGGGCTTAGGGGTGTAGATGTCGGTGATCGTGGAGTATATCTGCCAGCACTGGGTCTTTTCCGAGGGAAACGGCAGCGGTTTGAAGACGATGCGGATGGCGAACAGGTCGTAAATCTCCTCGAAAGGAATCTGCTTGCGCTGCATCTTGCTCCATATCGAGTAGACGCTCTTTACGCGGCCCGATATCTCGTAGTTGATGTTGTCGCGGTTGAGCGACGCGATGATCGGGGCGTTGAACTTGTCGATGAACTCTCGGCGCGAAGCCTCGCTCTCCTGCAACTTCTGGGTGATTTCGGCGAACTGCTGCGGGAACCGGTACTTCATGCAGAGGTCCTCCAGTTCGCTTTTGATCGAGTAGAGGCCCAGCCGGTAAGCCAGCGGCGCGAAGAGGTAGATGGTTTCTCCGGTGATCTTTATCTGCTTGTTCATCGGCATCGCCCCCAGCGTGCGCATGTTGTGCAGCCGGTCCGCGATCTTTATCAGGATGACCCTCACGTCGTCCGAAAGGGTGAGCAGGACTTTCCGGAAATATTCGGCCTGCTCCGAGGTGTCGGCGTTGAATACGCCCGACATCTTCGTCAGTCCGTCGACCATCGAGGCGATCTTGGGACCGAAGATGCGTTCCATGTCCTCCACGGAATACTCTGTGTCCTCCACGACGTCGTGCAACAACGCTGCGACGACCGATTTCACACCCAGCCCGATCTCCTCGATGACTATTTTGGCTACTGCAATAGGATGCAGGAGGTAGGGCTCGCCGGAGCGGCGCCTTACCCCCTCGTGTGCCTCCTTGGCCAGGAAAAATGCCCTTTTGATGAAATTCCAGTCCTCGTCGTTCTTGCATATCTTGGTGCAGGACAACAGGAGGTCATCCCATTTTTCCTTTATAAGTACCTCATCCTCGGCAGTATATCCCATATATTACTCCTTTTTGGTCTTCATGGCCTCGCGGACGTTGGCCTCGATCTCGTTGCGCAGCTCCTCGTCGTTTTTCAGGAGCTCTTTGACCGCGTCGCGTCCCTGGCCGATCTTCTTCTCGCCATAGGAGAACCACGAACCGGCTTTTTTGATTACGCCGTAGTCGACGCCCAGGTCGATGATCTCGCCGATCTTCGAAATGCCCTCGCCGAACATGATGTCGAACTCTGCGCGTTTGAACGGAGGCGCCACCTTGTTTTTCACGACTTTGACTTTCGTGCGGGTTCCCAACTGCTCGTCGCCGTCCTTGATGACCGAGACGCGCCGGATGTCTATGCGCACCGAAGCGTAGAATTTCAGCGCGTTGCCGCCCGTCGTGGTCTCGGGGTTGCCGTAAACCACGCCGATCTTGTCGCGCAACTGGTTGATGAAGATGCAGACGGTCTTGGTTTTCGAGATGCTCGACGTGAGCTTGCGCAATGCCTGCGACATCAGCCGTGCCTGAAGGCCCATCTTCGACTCGCCCATCTCGCCTTCGATCTCGGCCTTGGGCGTCAGGGCCGCCACGGAGTCGATGACGATGATGTCGATGGCACTCGAACGGATCAGCGAATCGGCGATTTCGAGGGCCTGCTCGCCGTTGTCGGGCTGCGAGATCAGCAGGTTGTCGACATCCACGCCGAGTTTCTGGGCGTAGAAACTGTCGAAAGCATGCTCGGCGTCGATGAAAGCCGCGATGCCGCCGGCTTTCTGGGCCTCGGCGATGGCGTGGATGGCCAGCGTTGTTTTACCCGACGACTCGGGGCCGTAGATCTCCACGACGCGGCCTTTGGGATAGCCCCCGACGCCGAGCGCCATGTCGAGCGTGATCGATCCCGTAGGGATCACCGGCACGTCGTTCACTTCGGAGCTGTTCATGCGCATGATCGAGCCTTTGCCGAAATCCTTCTCTATTTTCTGCATTACGGCGTCCAAGACTTTGAGCTTGTCCGCGTTTACCTGTACTTTTTCTGCCATATCGGGTTTGTGTTTTTTACTGTTTGTAGGAATCAATGATCTGTTGGTAATGGTTCTTGGTGTCCACCTTGGTGAAAATCTTTTCGATGCGCCCTTCGGCGTCGATCACGAACGTCGTGCGCAGGACACCCATGTATTTGCGCCCGTACATCGACTTCTCGGCCCACACGCCGTAAGCCTCGCAGACCGAATGGTCGGTGTCGGCGAGCAGCGTGAAATTAAGCTCGTGCTTGTCGCAGAAATTCCGGTGCGACTTCTCGCTGTCGGGGCTTACGCCGACGATGCGGAATCCCATCCGTGTCAACTCGGCCTTGCCGTCGCGCAGGCTCTTGGCTTCGAGCGTACAACCCGAGGTGTTGTCCTTGGGATAGAAATAGAGTATCGTGCGCTGTCCGCGGAGGTCGGCGAGCGTCAGTTGTTCGCCGTCTTGGGTCGTGGACTTGAAATCGGGGGCCATATCCCCCACCTGCAGCTGTGTCATCGCGTTTTTGAAAAAGGTAATTATTTTTCAAAGATAGGAAAATTTCCGGTGATTTCCGCGTTTCCCGGGTGACTTTTTTGTGGTCTAATCCCAGAGATAAGTCACCTCGACCTGTTCGTTGAACTCCTCCTGCGTGGTGTTGAGCCGCCGCCGGCAGGCCGGACACCGGATGGCCGTTTCGGTTTCGACGTATTCGCCGCAGCCGACGCACATCGGCATCAGTCCGAAACCCGGCTGCGTGGAGTGCTCGAACTGCGCTCCGCAGTGCTTGCACCTGATCTTGTAAGCTGTTCCCATTTGTCTTGTTGTTTTTGGTTCACGCTGCAAAGGAACGGCGTCGTTGCGACAGGTTGTGACACAATTGTAAAATAGCGAAAAAATATACCCGTCGTTTAAACGGCGGGTATGGGATCAGAGCGTTATCTGCATTTCGAACTGCCGGCCCCGGACGGGAATGTTTCGTCGTTCCAGAAACCGGGTGACCGCTTCGCAGGCGATGTCGGTATTGACGATTTTGACTGTCCCCGCTTCGTTCAGCCGCAGCATCTCCGCGAGCAGCCGGGAGCCGACTCCCCTGCCCCGGAAACCCTTGTCCACAGCCAGTTGGGTGATATCCCCGGAGGTGGGTTCGAACGCGCAGTACCCGATCAGCCGCTCCCCGGAAAAGGCCCCGAGCGACACGAAATCTTCGGGAGATCGGGCGATGGATTCGGGGCTGTTCTGCCACGAGGGCCGGAAATCCCAAAATCCGGAAACCTCTTCACAATCCCGGGTATCGATCCGCCGGATCGTATAAGGGCTTTGGAACGCCTTTGCAGGGACATCGACCGCCTCCCGCTCCTGCGAGAAATAGTTGAACTCCCGGGTGACATCGAACCCGAGTTTCCGGTAGACCGAAATGGCTTTGGTGTTGTGCTGGAGGACCTCCAGCAGGTATCGGCCGATGCCGGCCTCCTTCAGATACGGGATGGAATGTTCGAAAATCCGGGTGGCGAGACCCTGCCCCCGGTAGGCTTCGAGCGTTCCGGTCCCCGTGTCGTAAGCCGTCGGGAGGCCGTCGTAATTCCCGATGCCGTTCAGCGTGAAGGCGGCGATTCGGTCGCCGTCGAACGCCGCGAACGACAGCCGGGCGTCGAACCCCCGCCGTTTCAGCATCCTGCGGAGCTGCGCCCCGTTTATCTGCACCTCATAGTCGGCGAAAGCCTGCGAAAAGGCTTCGTACAGGGTGTCGAAATCGGTGTCGGCCAGGGAGCGGATCTCCATCGGTGCGCGTTTAATGGTGGTGTTCGGCCTCCATCGCCTCCTGCCGGGTCTTGTGGACCGTGCCGTGAGGATGTTCCGCCGGGGCGTATATCGAATATATTTTCAGCGGTTTATCGCCCGTATTGACGATGTTGTGCCACTTTCCGGCCGGGACCAGAATGGCATAGTCGTCCGAGACCTCCCGCACGAAGTCGAGCCGGTCCTCGCTGTCGCCCATCATCACACGGGCCGTACCCTCTTCGATGCGCAGGAATTGATCGATGTCGTGATGCAGTTCGAGCCCTACGTCGCCGCCTGCGGGGATCGACATGAGCGTCACCTGCAGGTTATTACCGGTCCACAGCGTGGTGCGGAAATTTTCGTTCGTCAGCGTGTAGCTTTCGATATTGAGTGTGGTCGGCTCGGCGCCATAGTCTTTCAGTACGACGGCTTCCGTGTCGGTCTTTTCCTGCATGGGCGGGGTTTGCCGGCAGCAGGATGCGGCGGCGAGCGCCAGGCTCATGGCGCCGGCTGTGAGGAGGATGTTGTATTTCATCGTGTTTCGTTTTTGGTGAGTATGCCAATATACGAAAAAATCAGATATGCGACGCATTCGCCGCGAGGTATTCCCGGATATATTCCGTCAGCTCGGGTGAATCGACGATGCGGATGTCGTCCAGCAGCCCCACGACGAAGCGTCCTACCCCGGCCATACCGGCGACTTCGGTGTCCAGCGTCCAGCGGCCCCGGCCCAGCGGTTTCAGGTCGCGTTCGGCCAGCGGATACTCCTCGCACAGCAGGTTGTAAGCCAGCATTCCCAGCTCCAGCCGGATGCGGCGACGCGTTCCGCCGTGCATGCGGAAGGCGTCGATGAATCCCTCGTCGTGCCCGGTTTCGTGCTCCCACCCCGTGTCGGAGAGCTCCACGGAGCCGATGCGCGAGGTTTTGAAGAGCTTGTTCGAGTGGCTTTCGAGGTCGTAGCACCACACCTGTACATAGTTGGTCGTGAAGGCGAAAGGCTCCACCCGGCGGTCGCGGACCTCGCCGCCGTGCGCCGACTGGTAACCGCGCAGCGTGGCCTGCCGCCGCTCCTCGATGGCTTCGATCAGCCGCCGGATGTTCGGGGCGTTTTTGCCCCGCACGACAGTGTCGGCCAGCGTCTTGTTGTCGTAGACGGAGTAGAGTTTGCGTTTGAGGTTCTGCTTCAGCAGGTTGGTGTCGTCGATATTCTCGATGGCGCTCTTCAGGATCACGGCCTCCTCCTCGGTGAAATGCACCAACTGCGAGATGTCGCGGAAATGCGGCGACTCCTTGTCGAGACGGATGCAGTCGCCCGATTTTTTAATGACGAACCCCGCGTCGCGGAACGTGTCAATATAACGGTAAACCGTGCGGCGCGACATCTGGAGCCGTTCGGCCAGCTGGTCGATGTTGTAGGTGGTGTTTGCCGTCAGCAGTTTCATCAGCCGCAGCAGGCGTTCGAGCTTGGGTTGGTCCATTTTAACGGTATTTGAGATGATAGGTTTCGAGCGTCGGCAACAACCGTTTTTTCGGATAGTCGAGTGTCGAGGGCAGGATGCTGTATGGAGTTCCGCAGCAGCGGATGCTGAACTCCGCCAATTTTTGGCGCGTAAGGCTCTTTTCCGCTTCGGCAGCCGCCTCCGCATCGTGCAGAAGCACGGTGATGAACCGCTGCTGCGCGATCCTGCACTCTCCGAATCCCTCGATCCGGTGCCATTCTACGGTCGTTTGTCGCCCGCGGACGTTGAAAAAGGTGATTCCTTTTCCGTCGAGACGGAGCATCGGCCGGCGTTGTGTGTAGTGCAGGACAATCCGGATTCCGAGGCCCAGCGCCGCACCTCCGCCGAAAAGAATTCCCAGCCATCCTGCAGCGGCGTGTTTGAAGCTCAGATCGCCGTGCGAAAGCATCCACAGGCCGCCCGCCAGAAAGACGAGGCTTCCGGCGAATGCGCCGATCAGGTTGCGGCCGGAAGGATAGATGTCGAGTGTGTCCATGCGGCAAAGATACAAAAAAGCCGTGACATAAATTGTCGCGGCTCCCTGTTTGTATCGACGGTATGTGCGCCCGGTCCGGGCGTTTGTCTTTTCGGGATTCGGCTCTCCCGGCCCTCCCGCTATTGGGTGAGCACTATCTTTTCGATCTCCTCGACCTGGCGGCGGAACGCCTTGTCGGTCTCGATGAGGTTCGACACGGCCTTGCACGAATGGAGCACCGTGGCGTGATTGCGGCCTCCGATGGCCGATCCGATCGTTGTGAGCGGCGCCTTGGTATGCTGCTTGGCCAGATACATGGCGATCTGCCGGGCCTGGGCGATTTCGCGCGTACGTTCCGTGGAGTTGAAGCGTGCGAAATCGAGATTGAGGTATTCGCACACGACTTCGATGATGTGGTCGATGGTCACCTCTTTCTGGTAGAGTTTCACGTAGACCTTCAGGATCTCCTTGGCCAGCGACGTGGTGATCTTGCGTCCGAGGAACGAGGCGTTGGCCACCAGCGACGACAGGGCGCCTTCGATCTCCCGCACGTTGGCCGAGATATTGTCCGCGAGGTAGGCCACCACGTCGTCCGTGATCTGGGCCCCCAACTTCTGCGCCTTGGCGCGGATGATTTTGAGCTTCGTCTCGTAGTCCGGGGTGTTCAACTGGGCCGACAACCCCCATTTGAAACGCGTCAGCAGTCGTTGCTCGATGTCTTTCAGCTCCACGGGCGGTTTGTCCGACGTGAGGATCAACTGCTTGCCCGCCAACTGCAGGTGGTTGAAGATGTTGAAGAACGCGTTCTGTGTACCGGTCTTTCCCGTCAACTCCTGGATGTCGTCGATGATGAGCACGTCGATCATCTGGTAGAAATGGATGAAATCGGGAATCTCGCCGTTCTTGTAGGCCGTCTGGAACTGGGCCTGGAACTTGTTCATCGAGACATACAATACCTGCAGCTCCGGATGACGCTGGCGCACCTCGTGGCCGATCGACTGCACGATGTGTGTCTTGCCCAACCCCGAATCACCATATATATATAGGGGGTTGAAGGGGTTGTTGCCCGGGTTCACCGCCACGGACATGCCCGCCGAGCGGGCCAGTCGGTTGCATTCGCCCTCGATGAACGTCGCGAACGTGAGATTCGGGTTCAGTTGCGGGTCGATAATTATTTTTTTGAGTCCCGGAATTACGAAGGGATTCTTTATATTTGCAGTATTGGTCTGCGTGTTGAAACGCGAGATGGCCGTCGTGTCGGCGTCGGCCGCCACGGGGACCGCCGGGGCCGTGGCGCGGGGCACGGCGTAGTGCAGCCTCGTCTGCTGTCCGTAGAGCTGGGAAATGATCGGTTTGAGGAACGGAATGTAGTTCTTCTCGATCTGGCGGACGTAGCTTTCGTTGGGAACCTTCAACCGCAGCGTCGTCCCGTCGAATTCGAGCGGGATGATGGGCTGAAACCACTTTTCGAACTCCTCGGCGGAGGTCCGGGCCTTGATTTGGTCCAAGCAGGTCTGCCACATATCGCTATATGTCTGCGTGTTGTTTAACATGATTCAGGGTTGCACCATTTTTGATGACACAAAGTTGTGAATAATTTTGCGAAAAGATTTTCATTTTGGGGTTGTAATTCTCCTTTTTTTATATATAGAAAACCAACGGTTTCCGAACGCTGTATTTTAACTCCCTGATATTGAATAATCGATTTTTAATTCGTATATTTGCATATAAATTTTTTGGGACTCCCGAAATGTAAATTATAAATAAAACCAATAGAATTATGGCAAACGAATTGGAACAACTGGTTCTCCGAAAAGCACAGGCCTGGCTCGACGGCCACTACGACGAAGCGACGAAAAAGCAGGTCAAATATCTGATGGACAACGATATGAAGGAGCTCGTCGAGAGCTTCTACAAGGACCTCGAGTTCGGTACGGGCGGCCTGCGCGGCATTATGGGCGTGGGTTCCAACCGCATGAACGTCTACACGGTAGGCGCTGCTACGCAGGGGCTTTCGAACTACCTGAAGAAGAACTTCGCGGGCGAGCAGGTACGTGTCGCCGTGGCCCACGACAGCCGCAACAATTCGCGGATGTTCGCCGAGCGCGTGGCCGATATTTTCGCCTCGAACGGGTTTCAGGTTTATCTGTTCGACACGCTCCGGCCGACCCCTGAATTGAGCTTCGCCATCCGCGAGTTGAAATGTCATTCGGGCGTGGTCGTCACGGCCTCGCACAACCCCAAGGAGTACAACGGCTACAAGGCCTACTGGACCGACGGCGCGCAGGTGACCGAGCCGCACGACAAGAACATTATCGCCGAGGTGGCGAAGATCACCGACGTGAATATGATCCAGACGGGCAAGAATCCTGAAAACATCACCATCCTGGACGAGAAGTTCGACGAGATCTATTTAAATAAGGTACACGAGCTGTCGCTCTCGCCCGAGAGCGTGAAGAAGCACCACGACATGAAGATCGTCTACTCGCCGATGCACGGCGCGGGCGTGCGGCTGGTTCCGGAGTCGCTGAAGAAGTTCGGCTTCACGAACGTCATTCTGGTGAAGGAGCAGGCTGTCATCGACGGCAACTTCCCCACCGTCGAGTCCCCCAATCCCGAGGAGCGCAAGACGATGTCCATGGCCATCGACCTCGCCGCGAAGGAGGGCGCCGACCTGGTGCTGGCCACCGACCCCGATTCGGACCGCATCGGCGTTGCGCTGCGCAACAAGAAAGGCGAATACGTACTGCTGAACGGCAATCAGACCCTCGTGCTGCTGCTGAGTTACCAGCTGACCCGCTGGGCCGAGCGTGGCGAACTGGACGGTAACCAGTATGTCGTGAAGACCATCGTCACGTCGCAGATGGCCAATGCCGTGGCCGACCATTTTAAAGTGAAGTGCTACGACTGCCTCACGGGCTTCAAATACATCGCCAAGATCATCCGTGAGAACGAGGGCAAAGCCAAGTACATCGGCGGCGGCGAAGAGTCGTTCGGTTACCTTGCCGGCGACTACGTACGCGACAAGGACGCCGTTTCGGCCTGCTCGCTGGCTGCCGAGGCCGCCGCATGGGCGATGGATACGATGGGCCTGACGCTTTACGAGTGGTTGCAGGAGCTTTACGTGAAATACGGTTTCTACCGTGAGGGCCTCGTTTCGGTGGTCCGCAAGGGCAAGGAGGGCGCTGACCAGATCCAGAAGATGATGGTCGATTTTCGTCAGAATCCGCCCAAGGCGATCCTCGGGTCGCCCGTGGTGAAGATCAACGATTTCCAGTCGCTCGAAACGCTCGACGTGAAGACGGGCTGCAAATCGCCCATCCATCAGGACCGCAGCAACGTGCTGCAATGGTTCACGGCCGACGGAACGACCGTTTCGGTGCGTCCTTCGGGCACGGAACCCAAGATTAAGTTCTACTTCGGCGTGAAAGCGCCGCTGGCTTCGGTCGCCGATTTCGACACGACGCTGGCCGAACTCGACGCCAAGATCGACGGAATCAAGCGGGAGCTTAAACTGGAGTAGTCCCCGCCTGCCCTATTTATTGACAACGTCCCGGCTGGAGAGCCGGGACGTTGTTTGTTGTTACTCCATGTGGGTCGTGAAGGCCTTGGGGCGCGTCATCGACTCGGTGTAAGGCACTCCGAAGCGGTCTTTGACCTCGATCTCCAGGGTCGAGGTCGCCGAGGCGGCTTCCACTGAGAAGATATGCGTGGTGTTGTAGGTGGCGAACGATGAGGTGAGGCTGCCGTTCGACGCCGTGCGCGGAATGTCGTACGAGAGGTTGTGCAGCGGGTCTTCGGCCCGAATCTGGGTGACCGTCAGGGGTTGTCCGTTTTCTTTAACCGAGATTTGCCAGCCCGAATCCCAGTTCCAGACGTTGATGTAGACCGTGTTCGCTTTGCAGGCGGCATACCTCGAGCGCAGCGGATATTTCTGGAGGAAGGCTTTGACGCTGGCGTCCGTGTCGTAGTGGTTCTTCACGACGTTCATGTCGTAGCTCCGGAACTGTTTGCCGGCATCGACTTTCATCCCCTTCCAGCGCCATTTCACGTCGCTGCCGTTGTTGGTGAAGACCATATAGCCTCCTTCGCTGCCGTCCTTGCATATGCTGTTCTGCGAGATGTAGCCCGTCCACCACCACGAGGCGCAGACGGCGCCCATGTTGTGCTCGAAGATGTTGCCGTAACCCGCGGGCATGTCCTCGTTGGCCACCGCACGGTTGATGTGTGTGTCGCCCGTCAGGTAGTGCACGCTGGCGAAACCTTTGAAGCAGTCGCCCAGTGCGGCGGTTCCTGAGTTTTTGAAATTCGGGGTTACGTTGACTTTGTTGTTCGACACGCCGGTGATGGCGTAGGCCGAGCAGTGCATGCAGACGAAGACAGGCTTCGACTTGTCGACGTGTTCGAGGTCCTTTTTGAGCCATGCCAACTGTTCGTCGTCGACGTAGGTGTCGTGGCTGCGGTCCTCGTTCTTGTTAATGTAATACATGTTGTCGAGCACGACGTAGTGGACATCGCCCAGGTTGAACGAGTAGTACGTGGGGCCGATGATCCTGCGGAACGCTCCCGCGGCCTCGAAATCGTCGGTGAACTTCATGTCGTAGTCGTGGTTGCCCATGACCTGGAAATAAGGCACCGGGAAATTCTCGATCTCCTTGCGGTAGTTTTCGAGTGTGTAGAGCGTGCCCTTGTCGTACCAGTAGATGTCCCACGTGAGGTCGCCGAGGCAGATGGCGTAGACGTTCTTCGTGCCGTGCTCCCTGACGAAAGCGTCGATGTCGCCGCGGAAATCGTTGCGATACTGCGGCGTGTCGGTGTAGGTCTTGTTGTAGTTGTAGCGGTTGGCCATGTGCGGGTCGGTCGTGGCCAGCAGAATGTGCTGCGTGTTGGGCTCGCGGCGCAGGCTGAACGAGTGCTCCTCGACAACGTTCGGCGCGGCGGTCGTCGCCTGCCAGAACGACGGGATGCTGCCGTCGGTGTCGACCATGTAGCCGCCCGGGATGGAGATGAACACCGAGCCGTTTTTCTTCTTCGAGGCGAGCCAGTAGCAGCCGTCCTTGTCGGTGGTGGTCACCTCGAAACCGTCGGAGACGACTACGCCTTCCATCGGTATGCTTTCACAGGTCACTTCGCCTTTGATCGTGGCGCCCTCCTTGTCGGGGATGAGTTTGACGCCCTCCTGTGTGACGGTCACCTCGGTCGAGGCGGTTCCGGCCTTGCCCGTGAAGGTGATCCGGGTGCTGCGGCCGCGGCCCTCGTTGGCCGGGACCGTGAAGGTATAGGCGGCGATCTGCGGCGAGATTGCCCTGACGGGTTCCGTGGTGATCCAGTCGCAGTTGGTGTCCACCTCATACTCGTTGTAGCTGGCCACCGTGAAGTGCAGGGTCGTGCCCTCCTTCGTGACGGTCGGAACGGCGTCGGGCGAGACCACCAGGTCGTCCTGCGCCATCTGGAAGACCGGGACGGAGAATTGCACGACGCTGTTCCCCGACGAGAAGAACAGGCCCGAGCCGCGGGGATCGTCGCTGGCCGCGGGGTCCACCGTCAGGGCGACGGTCGTCGTGCCGTTGTTGCCGCTTTGGGGCGTGATGTGCACCCAGCTGTCCTGGGCTTTGACCGTCCAGCTCGTGTTGGAGGTGACGGCGAAGTATTTGGTGAGCCCTTCCCGGGTGGTGATGACCGCCTGCTCGGCGGTTTCGAGGGTCGTGAAGGACCGCGGGCTTTCAGTGCTTTCGTCGGCACTGCAACCCCAATATCCCATGCAGAGCAGGGAAATGCACAGTATGTTCAGGATTCTTTTCATGGTCTAATATGCTAATTCGACGGCTGCGTAGTTATCGGCCGCAGCCTTGCCTTCGATGCGAATGTAAACCGTCACCTCTTTCGACAGCGGATCGGGCGCCTGGAGTTTGTGGAGGGGTATCTCCACCGCTCCGCCGGCGGGGCCCACCTCGAGCGACACCTCCTCGCGGGCGCGGTCGTAGCGGTTGGCCGAGCAACGTATGGCGGTGACCTTCACGGGTTCGTGTCCGCGTATGGGAACGATGCGCAGGGCCCGGGCCTTTTCGAACTGGTCCCAGCCGATGGTGAAACTGAGGTTGACCGAGGGTTTCGTCAGTTCGAACGGCGACCAGAAAGCCACGGCGTCGGCCGGCCGGCGGTTCTGCGCCGGAGTGATGCCGCGCGCCTCCCCCACCAGCCTGCAGGCTGCGGCCAGCGGGTCGGCGAACGGCTCCACACGGCTCACCGTGCGCGAGGCATGCCACTGTTCGTCCCACGTGCGAAAGTCGAAGACGGTGCCGTCGGTCTTGGCCTCCAGGTATTTGTTCAGCCGGGGCACGTAGTAATCGCGGATGACTCCCGACCACACGCGGGCCGAGTAGTCGCTCAGCGAAGGGCCTCCCCAGACTGAGATCAGGCGGCGCGACTCCCCGACGAAACGTTCCTTCTCCTCCTCCGTGCATCCGGCCCTGCGGGCCATGCCGCTCCAGCGGTCGAGTCGCAGTAGCGGATGCGACGCCAGCAGGCGGTCGGCGTCGAGCAGCAGCTTTTCGATGCGCATGGCGCAGTCGTAAGCCTCCTCCCGGGCGCCGTAGAGATCGGCCCAGTTGGCCGCTTCGAGCAGCATGTCGGCCTTCGACGCGAGGTAGAGGGCGGCGTACTGGATGGCATCGGTGCGGTAAAGTTCGTTGCCGCCCAACTCGCCGGCGCATGCGAGGAATTGTTCGATGGCCGTGTAATAATTCTCGTTGATGCCCATTGTCGGCATGCGGTGGGAGTACGGACGCAGCTGCCAGCGGTAGCGGGCGTTGTTCGTACACTCGTTGTACGACGATTGCAGCATCCCTGACCAGAAGCGGTCGATTCCTTCCGGGCAGCCTCCGTAACGTGCTGCGGAGTAGTCGTGCAGGAACTTTTTCAGGTCGATCCGGTCGCCGCTCCACCCTGCCGCCGCGATGATCTCGTAGACGATCTCGTTGCTCTCGACGCCCTCGGGCGAAGTGCCGTAACCGGTCAGGCGGCCCCTGTTCGGCGACGAAAGCGCGTCGAGGTGACCGTTGGCGTAAAATTCCAGGTTGCCGATCAGCGCCGTGCGGCCGCCGAAGTTGGGCACCGTCGAGTAGATCCATTCCCGTCCGAAAAACCCTTGCAGATGATTCCAGCTCTTTTCGCTGCGCCAGATGAAGTTGTTGAAATCCACCGCGAGGTCGAGGATCATCATTCGTCCGTCGGGTGCGCCTTCCAACAGGGCCCGGACGCTCTCCGGGTCCCAGCTGTTGCGCTGGTAGCCGAACATCCACCCCTGCATCACCCATACGGCGTCGGGGTTGGCCTCGGCGAGCGAACGGTAGATGGTTTCGCCATAGTGGCGGAGCGTCGCGGCGCGTTCGGGCGATCCCTTGGGGCCGAACGGCACGTCCATCTCGTTGAAGCTGTCGATGAGGTAGTATTTGCCCTTGCCGAACTCCTCCTCCCAGGCGCGGACGAAAGCCGTGCCGATCTCTGAAAAGAGCGGATCGAGGGGCGAGAGCATCCAGTTTTTGAAGCCGCTCCATTTGGTTTCGGTGAGCGTCGTCTCCGGGTGGATGCGCTTCATGGCCGGGGGAATGAAGCCTGCGAATCCCTGGTAAACCGGGGTCATGCCGAGGGCCTCCATGCGGTCGATGATGCGGTGTTGGAGGGCGATCTGCGCCTCGTGCCATTGGGGTGTCGGCGCGCCGTCGAGCCCGCTCATGTTGCCCATGCGCATCCACGGCAGGTGGGCGGGGCCGGTGAAGAGCACGCCGATCTCCTCGTCGGTGAGCCCCATCCGGCGCCATACGCGGGCGAGGATGGCCTCGCCGGCGATCGGTGCCAGCGGCATGTCGAAGCCGTGGAGGGCCATCCAGTCGATCTCGCGCTCCCATTCGTCCCAGCCCCAGAAAGGCGAGGTGTAGCCGAAGGTGCAGACGTTCATGTAGAGCCGCCGTTCGAAGGGCGACGTGACCTCCCGCCGCGGCGTGTCGGGGAAGCGCTCCGGGAGGTCGAAGCGGCTGCCCGACCATGTGCAGACGCCGTAGCCGTGCGACGAAACGTAGTCGTAGAAACCCCGGCAGAGGGCCACGGTACTGCTGCCCTCGATGCGGAGGCGTCCCTTGCGGGCCTCCACGGCGAAGCGGTCGCAGCCCGACGGAGCCTTGTCCACGAGTTTCAGCTCCACGTTTGCGGGCCAGCCGCCCGCTGCGCGGGCGATCACGCCCCGGGCTTCGTCGACGGGTGCCGATGCCGCGGCGGGCAGAGCCGTCGCAAGCATTGCCAGCGCAGGCAGGAGCCGTTTTATGATTGATCGTATGTTCATACTTTGAGGAATGTGTTTTTCTTGTAAAGGAAATAGAGGAATAACCAGCAGGCGGCGACGTATCCGGCATTGTTCACGACCGCGGCTACGGCCTCGGGGCATTTCGATGCCGCACCGCCGAGGAAGAAGTCGGAAATCCGGCCGAAGGGAATGATTCGCTGTGCGAGGTAGATGGTGATGGAGTTAAGTCCGATGACGCGGAAAAAGAGCGTCCACCGTTTCCAGCCGCGCACGTCGATCAGGTAGTAGAACAGCGCGAACATCCCCAGCGAATAGCCTGTCACCACACAGGTGAACGAACTGCTCCACAGCTTTTTGTTGATCGGCATGACGCCGCTCCATGCAATTCCGACAAGCGTGATCGCCGCCGCCGCGAGGGCCATGTACAGCGCTTTGCGGTTTCCCGTGAGTCCCGGCCGTTCGCGGCGCAGGAACTCTCCGGTGAACATGCCGAACATGGCCGAGACGATGGCCGGAACGGTGCTCAGCAACCCTTCGGGGTCGAACGTCTTGTAGAGGATGCGTCCCGGGAGCCATTGCCGGTCGACCCACCCCGCCAGGTTGCCTTGGATTGAGAGCGGGTCGGCGCCGGCCGGCGCATCGGGCGCGGCGACGAGACAGAGCAGCAGCGAGTAGCCGATCAGCACGGCTGCGGCCATGATGCCCCGCGTCTTCACGCCGCAATATATATAAAGTATTGCGGCGAACATCCACGCCAGTCCGATGCGGCCCAGTACGCTCGCCACGCGCAGCGACGCGAAGTCGAGTTTGAACAGTCCGTTGTAGACCAGTCCCAGGACCACGAGCGTCACGCCCCGGCGGATGACCTTGCCCAGTATCGCCCGTTCGCCGAGGCCGTTGGCGCGTTGTTTGGCCAGCGAGAAGGGGAACGAAACGCCCGCGATGAAGAGGAACAGCGGGAAGATCGTGTCGTGATGGGTCAGCCCGTCCCAGGCGGCGTGCCCCATCGACCCGGCGACGGCGTCGGTGAAGGGGTTGGGCCACAGGGCGCAGAGCGATGCCACGAGACCCGAGAAGCCCATGATGAAGAGCATGTCGAATCCTCGCAGGGCGTCCAGCGAAAGGAGTCTTTGGTTTGGTTTCATGCGAAACGTCGTCCGGATCGGTTTATATCGGCTCGTCGGCCAGTTTGTTGTTGCCGGCGATGGCGGTGGTCGGCACGGGGAATACCAGCCGCGAAGGGTCGTTCGAAGCCTTGTGGTCCCACCACTCCTCGGTGAGGAACAGCCCCCAGCGGATCAGGTCCGTCCGGCGACGGCCTTCGCCCAGGAACTCGATGCCCCACTCGTCGACCATGCGGTACTTGTCGAGGTTGTCCTTGGTGACGGGATCGGGATCGGCCTTGTTCTCGAAGGCCCGCGAACGCACCTCGTTGATCAGGTCGGCGGCCTCTTTTTTCAGTCCGGCGCGCATCCGGCACTCGGCCAGCATGTAGTAAACCTCCTCGAGGCGGATCATCGGGAAGAAAGCCGCCCAGCAGTTCTCGTCCTCCTTCGGGGCCACGGGGAACTTGGCAAGCCGGTAGAGACTCGGCTCCTCGCCGTCGAGCATCGACGAACGCAGTGTCGAGGGGGACTGTCCGGGCTGGAGCGTCGACATCAGCGCCACGTAGTCCACCAGCACAAGCGGCTTGCCGCTGTATCCGGCGCGGATGCACGTGACGGGCGTGCCGTCGGGTTTGAGCTGTGCGTCACGCATCAGCATTCCCACGTATTTGCCGCCGCCCTGGTAGACGTACTGCTTTTTGCGCAGGTCGTTGTCGTTGAATTTAGAGAACGGACCGTTGAGCTTGTAGGTGTAGGAACTTCCGTCGGGTGCATGCGAGGGGGTCAGGCCGAAGCCGTTGTAAGGCTGGAAAAGACCTTCGTAAACCAGCTTTTTGTTGTAGTGGAACCCGTAGCGGTAGAACATGTCGAACATCTCCTGATCGGTGTTGCGCGAAGGCAGCGCCCAGATCAGCGCTTGAGACTGGCGGTTGTTGAAGGAGAAGGGACCGTACCAGTTTTCGTCCAGCTCGTATTTGCCGTATTCGCCGCCGATGATCTCTTCGCAGAGCTTGGCGCATTCGGCGTAATGCTCCTCGCCGATATACGACTCGGCATTGAAATAGAGCCGTGCCAGCAGTGTCGCGGCGGCTCCGCGGCTGATGACGCTCGACGCCTCCGATCCGGCCTCCTTGGGATAGAGGTTCTCGAGGGCGTTTTTGAGCAGTCCTTCGGTGTGTGCATAGACCTTTTCGGCTTTGCTGCGGCCCTCGGCGGGCTTCGTCAGGTCGGTGAAGATCGGGAATGCCCCGAAGAAGTCGAGTCCGCGCAGGTAGAAATAGCCGATCAGCGCGTTGAGCTGGTTGACGTGGTCAGCCTTGTCCTTTTCGGTGAGGCCCAGCGAGGGATAGTCGAGCCGTTCGAGGTCCGTGCGGCACTCGATGGTCAGGGCGATGCCCATGGCCGTACCGCGCCACGTGTCGCTGATCGACGATTCGTCGGGGGTCCAGTTGTGGCTGTGCAGCCGGACGAAGTGTCCGCCGTCGTACCAGTCTTCGCCGCGTGTGGGCATCGACATCTGGTCGGCAGTCATCTCCTGCAGGTACCAGCGGCGCGGCGGACGCTGGCCGACGTCGTACCAGAACAGGTGGGTGAAGGGCCGGTTGAGCACTTTGTAGACGTCCTCCTTGGTTCGGAAGAATGTTCCGGGAGTCGTTTCGCTGTACCACTCGTCTTCGAGCGCGCATCCCGAAAAAAGCAGGCAGACGGCTGCCGCAAGGATGCCTATTTGGGTTTTTATGGAATATGATTTCATCGGTTGATCCTCCTTGATGTTATAAATTGAGCGTGATGCCGAACGTGAATACGCGGGTCGAGGGCCATACTTCCAGTCCTTCGAATCCGGGGGTCAGTCCGTTGGTGTTGACTTCGGGGTCGATGCCGCGGTACTTCGTGAGGCAGAATACGTTGCGTGCCGTGAAGGTGAAGCGGATGCTTCTGATGTAGCTCTTGATCGACGGGATGCGGAGCGTGTAGCCCAGCGTCGCGGCGTCGAGTTTGAGGAACGAACCGTCCTCGAGGAAATAGTCGCACAGCTCTTTTTCGCCGGTGATGTTGGCGTTGCGCCCGAATGCCGTTTTGAGACGGTTGCGGGTGTTCTGTCCCGATGCGGACTGCAGGCCGTGGTACATCTCGGTCATGTTGAAGACGTCGTTGCCGATCCAGCTGCGGAAGAAGAGCGAGAGGTCGAAGTTCTTCCACGAGATGTTGTTGTCCCACGACAGGATCACGTCGGGCATGGCCTGGCCGATGAAGCGTTTGTCTTCGGGGGTCTTCTGTGCGGCCGGAATGATGTTGTTGTCCTTGTCGTAGAGCAGCCAGCTGCCGTCGTCGGCGATTCCGGCGTATTTCCAGATGTAGAACCTGCCGATATCTTCGCCCGGGGCGAGCCGCACGGCCTTGCCGGGGCTGCCCGGCGTCGGGAAGTCGTAATCGTCGAAGACGGTCTGACTGCCCCACAGCGTGATCAGGCGGGTTCTGTTGCGCGAGATTTGCAGCGAGGTCGTGTAGTTCCAGTCTTTCGTGCTGACGGGTACGCCCGTCAGTTCGATCTCGAAACCGTTGTTCTCCATCGAACCCACGTTCATCGTCGTCTTGTCGTAGACGGCGGGCGGCTGCGAAACGCTGATGTCGTAGATCATGTTGTCGACCTTGCGCTTATAGACGTCGAGCTTGCCGCTCAGGCGGCCTTTCAGGATTTGGAAGTCCACGCCGAAGTTATACTCGTCCTTGGTCTCCCACTGCAGGTCGGGGTTGACGTTGCGCGCCAGTCCGTAGACCGATGACCAGGCGCCGTTGAAATACCATGTGCGGACGACGCTGCTGCTGGTGTCGTACTTGTACATGCGGGTCGTGACGCCGGGCGAGAACCACCCGTTGCCCGTGCGGCCGTAGCCGAAGCGGACGCGCAGGTCGTCGATCCATTTCACGTCCTTCATGAAACTTTCGTTCGAGATGCGCCATGCGGCCGACACGGCGGGGAACCAGCCGTAGCGGTTGTTTGCGCCGAATTTCGACGAACCTTCATAGCGTGCGCTGACCGAGAGGAGGTAACGGTCGGCATAGGAGTAGTTGATACGGGCGAAATAGGCTACCAGTGTTTCCAACGGGTCTTTGTGCGAGTAGATCGACGATCTGCCCTCTTTCAGCCACGTACCTTCGCCCATGTTGTACCACTTGGTGCCGTCGACCGAAAAATTGGCGTTGTCGCCTTCGAACCTCTCCTTGCGGCCCAAACGCTGGTAGGAGTATCCGGCCACGGCCTTAATGGAATGTGCTCCGAAGAGCTTGTTGTAGTTGAAGATCCATTCCAGCGACTCGGTATTCTGCGTGCTCCATTTCTGCTCGGCATAGCCGTTGCGGGCCATTTCACGGCTGCGGCGGTGGAGGGCCGATTCCCAGTAGGCCTTGTTGGCCGACGTTCCCACCGTACCCACGGTCAGCGTGGTGCTCAATCCGTCGTAGATATTCAGCTTGGCGCTGATGTCGGCCTGGAGACGTGCCGTATGATCCGCATTTTCGCTCAGGGCCAGCACGGCCACCGGGTTCCATTCGCCCTCGCCTTCGAGAATCTTGTAACCCGAGGGATCGTCGGGGTTGTAGACCGGAATGGTCGGGTTGAGGTTCATGGCGTCGCGGAAGATGCTGCTCGGTGCGATGTTCGCTTTGGAATCGACGTAGTTGAGGCGCCCGCTCAGTTCGAGCCGGTCGTTCAGGGTCAGGAATTTGAAGTTGAAGCGTCCGCCGATCTCGCGTTTGTCCGAACGGATGGTCATGCCCTGCGCGTTCTTGTAGAAGAGCGAAGCGTAGGCCGAGAAATTCTTCGTACCGCCGCTCATCGTCACGATGTGGCGCTGCGTGAAGGGAGTCCGGGTGATGGCGTCGAACCAGTCGGTGCGTCCGCCGCGGTCGGCCTGACCGTGGGCTATCCATTCGTCGGCCGAGAGCACTTCGGCCTTGCGGCGCACGGTTTCGGTGGTAAATTCGCCCGTGTAGCTCACCGCGGGGGCTCCGATTTGCCCCATGCGGGTCGTTACGAGGATCACGCCGCCCGAGGCGCGCGTTCCGTAGATGGCGCCGGCCGAAGCATCTTTCAGCACATCGATCGACACGATGTCCTCTTTTTGCAGGATGTTCATGTTGCCGCCGGGGATGCCGTCCACCACGATCAGCGGGCCCTGCTCCGATTTGATCGAGTTGGCGCCGCGCAGCTGGATCGAGATGCTGCTGTTGGGGTCGGTGCCCGATGCCGAGACGATGTTCAGCCCAGGGACCTTGCCGGCAATGGCCTGCAGCGGCGAGGCGGTGTTGCCCGCGAGCAGGTCGCTGTTTTTGAGCGAGGTGACCGACGAGGTCAGTTCGCGCTTGTCCAGCGTGCCGTAACCGATCACCACGACGTCGTCCAATTGCAGCGATTCTTCGCGCAGGACGATATCAACTGAGGTGCGTCCTTGCACGGGAACCTCCTGGGTCTTGTAGCCGATCGACTGCACGATCAGCGTGGCGTTCGGGAGCGGTTCGCCGAAAGCGAATTGTCCCTCGACGTTCGTGGCGCAGGCTTTTCCGGTACCTTTGACGATGACCGTCACGCCGACGAGCTTCTCGCCCTGTTCGCCGGTGACGACGCCCGAAAGGTTGCGGGGAGCCTCTTCTTTCTTGGCCGCGAGCGAGATCTGGTAGTTCGAGACGGTATAGGCGATGGCCGTTCCGCCGAAGAGTTTGTCGAGCGTCGCGCCGATGGTTGCGTCCTTCACCTCGATATCCACTTTGCGGTCGAGGTCCGGCAGCGACGAGTTGTAGAAAAAGCGGTATTCGCTTGTGCGCTCTATCTGCTGGATCACCGAGCGTATGGCCGTCTTGCGGGCCGACACGGTGATCTGGGCGAACGTACATAGCGGCATGCACACCGCGAGGGCGAGCAGTGCCAGGCACGTTTTGCGTATTGAACTCATTGTATTCGTGTTTTAAGGTATGTTTTACTGGAGTGGTTATGGAGCATTCCGCAAAATACCTTAAAGGCCGGCGGCCGTTCCCGAAGGGAAGCCGGAGCGGCGGGAGAAGTGTCGTTCTATGCCATAGGCAGTGAGGTTTTCAGGTTCATTATTCGGGTTCGGTCGGTGTCGTGCGGTTATCGTTTTTCGTCGAGGACCACGGTGTTGTCCTCGATCGTATAGCTCACCTCTCCGGACAATCCGATGAGTTGGAGCACGTTCTGCAGGTTGTTGTTTTTGATGATACCCTCGAAGCGCAACTGTTTGATGCGCTCCGAGCGGAATATGAAACGGATGTTGTACTCGCGGTCGAGCAGTTCGGTCAGCTTTTCGAGCGTCGTGCCGCTTTCGACGATCAGCTCGTTGTTGCGCCACAGTCCGGCGAACTGGGTGCGTCCCGAGCCGCTTTTGGTGAATCCGCCGTCGACGGTGTCGTAGGCTACGGCCTCCATCGGGTCCAGCGTCGTCGTGAAGCCGTCGCCGTCGTCGATGCGCACCTTTCCTTCGAAGAGCGTCGTCACCGAGGTCCGGTCCCCGGGGTAGGATTTGACGTTGAACGCCGTGCCCAGCGCTTCGACGGTGTAGTTCCCGGTGTTGACCCGGAACCGCCGTTCGGGGTCCTTGGCCACTTCGAAATACCCTTCGCCCACGAGGTTCACCTCGCGGCTGCGGAGGTTGTAGCGGCTGTCGTAACTGAGTTTCGAGGCGGAGTTGAGCCATACGTGCGTGCCGTCGGGCAGCGTGATGTTGGTCTTCTGTCCCTTTTCGGTGTAGATTTCGAACAGGTGCCCCTGGCGGGCCGATATTTGCGCGTAGTTGTACCATCCGACGAAACCCGCTACGGCGATGCAGGCCGCTGCGGCCCACGGAAGCAGGCGCCCGAGGAGCCTGCGGCGCGGTGCCGGAGCTTCGGGGGCGTTGCCGTCGATCGTTTCGCGGATACGCGCGTGGATGCGGGCTTTGGTCTGGCTGTCCATCGTACCGTTGGTTGCGGCCCATTTGCTCCGGTAATACTCGGTCAGTTCGGGATCGGATTCCGACTTGTTCCGCAGCCACTCGGTCAGTGTGCGTTCTTCCTCGGCGGAGGTGGCGCCGTTGAAAAACCGTTCCAACAGGTTTATAGGATCGTTATTCATATAATGCAGTCTTGTTCGCGGTAAAGCCGCTTTCCATTAAATATGCGCAACGCCTCCGAATCCCTTATCCGGAGGCCGTTTTTTCGAAAAATCGGATTCAGCTGTTTGCGGCCAGAAAGAGGAGGGCGCAGAAGAGGTGGATATTGCGAAACCGCGACCGCATGAAGATATTGGCGTGGTAGAGTTGGGTTTCGATGGTCTTTTCCGAGAGGTTGAGGCGTCGGGCGATCTCCTTCACCGAAAGCCCCTCCTGTTTGTTGAGGATATAGATGCGCTTACGCGCAGGGGGCATCTCTTCGACCAGTTTGGCGATATATTCGCTTGTGAACGAGAGGTTCACCATGTTGTCGGTCGTGTTCTCCCCCCCCCTCCGGGAGCCCTCCTGCTGCACGACGTCGATAAACGCCGAATTGAGCAGCATACGGCGTCCTTCGCGGTAAACCAGGTTGCGGGCGACAGTGAAGACCCAGGCCTGGAAATTGCGCTCCTCGTCGATCGTCGCGCGGTATTCCCACAGCCGCAGAAAGAGTTCCTGGGTGATGTCCTCGGCCAGCGACTTGTTGAACAGCGTTTTGCAGGTGAAGTTGTAGACATACCCGCCCCACCGTTCGTAAATGGCGTCGAAAGCCTCGCGGTCGCCTTGTTTCAGACGCCGTAACAACTCTTTTTCCGTCTCTTTCGTTTTCATTTCCGTGCTGTCAGGGACGCCTTTTCCGGCGGCGCCAATGCAACAAAGTTAAAACTATTTTTATCGTTTGAAACACTTCCGGGGCTTTTTTCACGATTTTGTTACGATACCTAATTATAAAAGAGAACGGCGTTTAGACGAAAAAAATCGCACGGCGGATAAGGGTTTTTGCCGCGTCGTGCATATTTAAGAATAGTGATTATGGAGCACTGAAAATACCTTTTAAATTTTTTTTCGAAAAATTTTAAAAGTCAACCAAAAAATGAAACCCAAGAATCTGTTCAAGGGAATCCTGGCGTTATTTCTGTTGCTTTTTGCGGCCGTCGGCTGCGAGCGGGATCTAACCGTGGATTGCAGCGATGCGGAGTTTTCCGTGCTCAACGGGGACGACACGCCCGTAACCACCCGGCAAACCCTCAATTTCAATACCTCCGCCAGCCTGAAACTTCTGGCCCGGAACATTGCCTCCACTGAGGCCTCCGTGCCCGAGGGCTGGGGCTGCGAAGTGGATATTCCCAAACGTGCGGTCACCGTCACCGCGCCCGACGGCGCCTATAAGGATGCCGCCCTCGACGGCGACATCGTCATCACGGCCAAGGGTGTCAACGGCTCCCTCGTCCGGGTCACGGTCCCTGTCGAGGCGGTCGACGCCGAGGTCGTGTTGAAATGCACCGACGACCTCGCCGAACCCGTGTCGCTGGCTTACGGCGAATCCGCCGAGCTGACTTTCGACGCCCGGAATGTCGAAAGAATCGACATGTCCGACCTTCCCGCCGGTTGGAAAGCCGTGCGTGACGGCTTTGTGCTGACCATCACCGCTCCCGCTGCCGATGACGACACCGCCGCCGAAGAGGGTGAGATCGAACTCACGCCTTACAGCCGCCGCGGTTCGAAGGGCGCCTCCGTTATCATCAAAGTCGCCGTGGCCGAAGCGCCTATTGTGCTGACCTGCAACGAGGATATCGGCGATGTGATCCCCTTCCGCCTGAGCGACAAGAAGGTCTTTACCTTCACGGCCTCCCAGAACGTCGTGGATGTGAACGTGTCGGATGCCCCGAAGGGCTGGACGCTGAAGCCCGATCTGGAGAAGCTGTCGCTGGAAATTTCCGTTCCCGACCAGGCTGCCGCCGACCTCGCAGCCGAGGGCAGTATCGTCCTCACACCCATCAGTAACCGCGGTACCGAGGGCAATCCCGTGACGATCCGCGTGCAGGTGAGCATTACGGCTCCTGTGTTGGAATTCGACGTGACTTCGCAGTATTTCGGCCTCGGAGAGATGGTGACCATTCACGTGGCAAAAGCCATCAATGTAGCGGACATAGGGCTTAAATCGGCTCCCGAGGGATGGACCGCAGCGCCCGACTTCGGCTCTCAGACCTGCGCTCTGACCGCTCCTGCAACGGTTTCCGGAGCAGCTTCATCCGGTAAGTTCGTCTTTACGGCAACCTCCGCATCGCAGGAGACCCAGGAGGTGGAAGTGGAGGTTAAATTCAACGGACTCCACGATGCCGGCGACTTTGTGAAATTCGGCGACGCCGTGGCGGCGGGTGCGTCGATCGACGATTTCCTCCTCGGCGGCGAGGTGAATCTCTTTGCCGATGCCGATCTTTCGCAGGCGGGACGCGACGTGATCGTCGGAGCTGCCGGGAAGCCTTTCTCGGGAACCTTCAACGGCAACGGCCATACGATCACCCTGCGCATTGCCGCTTCGGGTGCCGATGCCGGTCTGTTCCATACGCTCGGTGCAGGCGCCGTGGTCAGGGACCTGAAACTGGCCGGAACGATCACCTCGTCGGCTTCGGATGCCAATGTTGGCGGCGTGGCCGTCTACAACGACGGCGCCGAACTCAACGGCATCGCTTCGTCGGTGGCCTTTACCTACAATGCCTCCGTAAACGGCGGCTATTACGGCGGTTTGGTCGCCTATACCCGCCAGTCGGGAGCGAAGTACATCGACTGCCATACGACGGGCGCCGTTATGACCAAGGGTATCAAATACCTCGGCGGGCTTCTCGGCGCCGTGGCGCCCGATACCGAAGGCACGATGACCGACTGTTCGAATGCGGGCAGCATCGTCCTCAATTACGGTGCGCTGGGCATGGGCGGAGGTCATGCCGCCGGTTGCGTAGGCAATACGGAAAAGAGCAAATGGACCTTTACGCGGGTCTCCAACTCCGGTAATATCGACTACAATTTCGGTAAGACCAACGGTGCCATTTATTCCATCGGCGGGGCATTCGGCATGGCCTGCGGCAAATTCGAGGAGTGTTTCAACACGGGTAACGTTGTCGATACCGACGGCGCCGACGCCGTGGCGGGTACACGCCGTATCGGCGGTTTCGCAGGCGCGAGCGCGTCGGGCGGCTATCCGATCAGGGCCTTCAGTTGCTACAACACGGGCAAGGTGGTCGGCATCAGCAACTATGTCGGCGGATTCATGGGGATTGCCGAGGGTTCGAAACCCGCGCTGAACGCTCCCAATGAGTTTACTGACTGCTACAATGCAGGCGATGTGCTTGTGGTCAGCAACACGACCATCTCGGGTATGTTCGGCGGTTTCCTTGCCGTGTCGTACCAGTGCTCCAATCTGACCCGTTGCAGCAACCGTGGAAAAGTCCTCGGATTCACGAACCGCAGTGCCGGCGGCCTGATCGGGGCCGGGGCCGACCAACTCGTGATCGACCAGTGCGAGAATACGGGCATGGTCTATATCGGCTGTACCGTCGCTTCCAATCCCAAGGCCGGACGTCCGTTCGTCGCAGGTCTCGTGGCGATCCGCGGCACGAATCCCGTCACGATCCGCAATTCCAAAAATACGGGAGCCGTTACGGCAATGGTTCAGGCGGCTGCCGATGTGGCAAGCGCCTATGTTTCGGAGATCGTCACCGTCGACGGCAAACCCGATGTGACCGTTTGCGACGATGCAACCAAGACGGCGTCGGCCGGGGCGACCGTCACGGCGATCCTGAAAGATAATTGGAACTCGAACATCCCCGGGTTGTAATTTCCCGGTCATAAAGTAAGGAGGGAGGGCCTTTAGATGGCCTTCCCTCCTTATTTGTAATGTGTTGTGTTACAGTTTCGGGTTGTTCCGGTGCCGCTCCTTGTCGCGGGCGGTCTTCTTGGCGAAGTTGGCCTCGACGGCGGCTGTGAGGTCCACGCCTGTCTGGTTGGCCAGGCATACCAATACCCACAGCACGTCGGCCATTTCGTCGGCGAGGTTTTCCGTCTCGCCTTTTTTGAACGATTGGTCGCCATACTTGCGGGCCATTACGCGGGCCAACTCCCCCACCTCCTCGGTCAGCACGGCCATGTTGGTCAGCTCCGAGAAATAACGCACGCCGTACGCTTTGATCCAGGCGTCGACGCGTTCCTGTAATTCTTTGATCTCCATATTACTTTACCCTTATCAGATTCAGTCCGTCGCGCAGCGGGACGATGACGTTTTCCACGCGCGGGTCTTCGACGACCGTGCGGTTGAACTCCACGAGTGCCTGCGTGTGATGGTCATTGCGGGCAATGGGCTGCACGACTTTTCCCGACCAGAGGATGTTGTCGGCGATGAGCACCGATCCGCCGTGTACCAGCGGCCGTCCGCCGTCGTCGCCCATCAGCATCCGGTAATAAGCGGGATATTCGCGTTTGTCGCCGTCGATGAACACCAGGTCGAACTCCCCGCCCAGTTTCGGAGCGATTTCGAGTGCCGAGCCGATGTGCAGTCTGATCTTATGGCCGTGGGGACTGCGCGCAAAATACGAGCGGATGAACTCCTCTTGTTCGTCGTCCACCTCGATAGTGTGCAGTTCGGCCCCTTCGTCGAGCCCCGCGGCCATCGAGAGCGCTGAATAACCTGTGAAAGTCCCGATCTCGAGCACGTGTTGCGGCCGCACCATCCGCACCAGCATCTCCAGCAGCCGGCCCTGAATGTGTCCCGAGAGCATGCGCGGCGCCACGGCCCGCAGGTTGGTCTCGCGGTCGAGTTCGTGGAGCAGCTCTTCTTCGGGTGCTGAAAAGTCGTGCACGTATCGTTCGAGAGCGTCCATTATTCCCGGTAAAACCCGTGTTTGTTGAATTCGTACGATGCGGCAATGACCTCCGGGGTGTCGGCTTCGAGCCACAGCAGGCATTCGCGCGTGAATTCGAGGTAGCCCATGCCGTTGGCCGTCACGATGTTGCCGTCGCGTACCGCTTGCCGCTCTTCGTAGAGGGATTCTGCCGTGTAACGGTCGCCGCCCCATTTTTTGAGCATTTCGACCGTGTTACCCGTGTGACGCACGCCGTTCAGGAACCCGTGCGCCGCGAGGAACGATGCCGCGTTGCAGATCGCACCGACGAGTACGCCGCGTGCAAGTGCCGCTTCGACGATCGGAACGACCCGCTGCGCCTCCTCCGACTGCCATGCCATGCCTCCTACGAGGATCAGGGCCGCATAATCTTCAGGCATGGTTGCGGCCGTGTAATCGACCGTGACGACCAGCCCGCCTATCGAGCGCACCTGTTTTTTCGTGGGCGTCAGCGTGCGTGACGTATAGGGCGTTCCGCCGCCCGCCATTGTCAGGCCGGTGTTGAGTCCCGTGGCGAGAAACGCGCCCTCCCAGTCGGCAAAATCATCGAGCAACAGGAATAAAACTTCTTTTTTCATCTTATTTATAGATCAGACGTGACATATTCGAGAATACGGTTTCGGCAACTTCGGTCAACTGTGCGGCCGTCAGGTCGCGGACTTTGGCGTAGACCTGCTCCATGGTGTCCACATCGTCGTGGATCAGCAGGCTCTTGCCCGCGCCGAGCATGTAACTCTCGTTGCTTTCGCTCGAGATGGCCAGTTGTGCGATGAACTGCTTTTTGGCCATCGACAACTGCCGGGCCGTGAGCGGTGCGGTGCGGAGTTTTTGCAACTGACTTTCGATCAGGCCGATGCACTGATCCGCATTGCTGTGGTCCGAACTGAAATAGATGGCCACGATACCCGTGTCGCCGTAAGGCGTGTAGTTGGCTTCGATGTTGTACGACAGCCCGTTCTTCTCGCGCAGGACCACGTTCAGCAGCGAGTTGGCGCTCGGACCCCCGAGGATGTTCGTGAGCAGCGCCAGCGGTAGCCGCTGCTCTTCGCCGATGCCGCAGGCGCGGTTGCCGATGATGCAGTGGGTCTGGTGGGTGTGCTTCACGACGGTCTTTTCGAACGGCGCATAGGTCGAGGGTGCGGCCCGCTCGAATCCGCGCACCGTCGCCGGGCGGTCGGCGAAATAACGGGCCGCCACCCCTTCGGCAGCCTTGGCCGAGAAATTGCCGATCGACGAGAAGACCATCTGATCCGTGGTGTGCGTGCGCGCCGTGAAGGCGCGGATCGCGTCGCCGTCATAGCGCATCAGCGATGCCTTGCGGCCCAGAATGTTGTGCCCCAACTCCGAATCCGCGAAAAGCAGGTCCTCGAAGGTGTCGTAGATCATGTCGGCGGGCGAATCCTTGTAGGTGTTGATCTCGTCCGCGATCACCTCCTTTTCGCGCTCCAGTTCCCGGTCGGGAAACGTCGAGTGGAAGGCGATGTCGGCGATCAGTTCCGCGGCCTTGGCGAAATCGCCCCGCAGCGTCGTGGCGTGTATGGTCGTATCTTCCTTGGTGGTGAATGCGTTCAGCTCCCCGCCGAGGTTCTCCAGCCGGCAGTTGACCTGCCAGGCGCGGCGGTGCTCGGTGCCTTTGAAAAAGGCATGTTCCGTGAAGTGCGCCAGTCCGTACTGGTCGGGATGCTCGTCGCGGCTTCCGGCGCCGATCACCAGCGCGCAGTGCGCCACCGATCCTTTCACCTGACGGTGGATGCCCCGGATGCCGTTGGGCAGTCTGTATGTGAAAAATTCCATTTCGGTCGCTTAAAGTTTGGTCCTGAGGCGCAGAAACTCGCCCGTATGGCTTTCGGGGCATTTCTCCAGATCGCGGGGCGTTCCTTCGAACACCACGCGGCCGCCCTGCGTACCCGCTTCGGGCCCGAGGTCCACGACCCAGTCGGCGCATTTAATGATGTCCATGTTGTGCTCGACGATCACGATCGTGTGGCCGCGCTCGATCAGGGCGTTGAAGGCCGCCAGCAATTTCGAGATGTCGTGGAAATGCAGTCCCGTCGTGGGTTCGTCGAAGATGAACATCACGCCGCCCTGCGCCGAATCCTTTGTCAGGAACGACGCCAGCTTCACGCGCTGGCTTTCGCCGCCCGAGAGCGTCGACGACGACTGCCCGAGTTTGATATATCCCAATCCCACGTCCTGCAACGGTTTCAACCGTTCGACGATGCGCTTGCAGGTCGAATTCTTGCACTCCTCGCCGAAGAACGCGATGGCGTCGTCTACGGTCATTTCCAGCACGTCGTAGATCGACTTTCCGCGGTATTTGACCTCCAGCACTTCATCGCGGAAACGCCGACCGCCGCACGCCTCGCAAATCAGCTCCACGTCGGCCATGAACTGCATCGAGACTTTGATGACGCCCTCGCCCTGGCACTCCTCGCACCGTCCTCCCGCGATGTTGAACGAGAATGCCGAGGCCCCCAGTCCGTTGTGCTGGGCATAGGGCTGGTCCGAGTAGAGTTTCCGGATTTCGTCGTAGGCTTTGATGTAGGTCACGGGGTTGGAGCGCGACGACTTGCCGATGGGATTCTGGTCGACCATTTCAACCGATTTGAGCAGCTGCACGTCGCCGGCCAGTCCGTCGAAATCGCCGGGTTTGACCCCTGTGTCGTACAACATGCGTCGCAGCGCCGGGTAGAGAATACCCTTTGCCAGCGACGATTTTCCCGAACCGCTGACGCCCGTGATGCAGGTCATCACGCCCAGCGGAATCCTTACGTCGATGTTGCGCAGGTTGTTTTCCCGTGCGCCTTTGACGGTTATCGAGTTGCTCCATCCGCGTTCGGTCGTCGGAACGGCTATCTCGCGCCGTCCCGTGAGGTAGTCGGCCGTGAGGCTCTTCCTGCTTTTCAAAAGTTGGGACAGCGTGCCGCTGAAAACCACTTCGCCGCCGTTGTAACCCGCTTTGGGACCGATATCGACGATCCAGTCCGCCGCACGGATCACCTCCTCCTCGTGCTCCACGACGATCACCGTGTTGCCCAGGTCGCGCAGCTGCTTCAGCACGGCGATCAGGCGGTTGGTGTCGCGCGGATGCAGTCCGATCGAGGGTTCGTCGAGGATGTAGAGCGATCCCGTGAGGTTGCTGCCCAGCGATGTCGAGAGGTTGATGCGCTGGCTCTCGCCGCCCGAGAGGGTCGACGACAGCCGGTCGAGCGTCAGATAGCCCAGTCCCACGTCGGCGAGGTATTGCAGGCGGCTGCGTATTTCGACGAGGATGCGCGACGCCGTTTTGGCGTCGTGTTCGTCGAGCTCGATTCCTTCGAAGAATACCGTCAGCTCGTCCACGGGCATCGTCACCAAATCGGCGATCGTCTTCCCGCCGACGCGCACGTACAGCGCCTCTTTGCGCAGGCGCGAACCTCCGCAGTCGGGACACGTCGTCTTGCCCGTGTAGCGGGCCTTCATCACCCGGAACTGGATTTTGCGCCGCTCCGAGTCGATGTATTCGAAAAATTCGTCGAGTCCGTGGAAATATTCGTTGCCGCGCCACAGCAGGCGTTTCTGCCCGGGCGTCAGTTCGTGGAACGGCGTATGGATCGGAAAGTCGAATTTCGAGGCGTTCTCCACGAGTTTCTGCTTCCATTTGCGCATCGTCTCGCCGCGCCAGCAGGCTATGGCGTCCTCATAGATGGTCTTGCTCTTGTCGGGGATAACGAGATCCTCGTCGATGCCGATCACTTTGCCGTAACCTTCGCACCGGGGGCAGGCCCCCAGCGGGTTGTTGAAGCTGAACAGGTGCTCCGAGGGGTGCTCGAACTCGATGCCGTCGGCCTCGAAGCGCGAGGAAAATTCGTGGACACCCTCGTCCGTGACGATTTCGCAGATGCCCTCGCCGTAGGAGAACGCGCGGGCCACCGAGTCGCGGATGCGGGTTTGCGTGTCCTCGTCCGTCGTGACGCGCATGCGGTCCACCACCATCCGGATATCGTCGGCCTTCGTGTCGGGGCCGATGCCGGGGAGGATGTCCTCGATGAGCTTCACCCCGCCGTCCGTGTAGACCCTCATCAGGCCCTCCGAGAGCAGCAGCGTCAGCTTTTCGATAATCCCCTGCCCTTCGGCGAGCGCCAGCGGCGCGCTGATCACCACGCGCTGATCCTCGTGCGCGAGAATCCATGCCGCCACGTCGTCCACGCTGAAACAGCGTACCTCCTGCCCCGAGACCGGCGAAAAGGTGTGTCCGATGCGGGCGAACAGGAGTTTGAGGTAGTCGTATATCTCGGTCGTCGTGCCCACCGTCGAACGGGGGTTGCGCGTGTTGACCTTCTGCTCGATGGCGATGGCCGGCGCAATGCCCGAGATGATGTCCACGTCGGGTTTGTTGATCTTGCCGAGGAACTGGCGCGCATAGGCCGAGAGGCTCTCGACGTAGCGGCGCTGCCCTTCGGCGAAGATCGTGTCGAAGGCCAGCGTCGATTTTCCCGAACCCGAGAGGCCCGTGATGACGACCAGTTTGTCGTGCGGGATTTCAACCTCGATATTGCGGAGGTTGTGAACCCGCGCACCTTTAATATAGATTGCGTTTTCGTGTGCCATTATGTGTAATTAAAAATTAGAGAATCGTCATTGCGAGGCATCGAAGATGCCGTGGCAATCTGATTGAAACTTTCAGCGTCGCAATTTCGGCGCAGATTGCCGCGCTCTCTTGCGTTCGCTCGCAATGACAGAAATAAAACAGCGCAAAACTCCCAATTTTTAATTCTTATTTTTTCATTTTTCATTGTCTCCATCTGCAATGCTTCCTCCGGCCTTTTTCAGCTTTTCGACGAGTGCTTCCGCACGGCTTTCGCGGATGGTGAGCCGCATGGAACAGAGATTGTCGAAGGTCTGAGACACCACCTTCGGCTGCTCCTCCTTTACTACCCGCATCACGTCGTTCATCGCCACGTAGGGAAAATCCACCTCCACCGTGCGGTCTACCGTAAGTTCTACGATTTCCGCTGCGGCGATGGCCTCCGCCGCAGACTCCTTGTAGGCGGCTATCAGCCCCGGAACCCCCAGTTTCGTGCCTCCGAAATAGCGGACCACGACCACCAGACAGTCGGTGATGTCGTTCGAAAGCAACTGTCCGAGGATCGGCTTTCCGGCGGTTCCCGACGGCTCCCCGTCGTCGTTCGCGCGGAACGTCTCGCCGTGCGGCCCCAGCCGCCAGGCGTAGCAGTGGTGCGTGGCGTCGTAATATTTCTTGCGCAGGGCGTCGAGCCGTTCGCGGATCTCCTCTTCCGAACGCACGGGGTATATCCAGGAGAGGAACTTGCTGCTCCGCTCCCGGCAGGCGGCTTCGGCTGTGGCCGCGACGGTTCGGTAACTGTCGCCGGCCACCGTTATTTCACTTTTCGGAAAAGGCGCTCCCAGCGGATGTTGGCCGGGAAACGCTTGTTAGCATCGAGCGACAGCCAGACGAACGACGCCTTGCCGACGATGTGGTCCTCGGGTACGAAGCCCCAGAAACGCGAGTCGGCCGAGTTGTGGCGGTTGTCGCCCATCATCCAATAATAGTCCATGGCGAACGTATATTCCGTAGCTTCCGCACCGTCGATGTATATTTTGCCGTCGCGCTCCTCGAGCTTGTGGCCCTCGTAGGCTTCGATGATGCGGCGGTAGAGCGGCAGGTTTTCAGGCGTGAGCTGCACGGTGGCGCCTTTCTGTGGAATCCAGATCGGACCGTAGTTGTCCTGGCTCCAGCGGGCTTCGTCCCACTGCGGGAATACGCCGTTGTTGGGGGTGTAGATGTAGCGGCGGACCGAGATGACGTTGCTGAGCTCCTTGACCTTTTCGGCGATTTCGTCCGTGAGCGTCATGAAATACCCCGAGCCGTTGCCGGTATACTCCCGGATGCCGAGGTTGTCGATGGCGTACTGCGTGAAAGGCGACGAGGTCTGCACGACGTAACTGTACTGCAATCCCGGCACCTCCTCCTGAGGCCGGCCGTTGATGAAAGCCTGTCCGTCACGCACCTCGAGCGAGTCGCCCGGGATGGCGATGCAGCGTTTGATGTAGTTCTCGCGCTTGTCCACGGGGCGGCTGATGATCGTATACTCCTGGTTGAGACGCTTGCGCCCCTCCTCCTTGCCGAACGAACGTTCGAAATCACGCACCACGTCGTAATAGGTCACGGCCGGGTCTTCGAGCAGTACCGTGTCCCCAGCCGGGAAATTGAAGACCACCACGTCGTTGCGGCGGATGGGTTTGAGTCCCTTCAGACGGTGGTACGGCCATTTGATCGCCTCGGAGAACGATTTCTTGGTCTGCGAGAACGGCATCGTGTGGTGCACGAACGGGAACGACAGCGGCGTGTTGGGCATCTGGGGCCCGTAGGCCACCTTGCTCACATAAAGATAGTCGCCCACCAGCAGCGACCGTTCCATCGACGAGGTGGGAATGACGTACATCTGGAAGAAGAAAATGTGGACCAGCGTGGCGACGACCGTGGCGAAGATGATGGCGTTGACCCACTCGTAGACGGTTTTGTAGACCTTGCTCCGATGGCACATGTTCACGTTGTGGCTCCACACGTAGCGGTAGAAGAACTTCGTGATGTAGAGGTCGAAGATGACCGGCAGTCCCAACAGCATCCAGAGGTTGCCCGTCCAGACCACGAACCATAGCGTATAGAGCAGTGCGGCGAGCGTGAACCCGACCCATTTGTTGCGTAATAAGTCTCTGATTTTTCCCATTTTGTATCGGTTGTTTCAACTATTTCAGCAGGTCGTCCATCCCGAAGACGCCCTGTTTGCCGCAGAGGAATTCGGCGGCCACGACGGCCCCCATTGCCAGCGTGCGGCGGTTTTTGATCGTGTGTTTCAGTTCCAGCATGTCGTCAGCCGACTCGTAGGTCACGGTGTGAATGCCCGGAACCGCGCCTTCGCGCACCGAGCGTATCTCGATCCGGTCGGCCGGCGTATCTTCGCTGCGCTCCACGCGGTTCGCGGCGTGTGCGATGCCCGGGGCGTAGTTGACCCAGCCCTGCTTGTCGGCGAGGTTGTCGAGAATGCCTTCGGCCAGCGTGATGGCCGTACCGCTCGGGGCGTCGAGTTTCTGGGTGTGGTGCACCTCTTCAATACGCACCCCGTAGCCGCCTACGCGGCCGATCATCGCCGCCAGCTGGCGGTTGATGCGGAACATCAGGTTTACGCCCAAGCAGTAGTTCGAGGCGTAGAACAGCGCCCCGCCCCGCTCGCGGCACAACTCCTGCAACTCCGCCAGGCGGTCGGTCCAGCCTGTCGTGCCGCTCACCACCGCCGCGCCGTTTTCGAGGCACGTGCGGATGTTGGCATAGGCTGTTGCGGGCGTGGTGAATTCCAGCGCCACGTCGATCCCCGCCAAGTGTTCCGCGTCGAGCTCGCCGGCATTGTCGGTGTCGATGACAAGGGCCACTTCGTGGCCCCTTTCGGTGAGTATGCGTTCGATTTCACGGCCCATTTTGCCGTATCCGATGATTGCAGCTTTCATTTTATTCCATTTCCCGCAAAGATACGAATAAGCAAGGGCAAAAGCAAGTTTACTTGCATTTTGCCGAGCGGCAGTATCTTCGGCGCAGCCAAAGATACGAATTTATTTCAAAACTAAACGTAGCGGCAGGGTTTATAGTATTCCGGAATTTTGTATATTTGTCGAACAAACCATTCCCGGTATGCGTTATTTCCTCGAACTTCGGTACAACGGAGCCGCCTATTGCGGCTGGCAGCGGCAGCCCGACATGCCCACGGTTCAGCAGACCCTCGAACGGGCGCTGACCACCCTGCTGCGCGAACCGGTCGAGGTGACGGGCGCCGGACGCACCGACACGGGGGTCAACGCCGCTTATTACGTGGCGCATTTCGACTGCACGACACCCGTCGAAGACCCGGCGCAGCTGGTCTATAAGCTCAATTTCCTGCTGCCGGGAGATATCGCTGTCGGGAGCATGACGCCCGTGGCGGAGGATGCCCACGCGCGTTTTCACGCCCGCGAACGGGAATACCGCTATTTCATCGGTCCCTCGAAGAATCCCTTCACGCGTCACCTGACGTGGCAGTACTATGTGCCGCTCGATGTCGGGCGGATGAACGAGGCGGCGGCCATGCTGACGGAATACGACGATTTCACCTCTTTCGCCAAGCTCAATTCGAACAACAAGACCAATATCTGCCGTGTGCGGCAGGCCGTGTGGACCATCGACGGGCATGGTACGATGTGCTTCACGATCCGCGCGGACCGTTTTTTGCGCAACATGGTGCGGTCGATCGTCGGCACGCTGGTCGACGTGGGACGCGGGCGCTATACGCCCGAAGAGTTCCGCGCGATCGTCGAAAGCCGCGACCTGTCGCGTTCGAGTGCGGGAGCTCCGGCACAGGGATTGTTCCTGAGCGACGTACGCTACCCTCCGGAAATTTTCGAACCTCAATGTTATACTAAATTCAAATTACTATGATTGGAACAGTTGTTTGGCTGATCGGCCTCGTATGCGCAATCTGGTGCGTGATGGACATTTTCAAAAAGAACATCTCCACGGCCGGAAAGGTGATCGCATCGATCATCGTGCTGCTCACCAGTTGGCTGGGACTTGCGGTCTATTATTTCTACGGCCGCGACCATCTGGAAGAGTGGTTCCGGTAGCATGAAAAAGAGGAGGTCTGTGGAAGACCTCCTCTTTTTTTTGCGACTGTCTGCGGTTTACAGGTGGATCGCCGCCCCCATTGCCGCCTCGGCGGCCTCCATGACGCCCTCGTTCATCGTCGGATGGGCGTGGATCGTGCGGGCGATCTGGTGGGCCGTGGCCCCGAGCGTGCGCGCAAGCGTCGGCTCGGCCAGCATTTCGGTCACCGAAGCCCCGATCATGTGGGCTCCCAGCAGGCGGTCTTCTTCGTCGAAGAGCAGTTTGACGAATCCGTCGCGGTCGCCCGCCGCCGTGGCCTTGCCCGATGCGGTGAACGGGAAGCGTCCGACTTTATAGGCGATGCCGCGCTCCTGCGCCTGCTGCTCGGTCATGCCGACCGATGCCACTTCGGGCGAGGTGAAGATGCACGACGGGATGGTCGTGTAGTCCACCGGCGCGGGGCTCAGTCCGCAGATGGCCTCCACGCAGCAGACGGCTTCGGCCGAAGCCACGTGCGCCAGCGCCGGGCCCGGCACGATATCGCCGATGGCGTAGACGCCCGGGACATTGGTGCGGTAGAACTCGTCCACGACGATCTTGTCGCGCTCGACGGCGACGCCCAACTCTTCGAGGCCGATGTTTTCGATATTGGATTTGATGCCCACGGCCGACAGCACGACTTCGGCGGTCAGCGTTTCCGAGCCTTTCTTACCCTCGATCTCCACTTCGCAAAGCCCTTCGGCGTTGACTTTCACGGCTTTCACCGTGGTCGATGCCAACACCGTCGCACGCAGTTTGCGGAATGAGCGCTCCATGGTCTTCGATACCTCCTCGTCCTCGAGGGGCATCATGCGGGGCATGTACTCGATGACGGTGACTTTGACGCCCAGCGCGGCGTAGAACCATGCGAACTCGCTGCCGATGGCTCCCGAGCCAACGACGATCATCGATTCGGGCAGGCGGCTGAGCGTCAGCGCTTGCCGCGACGAGATCACGTGTTCGCCGTCGACGGGCATGAACGCCATTTCGCGGGGACGTGCTCCCGTGGCGAGGACGATGTGATCGGCCTCGTATTCCGTACCGTCTACGTCGAGCCGTCCCGGGGCCGTGAGGCGTCCGAATCCGGGAATGAGGTCGATGCCGTTCTTGTTCAACAGGAACAGCACCCCTTTCGACATGGTTTCAGCCACGCCGCGCGAACGGGCTACGATTTTTTCGAGGTCCGGACGCACTTCGCCCGCGAGTTCCAGTCCGTAATGCCCTGCGTTTTTGCAGTAGCCGTAGACCTGTGCGCTTTTCAGCAGCGCCTTGGTCGGGATGCAGCCCCAGTTGAGGCATACGCCGCCCGGTTCGGCGCGCTCCACGAGCGCCACTTTTTTGCCTAATTGTGCAGCGCGTATTGCCGCTACATAACCTCCGGGGCCGCTGCCCACGATGATGATGTCGTATTTCATTATTTTACCACTTTCAATATTTCTCCGTTATCAGCCGCTACGGCGCGTTTCCACTTCTCGTTGTAACCCGGGAACTGGATCTTGCCGGGAATTTGCCGGCCATTGCCGTTGTCCACGAAATGTGCCGCGCTGCCGTCGCCGTCGAGGAACGTCAGCACATCGCCGTGCTCGCTCTTCACGTTGCCGTCCATATATTTCACCAGCAGGTAGTTGTTGAGTTTCTGCCAGCGGTCGAAAAGCTCCTGCGCCGTTGAAACGCTCAACTCCGTAAGGTAGTTGCGGCGTGCCGCGGGCGACATCCGGCCTATCCGGGCGCTGACCAGCTCCACGTTGGCCAGCATGTCGTTCTCCCACTTGTCCGTGACTTTGCGGATGTCGGCCGAGATCATGTCGTAACGCATGTAGGCGAAATTGGTCGTGCGGTTGAAGAGCCAGAACGCCGACGTGGGCGAATATTCCAGCATCGAGCCGTTGCCCTCGCGGAAACACTCGGGAACCTCCTGCGCCGAACAGAAAATCGGCGTCAGGCACGAGGTCGCCGCGTCGTCGACGCCGAACCAGAGGATGCCCATGTCGCGCGTCACGTTGGGCCGGGCCTGCGCCACGAACCAGAATCCGGTCTGCTGGGTGGCCGTGGCGCGTTCGTTGACGTAGCTCACGCCGTCGACCTCGAACTCCATCGGACGCCAGCGGTAGGGACAGTTGTGGCCTCCGGCGCCGATGTCGGTGGTCATGTCCATCGGGGTTCCCTCATAGTGGTCGCGCATGCAGTCGAAGACCGTTTTGGGTGACACCTTTGTACGAGGCTTTACCCACAGCGGCATGCGATTCTCCTTGTTGTGGCCCATTGCATAGTCCACATACCGGTCCATGTCGTCGGCCACGGTGCGGAAGAAGGCCCACACGCGGGCTTCGCAGGCGCGCAGGGCGCCGAAGTCGAGGGGTGCATAGGCGTCGCAGAAACTAAAATCGGCATCCGGGCCGTCGTAATACCCCATCTCCCGGGCGAACGAAATCACGTCGGGTGCGTAGAGGCAGTTCTCGGGATCGTTCTTCGGGAAGGTGGTGATGCGGGCCTGGTTGGCATGGGCCGAAACATAGCCGTCGGGAATGCGGCGGGCTACCCAGACGATACCCTTACGGGCGTTGCCGCCCTTGCCGTCGTCCTGAAAACCCTTGCCGATCAGCTCCATGATCCACGCCTCGTCGGGATCGGCGATCGAGAACGATTCGCCGCCCGACGCATAGCCGTAGGTGTTGGCCAGGTCGACGATCACGCCGATCGCCTCGCGGGCGGTCTTGGCACGCTGCAACGTGATGTAGATCAGCGATCCGTAGTCCATGCGTCCCGTCGAGTCCTCCAACTCGCGGCGGCCTCCGTAGGTCGTCTCGCCGATGATGAGCGAGTGCTCGTTCATATTGCCGATGGTCGAATAGGTTTCGCGCACCTGCGGGATGTCCCGCAGGTAGCGGCCCGTGTCCCATTCGTAGACGGGCAGCATCGCCCCGTCTTTGAATTTGCCGCCGGGGGTGTGGTATAGTGCGCCGTAGAGCGCATGGGAGTCCGCCGCGTAGGTGACCATCACCGACCCGTCGGTCGAAGCTCCTTTGGTGACGATGAAATTGGTGCAGGCCGACGCCGCACCGTATGCGACTGCGGCGGTCGCTGCAAGAATCAATCGGAGTTTTTTCATTGTTTTTCAGGTTTTGACACCAAAGATACTAAAAAGAACGGACGGTTCCAAACCCGAATTGCGTATGATTCAACAAAACTGTCCAATCCCCTAAAAGTGCCGTTACGGCACAAAACTGTTCGGAACCGGTAAAATTTCGCTATATTTGTATCGGATGTAGTGTCTGGTCATCCCGGAAATACCCCCCCCCGGTGTGGAGGTAATAAACTGTAATTCAATAGTATCAATGAAGAAGTTTCTGCTGTTGCTTCTCTCCGGGGCGATCTTCGGGGCCTGTTCCGACAAGAAAGCGCACCCTGCTTTGGTGACCGATGTCGTCATGCCTCCCGAATCGTGGGTCTTCGCACCCGGCGACGGGGTGACCGTTTCGGCCGAGGGATTCGAGCCCGATGACGAAATCATGCTCGAAATCTATTGGGAGGAGGGCGTCGAGGGGTTCGCTCCGAACGGTTTCGCCAAGGGAGTGCGGGGGATCGTCACGTTGCGCACCGCCGCGAGCGTCACCTTTCTGGCTCCGGGGCACTACCCTGCTTCGACGACACGGGTGCTGCTGTTCCGCCGGGGGCATCTGATGCCCCTGGGTAAGATCCGCGTTGCCGACGGGGTTCCGAAAGCCGCGGCGCTTTACGGCATTTCGGATTCCGACACGGACAAAACCGTGATCGACCGCATCGACCTTTCGACAGGCGGTGTCACGCCGATTGAAACGCTCGGCGCCGGCCGGGGAATCACCTGCGCCGTGGGACTTCCCGGTTCGGGCTGGATCTGCGGCGTTTATTCCGGTTCGATGGTCGGTTTCGACCTTACGATGAATTATTATAACGATTTCGGATACCGGAATTGTCTCTTGGCCGGGCAGATCACCGACTCCTCCGTCGGACTCATTTCCCACGATGCGGGGCGGCTGAGGCTGACCACACAAACCATGACCCGCACTTCCTCCCCGGCTCCGGTCTCCTGGCCGGTGCCCGACGAGGTCGTGCATACGCTGGCCGTGCAGCCGTTCGTGCGGGTCGGTTCCGATCTGCTGCTCGCACAGCGCAATGCCGACGGCACCTGCGCTCCGGTGGTGCTGCGGGTTTCCGGTGGTGCCGGGTCGGGCGAGGCCGTGGAGGCCGATGCGATGGTCCCGTTCTGGACGGCGGTCCCTTCGGCGGCCGATCCGGACAAGATGGTTCAGGCCGGCGGCTATGCCGTGTCGAAGGAGGGCATAACGCGACTGCGGCTGTTCAACACCGCCGGGGACGGTACTTTCGGGGAGACGCTGGCCGAGGTCCCGGGCACGGTGCTGTCGGTTACGGAATATGCGCCGGATAAAAATACGCTGGAGATTTACCTGCTGTGCGAAGCGCTTGGCGGGCGGCACATACACGTCTACGATGCACTGAAAAAGACGCAGCGGACACTTCCCGGGGAGTTCGGCTGTTCGCGGATCGTGGCGGCAAAATAACGGCTTTTTGGCCGACGGTTTCGTGTTTGTATGAATTTTGCGTATTTTTACCGGATAAAATCGAAAAACCAATGTCGGATATAGCTTGTCAACTGTCGTTCGTGCGTTCGACGCTTCCCGCGGAGGTCACGCTGGTTGCCGTGTCGAAGACACATTCTGCGGAGATGATCCGCGAAGCCTACGATGCCGGGCACCGCATCTTCGGCGAGAGCCGTCCGCAGGAATTGCGTGAAAAATACGAGGCCCTGCCCAAGGATATCGAGTGGCACATGATCGGCCACCTGCAGACCAACAAGATCAAATACATCGCACCGTTCGTGGCGTTGATCCATTCGGTCGACAGCGCCCGTTTGGCCGAGGCCATCCAGCGCGAAGCGGCCAAATGCGGACGCACGATCGAGATACTTTTGGAGATACACGTCGCCGAGGAGGATACCAAGACGGGCTGGAATATCGGCGAATTGAAGAATTACGTCGGGACCGCTCCTTTTGCCCGGATGCCGAACATCTGCGTGCGCGGCGTCATGGGTATCGCCACCAATACCGACGACGGTGCGGTGATCCGCCGTGATTTCGACGAGCTTCGCCGCTGCTTCGAACTGCTGCAACCCTACTTCGGACCGCGGTTCAACACGTTGTCGATGGGCATGTCGCACGACTATCCGCTGGCCGTCGAATGCGGTTCGACGATGGTGCGCGTCGGCTCCCTGATCTTCGGCCGGCGCGGGCTTAAGAAGCCCGTTTTATGAGTGGTTGCCGCATTGTTTGTCAGCGAAATAACGATTAAGTATACTAAACCAGACAGACTATGAAAATCGGATTTATCGGATTCGGGAATATGGCGCAGGCCCTCGCGCACGGCCTGGTTCGCGGGAAAGCCGTCGAGGCCGGGAATATCGGCGCGTGTGCGCGCGATTGTGCGAAACTGCTGCGCAACACGGAGCCCCACGGGTTCCGGGCGTTCGACGATGCCGCGGCTGTCGCGGAGTTTGCCGACATCGTGGTTGTCGCCGTGAAACCCTACCAGGTCGAGGCGGTCGTGACACCCGTCCGGGAACTGTTGGCTAAGAAGATCGTCGTTTCGGTGGCCGCAGGCGTCACGTTCGACGATTACGAGCGGATGCTCGCACCCGGTACGGCCCACTTGTCGACCATTCCCAATACGCCCGTCTCGGTCTGCGAAGGAATCGTCGTCTGCGAACGCCGCCATTCGCTCTCGGATGTGCAGTGGACATGCGTCGAAGGGCTGTTTTCGAAACTCGGAATCGTGATCCGGATGGATACTGCCCTGCTCGGGATTTCGAGCACCGTCTGCGGCTGCGGTCCGGCGTTCGTCGCCATGTTCATGGAGGCGCTGGCCGACGGTGCGGTTAAACACGGCATTCCGCGCGCCGATGCCTACCGGATGGTGAGCCAGATGGTCGCCGGAACCGGGAAGCTGCAACTCGTGACGGGACAGCACCCCGGTGTGATGAAAGACGCTGTCTGCTCGCCCGGCGGCACGACCATAGTGGGTGTCGCCGAGCTGGAACACAAGGGGTTGCGCGGTGCGGTCATCGCCGCCGTCGATGCCGTGCAGAACAAGCCCGCCTGAGAGGCGGGTTTTAGGGGCGGCGGGCAGTTTCCCGGCCTCCTGCCCGGTTCTGCGCCCGCCTAAGAGGCGGGTTTTAAGGGGCGACTTATCGTTACCTCGCTTTCTTGCCGGTTCTGCGCCCGGATGTGATAATCGTTTTAGGGAAGGGTTTCGGGGTATGTCCCGAGGCCCTTTTCTTATTTGTGCAGTCCGAGTCCGCGCATCAGGCTTTTCCACCAGCGCGAATACCACTTCTTTTTTCGGCAGGGAGCCGCCGGTCGCCAACTGCCGAGGCAATGGTGTATGGCGTAGCTTTCGGGAACGGCTTTCGCGGCATACGCGGCTATGGTCGGCGAGGGATGGATGCGGATGCCTTCGTCCAACTCCTGCGCAACATCCTTGTATTTCAGCCCGGCCGGGCGTGCATGGTATGCCATGATGTCGGGCGCGATGATTCGGTCGTAGAGCGTGCCGTCTTCGCGTATGAAACGGTGGCTTTCGTACCAGTCGAGGCAGCGCCGGGTGAACGGATGCTTCGCCGTGACGCCGAATGCCCCTGACTGCAAACCCAGCCCCACGTCCGCAAATAACTCGTCTGTCAGTACCTCTCCCGCTTCTGAAATACGGTCTTGGGCGATGTTGCGGGCCAGCACCGACTCTTCGGTCTCTATGACGGCGAACATCTCGGCGTCGAGCAGGTCATCGAACGGTTTGAGCACTTCGACATCGGTGTCGAGGTAGATGCCGCCCTCGTGATAGAGTGCATAGTGGCGGATGTAGTCGGCGGCGAAAGCGTATTTCTTTCGATCGATCGCCTCGCGGACCCAGGGTACGGAGTTTACGTCGAAACGGCTCTCGTCCCAGCGGACGATTTCGTAACCGGGCAGTGCCCTGCGCCACGATTCCATGCACTGCCGGACCCGTTCGGGATATTTACCCCCCCCCAGCCAGCAAAAGTGGATTTTCTTGGGTATCATTCAGATGGAGTCAGTAAGTTCCGGACCGTATTACCGTACCCGCAGCGAACGCCCGATGCGCAGGATAGTGGTCGATTTGATGCCGTTCAGCCGGCAGATGTTCGCAACCGTCGTGCCGTGGCGGCGTGCGATGGCGCCCAGCGTGTCGCCCGAACGGATCTTATAGTATTTCATGGCCGCTTTTTCGGCGGCTTCCTGCTTGTCCTGCTCTTCGTTGGCGATCTCGTCGTCGAAATCCTGCCCGGCGTTGGAGTAGATGCTGAAGAACGATTTTTTCAGCAGGAACGTCTCGCGGCTGAGCGTTCCGTTTTTGAAGTCGATCAGACGCTCGGGATCGAACGACTGCCCGTAATAGCGGGTTTCAAAATGGAGGTGGGGCCCTGTCGAACGGCCCGTCGAGCCGCCCAGACCGATGATCTGCCCGGCCTCGACCCATTGCCCGGGTTCCACCATGCGCTCCGAGAGGTGGCCGTAGTAGGTTTCCAGGCCGTTGTCGTGGCGGATGATGACGAGGTTGCCGTAGCCGCCCTTGTTATACTGCGAGATGCGCACACGGCCGCAGAAGGTGGCATAGACCGGGTCGCCCATTTTGAGCGGCAGGTCCACGCCCTGATGCTGGCGCCGGCGCCGCGGGCCGTATTTTCCGCGCGGATGCACCGAGCCCTGATAGGGGCAATGGTAGCTGGTCAGCGAATCCACGAGGTCGATGACCACCGATTTGGGCATGCCCGACATATCGACTTCGCGGTAAGGGAAAAGCGTTGTCGTGTCCCAGTATTTTTCGAAAATGGTGCTGTCCTTGGCGATTTCCCGGTTGCGGATGTATTTCCACGAATTGTCGCTGTAAAGGATCACCTGCACGGCATCGTTGTCCGTCGTGAGGGTGTCGATCACGGTCAGCCCGTTGGTGTCGAAGATGGATTCGATCTTCGTGGGGCGAAGTCGCAGCTGCAACGTGGCAATGGAGTCTGCGGCGGCCTGTTCCGGGTCGATGACCGGGGCCGGTGCGGATTTTTGTTCCGGACGGCTTTCGGCGATACGTCCGGCGGTGTAAATCATGTTTTGCAATGAATCGATCAGGTCGGCCTGCCGTAATGCTACTGCCCGGAGCGAATCTGCTGCTGCAGTTTCCCGGGTTTCGGCAGCAGCCTGCGCCCGTGCGTTCCTGGGTTTGCGAGCCGTCGATGTGAAGACCATCGAGAGGGCCGCGAGTGTCAACAGGTATTTTTTCATAGTCTTTTATGGTTGTCTGATTAGTTCCTCGGCCGCTTCCAGCGCCTTGTAGAATTCTTCGCCGAAGCGGCGGACGATCGGTTCCCGGAGGGCTTTGTAGACCGGGATGCCCAGCTTCGCACCGCACCGGCGGGCCGGGGCGCACACCGACCAGCGGTGGTAGTTGAGCCCCACGGTACCGTTCGAGAAGCGCATTACGCGGATCGGGTACAAGTGGCACGAAATCGGCTTGCGGAACGGGGTTTTGCCCTCCATCCACGCCTTTTCGATGGCGCAGAGCGTCACGCCGTTCTCCTCGTAGGTATAGGCGCACTCGGCGTCGTTGACCAGCGGCGTGGTCAGGTCGCCGTCTTCGTCCACGACCATGAAACCCTGCCGTTCGACGGCTTCGATGCCTTCGGGCGTCATGTAGGGCTTGTAATTGGGGTATTCGCGTTCGAGGATTTCCACCTCTTCCGCTTCGAGCGGCGCTCCGGCGTTGCCCTCGACGCAGCAGATGCCTTTGCACTGCGCGATGTCGCAGGCGAAGCACTCGCGCAGCAGGTCGGCGCTCACGATTTTGTCGTCGATCTCGATCATTTGCGGCACGTGTCGGCGATGATGATGTCATAGAGTTCCCCGAGCGACATGCCCATCTCGCGGGCCTGCTTGGGGACGATGCTTCCGGCGCTCATGCCGGGAATCGAGTTCAGCTCGATGAAATAGGGTTTTCCGGAGGGGGTTACGATAAAATCGACCCTTACGACCCCTGCACAGCGGCAGGTTTTGTAAGCCTCGCGGGTCATGCGGTTCAGTTCGGCCTTTACCTCGGGGGTGATGTCCGCCGGGGTGATCTCGTCGGAATAGCCGGCGGTGTATTTGGCCTGGTAGTCGAAGAAGTCCTTTTTGGAAATGATCTCCGTGATGGGGAAAATATACTCCTTCCCGCCGGCGATCATTATTCCGCAGCCCATTTCACGCCCCGCGATGCACTCCTCGATCAGGATTTCGTCGCCCTGGGCGAAGGCCGCGTCGATGGCCGCGGGCAGCTCCTCCGGGCTGTGGACCTTCGTCACGCCGAACGACGAACCGCTGGCATTGGGTTTTACGAACAGCGGCATGCCGAAGTCGGCGGCGATTTTCGCTGCGTCGAACGCCTCGCCACGGCGCAGGAAGACCTCGCGGGCGAGGTTGACACGTCCCGCGAGCGTGCGTTTGGTGGTGATCTTGTCGAAGGTGACGACCGACGAGGTCATCGAACACGACGAATAGGGAATGCCCATCATGTCGAGGTATCCCTGCAGTCTGCCGTCCTCGCCGGGAGTGCCGTGGATGATGATGAGGGCATAGTCGAACACCTTGTGAACGCCGTTGACGGTGATCGAAAAGTCGTTCTTGTCCACCTGCCATTGGCGGCCGTCGGGGGCCGTGTAGTGCCAGTCGCGGTGGTGGAGGTCTACGACCGTGATGTCGTATTTCGAGTGGTCGAGAGCCGCTTCGATCTGCGCGGCGCTCTGGAGGGCGATCTCCCGCTCGGGCGAATCTCCGCCGGCCAGGAGGGCTATCTTCAAACGTGTCATTTCAGGGATTGTATATGTCTTTGTATCGGAATTCCAGTATTTCCTGCACCATCCGGGCGAACTGCCGGGCCTCGACATGTTCCGCGTCGATGCGCAGCACGGCATTGAAATCATTGAGCGCCGGGCCCCACTCGCCCATCCGGTAATGGAGCCTGCCGCGCTCGATGTAAAGCGCCGTATCGTCCGGGGTCTCCGCAATTCGTGCCGTGAGGGCCGCGATGCGTGCCGCGGGACTCCACAGCCCTTTGCGGCGGATGTAGGCGGCGACGCCCTCGTCGAGCATCTCCGAGGTGTCCTCGCCCCGTCCGATGCGGTCACGCACGTCCGTCGAGGCGAAATCCTGCAAAGGGGCGTCCGCCAGCAGCGTGATGCGCCCCTCGAACCCTTCGGCGGGCTCGCCCCGGCGGGGATAGACGTAGACGGGGTATTCGAGGATTTTTTCGTATTCCTTCCAGCCGTCGAGCCGGGCGATCTGGTCGCTGCCCATCAGGATCGAGAACTCCATTTCAGACCCGAAGTTTTCCTTCAGGTAACGCAGGGTATCTATTGTGTATGAGGGTTTCGGAAGCAGAAACTCCACGACCGACGGCTTGATCTTGCCGGGGTGTTTCGAAGCCGCGCAGGCGATCTCGGCCATTTCGAAACGGTCCATCTCGGGAGCCAGTTCATCGGCCGCCTTGTAGGGGCTTTGCGGTGAGACGACCAGCACGGCTTCGTCGCAAAGCCCCTGTTCGACGGCGTATTCCGCCAGCGCGATGTGGCCTTTGTGCACGGGGTTGAACGACCCGAAATAAAGCATCACCCGTTTCATCCTACCGCATGATGAATTGGTCGAGGACGCTGCATGTGCCGCATACGGCGTCGTCGAGGCAGTCGTTGACGATCACGTGGTCGAATTCCGGGGCTTTCGTCAGTTCGAATTCGGCCTTGGCCACGCGGCGCTCGATCACCTCCGGAGCGTCCGTGCCGCGGGCAACGAGTCTGCGGCGCAGCTCTTCGACCGAGGGCGGCATGACGAACACCGAGCAGGCGTCGTCGCCGAAGATGCGTTTGAGGTTGATGCCGCCGATCACGTCGACGTCGAAGACGATCACATGGCCTTTGGCCCAGATGCGCTCGACCTCGCTGCGCAGCGTGCCGTAGCAGGTGCCTTTGTAGACCTCCTCCCACTCCACGAAGCGGTTTTCCGCCACGGCTTTCATGAACTCCTCCTGCGAGAGGAAATAGTAATCCACCCCGTCGCGCTCCTGTCCGCGGGGTGCGCGGCTGGTCGCCGAAATGGAAAATTCCAACTGGGGATAGCGTTCCAGCAGGTGTCGGACGATCGTGGTCTTGCCCGAGCCGCTCGGGGCCGAGAATATGATGACTTTTCCCATTTATAAAATGTTCAGTACTTGCTCTTTGATCTTCTCCAGTTCGTCCTTCATTTTGACTACGAGGATCTGGATGTTCGATTCGTTGGCTTTCGAACCCATCGTATTGATCTCACGGCCCATCTCCTGGGCGATGAAGCCCAGTTTGCGGCCTGCGCTCTCCTCCCCTGCGGCCACCTCGCGGAAGTATTTGCAGTGGTTGGTGAGGCGGACTTTCTCCTCGGTGATGTCCAGTTTTTCGAGGTAGAAGATCATCTCCTGCTCCAGCCGGTTACGGTCCACGTCGACGGGGAGTTTCGTGAGGTTGTCCAGGATGCGGTTGCGGACCGTCTCCGTGCGGGCTTTCTCGAAGGGAATCACCTCGTCGCGGTATTGCTCGATCAGCTCCACGCGGCGCAGCAGGTCGGCGATCAGGATCGCTCCCTCCTGTGCGCGGAAGGCATCCAACTGTGCGGCGGCAGCTTCCGTAGCGGCGATCAGCGCGGTGTGCTCCTCCTCCGAAATGGTTTCGGACTCGGTGGCCACGACCTCGGGCAGGCGCATGATGACCGGCAGGATGGCGTCGTAGCCGGCGTCGATGCCTGCGAACGTGAGCGTGTCGTTCATCTGCCGCAGGTATTCGCGGAAGACCTCGCGGTTGATACGGGCCGGGGTCTCGACGGCCTGCGACTCGACCGAGACGAAAACGTCGACCTTGCCCCGCTGGATCGTGCGGGCGATGACGTTGCGGAGTTCGTACTCCGACTGGCGGTAGACGGCCGGAAGCCGCAGCGAGAGGTCCAACTGCTTGGAGTTGAGCGAACGTATCTCGACCGTGATCTTTTTATTTTGAAGTGTGGCTTCGCCTTTGCCGAAGCCGGTCATTGATTTTACCATGCTGGTGTGGGAACTTGATATTTTCTGCAAAATTAATAAAAACTATCCAAAAAGAGGCGCGTCCCGCTTATGAAATGAAATTTATTTGGCTATCTTTGCGTTTATAAAATTTTTTTCTTTATATTTGTGTTAGCAAACTAACAGCTAAGCATCAGACCATTCAAATCACATACGAAATCATTATGAAAAAGCACAATTTCAATGCGGGACCTTCCATTCTGGCGGATGAGGTCATCGAAAATGCAGCCAAGGCAATTCTCGACTTCAACGGATCGGGGCTTTCGCTGCTTTCGATCTCCCACCGGACGAAGGATTTCGACGCCGTGATGGAGGAAGCCGACCAGCTTTTCCGGGAGTTGCTCCATATTCCGGACAACTACAAGATCATCTATCTGGGCGGCGGTGCGAGTACCTATTTTTATGAAATTCCCGCGAACTTCCTGGGCAAAAAAGCCGGCTATGTGAATACGGGTGTGTGGGCGAAGAAGGCTATCAAAGAGGCCAAGCGTTACGGTGAGGTCGAGGTGCTGGCGTCGTCCGAGGACAAAAATTTCACCTACATCCCGAAGGGCTTCGCCATTCCGGCCGACCTGGACTATGTGCATATTACCTCTAATAATACGATCTACGGTACGGAGTACCACGAGGACCTCTCGTCGCCCGTGCCCCTGATCGCCGACATGTCGTCGGACATCCTCTCCCGCCCGGTCGACGTTTCGAAATACGCCATGATCTACGGCGGAGCACAGAAAAACCTGGCTCCCGCGGGTGTGGCTTTCGCCATCATCCGCGAGGACATGCTGGACAAGATCGTCCGTGATCTGCCGTCGATGGTGTCGTTCCGCACCCATGTCGAGAACAACTCGATGTTCAACACGCCGCCCGTCTTCCCGATCTACGTGCTGAAGGAGACCCTCCGGTGGCTCAAGTCGATCGGCGGCGTTCCCGAGATCTACCGCCGCAATCAGGAGAAGGCCGCCCTGCTCTACGACGAGATCGACCGCAACCCGCTGTTCCGCGGTACGGTCGTGAAGGAGGACCGCTCGCTGATGAATATCTGCTTCGTGATGGCCGAGGGGTATGAAGACCTCGCCGACGAGTTCATGGCTTTCGCCAAGGAGCGCGGCATGGTCGGCATCAAGGGCCACCGGCTGGTGGGCGGTTTCCGCGCATCGTGCTACAACGCCCTGCCCAAGTCGAGCGTCGAGGCGTTGGTAGCCTGCATGCAGGAGTTCGCCGAAAAACACGCGAAATAGGCCATGTGCCCGACCATCGTCCCGCTGATGCGGGAGACGAAGAAAGAACAGGATATTTATTTTACGTCATTGATCGATACTATGAAAATACTGGTTGCAACGGAGAAGCCTTTTGCCAAGAAGGCCGTTGACGGAATCCGCGGGATCGTGGAGAATGCCGGCTATGAACTGGCGCTGCTCGAAAAATATACCGACAAGAGTCAGTTGTTGGAGGCTGTGGCCGATGTGGATGCGCTGATTATCCGCAGCGACAAGGTGACCGCCGAGGTCATCGCTGCGGCGAAAAACCTGAAAATCGTGGTCCGCGCCGGTGCGGGTTACGACAATGTGGACCTCGAAGCGGCTTCGGCGCGGGGCATCGTGGTGATGAATACTCCGGGCCAGAATTCCAACGCCGTGGCCGAGCTGGCGCTGGCCATGATGATCTACATGTCGCGAAACCGCTTTACCCCGGGTACGGGCACGGAAATCCAGGGCAAGACCCTCGGCATCCACGCTTACGGCAATGTCGGCAAGTTGGTCGGCCGCAAGGGAAAGGCGTTAGGCATGAATGTTGTCGCATACGATCCGTTCATCACCGACGAGGCGGTCTTTGCGGCTGACGGCGTGAAGAAGGTGGCGTCGGTCGAGGAGCTTTACAAGGTGTCCGACTTCCTCTCGCTGCACATTCCCGCTACGGAGCAGACCAAGGGTTCGATCGGTTACGACCTGCTGATGTCGATGCCCAAGGGTGCGACGCTGGTCAACACCGCCCGCAAGGAGGTAATCGACGAGGCGGGTGTGGTGCGTGCCCTGACCGAGCGCGAGGACCTGAAATACATCACCGACATCGCCGCCGGCAATCAGGCCGAGCTGGACGAGAAGTTTGGCAAGCGGGTTTTCGCCACGGCGAAGAAGATGGGCGCCGAGACCGCCGAGGCCAACATCAATGCCGGTTTGGCGGCAGCCAGCCAGATTGTGGATTTCCTGAAGAACGGCAATACCCGTTTCCAGGTCAATAAATAGACGATAAATGTATCGAAAGAGGCGGGTGCGAAAACGCCCGCCTTTTTCGCCTAAAACAAGAACTTTATGGTACGAATAAAACCTTTTCGTGCGGTCCGTCCGCCGAAGGAGCATGCCGCCGAGGTGGCGTCGCGTCCCTACGACGTGTTGAATTCCGCCGAGGCGAAAACCGAGGCTACGGAGCGTTCGCTGCTGCACATCATCAAACCTGAAATCGATTTCGAACCCATCGCCGACGAGCATTCCGATTCGGTTTACGACAAGGCGGTGGAGAATTTCCGCAAGTGGCAGTCCGAGGGATGGCTCCGGCAGGACCCCGAGGAGTACTACTATATTTATGCGCAGACGATGGAGGGCCGCACGCAGTACGGACTGGCGATGTGCTGCCATTTCGAGGATTACCTCTCGGGAGCTATCAAAAAGCATGAGCTGACGCGCCCCGACAAGGAGGAGGATCGCATGATCCACGTCCGTAACCAGAAAGCCAATATCGAGCCGGTGTTTTTCGCCTATCCCGACAATGCCGAGATCGACGCCATCGTTGCCGACGTGGTGAAGAACAACGCTCCGGAGTACGATTTCACGGCCGCCGACGGCTTCGGACACCAACTGTGGGTGATCCGCGACCGGAAGACCAACGACCGCATCACGGAGATTTTCGCCGGCATCCCGGCGCTGTATGTCGCCGACGGGCACCACCGCACGGCTGCCGCCGCCCGCGTAGGCCAGGAGTGCCGCGGCAAGAATCCGAACCATTCGGGCTGCGAGGAGTACTGCTATTTCCTGGCTGTGACGTTCCCGGCCAACCAACTGCGCATCATCGACTACAACCGTGTGGTGAAGGACCTGAACGGCCTGACGCCCGCCGAACTCCTCGAAAAACTGAAGGAGTCGTTTACGGTCGAGGACAAGGGAACGGAGGAGTACCGCCCCACGGCCCTGCACAACTTTGCGATGTACCTCGACGGTCGCTGGTACAGCCTGACGGCCAAGCCGGGCACTTACGATGACAACGATCCGATCGGGGTGCTGGACGTTACGGTGCTGTCGAATCTGGTGCTGGACAAGATTCTGGACATCAAGGACCTGCGCACGTCGAACCGAATTGATTTCGTGGGCGGTATCCGCGGTCTGGGCGAGCTGAAGCGGCGCGTGGACAGCGGGGAGATGAAGGCGGCGTTCGCCCTCTACCCCGTCTCGATGCAACAGCTCATCAATATTGCCGACACGGGCAACATCATGCCTCCGAAGACCACGTGGTTCGAACCGAAACTGCGTTCGGGAGTCGTAATCCACTCGTTCGAAGAAAAATAATTGAAAAAGAGCTGCCGAAAAGGCAGCTCTTTTTTTGCAGGGTGTTCCGGGCTATTTCCGGGTGTTGTTGGCGATCGACGACCTGCGACAGGACGAATCCGACGACGACGTACATGCCAGCCACTCGCCGCATCCCGCGTTGAAAACGCGGTTGTCGATGGCCGCTACAAGCACCCCGATGGGAACCAGCAGGTTGAGTGCCGCCAGGAGCATGTAGAGCCGGCGGAACGGGTTCTTCGGGCTCTAAATTTTCTGAAACAGGGACAGTTGGTCCCTTTCGGCCGGAGAGGGATTTTTTTCGGAGGCGTTGTTTTATCACGGATCGGCGTTTTTTTATAACGAAAAACAAGCTGAGGCATGGAATTTTTACTATATTTGTAAGCAACTTAACAATACTACGGCGTTATGGCTAAAATCAAAGGAACAATCGTTGTCGACAAGGAGCGTTGCAAAGGGTGCGGGGTTTGCGCCTCGGCCTGCCCGTGCGACGTGCTCGCCCTGTCGGCTGAGGTAAACAGCAAGGGCTACCCGGTGGCGTGGATGGCGAATCCCGATGCTTGTACGGGTTGTGCTTCGTGTGCGGTGATCTGTCCCGACAGCGTCATCACGGTTTATCGTCAAAAATTCGAATAGGCTATGGCAGAGAAAGAAGTAAAACTGATGAAAGGCAACGAGGTGATCGCCCATGCGGCGATCCGCTACGGTTGCGACGGATATTTCGGATACCCCATTACCCCGCAGTCGGAGGTGATGGAGACACTGATGGAGCTCAAACCGTGGGAGACTACGGGCATGGTGGTACTGCAGGCCGAGTCGGAGATCTCTTCGATCAACATGGTCTACGGCGGCGCCTCGACCGGCAAGCGGGTCATGACCTCGTCGTCGAGCCCCGGCATCAGCCTGATGTCCGAGGGGCTGAGCTACCTGGCCGGCGCCGAACTCCCCTGCCTGATAATCAACTGCCAGCGCGGCGGTCCGGGGCTGGGTACGATTCAGCCCTCGCAGGGCGACTATTTCCAGGCCTGCAAAGGCGGCGGCCACGGCGATTTCCACCTGATCGTGCTGGCTCCGAACTCCGTGCAGGAGATGCACGACCATGTGGCCGAGGCTTTTGACCTGGCATTCAAATACCGCAATCCGGCGCTGATCCTCGCCGACGGCGCCATCGGTCAGATGATGGAGAAAGTCGTGCTGGCGCCCCAGCGTCCGCGCAAGACCGACGAGGAACTGAAGGCCGAGTGCGGTTCGTGGGCTACGCAGGGAAAACCCGCCTCCCGGCCGCGCAATATCGTGACCTCGCTCGAATTGCAGTCCGAGAAGATGGAGGTCATCAACAAGCGTCTGCAGGAGAAATACAAGGCCCTCGAGGAGAACGAGGTGCGCTACGAAGCCATCGAGTGCGACGATGCCGACTACGTCATCGTGGCGTTCGGATCATCGGCCCGTATCTGTTCGGCAACGGTCGAAATGGCCCGCGCCGAGGGTTTGAAGGTCGGCCTGCTGCGCCCGATCACCCTCTACCCTTTCCCCAAGAAGCAGATCGCCGAACTGGCGGCCCGCGGTGTCAAGGGCTTCCTTTCCGCGGAGCTGAACGCCGGACAGATGGTCGAGGACGTGCGGCTGGCCGTCAACGGCAAGGCCCCCGTCGAGCATTACGGGCGTCAGGGTGGCATGATGTTCAATCCCGGCGAGGTGCTCGACGCGCTCAAGGAAAAACTGATTAAAAAGTAAAAGACGATGGCAGAGGTTGAAATCAAAAAGGAGAATCTGGTTTATACGAAACCGGCGCTCATCACTGATAATGTCATGCACTACTGCCCTGGTTGCAGCCACGGCACGGTGCATAAGCTCGTCGCCGAGGTCATCGAGGAGATGGGCCTCGCGGAGAAGACCGTGGGCGTTTCGCCCGTGGGCTGTTCGGTGTTCGCCTACAACTATATCGACATCGACTGGATCGAGGCGGCGCACGGACGCGCGCTGGCCGTTGCGACGGCCGTGAAGCGGCTCTATCCGCAGAACATGGTCTTCACCTACCAGGGCGACGGCGACCTGTCGGCCATCGGCACGGCGGAGTCGATCCATGCGGCGGCGCGCGGCGAGAACGTCGTGGCGATCTATATCAATAATGCGATCTATGGCATGACCGGCGGTCAGATGGCCCCGACCACCCTCTTGGGCATGAAGACCGCGACGACCCCCTACGGGCGCGATCCGCGGCTGAACGGCTATCCCTACAAGATCGCGGAGATGATGGCCCATCTGGACGGCGCCACCTACATTACGCGCCAAAGCGTGCATACGGCCGCTAACGTGCGCAAGTGCAAGAAGGCGATCCGCAAGGCGTTCGAGAATTCGATGGCCGGCAACGGCTTCTCGATGGTCGAGGTCGTTTCGACCTGTAACAGCGGTTGGAAACTCTCGCCCGTGGCTTCGAATCAGTGGATGGCGGAGAACATGCTGCCCTTCTATCCGCTGGGCGATATCAAAGACGTTAAAAAAGAGTAAGGCTATGAAAGAGACGTTGATAATTGCAGGATTCGGAGGACAGGGCGTCCTCTCGATGGGTAAGATTCTGGCTTACTCGGGTGTGATGCAGGATTTCGAGGTGACGTGGATGCCTTCCTACGGTCCCGAGATGCGCGGCGGCACGGCCAATGTGACGGTGATCCTTTCGGATCGGAAAATCTCGTCGCCCATCGCCCATGAATTCGACACGGCGATCATTCTGAACCAGCAGTCGATGGAGAAATTCGAGCCGATGGTCAAGCCCGGCGGCGTGCTGATCTACGATACGAACGGCATCACGCGCCATCCGGTGCGCAAGGACATCGAGGTCTACGCGATCGACGCCACGGCCGAGTGCGCGAAGATGGGCCAGGCCAAGCTGTTCAACACGATGATTCTGGGCGGGTATCTGAAAGTGCGCCCCGTGGTCGAGATGGAAAATGTGATGGTGGGTCTGAAAAAATCGCTTCCCGAGCGTGCTTGGAAGATGCTTCCGGCCAATGAGGAGGCCATTAAACACGGCGGCGAGATCATCCGTAAGGTCCGCTGATTCCAGTTGTACGAGATAATGAGGCGCTCTGTGAAAGGGCGCCTTTTTGTTTTATGGCCTCGACTGAACGTGCTGCCGGGTCTGATCGAAAACGTCGTTTGTGTAGACCGATCCGCGCAAGAGCGCAAATCGGTGAATAACATGTCGTTAAATGTATTATCTTGGGGGATGAAAGAATAAATCATGTTGAAGGGCATCGATTTTGCGTGTCCGGCATTAACTTTAAATTTCAGACTATGGAAAAGAACGAACTGCAGATGCCGCGCCTGGGCGAACCCGTTCCGGCATTCGAGGCGATGACCACGCGGGGCAAGATCAGCTTCCCGGACGATTACAAGGGTAAATGGGTGATTCTGTTCAGCCACCCTGCCGACTTTACTCCGATCTGCACCACCGAGATACTTACGTTCGGAGCCCGCACGGCAGAGTTCCGGGCGCTGAACTGCGAATTGGTGGGCTTGTCCATCGATAGCCGCAACAGTCATATCGCGTGGTTGAAAACCATCCGTGAGAAGATAGAGTACAAGGGCATGAAGGATGTAAAGGTCGAGTTTCCGATCATCGACGACGTTTCGATGAAGGTGGCGTCGCTTTATGGTATGATCCAGCCCGGCGAGAGCCAGACGGCTGCCGTGCGGGCTGTCTTCTTCGTCGATCCGAAGGGCGTGCTGCGGGCGATGATCTACTATCCGCTGGCGCTGGGCCGCAATTTCGACGAGATCAAACGGGTCCTGATCGGCCTGCAGACCATCGACGCCTTCGGTATCGCGTTGCCTGCCGACTGGCGTCCGGGCGACGAGGTGATTGTGCCGATGAAGGGCGATGACCAGGAGACGGTTCCCGAAGGGGCCAAGTGCTACGACTGGTTCTTCTGCACCAAGCCGCTCCCGAAGGAGGAGATCGAGAAGAAGATCGGCAAGTAGGCTCCGGCCGGAGTCCGATGAAAAAGCGAGGCGTCCCGTTCGGGGCGCCTCGCTTCTGTTACAGCCGGGATTTGAAATAGTCGGTTCGCAGCAGAATGTCCGAAACCCGCCACAACTCTTTCCGGTACTGCCGGACCGAATCGCTCCGGTTATCGCCGACCCAGCCTTCGGTGTGGTCGGCGGCGCAGTCGCTCTGGCGGCGGAAAAAGCTCTCGCCCAACCCGTGAAAATCGTAATCCTGCGCGTGCATCAGGTCCAGCAGGCTGGGATAGATGTCGATCTGCGCAATGACCTTCCCCGTTTCGGCTTTCAGCGGTGCATTGAGGATGAAAAGCGGGATGTAGCGGTCGCTAAGCTCCCGTTTTTTGCGCCCTTCGTACTGATTGCGGGTGACGGAGTCGTGGTCGCCCATGATGACGATGATGCTCTTGTCGTAAAGCCCGCACACTTTGAGCGAGTCGATGAACCCGCCGAGGCAGCGGTCCACATACTGCGTGGCGACCAGGTAGTATTTGGCCTCCTCATCGGGGATGTCGGCATTGTTCAGCGGACTTTCGAGATCCGACTTCGAGTACGGCCCGTGTCCCGACATCGTGACTAACTGGGCATAGAACGGCTGCGGCAGTTCCTTCAGAATTTCGAGACTGTTTTCGTAGAGCTCCTCATCGGCGCGGCGCATCGGTCCGCGGCTCAGTTCGTAATGATATCTGTCGAATCCGTAACTCTTCGTGGTGGCCTCCTGGTTCCAGTAGTGGCGGGAGTCGCAGATCAGCGATGCGGAGGTATACCCTCTCCGGGCCAGCGCCTTGGGTAGCGAAGGATAGGTGTTCCGGCAGCCGTAGAGACTGGCTGCGGCCCCGCTTTCGAGGGGCAGCAGTCCGGTGTTGAGCATCAGTTGGGCATCGGACGACCGTCCGTCCTTCACCTGCGGCAGCACCCGCGGGAAATAGATCACGCTCGTATCCCGGGCCAGTGAGTTCATGAACGGGGTTGCTTCCGTGCCGTCGATTTCCAGGCCGATGGGCCAGCTGCCCAACGATTCGGCCAGCACGACGATCAGGTTTTTGCGGTGCTCTTCCGTGAGCGGTTCCCGGGAAGCGCGTCGTTCTGCGGCTTCGACGAACTGTGCGGCGTATTCGGCCTCCTCGGGCGGGCATCCGTGCAGGTAGGCGATCTGGTAGGACCAGTAGCCGATCAGTCCGTATTTGTGGAAAGCCTGCATGATTTCATTCCGGTACCAGGGCCAGGGATGTGTGAACTCATTGGGGTCATTGAAATACGGCGGGATGACGGTGACGAAGATCAGCAGCAGGCTGACGGCGAAGCCTGCGGCGCGGAGGCCTATCCCGGACTTCCACCGGCCGAAGAGGGAGTATCCTGCGGCAAAACAAATCGAAGGGAGCACGATCCAAAAGTCTGAGGCCCGCATCGAGGCGTAGATGCTCGGACCGAGTCCCCGGAGGTTGTTCACCATCAGGTAGGAGTTCAGGGGCATCACGCTGTAATAAATGCGGTAATACCAGACGTTCGACAGCAGGTAGAGGTTGACCAGCACGATCCAGGGAAACAGCCATCGTTTCCGGTGCAGGAACCAGACGGGAAGCGCCAGCAGCATGGCGTCGGCGGCACGCTGGGCCCAGATGGCGAAATAATGGTGATGGCGAATGTTCCATACCTCGTCTACGATCGTCAGGGTGATGTAGAACGTCAGCGTCAGCAGCAGATAGGTCGCTACCCTTCCATAACGGCCCATCCGACCGGTGGGTAAGTCCGGTCGTTCGGGGTTTTGAATACGAAGATTCATTTGACTATAAAATTTTTATTCCCGGAGACCGTGATGGGCGGTTTCCGGGAAAAACGGTTCTGCAACGGAGAATCGGGTTATTTCCTGAATTTGTATTGGCTCACGTCGCGCCAGCCCAGCAGCAGGTCGCGCACCGGGAGCCGTTTCTTGCCGGCTATCTGCAACTCCCCGGGAACGATCCATCCGTCGGCGCACGCCACGCGGATGAAAGTCCGGCCGTCGCTCTCGACCGTGCCGCACGGCTGGCCGTGGGCCGCGGCTTCGAATACCGCCGAGAACAGTTTGGCGCTCTGCGACTCCTCGTCGCCTTCACGGAACATCTCGGTCCAGGCTGCCGGGTACGGCGACAGACCGCGGATGAAATCCGCGATGCGTCGGCCCGGGAGCGTCCAGTCGATCCGGCAGTCCTCTTTGAATATCTTGGGGGCGGGCCGTAGCGTCGACTCGTCGATGTGCTGCTGCTCGACGGGCCGGATGTCCCCCGCGGCAATGCGGTCCACGGTCGAGGTGACCAGCGCAGTTCCGGTAGTCATCAGCTTGTCGTAGAGCGTGCCTACGTTGTCTTCCGGGAGGATCGGCACGCGGATCTGGTCGATGATGCCGCCTTTGTCGATCTCGTGGTTCAGGAGGAATGTGGTGACCCCCGTTTCGGTCTCGCCGTTGATGATCGCCCAGTTGATCGGCGCCGCCCCGCGGTACTGGGGCAGCAGCGAGGCGTGGAGGTTGAAGGTCCCCAGCCGCGGCATGGCCCAAATTACCTCGGGAAGCATCCGGAAAGCGATCACAATGCCCAGGTCGGGCCGCAACGCCTGCATCGCTTCCACGAATTCCGGGGCTTTCAGTTTCTCGGGCTGCAGGACCGGCAACCCCAGCTCCAATGCGGCGATTTTGACCTCGCTCTGGTGGAGTTTCTGTCCCCGTCCTGCGGGTTTGTCGGGCGTGGTCACAACGCCCACGACGTTGTAGCCGCCGGCGACGAGCGCCCGCAGCGAAGGCACGGCGAATTCGGGCGTGCCCATGAATACGATGCGGATTTCCTTCGGATTCATCTTCTATTTTTTCTCCAGGCCCAGCGTGTGGTGCATGCGCTCCTGCTTGGTTTCCAGATAGTGTTCGTTGTAGGGGTTCGGGGCGATCACGATGGGCACGATCTCGTCGATGCAGAGTCCGTAACCCTCCAATCCGGCCCGTTTGAGCGGGTTGTTTGTCATCAGGCGCATGTGGCGGATGCCCAGCTCGCGGATGATGCTCGCGCCCACGCCGTAGTCGCGCTCGTCGGCTTTGAAGCCCAGTTTGAGGTTGGCGTCGACGGTGTCGAGCCCCTCGTCCTGCAACTTGTAGGCGTGGATCTTGTTGCAGAGTCCGATGCCGCGTCCCTCCTGATTGAGATAGATGACGGCGCCTTTGCCCTCCTTTTCGATCATCTGCATCGCACGGTGCAACTGCTCGCCGCAGTCGCAGCGATACGAACCGAAGATGTCGCCCGTGACGCACGACGAGTGTACGCGCACCAGTACGGGCTCGTCCTCCGTCCACTCCCCTTTCGTCAGGGCCGCATGCTCCACGCCGTTCGATTTCTGGCGGAACGGCGTAATGCGGAATTCGCCCCACTCCGTCGGCAGGGGCACCGTCACACCCTTCTCGATAATCGACTCCTCTTTGAGGCGGTAAGCGATCAGCGCAGCGATCGAGATGATTTTCAGGTCGAATTTTTTGGCGATCTCCACTAACTGCGGCAGGCGGGCCATCGTGCCGTCCTCGTTCATGATCTCGATCAGTGCGCCTGCAGGCTGCAATCCGGCCAGACGGGCCAGGTCGATGGCCGCCTCGGTATGTCCCGGACGGCGCAGCACGCCTTTGTCGCGGGCCCGAAGGGGATTGATGTGTCCCGGACGGCCCAGGTCGGTGGGTTTCGTCTCGGGATCGGCCAGCGCGCGGATCGTTGCGGCGCGGTCGTGAATCGAGACGCCTGTGGTGCAGTCGTTGCCCAGCAGGTCGACCGTAACGGTGAAGGGCGTGCCCAGCAGCGAGGTGTTGTTCTCCTCCATCATATTGAGCCCCAGTTCGGCGCAGCGCTTTTCCGACAGCGGGGCGCACAGTACGCCGCGGCCCTCTTTGAGCATGAAATTCACGATCTCGGGGGTGATCTTCTCCGCGGCGACAATGAAATCGCCCTCGTTTTCGCGGTCCTCGTCGTCGACGACGATCACCGGTTTGCCGTTGCGGAAGTCTTCGATAACCTCCTCTACACTATTCAGAATCGTATTTTTTCCCATTTCGTTTGAATTTTATCGCGTTTGTCATTTTTTTGATTCCCGGGGCCAGCCGATCCCTCAGCGCTTTGAATTTTCCGGCATACCAGTCCGTGTCGAGCAGTGCCGAGTCGTTGGTGGCCTTGTATGTAAGGTATACGGCGATCGGCGTGAGGATGAATGTCGAGAGCCACATGCCGTAAACGGCGTCCCAGTTGCCCTCCTTGGCCAGTTTCTCGCCCGAGAGGCTGATGATGTAATAGATCACGAAGAAGATCACCGACACCACCACCGGAAGTCCCAGTCCGCCGCGGCGGATGATGGCGCCCAGCGGCGCACCGATCAGGAAGAAGATCAGGATCGACACCGGGAGCGATATTTTCTTGTGCCACTCGACTTTCGAGCGGTAGAGCTGGTTGAGCGCCTCCTTGGCGGCCGATTCGTCGAATGCGAACATGTTGCGCGAATTCTTGGCCAGCGTCCGGGCCTGGTCCCAGATGCGCTCCTTGTCGCGCGTCGGGAGCCCGACGATCGAGTCCTGCGCCAGCATGTCCCGGAAATGGCGCTTGTCGACCTGCAGGCTGTCGGGCAGCGGCAGCACGGTGTTGTCGCGTACGAAGATCTGCTCTTTCAGCAGCGGCTCGTAGGAACTCGTCGTGGCGGCGTTGACTTTGATTTCCAGCGAGTCGATGTCGTGTTGCAACTCCTGGATATTTTTGGTCTGGCTGTTCGAGAAGAGGTCGGCGTCGGTGCGTCCCTGGGCGAATCCGTCCATCGGGATCACCTGCTTTTGCAGGTCGAAGGTGTGGTGGCGCAGGGAGCTTTTGGTGAACCACTGGCTGTTGCGCGTCTGTTCGTAGGTCTCGCCGTGAAAGAGCGTCACCAGCAGGTATCTCTTGTCGTCCGAAAGGCGGATGTAACCCGAGTCGGCGACGATGGTGTTCATATTGCCGTTGGCGGCGCGGTTGTCGTAAATCAGCACGTCGTGCAGCAGGTGCGTGTCGGGTTCCTGATGACTCACGCGAATCGACATGTTTTCGATGCCGTTGAAGAAGAGCCCGTCCTGGAATTCGAGGGCCTGTTTCTGTTGTCGGATGTCGTAAAGTGTGCTGTATAGCTTCTTGTTGGCGTTCGGAACGAGGTTGTTGCCGATGAAGAAACTGCCGATGGAGACGAACGCCACCAGTATGATGAGCGGTTTGGTGATCTGGACCAGCGACATGCCGGCCGATTTCATGGCCAGCAGTTCGTAATTTTCGCCCAGGTTGCCCATGGTCATGATCGCCGCCAGCAGCATCGACAACGGCAGGCCCATCGGGATCATGTTAGCCATGAAATAGGTCATCAGCTCGATGATGATTCCGGCGCTCAGGCCCTTGCCCACCAGTTCGTCGATATAACGCCACACGATGTTCATCATCAGTACGAACATGACGATGAAGAACGTGAGGACCATCGGCCCCAGGTAGGATTTCAGAACGAGTTTATGGATGGTCTTCATGCGGCGGCTCGCTGTTTTTTGCTACGCAAAGATACAAGTTTTACCAGTATAAGCGTAAGTGTGAGGGTAAATATTATGGCAGCGCCGGGCGGAACCTCGAAATTGTAGCTGGCGACGAGCCCCGCGACGTTGCCCGCGACGGCCACGAGGGGCGCCGTGAGGGCGATGGTGCGGTACGACCGTGAGAGCGTGTTGACGATCACCACGGGCATCGTCACGAGCGAGATCAGCAGTACGATGCCCATGATGCGGATCGAGAGCACGATCGTCACGGCGACCAGTGCGGCCATCAGGCAGGAGATTACGCGCGTCGGGATGCCCCGGCTGCGGGCGAAGTCGCGGTCGAAGGCGACGTACATCACGGGCCGCAGCCACAGGAGGGCTCCGGCGATGATGACGGCCGTCAGCACGGCCAGCGCCGCGACGTCGCTGTCGGTGACGGTCACGATGCTCCCGAAGAGATAGGCCGACAGGTCGCCCGAGGTGTAGCCCGGGCGCAGGCTCATGAACAGCGCCCCGACGGCCATGCCGACGGACCAGATGATGCCGATGGCCGAATCCTCGCGGATGCGCCCCCGGTTGCCGGCCCACTCGATGCCCAGCGCCGAGAGGACGGCGAAGATCAGCGCCCCGGCAATGGGGTTCGCTCCCAGGTAGAAAGCGATGCCCAGTCCGCCGAACGAGGCGTGGGTGATGCCCCCGGCGAGGAAGACCATGCGGCGGCAGACGACATAGGTTCCTATGACTCCGCACGTTATGCCCGAAAGCACACACGCCGTGAGTGCGTTCGAGAGATAGCCGTATTGGATCAGGTCGCTGAAAAATTCCATATCTTTCCAAGGGCGAAGTTGTCGGTTGTATATCAACGATATACCGTGGACAAATGTTGCCGTGCTTCTTTTGCGTTGTTTAATTGCGCGCAAATTTACGCTTTTTTATCGGAAAAGCCTCCTCCTTTCGCACAGTTTTCGTAATTTCGTGCCGGAAAAACACGAATCTATGCAACCTCGCAGAGTCAACTTTCATACCTTGGGCTGCAAGCTCAATTTTTCGGAGTCCTCTACCCTCGCCCGCGAGTTCGAGCGCGGCGGCTTCGTCCGCGTGGCCCCCACGGCCGAGGCGGACATTTGCGTCATCAACAGTTGCTCGGTCACCGAGCACGCCGACAAGAAATGCCGCAACCTGATCCGCAAGCTCCACCGGCGCAACCCTGCGGCGATCATTGCCGTGACGGGGTGTTACGCGCAGCTGAAACCGCAGGAGATAGCTGCGATAGAGGGTGTGGATATCGTTTTGAGCAACAATGATAAGGGAGCGTTATTTAAACGAGTGATTGAACTGGGCGGCAAGGGCCGTGCGCAGGTGTACAGCTGCGACACCGATTCGCTTACGTCGTTCTTCGCAGCCTTTTCGAGCGGGGACCGTACGCGCGCCTTTCTGAAGGTGCAGGACGGGTGCGACTACTGCTGCTCCTACTGCACGATTCATTACGCCCGCGGTTCGAGCCGCAACCTCCCGATCGCCGACCTCGTGGCCGAGGCGCGCCAGATTGCGGCGGCGGGCCAGAAAGAGATCGTCCTGACGGGCGTCAACACGGGGGATTTCGGCCGCACGACGGGTGAGAAATTCATCGACCTGCTGCGGGCGCTCGATGAGGTCGAGGGGATCGAACGTTACCGCATTTCGTCGATCGAGCCGAACCTCCTGACCGATGAGATCATCGCCTTTTGCGCCGCGTCGCCCAAATTCATGCATCATTTCCACATTCCGCTCCAGAGCGGTTCGGACCGGATACTCGGGCTGATGCGCCGCCGCTACACCACGGCGCGTTTCGCCGAGCGCATCGCGGCTGTCCGGCGGTTGATGCCCGACGCTTTCATCGGCATCGACGTGATCGTCGGGTTTCCGGGCGAGACCGATGCCGATTTCCGTACGACCTACGATTTTCTGGCGGAGTTGAAGCCCGCTTTCCTGCATATCTTTCCCTTCTCGGAACGTCCCGGGACTCCGGCCGTCGACTTGCCCGGCAAGGTGCAGTCGTCGGTGGCTACGGCCCGCGTGGCCGAGTTGGAGGGCCTCTGCGACCGCCTGCACGGCGATTTTTGCGCCCGGGCTGTCGGGACGGAGGATACGGTGCTTTTCGAAAGCACGCGCCGCGGGGGCATGATGTTCGGTTTTACGGGCAACTACCGGCGGGTGAAAGCCCCCTACGACGCCGCGAAGGTCAACACCCTCTGCCGCGTGAAACTTGGCGCAATGGACGAATCTCACGATCTGATGGGAGAAATCCGGGATTAATCACTATATTTGCAGAATATAGGATGCGGTTCGGCAAAGTCCAAACTCGTTTGGCTTTGCGCTCACCTTTCACTATATTTGCAGGAACGTTAAATAATGGAGTTATGACGGGTATGCGCAAACGGGTGACGGTCGGGTTTCTGAGCATCGTCTGCCTGCTGTTTTTTTCGGGTATGGTCTCGTTTCTCGAGCTGAGCCACCTGAGCCGCGATACGGGCGAGATTCTCAAAGCCAACAAACGCAACATCGAGCTGGCCAAGGAGATGCTCGACGCGGCCCACGAGCAGAACATTGCGCTCATCAAACTTTCGGTCTTCGGCGACCGGTCGTGCGACAGCCTTTGCCGCGCCAGTATGGAACGGCTCGAAAATACGCTGCTGGTGGCCCAGAACGAGGCCCTCGAGAAATCGTTTCTCGATTCGCTGGCTTTCGCCACGACAGAACTGCGTCTGCTGACGGACAACTACCTCGCTTTCGGAGGCGTCGGAAATCCGGTGGCCGCTCCGGCGGCTCCGAACCGGGCCGACTCGCTCGGCAGCCGGTGGTACAGCGACGAATACCAGGTGCTCTACGGCCGTCTGACCGCCGCCATTAAGAGTTACATGACCTCGACGCAGAGTTCGTTGGTGCCGCGTGCCGAGCAGATGAAGAAGAACGCCTATCGGGCCGTTACACCGGTGCTGATCTCGCTGGCGGTGATGATTGCCATCGTGCTGATGCTCTTCTATTTCATGTCGATCTACTGCGTGACGCCCATCGAACGGATGAACAAGGGGCTGGGCGACTGGATCGCGTTCCGCGTGCCGTTTGCCGTCAAAGGCGACTTCAAAGACGAGGTGCTGGACCTCAAAGAGAAGATAGAGACGCTTATAAACCTTTCCAAGCAGAACAAAGCCTGATGCCATGCGGGTAGATGTGGTTTTACGATATGTAGGAGTCGTGATGCTCTTCATTGCGATGTTCATGCTGCTCTCGGCGGGAATTTCCTACCTCAGCGGCATGGATTCGGCATTCTATCCCCTGTTGCTCTCCTCGCTGCTCACGGCCCTGCTGGGGGCTTTTCCGCTGATCTTCGTCGAAAAACGCGAGCAGATCACCAACAAGGAGGGATTCTGCATCGTCGTGGGGGCGTGGCTCGTGGCCTGTGTCGTGTCGATGTTCCCCTATCTGATCTGGGGCGGGGAGTTCTCGCTGGTCAACGCCTGGTTCGAAAGCGTCTCGGGGCTCACGACCACCGGATCGACGATCCTGAACGACGTTGAGGCCCTGCCGCGCGGATTGCAGTTCTGGCGCATGTCGTCGACCTGGATCGGCGGTATGGGTGTGGTGATGTTCGCGCTGGTGGTCCTGCCGTCGATGGGCCGCAGCAAGATGATGCTCTCCAACGTGGAGCTCTCGACGATGGCCAAGGACAACTACCGCTACCGTTCGCAGATCATCGTGCAGATATTGTTGGTGGTCTACGTGGGGCTGACGATCCTTTCGACCGTGATGCTCAAAATGGCGGGTATGAACTGGTTCGATTCGCTGTGCCACGCCATGTCGGCCTGCGCCACGAGCGGATTCTCGACCAAGAATGCCAGCGTGGCCTATTTCAACAGCCCGATGATCGATACGATCCTGATCTTCACGATGGCCACGGCCGGTATTCATTTCGGGCTGATTTACGCCACGGTGACCGGCAAGCGCAACAACATTTTCCGTTCGGAGGTGACGCGCTGGTATCTGGGGATGTTGCTGGCCGGGGGTGTGCTGATCGCCGTAAGCCTCTATGCCGCGGACCTCTACCCCACGCTGACGGCCTCGTTCCGCTATGCGATGTTTCAGTTCGTATCGGTGGTGACCACCACGGGATTCGCCACGGCCGATTCCAACACGTGGACCTCGTTCGCGGTCATTCTGCTGATTTTCGGATCGATCGTCTGCGCCTGTGCGGGCTCTACGGCGGGCGGTATCAAAATCAACCGGCTGGTGCTGGCCGGAAAGATGATGCGTACGCGTCTGCGCCAGCAGCAGCACCCCAACGCCATCATCCGCATCAAACTCGACGGCGTGATCCAGGAGAACGAGGCGCTGCATGCGGTGATGATCTTCATCGTCACCTACCTGATGTTCATTCTTGCCGGCACGGTCTTCGGTACGGTGCTGGGCGTCGACCTGACGACCAGCTTCACGGGCTCCGTGGCCTCGATGGGCAATGTCGGGCCCGGATTCGGGGAGGTCGGCTCGATGGATAACTTCTCGGCGATGCCCACGGCATTCAAGTTTTCCAACTCGCTGCTGATGCTGCTGGGGCGTCTGGAGATTTTCGGACTGATACAGATTTTTTTCATTAAATGGTGGAAATGACCCAAGCTATGTTTCGCAAGGTTTTCATATATACGCTGGGGGCGGCTTTTCTGGCTGTCGGCACGCTGCACGCCCAGCAGCCGAAGGTCGAGGCCCGCATCGCCGGGCTGGAAGGCAATGCAGAGTACATGTCGTTGCTGAAGGAGGATGCCCGGTTGCAGATACGCGAGGATTCGATCGTGAACGCCGTGGAGCGCATGCGCCGGCGGTTGCGCGAGGACCCCTCGCGGCGTCAGGAGTTTTCGCAGGAGATATTGCAGCTGGAGAGCCGGATTTTCGAGATCCGCAATGCCAAGGGGCGTCTGATCGACCGCATCAACACCATCGAGCAGGAGTGGGTTCTGGCCAACCTGGACGGTGCGGCACAGCGGCCTGTAGGACCTGTTGGGAGCGATCCCGCGGCGGCGGTGCCCGATTCGCTGAAGGTTCGCAACCTGGTGGACAATCTCTATTTCCGCGAACACCTCTCGCCCGAGGACTATGCGGCCCTGCGCAATGCCCAGAAATTGGAGATGCGGGCCGTGGATTATATCAACCGCTATTTCGCCAACTACGGGACGCTCTCCGAGCTGGCCGAATCCTACGCCGCGGTGCAGGCCGAAGCCGAGGCGGTGGAGATTTACGAACGTTACCGGGCATTGGAGGGGATGAATCGCGTGCTGGCCGACTCGCTGGCCGCGACGTGGAATTATATCTTCGACAACAAGAATTACGCCTACGGCTACCTGCTCGACAAGATGGGCAAGGAGGATATTCTCGCCCGTGAGGAGGAGGCGCTTTCGGAGGCCGCGCGGCAGTTGTCGGCACTGCATGGCGAGACGGCTTCGGACGCCGTGGCGGACTACCTGCTGCGCAAGCGGGTAATCGTCGACTATGAGGCTTCGGTGGCCGGGGTGCTGGCGCTGGACGCCGCGCGCGACTCGCTGAGAGGCGTGGCGGCGCAGTTGGAGGCGATCGATTACCGCCTGCCGCGGGTCGATGTTGCCGAACGCTATTTCCTCGACTATGACAGCGTGGCGTTCTCGTCGACGCCGAAATATTCCTATCAGCATCCGATTCCCGAATGCAAGGTCTACGCCAACGGCACGATTTACCGCATCCTGCTGGGGACCTACAACACCAAGCGCGCCGCGGCGACGTTCCGGGGGGCCTATCCGCTCTTCTATCTGGTGAACGACGCCGGCAAGTGGTGCTACTATACGGGCGGCTTCGCCACGCTGGACGAGGCCGAAGCGGCGCAGGCATTGCTGAAAAAGCGCGGCTTCGTGCGGCCCGAGATTGTGGTGTGGACCGACGGTGCGTACCGTAACCTGTCGCTCGAACCCGATTCGCAGAAGCTCCTCTACCGGGTTGAAATCACCGGGACCGACGCCCTGTCGGACGAAGTGAAGCAGCTGATCGCTGCCACGGCCGAGGGCTATGAGTTGTCGCGCGTGGGCCAGCAGCTCTTTATCATCGGGTCGTTCGACGACAAGGCCGTTGCCGACCGTTTGGCCGACGCCATACGGCAAACGGACGCCGCATTGGAAATAAAAGTCGCGGAGATAGCGGAATAACCGGAAAATTTCCCTATCTTTATTGCAATATTATACAGCCTTATGGAGATATTCTATATCGTACTGCTCATTTTCTTCGGCCTGCTGTTCCTGGTGGCCGAACTCGTCCTGCTGCCCGGCGTGTCGATCGGCGCCCTGCTGGCGCTGGTCTGCTACGGAAGTTCGGTCTACCTCGCTTTCCGCGATTTCGGGACCGGGGCGGGAATCCTGGTCATCGTCATTATTCTGGTGCTGTCGCTCGTCGCCACGGTCATTTCCCTGCGGGCGAAGACGTGGCAGCGGTTCTCGCTCAAACAGGAAATCCGTTCGTCGAGCACGCCCGTCATGCCCGCCGAGGAATTGCAGGTCGGCGACCGCGGCGTGACCCTCTCGCGCCTCTCGCCCATGGGCAAGGTCGAGATCGGCGGACGCACCTACGAGGCCAAGTCGCTCGGGGCCTATGTCGACCCGCAGCGCGATATCGAGGTCGTGGGCTTCGAGAATTTCAGCGTTATCGTAAAAACTATCAAATAACACTACACTATGGATTTACAGGCAGGAATGATCGTATTGATCGTCTTTGTGAGCCTTTTTGCGATCTGGCTCCTCTTCTACTTTATTCCGGTGGGACTGTGGTTCTCGGCTTTGGTGTCGGGGGTACGCATCAGCCTGCTGCAACTCGTCCTGATGCGTTGGCGCAAGGTGCCGCCCTCGGTGATCGTCTCCTCGATGATCGAGAGCACGAAGGCAGGTCTTTCGCTCAATCCCAACGAACTGGAGGCCCACTATCTCGCCGGCGGTAACGTTACGAGCGTGGTGCATGCCCTCGTTTCGGCGCAGAAGGCCAATATCCTGCTGGACTTCAAAATGGCGACGGCCATCGACCTGGCGGGCCGCGACGTGTTCGAGGCCGTGCAGATGTCCGTGAATCCGAAAGTCATCAATACGCCTCCCGTGGCCGCCGTGGCCAAGGACGGTATTCAGTTGATCGCCAAGGCCCGCGTTACGGTGCGTGCCAACATCAAACAGCTGGTCGGCGGAGCCGGTGAGGAGACCGTGCTGGCGCGTGTCGGCGAGGGCATCGTTTCGTCGATCGGTTCGGCGGCGTCGCACAAGATCGTGCTCGAGAATCCCGATTCGATCTCGCGCGTAGTGCTCGAAAAGGGCCTCGATGCAGGAACGGCTTTCGAGATCCTCTCGATCGACATTGCCGATATCGACGTGGGCAAGAACATCGGGGCGCAGTTGCAGATGGATCAGGCGCAGGCCGACAAGAACATCGCTCAGGCGAAAGCCGAGGAGCGCCGTGCAATGGCCGTGGCTCTCGAGCAGGAGAACAAGGCCAAGGCGCAGGACGCCCGCGCCAAGGTGATCCTCGCCGAAGCCGAGGTGCCGCTGGCCATGGCCGAAGCCTTTCGCAACGGCAACCTGGGTATCATGGACTACTACAAGATGAAGAATATCATGGCCGATACGCAGATGCGCGAGACCATTGCGAAACCGGAGAAGAAATAACTCCGAGGGATTTGTTATCAGGGGTGCGCGTCGTGCGCGCCCTTTTTTGTGAAATATTCAGAACGCTATGAAAAGATACTTTTTGATTCTTTGCTTCCTCCTTGCCGCGGCGACCGTCTCTGCGGCCCGGATCGACACCGTGGCGGTTTTCAGTGCGAAGATGCAGCGCGACATTCCGGCGCTGGTCGTGGTGCCCGATGCCGGCATCGGGCAGCGTATGCCCGTCCTTTACCTGCTGCACGGTTACAGCGGCTCGCACATGACCTGGCAGCGAGATGTCACGGACCTGCGCCCGCTGGCCGACGCTTACGGCATGATCATCGCCTGCCCCGACGGCGAGAACAGCTGGTATTGGGACAGCCCCCTCGATCCCGCGTCGCAGTTCGAAACCTTCGTGTCGCAGGAGTTCCCCGACTGGATCGATGCGCACTACCTGACGATCCCCTCGCGCGAGGGACGTGCCATCACGGGCCTCAGCATGGGTGGTCACGGCGCTTTGTGGACGGCTTTGCGCCATAAGGACCGCTTCGGGGCCGCAGGTTCGACCTCGGGTGGCGTGGACATCCGCCCTTTCCCCGATTCGTGGGAGATGAAAAAACAGTTGGGTGAACTGAAAGAGAATCCCGAACGCTGGGATGCACATACGGTCATCAATCAGGCGGACGGGCTTCGCGACGGCGAACTGGCCCTCGTGATCGACTGCGGCTATCAGGATTTCTTCTATCAGGTGAATGTGAACCTGCACGAGAAGCTGATGCGGCGCGGCGTGAGCCACGATTTCCTGACGCGTCCCGGGGAGCACAACTCGGCCTACTGGTCCAACTCGCTCCCCTATCAGGTGCTCTTTTTCCACCGCTATTTCCAGCGGCAGACGCTTCCGGAAGCGGTGGCCGTCGCAACGGGACGGCGAGTGGTCTTCATCGGCGATTCGATCACCGACGGCAACTGGGGCAAAGGCGACGGCAAACGCTCGTCCGACCGGAATCTCTGGGACCGCAACCACCTCTACGGCAGCGGTTATATGTATTTGTGCGCCACCTATTATCAAGGTTATTTTCCGGAACGCGGTTATCTGTTCTTCAACCGCGGTGTGGGCGGCAATACGCTCGGTGAACTCGCGGACCGCTGGCAGGAGGATGTCGTGGATCTGCGTCCCGACGTGCTGTCGGTGCTGGTCGGCACGAACGACGTATGGCGTTATCTGCACGGGCTGATGACCGGCGGTGCGGCGAAACCGGAGTTCGATTTCGCAGGCTGGGAGAAAACCTACCGCCGCCTGCTCGACGAGGCCCGGCGGGCGAATCCCGACCTGAAAATCCTGCTCTGCACGCCGTTCGCCGCACCTTCCGGGGCGGTTGTCGAGGGGATTCAAGGCGAATATTATCCCCTGCGGCAACAACTGCTGGCACAGTGCTGTGCGGTGATCGAACGGATTGCCGCCGATTACGGCGCGGCCCTCGTGCCGTTCCACCGGCTGGTTGCCGGCCTCGAAACGGCGCTGCCGAACGGCGACGCGACCTACTGGGTGTGGGACGGCATCCACCCCACGCCCGCCTGCCACCGCCGGATGGCCGACTGCTGGATCGAAGCCGCCGCCCGGAGCGGGGCGATGGAGTAAACGAAAACGAGAGCCCGCAAAGGCTCTCGTTTTCGTTTAATAAACCTCCTCGGGAAGCGTTTCGCCGACAGGTTCCCCTTCGAGGTTGTCGCGCCATTTGATCGCGGCGTGCGTGCCGTCGCAGTAGGGCTTGTTCGCCGACTGTCCGCAGCGGCAGACGACCACGCGGTTGCGGATTTCGTAGGTTTTGCCCGTCTCGCGCCGCAGGGCGATGCCGCCGCGAATCCACAGCCCGCCGCTGCTGCCGATGGTGACATCCTCGATCAGTCCGAGACTGGGTTCGAAGCGGAATTCGAAGGGTTTTCCCGAACTTTTGTCCCACGCCGTGAGCCGGCCGCCGGGGCACATCGACGCCTCGCGGATCGCCATCCGGCGCGCTTCGGGGGCGGACGATTGCTCGGTGAGCGACCATGCATCGCCCTCCGGGTGGCAGAAGCGCGCGAAGACGCAGTATTTGGGGTTGTCGGTCATGTCGAGCGTGCCCCCTTCGATCACCTCGGCCTTGTCGAGCAGCGGCTCGGAATGCGCCGTGAGAGTCGGGTCCCACATGGCCTTTTCGTGGCTCCCGTCGCAGTAGGGCTTGCGTCGCGACGCCCCGCAGCGGCAGAGCGCCGTGGGTTCGGCCTCGGTCGAGAAGTGGCGGCCCTCCTGGAAATACCAGCTCTCGTTGTTCTCGTTGGGCATGATGAATTGTTCGGCCAGCGGCGGACGTCCGTAGACCAGATAGGGCCCTTTTTCGGTCACGGTGATACTGAAACGTTCTCCGGCGGGGGAACTTTCCGTCTCGATTTTCAATTTCGACATACTATATGCGTTTCTGATTCGTTAGTGAACCGGTGGCAATAATTGTTCCCAAATGCAATTATTTGGAACGGGCTTGTAGGAATTATCCCGCTTTTTGGTATCTTTGGTGCCGTAACGGCACTTTTAGAGGGCGGAAAGTTTTGCCGGACCGTGCGCGATTCGGTTTTGCAGCCGTCCGATTTTTATTATCTTTGCAACTGATTTTGAAACTGAAATAAGATAAAATGAGCTATATGAAAAGATTCGCAGGGTTGGTTTGCGCTGTCGCGGCCATCGTATTTTTCGCTTCGTGCAGCAAGGACAAGGAGTCGGGCAGTCTCTCGTTCAACTCCCCGGCCGTATTCCTGTCGGCGGGCCAGACCGTAACGGTGGGCTTCAAGTCCGTCAACCTCCAGAATCTCTCGGTGACCAACAAACCTACGGGCTGGGCCGATCCGACGATCGACGTTGCGGCGCAAACCCTGACGATCACGGCCCCCGCTACGTTCGACGACGACGAGGTAAAGACCGGGTCGCTGGTGCTGGCCGGGACGCCCAAGGGCGGTTCGTCGGTCTCGGCGACGCTCTTCGTGGGAGTGGTCGAGAGCGAGGACCTGAGCGGTAAGCCCGCTAACAGCTATATTGTCAGCAAGCCGGATCATAACTACCTGATCAGCGCCATGCACCGGGGCGACATTATGGCGGTGCTTCCGGCATCGGTGGATGTGGTGTGGCAGAGCAAGTCGGGGCTGATCCAGTATACGGAACTCCGGGAGGACGGCAAGGTGTCGTTCTATGTGGGGGCCGACAGCGACGACGAGAAGAAGATCAAAGAGGGCAACGCCGTGATCGGTGCCTACGACGCCGGCGGCACGCTGATCTGGAGCTGGCACATCTGGGCCGTGAACTACGACCCTGAAAAAACGGAAAATCAGGTTGTTTTCAACGGCTATGCGATGATGGACCGCAATCTTGGTGCGCTGGCCAATGACAATTCGACGGCCGAGAAGATTCTCGCCTCCTACGGACTTTACTACCAGTGGGGCCGCAAGGACCCGTTCATCGGCCCGAGTTCGTATAACGCCGCCAACGGCGCGTCGGCCAGCATGTACAACGGGGGCGGCAGCCGCGTCTACATGAAGACCGAGGTTTCGAGTGCCGAAGCCGGAACGATGGACTACGCCGTGCGGAATCCGCTGACGTTTATCGTAGGTGTCTCCGGTTCGGAGTACGACTGGCTGTGGAGCGCCCATTCCGACGACCTCTGGGGCGATACCAAGACCGTCAACGACCCCTGCCCCTACGGCTGGCGCGTGGCTCCCGCGGCGGCTTTCAGCAGTCTCGCTATTTATGAGATCCCCGGTTTGGAAGATGCCGACAAGTTCGGCTGGACGCTGACGCATCCGGATTTGGGGTCCAACTCGTTGTTTATCGGCGCAGGACGCCGCATCTACCGGCATACGCAGGAGAACGATACGCAGGGCGGCGGAAGCATCCAGAATTTCTATCCGACGCCCATCGATAAGCAGGTCCGCAGTTCGGCCCTCTACAACCAGCCCTGGGTCGGGTATTACTGGACGACCGGGACGGTTGCCGGAACCCAATCCTCGGCCTTCTATTTCTGGTTCGACAAGGCTGACCCGGCAAACAGCGGGGTTCAGAACAATACGCCGCAGCGTCGCGCCAACGGTATGCAGGTGCGCTGCGTAAAAGTGGAGTAACGCAAACTTACGAAGAAACCCAACCGTCGGGCCGGCCGTGTCGCCGGCCCGTTTTGTTTGGTATAACTGTTGCGGGGGCGGGATACTAAAAATCCCCGGCCATGAAAATCAATACAGGAAAAGGTTCCATATCGCTCGTCGTCCTGCTGGCCATCTGGTCCGTGTCGGCCATCGCTTCGCTGCCCGGACTGGCCATATCCCCCATTCTGGGCGACCTGAACAAGGTGTTTCCCAAGGTCACCGACCTCGAGATACAGATGCTCACGTCGCTGCCCTCGCTGCTGATAATCCCCTTCGTGCTGCTCTCGGGAAAGCTCTCCGAAGGCCGCGACAAACTCACGATCCTGATCGTCGGGCTCTCGATCTTCTTCCTGAGCGGCGTGGCGTGCCTCTTTGCCCGCAGCATGACGTGGCTGATCATCATCAGCTGTATCCTCGGCATCGGGGCCGGGATGGTCATTCCCCTTTCGACGGGTCTCGTTGTCGATTATTTTACGGGCGATTACCGCGTCCGGCAACTGGGTTACAGCTCGGCGATCAACAACCTGACGCTCGTGATAGCCACCGTGGTCACGGGCTACCTGGCCGATGTCGATTGGCACCTCCCCTTTCTGGTCTACACCCTGCCGGGCATCTCGCTGGCGCTCTCGTTCTTCCTTAAAGGGCGGCGTTCGGACCCCGAACCCGAGCAGAGCATTCAGCTGCGCCACAAGCGCATCGACCGCGGCAAGCTGGCGGGGCTGATGCTGTTCTACTTCTTCGTCACCTACGCCGTGCTGGCCGTGGCGTTCTACGCCTCGTTTCTGATCGACGACTACAAGATCGACAGCTCTTTCTCGGGGGTGCTGATCTCGCTGTTCTTCCTGGCGATCATGCTGCCGGGGCTCTTCATCGACCGGATCATCGGCCTGCTGAAACGGAATGTCAACCTCGTGTCGCTGGGGCTGGTCTGCGCGGGACTGCTGTGCGTCGGGATTTTCCGCGGCAAGGCGATGCTCGTCGTCGGGGCCCTGCTCACGGGATTCGGTTACGGGGTGATGCAGCCCGTCGTTTACGACAAGGCCGCCACCATCGCTCCGCCCCGCTCGGCGACCTTGGCGCTGTCGTTCGTCATGGCGATGAACTATCTGGCCGTGATGGTTTGCCCCTTTATCGTGGATTTGTTCCGGCACTTGTTCCACACCCACAGCGACCGGTTCCCGTTCTTTTTCAACGCCGCACTGGTGCTTGTCGTGGCTCTCGTCACGTGGCGCCGCCGCGGGAATTTCACGCTCGGACTCGACGAGTCGTATTACAAAAGCTGACTATAAGTTTTGAAATGATGTAAAAAGTTTTATTTTTGTGCTAAAAGGTTGCAAGCAAATAAAACTTTTTATATGATGAACAGAATTTTACTCGCGGCTGTCCTGGCCGTAAGCGCCGCTATGTCCGGCTGTGCCGAAAAACAGAATGCGCATCCGTCCGTAAAAATTACGCCGACGATCAAAACCCGTGTGACGGGGCTTCATTTCGACTCCGGGGATCAGGTTGGACTAAGCATTCTCAAAGGGGCCGACGCCTATGTCACGAACCATCCGATGACCTACGAGGGTTCGGCCTTTTCGGGTTCGGGGCTGCTGTGGTATAACAACCTGAACGAGACGTCGACGCTCACGGCTTATCATCCCTACTCCTCTGCGGGAGTGCCTGCGGAGTTTTCCGTGGCGGCGGATCAGACCGGCGGATATGCATCCTCCGACCTGCTGGGAGCCGTGAAACGCGATGTGACGCCCGGGAGCGCCCCGGTCGGCATGGTTTTCTACCACCTGATGTCGCAACTTACCATTGTCATTACAAACAATTCCGAAGCGGCGGTCGCGTCCGTCTCCGTGGGCGGGCTCGTGCCGACGGCGACCGTGGACCTGACCGTCCCGACGGCCGCGGCCAAGGCGGGTGCTGCTGTGGAGGAAGTCAGGGCTTTCGAGATGACGCCCGGCAAATCCTACCGCGTAATCTTGGTTCCCCAGCAGGCGGCGCTGACCGTCACGGTCGGAACATCCGATGGTAAGAGTCACAGCAAGACCATTGCCGCGGCGTTGCTCGAGAGCGGCAAACAATACGATATGTCGGTCACGGTGACCAATGTTGATATCTCCGTTTCGCTGAGCGGCGATGTCAGCGATTGGGGCGACGGCGGGTCGCTCGGTGACGGTGGCGGCGACGATACCGGGGAGTTGACTTACGGGGATGACACCTACCCCACGGCGAAGATCGGCGGGCGGGTGTGGATGGCTGAAAACCTGCGCTATAAGCCTGCGGGAGCGGTGGAGGGTGCGGATATGTGGCCTTCCCAGTCGGGGCTCTCCGCGGGGATGCTCTACAACTATGCCACGGCAACGGGCGGCGTTTCGACGACCGGAGGTGCGCCCGTGCAGGGCATCTGTCCCGCCGGGTGGCATCTTCCCACCGCTGCGGAATTCGAGTCGCTGATCGCGGCCGAGCGGCCCGACGGTTTTCTCGACTACGCCGGATTCCGGAATGAAAACGGTTACGGCGATAGTTCCAGAGGATATCTGCTCGGCGGCGATCCCTCCGGTGCGGACCGGGTCCGGTGTCTCTCCTACTCGGAAGATTCGGCGCCTGCCATCAAAGATATGCTGACCGGGTACTTTTTCCCGCTTCGCTGCGTGAAGGATTGAAAACAGAAGGTCCCGCCAAACGGCGGGACCTTCTGTTTGCGCTTAGTCGCGGTTCAGGAAGAAGATCGGGATGTTGGCCAGGAAGACATCCTTGCCCGAGAGCTGCGACCGCTTTTCGAGCAGCTCGCTCAGCAGAATGTCGCCGATCACGTAGTTGCTCTCCTCGCTGGTGAACTGCTCGTGTATCTTCGAGAAGTTCAGGATCTTCTGCACTTCGGTCTCCTTGTAGCGGGCATAGATTTTCAGCGTGATGTCGGTCGTGTAGTCGGGTTTTTCGATGTAATTCATCTTCTTGTACTCGTAGCGGTAGTTGTTCAGCCGCGCCATGATGTCGCTCAGGATCGACGAGGCCGTGGGCAGGCTTCCCGCACCTTTGCCGAACATGAACTGACGGTCGTAGCATTCACCGCGGATCACCACGCCGTTGTACTCGTCGTCGACGCTGTAAATGTATTTCGCGGGCGTCACGAACTCCGGCATGACGAACATCGTGAAGTGCCGGTCGCTGACTTTCACCACCTGGGCTACCAGTTTGATTTTCACGTTTTTCTCACGGGCGTACTGAATATCCGAATCGTGGATCGTCGAGATGCCGTAGGTGAAGATGCGGTCCGGGGCGACGTAGGTTCCCAGGGCGTGTACCGTGATGATGACCAGTTTGAACAGCGAGTCGTAGCCCTCGATGTCGAACGAGGGATCGCTCTCGGCGAAGCCCAGCGCTTGCGCCTGCGCCAGTGCGCTGGCATAGGAGTCCTTGTGGTCGAAGACCCGCGAAAGTATATAGTTCGACGAGCCGTTCAGGATGCCTTTCACCTCCAGCAGCAGGTCGTTGTCGTAATACTCCTCGAGGTTGCGGATCACGGGAATCGAACCGCAGGACGAAGCGTCGTAGAGCAGCGCCACGTTGCGGGTTTTCTGGATCTCGATCAGCTCCGGGAGGTTTCGGGCCAGCATCGTCTTGCTGCCCGACACGACCGGAATGCCCCGCAGCAGGGCCCGTTTCACGATGTCGTAGGCTGCCCGGGCGTCGTCGATGACCTCGACGACCAGATTGATGCTGGGGTTATCGAGGATTTCGTCTACCGAGGTGGTGAAAAGCGACGGGTCCACGGCGATCTTTCGCGGCTTTTTAGGGTCGCGGACGCAGATTTTCACGATCTCCGCGTGGGCGTTTTTCGATTTGCGCACCACTTCGTAGATGCCCTGTCCGACGACGCCGAAGCCGAACAGTCCGATTTTGATTTTGCTCATAAGGTATCTGGTTTTAGTTTTTCATGAACGGGAGCAGGATGTCGTTCAGCTGTTCGTACTCCACGAGGAATCCGTCGTGGCCGAACGGCGAGTCGATCTCGTGGTAGACGCTGCCGGGGATCATCGTGTGCAGGCGTCGCATCTCGGCCGGGGTGAAGATGATGTCGGTGGTGATGCCGACGACCAGCGTGCGGGCTTTGATACCCGCCAGGGCTTGCTCCAGCCCGCCTCGTCCGCGTCCTGCATCGTGGGTGTCGAATGCGTTGAGAATCGCGTAGTAGGAATAGGCGTTGTAACGGCGGCAGAGCTTTTCGCCCTGATACTGCTGGTAGGTGCAGGCCCGGTGCACCGCGGGAGCCTCCCCGCGGTCCTGCTGGGTGAGGTTGTAGCCTTCGGGACCGCGGTAGCTCAGCAGGCCGATGGCCCGGGCTGCCGAAAGCCCCTTCATTCCGGCGTCGTCGCGCGCCTCCCCGAAGGTCGTGTCGGCCTCGATGGCCATGCGCTGCGTTTCGTCGATGGCGATGGCCCAGGGCGACGCCTTGGCGTCGGTGGCGATCAACACCAGCCGTTCGATCCGTCCGGGCTCCGAGACGGCCCATTCCACGGCCTGGAATCCCCCGACTGAACTGCCCACCAGCGTTGCGATATGTCCGATGCCGAGGGCGTCGGCCAGCAGCCTGTGCGCCCGGACGATGTCGCGGATGGTGAAGGGCGGAAAGTCTTTGTACCAGGGCTTTCCCGTCGTGGGATTGACGTGCAGCGGGCCCGTCGAGCCGTAGTGCGAACCGATGATGTTGGCGCAGACGACGAAGTGCCGCGCGGGATCGAGGAAACGCCCCGTCTCGACCGTATGGGGCCACCAGTCGGCGACGTCCGAATTGGCCGTCAGCGCGTGGCAGACCCACACCACGTTGTCTTTCGCGGCGTTCATCGTGCCGTAAGTATGGTAGGCGATTCGCAGTTCCGGCAGCGTGTGACCCGTTTCCAGTTCAAAAGGTCCGGGGACTATGTATATCTGCGGTTCCATCAGCCTATTTGGGAAAAAGCCTGTTCGAAATCCTCGATGATGTCGTCGGCATTCTCCAGTCCGAGCGAGATGCGCAGCAGCGTGGGCGTCACGCCTGCCGCCGCGAGGTCGGCGTCGCTGAGTTGCCGGTGGGTCGTCGATGCCGGGTGGGTCACGACGGTGATCGAGTCGCCGATCATAACCATATTGGCCGCCAGCCGGAGCGATTCGACGAAGCGCACGGTGCTTTCCAGCGTGCCTTTCAGCTCGACGTTGAAGACCGCCGAAGAACCGAATCGGTAGTATTTGCGGGCGTTCTCGTGGCTCGGATGGGTGTCGAATCCCACGAAGCTCACGCGCTCCACCTTGGGGTGGCAGCGGCAGTATTCGGCCAGTTTCCGCGCCGACTCCACCTCGTGCTTCACGCGCAGCGAGAGGGTTTCGAGGCCGATCATCATCAGGTAGGAGTCGAACGGCGAAGGGGCGCAACCCATGTCGCGCAGCCCGTCCACGCGGCATTTGACGATGAACGCCGCCGGGCCGAACGCCTCGTGGAAGTTCAGCCCGTGATATCCCTCCGAGGGGCCGTCGATCTGCGGGAACTTGCCGTTCGCCCAGTTGTAGTTGCCGCCGTCGACGATGACGCCGCCCAGCCCCGTGCCGTGACCGTTGATCCACTTGGTCGCGGAGTCCACGACGATGTTCGCACCCCACTCGAACGGATTGCAGAGATAGCCGGCGGCGCCGAACGTGTTGTCGATGACCAGCGGCACATCGCGCCGCCGGGCCAGATTGCCCAGCCCTTCCAGGTCGGGCACGGCGCAGGTCGGGTTGCCCATGCTTTCGGCGTAGAGCGCCTTGGTGCGGTCATCGATCAGCGCTTCGAAATCCTCGGGACGTTCGCCGGAAGCTATGCGGCAGTCGATGCCGAGTTTGCGCAGCGTGATGCGGAACTGGTTGTAGGTGCCTCCGTAAAGGAACGGCGAGGCGACGATGTTGTCACCTTCGGCGGCCAGCGAGAGCACGGTGACCAGGATAGCCGACATGCCCGACGATACGGCCAGCGCTCCCACCGCGCCATACAGTGCGGCTATGCGCTGTTCGTAAGCTGTGGTAGTGGGATTTTGCAGCCGGGTGTAGATGTTGCCCGCCTCGCTCAGTTCGAAGAGTTTGGCTGCCTGGTCGCAGCTTTTGAACCGGTAGGCCGCTGTGGGATAGATCGCCACGCCCCGGGCGCCGGTCGCTTCGTCGGGCTGCAGTCCCGCGTGAATCTGGAGGGTTTCGAATCGGTAATTTTTCGTTTCCATACAGTATGCTGTTTGTTTGAAATCCGTTCATAAAAAAATCCGACCTCAGAGAAGCCGGATTGTGTCAGTTCAGTGCATGATCGAGCTACACCCGGCGAGAACGGTTGCACATCATGGTATCCATCATCATACCGCGATATATTTCGCGGTCCCGCTGGACGTATGTTTTCAGTGCATTCATTTCGCTTGTATAACTCTTACGGTGCAAATATATAAAAAATTTTCGAAACGGGCATTTTTCGGCCGGAATTTTGTCTTTTTGACGATGGTGGACTTTTTTGTGGTGTAAAATGAGCGGAATTTTGTAGTTCTCGAATAATTGCGTATATTTGCATTGAAGAAAGTGCTCCTTATGGGATATATAGGGGTGTAATAGGGATATAAATAAGTGACTATGAGAAAGATCTATTTGCTGCTGGCGGCTGTGGCCCTGGCTGTATCTTCCTGTCAGAAAGATGCTGACGGCGGAGGAAAATCGCCGACCGAACCTCCCGGAACCATTCCGGCGGATTTCGATTGGAAAACAATTCAGGACGTATCAGTAACGGTTGCGGCTCCGGTTGCGGAAGGCGGGACTCCTGCCTACTCCGTAATCAGGGTATATGCTTCGCCGATTTTATCGGAGGAGAATGTCGTAGCCAGGGGCGTCGCCACTGCTGCGGCTCCTTTCAGCACGGCGGTTTCGATACCAGCCGGCGCCCGGAATCTGTATGTGCAGACTACCCTGCCCGACGGGCGCAAGGCTGTGAAGATGGTCGCTGCCGGAGCGTCGGTCAACGTGCCCGGAGCTGCGATGGCAGCCGCCGCGTCGCCGAAAGCCCGCGTTGCGGCAAAGGCGTCGTCCGTGAGCTCGATGCCGGATTATCCGACGATGACCGAGCCCGATGCCGGTTCGTTCGCTCCGCAGGCCGTGATCTCCACCACCCCGTCGAAGAATTTCAACCTCGGGGCCAAGGAGTCGGAGTATGCGGCTGCCGCGTATTATATTCCCGCGGGCGCCGTGATCGACGGCAACATCAACCTGAACGGCAATTACGATCCCAACAAACAGCCCGTGCTGTATGTGAAGGGTAAACTCAACCTCGCATCGCCCAATATCGGCTATGCGACGCTGGCCATCCTGCCGGGCGGCGAAGTGTCTATTTCGGGCAAGCTGACCGCGCAGAATGTCGCCAAGGACCTTCCGGCGCTGTATGTCTTCCCGGGCGGCAAACTCACGGTTGCCGAGGTGAGCTTCTCCGGCAGGGAGGCCGTGAACCTGGGGACGGTGGAGGTTACCGGGAAACTGGACCTGAACAATGCCCTGAAATTCTACAACGGTGCGGGCTCCGTGCTTACGGCCGCCACTTTTAAGTATTCCAATACGGGAGGTCTTTTCAACGACGGTAAGATCGCTGCCGGGGAGTTGGAATTCAATTCGACCGCGGCGTTCGAAAACTGCGAGAACGGTGAGCTGACGGCCGATTATGTGAAGTTCGCCAACCGGACGACGAAATTCTACCAGAAAGGCGCCGCCGACATCGAAGAGATGTACGTGATCGGCGAGGTGTATGTGAATTGCTACACCTATATAAATACGCTGAAAGTCGAGGGCGGAAGCATCTATATCGCTTCGGGCGCGGCTTTGGTGACCGAGACGGCCGATTTCAACAATGCCAAGGCCGAGTTCGCCGCAGGTTCGCTCTTCATCGCGCAGGATTTCGGTCCTGCTCAGGGCGGTAAGAATACCTTTACCTCCAAGGCCGGAGAGTCGGACGTGACGCCGGTGCTGCGTTTCGAGCAGTCGTCGTTCTACTCCAAGGGCGACCAGTATTGGAGCCAGGCTTATACGGCGTTTACCGGACGGATGGAGGTCGTCGACCCGCATGCCGAGAACAAGTTTTACGTGGCCAAGTGCTTCACCGACGGGGCTTATCTGTCGCTTTCACAACTGACGAACATTCCCGAGAGCGATTGCAACGGCGGCAAGGGGCAGATTACGCCCGATCCGGAACCGGAACCCGATCCGTTCGAACTCGTCGAGGGACAGGTCTACACCTATTGCTTCGAGGACAACTGGCCGTGGTTCGGCGACTACGATATGAATGACATCGTTGTCGTGAGCCGTATCGACCGCATGCTTTCGAAGGATGGCGGCAAGGTTTCCGAACTGACGTTCAACTGGGAGCTGAGGGCTGCCGGAACCACCTACGACATCGCCTACGGCGTGCAGATGGATCGGGTGGCGGGTACGAACATTGCATCGGCCGAGTCGTCGCACAAGGGCTTCGGCAGCGGTATGTTCGTCTCGCAGAATCCCGAGTCGGGCAAGAATGCCGTAATCCCGTTCTTCAACGACACGAAGGAGCTGCTGAGTACGTCGAACACCTGGAAGGGGCATACCGCATCGCCGACCGTGAAGCATACGACGAAAGTGACCTTCTCGCAGCCGGTGGACGCCGCTGCCGTGAAGGATTCGGAGATGAACTTCTTCATTGCCGTGAAGTCGCGTTCGAACGAGGTGCACATGCCGGGTTATGCGCCGACTGAGTCGGGTGTTATCGGCAAGGGTTCCTTCCTGCCGTCGGACCCCTACAAGTTCTACATTGCGGAGGGAGATCAGGCCAAGCACAACTACATGATGTGGGCGTTGATGATCCCCGGGGAGTTCAGCTACCCTGCCGAGACCAAGGATATTCGGGTTGCCTACAAGTACTTCATGGACTGGGCGTCGTCGAATGGCACGCAGCACACCGAGTGGTATCTCGAAGAGACCGATGCTGACAAGATCTATTGATCTTTCGGCAGAGTGATAAAAGCCGCGGTACAAACCGCGGCTTTTTCGTGCCCCCCCCCTACGTGTACATAAAAGAACGATCCGCAGGAAACCCTGCGGATCGTCTCTTATCGGAATTGTTCCGGACTATCTGCGGTCGATCAGTTCGATGCCCTTCCGGGTCGCCGCGCCGCGGAGGATGGTGCGGCAGAAGAGGTAGAGTTCCTCCCGGACCGTGCCCGTCAGGCGCAGTTCGTTGAGCGTGTTCATCAGCCGTTCCGCGAACGCCGGAGCGTCGATCTCCGGAAGCAGCAACTCTTCGTCGCGGCAGGCTTCGAGACAGCGTGTGATCTCCCGGTGCCAGAATTCCCGTTGTTCGTCGTAATGTTCGGCAAAGACGACCTTGCGGCGGAGGTCCGACAGAAACCGGGAGTCCACCATGTACAGGTTGTCCATATACTCGTTGGTCAGTTTGAGCGCCTTCTGCAGCGAATTGCCGCCGCGCCGTTTGCTGCAGGCGACGATGCGTTCCCGCTGCTGGTGGCTCATCTCGTCGAGGCAGGCGCCTACCAGGTCGTTCTTGTCGGTGAACATTTCGTAGAGGGTGCGTTTCGAGATTCCCAGCGTTTGCGCGATCTCATCGACCCGGACGGCACGAATGCCGTTCCGGGCGATGAGTTCCCGCGTGGCGCGGATGATCTCCTCCTTGGTCGCTCCCCTTTTCATTATTTTTCCTCCGTGATGTCACGGCCGCCGCCGAGAGCCTGGTAAAGATTTACGACACCCTGGATTTCGTCGAACCGATCGGAAATCTGCGACAGCTGTGCCGAAAGCAGCGATTGTTGTGCGGTCAGCACCTCGAGGTAGGTGGTCGAGCCGTGCTGCATCAGCAGTTCCGTCGACTCCACGGCGCGCTGCATGGCTGCGATCTGGCGGGCCCGGAGGTCCGTCTTGGCGCGGGCCGACTGGCATTGCACGAGAGCGTTGTTTACCTCGGCGCCGGCGTTGAGCAATGCCTGCTGGAACGCGAGCTTCGACTCCTCCTGCTGTGCTTTGGCGATCTTCACGCGGGCACGGTTGGCGTTGGCGTTGAAGATCGGTTGCAACAGCGATCCGGCGGCATTCCAGATCAGTTTGCCTGCATCGGTGATGGGGACGTTGTTGCCCCAGCCCAGCGTACCGCTCAGCGTGATCGACGGATAGAGGGCCGAACGGGCGCTTGCCGTGGCGTAGTACGACTGCATGAGCGTGTACTCGGCCGAACGGATGTCGGGACGGTTCGAAAGCATTTGCAGGGGCACGCCGACCGTCAGGTCGTCGGGCAGCTGTTGGTTGTCGAGACTGCCGCGGCCGATCGCGTGCGGGGCTTCGCCCAGCAGCGAGCAGAGCGAGTTTTCGATCTGCGTGCGCTGGTATGCGATGTCGTGCAGCGATGCCTCGATTGCATACGTGTTGCCTTCGTACTGGGCCACGCCGGCTTCGTTGGTCATGCCGGCTTCCTTCATGGCGCGCATCGTCTCGACGCTCTGACGCCATTTGGCGGCCGTCTCCTCCGTCACCGTATACTGGCTGTCGAGCATCAGCAGCGTGTAGTAGAGGTTGGCCACGCTCGAAATGAGCTGGGTCTTTACGGCCTGCTCGTACTCCTTGCTTTGGAGATAGAGCGCTTTGGCTTTGCGCTTGGCATTCGTCAGGCCGTTGAAGATGTCGATCTGCCAGCTGGCCGTCACGGGAATCGAGAAGCTTTTCGACGGCGCAGAACCGTCGAAGCTGCTCAGGCTGCCCTGCGGGGCGAAGTTGAACGACGGCAGGTAAGCCAGGCGCGCCGATTTCAGCGTCGCCTCGGCTTCCTTCACGCGCCAGCCTGCCGACTGCAGGTCGGTGTTGTTCTCCAGCGCCAGTGCGATCAGCGCTTGCAACTGGGGATCGGTGAACATCTCCTGCCAGCGGATGTCGCCCAGGGTCGTCGAGTCGGCGGTCTCCGCCGTGCCGTAGAGCCCTGCGGTGGTCACCTCGGGACGGGTATAGGGTTTATAGATGCCGCAGCCGGTCAGCGCCGCTGCCGCGCATATTATCAGGATCTTTTTCATGTGTTACTCCTCTTTCTCATTTTTACACTCTTCGAGTTCGGCGCGCACGGCCCACTGGGGATCGGGGTCGAATTCCAGGGGTTTTATCTTCTCCTGCAGCGTTTGGAAGATGATGAACAGCGTCGGCACGAGGAACAGCAGCGCCAGCGTTCCGACGATCATACCGCCGATGACACCTGCACCGAGGGTCGAGTTACCGTTGGCGCCTACGCCGTGCGAGAGCACCAGCGGGATCATACCGAACACGCAGGTGAGGACGGTCATCAGGATAGGACGCAGACGGGCCTTGGCGGCCGACACGGCGGCTTGCGTGAGGCTCATGCCTGCGGCGCGGCGGTCGGCGGCGTACTCGGTGATCAGAATGGCCGTCTTCGACAGCAGACCGATCAGCATGATGATACCGGTCTGGAGATAGATGTTGTTTTCCATACCCATCATCTTGGCCAGCAGGAACGAGCCCATCAGGCCGCACGGTACCGACAGAATGACGGCGAACGGAATGAGGAAGCTCTCGTAAAGGGCGCTCAGAATGAGGTAGATCAGCAGGATACAGATACCGAAGATGATAACCGTGTTGCTGCCCGTCTGCGCCTCCTCGCGCGTGATGCCGTCGAACTCGTAGCCGTAGCCCTTGGGCAGGACTTGTGCGGCAACCTCCTCAATGGCTTTGATGGCGTCACCCGACGAATAGCCGTCGGCGGCCGTACCGTTCACGGCGATCGAGCTGTACATGTTGAAGCGGTTCAACACCTCGGAGCTGTAAACGCGCGTCAGGTTCACGAACTGGCTCAGGGAAGCCATCTCGCCGCTGTTCGAGCGCACGAAGACGTTGTTCAGCGACTCGGTGTCGAGACGGTATTTCGGGTCGGCCTGCATCGTCACGTAGTACATCTTCGAGAAACGGTTGATGTTCGAGACATACTGGCCGCCGTAGTAGCCCGCCAGCGTCGAGAGGATCGAGGTCGGCGATACGCCGGCACGCTTGGCCTTCGCAGCGTCGATGTCCACCATGTACTGCGGGAAGTTGATGTTGAAGGTCGAGTATGCGCGGGCGATCTCCGGGCGCTGGTTCAGCGCACCGATGAACTGCAGATAGACGTTGTAGAAATCGGTAAGCTCACCGCCGGCCTTGTCCTGCAGGTTCATGGAGAAACCGGTCGAGGTACCGTAACCCGAGATCATCGGCGGCGCCACGGCAAAAATCTGTGCGTCTTTGATGTCGGCGGTACGTCCGTAAATCTGACCGATAACGGCGTTCACGTCGTCCTCCTTCTTCGGACGTTCGTCCCAGTCCTTGAGTTTGATGATGGCCATACCGTACGATGAACCCTGTCCGGCGATCATACCGTAGCCGGCTACCTGCATGTAGTCGCGAATCTGGGGAATGCCGTCGATACGCTGCGAAACCTGCTCCATGACCTTGTGGGTCTCTGCGAGCGAGGAACCCGGGGCCGTGGTGACGTTGACCATGATCGTTCCCTGGTCCTCGTCGGGCACCAGACCCGTCTTGGTGGTGTTCATCAGCAGGACCAGCGCCGCCATGGCGAGTCCGAGCGTCGACCACATCAGCCATTTGTGTTTGATGAAGAGCAGTACGCCGTGCTTGTATTTGTTGACCAGCGCGCTGAACGACGTGTTGAAAGCCTTGCGGAAGCGGGCCGCGAAGTTGTCGCGCATCTCGCCGTTCTCGTCGAGGTACGGCTTCAGGATTATGGCGCAGAGGGCCGGCGACAGCGTAAGTGCGTTGACGGCCGAAATACCCACGGCCACGGCCATCGTGATACCGAACTGCGTGTAGAACACACCCGATGTTCCGCCCATCATGGCGACGGGAATGAACACGGCCATGAAGACCAGCGTAGAGGTCACGATAGCCGACGTAATGCCTGACATGGCATCGACGGTGGCCATGAAAGAGGACTTATATCCCACGTCGAAACGTGCCTGGACAGCCTCCACCACGATAATGGCGTCGTCGACGACCGTTCCGATCGCAAGCACCAGCGCGAAGAGGGTCAGCAGGTTGATCGAGAATCCGGCGAATGCGAGGAATCCGAACGTACCGACCAGCGACACGAGGATCGAGGCCGTCGGGATGAGCGTCGAGCGGATGTCCTGCAGGAAGACGTATACCACCAGGATCACGAGGAGAATGGCCTCGAACAGGGTTTTGACCACCTCTTTCATCGAAGCGTAGAGGAAGTCGTTCACACTCTGGAGGTGTGCGACGGCGACGCCTTTCGGCAGTTCGGACTGTACTTCGTCCAACAGCGCGTTGACGTCGTTCACGACCTGCGTGGCGTTCGAGCCGGCGGTCTGGAAGATCATCGTGCTGACGCCCGGGTGGCCGTTGGTGTAGCCTTTGTAAGCGTAGGATTCGCTGCCCAGTTCGATGTCGGCGATGTCCTTCAGTTGCAGGATCGTGCCGTCGGGCTTCGCCAGGATCACGATCTCTCCGAACTCTTCGGGCGTCTGGTGGCGTCCGCGGTATTTCATCGTGTACTGGAATGTGTTCTGCGAGTTTTCACCCAGCGTACCGGTTGCCGATTCGATGTTCTGTTCGGCCAGCGCAGCCGTCACGTCCGACGGGATGAGTTTGTACTGAGCCATGATGTCGGGCTTCAGCCAGACTCGCATCGAGTAGTCGGCTCCGAGGGTGAATACCTCGCCGACGCCGTGGATACGCTGGATACGCGGCTCGATGTTGATCTTCGAGTAGTTCGACAGGAAAGTTTCGTCGTAGGTGTCGTCGGGGCTGTAGAGCGAGAAAATCTTCACCATGGAGGTCTGGCGCTTCATGGTCATGATACCGATCTGCGTAACCTCGGAGGGCAGCTGGCCGGTGGCGCGCGATACTTTGTTCTGCACGTTGACGGCCGCCATGTCGGCGTTGATGCCCTGGCGGAAATAGACCGTTACGGAGGCGCTGCCGACGGCTGCGCTCGAAGTCATGTAAGTCATGTCCTCCACGCCGTTGATGGCCTGCTCGAGCGGTACGATGACCGACTTCTGGATCGTCTCGGCGCTGGCGCCCGGATACGAGGCGCGCACCATAACCGTCGGAGGCGCAATGTCCGGATACTGCTCGACGGGCAGTGTCGCAAGACCGATCAGACCGGCGATTACGATTACGATTGATATGACCGACGCCAGTACGGGTCGTTCGATAAAATGTTTGAGTGTCATAGGTTATTCCTCTTTTTCGGTTTGGGACTGGGCGGCAGCCTCATCGGTTGCAGGAGCGGCAGTTTCGGCTGCGGCCTGACCTTTGATACGGATGGGCGTACCCTCGCGCAGCAGGCCGACGCCTTCGGCTACGATCACGTCGCCCGGAACGAGACCCGTGCGAACGATGTACTCGCGGCCGTTGGAGATTTTCTCGACGTCGATGATCGACGAAACGGCTTTGCCGTCCATCACTTTATATACGTAAACTTTGTCCTGAAGTTCGAACGTTGCGGCCTGCGGAACGGCGATGCAGTCCTTGTAGATGCTCGGCAGGATGACGTTGCCGGTTCCGCCGCTGTGCAGCAGTCCGTTCGGGTTGGGGAACGCCGCGCGCAGCGACACGCTGCCCGTCGAGGGGTCGATGACTCCGCTGATCGACTCCACGCGGCCCGCCTGGTCGTAGATCGAGCCGTCGCTGAGCTGCAGCTGTACGGCCGGCATGCTTTTGAGCGTCTCGGAGATCGAGCCGTAGCGGCGCGTGAGGTTCAACAACTGGTTTTCGTTCATCGAGAAGTAAACGTACATCTCCGAGTTGTCCGATACTGTGGTCAGCGGTTGCGGGATCGAAGCGCTCACCAGTGCGCCGACACGGTACGGCAGCGTGCCGACCACGCCGTTGGCCGGAGCCTTCACGACCGTGTAGGAGAGGTTGTTGGCGGCGTTCACGCGCTGTGCATCGGCCTGCGCAAGCTGTGCCTTGGCCGTCAGCAGGGTGTTGTTGGCCGTCGACAGGTCGTACTGCGAAACGACGTTCTTGGCGAAGAGCTCCTTCTTGCTGTCATAAGTGAGCTGTGCGGTGGCTACGCCGGCCTTGGCGGATTCGACGTTGGCTTCGGCGGTTTTCAGGGCTGCTTTGTAGGGCACCTGGTCGATGATGAAGAGCGTCTGGCCTTTCGATACCTGCTGGCCCTCGTTGACACAGAGTTCCGAGATCGTGCCCGAAACCTGCGGATAGATTGCGATGTCCTGACGTCCGCGGATGGTTGCCGAATAGTTGCTCGGAATCTCGCGGTCGGTAGTGGCGACGGTCATCACGGCGTATTCGCCGGGTCCCATTGCCGTAGGCGCCTGCCCACAGGCGACGGCTGCCATGCAGTAGGCCACTAAGGCAGCCTTCACAAATGTTTGCTTCATAACTAAACTTTTCCTTAACTTTATGTACTAAAAAACTTTTTCAGGTGCAAAAGTATTCTAAAAACGGTACCGATGTGCCTTTTATTGCGAACGAAGTTGGTACTTTTCGGAATAAAAGTGAGCAATTTATCGAATAATTCATTATTTTTGTTCGAAAAAAGAAATAATTATGACTCAGGTAAATCCGATAATCACCACCCCGGAAGAACAGTTCGTCGTCGGAGAGTCCGATCTCGCCTTTTTCAGCGGCTATGCATGCCGTATCGACGGCGGGGCGATCCTGTTCTGCCGCAGCGGTGCGGCGGAAGTCTCCGTCAACCAGTATCAGGGGCATGTGTGCCGCAATACGCTGGTGTTGCTGCTGCCCGGCTCGATCCTGATGCTCACCGGTCGGACGGAGGATTTTCGGGTGACTTTCTGCGCCTTTTCACGGGATCTTTTTGCCGAGGCGGCGTTCCGTCTCGAACCCTCGTTTTTCCATGCGCTGCGCGAGCGTCCGATCACCTCGCCGCCCCACCGTATCGTCGAGGGGGCGTCGATCTGGTTCCAGATGGCCGCCTACACCTACCGCGACCGGAACAATGTGTTCCGCAATACGATCATCAAAAACCGTCTGCAAAACCTGCTGTTGGAGAGTTTCGACAAGATGCAGCGTTTTGCCGCGCGGCGTCCGCGGACACCCGAGACCACCACGCGGCAGACCGAGTTGTTCCACCGTTTCGTCACGCTCGTTCAGGCGCACAGTTCCCAGGAACGCGAAGTGTCGTTCTATGCCGACAAACTCTGTATTTCGACCCGCTACCTCTCGACCATCGTGCGGACCGTAGCGCGCAGCTCGGCCAAGGAGTTCATCGACCGCTCGGTGGTGCTCGAGATCAAGATGATGCTCCAATCGACGGACCTTTCGGTACAGGAGATCGCCTACCGGCTCCGGTTCCCCGACCAGTCGTATCTGGGGCGCTTTTTCAAGAAGCACACCGGGGAGTCGCCGACGGAGTACCGGAACATGCGGAAATAGTGCGCCGGGGATGAAACTTGCGGCGGTACGGAACGTATTGTATTTGGAACCGGATTTGCAAGGAAAATATAAATCTTTAAAACGCGCCTATTATGAGCAAGACTGTTCAAATTCTCGGGGAGCAGGCCGGCTATTACCTCTCCCATGTATGCCGTACCATCGACAAGAAGTCGTTGTACCTGCCGGGGCCCGACACCGTGGACCGCATCTGGACGGATTCCGACCGCAATATCCGTACGCTGGGCAGCCTCCAGTGGATTCTCTCGAACGGCCGTTTGGGCGGCACGGGCTATGTCTCGATCCTGCCCGTGGACCAGGGTATCGAACACTCCGCTGGGGCCTCGTTCGCCCCGAATCCTGCCTATTTCGATCCGGAGAACATCGTGAAACTGGCCGTCGAGGGAGGTTGCAACGCCGTGGCCTCGACTTTCGGGGTGCTCGGGTCCGTGGCGCGGAAATACGCACACAAGATACCGTTCATCGTTAAGCTCAACCACAACGAACTGCTCTCCTACCCCAATACTTACGATCAGATTTTGTTCGGGTCGGTGCGCGACGCCTGGAACATGGGCGCTGCCGCCGTCGGGGCGACGATCTATTTCGGCTCGGAGCAGAGTCGCCGGCAGCTGGTCGAGATCGCCCGCGCTTTCGACGAGGCGCACGAACTGGGCATGGCGACGATCCTGTGGTGTTACCTGCGCAACGAGGGCTTCAAAAAGGAGGGTGTCGATTACCACGCTTCGGCCGATCTCACGGGGCAGGCCGATCATCTGGGCGTGACGATCAAAGCCGACATCGTGAAGCAGAAACTTCCGGCGAACAACGGCGGCTTCCGGGCCGTCGGATTTGGCAAGACCAGCGACAAGGTCTACACCGAGTTGACCTCCGACCACCCTATCGACCTCTGCCGCTATCAGGTGGCCAACGGTTACATGGGGCGTGTGGGGCTTATCAACTCGGGCGGCGAGTCGCACGGGGAGTCCGATCTGAAGGAGGCCGTCACGACGGCCGTCATCAATAAGCGCGCCGGCGGCATGGGCCTCATCAGCGGCCGTAAGGCTTTCCAGCGCCCGATGAAGGAGGGTATCGAACTGCTGCATGCCATTCAGGACGTTTATCTCGACGACGAGGTGACGATCGCATAATAATTTTAAACGCATGAAAATAACGCTTTTCGGAACACAGCCTTACGACAAGGAGTCTTTCGAGCGCATCCGCGACGCTTACGGATTCGATATATGCTACCACCGCAGCCACCTGAACGCCAATAATGTGGCTCTTGCCAAGGGTTCCGACGCGGTCTGCATCTTTGTCAACGATACGGCCGATGCCGAGACCATTCGCCAACTGGCCGACTTGGGCGTGAAATTGATCGCGCTGCGTTGTGCTGGTTTCAATAACGTAGACCTGAACGCCGCTGCCCGCTGCGGTATTCCCGTGGTCCGGGTTCCTGCCTACTCGCCGCACGCCGTGGCCGAACATGCCGTGGCGCTGATGCTGTCGCTCAACCGCAAGGTCCACCGCGCTTACTGGCGCACGCGCGACGGCAATTTTTCGCTCCACGGTCTGCTGGGATTCGACATGTACGGCAAGACCGCCGGCATCGTCGGCACGGGCAAGATCGCCCGCGAACTGATCCGCATCCTCAAAGGCTTCGGCATGGAGGTTCTGGCCAACGACCTCTATCCCGACCAAGAGTACGCTGCCGAAGCGGGCATCGCCTATGTGTCGCTCGATGAACTTTACAGCCGTTCGGACATCATTTCGCTGCATTGTCCCCTGACCGACCAGACGCGCTATATGATCGGCGACGTGGCCATTTCGCACATGAAGCCGGGGGTGATTCTCATTAACACGGGTCGCGGCCAGCTGATTCACACCGAGGCGCTGATCGACGGTCTCAAAGAGAAGAAGATCGGGGCCGCGGGGCTGGATGTCTATGAGGAGGAGGCCGCCTATTTCTACGAGGACACTTCGGACCGTATCATGGACGACGACGTGTTGGCGCGCCTGTTGTCGTTCAACAACGTGATCGTCACCTCGCATCAGGGATTTTTCACACGTGAAGCATTGGATAATATAGCGCGCACTACGATGCAGAATATCAGCGATTTTTCGGATCATTGCAAGCTGGTCAATGAGGTGCGCGCCGAACCTGAAAACGCAGTTGCAGAATAGCCATGAAAAAGATCGTTTTGCTCCGCCACGGCGAGAGCGTATGGAACAGGGAGAACCGGTTCACGGGGTGGACCGATGTGGATTTGAGCGAGAAGGGCGTCGCCGAGGCCGTGAAAGCCGGAGAGACGCTGCGTAAAGAGTGCTTCCGCTTCGGATGCGCCTATACCTCTTATCTGAAACGGGCTGTGAAGACCCTCGACGTCGTACTCGACAAGATGGATCAGGACTGGATTCCGGTGACGAAGACGTGGCGGCTCAACGAGAAGCACTACGGCATGCTCCAGGGGTTGAACAAGCGCGAGACGGCCGAGAAATACGGTGACGAGCAGGTGCATGTCTGGCGTCGCAGTTACGATGTGGCCCCTGCGCCCCTGGCCGAGGACGATCCGCGCAATCCGCGCCTCGATCCCCGTTATGCCGGGATTCCCGATGCTGAGCTGCCCCGCACCGAGTCGCTTCGCGACACCGTGGCCCGCACGATGCCCTACTGGGTGTGCGAGATACTGCCGGCACTGGCCCGTTACGATCAGGTGTTGGTAGTGGCTCACGGCAACAGCCTGCGCGGCATCATCAAAAGCCTGAAAGGCATTTCCGACGAGGCCATTTCGGAGTTCAACCTTCCGACAGCCGTGCCTTATGTCTTCGAATTCGACGAGGGGCTGGGCTATGTGAAGGACTATTTCCTGGGCGATCCCGCCGAGATCGCCTCCCTGATGGAGGCCGTTGCCAACCAGGGCAAGCGGGGCTAAGAGTTCCGTTTTACAGGCAATTGCGGACGGGTTCGCTCCCGGTCCCATTCCCCTGCTTCCGGCCGATTGGTTTACGGGCCGGCTTCACGTGTCAGGCGTGAGGCCGGCCCGAATGTGTAAAATTGGTATGCCGAACCGTAATTCGGGTACGGATTCATTGCACGAACCGTCCTAATTTTGCATCGTGAAATCCGCCCGCAGACGGACAGTACGAACCTGATAAAACAAAGAAATATGTATTTGGAGAAAATCGACTCCCCGGCAGACGTGAAACGGCTTTCCGTCGGGGAACTTACCGAACTGAGCGATGAGATTCGTGAGGCGCTGCTGCATAAGGTCAGCGCGCACGGCGGGCATTTTGGGCCCAATCTGGGCATGGTCGAGGCGACCGTGGCCCTGCACTATGTTTTCGATTCGCCGAAAGACAAGCTCGTTTTCGACGTCTCGCACCAGAGTTACGTGCACAAGATGCTGACCGGGCGTCGCCGGGCGTTTATCGATCCCGCGGAATACGACGCCGTTTCGGGCTATTCCGAGCCGACGGAGAGCGCACACGATCACTTCGTCATCGGGCATACCTCCACTTCGGTCAGTCTGGCGAGCGGACTGGCCAAGGCCCGTGACCTGCAGGGCGGTGAGGGGAATGTCGTGGCCATTATCGGCGACGGATCGCTGAGCGGCGGCGAAGCGTTCGAGGGGCTGGACTATGCCGCTGAGCTGGGTACGAACTTCATCGTCGTTGTGAACGACAACCAGATGTCCATTGCCGAGAATCACGGCGGGCTTTACCGCAATTTGCAGGAGTTGCGCGAGAGCCGCGGAAACTGCGCCTGCAACTTCTTCCGGGCGATGGGCTTCGACTACCGCTATGTCGCCGACGGCAATGACGTGGAGGCCCTGATCGGGGTATTCTCCGCCGTGAAGGATGTGGCACATCCCGTCGTCGTGCATATCAATACGCTGAAAGGCAAGGGATACGCCCGTGCCGAGCAGGACAAGGAGACCTATCATTGGCGGTTGCCGTTCGACCTGACGACGGGCGAACCGGCGGCTCCGGCCGGGGCAGAAGGATATGACGTGTTGACGGCGCGCTACCTGCTCGAACGGATGAAGGAGGACCCGCGCGTGGTGGCCATTACATCGGGAACTCCGGCCGTGATGGGCTTCACGCCGGAGCGCCGCCGGGAGGCCGGAAGTCAGTTCGTGGACGTCGGCATCGCCGAGGAGCATGCCGTGGCTTTGGCCTCCGGAATCGCCAAAGGCGGCGGCAAGCCTGTCTACGGCGTTTACAGCACTTTTATCCAGCGGGCTTACGACCAACTTTCGCAGGACCTTTGCATCAACGGCAATCCGGCCGTACTGCTGGTCTTCTGGGGTTCGCTGACGGCCATGAATGACGCCACGCACCTCGGTTTCTTCGACATTCCGTTGCTCGGGAACATTCCGAATCTGGTCTATCTGGCTCCGACCTGCCGGGAGGAGTATTTCGCCATGCTGGATTGGAGCATGCGCCAGACGGAGCATCCCGTAGCCATCCGCGTTCCGGCCGTGGAGGTCGCCTCGCGCGAGGGATTCGTCGCGCCGGATTACGGCGAGCTGAACCGCTACGAGGTCGTCCGCCGGGGACGCGAAGTGGCCGTTGTGGCGCTGGGGTCCTTTTTCGGGCTTGGCGAAGAGGTTGTGAAACTGCTGAAAGAGCGGACGGGGATCGAGGCCACGCTGGTCAATCCGCGCTATATTACGGGTGTCGACGGGGCGTTGCTGACCGATTTGAAAGCCGGGCACCGGCTGGTGGTGACGCTGGAGGACGGCGTACTCGACGGCGGGTTCGGCGAGAAGATCGCACGCTTCTACGGCACATCGGAGATGAAAGTGCTCAACTGCGGGGCCCGGAAGGAGTTTGCCGACCGGTTCGATCCCGGGGAGTTCCTGCGCGAAAACCGGCTCACCGCCGGTCAGATCGTGGAAGATATCGTGGCTGTTATCGATTGAATTATGAAACGGAAATTATGGATTTTAACTGTGTTCGGAGTCGTGTCTGTCCTGGCGGCGGACACGCTGCCGGCGCAAGAGAGGCGTATGGAAAACGAAAAGACTTTTCAGCAGATGTTTCCGCTGGGTGAACCGCTCCCGGAACAGTTCTCGAAATACTTTATCGGGCAGGCCTGGCGGGCCCCGCTGACGACGAACGGGGTGCTGAACGTGCCCGTGTCGAACATCACTTTTTCGCCCGGGTGCCGCAACAACTGGCACAGCCACACGGGCGGCCAACTCCTGATCGCCGTCGGCGGCCGGGGCTACTATCAGGAAAAAGGGCAGCCGGCCCGGGAACTGCTGCCGGGCGATGTGGTGGAGATCGCTCCCGACGTGGTGCACTGGCACGGGGCGGCCCCCGACAATTGGTTTTCGCACTTGGCCGTCGAGTGCAACCCCGCAATCAATGTCAACACGTGGCTGGAACCCGTTGACGATGCGCAGTATAGCGCTGCGACGGCTTCCCGGCAGGCCTTTGGGGAAGGAATTCCGGTGGATAAGGCGAAAGACCCCGAATTATTTGAAATTTTTGATATCTTTGCACTCGGCGAAGTGTCCGGCCACGGCGGACTCGATGCCCGGACACGGCTGATATGCGTGCTGGCATCGAACGTCGCTTCTCAGGGCCACGCCGCATTTCGGGCGACACTCGATGCGGCACTCGGGGCGGGCGTCACACCTATTGAGGTGAAAGAGGTTGTTTATCAGGCTGTTCCTTATATCGGTATGGCGAAAGCCGCCGATTTTGTCGGGATAGCCAACGAGGTATTGGAGGCCCGTGGTACGACGCTGCCGCTCGAAGGGCAGTCGACAACGACGCCTGCGGACCGGTTCGACAAGGGACTGGCCGTACAGCGGTCGATCTTCGGCGCGGAACATATCGACGCGATGCGTGCGTCGGCTCCCGAAAACCAGAAGCATATCCAGCAATGCCTCTCGGACAACTGCTTCGGGGATTTCCTGACCCGTAAGGGGTTGGATGTGAAGATGCGCGAATTGGTGACCTTTTCGCTGCTCGTGTCGCTCGGCGGCTGCGAGCCGCAGGTGAAGGGGCATATCGCGGGCAACGTGAATGTCGGTAATGACAAGGCTGTCCTGCTGGCTGTCGTGACGCAACTGTTGCCTTGGATAGGCTATCCGCGGACGCTGAACGCCATCGGATGCCTGAATGAAGTATTACCTGAAAACTGAAAAACGAAAAATTATGAAATACGTAAAATTGAATAACGGTGTCGAAATGCCGCTCCTCGGCTTCGGCGTCTATCAGATTTCGGACCCCGAGGTCTGCGAGCAGGCGGTTTATGACGCTCTGATGGCGGGCTACCGCTCGATCGACACCGCGGCGGCCTATGAAAACGAGGAGGCTGTGGGGCGGGCTGTCCGCCGCAGCGGCATCCCCCGCGAGGAGTTGTTCATCACCACGAAACTGTGGATCACCGATGCGGGCTATGAACCTGCCAAAAAGGCGTTTGAGGAGTCTTTGTTAAAGCTGGGCCTGAACTATCTCGACCTTTACCTGATTCACCAGCCGTTCGGCGATGTCTACGGTTCATGGCGTGCGATGGAGGAGCTCTACAAGGAGGGACGTATCCGTGCTATCGGGGTGTCGAATTTCTATCCCGACCGGCTTGCGGACCTGATCCTGCACAACGAGGTGACGCCGGCGGTCAACCAGGTCGAGACGCATCCTTTCCACCAGCAGACCGCCGCTGCGGAGTTCATGCGTGCGAAAGGTGTGCAGATCGAGTCGTGGGCCCCGTTCGCCGAGGGCAAGAACGGATTGTTCTCGAATGAATTGTTGCTGAAAATAGCGGCCAAATACGGCAAAACGGTGGCGCAGGTCGTCCTGCGCTGGCTGATCCAGCGCGATGTGGTCTGCATTCCCAAGTCGGTGCACAAGGAACGTATCGCCGAGAATTTCGACGTTTTCGGCTTCGAACTGAGCGACGACGACATGGCGGCGATTGCCACGCTGGACCGTCCCGAGAGCAGTTTCCTGGATCACCGCGATCCCGAAATCGTTGAATGGCTGAGTAATCTGCATTAGAAATTATGGCTAAGAAAGTTTTGATACTCTCCTCCAGCCCGCGTCGCGGCGGAAATTCCGACCTGCTGTGCGACCGTTTCATGGAGGGTGCCTGCGAGGCGGGCCTCGAGGTCGAGAAAGTGTTTCTCAAAGACCTGAAAATCAACTATTGCACGGGATGCAACCGTTGTTACAACGGCGAGCATCCCTGTCCGCAGCAGGATGATGCCGCCGGGGTGCTGGCGAAAATGGTTGCCGCGGATGTGATCGTGATGGCTTCGCCGGTCTATTTTTATACGGTGTGCGGCCAGATGAAGACGCTGATCGACCGCTGCTGCGCCCGCTATACCGAGATGACCGACAAGGAGTTCTATTTCATCCTGACGGCCGCCGAGGAGAGTATTCCGATGATGGAGCGCACGGTGGAGTGTTTCCGCGGTTTCCTCGACTGCCTCGAGGGGCCCACGGAACGGGGTGTCGTCTATGGTGTCGGGGCCTGGCACGCCGGGGAGATCGAATCTTCGCCTGCGATGCAGGAGGCTTACGAATTGGGTCTGAGAGCGTAAAATGCTGTATAAAAACTTAAATAAAGATGCTGCGAAAAATCCGGATCGTTGCGGCGGTCCTCTTCTTCGTGCTGATCACGCTGTTGTTTCTCGACTTTACGGGGACCCTTCATGCGTGGTTCGGATGGATGGCGAAAATCCAGTTCCTACCCGCCCTGCTGGCTGTGAACGTCGGCGTGGTGTTGGCGCTCGTGGCGCTGACCCTGCTTTTTGGACGGGTCTATTGTTCGGTCATCTGCCCGCTGGGGGTGATGCAGGACATTGTGTCGTGGTTCGCGGGGCGGCGTAAAAAGCACCGCTACCGCTTCAGCTACTCCCCCGCGCTCACGTGGCTGCGCTGGACGATGCTGGTGGTGTTCGTCGCGGCGATGCTGGCGGGCGTCGGCTGGCTGATCGCCCCGTACAGCGCCTACGGCCGTATCGCTTCGAATCTTTTCGCGCCGATTTATGCGTGGGGCAACAACGGACTGGCCTGGGTTGCCGAACGGATGGACAGCTATGCTTTCTACCCGGTGGACGTGTGGATAAAGAGCCTCGGGGGGTTCCTCATCGCTGTCGTGACGTTCGTAGGACTGGCGGTCCTCGCCTGGCGCAGCGGACGTACGTGGTGCAACACGGTTTGCCCGGTGGGAACGCTGCTGGGCGTGTTATCCCGCCGGTCGCTGTTCAAACCGCGCTTCGACGTTTCGAAATGCAACGGCTGCAAACTCTGCGCCCGCAGTTGCAAGGCGTCGTGTATCGACCCGGCGAACTACACGATTGATTACAGTCGTTGCGTGGCCTGCATGGACTGTCTCGAATCCTGCCGTCAGGGAGCCATTACCTATACCCGGCGGCAGCCGGAACGGGCATCAGCTTCCCAAGCTGAGGGTCTCCGGACCGACGCTTCGCGGCGCCGGTTTTTCGGCGTGGTGGGGCTTTTCGCCTACACCGCCCTGCGTGCGCAGGAGAAGAAGGTCGACGGCGGGCTGGCCGTGATCGAGGAGAAGAAGGTCCCGAACCGTGCTGTGCCGATCCTGCCGCCGGGAGCGCAGAATACGCGCCATTTCACGGCGCACTGCACTTCGTGTCAGTTGTGCGTGTCGGTCTGTCCGAATCAGGTGTTGCGTCCTTCGGGGCGGTTGTCGATGCTGATGAAGCCCGAGATGTCGTATGAACGCGGCTACTGCCGTCCGGAGTGCGCCCGGTGTGCCGAGGTGTGCCCCACGGATGCCATCCGTCTTACGGACTTTGCGGAGAAATCGGCGACGCAGGTAGGACATGCGGTGTGGATAGCCGATAACTGCGTGGTCAACACCGACGGCGTGAACTGCGACAACTGCTTCCGTCACTGTCCCGCGGGGGCGATCCGGATGGTGCCCCGCGATCCCGACGATCCGAAATCGCCGCGCATTCCGGCGGTGAACGAGGAGCGTTGTATCGGTTGCGGAGCCTGCGAGAACCTCTGCCCGTCGCGTCCGTTCAGCGCAATTTATGTCGAAGGCCACCAACGTCAGCGAATCATCTGAAAAACTGAAGAAATGGAGAAGAAAAAGATAGACCGCCGAGAGTTTCTGAAGGTCCTCGGAGTCGGGGCCGCTGCGACGACCGCCGCGTTTTACGGCTGTGGAAAGCGGGGACAGGGAGCGGCGACCGCCGCTGTCGGCGAGGTTCCGACGGATAAGATGACGTTCCGTACGACGCCGGCGACCGGCGACCGGGTGTCGTTGCTGGGCTACGGCTGCATGCGCTGGCCCCTGCTCGAAACGCCCGCGGCCGACGGCAATCCGATCGACCAGGAGGCCGTCAACGAGTTGGTCGATTACGCCATTGCCCATGGGGTCAACTATTTCGATACGGCGCCTGTCTACATACAGGGCTTTTCCGAAAAATCCACGGGCGTCGCCCTCAAACGGCATCCGCGCGAGAAGTTCTTCGTAGCGACGAAGATGTCCAATTTCTCGAATTTCACGCGCGAGAATTCGCTGGCCATGTACCGTCAGTCGTTGGCCGACCTGCAGGTCGATTACCTCGACTACTACCTGCTGCACTCGGTGGGCGGCGGCAAGGGCGTCGAGACGTTCAACGAACGCTTCATCGACAACGGTGTGCTCGACTTCCTGCTCCGTGAACGCGAGGCGGGGCGCATCCGCAACCTCGGATGGTCGTTCCACGGCGACCAGAAGGTCTTCGATCACCTGCTGGCGATGCACGACCGGGGCGAGGCCGTGTGGGATTTCGTGCAGATACAGATGAACTACGTCGACTGGAAGCACGCTTCGGGCCGCAACGTCGATGCGGAATATCTTTACGGCGAACTGGAGAAGCGCGGCATCCCGGCCGTGATTATGGAGCCGCTGCTGGGCGGCCGCCTGTCGCGGCTGAACGACCATCTGGTCGGGCGGTTCAAAGAGCAGCGGCCAACGCAGAGCGCTGCCTCGTGGGCGTTCCGCTTTGCGGGTTCCTACCCCGGGGTGCTGACCGTGCTGAGCGGCATGACCTACATGGAGCACCTGCAGGATAACATTCGCACTTATTCGCCGCTCGAGGAGCTGGCGCCTGCGGAATACGAACTGCTGGAGGATACGGCGCAGGTGATGCTGAAATACCCCACCGTGCCCTGCACCGAGTGTCAGTATTGCATGCCCTGCCCTTATGGACTGGACATTCCGGCGATTTTCGCCCACTACAACCGCTGTGTGAACGAGGGCAATGTGCCGAAGGACCAGCAGGACCCGGCTTACCGGGAGGCCCGTCGGGCTTTCCTCGTCGGTTACGACCGCTCGGTTCCGAAACTCCGGCAGGCAAGTCGTTGCATCGGTTGCGATCAGTGTGTATCGCATTGCCCGCAGTCGATCAAAATTCCCCGGCAGTTGCGCCGCATCGACCGTTTCGTCGAGCAGCTCAAACAGGGAACTCTCTGACGCCGCACGCAAGGCCTCTCCGAACGGAGGGGCCTTTTTTATCATATGTTAACTATTGTCGGATTGGAAGCCGCTATCTTTGTAGTCCCAAAAATACAAGTTATGAAAGATAGTAGAGACAGCATTGATTTCGGCAGCATGGATATTCCGAAATTGTTTCGCAAACTGTTGATCCCCACGGTGATGGGGATGGTTTTCTCGGCCGCGTTCGTCATTACGGACGGAATTTTCGTGGGCCGTGGTATCGGCAGCGACGCCCTGGCCGCGGTCAATATCACCTCCCCGCTGTTTTTCATCAGCACGGGTGTCGGACTGATGTTCGGCGTCGGGGCTTCGGTCGTGGCCTCGATCCACCTTTCGCAGGGGAAGGCCAAGGCCGCGCGAATCAACGTGACGCAGGCCGTGGTGGTCTCGTCGCTGCTGCTGGCGGCTTATAGCTTTTTCATCACCTGGTATGCTCTCGGGGTGGCTCGTTTGCTGGGCAGTTCGGAGCGTCTGCTGCCGCTGGCCGTGGAGTATATGTACTGGTTCGCGCCGTTCCTGCCGTTCAGCGCCCTGCTCAGCTCGGGGATGTTTTTCATCCGCCTCGACGGGTCGCCCAACTACGCCATGTTCTGCAATGCCATTCCGGCGGTCATCAACATCGTGCTGGACTACGTGTTCATCTTCGTCTTCGGCTGGGGGATGACGGGCGCCGCGCTGGCCACGAGTCTGGGCTATATCGTGGGTGCCGCGATGATTCTCGTATACCTCAGCGACCGCCGGCGCGCCGTGCGCTTCTGCCGTGTGAAACTGAGCCGCAAAAGCATGCGCCTGACCCTGCGCAACGTAGGATATATGTGCCGCCTGGGCCTCTCGACCTTCCTGTGCGAAGGGGCCATTGCGACGATGATGTTTGCCGGAAACTACGTCTTTATCCGCCATCTGGGCGAGGACGGCGTGGCGGCGTTCAGCATCGCCTGCTACTTTTTCCCGATCATCTTCATGGTCTATAACGCCATCGGACAGTCGGCCCAGCCCATTTTGAGCTACAATTTCGGCGCGGGTAACGGTGTGCGCGTGCGCAGGACGTTCCGCTTGGCGATGATGACGGCTGTGGTGTTGGGACTGGCTTTCTTCGGCGTGACGGCTCTTTTCAGCCATCAGGTCGTGGCTATGTTCATCGACAGCGCCTACCCTGCTTACGACATTGCCGTCCGGGGGCTTCCGCTGTTCGCGTCGGGATTCGTATTCTTTGCCGTGAATATCGTGGCGATCAGCTATTTCCAGAGCGTCGAGCGGGCGCGCCCGGCCATGCTGGTCACCGTCCTGCGCGGGTTCGTGTTCATGGTAGCCTGCTTTTTCGGACTGCCCCTGCTGCTGGGTGTCGAGGGCATCTGGCTGGCCGTGCCGCTGACCGAGGTGCTTACCTTCGGAGTTGTTATGGCGATCTATGGCTGCGGACGGCATCTTGCGCTGGCTCGATAAATTTCACTATCTTTACGGCCTCAAACCTGCAAGGCATGGAGGCATTTATCGAAAAATTCAGCCGGAAATACAACCTTCCCGCGGAGGACTGTCAGCGGCTCGTGGGCAAAATGGAGCGTTATGCATTCCGCAAGGGCGAATGCGTGGTTCGTGAGGGCGAACGCAACCCCGATTTCTATATCGTGAGCCGCGGCATCTGGCTGGGACACTACTGCAACGATGGCGTGGATGTTTCGGTGTGGTTCGTGGGCGAGGGCGAAGCGCTCTTTTCGACCTGGGGATATGTCGGCAACGCCCCTTCGCAGATCACCATCGAGGCCATGTGCGACGCGGAACTCTACGGCATTTCCAAAGCCGATCTGGAGGAGTTCTTCGCTTCGTCGGTCGGGGCTGCCAATTTCGGACGGCGGATTTTCGAGGAGCAGTTTTTGGGCCTCGAGAACTGGATTCTTTCGGGCGGGGCCCCGCGGGCCGAGGAGCGTTACCGGGCGCTGATGGCCGAGAGTCCCGAACTGCTGCAGGTCGTTCCGCTGAAGCATATCGCCTCCTACCTTTGGATCACCCCACAATCGCTGAGCCGCATCAGGGCCAAACTGGGAAAGAAAAAAGGCTGACCTTCAGGTCAGCCTTTCTTTTCGCGCTCCGGGGTGTCCCATCCGCCGCCGAGGGCCTTGTAAAGCCCGACCAGCGCCAGATGCTCGTTGCGCACGGCCTTGCTCTCCTCGACCTGTGCGTCGAAAAATTTCCGCTGGGCGTCGAGTACGTCGATGTAGCGGATCACCCCGTTGATATACTGCAGTTTGGCCAGCACGACATATTGCCGGGCCGCCTCTTTGAGGTTGAATTTCAGCTCTGCGGTCCGGCGCATGTTGCGGTAGGCCACTACGGCGTCGTTGACCTCCCGGAAGACCTCCAGCACCTTCTGCTCGTAGGCCAGCCGGGCCTGCTCGTAGCCCGCCAGCGCCGCGCGGTATTTCGCCCGCTTTGAACCGAAGGCGAAGAGCGGCGCCGTAAGGTTGCCGACGGCATAGGAGAACGGAGATTCGATGAGCCCTTTGAGGGCGTCGTTCTCGAGTCCGCCCGTCAGCGAGATCGTCAGTCGCGGGAACCGGTCGGCATAGGCCATCCCGGCCGCGGCCATTGCGGCTTTCAGGTTTTGCTCGGACTGCCGCACGTCGGGACGGCGCTGCAACAGCGTCGAGGGCAGCCCCACGGCCAGCGAGTCGGGCATCGTGACGTTCATATTCATTTTGCTGCGCGCCACGCGGGCGGGATAGCCTCCTGCGAGGACCGATATCTGGTTCTCCTTTTGGGCGATCTTCAGTTCGAGGTCGGGAATCAGTGCCGAGGCGCTCGCCAGCTCGACTTTAGCCTGCTGGTAGGCCGTTTCGGAGGTAAGGCCGCCTTCGAAACGCAGCCGGGCCTGCCGCATGCTCTCCTGGCGGGTCTCCACCGTGCGGCGCACCACGTCCAGCTCGTGATCGAGGGCCGTCAGTTCGAAATAGGCCGTGGCGACTTCGGCGATGAGCGTCATCTGCAGGGCCCGCGCCGCTTCGACCGAGGCGAGGTACTCCGCCGCTCCTTTTCGTTTGGCCCACCGCAGGCTGCCCCACAGGTCGGCCTCCCAGCTCAGGGTCGCCTTAACGCTGAATTCGGCGTCGCTCTTGTGTGCCTCGCCGTAATAGTCGTTGGTCTCGTTGTCGGCGAGAACCAGTCCGCCGAGCGACGGCAGACGGGCCGCTTTGCTCACGCGGTAGAGCTCTTCCAGTTGACGGATGCGCGCCTCGGCGGACTGCATGTTGCGGTTGCGGTCGAGCGTGCGGCCGATCAGCCGGCAGAGTGTCGTGTCGGTATAGACTTCCCACCACGCCAGGTCGCCGATGGTCAGCGAATCGGTGCATCCGGCAACGATCTGGGCCGGAAGGTTCAGTTCGGGGGCCGGGCATTTTTTCTGCACGGAGCAGCCTCCCGCCGCCGTCAACAGCAGTATCCCGAGAATATATAATGTGCTTCGTTTCATCGTGTAGTCCATTTTTCTTTCAGTTTATACACCCAGACGAAGAACAGCGGCACGAAGACGATGCCGATGGTGATGGCCACCAGCATACCGAAGAAGACGCCCGTGCCGATACCCTGCCGGCTGGCCGATCCGGGACCGCTGGCGAAGACCAGCGGCAGCATGCCGAGGATGAAGGCCAGCGAGGTCATGACGATAGGACGGAACCGCAGGTGCGCGGCCATGATGACGGCCGTGAGGATGTCGCGGCCCTTTTCGACTTCGTCCTTGGCGAACTCGACGATCAAGATGGCGTTCTTGGCCACCAGGCCCACAAGCATCACCAGTCCGATCTGGAAGTAGATGTTGTTCTCCAGCCCGCAGGCCCAGTTGCCCAGGTAGGCGCCGATGCCGGCGATCGGCAGCGAGAGAATCACCGCCACGGGGATCAGCCAGCTTTCGTACTGCGCCGCGAGGAACAGGAAGACGAAGAGGAAGGCCAGTGCCAGCACATAACCCGTCTGGCCGCTGACGTGCTTCTCCTGATAGGAAAGGCCGCTCCACTCGACGCCGATCGACTGCGGCAGGTGGCGGCGGGCGATCTGTTCGAGGATGGCCATGGCCTGTCCCGAGCTGTACCCCTGGGCCGCCTCGCCCGAGATGGTCGCCGAGTTGAACATGTTGAAGCGCCGGATGGTGCCCGGCCCCGTGGTGTAGGAGGTCGTGCCGAGGGCCGTGATGGGGATCATCGCCTTGTCGGCGCCCCGCACGAAGAAGAGCCCCAGGTTCTCCCGCTGGGCCCGGTACGGGGCTTCGGCCTGGATGTAGACGCGGTAGATGCGGTTGAACAGGTTGAAATCGTTGACATAGACCGATCCGGTGAAAGTCTTCATCGTCGAGAAGATGTCGGCCATCGGCACGCCCAGCATTTGGGCTTTGTCGCGGTCCACGTCGAAATAGAGCTGCGGGATGTCGGTCTGCATCGACGCCGAAAGGCCCGTCAGCTCCTTACGCTTCGAAGCGTAGTGCAGCAGCGTGTCGACGGCGTGTTGCAGATCGCTGTACGAGGCGTTTCCGCGGGCTTCGAGCACCATTTCAAAACCGCCCGAAGCGCCCAGTCCCGGAATGACGGGCGGTGTCGAGAGAAAGACCTTGCTTTCGGGATAACGGCGCATCTCTTCGCGGATGTCGTTCATCAGCTCGCGGATGTTCGAGGTTTTGCGCTCGTCCCACGGTTTGAGGATCACCGTCAGCTGGCTGCGCGACTGGTTCGTGCCCACGCGGGGGCTCGATCCGGTGACGTTGAGCACGTACTCCACATCCTCCAGCGACATCAGGTACTCCATGGCACGGTCCGTCACGCGGCGCGTGCGTTCGAGCGTGGCTCCTTCGGGAAGCTCCAGTTCGACGGTGAAATACCCTTGGTCCTCCTGCGGCATGAAGCTCTGGGGAACGACTTTGTTGAGCGCCCACAGCGCTATGAGCGTCAGTCCGAACAGCGTCAGCATGCGCTTCGAATGGCGCACGCCGCCGCGGATCATCCGCTCGTAGAACTTGTTGCCGTTGGCCAGCCAGATGTTGATGCGGCGGAACAGGCGGTTTTTCTTCCGGCCCGAATCAGGGCGCAGGATCAGGGCGCAGAGGGCCGGCGAGAGCGTCAGGGCCACGAACGTCGAGATCAGCACAGAAACGGCGATGGTGATGGTGAACTGGCGGTAGAGCTGGCCGGTGATGCCCGAGAGGAAGCTCACGGGGACGAACACGGCGCACAGCACCAGCGACGTGGCGATGATGGCGCTTCCCAGTCCGCTCATGGCCTTCTTGGTGGCTTCGTAAGGCGAGAGCCCCTCCTCTTCCATCGTGCGCTCCACGGCCTCGACGACCACGATGGCGTCGTCCACGACGATACCGATGGCGAGGATCAGTCCCAGCAGGGTCATCATGTTGAGCGAGAAGCCGAAAGCCAGCATCACGCCGAACGTTCCGATGAGCGAGATCGGCACGGCGATGGTCGGGATCAGCGTCGCGCGCCAGTTCTGCAGCGAGAGGAAAACCACGAGGATCACCAGAAGCAGCGCTTCGAACAGCGTGTGGTAGACCTCTTTGATCGACTGCGAGATGTAGGAGGTCATGTCGAACGGTATCTTATAGGAGATGCCCTCGGGGAAACTGCGGCTGATCTCCTCCATCGTTTCGCGTACCGAGCGCGCCACCTCCATGGCGTTGGCGCCCGGCAGCATGTTGATGTTCATCACGGCCGCGTTGCCGCCGTTGATGCCGCTCTCGGTGCTGTACGACGAGGCTTCGAGCGAGATGCGGGCCACGTCGCGCAGGCGGATGAGCGATCCGTCGGGATTGGCGCGGACGACGATCTCCTCGAACTCGCTGACCGACGAAAGGCGTCCGCGGGCGGTGATCGGGATCGTGATGTCGAGGTTCGTGATGGGCTGTTGGCCCAATACGCCCGCCGCCGATTCGCGGTTCTGGTCTTTGAGGGCTTTCTGTAAGTCCTGGACCGTCAGTCCGAGGTTGGCCAGCCGGTCGGGCTGTACCCAGACCTGCATGGCGTAGTAGCGGCTGCCGACATTCGAGACGCTGCCGACGCCCTTCACGCGGCGCAGCATGTCCAGCACGTTGAGCGTGGCGTAGTTAGAGAGGTAGATTTCGTCGAACTTGGGGTCGTTCGACAGCAGCGTGATGGTCATCAGGCGGCTCGAAGCCTGTTTCTGGACCGAAATGCCGTTCTGTATGACTTCGGCCGGAAGGCGCGCTTCGGCCTGTTTCACGCGGTTCTGGATCTCGACGGCTGCCAGGTCGGCGTCCGTGTCGATGTCGAAGGTGATGGTGGCGGAGAAACCGCCCGAATTGCTGCTCGTCGACTCCATGTAGAGCATGCCGGGCGTTCCGTTGAGTTCCTGCTCGATGGGGGTGGCGACGGCCTGCGTCACGGTCTGGGCGCTGGCGCCGGGATACGACGCCGAAACTTTCACCACCGGGGGCACGATCTGAGGATACTGGTCCACGGGCAGCAGCACCAGTCCCAGCAGGCCGACGATGACAATGACGATGGAGAGAACGGTCGAGAAGACGGGCCGGTCGATAAAGAAATCCGATTTCATGGCTCGCTATTTTTCAGACGTCTCCGTCTCGGTTACAGGGCCTTTTTCCGGAGCAGGTACGGGGTCTACTTTGTCTCCGTGGGTGAGCTTGTGGAAACCCTCCACGACGATCTTCTCGCCGGGAACGACGCCCCGTTCGACGATCACGCGGTTGTTGACCTCGGGGCCGAGCTCGATCATGCGGCGCTCGGCGATGCTGTCGGGCCGGATGACGAAGACATAGGCGCCACCCTTCTCGATGACGATGGACTTGGTCGGGACGACCGTGGCGTTCTCGCGCACGTCTAACAGCAGGCGTACCTTGGTGATCTGTCCCGGCAGCAGGATGCGGTCGGGGTTGGCCATTTCAGCCCGCACGGAGAAGGTTCCCGTTTCGGGATCGACCTGCGGGTCGGCGAAATCCACGAGCCCGCGCAGCGGATACTGCGTGTTGTCGGCCAGTGTGATGGTGATGTAGGGGTCCCACTTGCGGCTCGAATCCCGCTGGCCGAGGTTGACGTTACGGGCTTTGCTTTTGAGGTAGTCGAGGCCCGTCATGCTGAAGTCCACACGCACGGTGTCGCTTTTGACCACTGTCGCCAGCAGCGATTTGCCGTTGGGGCCCACGAGCGTACCGATATCGACGCTGCGCTCGGAGATATATCCCGACAACGGCGAGCTGACGGTGGTGTAGCTCAGGGCCGTTTCGGTCTGCGTGAGGTCGGCCTCGCTCATCGCGACGGCTGCCGTGGCGCTCTCGTAGGAGGCGATGGCATTGTCGAGGTCCAGCTGGCTCGCGGCATTCTGCTCGTAAAGCGGACGGATGCGTTTCAGGTCGCGTTCGGCCTTGAGGGCCATGGCCTTGTCCTTGTTCAGCTGGGCCCTGGCCTTATTGGCGCGTGCCTGATAGAGCTTGGGGTCGATGATAAACAAGGGCTGCCCTTTGCGGACATAGGTACCCTCTTCGAACATCATCTTTTCGAGGAAGCCCTCGACCCGGGCTCGGATCTCGACGAACTGCTGGGCGCGGATGCGTCCGACGTATTCGCCGTAGAGTTCGATATCGTCGGTCTGGACGGGCTCGACTTCGACCACGGGCCAGACGGGTTTTGCGGGTTCGGGACGCAGCCACCACCACAGCCCTCCGGCCGCCACTACGGCGACTGCGGCGATGGTGATCCAGGTGCGTTTGGAAAAACGGCGGACCTTGCCGCCGGCCTCTTTGCCCAGTTTCAGCGCGCGGCGTCCTGACAGGACCGCTTGCTGTCGGATTGTATCACGGGATATTTTCATTGCTTGACATCTATGTATTGATTGCCTGGTATGGATGTCCGGTATTGAGATGCAAAATTAGGATTTTTTTGTCAATCTGCTTTCCGTTCGAACATAAATCGGGCGAATATGGTGCCGAAATGCCTGTTTTTGTTGTATAAAAGATGGCCCGAACGGTAATTCCGGTAACAAAATCCGTAATTTGCATACCAAAAGGCCGAAAAAACGGGTTTATATTTGTATACTGATTAAACGTTTTTACGGATGTCCTATCGAAAAACAAGACGTGTCATGCTCATACTTCTCGGAATCGCCTGCCTGCTGGCCGCTGCGGTCGCGCTGTTCATCAACCAGCCCTCGTTCGGACGGCTGCCCCGCGGTGAGCGGCTGGCGCGGATCGAACGTTCGCCCAATTACCGCGACGGGCAGTTCCGCAACCGCGAGCGCACCCCGCAGATCACTTCCGGCCGAGGCCGCATGCGGACCATGCTGGGATTCCTGTTCCGCTCGACGGAGGGCCTGCGCCCCGCGGAGCCCGTTCCGGCTGTCAGGACCGACCTGCGGGGGCTCGATCCCGCACAGGACCGGCTGGTTTGGTTCGGCCACTCCTCCTACCTGATCCTTTCGGGCGGACGGTGGATACTCGTGGACCCTGTTTTCCGGAGCGCAGCTCCGCTGGGTTTTCTGAACAGGGCTTTTCCGGGCAGCGACCTCTATCGTCCGGAGGATATGCCCGCGGTTGACCTGCTCATCATCAGCCACGACCATTGGGACCATCTCGACTACCGTACGGTCCGCGAATTGAAGGACCGCATCGGGAAGGTCGTCTGTCCGCTGGGTGTCGGCGAGCATTTCGAACGCTGGGGATTTGCCCCGGAGCGGATCGTCGAGCTGGATTGGGACGAGGATGTCACTCCCGTGGAGGGTTTCCGCGTCTTCTGCCTGACGTCGCGCCATTTTTCGGGCCGGGGGCTGACCCCCAATCGTACGCTGTGGGCCTCCTATTTATTGGAAACGCCCACACGGAAAATCTACATCGGCGGCGACGGTGGTTACGGAAATCATTTCGCGCAGATCGGGGTGCGGTTTCCGGAGATCGACCTGGCGATTCTCGAAAACGGGCAGTACAATGTCGACTGGCGTTACATCCATACGCTGCCCGATCAGCTTCCGCAGGCCGCCGCGGACCTGGGCGCCCGGAAGGTGCTGACGGTCCACCACTCCAAATACGCCTTGGCGCGGCATCCGTGGGACGAGCCGCTGAAAACCGCCGCGGCGATGGCTGGTCATGAGCCGCCCGCGGTCTTGCGGCCTGTCATCGGAGAGGTCGTCGAACTTTGAATGAAGCCGCCGCCGGAATTTCCGGCGGCGGCTTCGTGTCATGCCGGGAGGAGGATCGAGAAGCGGCTGCCCTTGCCGATTTCGCTCTCGACCGAGATCGTGCCGCCGTGGGCCTCGACAAACTCCTTCGAGATGGCCAGCCCCAGGCCGCTGCCCTGCACCTTGGTCCCGGGAACGCGGAAATAGCGTTCGAAAATGCTCGTGTGGTAACGTGGGTCGATGCCGCGGCCGAAGTCGCGCACATAGATTTCTATGGCCTTTTCGCGCTGCACGGCGCCGATGATGATGCGCGATTTCTCGGGCGAATGGTGGATGGCGTTCGACAGCAGGTTGGTGATGACCCATGCGATCTTCTCGTTGTCGACGAAGAGTTTCGATATCTTTTCGGGATAGTCCACTTCGACGAAACAGCAGAATCGGTCGGCCAGTACTTGCGTCGCCTTTACGGCGTAGTTTATCAGCTCGATAGGCTTGGTTATCTTAGGCATCAGTTTAAGTTTGCCGGTTTCGATCTGGGTCATGTTCAGCAACTCGCCGGTGATCGACAACAGACGGTCGCTGCTCTCTTTGATGCTTCCCACGAGCTGTTTCTGTTCGGTGTTGAGCTCTCCCAGGCGGGTGTCGCCCAGCAGTTGCAGGCTCATCAGGATCGAGGAGATCGGGGTTTTCATCTCGTGCGAGACGGTCGAGATGAAGTTGGTCTTGGCGGAATCCAACTCTTTGAAACGGGTGATGTTGTTCAGCACGATCAGGTTGCCCACGAACTGCCGTTCGCTGCCGCCGACGGGCGTGATGTAGAGGGGCGTGTTCTCCACCTGGAAATAGCTCTCTTTGTTGTCGGCATAGATTTTCAGCGGTTCGGGGTCTTTCTTTTCGCAGAGTCCGCGGATCAGCCGCCGCAGCAGGTCGTTCGAGAGGGCTACCTCGGTGGCGTTGCGTCCCACGACCTCCTGCGGGAGATTCAGTACCGAGAGTGCTTCGCGGTTCATGAAGAGGATGCGGCGGTCGGGGTCCAACCCTACGATCGGCTCGTGGAGCGTGTCGACGATCGCCTCGATCCGTTTTTTGGCCGCCATCAGGTCGTCGAGCGAACTGCGGCGGTATTCGTCTAATTTGGCGGCCATGTCGTTGAACGACTCGGCGACGGATTCGAACTCGCGGTTGCCCGGAAATTCGAGCCGCTGCTCGTAGTTGTGGTTGGCGATCTCGGTGATACCCCGTTTCAGGACGTCGATCGGCCGCAGCACCGACCGAGGGAACCAGACGAGAATGGCTCCCGCGATCACGGCGCATAACGCCGCTACGACGATCAGCCACCACATGACGTAGTCGGCGCGCTCTTCGACGGCCAAGCTCTTGGCGCGGATGGCCGCCATGTTGAGCTCCATGATACGGAACAGGTCTTGCCGTACGGTCCGTATCTCGGCCTCGGTCACGGGATCGCTCAGCGAGGCGATGTGGCGTTCGAGCGTCGAGGTGCTCTCCCGCTCGTTGATTTCGGTGATGTTCTGCCGTTGCAGGGCGAGGTTTTCGCGCAGGATGTGCCGTGAGACGGAATCTTCGCCGATGTCGTTCAACGACTGCAACATGCCGCCCGCGTATTGCAGGGAGTTGTAGTTGTCGGCGAGGATGGTGCCTGTCGCCTGCGACAGCTGCCGCACATAGCTGACGGACTGGATGCCCAGCAGCAGGATCATGGCGAAGAGGATGCCGATGCCCAGCGTGATTCTCCGTTGTATTTTCATGGTCTACGAAAAGATAAAAAGATCAATGTTCATGCGCGACAGTTTTCCGGTCAGCCGCCGCAGGCCGAATGCGCCTTTCAGCAGCGAAATTAGCGAAAATTCGGGACGCCCGACGCAGACGATGTTGATTTTTTGTTCGCGGCAGAATCCGACGATGGTCTCCACCGGGGCGTTGGAGTGTTTGCGGCGGATTTCGCCCCCGAGTTCTGCGGCGAGGTTCAGGTTGTTCATCAGGTAGCGCTGGCGGGCCAGCGGGATGCGGTCGGCGGCTTCGCGGTCGCTTTGGATGTAAAGTACCGTGAACGAAGTGTTCAGATGCGTGGCCATGCGGGCCGTCTTGCGGATGACGCGGCGGGCGCGTTTCTCGCTGCTGTCGATTACGGCCAGCAGTTTGTCGTGGCGGACCTTGTCCCCTTCGGCCATCTGGTTCTCGACCTTCTTTTCGACGCGCAGCGCCACTTCCTTCAGCGCCAGTTCGCGCAGTTGCAGCAGGTTGTCCTGGGTGAAGAAGTTGCCGAGTGCCGCGGCGATCTTGTCGGGACGGTAGATCTTTCCGGCCTTCAGGCGGCCGATCAGCTCGTCGGCCGTGAGGTCGATGTTCACCACCTCGTCAGCCATGGCCAGCACGCTGTCGGGGACCCGTTCGCGGACCTCGATCCCGGTGATCTTCTCCACGGCCTCGTTCAGCCCCTCGATGTGCTGGATGTTGACGGCCGAGATGACGCTGATTCCCGCGTCGAGGATCTGCATCACGTCCTGCCACCGTTTGGGATTTCCGCTGCCCTCGATGTTGGTGTGGGCCAACTCGTCCACGACGACGATTTCGGGATGCAGGTTGATGATCCCCAGCGTGTCCATCTCTTCGAGCTCCTTGCCCTTGTAGAAGAGCCTGCGGCGCGGCACGAGCGGAAGCCCCTCGACGAGGGCTTCCGTTTCGGTGCGGCCGTGCGTTTCGATGTAGCCGATACTGACGTCCACGCCCGCGTCGAGCAGTTGGCGGGCTTCCTGCAGCATGCGGTAGGTCTTGCCCACGCCGGCGCTCATGCCGATGTAGACTTTGAACTTGCCGCGGTGCGAACGCCGGATCAGTTCCAGAAAGCGCTGAACGCTGTCCTGCTTCTCCATCGTTACATCCGGAATGAGAATCCGCCCACGAAATTCACGTCTTCCGCCGCGGGATTCCAGCCCAGCGACGTGAAGATGCCGAGTTGGAGCGATCCGAGTACCGTCCAGCTCTTCCCGGCATTCAGGAAGATGTTCTGAATGTAGAAATCGCGGTCGATGCCGTAGGTTCCGACGGCGTTCCACGGCACGATCCCTATTCCGGCCTTCATCTCCACGCCCTTTACGGCGAAGGGATACGAGGCTTCGGCATAGGTGGCGTAGGCGCGCTCCCCTCGGGCGTTCACGTCGGCGGCGCCGAACAGCACCGTGTTCCACGCCAATGTGAGGGGCACCCGTTCGCTGATGCGCCATGTGATGCCCGCCTCGACGCGGTGGGGCGAATCGGCCCCGAAGCGGAAGTAACTGCGGCTGACCGTGCCGCGGTCGCCGGCGCCGCCCTCCCAGTAGAGGTCGGCCAGCGAGAAGGTCACGGGGCCGAGGGCATAGGCCAGCGTGAGGTCCATTTCTTTGTAGGAGGTGGCGGCGAAGTCCACCGATCCCCAGGCTGTGGCCGAGAAGTTCCCGGCAACCATCGTCAGCGTGGGCTGCAAGCTGGCGCCTGCTTCCCAGACGCCGCGCCAGATGTAGCCGCTCACCACGTCCGTACCGCCCGAGAATTTCACGCCGCGCTCCCGGGCGCAGAGATCGGCGGCCAGGAAGACCGCCAGTGCGGTCATCAGGATGACTATCCAACGTTTCATGGTCTTATCGATTTTCATGGGTTTAGTTTTTACACATTTCTTCCAGTGCGACATTCAGGCGCAGGACATTGACTTTCTCCGTGCCGAAGAGTCCCAGCCACGGTTTTTGCGTAAGCGAGTCCACGATCCGCTGCACGGCGGCGGGGTTCAGTCCGCGGGCTTCGGCCACGCGCCGCACCTGTACCCGTGCACCGCGGGGCGAGATGTCGGGGTCGAGGCCCGAGCCGCTGGCCGTGACCATTTCAGCCGGAACTTCCGCGCGCGAGAGATAGGGATGCGCCGCGAGGAAATCCTGCACGCGCTGTTCCACCTCGGCGAGGTATTCGGGGTTGGTCGTGGCCTTATTGCTGCCGCCGGAGCCGCCGCCGTTGTAGTTCACGGCCGAGGGGCGGCCCCAGAAATGGGTGCTGTCCGTGAAGGACTGCCCTACGTTCGCCGCGCCGACGATCTGTCCGTCGAGCGTCACTACGTCGGCTTCCCCGCCGTTGGGACCTGCGACGGCCGATACGCCGCGCAGTACGAGCACATAACCCACGCCGAGCACGATGCACATGGCCAGTGTTATTTTGAGTGAAATCCAGAGGTTTTTCATAATTGAATCAATGCTTTAAAAGAATACACTTATCAATGTGTCGATCAGTTTGATGCCTATGAACGGTGCGACTACGCCGCCCAGGCCGTAGATGAAGAGGTTGCGGCGCAGCAGGGCCGAGGCGCCGATCGGTTTGTAGGTCACGCCGCGCAGCGCCAGCGGGATCAGCAGCGGGATGATGAGGGCGTTGAAGATCACCGCCGAGAGGATGGCGCTTTCGGGCGAATGGAGGTGCATGATGTTCAGGGCGCCGAGCGACGGGATCGAAGCGATGAACAACGCCGGGACGATGGCGAAGTATTTCGCCACGTCGTTGGCGATCGAAAAGGTCGTGAGCGTGCCGCGTGTCATGAGAAGCTGCTTGCCGATCTCTACGATCTCGATCAGTTTCGTGGGGTCGTTGTCCAGGTCGACCATGTTGCCCGCCTCTTTGGCGGCCTGCGTGCCGCTGTTCATCGCCACGCCCACGTCGGCCTGCGCCAGCGCCGGGGCGTCGTTCGTGCCGTCGCCCATCATGGCCACCAGTTTGCCCGACTGCTGTTCACGGCGGATGTATTCGAGCTTGTCTTCGGGTTTGGCTTCGGCGATGAAGTCGTCGACGCCCGCTTTCTCGGCGATGTATTTCGCCGTCAGCGGATTGTCGCCCGTGACCATCACGGTCTTCACGCCCATCCGGCGCAGGCGCTCGAAACGCTCGCGGATGCCGGTTTTGATGATGTCCTGCAGTTCGATGACGCCCATGATCCGCTCGTTTTCGCAGACCACGAGGGGCGTGCCGCCGTTTTCGGAGATACGGCGCGTCGTGGCGGCGATCTCCGCCGGGCAGGCACAGCCCTGTTCGGCCGCAAGGCGGAGGATCGCTTCGGCGGCCCCTTTACGGATGCGGCGTCCGTCGGGCATGTCCACGCCCGAGCACTTGGTTTCGGCGGTGAATTTCACCATGCGGACGCCGACCATCGACACCGGGTCGATGCGGACCCCTTCGGCGGCGCCCAGTTCGACGACGGATTTGCCTTCGGGGGTCGGGTCGGCGACGGACGAGAGGACGCAGAGGCGGATGAACGCCTTTTTGTCGACCCCGTCGACCGGGTAGAAATTCGTAGCCTTGCGGTTGCCGATGGTGATTGTGCCGGTTTTGTCCAAAAGCAGCGTGTCGATGTCGCCGGCGGTCTCGACGGCCTTGCCCGACTTGGTGATGACGTTGGCCTGCAAGGCGCGGTCCATGCCCGCGATGCCGATGGCCGAGAGCAGGCCGCCGATGGTGGTCGGGATCAGGCAGACGAAGAGCGAGATGAATGCCGCGACGGTGATGTTCGCACCCACATAGTCCGCAAAAGGTTTCAGCGTGGCGCAGACGATTACGAAGACGAGCGTGAAGCCTGCCAGCAGGATGGTCAGCGCGATCTCGTTGGGCGTCTTCTGGCGCGAGGAGCCTTCGACCAGGGCGATCATCTTATCGAGGAAGCTTTCGCCGGGACGGGCGGTGACTTTCACGAGGATGCGGTCCGAGAGAACCTTCGTGCCGCCCGTGACGGAGCTCTTGTCGCCGCCCGCCTCGCGGATCACCGGGGCCGATTCGCCTGTGATGGCGCTTTCGTCGATCGAGGCGAGGCCCTCGACGATTTCGCCGTCGGCGGCGACGGTGTCCCCGGCGACGCATTCGAAGAGGTCGCCCTGCTTCAATGCCGAACTGCTGACGATGTGCGACTGGCCGTCGGGTTCGATGCGTTTGGCGGGCGTTTCCTCGCGGGTTTTGCGCAGCGAGTCGGCCTGCGCCTTGCCGCGGGCCTCGGCGATGGCTTCGGCGAAGTTGGCGAAAAGCACGGTGAGGAGCAGCACGAAGAAGACGATGCTGTTGTAGAGCAGCGTGCCCTGCGACGTGTCGCCCGTCACGGCGATCCAGACCAGCAGCAACAGCATGGCGAAGGTGACGACCTCGACGGTGAACATGATGGGATTTTTGACCATCTGCCGCGGGTCGAGCTTCGTGAACGAAGCGCGGAGGCTCCGGCGCAGCAGCGTGCGGTCGAAGAGGGAGTTATTTTGATTTTGTTTCATGGCGGTAGCTTGTTTAGAAAGTCAGGTAATCGGCGATCGGACCCAGGGCCAGTGCGGGGAAGAACGAGAGGGCCGCGACGATGATGATGACGGCGAAGGTCATCAGCGAGAAGGTGCCCGTGTCGGTGCGGAGCGTTCCGGCGCTCTCGGGGATGCACTTTTTCGAGGCCAGCAGTCCGGCGATGGCGACCTGCCCCACGATCGGGAAATAGCGGCCCATGATAAGGGCGATGCCCGTCGAGATGTTCCAGAACGGCGTGTTGTCGCCGAGTCCCTCGAAGCCGGAGCCGTTGTTGGCGGCCGAGGAGGTGTATTCATAGAGCATTTCGCTCAGTCCGTGGAACGAGGGGTTGTTCAACCACCCTATTTCGGGATTGGCGGCGGCAATGGCTGCCGAGATGCCCGTGCCGACGAGGATCAGGAAGGGGTGCATCAGCACGACCAGCGTGGCGATCTTCATCTCGCGCGCTTCGACCTTCCGGCCGAGGAACTCGGGGGTGCGGCCCACCATCAGCCCGCTGATGAAGACGGCGATGATAAGGAATGCGAAGTAGTTCATCCACCCCACTCCGACGCCGCCGAACCAGCAGTTTATCTGCATGTTGAGCATCTGAAGCATCCCGCTCAGCGGGGTCTGCGAGTCGTGCATCGAGTTTACCGAGCCGTTCGAGGTTACGGTCGTCGTCATGCCCCACATGGCCGATGCTGCGGAGCCGATGCGAATCTCCTTGCCCTCCATCGAGCCGAGTTCCTGCGCGATGCCCATTCGGTCGATCTGCGGACTGCCGGCCGTCTCCTGCCAGACGGAGACGATGACGCCCGCGGTGTAGGCGAAAAGCATCACGCCGAAAATCCATGCCGCGAGCCTGTGGCGGCGGGTGTAGAATCCGAAGGCGAAGACCATGGCCATCGGCAGGATCAGGATCGACCAGCATTCGAGGATGTTGGTGAAGGCGTTGGGGTTTTCGAGCGGATGCGCCGAGTTGGTGCCGAAGTAGCCGCCGCCGTTGGTGCCGAGTTGTTTGATGGGCACGATGGCCGCTGTGGGACCCTGTGAGATGACCTGTTCGGCTCCTTCGAGCGTCGTGAGCGTCTGTTTGCCGTCGAAGGACATCGGCGTGCCGTTGACGACGAGCAGAATGCCGACCACGAGCGACAGCGGCATCAGGATGCGCGTGACGCTTCGGGTGAGGAAGACCCAGAAGTTGCCGATGGTCTTCGTCGTCTTGCCGGCCAGCGCCTTCATGATGCCGGCCATGGCTGCCATGCCGCAGGCGGCGGTGACAAACTGGAAGAGCATGATGACGAACAACTGGGTGAAATAACTCAGCCCCGTCTCGCCGCTGTAATGCTGAAGGTTGCAGTTGACCATGAACGAGATGCAGGTGTTAAACGCCAGGTCGGGCGATTGTCCCGGGTTGCCGTCGGGGTTGAGCGGCAGCCAGCCCTGAAGGACGAGCAGCAGCATGCCCCAGAAGAACCAGAAGAGGTTGACCGTCAGGAGCGCTTTGAGGAACTGTTTCCAGTTCATCTCCTGCGCGGGGTCGATGCCGCAGAACTTGTAGATGCCGCGCTCGACGGGAGCCATGCAATCGAGCCACGTGCGTTCGCCGCGGTAGACTTTGGCAATGTAACGCCCCAGCGGATAGCACAACACCACCAGAAGGGTCCATTGCAGGATAACGCCTAAGATTTCGGTATTCATCGATTCAGAATTTTTCGGGTTTTACGAGCACGTACATCAGGTAGACGAACCCGGCGATGCTCAGAATAAGTAATCCGGTAAACATTTTCTTCAGATTTTTTCGAACCAATCCACACATTTGAAATAGAACCCGTAGCACAGTACGCCGAGGGCGCAGAGCAGCAGGAACAGTACGATTTCATTCATTTTCGCTTCTTTTTTGAGTTAGACATCAATTTTACATAACCGCACAGCATCCGGTCCAACAGCAATAGGGCGCTGCAAAACAGCACGATCAGCAGTATGATTACCAAGGTTGCCATGTTGAATCTTCTGTTTGGTTTCGCTCCATAGCATACGAAGGGAATGCCAGAACCGGAGTTTGTGGCGCAAGCGATTGGCGGATAGTTTATTGCGCTTTTGGCAGATGTGCCGAAAAAGAGGGCCGCCCTATCAAAATGATAAGGCGGCCCTCTCGGAATGAGAATCCGGGGCGGTTATTTCACCCCGTAGCTTTCGAGTTTGCGGTAGAGTGTGGCGATGCCGATGCCCAGCAGGCGGGCGGCTTCGGCCTTGTTGCCCGCAGTGTGTTCCAGCACCCGGAGGATGTGGCGGCGTTCGAGGTCTTCGAGCGCCAGCGAATCGGGAGCGGCGGTGCCTGCCGCTGCGTGGAATTCGGGGGCGAGGCAGTCGGTCGTGAGGCTGTTGCCGTCGGCCATAATCATGCTGCGCTCCACGGCGTTGCGCAGTTCGCGGACATTGCCCGGCCAGGGATGGCGTTCGAGTGCTGCGATGTACCGGTCGTTGATCGTGTCGATGCGCTTGCCCATCCTGGCGGCGAACTGCGCCGCGAAGTGACGGACGTATTCGGGAATGTCGCCCCGCCGTTCGCTCAGCGGCGGCAGCTGGATGCGGAAGACCGAGAGCCGGAAGAAAAGATCCTCGCGGAAATTGCCCGCGGCTATCTCCCGTTCGAGGTTGCGGTTCGTGGCGGCGATCAGGCGCACGTCGACCCGTGTGGGTCGTGTCTCGCCGATTTTGATGAATTCCCCGCTTTCGAGCACTCGCAGCAGTTTGGCCTGCAATTCGGCGGGCATCTCCCCTATTTCGTCGAGGAACAGCGTGCCTTTGTCGGCCTCCTCGAAAAGTCCTTTTTTGTCCTTGGAGGCTCCCGTGAAACTGCCTGCGCGGTGGCCGAACAACTCGCTTTCGAGCAGTTCCTTCGAAAAGGCCGAGCAGTTGACTGCGACGAAAGCCTCCTTGGCCCGCGGGCTGGCGTGGTGGATGGCCTGGGCGAAAATCTCCTTGCCGGTGCCCGTTTCGCCCGTGAGCAGCACCGAGGTGTCGGTGACGGCGACCTTGCGGGCCAGTTCCACAGCCCGGCGCAGGGATTCCGAACGGCCGATGATCCGCTCGAACGAGTGCTGTTCGGACAGGGTGTCGTCGATGCGGGCCAGCCGTCGCTGCATCCGGGCCTTTTCGACCGCACGGCTCAGCAGGGGCAGGATCTTGTTGTTGTCGTCGCCTTTGGTGATGTAGTCGAAAGCGCCGTTTTTGATGGCCTGCACCCCGTCGGGGATGTTGCCGTAGGCTGTCAGCAGGATCACTTCAGCCGATGGCGCGGCTTCCTTGATTTTCGCCACCATGTCGACGCCGTTGCCGTCGGGCAGCTTCACGTCGCACAGCACCACGTCGGGATCGCAGCGGCGGAGCGCTTTCAGTCCCGAGGTGCAGTCCGCGGCCTCGGTCACGTCGTATCCTTCGAGCGAGATGATCCGGGCCAGCAGTCCGCGGAGTTGCTGTTCGTCGTCGATAATCAGAATTTTTGCCATAGTTTTCACAAGTCGTTCCCGGCACAAAGATATATCATTTTGGCGGTACCCGCTATCGGCCGGGCTGAAAAACGAAAAGAAAAACGGCCGCCTGCAGGAGTTGTATCCGCTGCAGGCGGCCGTTGAGAGTATGTTGGGCAGCTTTATCGGGCCGGGGTGGGCACGGCAGCGACCCCACCGCCGGGGGTGAGATGCGCCGTCAGGGATCCGGAGGTCTCTCGCGTCATCTCGGCCGGTTGTCTAAAGCGCACTGAATCGGACGGGTTGGAGCCCGGCGGAGCTGCCGCCGATGAAGAGCTCAAATTCTCCGGGGTCGGAGACGACCGAGCCGTCGGCCAGCACGTATTCCAATTCGGCGCGCGTGATGTCAAATGTCACGTCGGCCGACTCGCCTTTTTTGAGGAAAATCTTCCGGAAGCCTTTCAGTTCTTTCACCGGGCGGGTGATCTGCGCTTTGAGGTCGCGGATATAGAGCTGTACGACCTCCTCGCCGTCGTAATCACCCGCGTTGGTGACCTTCACCGTTGCCGTGATGGTGTCGCCGGCGGCCATCCGGTCGCTGCTGAGCGTCGGTTCGCCGTATTCGAAGCGTGTGTAGCTGAGTCCGTAGCCGAACGGGTAGAGCGCGTCGACCGGGGCGTCGATGTAGTGCATTACGTAACGCTGGTTGGGTTCGAACGGGCGTCCCGTATGCTTGTGGTTGTAGTAAACCGGGATTTGGCCGACGTTGTAGGGGAACGACATGACCAGTTTGCCTGAGGGGTTGTATTTGCCGAACAGCACGTCGGCGACGGCGTTTCCGGCCTCGGTGCCCAGAAACCAGGTCTCGACGATCGTCTCGATGTTCTCCTTCTCCCACGCCAGCGTCAGCGGGCGGCCGTTGCTCAACAACAGGACGATGGGTTTCCCGGTCTTTTTAAGTTCTTTCAGTAGTTCCTGCTGGACACCCGGCAGTCCCAGTTCCGAGCGGCAGTAGCCCTCGCCGCTCATGTCGGCGCTCTCGCCCAAGCAGGCAATCACCACATCGGCGCTGCGCGCTGCGCGGACAGCCTCCGCAAAGCCGCTCCGGTCGCTGCCCGTCACGTCGCAGCCCTTGGCATGGGTGACGCGTGTGCCGGCCCCGGCGGTCTTTTCGATACCCCGAAGGATCGTCACGACCTCCTTCGGATCGCCTTTGGCCCTCCATTCGCCCAGCATGTCCACCGGACTGTCGGCCAGCGGTCCGACGACGGCGATGGAGCGGGGCTTGCCGAGGGGCAGCACCGACTTGCGGTTTTCCAGCAGCACGATCGACTTGCGGGCCATGTCGCGCGCCGCTTCGCGGTGCGCCGCCGAGAGGGTCACCTCTTTTTCCCGCTGTTCGTCACAGTAGCGGTAGGGATCGTCGAAGAGCCCCAGCTCGTATTTCAGCCGGAGGATACGGCGAACTGAGCGGTCGATCTCCTTTTCGGAAACCTTGCCTTCCTTCACCAGCTCTTCGAGCGAACTCGGATAGCAGTTGCCCTCCATGTCGATGTCGCACTCGTTTTTCACGGCCAGCAGCGCGGCCTGTTTCTTGTCCTCGGCGATGCCGTGGGGAATCATTTCGGCCACGGAGCCCCAGTCGGAGACGATGACGCCGTCCCAACCCCACTCGTTGCGTAGGATTTGCTTCACGAGGAATCGGTTGCCGGTCGCCGGAACGCCCGAAAGTTCGTTGAACGAGTTCATGAAGGTCGCGGCGCCTGCATCTGCGGCGGCTTTGAACGGAGGCAGGTAGAGTTCGCGTAGCCGTTGGTCGGAGATATCCACCGTATTATAGTCGCGGCCACCCTCAGAGGCTCCGTAACCCGCGAAATGCTTTGCACAGGCGAGGATGGTGTTCGAAGCCGAAAGATCGTCGCCCTGAAATCCCCGGACACGGGCCCGGGCGATGTGCGAACCGAGGTAGGGGTCCTCCCCAGCTCCCTCCATGACGCGGCCCCAGCGCGGGTCGCGGGCGATGTCGACCATCGGGGCGAAAGTCCATTGCAGACCCGCTGCCGAGGCTTCGACGGCAGCCATCCGGGCCGAGGCTTCGATGGTCTCCATGTCCCACGAACAACTCTCGGCGAGGGGTACGGGCGAAATGGTCTTGTAGCCGTGGATCACATCCAGCGCGAAGATCAGGGGAATGCCCAGCCGGGTCTCCTCGACTGCGATCCGCTGAAGTTCCCGTGTCGTGGCGGCTCCCGTGACGTTGAGCACGGTCCCGATCTTGCCCTCGCGGACACGTCCTTCGATCGATGAATATTGTTTCAGGACGCCGGTGGGATTGCTCTTGCCCGATACCTGATTCATTTGGCCGATTTTCTCGGCGAGCGTCATGCGGTCCATGAGCTGGTCGATCTCCTTGTCGTAATTCCGAGCGGAGGACTTGTCACCGCCGCAGCCCGCGACTGCCAGACAGCAGCCGAGCCATAAAATTTTGTGAGGTTTCATCATTCGGTATATGTTGTATTTCGTGTTCCGGGGCAGGCCCGGCGGATAAAGATACGAATTTTTGCCGGAATTTGCTGTCTGGTCCGGTTTTCCAAGGGTGTTCCTATGGCAAACGTCGTTTCGATCATGCCGGCGGACGGGTCGTGGGACTGCCAGACGAATTTCAACCTCGAACGGCGGGACGGATTCCATAAGCGTCGGGCTCCTGCCAGAGGCATGTGCTGGCTGATCGCGACGCGATCCGGGTTTCGATGCCCGACACCTCAAAATACCCGGCACGGACCTTGAAAGTCCGTGCCGGGTTATTATCAGAAGTCCAGAGGCGGCTGCCGGCGCCGCCCGCCATAATAACAAGTGTTACCGTTCAGCCCGGATGGGGTTTTTCAGAAAATCCTGATATGAGAACCGGATTCCCTCCTCCAATTCCGTTTTATAGCTCCAGCCAAGCCCCGCGGCTTTCGACACATCGAGCAATTTGCGGGGGGTGCCGTTGGGTTTAGAGGGGTCCCAGCGGATTTCACCCGTATAACCGATCACTTTCGCCACAAGTTCCGTCAGTTCCTTGATCGAAAGTTCCTTGCCCGTACCGGCATTGACCGTCTCGTTGCCCGAATAGTTGTTTATCAGAAAAACGCACAAATTCGCCAAGTCATCGACATACAGAAATTCGCGCAGCGGACTGCCGTCACCCCAGCAAGTTACGAAGGGCAAGTGCTGTTCTTTCGCTTCGTGGAAGCGGCGGATCAGCGCAGGCAGCACGTGGCTGTGGGTCGGATGGTAGTTATCGTTCGGACCGTAGAGATTCGTAGGCATTACGCTGATATAATCCGTACCGTACTGACGGTTCAGGTATTCGCAGTATTTCAATCCGGAAATCTTCGCCAGGGCGTAGGCTTCATTGGTCTTTTCCAGTTCGGATGTCAACAGACAGTTTTCTTTCATGGGCTGGGGTGCCATACGCGGGTAGATACATGACGAACCCAGAAATTCCAGCTTCTTGCACCCGTTCTGCCATGCAGAATGGATCACATTCATCTCGAGAATCATATTCTCGTACATAAAATCCGCCAGGGCGCTCTGGTTGGCTTCGATGCCTCCGACCTTCGCAGCGGCCAAAAAAACATATTCCGGTCGTTCCTCGGCAAAGAAACGCTCGACAGCCTCCTGGCGCGTAAGATCCAGTTCCCGGTGCGTGCGGGTGACGATATTTACATATCCCTGACGCCGCAATTCACGCACAATGGCAGATCCGACCATACCCCGGTGCCCAGCCACATATATTTTTGCACTCTTTTCCATCCCGCCGCTATTTTACAATCCCTTTTTCGAGATATTCGGCCAAGTTCGTCCGAATCTCTTCACCGGCCCGCTCAACGGCCACTTTTGCCATGTCGGCATCGACCATGATCCGGACCAGCTGCTCAAAACTCGTCCGGGTAGGATTCCACCCCAATTCGGTCTTTGCCTTGGTCGGGTCTCCCAAAAGATTCACCACATCCGTCGGACGGTAGAAATCCGGAGAAACCGCGACCAGCACCTTGCCTGTCGCCTTGTCGACACCTTTCTCGTTCTGGCCGTCTCCGACAAACTCCAGTTCAATGCCGACGTATTTAAATGCAAGATAGCAAAATTCACGCACAGAATGCTGTTCGCCCGTGGCGATGACGAAATCTTCCGGCTTGTCGTTTTGGAGAATCAGCCACATACATTCTACGTAGTCTTTGGCATAGCCCCAGTCGCGGAGCGACGACAAGTTGCCTAAATACAATTTATCCTGTTTCCCTTGTGCGATGCGTGCTGCGGCGAGGGTGATCTTGCGGGTAACGAACGTTTCACCCCGGCGTTCCGATTCATGGTTGAACAGAATGCCCGAGCAGCAAAACATATTGTAAGCTTCGCGGTACTCCTTGACGATCCAATAGCCATAGAGTTTCGCTACGGCATAAGGCGAATAAGGATGGAACGGTGTCTTTTCATTCTGAGGGACTTCCTCCACCTTGCCGTAGAGTTCCGAGGTCGAGGCCTGGTAGATACGGCAGGTTTCAGCGAGACCACACTGGCGCACAGCCTCAAGGATACGCAGTACGCCGGTCGCATCGATATCCGCGGTAAACTCCGGAGCGTCGAATGATACCTGGACATGGCTTTGGGCTGCGAGGTTGTATATTTCGTTCGGTTTGATTTTCCTGACAACTTGCAGGATGCTCATCGAGTCGCCGAGGTCTGCATAATGGAGGTGGAAATGAGGATGACCTTCCAAATGAGCGATGCGCTCGCGGTAGTCTACCGATGAACGACGGATAGTACCATGTACGTCATATCCTTTTTGCAAAAGGAGTTCAGCCAAGAACGAACCGTCCTGGCCTGTAATCCCGGTGATTAAGGCTTTTTTCATTTTTTAAGAAATAGATGTTATGAAATATTGCTGATGATGCAATGGGTAGAGCACAATGCTTTCGAAATTGACATGACGCATTATAGCTCAGGAATGGGAATAGAAAGATGCGCCAGGACTATTTTCCAAACGTCCGCGCCAAATGAAAATTTCTGATTAACACGTATGGGCACTGTGCCGCTTACGTCGCCATTCCTGCCACAGAAGGCGAGGCAGCGAACCAAGAATACCTATGCATCGGGACAGTTGTTTACGCGGTTCCTTAAAGATACGGTGCACAAATTCAAGGTGACAACGGATCATCCATTGAGGAGCACGTGAAACCTCTGTCCCGCTGAAGAATTTGAACGCGGCCCCTACGGCAATCATGACACCATGATGCAAATAGGGTTTCAACCGGCTCATGAAGATCTCCTGTTTGGGAGCTCCCAACGCGATCCAAATAATATCAGCGCCATCGGTCTCAATTATTCGGGCAATTCCCGGATAATCGAACTCCTCTACTTGGCGGAACGGCAGTTCGACGAACTGCATATTTACGACATCGGTATTTTCCTTTTGCAAGTTGGCTTTCAGACCATCCAGGATGGCCTGTGAGGTTCCCATGAAAATCATCCGATACTTATGACTGCGGATAATATCCATGAAAATCTGACTGCCGCAATATTGCTCATACCGCTTTCCATAAATCCAGCGGATATAGAGGGGTACATAGCTACTATCGCAAATGGAGAACATCCCGCCATTCACCACCTTCAGATACTCAGGATTTCGATTAGCAGTATTCAATATGACACCATCTGCCACGCAAATGTAATTAGGCGCATTTCTATCCAGTTGATCGTCAATGTGGTTAGCCACCGCTTGTTTGTCAAATTCGTAATTTAGGTTGAAATAGTTGTTCATGGTTGGTGGATTCTTTACCTTATTATTCACCTATTTTGATAGCTTTGTTTATTATGGATTGTAACGATAAATAAATCTGTTCACGAGAATATAGACTGCTTGCCTTTTCATACCCCTTTAATCCATATTTAATAGATTTATTTTCATCTTTAGATAACTCTTCAATGGCTTTTTTCAATGCCCCGGCATCTCCGGGAGGAATAGTAATGCCATTCATTCCATTGTCTATAATGGTTTGCATGGCACCGATGTTGGTCGTAATGATAGGTCTTTTCAGGAGCATTCCTCTAACTATGACATTGGGAAATCCTTCATACCATTTACTTGGCACCACAATAGCCCTTGATTTCCGGTACAAGTCATCTAACTCACGCCCCTTCAAAAAACCGGTAAACTCTACATTCAATGGCATATCCATAGGCTTTTTGAAATTCCCGTCTAAATTCCCCGCTACCTTGAAGGTAAGATACGGGAAATGTTTGGCTGCTTCTATAAATTCATAAATACCTTTTTCCTCACTTACTCTGCCCACGAATGTAAACCAGCTGCCCATCGGGACCTCCCCTTCTTCACATTCAGTAATCATCGGAGCAATACCGGGTAATATCCCAATGTGCTGACTTGGTATGCCTTGTAAAATAAATTTCTCTTTTTGGAATGCAGATTGCACAATAAATATATCCACACCGTCTAAAATGGCTCTGCTTTTTCTTGCAGTGGCATTTCTCACGGCATAGCCTATACTCTTGAAAATACTCGTCTCACAATTTTTCCAAATACACCACCATTCCTTTCCTTTCCCGAAGCATTTCTCACAGATGTGCCCGTTATTATCTAGACACAATCCACCCGGACAAAACAATCGGTAGTTAGGGCAACGCATCACGACCGGCACATGGTTGTCTTTAAGTGGCTTGAATATACTTGGCGATAATAAAGGATATAGATTTTGAACAATCGCTACATCCGGTTTGAAGTGCATCAAATAAGCCCGGAGGCGCTTAGCCTCAAACGGATTCGATATACCGGCGAAAAATGATTTTATTTTTCCAAAAACACTGTCAGCGATTTCCGCAGAACTGCGCGAGTATTTTTCCACCACATGTCCATGCTCTTTCAGTAATTGGATTAGTTCACCGGAGGCATGCTCTTCGCCGCTCGGCTTGGCATAGTCATTGTGAATGTAAAGAATTCTCATTTCAAATGATGTTGTATAAACTATAAAGGCAGTATTTGTGCCGTTTGTTGCTATTACGATTCTTCTTTAGGAAGATGTATTAATTCTCCTAAAACCGAGTTCCACCTATTTGGAGTAAACGTGCCCATCCCGCTCATAGGGTAGAAAGTGACTTCTCCGAAATAGACCTTCCCGCTTACTTCATACAGATCAATGCGGACAAAAGGCTTCCCTTTTGCCAGCTTCCTGCATATTTGGCGCATCATTTCCAGTGTGGCGGGGCGAGCGACGGGTGTCAGCCCGTTGCGAGTGACGGGATTGAGGCCGCAGAACTCCTGATGCTCCCAATTCATGTCATAAAAGTCGATTGTTTCTGTGCTGCGTCGGTCGCGAATCACTTGGCAATACACAGGTTCACCGCCAAAACAGAAGAACTTGTAGTCTGATAAATCTGGCTGGATAGGTTTGAGTAGTAGCTTATGTTGTTTATAATCAATTAAATACCCCCCCCCACCGGTTGAGCTTTATTAACTTACCCAGACGTTCGTCCCAGCCCTCGGGAATGAACGGCCCGAAACCCGAACTGGGGTAAAATGTAATCTCGCCGAAATAGATATCATTGTTGAGATAGTAGAAATCAGTTCTCGCAAACCGCAAAGACTTTGAAAGTTCCTCCGCCAATCCAATCATTTCAGCCAATCCATCGGGTCGTTGCATTATTACCTTTGGATCAGGCGGACAAACCTTTTCTCCAAATTCCAGCAAGTTCCAGTCTTTATCGAAATAGTTGGCGCGGTGCTGTATGAACCGGTTGAAATCGACTTTGAGGAACTTAACATTTCCATCAAAGCAGAAAAGCTTGTAATCTTTTATATCATCCGTCCCGGTTTCATCAACCAAGAGTTGTTCCGCAATGATTCGGCGAGGAACGTTCTTGTAAGGCCATTCTCGTGTCACAGAGTAGAAATCACGTTTCAAAGATTGTTTCATCTCCTCAATGGCCAAGTTGCGGTCTAGTGTTGACTTGTCTCTGCAAATGATGACCCGCCCACTATCGTGAGTGGCCTTTAGCACAAATTGGTCGGGCAAAGCGTCAAAATCAATGTCCTCCGCCTTGTCCCATACTCCGAGAGTAGGAATAATGTATTCCTCCCCGATGATATCGGCTACATATTTTTTTGCTTCATACTTGTCTACCATGGTCGTATATAGCGGATTGCGGTCGTGAAGTTTCAGCCACTGAATTTTTTCGCTGAATGTGATGGGACTTTTGAGATTCGGAAAACGGCCGAAATTCTTATAGAATTTCAGCATAATATACCACTTGTCCGGCAGGAGGAGCATCAGTTTATAGAATAGTGCCTTCAGTTTACTGTCTGTCTTCATTGTCTGTCGTTTTTGCGTCTTGCTTATTTAAATAATAGTCCACCGCTTTCATCACATTTTTGGCGGTGTTCTCGGGATTGAAGTTATGCTCTATTTCCCGTGAACGCTGCCCAAAACGCTTTATGTCAACATGATGGAAATAGTCGAGGGCTTCCACAACGCTCTTTGGGTTGAGCGGGTCGAATGTAATGCCGTTTTCGTCTTTATGCACAAGCTCGGGATGACACCCGTTATATATAGAGCAGGCGACAGGCAGACCGCATGCCATTGCTTCGGGAACTACCAAGCTCCAATTGTCTTCAAGTGTGGCGATTACAAACACGTCGCATGCCGCATAATACTTGTATATTTGAGAATAGTCGATACCTCCCACAAATACGACTGCCGGATTATTGCCATATTTCTCTTTTAAATCCGGCAGTTCCGGGCCATCGCCCACCAGTACGATACGGTCGTCGGGGTGTGCTTTTAGGTGCTCTAAAAAAGCCTCAAGGAGGTGAAACACCCCTTTGCGGGGTATCATACGTCCTACAAGGACATATGATACCCCGCAAGGTTTTCTGCCGAGGATTTGCTTGCGGAACGCCGAAAGGTCATCTTCGGAAAGGTTGGCGACCTGCCGGGCAAGCCCTTCGCTGTCGGCACACATTCCGCCGGTAAAGATGTTCTTCTCCTTCACTCCCTGCGACATCAGATACTCTTTCGTTAGCCGACCGTTTGCAATGTAGCCATTGGTGAATACATTTATGAACCGGCGGTACAGCCGTCTCCAGAGCGGACAGTTCCGTTCCGTGTGCTTTGTACGCTCATAAGCTATGACAACGGGAATCCTGTGGATTGTCGCATAGAGTATCGGCCAAGGTGAGAACTGAGAATAACCTTCCGTAAGGATGATGTCGGGATTCACCTCTTTTATCGCCCGGTACAGGCCGTGGGGCCAGGTCAGTGAAATCCCGGAGTTGGCGAAGTCCGTTTTTCTTTTTAGAAACAGCCTGTCCTCGGTAACGCTTACTGCGTTGTCGCCTAACGTCTTTTTGATGGCCTCATCACAGCGTGAGGGTATCCGCCGTCTACTATAAATCAAGTAAAAATATCCGTTGCAAATCGAATTAAGTTCCTTGTATAGCGGTATCCTATAGTCAAGGAAAGAAGGATTAACCCATAAAACTTTTTTATTCTTCATCATTGGTCTCGCTTATTTCATCATAATACTTTCCATAAACATAGAAACCGCATATCAGGACCGTTGCGAACATGGTCGGCATCCACCCTCCGAACACGCGCGACCCGATACCGGGATTTCCCATACTTTGGAGAAACGACACGCAGAAACACCCGATGAGGGATGCGCGGTATTCCGGCGATATGTGCCGGCTGAACACGGTTTTCATCATTGTTAAAAAGAATATGAGCATTAACAGAATGCCCGGTACGCCAAGGCTGATGGCTGCACTAAACAGCGAATTGTGCCCATTGATGGCTCCGAGGTTCTTGCTGTAAAGCAGATAGGGCTCGCCGGAAAAGAATCCATATCCGCCAGGTTTCTCCTCCAGTGCCTCCAATGCCACTTCCATAATCTTGTCTCGTCCTGTGGTTTCATGGATGGAGATGGACTGTTTGTCGAAAAACACGGTGCCTTTGATAAAATTGTAGGGACCTATCATCGCGATGACAGTCCCCAATATCAGGGAGACAAGAATCACCGCCACCTTGTATTTCTTATGCCCGAAAAATGTGCTGACGCTTCCTAAAGCCATGCCGATGTAGGCTACTGTCGACATGGAAAAAATGGACATGATGACAATCAGATAGTTCCACCACCTTTTTGGACTTTGAAACAACGCCACATAAAAGAAAGTTGTGGCCATCATCTGTGAAGTCTGTAGCAGCGTCATGACATTCGTTGTATACGACAAGGCGCGCGTCATCGAGAATATTATGTCCACAGTGACATACAACATTGTCCACTGGATGACCGCTTTGCAGTCTCCACGATAAAAGAGGTTCTGGACAACAGCCGCCATAAGCATCGTCATGCTCATGCATTCAAATGCCCGGAAACCCGTCAATTGCAGGTTGACGCTCCAAATCATGCTCACCATTCCCAGAGCAGTATACAATGAGATCCACAAGAGGGGACTGTGAATGAATAGGTCGCGCCCGAATATTTTTTCCTTACGGTTCAATTCCCTTGCGGCAAGAAAAAAACAAATAACGGCATAGAGTATGAATATAGCGGCTGAGGTGTCGACCGATGAATAAGCATTCAGGTCTCGCCGGCGCGCAAAAATTGTATATATCAACGGTCTGACAAGCAGCAGAATTCCGCAGCCTCCGCCCATTGCGGCCAACTCATATAAGGACTGTATCTTTCTCCGACTGATCATATTTAAAGTTCGCTCTGCAATTTGTCGATTATTTCCGTCGTTATCACCTGCTGTCCTTTGGCGTTTAAGTGCAGACGGTCGTGAAACAGCTCATGTCGAGAGGAGTACTCTGGGTTGAAATCCCAGTATTCCACGTTCTCATGGTTGGAAGCGAACTGTGTGAACCAGTCTACCACCATCTCGTATTTCTTCGGCTCATATTCGTTGAGCAAATCCAGGGTCGGCGTGTTTACGAGAACTACCTTGACTCCTCTGTCTGTCAGCATTTTTATGGTTTTCGTAAATTCGGCGATCAGTTCCGGTTCCACTTCTATATGGCGTTCATCGCCGTTCAGCAGCTTTTTTTTGTATGTAGGAATGTCAACGACTCCATTTTTACGGTTACTCCAGTCTTTTCTCCATCCTCTGGCAGCCGCTCCTTTTATGCCGTCATCATTATACCGCGACACCCGGAGCAGTTTATGAAGCCAGTAGTCAGTCGCGGGTGAGCATCCTTTGATATAATCATCAATGACGGCGTTGTCCATAAACGGATAAAACAGCATATAAGAATTTTGACTGAGCTCTTTGCCTGTAAAGGTGCAGAGATCCACTCCATACAGGCAAATTTTCAATGAGTCTGAATACGCTGAGGACAGATATTGATGAACCATTACCTTTCTGTCGTACACGTTCACACCTTCACGGGTATATTTCGACACAGTGGTATTCAGTTCTTTCTCCATGCGCTCCTTATCTGTTGCAAGCATCAGATGCGAGTGTCCCACAAGCAGTATTTTGCTGTGCTGGTCAAGGCCATAAAACGCATTCACGCCATGCAGCATCACCCTGTCGGACAGATAATCAACAAGCAGCGCGGCTATCGAAACTATTAAAAGACTGGCTATTGTCTTTCTCATATCCCTTAGAATTGAAAATACACAAAACTGTTGTTTGAGCATCCGAACAAGGCTGTCATCAGCAAGAGCGAACAGATCCATCCGTACAAAGCGGTCGTGTCACGCGACATCACGGCGTCGCCATCTTCCCTGTTTCTGTACATAATGATTTCACAGCCTCCGAACAGTATTAGGAGCAGGAGATTGATGGCAAATGTCATGGTCGACGCTCCGGGCATGACATCAAACAAACTGGCTGAAGCTATTTTGGAAAAGACCATGAATATCGTAGAAATATCATCTATTCTAAAAAACACCCAGGCAAAACTTACCAGCAAAAACACGCAACATCCGGCTATGGATTTCTGCAACAGGTTCATGTAGCGATGTTCTTTCTTATGCAGTCCGACGGCGTACTCGCTCAAATACAGCATGGCATGAATCACTCCCCATAACAAGAAATTCCATGCAGCTCCGTGCCATATTCCACTTAACAGGAATACCATGGAGATGTTGAATATCCATCTTGCCTTCATTTTCACCCGGTTGCCGCCCAAGGAGAAATAGACATACTCCGTGAACCACGATGTCAGGGATATGTGCCATTTGCGCCAGAAATCCTTTATTTTTGTACTGAAATAGGGAAAGTTGAAATTGTTTGAAAGCCTTATACCAATACAGCGGGCTGTGCCGATGGCCATATCCGAATAGCCGCTGAAATCACAATATATTTGTATACTATAAAAAACAACCGCCAGCGCCAGCGTGCCGCCCGACACATATTCTGCCGACGAATATGCCCAATCGACATATTGCGACAGTCTGTCGGCGATAACGGTTTTCTTGAATAATCCCCATGCGAAGAAACCGACACCGGTCATCACGTCATTGAGGCTGACGCTTTGCGGCTTTTTGAGCTGCGGCATCAGGTTGCGCGCTTTTTCTATCGGGCCGGAAAGGACTGTCGGGAAGAAAGACACGAACAGACTGTAGTCGATAATGTTTTTGCAACATTCTATCTTGCCCCGGTATAGGTCAATCGTGTATGTAAGGGCCTGAAATGTGAAGAAAGATATTCCGACCGGCAATATCAAACCGGCGGTCCAATCCGGTGCAAGCGGCAGGCGCAGCGCCTCATAGAGCAAGAAGTAGGAATATTTGAAAGTGAACAAAGGTAGGAGTGAAAGTATCACAACAAAGCCTGTCAACAGTTTTTTGTTTGACACTTTGTTCAGACACAGCCCGCCGATGTAGGTAACAATCGTGATAAAGAGCAGTATGGATAAAAAACAAATATTGAACGAGCCATAGAATATGTAGCTCGACAAAAGCAAAAACGCATTTCGCACCTGAACCTTGCGCATACGGTTCAGCAGCAGGGTGATGCACCCTACTATAAGAAAGAAAAATACGAAATCAAAACTGTTGAATAGCATTGCGTTGTTTTTATCTGTGATATTCGCGATATATGAGCAAGCCTGACACTATCTTCCACATAATCCGGTTGACAGCACCCATTCTGAAAATCGTTGTCATTAAGCCCTTGGGAAAATCATTCTGATACTTTCTAATTTGGCTGAACGCCAAATCCGTGCGCTTTGACAGCATCATGGAGTAGCACAGGTTTCGCGCTATTTTCCCTCGTGCCTTGACATAATGAGGCGAAAAAGCCGCGCCTCGGACCGCTATCCTTTTTTCCCAGTTCTCCACTGTAGGTGCCGACGCCCATCTTTTTTTGTTCTTCTCCACCCAGCCTATTTTTTGGGTCACTTTCAGCCCGTCACTAACAAACAGCACCTCCGGGATGAAACCCACTGTGCCGTATGTGGCGAGCAATGCCCAATACTCCAGATCCTCGCATATCCGCAGGTCTTCACGCTGTCCTCCCGCCCTACAGGCCGCTTCCGTGCGGATGACGATGCTGCCGGTGCAGATGTGATTGTACTTCGCCCAAAACTCAAAAAAGTCGCCGAGCACCATCGGTCCGTCGAAGTTCTCTATTCCGTCGGGCTTGACCGATTCCCCGCTCATGGTGATGTGCCGCTGGCCTACGCTCACTGCAATGCATTCCCGATGGGCGTGGAGGAATCCCAGCGTCCGTTCCACAAAGTCCGGCATCCAATAGTCATCGGCATCAAGAAACGCGATGCAGCGCCCTTCGGCGGCAAAAATGCCTTTATTGCGGGCACTGGCCGGGCCGCTGTTCTGCTGGGTTATCAAACGGATGGACGTCTCCTGACGACGCTGTATCCGCTCAACGGAATCGTCGGTGCTGCCGTCGTTCACGCAAATCACCTCAATCTGATACTCTCCCCGTTGCGAAAAGATGGAATCCAGACATCGGTCGATCAGCAATGCTGCATTGTAGACCGGTATAATGACTGTCAAATCTTTCATGCTTCGATATGCTTGATTATTTTTGCGGGAACACCCCCTACCACCACATTTGGCGGCACATCTTTTACTACCACTGCATTGGCGGCTATGACAGAATTGTCGCCCACGGTGACATTGCCCAGAACCTTTGCGCCGCAGTAGATGGTCACATTGTTGCCTATCGTCGGACAGTCGGTGGCATTGGTGTATCCTATCGTCACTCCTTGATTCACCCAACAATTCTTACCGATTGAACGCGGGGCGATAATTGTACCGTAGCCATGCTGAATGAAGAGCCCCCCCCCAATATGCTGACTATCAATATCCAGCAAAGGAAGCGGCGATGCGAATATTCCGCAAACCTTGGCTGCATAGGTCCGCTCTGTTTTCAGCCGCGAATATACCAGACTGCGGAAATGAGGGAAAAACAGCAGTAGGTCGACGAAATCATACAGGGTGATGGCAGCTCCGTCTTTCTGCCTTAGAATCTTCATCCAGCGGACGAAATCCTGTTTTATCAGAGACTGCAATTCTGCCGACAGAAGCCTAAAAAAGCACCAGCAGGGCAAAAATCTGACATAATTCACATAAACAAACAGTCGTTTCATTTTTCAAAACATTTTACAATTACGATCGTCTCTCTCTTGTTCTGCAGAACTCTATGATTTCATCAGTGTAGTTCCCCAGAGGGTTCTGGCCGGTGAACATGAAAAGCCAATAAGAGAATGAATTCAGATTATATTCTATCAGCATAGGCTTTGCATCTGCGTTCAGGCAGATATCAAAGGCGAACAACCTATGGTGTATTATCTTTTTCGAGGCGTTGCACACAAATTCCTTGATTTCTTCCCAATGTGGAATGTAGAAATCATTTCCGGCATAGTCCAGCCCATTCCACGACGATGTCGTCATTCCGTATTGATCGAAAAGTTTTTCTCCGACTTTTCCGTTTTCGGCATTGATGCTCACAAACACACCGCCGGCGTGTGCGTTGTCGACAAATGCACCTGTCTTACCAACTCTCATGATGCTCGCCAGCACATGGGGTTTCTCGTCCTTCCACGACCGGTAGACGGCGATGCGCAAGGTGTTGACCGATGTCGGATTATACCGTGCGATGTCCTTATGCTGCTCTACGGCTTTCTGCAGGACAAAGTTTGCGTTATAGCTCATCAGAAATTCTTTTGTAAGCCGGGAATTGTCTTTTTGAGAGATATATGCGCCTTCTTTTTCCGACCAGGTGAACAAGTGAATGCCCTGACCACTTGAGCTTCCCACAGAGGGTTTGATTATCAGCGGTGTACGGTTGTCAAAATACGCCTTGATGTCGTTTGTTGCCGGCTGGAAGTTACCGTCCAGCAAGGGGCCGCCGTTCATTCGGCACAGAATGGTGGCAGGGACAACGTCCCTGCCGATGAAATAGGGGAACATGTTCTTGTCCTCATACACGGGACGCATCGCTACCGGGTTCAGCTTAGTTTCCAGAAAGCACCGGCCAATGTTCTCTGGGACGATATTGGCACTATCCGTATACCGCGTGAACAGGCGATATGAATAAGGCTCAATTTTTGCATAAAAAGCCCCCCCCCACTTTGATAAATATTCCTTTTCGCCCTTCTGCGAGACGTTGGGAATATGGTGCATCTGCAGATACCGCTTAAACTGCCGTCTGTAAAACGAATACACCTGTAAATTATACAGCGGGGGAACATTGACAACAATGCCCATCAATATTTTTTTTAGTTCCATAATTTATATGTGTTGAAATTCCATTAACAAATCATTTTATAAAGCCACACTATGACCGGGTTACTGTGCAAGTAATTACGGTAGTAGATGCAGTTGCTCTGCTTCAGATAGCGGCGGAGCGTCCGGTTGTTCACTTGTTGGGTGGAGCAGCCTCCCAGATGCACAACGTTAGTGTTGGCCGTGAAATAGGAGCGTTTGCCGATGCGTTTCATGCGCTCCGACAATATCACCTCTTCGGAATACAGGAATGTTCGCGGGTCGAAGCCGCCGACAGCGCTGAAATCAGACTGCCTGACTAGAAAGAAGCAGCCGGACACCCAATAGCAATAGCTTGACTGCGGCGGCTCAATTGCCGGGCGTACTGCTACCCTGTTCCGCCGAAACTGGCGGAACAGTTTCCAGCCGATCTGTCTTAATGGGGTAATGATATGGTAGTGTGGCGACTGGTCGCGGTTGTCTTTGCCGACAATGCGCGGCCCCACAATCGCCACGTCCTGCTGCTTGCCAAACTGCAGGAGCATTTTTTCCATCACCCGGCTGTCGCTGATGATGATGTCGTCGTTACTGAACAGAAGATAGTCTACAGCAAAATTACGGGCGAGTATATCTGCTCCAAGATTGTTGCCGCGCGCAAAACCGAGATTCTTCAGGGTCGAAAAGACATATACCCGGCTCTGCTCCTCAATCGCTTCGTCGGGATGCCGGAGCAGGACTCCGCCGCACCTTTCCGCTATTGCTTTTCCCACATTTTCCTGAGGGCTATTGTCGACAACGACGGCTTTCCACGGAACGCCGATCTTCGGCAGCTGCTCGTTGATAAACGCTACAGTGCCGTCTTGATTCTTGTACGATACGATTACGATTCCTATCATTCCGGTAAAATGATGATTTTACTTTATCCATGAGGCGGCTTGCCGCTATCGGGACGGCGCACCCCACAAGCACATACAGCGGTGTCCACCACGCCAGATTCTCACCGTAGACAGGGAAATCGGAAAGATGGGCAAATCCGCCTCCTTCAATGAAGACGTGGACTACGGCTACGAGCTTGAAACTGATTAAGTGAAGTGCCATTATCTCAAACGATCGGTCGCCGCAACGGGCGATGGCGCTGGCAATCCGCGTCCGGCTAATCCACTTCGACACGCCGTATACCATAGCGACCCCTACAATAGGGACGACAAAAAAGAGCAACGGGTTATTCGAAATCATCTCCGATGGCTGCAGGCGCACAATGCCACCCAACATATAGAGGCCGACAGTGAGTATTATGCAAGTGAGAGTAACACCCGAGTTGACGTAGCGCTGCAGCAGTTGGTATTTCTTAAAAACTGCACCTAAATGGTAAATCATCACAACGATTATTGCATTCCATATGCAAAGAGGATTCTTGACGTGCAGTTTTATACATAGAAAACCTATAAGGGTGCATAAAATCACCCCCCCCCATGCGGTTTTCAGACCATGCGGTCCGCTGATTTTTCGCACCGCAACGTAGACAACGGACACCGTCAGCAGTGAGGACGCAAACCACATGGCACCCATAAATGGCTCGAACGATACCAGTTGAAAGAGCAGACGCAGCCCGTTGCGAAAGAAATCCCCAGTAGAATAGACAGCATCGGTGCGATAAAGCCCCAGCGAGCAGAATACGTTGTGGAGGAGCAAAAACGCCAGTCCGTAACACACAAAAGGAAGGTAGAGCCGTTTTATTCGTTTCACTACAAAAGATTTCGCATCATCAATGTAGTGAGGGCTGAAAAAATAACCCGCCACGAAATAGAATGTCGCAAGGTGGTATTGGTTGACAAACCCCTCTACAATCGGCACACCGCAATGGCCTGCTACCACCGAGATGATGGCCAGGCCTTTCATGATATCGAAAACGTTGTCACGCTGTTGTGCTGTCATTTCATCAGGCCTATTGTCTTCAAAATATGTTTTACAGTAAATTTCAACCCCAGACGGCTGCAGCCATACAGGCCGAAAAGAATGCGGTGGCCGTTGAAAAGTTTGATAACCCGGTGGGTGTCAGGGTGAACCGTCATGTCGGCCGTCAATTCCAGTTTGGTGCCTTTCGGCATTCTGAGCAGATTTCTTATCAGCACCTTCTGCGAAGCGAGCCGGTACACTTCCGCCTTCTGCGTTAGGCCATGCTGCTTATAGACCTCTATCACGTCATTTGCCCTTGCTATCGACTGGCTGATTTTCGCCGCCGACATCGTTGCCGTAGCTGAATCCGGATTTACATAGTAGAAATACATCACCTCATGTATAAACACGGCTTTCTTGCAGAGAAGGCTGTACGCCCGGGTAAATGCGGTGTCTTCGAACGAACGGTAGATCATTTTCAGCCCATGTTTCCTTATGATGTCAGTCAAATACAGCTTCGCGCAGCTAATATGATCGCTACAATCTTCGATATGCAAACCCTCCACGATTTCGCACTGTGGCTGCGCAATGAGCCGGAAGTCGGCTGTAAAAGCCGAGGTACGCACATAATCGACCTGCGCCATCTGGCAATTGCCACTTTCCATGGCGTTGACGCAGGTCTCCACTATTTGAGGGTGAACATAGTCGTCGGAGTCTACAAACATCACATATTTCCCCGAAGCCATTCCCACGCCTATGTCTCGCACGCTGCCAAGTCCGACATTTTTCTTTAAAATGATGACATTCAGCAGTTCCCCCCCCCTCCCACCACACTCGTTACGTTGCAGGCCACTTCTGCAGCCATTTCATTCGCTATGACGGCCGACTTGTCGGGGGATGCGTCGCTGATGGCGATGATTTCAACAAGGGGATATGTCTGTGTCAGAAGGGATTCCAGACAACGTCTGATATACTTTTCCACGTTGTACATTGGCACGATTATACTAACCTTTTCCATTATTGAACACTTTGTTGCTTATGATTTTGAATGAATAAATACGCAAGCGGTCCACCGCACAGCAGAACGCAAAGATGGCAATGAACGAGACTACTGCCACTGGGATGGCGAGATAAGGGCCGCAAGCCTCATTGATTCTTGTCCATCCTTGGCTTATCCAACCTCCTATTGCAGGGTGGCAGTGGAACAGATAGACGGAAAAGGCTGAAGCGGCCACTCCGTTGATAAGCGACCGGCTACCGATGTCCATTCTGGTGAAAGTCAGGAACAGATATATAGCCATTACAATTACCACCGGATTCAGGTATCCGTATGGGCTACTGTTTATGCCTGTCAGCAACAGTAGTACATTTACAACGAGCAGTGCGAGACCAAGTATAAGATATATGGCAAAGTTGACTTTTGAAGTATGTTGAAACGGCTTAAACTCACATCTGCGCAAATATGCTCCTATCAGATAAAGCCCCACTAAACTCAGTCCACTCATACCGGAAAAGAAGTCTCTACAGCCCATCAGGTATCCGCCTATCGTGCTGAGAAGATAAAACACTATAATGTATCTGCCTAACCCATGCATTCCGCATTTCTCAATAAATGCGTTTATCATCGGAGAGAGTATCATCAGTATAATATATGCCCAAGGAAACCACCCCCACACGATGCCTTTCAGAAACAGGCCGACGGAGACCGGCAGTCCTATCGCAGCGGCTGTCAGCACGCTCGCCCCGCTCCAGAAAAGCATCTGATATAACAGGTTGGCGAACGACTTCCACGAGAGTCGAATGCCGAAGTAGCCGGAAATCAGCACGAAGCAATGTGTGCATACTATAGACAGCGAATGGAGTTCGAGCGTGCACAGTGTTGCGGCTGTACTCTGAAGGAACGTGTCCGCCGACACGCCATCCCGTGTAGGCACATAGTGCGTAAGAACTACCAGAAACATGGAAGCAATTCGCAGAAGTTCGAAGTTGCTCTTTCTCCCAGTACCCCCCCCCATTTTGTTATTAAGCTGCTGATACATATTTATTTTCCCCCCCCCACACACATTTCAATGAACGACTCAATGTCCTCGCTGCAAATCAAATGAAGATTTTCATTGATTTTCTCATACGGCCAATTCCACCACGCAATAGCTTCTAACGACTGGATTTGACTTTCCGTGAACCGGCTTTTTACCACCTTGCACGGATTGCCGACAGCGATGCTGTACGGGGAAATGGTTCCGGCCACGACGCTGCCCGCACCTATCACGGATCCGTCGCCGATATGGCTGCCCGGCAAAATCAACACATTTCTGCCTATCCACACATCATTGCCGATGACAATGTCACCGCGCCGCACGCTGTTTCCCTTTCCAAGTGCGGAAAAAGAGGGAAACTTGTCCAACTCTTGATAAAAAGCATAAGTTGAAATCCATTTTGTGTGATGATTTCCTCCTAATACAATCTGACAGCCTGCGGCAATGCTGCAATATCTACCAATATGCAATGTACACTCATTGTCATATTGATGTATGATGGGAACTCCATATGTTTCTACACCATCTACAAAAACAGTCTGACCGTCGTCAATGTGGTAGAAGGTACTGTTGCCATATTTGCGCCAGTTTCTTATCTTTTTGTATTTCGCCCACAAGCGATGAAATAGGAAGTTCATATCTTCTTGCGTAAATAGTTTATAATTCCCAGTTTTGAGTTTAAATCCATAAAGGCAATCAGCGAGGTGACAACAACAATAGCGCTGCCTACCGTATACCGGATGATTGATGACGCGTAAAGCGATACAAGACTCGCAGCAATCAGCAAGATCATATACAAGCCGACTTTTATGAGTATTTGTTTGTCGAAATTGAATAGGTAGCAACGGCGGCAGGCAAAATAGGTTTGAAGCAAATAAATCAGATAGGCGGCAAGAAACGAAATGCCAAGACCTGACAATTCGCCATAATGAAACCCTATCATGTTTAGCACCAAGGTATATGTCACGAATGTCAACTGATTGATAAAATAACCTTTGGAGTCGCCTTTTGCAAGAAAAGCTATGCTTATTGTTTTGGCGGGGACGTAAAAGTACATCGACAATGCCGCAAGTACCATAAAACTGCTTGCCAACTGAAATCTCTCCGAATAAAAGACATAAATCACCGCTGGCGCGAAAATGACGAAAACCGCGATAATGGGGGATAGCAGCAACACCAGCATTTCGATTTGCTGATTGATGGTTCTGTTGAAATTGTCCGTATCGCTTTCCATCGAGCATAAGCGTGGATAGTAGTCCTTGTCAATGGCCGAGACAATCATGCCGAGATAGGTATTGACCAATGAGAACGAAGCAGTAAACAGACCTACGATGAAAACACTCGATATCTGTGAAATGAATATACGGATAGTATATCCTGCCAGCGACGACAAGGCACCGCCGAGTGAAATAAGTATCCCCATTTTAAACATTCGTTTCCCCCTCTGCCAGATTTCTCTTACGGAAAGGGCAACCTTGGGAAGGGATATCAACTTTGCATAATAGCAGGAGAACAGCAGGTTTAGCATTGCAGTAGATATAATCACCGGCACAATGGCCTTTACACCCCACAACCAATAGAGCACAACGGTGACAACCAACCCCAAGGTATTCGACCAAATGTTCAGTCGCACCATGAATTTGTACTTTCTCAACCCTGTCAATAATGCACCCTGTCCTGTTATAAGTTGGTTGACAAGTAATGAAAAGCCGGCAAAAACAAACGCAATAGTATAATCTGGATTCCCAAATGCAGAAATGCTCAAGTATTTTGCGCCACATACACATAACACAGTCGCTACAAGTCCTGTGATCCAAACAAAACGATTCAATGTGCGATATACTTTCGCCACTTCTGTCATGTCGTCCTGGACATGGGCAATATCTTTGACAGAACTTGTGCCGAGTCCGCAGTTTGTCACCATTTCAAGAGACGTAAGGGTGGAGGTAATCAAACTGTATATACCAAAACCGCTTGGACCCAGAAACAGGGCACTGCATTTTGTGCGAATGACACTCAGCAGAATTTTATATATCTGTAATCCGCCAAAAAGTGCAATGCCTTTTGCCGAAGTCTTGTATCCCTTATTCTTATCGACACTATTCATCTTGAACCCGTTATCTGCTTTCAGCGGGGCTCCCGACAGTCAACCCACATATTTTTGTACCATTCCGCAAACTTCCTCAAGCCGACTCTTAGAGGTGTTGCAGGCTTGAAGCCGAAATCTTCTTCCAAAGGGGTGATGTCGGCATATGTTACCGGGACATCTCCGGGCTGCATGGGCACAAACTCTTTGTGCGCCTCAAAATCATAGCCGACAGGCAAAACTCCAGCGCGCACTAACTCTTCTTGCAATATGGTAACGAAGTCCAGTAAATTTTCGGGGCGGTTGTTGCCTATATTATAGACCTTGTAAGGCGGGACAGGCAGGCCGTCTTCGCCGTTGCTCTGTTCGGGTGCGTGCTGCATCACACGCACAATCCCTTCCACAATGTCGTCGATATAGGTGAAATCGCGCTGGCAATTGCCGTAATTGAATATCTTGATGGCTTCTCCTGTCACTAATTTCTCCGTGAAGCCGAAGTAGGCCATATCCGGCCTCCCTGCCGGGCCATATACGGTGAAGAAGCGCAAACCCGTAGAGCGGATGTTGTAGAGCTTGCTGTATGCATGTGCCATCAGTTCGTTGCTCTTCTTAGTGGCGGCATAAAGGCTTACGGGGTTGTCCACCTTGTCGTCGGTGGAGTAAGGCACTTTCCTGTTACTGCCATACACGCTGCTGGAACTGGCATACACCAAGTGTTCCACTCCCGTTCGGCCATTGTCGTAAGAATGACGGCAAGCCTCCAGGATATTGTAGAAACCTGTCAGATTCGACGCGACGTAGGCATCCGGATTAATGATACTGTAGCGAACTCCTGCTTGTGCGGCGAGATTGACAACCACGGACGGACGGTATTCTGCGAAGAGGCTGTCTATTGTGGATTTATTTGCTATATCTCCTTTTACAAACGAAAACGATGGATGGGACGAGAGGTCTTTCAGCCGTTCCTCTTTCAGGCGGACGTCGTAGTAGTCGTTCATATTGTCGATGCCTACCACCCTGACGCCCGCAATATCGCGCAGCAACCTTTTGGATAGGTTAGCACCAATAAAGCCGACCGTACCCGTAACCAGTATGGTTCTGCCTTCCAGTGTTATGTTTTTTGTGAGCATGTTCTTGTTCTTTGTCTGTTTCCGGTGTTCAAAGAGATTTCAGTCTCTTCTGAATATGTCACGGGTATATACCTTTTCCTGCACATCGTCCAAATAGGCATCATAGCGGTTGGCGATAATGGCCTGGCTTTGTGCCTTGAATGCTTGCAGGTCATTTATCACACGGCTGCCGAAGAAGGTGCTGTCATCCTCCAATGTCGGCTCATAAATGATTATTTCAGCTCCTTTTGCCTTGATGCGTTTCATTACCCCTTGGATGGATGATTGGCGAAAGTTGTCGCTGTTTGACTTCATGGTCAGGCGATAGACTCCGATAACGCATTTCTTTTCCTCTTTGGAATTGAAATCGCCCCGATTGTAATAGTCGTAATAGCCGACTTTGTTCAGCACACGGTCGGCAATGAAATCCTTGCGGGTACAGTTGCTCTCTACAATGGCCTGTATCAGATTCTCTGGAACATTCGCATAGTTGGCAAGCAGTTGTTTCGTGTCTTTGGGCAGGCAGTAACCTCCGTAACCAAATGACGGGTTATTGTAATGTGTGCCGATACGAGGGTCGAGACTCACGCCATTGATGATAGCCTGCGTGTCCAATCCTTTCATTTCGGCGTAGGTATCCAACTCATTGAAATAGCTCACACGCAAGGCTAAATAGGTGTTGGCAAACAATTTTACGGCTTCAGCCTCGGTCAGTCCCATGAAAAGAGTATCAATATTATCCTTAATAGCTCCTTCCTGTAACAAGGCGGCGAAAGTATGCGCCGCTTCGTCCAGACAGGCATTGCCCTCCGGCCTCCCCACAATGATACGGCTGGGATAGAGGTTATCATATAAAGCCTTGCTCTCACGCAGGAACTCCGGTGAAAAGATGACGTTTTCCGTATCAAATTTCTTTCGTACACTCTCGGTATAACCAACCGGAATGGTACTCTTAATGACCATAATGGCATTAGAGTTGACGCTCTTTACCAACTCGATGACTTCTTCCACATGAGAGGTATCGAAATAGTTCTTTACCGGATCGTAGTTGGTGGGGGCGGCAATGACGACAAAGTCCGCGTCGCGATAGGCTGTCGCACCATCGAGAGTCGCTGTCAGGCTCAGTGGTCTTTCTGCCAAGTATTTCTCTATATATTCATCCTGTACAGGAGACTTGCGCTGGTTAATCAATTCTACCTTTGCGGGAATGACATCCACGGCCGTCACTTGATGGTGTTGTGCCAGCAGCGTAGCAATGCTCATCCCGACATAGCCTGTTCCTGCTACGGCTATTTTGAGGTCTTTGTCATTGTTCATTGTAATTTGTTATTGAATATATGACTGTGAAATATTGAATTGGTAAAGAATTGTTAATTTGGTATATCTTTATCTTCATACATCTCCTTATAGTATTTTTCATATTCACCGGAAGTGATGTTGTCCATCCATTCTTGATTCTCCAGATACCACCGTACCGTTTTCTCAATTCCTTCTTCAAACTGCAAGGAAGGTTCCCATTGCAATTCTTTTTGGAGTTTGGTGGAGTCAATCGCATAGCGGATATCGTGTCCCAAACGGTCGGGTACATAGGTTATCAGGGCCAGGTCTTCGCCTTCTTTACGGTCTAACAGGCGATCAACAGTCTTTATCACTACCTTGATAATGTCGATATTCTTCCACTCGTTGAAGCCTCCGATATTATAGGTTTCGGCAATTTTTCCTCGGTGGAAGATAAGATCGATGGCACGGGCATGATCTTCCACAAAAAGCCAGTCGCGCACGTTCTCGCCTTTGCCATAGACCGGCAACGGCCTGCGATGACGGATGTTGTTGATAAAGAGCGGTATCAGCTTTTCGGGGAACTGGTAAGGCCCGTAGTTGTTGGAGCAGTTGGTGATGATCGTTGGCATTCCGTAGGTATCGTGGTAAGCATGGACAAAATGGTCGCTGCTTGCTTTCGAGGCGGAATAAGGGCTGTGCGGATTGTATTTCGTTTCTTCGTAAAAGAAATCATCTCCGTATGCCAAATGATGTTCAGTAGAAGATGCTGTGGTGGTAAACGGAGGTTTGATACCTTCGGGATGATTCATCGCCAATGCCCCGTACACTTCATCGGTAGAGATATGGTAGAAACGTTTGCCCTCATACTTTTCCGGTAAGGACTCCCAGTATAATTTGGCGGCTTGCAACAAAGAGAGAGTTCCCATTACATTGGTGCGGGCAAAGGTGAAAGGGTCTTTGATACTGCGGTCCACATGGCTTTCGGCTGCCAGATGGATAATGCCGTTTATGTGTTCCTCCTGCATCAGTTTGTAGAAAGCCTCGAAGTCGCAAATATCCATCTTTACGAACTTGTAGTTGGGCTTATCCTCGATGTCTTTCAGATTAGCCAAGTTTCCGGCGTATGTCAACTTATCCAAGTTAATGATCTTATATTCCGGATATTTGTTGATGAACAGACGTACTACGTGACTGCCAATGAATCCGGCACCTCCGGTGATGACGATATTTCTCTTTGCCATATTAGTTTTCGTTTTTAAGGTTCGTGATGCATTTTTTCAGCGAATCCGTCCAATAAGGAATCCGGATGCCGAAAGTCTTTTTGATTTTTGTTTTATCCAAAACCGAATAAGAGGGGCGTATGACAGGACTGGGAAATTCGCCGCTGTGGCAGGGATGTATATCACAGGCAGATGTGCCGTTATATCTGGCAATCATTTTGGCGAAATCATACCACGAGCAAACTCCTTCGTTGGAATAGTGGTAGATCCCCGCCTTGCTATACCGGTCATGTGCCATTTCTTGGCTGTAATCAATCAATATACATTCAATGGCTTTTGTCAGATCGAGTGCATAGGTCGGTGTACCGGTTTGGTCGAACACTACTTTCAACTGCGGCTTAGTAGCTGTTAAGGTCATCATCGTCTTGCAGAAGTTCTTGCCGAACTCACTGTACAGCCATGCTGTACGGATGATGATATACTTGCATCCTGTGGCAATGACCTTTTGTTCTCCGTGCCGTTTTGTCAGACCGTACACGCCCGTAGGAGTACCTTGCTGCTCTTCATTGCAAGGAATATTATAAGGTTCCTTGCCAAACACATAGTCGGTGGAAATCTGGATCAGCAGTCCGTCAACTTCTTTCATTGCTTTGGCAAGGTTCTCCGGAGCCTCTGCGTTAAGTTTTTCAGCTAATGCTTTATTATTTTCGGCGGCATCCACATTGGTATAGGCGGCACAATTCACAACGGCATCTATCCGGTAATCCGTCACCATTTTCCTAATGGCCTCCCGATCCGTTATATCCAGATAGAGGGTTTCTACGCCTTCCGCCTGATTAACATCGGTGAAGAAATACCGATCGTTACTGCTTTGGGCCACTAATCGCATTTCGTTGCCGAGTTGTCCGTTGGCTCCTGTTACAAGTATATTCATCGTTCAAATTCGGGATAAAGATCGATATTGTAATCGAAAGGAGAATCAAAATCCTCCAAGCATATGTGCTTGATATCTTTTTCGGATAGAATGGCATTCTCCATTGGAATTTGCCAATCGATACCCAAACTTTCATCCTTGATATTGATGCCTCCATCCGCTTTTGGGGTATAGAAATTGTCACACTTGTATTGGAAAATAGCAGTTTCGCTTAATACGGAAAAACCATGTGCAAAGCCGCGCGGCACGAAAAACTGGCGGTGATTATCTTCGGTCAGTTCCACTGCCACATGTTGTCCATAGGTGGGACTGCCCTTACGAATATCCACTGCCACATCAAATACACGCCCTTTTACGCAACGTACTAATTTGCTTTGGGTAAAAGGCGGCCGCTGGAAATGCAATCCACGCATCACCCCATAGGAGGACATGCTTTCGTTATCCTGCACGAAGTTGATCTTTCGTACTTTTTCTTCAAATTCCCGTTGCGAGAACGATTCGAAGAAATAGCCTCTTTCGTCCTTAAAGATGCGCGGCTCGATAATCACCACACCCTCTATATCAGTCTTAGTTATATCCATAAGTCAGTCCAGATTTTCCTTGACCGTGTGTGTCACTTCATCGATTACTTTCAATAGATATCGGCCGTATTGGTTCTTCTGCATCGGTCGGGCCAGTTCGGCCATTTTTTCTTTGTCGATCCACCCTTTGCGGTAGGCTATTCCTTCCAGACACGCTATTTTCAATCCCTGCCTTTTCTCAATTACTTCAACGAAGATGGATGCCTCCGCCAGCGAATCGTGCGTGCCCGTATCCAGCCACGCGAAGCCTCGTCCCAAAGTCTGTACTTTCAACCTTTTTTCTTGCAGAAATGCTTGGTTGACTGCAGTGATTTCCAACTCACCCCGTGCAGAGGGGGTGATATGCTTGGCGACATCGACGACTTTGTTCGGATAGAAATAGAGCCCTACGACTGCATAGTTTGATTTCGGGAGTGCAGGTTTCTCTTCGATCGACAGGCAGTTGCCGTCCGCATCGAATTGCGCTACACCATAACGCTCCGGATCGTTGACCCAATAACCGAATACTGTTGCCTGGGCTGCCTCTTCCGCATTCCTCACGGCTTCTTTCAGCAGTTTGGAAAATCCCGTTCCATGAAAAATGTTGTCACCTAACACAAGACATACGGAATCATTCCCGATGAACTTTTCTCCGATCAGAAAAGCCTGCGCCAAACCATCGGGTGAAGGTTGTTCGGCATATTCGAAATGCACGCCGTAGTCAGAACCATCGCCTAAAAGTCGTCTGAAGCCGGGAAGATCGTGAGGTGTGGAAATGATAAGTATCTCCCGTATTCCGGCCAGCATCAGCACGGAAATGGGATAGTAAATCATCGGTTTGTCATAAATTGGTAGCAACTGCTTGCTGACTCCCTTGGTTATGGGATAAAGACGGGTGCCGGAACCTCCAGCCAAAACGATTCCTTTCATATCGTTAAAATACTTTTTCGGATTTTGTTTTTCATTAGCGTTTGGGAATAAACTGTGCTTGATTTTTCCGAGTGTAAATCACTCCCGATTAAATCATACATCCCGAATTTCAGAAGTTGTTCGGCTTTTTCTTGGATATGTTTTCCATATGTGCCGACTATTGAGAAGAGATTGAGCTGCAACTTCACCCCCATGTCTTTTACCCGTTGGTATTCTTTTTTCTCCATATAGACATACCGTTCCGGATGTGCGAGGACCGGATAGTAGCCTTTTGCTTTGATTCGCTCCAATATGCCGTACAAGTCCATCGGCGGATTGAAATAACTGGTTTCTACCAGTAAATGGTCACCATTCTTGCCCAATGGCAACAGGTCATTCTTTTCCAGCCGTTCCTCGAAGAGGTTATCGAGCATGTTTTCCGCGGCGAGGTGTAGTTCAACGGTTCCCGAATAAGAGGCTTGCAGTTCGGTGAAACGTTTCCGCAGATGAGCGGTGGTATTGGGAATGTCCTCCATGATGTGCGGCGTGAACCATACAGATTTTATTCCCAGCTTTTCGTATAGATGCAGAATTTCCAAAGACTCTCCCATTGTCCGCACACCGTCGTCCACATCCGGCAGAATGTGGCAGTGCCAATCGGTGAACCCGTTGAAAATGCCGCTGTCCTGCAATGAAACGCGCTTTCTGAACGGCCAGAGATTCATGGTTTCAATCATTTAACGACCAGCCATTCCCCCCCCCTCCGCTTCTCGTCGGAGCCATAGTGGTATCCTGAGCCGTAACCGTAGTGATAACCGTAACGGTAGCCGTATCTGTATCCGTAACGGCCTCCGCTCTCTTCGGTGCCATTCAGGATCATGGACATATTCTTGAACTTTTTCTCGTCGTAGATCTTTTCCAGCTCAACGAGCATGCTCCGTTCGAGCAGTCCGGCGCGGATCACGAAGATAGTCCGGTCCGCCAGTTTTTCGATGATCTGCGTATCGGCGACCAGCTCGATCGGCGGACAGTCAATCAGCACGTAGTCGTATTGCTCCCTTACGGTATCGATCGTTTGTTTCAACCGATCATCGAACAACAGTTCGGTCGGATTGGGCGGTATGGTTCCCACGGGCAGGATATTCAGATGCTTGTGGTTCGTGTCGGTTACGATGACGTCGGCAAGACGCACCACGCGCCCGCCCAGATAGTCGCTCAATCCCAGTTTAGGCGAATTGACGTAGGCGGAACTGGACGCGTGGCGCAGGTCGCCGTCGATAACCAGCACTTTCTTTTCCTTGATGGCAAGACTTACGGCGATGTTCATAGTCAGGAAGGATTTGCCGCTGCCCGGGTTGAACGAGGTTATAACGATGACATTCGATTTCCTATCTTTGCCGGTCATGAACTCCAAATTGGTGCGTAGCACCCGGAAAGCCTCGTTGATGATGTCGCGGCACCCTTCCCGAACCACGATTGCTTTCACATCGGCCGCTTTGTTCCTGAACAATCCCTTTTTTCGGTGTGTAAAGAGCGGGATCTCGCCGATGAACGGTACGGTAATGCCTTCCAGGTCTTTGCGTCCCCGGATTCTCGTGTTCATATTCTCCCTCAGGAAGATGATGACTACCGGGATAAGCAGTCCCAATGCGATTGCTACCAGCAGGATGTTTTTCCGGACCGGTGCCGTCGGCTGCATACTGCCGCTTGGCGGGGTGACGATGCGGGTGTTGTAAGCCGTGAATGCCTGCGACAGCTCGTTTTCCTCGCGTTTTTGAAGCAGGAACAGATACAGTGCTTCCTTTACTTTCTGCTGACGTTCCACCGAAAGCAGGTATTTTGCCTGGGTGGGATTGGCCGCGATACGGGATGTCGTCTGCTGTTCGCTTCGCTGTAAACTCTCGATCTGTGCATTCAACGTCACGATCTGATTGTCGATGGACTGGACTATGGCATGTCGCATGGCGGTCAAAGCCTGATCCATATCCACGACCAGCGGGTTTTGCGTACTGCTGTTGGCAACCAGACTGTTGCGCTGCAACAACTGTCTGTTGTATTCTGCGATCTGCGATTCTATGTTGGCGCTTTCTATGCCCGAGTTGGCCGGAAGCAGTTGGTTTTTATTGGCGTCGTTAGTTAGATAGTTTCGGATGTAACGCGTCATGTAGAGCTGGTTGTTCAGCGTGAGTATCAGGGCGTTCGTCTGATTGCTCTGCGCCATGTACATACTGGAAGCCGCCTGCACGTCCGGTAGCAGATGTTCGCTCTTGTACGACGATATGTCCTCGTCCACGTTTCCGAGCTCCCGCTCGATCACCCTCAAACGTTCGTTGATAAACATTGAGGTGCTGACCGCGATTTGGTTTTTATCCTTTACCCAGTTCTCGTTGTAAACGGAGATCAGCGTATTGAGGATATCTTCGGCACGCTGGATGGAATGATCCCTGAATGTAAGGTTGACGATCGACGTCTTTTCGCTGCTCAGGGCTACGGACAGGTTTGAGGAGTACTGCCCCACTGTTCCGTGCAGGCTGCGGCGAAAGACATACAACGTATACGGTTCTTTGCTTTTATAGTAAGGTGTGGTCTCTATTTTCAGGATTCCCAGAGGAGTGGTTATCGTGTCGGACAATCTTCCGGAGATCTCGTCGTCGAACTCATTGCCGTTGCGGGTGAAATCGGAAAGCCGGACGGTGCTGTCTGGCTGTACCTGTAAGGTGAAACCGACGGATTCGTTTTCGGACAGACCATTTATCGAGACGTTGACCGGGAGGGTCGGACCATAGGCGACCTGTCGGTGGAATCGGCCGGGAACGGTGTAGTTCATATCCAGGTGCAGGCGTCTCACGACCTCGGTCATCACGGCCGGAGATTGGAGTGCGACCAGTTCATTGTTTACGTTGGTGCTTGACTGGAACAATCCGAATTCTGAGAAAGATTCCAGGTCCGAAGAGACCGATTTGCCTTTCGAATCGTCTTTGATCAATACCGATGCCGTCTGGGTATAAACCGGAGGGGTTCGTAGCAGGTAGAAGACGGCGATGCCGACTGTCACAGCCAGTGACAAAACAAACCATTTCCATTTGGACAGGCACAGATACAATAAATCCTGTACCCGGATGAAATCATCTGTCTGTATCGGCCTTTTTTGATTGATGGACATATTTTAATCTCTCTTATTTCACGATTAATACGGTGATGGTTGTCAGCAGCGAGGCGAGCGACATCCAGAAAGACGCGGAACGGATGTTGTTCCCATTCACGGTAGCCTGTCGTGCCCGAACGGAATTGGGCTCCACATATACGATGTCGTTCTGTTGCAGGTAATAGACCGGGGATGAGTAGAGGTCGTGTCCCGAATTCAGGTTGACTTTGTAAAGCACCTTTTTCCCGTTCTCGTCGCGCTGGACCAGTACGTTGTCCCGTTTGCCGTAGACCGTGAGGTCCCCGGCCATGCTGATGGCATCCAGCAGTGTCAACCGGTCCTTGTCGATATTGAAACGTCCGGGATGGACGACCTCGCCTAAAACGGAGACGGTTAGGTTCATGAACTCGACCGTTACGACCGGGTCTTTGACCAGGTCTTGCGAGATCAACTCGTTCTTTATATGAGCGGCGATCTCTTCGCGGGTCATGTCGGCCACATGGACTGGTCCCAATACCGGAAAGTCAATGTTGCCGTCCTTATTTACTGTATATCCGGAGATGCCCTGACTATTTGAAGAAGAGGCGGACGAGGTTGTCCCGATCTGTCTGGATACGATGGGAAGATTGAACAGATTGGCCAATAGCGGATCTTTGCTGTTGACCAATATGGAGATCTTGTCTTCCGGACGCACGCGAATTTCCGTGGTGTTCAATACTTCCTCCGCCGTCCCTGGCTGCATATCTTGGAGATAGGCGATTTTCGGAGTGGCGCATGAACTGAACAGCACAGTTGTGGCTGATACCCATAGGATGTTTTTGATTCTCATATTTTTTGTTGAATGATTTGTTTTTAATAAGGGAGACATTAAATTCTGTCGATTACTTTCTGTAACCAAATGAAGCTTCTGGTGCGGCTGATGTGGATTCCGTACCCTATCCGACGGATTTTACGCAGCAATTTCGTATTGTGATCCAGATGCCATTGCATGAAATGATACAGCCCGAATGTGGCCAGCAGGCTCATTCCTGCGACGGCATACAACTGTACGTCGATCGTGGCGCCCAACCCTTCCATTAACCACCAGCACAGGACTACCGATACGTTCAGGAACAGAATAGCCAGTGTTGTTGCCATGTGCGAGGCTCCCAATCCGATAAACATGTGATGCAGGTGCGTTTTGTCGGGATGGAACGGCGATGTCCCTTTCAGAATACGTGTTGACATGACGCGCAGCGTATCGAAAACGGGAATGCACAGTACGGCGAGCGTGAAAGGGATCAGCCCCACATTCGCCCCTATGAAAGCCACGCAGGGGGAATCCGTCCGCAGAATCTCGATCACGAAGACCGACATGACGGTTCCCATTACCAATGTACCGCCGTCACCGATGAACATCCGCGATGTTTTCCCGAAGACATTGTGGAAAAAGAACGGGATCAATGCCCCGACCGACACCACAGCCAGAAGCGTCATTTTCATACACCCCGACAGGTAGAACAACGTGCCGAACATTATACAGGCCAGGATGCAGAATCCCGAAGAGAGTCCGTTCACGCCGTCGATCAGATTGATGGCGTTGATGATCCCCACGGAAGCGATGACGGTCAGCGGAACGGCTATCCATCGGGGAATTTGGCCGATGCCCCATAATCCATGGAAATCGTCGATGCAGTAACCTCCTACATGGATCAATAACAGTACGACGAGTATTTCGATCAGAAATCGCAGGGCCGGGGAAAGGTTCAGGATATCGTCCATCGTTCCGGTGTAGAGCATCGCCATCATGGCCATGATGACGATCAGCAACCCCGAGCTGTTTACGACTCCTCCGACGCTTCCGATGCCGATCACAATGCCGAAGAAGATGGCGACACCGCCCAGAACAGGGACCGGAGTACGTTGCAATTTACGAGCGTCCGGATTGTCCACGATGTTTTTCAGTATGGCGATCTTAACCAGGCGGGGATGTATCCAGCCGACCAGAAACAGGGAGATGAAGAATGGAATGAAAATGCTGTAAAGAGGCGACATATATTTAATCTTTATGGGATAGCGGTCAGTTTATGTGCTGCGGTTTTCTATGCCAGTTCTTCCACCTCTGCCCTATGCCATTTCCGATAACGCTCGATCGGGAGCTTTTCGGTCGTCAGCACCCGGCGGTCCGGTGCAGTGACCCGCAGGATATGACGACGGGAATAAGCGTACAGTTCGGCATCCGAAACTGCGGCCATCACGACGGGGAATGGATAGGTGACGAAACGGATGATCGATGTTTCGCTTTGGGGAAACAACCGGCGTAACTGGTAGGCCGAGTGTTCGAAAGCCATCCAATAGCTTCCGACCCCATAGAGATAGGCGTATCGTTCATTGTCTTTTTCCCGGGCCATGATTTCAGTCTGATGGGTTGACAGAAAGTTCATCAGGCGTAATCCCGGCGCTTCTGCGTCCCGAACAGACTGCTGTCTGTCCGGAATCCCGGCGATTTCGGTGCTTTTCATAAATTGGATGTCGTTGCGGAAGGTATCAGTGTCCCAGCCAGCGGTCATAGTCGTCCAGGCGCCGGATGAGTTGCTGTTTACTCTTTTTGGGATTTTCTTCCTGCCGCCACTTGTCGATGATTTCGTGTGCCTGGGTGTGGTAAAGGCAACTGTTCGTGCATCCGTAGAGCGTGATGAGAAGAAGGGCGCGGGATTGTTCCGCCTTGATGAGGGGAAGCATCGCCTGAAGAGTCCCGATCAGCCTTTCAGATTCCTGACGGTTTCCCGTTATCGTGTAGGCCGGAAGCAACAATGCGTAGAGTTTGCTGCGCATGATGTCGGAATCCATGCGCAGGTTACCGTATTGTTGCACGGTTTCGGTGGCCAGCTGGCGGTCGGCTTCGGTTACTCCGTCTTCCTGACGGCAGAAACGCCCTAATGCCTCGTGCAGTTTTAAGAGCAGACGATCGTTTTCCAGACGGGTATAGATGTGTTTGCCGTCGTCGTTCAGGGCGATGACCTCATATTGCCCGGGTTGTACGCGCAGCAACGGGACCCACATGTAGTTCTCCACGCAGACCATGACATCCCGCTTTCCGGCGCCGGGCTGGATGATGACGCTGGCCTCGGCGCCTTTGAACCGCCCTTCGGTGATGCGTATTCGGTCGCCTTTGATAAGTTGCTCCGGTTTAGGTGTGTAGACGGGGATCACGTTGGAATACGAATCGGCCACCCATTGCAGGTTCGTCATCGCGTCCTCGGAGAGATAGGGATGATATTCGTGTTTTCCGTCTTTGATACGGGGCAGGAAATTGTATTGGGGCAGCCATTGTTTCATCCGGTAGATCTCGTGCTCCGAGGCATGGATGAATACATAGTTATACAACAACGGGCGACGGGTTTCGACAAACCCGCCGTCTCTCTTTTTCACCTCCACATACGAAGGTGCGAAATACTCGAACAATGGCTCTCCGTTTCTGCGGCGGCGTTCGAGTTCCTCTCGCAACCCATTTGCCGGACCTTTGTGACATGAGGGGAGCACCAGCACATACCATCTGACGACATATGTGTCCCTCATGCGCTCCGGATATGCCGGAGCGGCAGAAACGGATTTGGATTTTTCGAAGGAGCGAGAATCGATTTTCACCGGCTGCACTGGTGAGCCACCCTTTCTCATAAACAATTCAAAGCCATATCGGCGCTGTCGTTAAATGCGCTGATATACAATAGATTAGACGCCCTGTGCGAGAGAATTCTGAAAATATCATCTATTCTCTTCTTTTTTCTAAAATAAACAAGGTCAAATCCGTGTTCCCATCATTTGACCCTGTCTCGCAACTTAAAGTTATCTCCTTGATTTTAAGGAGAAATACGCAACTTCACTATATGGTTTCTATATAAGAAACCTTTGTTTGAATTAAGTGGTTGATAAATACCAAGATAAGCCTTGCAAATATTTAGATGTGATGCATTTTGTAAACAAAGTGGCTAATTTTCGTACAAAGCACCTGCAGTCTAATGAAGGAATTGGATGCTGAATAGAAAAAACTTATGGAAATTATTTGAAATGGTATCTGGTTGATTTTCAGTGAAATTTCACGAGGGGGGGGGATTTTTCGAAGAAGATTTAACCAGAATTATTTGGCTGTTTAAGTAAATAAACCTACTTTTGTTGAGTAAAATATGGTCTCTTATATAGAGTCGGTTTTATTCAAAACGGAGCACTTTTGCAATTGGTTTCTGTTTTTTCAAGCATTCCGTCGTTCGTTTTGCCGATTCAATCTCAATACTGAGAGCTTTCTGGTATTCACGGGATACTGACACACCCAAACCGACCGATTTTTACGCCCATCATGGAAAAACAGCAGACATAAGAGCTGGTATTGTCTTTATAGATTACGTCTGTTCGGATTATTACTTTGCATCATTTGATGCAGGAGGAAAAGCGCATTTCCAATGGAGAGTTTTATGGAGAGGCAATGGGGAGGCAGAGCCGTAGAAAGGCTGTTTCAGCCCTCTTTTTCTACCCTATGCAAACAAAAAATCAGCAACCTCTTTCTGTAAGTTGCTGATTATCAGAGCGGAAAACGGGACTCGGACCCGCGACCTCAACCTTGGCAAGGTTGCGCTCTACCAACTGAGCTATTTCCGCATGGCATATTTCGTAATTGCGAATGCAAAGGTAGTTAAAAAATCTGAATCTCCAAATTTTTCAATTCTATTTTGCAAATTCTTTACGATCTGCCCTTTCTCCTTTTGCCGTTATTTGAAGACGCGCAGGCGTTCGTCCAGCGGTTCGAAGCTCTTCTCCTGGGGTTCGCCGGCCGGAAGCCCGAACGGCATTTGGGCGATAAGCCGCCATTGTCCGGGCAGTCCCCAGTGTTCACGAACCTCATTGTCGATCAGTGGGTTGTAATGCTGAAGCGAAGCTCCGAACCCGGCGTCTTCGAGCATGGTCCATACTGCCAGTTGATGCATTGCCGAGGTGTGCTCGGACCAGACGGGGAAGTTGTCGGCGTAACGCGGGAACTGTTCCTGAAGTCCTTTCACGATCTCCGTGTCTTCGAAATAGAGCACTGTGCCGTAGCCCGATGCAAAACTGCCGTCGATCTTTTTCTCCGTGGCGGCGAACGCCTTTTCTGGGACAATGGCTTGCAGCGTTTGTTTCACCAATTCCCAGAATGCTTTGTGATGTTCGTGCAGCAGCAGCACGAGCCGTGCAGACTGCGAGTTGAATGCCGAAGGGATGTGTTTTACGGCGAAACGCACGATCTCCTCGATCTGCACGTCGTCGATCGGGGATTGGGGCGCCAGTTCGTAATAGCTGCGGCGATGGCGCAGGGCCTCTTTCAGATTTCTCTCCATAGTCGTATTGTATTAATGTCGAATGCTTTCTTACAAAAATAGCACAACTTTGGGAAAAACGTGCAGAATTCAGGGTGAAATAGTATCTTTGTGTTCGTGAAAAACGCAATTGATCTCTTTTCCGAACTGGGGGTGCGTCTGCGCGGATTCGGCGACGACAGTGCGACGCGGGGCGTTGTGAATGCCGCGTGCCGTGCCAACGGTTGGTTTACGCCTGCCGAGGTTCGTCGTGCTGTCGGGGCGATTGCCCGGGATATGCTGAGCCGCGAAAAGCTCGAAGCTTGGTTGGCGAACTACCCTGCCGTGCCGGTCGCCACGCCGCGTCGCGTGCTGGTGGTCATGGCCGGAAATATCCCGCTCGTCGGCTTTTTCGACCTGCTGTGCACGGTCGTCAGCGGCCACTGGTGCCTGATAAAGCCCTCGGCCAAGGATACCGTGCTGATGGAGTATATCGTCGGCCTGCTCCGGGATATTGACGATTTGGCGCCTGTGGAATTCTACGACGGAGCGTCATCGGTCGATGCGGTGATTGCCACCGGCAGCGACAATGCCAACCGTTATTTCCGCGCCCGTTATGCCGGGATCCCCTCGTTGCTGCGGGGAAGCCGCCAGTCGGCCGCTGTGCTTTCGGGCAATGAAACGCCGGAGCAGTTGACCGGATTGGCCGATGACATTTGGGCCTACTCCGGACTGGGTTGCCGCAGCGTGTCGCTGTTATTTTTGCCTGAAGGATATGAACCGATGCTTCAGATGCCGGCCGTAAACGGCAAATACAAAAATAATTACCGCCAGGAAAGGGCGGTGCTGGCGATGCAGGGGCATCCGTTCCTCGACCTGGGTGCGGCCGTGGCTGTCGAGCAGCGGAATTTCCCGACAGCCCTGAGCCGGATTTCCTATACGCATTACAAAACGTTGGACGAGGTTGCCGGGTGGCTGGCGATGCACGACGAGGAGCTTCAGTGCGTCGTCACCGAATGCCTCCCCCACACCCGCCGCGCCGTATTCGGGGGCGCTCAGTCTCCCGCGTTGACCGATTATCCCGACGACCGGGATGTAATTGCATGGCTTGCGGGGCTGCATTAAGAAAAAGTATTATATTTGCTATACGGACAAAAAATACATTACTACGATGTCGATGGTTTTCCGATTCCGAATGTTGAGCGACGAGAACGACAACTTCGTGCGTGATTACGAGGTGTTGTACGATATGACGTTGCTCGATTTCCATAATTTCATCCTGCAGTCGCTCGAATACGAGGAGTGCATGGCTTCGTTCTTCACGGCTGACGATCACTGGGAAAAACAACGTGAATTTACCTTCATGGATATGGACGACGGCAGCGAGAATGCCCCCATGGCTATGGAGAAGGTGACGCTGGGCCAGATTATCCACGATCGTCGCGACCGCCTGATCTACCTCTTCGACCTGTTTGGCGACCGGGCTTATTTCCTCGAGTTGACCGGAGCCTATGAAGCTGACAAGGGTGGCGCTTATCCGCGCGAAATCTACGCGCAGGCCGATGCTCCGGACCAGTACGATCCTTCGAAGAACCGCGTGGAGGGTGAAGGTTCGATCTTCAGCGAGGTGATGAGCGATTTCAACGATTTCGAGGGCGACGATAATTACGACGATGCCTACTAAACGGCTGTTGGTCGTCGTCGGTCCGACGGGTTCGGGCAAGACGGACCTGAGCATCCGTCTGGCACTTCACTATGCCGCGCCGATCCTTTCGACCGACTCGCGTCAGGTTTATCGGGGCATGCCGATCGGTACGGCGCAACCTTCTGTGGAACAACTTCAAACGGTTGAACATCATTTTATTGCTTCGCATGACCTCAAAGACAGGTTGAGCTGCGGCGAATACGAGGTGCAAGCTCTTGGGCGGCTCGAAGAACTCTTTGCCGCGTGCGATTGCGTTGTTGCCGTCGGCGGATCGGGACTTTATGTCCGCGCGTTGTGCGAGGGTATGGACGACCTGCCGCAGGCCGACGAAGCCCTGCGGGAAGAGATGAATCGTTGGCTGGCGGAGGAGGGCCTCGGAGCGCTTGCCGAGAAGCTCCGGGAGCTGGATCCGGAGTATTACCAGATCGTCGACCTCAATAATCCGGCGCGTGTGGTGCGTGCGTTGGAGGTTTGCCTCCAAACCGGTATGCCCTATTCCCGGCAGCGCACCGGCGAACGGCGTGAGCGGCCGTTCGAAATCATCAAAATAGGCATCGACCTGCCGCGTGAAGTGCTTTACGACCGTATCAACCGCCGGGTGGACCAAATGTTGGCTGACGGACTGGAGGCTGAAGTCCGGGCATTGTACCCTTATAGGGAGTTGAATGCGCTTCAGACGGTCGGTTACCGTGAGTTCTTTGACTATTTCGACGGTCGTATCGGCTATGACGAGGCTGTGGAACTGATTAAGCGCAATTCGCGGCGTTATGCCAAGCGGCAGCTCACGTGGTTTCGCCGCGATCCGGAAATCCGTTGGTTTGCGCCCGACGACGATGCGGCGATAATCGCCTATGTCGATTCGAAATAGGTAAAACGGCGGATTTTGGATTGCCGCAGCGTTATGTTGCGGATGTTTTGGCAAATCGCAAATATTTTCGTACTTTTGCGTTCGTCTTTCGCCGAAAGACTGCGCCCGGATGGTGGAATCGGTAGACACGCCGGACTTAAAATCCTGTGGCCAGTAATGGCCGTGCCGGTTCGATCCCGGCTCCGGGTACAGAAACCCCGCTTAGTTCTTACTAAGCGGGGTTTTATTATTAAAGGATTCTTTTGATCGGTTTGGCCGGGACTCCGCCGACGATGGTGTCGGGCGGAACGTCCTGCGTGACAACCGCCCCTGCCGCGACGACGGCGTTGTCGCCGATGGTCACGCCTTGCAGGATCGTGGCGTTCGAACCGATCCAGACGTTCCGTCCGAGCGTGATCGGCGCCGGGTAGGTCGTCTTGCGGTCTTCGGGAGCAAGACCGTGGTTGAGTGTGGCGAAGACGACGTTATGCCCAATCTGGCAGTCGTCGCCGATGGTTATGCCGCCGTGATCCTGAAAGTGGCAGCAGGCATTGATGAATACCCTGCTGCCGATATGGATGTTCTTGCCGAAATCGGTGTAGAACGGCGGGAAGACGCGCAGCGTGGGATCGACCTCCCGCCCGAACAGCCGCGAGAGCAGGGCCCGCACTTCGTCGGGCGAGTGGTAAGCGTTGTTCAGCTCGAAGGTGATACGTCGGGCTTGGTCGCTCATTTCGTCCATGAAACGGTGTATGTCGGGCGTGTCGAGCGGGCTGCGCGTCTTCACGTATTCCAGAAAATCGGAGAGTCTCATTCTGTCGCTTATTTCAGATATTCCCGGAAGAAGCCTTCGATCTTGTCGAACGGGATCACCGCCAGGTTGTCGTACAGGTCCACGTGGCTGGCGCCGGGGATAATCAGCAACTCTTTGTTGTCTCCTTTCAGTTTTTTGAAGGCATCCTCACTGAAATAGCGCGAGTGGGCCTTCTCACCGTGGATCACCAGCACCGCACTGCGAATCTCGTCGCTGTATGCCAGGATGGGCGTGTTGATGTACGACAGGGCCGAGGTCTTGCTCCAGCCGTTGTTCGAGTTGAGCGAACGGGGATGATAGCCGCGCGGGGTCTTGTAGTAAGCGTGATAATCCTTCACAAACCACGGAGCATCCTCGGGCAGCGGGTCCACTACCCCGCCGGCAAGTGCATGCGAGCCGTTCTTGGCATCTTCCGTGCGCTGGGCGTTGAGTTGCCGGCGAAGCTCATAACGCGCGTCGGCATCCATCGAATCGAAGTAGCCGTCGGCATTGACGCGGTGCATGTCGTACATCGTCGCCGTTACCGTCGCTTTGATGCGGGTGTCGATGGCTGCGGCGTTGATCGCCAGTCCTCCCCAGCCGCAGATGCCGAGGATGCCGATGCGTTCGGAGTCCACGTCGTCGCGTGTCGAGAGAAAATCGACGGCTGCGCTGAAATCCTCGGTGTTGATGTCCGGCGAAGCGACGTAACGGGGTTCGCCGCCGCTCTCACCGGTGTAGGACGGGTCGAACGCGATGGCGAGGAAGCCCCGCTCGGCCAGCGTTTGGGCGTAGAGGCCCGACGCCTGCTCCTTCACGGCGCCGAACGGGCCGCTGACGGCGACAGCAGGCAGTTTTCCGACGGCGTCTTTGGGCGTGTAGAGGTCGGCAGCGAGCAGAATGCCGTAGCGGTTGCGGAAAGTCACTTTCGAGTGGTTCACTCGGTCGCTTTGCGGGAACACTTTGTCCCACTCACGGGTCAGATTCGGGTTTTCTTTCATGGTCGTATCGGAATGATTGTTTTTGCCATAGCCTGAAAGCGGGTATGCCGCAATCAGGGCCGTTGCCAAGATTAGGATTCGTCTCATGTCGCATTCGTATTGGTTTACGATGCAAAAATACGGAACGATTCCCAATCGTGCTTTACCAAAATTAAAGGTATGCCTACCAAGATTACTGATCCTGCCCGTAACGGCTGTGCCGCGTTTATTTCCGTTTACCCCACTTGGGTTTTATGCCGATGAAGAACTCGACATTCATGCGCGGCATGGGCCGCGAAAGCACCGAGAGGTACTCCTCGTTGAAGAGATTGTTGATCGTTCCTTTGAGCGAAAGGTCGGCCCACCGGAATGCAAACCCTTTTTCGAGCGAGAGATTGTTCATCAGGTAGGGAGTCAGGGAGCCCGTGAGCGTGATATCGTTGCTCGACATGGTATAGCGTTCGCTGTAATAGCAGAACTGGTACAACAGCCCCCAGCTTCGGTATGTCAGCCGCCCGGTCACAGTGGCCGAATACTCCGGCTCATAAGGCAACTGCTTGCCGACGGATTGGTCTGCCGGGGACATCGGTTCGCCCTCGTTGATCGACGGCGACCATGAAAAGGTCCCGTTCAGACCCAATTTCAGCTCCTTCGCCAGTGCCACGGCCAGGTCGGCCTGTGCCTCCACGCCGTAGGCATGGACCTTTTTGATATTCACGGGCGAGAAGAATCCCTTTGCCGTCGGAAGCCACAGAATCCAGTCGTCGATGTGCTGGTCGTACCACGATGCCGAGCCCGACAGCGTATAGGTCTCCTCTTTCCCCACGGCGAACGACAGCCCGGCCTCGTACTGGAAGCCGCTTTCGTTTTTCAGACCGGGGTTGCCGCCCGGGAGAAAATAGAGGTCGTTGAGTGTCGGGAAACGATAGTTGCGCGACACGGAGGCCTTGGCCACGACATGGCCGCGCTTCGACAGCAGGTAATCGGCGAAGAATGCGGGAATCGTCGCCCACTTCGTGCCGTACATCTGTTCCCGCAGGACCGCCGACAAACCCAGCCGCTCCGTGGGCCGCCATTTGGCCGACACGGAGCCGTCGAGCTCGATGCGGCCTTTATCGTAGCCGACGATGCCTTTGCCGCCCTCCTGGAGGATGATATTCTTGTCCGTGCTTTTTACGAAATGCTGGTGCAGGGAGACATTGGCTGTAAAGAGCCATTTGTCTCCGGCGGAATATTCCCCTTCGGCCTGCCCGTAGAACGTATCTACGTTGCTCCGCGAACGGGTCATCGAGGTCATGACGCCGTTGCCCGGGTCCCGGCGGTAATCGTAGGCCATCCAGGTATGGATATACCCCGCTTTCGCCGCGATTTTCCAGTCGTTCCGGTAGTGGTCCCACGACAGGACGCTGCGCAGGGTGTGTTCCCGCTGGCGGTTCTCGACCTGCATGTCGTCGGCATAGTCGGTCGTCAGCAACGGCAGCTCGCGGTTCGAATTGATATACCAGGCGTTCAGTCCGAAGCGGTCGCCGCGCCCGGTGTTGTAATAGACCTCCTGCAAGACATGCACGTCGTCGAACGCGCCGCTCTTGTTGCGTTCCACCGGGTAGTACGATCCGATGATATTCATATCGTCGTCGTAGACGTTTATCTTCTTGTCGCGGTTGCGGTATTTGTAATCGTTGGCCGAAGACTGGTAGACGGCGCGTGTCGATACCTGCCAGCGCTCGTCGCCCCATGTCAGGCGCAGGAACTCGTCGAAAGTCCTGTACATGCCGATACCCTGGATGTATTGCAGCCCGAAGCCGTCGGCCGCCGCCGGTGCGGTCGATAGCTTCACCAGTCCGCCCAATCCGCCGCCGGCCTCGTTCACCGACGAGGTGCCGTGCAGCAGCGAAGCGTCGTCGATGAAGTACGAGGGGATCATCGAAAAGTCGGTCATGCCCAGCATCGGGTTGTTGATGCGCATGCCGTTCCACGTCACCTGCGTGTGCGAGGGGCCCGTGCCGCGGAACGACACGGTCGAAAGCGTTGCGCGTCCGTATTGTTTGACGAAGATCGACGAGTTGAAGGTCAGCACGTCGGCGATCGACAGGGCGATGTTTTCTTTCAGGACGACGGAATCGAATTTCGTTTCCTGCACGCCGATGCTTTTCATCGGACGCTGGCCCCATACCGGAACCTCGCGGATGGCGACGACCCCCTTTTCGCGCCACGCCGCCGCCCCGGTATCCTTGGCGGATTGGTCTGACTGCGCCCGCAGCAACGCCGGAAGCAACAGAAATGCGAACAATATGACTTTGTTTTTCATCTCGTTCCGTTATTTCCAGCAGAATGCGCCGGGGGTCACGCCCACGTAAAATTCATCGACCGGTTCGCCGTCGGCCGTATAGCGGTAGATGACGCCCTGCTGCTGATAGTCGATGGCGTCTGCGACGTAGACATCCCCGTTGCGGGGATTGACCGTCAGTCCATAGTATTTCGTGTCGCGGTATTTCAGGAACGGACGCACCGGAACCCGGTCGGCTTCGACATCCATCGACCAGATGTCCTTGTTGATCCAGAAAAGTTTGTCGCCCTCGCCGTTGATCTGCACCTCCGAAGGGCTGTCGCCCGGTTTGAATCTGAACTGCTTTTCGATCTCGAACCTTGCCGCGTCGATGCGGTATAATGACGGGGTTTCGTAACCGTAGGGACTCTCCTCGTAACCGCCGTCGGTGATGGTCCACAGTTTGTAATTCTTGTCCATCACCAGCGACGTGGGCTGGATGCCTACGATCAGTTCATCCACTACCTGGTCGGTTTCGGTGTCGATTTTCAGGATGCGGTTCTGATACGACCAGCAGTTCACGAAGACGTATTTGCCGTATTGCACCATCTGTTCCGTGGAGCCCGATTCCATCGCCATATTCGGGCACTCGATATATCCCGTTATTTCATAGCGCTTAGGATTGACGATGAAGATGCGGTTGTCCCAGATTTGCGTGACGTAGGCTTTTTCGTCGGAGACGAAATGGATATAGCGCGGTGAGGCGAGGTTGGTGATGCGCCCCACCTCTTTGAACGTATTGATGTCGATGGCGAAAATGACGTGTGAGTTGTTCACCACGATCCAGCCCACGTCGTCGCGGATGGTCATCGACTGCGCCACGTCACCCAGCTTCATGGCATTGGCCCGGTAGAAAACCTCGTTCTCGACGCTTTTCGTTTCGGGATCGTAGTACGACAGCGTTGCATTCCCGTACTGGAACATGCCTTCGTTGGTGATGAACAGTCCCGTGCCCGATGCAGAGAACTCCTCCGTCGTGCCGTAGTCCCATTTCATACAGCCCCCGAGAGCGGTCAGGCATAGTGTTGCAGGCAGTATATAGCGTAAAATCCGTTTCATGCGACAAAGATAATGTAAGCCGGAGGCCGCGCCAAATTTATTTGTTCCAGACGACGCTTTCCGCATTGTGGAAAAAGCCGCAGACGAGGAGCAGGTACTCGGGGATACGGCCGTCGGTGCCCCACTTCAGGTCCATGCCGAACAGTTCGGTGGTCGTGCGGCCGATGTCGAACCCGCACGCCTCGAGCGAGGGCCGGACCTTGTCGGGATGGCGGCAGGGCTCTCCCGTGGGACGTGTGCAGCTTCCTTCGGGACAGTAGAGGCACGTCCCGACATAAGCGAACGAGCGGCCGCCGTAGAGCCGTTCCATTTCGAGCAGTCGTTCTTCGAGACGCAGCCGCTCGGGAAGGATCAGCCGCTTCGACTCCGAAAGAGGAATGCCGCGCTCCTCGGGAACGATTTTTGTCGCGATGAGCAGTGCCGAGGCATATCCCGAGAGGTATTCCCCTACGTCGAATCCGAAAGGCGGGCATCCCCAGCTGTTTCCGTAATTGGGGCAGGCGCGGCAGTAGCCGCCGATCCGCCCGGCGTCGCGGAACCGGGCGGTGTATTCGTTTGCCGGGAGTTCGGCGGTAAAGTCCCGGGCGGTGTATCGGAGTGAAAATTCCATACGGCAAAAATAGTCGTTTAATCGCTTTGTGGCCCCGTTTCCGGAAAATAACGCGGATTTCCGGACAATTTTTCGGAATAAACCGCTATATTTGTCTTTGAAGCCACTCCCCGTCCGCAGGGATGGGCGGAGTCGGCAGGAGGCTTTTGATGATGACGGACCGAACCAAAACGCAGTGCTTATGAATATTGTATTATATGGAGTTCCGGCGGAAACCGCCCGGCAGATTGCAAGGAAATACGACCTGAACCTGGTCAACACCCCCGATAAATTCAACCCGGCCGGATCGTTGGTCGTCGTTCCCCCGATGACCGTCCCGCGCCAACTGCTGACCTTCTACAATGCCATGCTGCACCACGAAGATGCGGTCGATGCCGTGATCATCTGCGGTTTGGAGACCTGCGATGCAGCCAGCACCGTTCAGTACTGTACGCCTCCGGGTAAATTCTTCTCCCTGAGCGGCGAACTCGAAGCCGAAGAGCTGGAATCGGAACTCATCCTGATCCTCGACTCGCTGTTTGCCGAAGGCAACCGGATCAATCTTTAACCATACGCAGGTCGTCGGGCCTTCTGTTGCTGCTTCCGGACGCAAAATTTGCGGACCCGGAGGTAAATCGTTGTATGGCAGACAACTCTTTTACTAATCTCTAATTCTCCGGGTTCCGCAAATCGTGTGTGCCGGCATGGCTACGGCTTGTGCCGGAACCGTTCCGTGATGTCCTCCGTTCCGCCGTCCGGGCCGACCTTGTAGAGCCGCTGGTTGGTCGTCGGCGCCGTCAGCGGACCCAGCTCCTCGACCCAGCCGCCCAGTTTGATGTAGTCGAACGTTGAGATGTCGACGCCCTCCGGCAATTCGTCCCGCCCCGAGTACCATCCCGTGTGCAGCACCGGGTAGGTTTTCCGCACCATCCCGGCCAGCGCCGCGATTTCGTGCGGGGCGGCGTCGCCGCCCATGAAGCAGACACAGGTCACCGAGCGGCCGTAGCGGTCGAGCAGGCTGTGCATTTCCGCCTCGGAGAGTTCGCGTCCGGTGTCGGTGGTCAGATGCGGGCTGTGGCATCCCGGGCAGCGGTTCGGACAGTTGGTGATGTTGATCGCCAGCGTCGTTTCGCCCGGGATCTCCGCGAATACGATGTCGAAATTGTGATACCGGATCATCCTATTCCGCGTTGGCATAAAAGCGCCGCGACGCCTCCTGCTGGCGTGCCGCCGAAAAGTTCGAGATCCGTTTCATATATCCGATCACGCGCGTCAGGTAGTCCAGGTTGTCGCTGTGACATTCGGGACACTCTTTCAGGTAGCGTTTGTCGATGTGGCCGCACTTGTTGCAGACCGTATTGGGGATGTTGAACGTGAAGTAGTTGCATCCCTCGGTCGCAGCCACGCGCAGCAGGTGGCGGTACTGCTCCTGCGAGAGGTGGTCTTCGAGGTTCATGTGCAGCGCCGAGCCGCCCGTGAGGTGGTCGATGTACTTGCGGCCGTGGAGCCGGAACTTGTCGATGACGTTCAGCGACTCGTCCTCCACGACGTAGAAATAGGAGTTGTAGCAGTCGCGCGGCACGGCATAGCCATCCTCGCGGTCCCATTTGGCATGCTTCACGCCGACATTCTCCGCCGGGATCATCTCGCAGTTGAACATCAGTTCCTTCGACCGGTATTTCTTGTTGTAGCGCTCGATCAGTCCCAGCAAATCCTGCACGAACGTAGCGTAGTCGTCGTTGTCGTTGATCGGGATGCCCAGGAATTCCGCGGCTTCGACCAGTCCGTTGACGCCGATGGTCAGATATTGGCGCGAAAGGTTGATGTATCCCGCATCGAACAGCGGCAGCATGCCTTTGGCCTGCAACTCTTTGAGGTTCTCGTTGTAGGCCGTCTGCACCTTATGCACCAGGTCTACGACCTCCTCCAGGTATTTCAGGTAGTGCATGCCGTTTTTCACGGCGTATTGGATGCAGCGGTTCAGGTTGATCGTCAGCACGCTCTTCGAACCGGTCGAGACGCCGCCGGCGCCCAGCGTGTAGCTGAAGCCGTTGTCCTGAATCTCGTTCCGCAGGCGGCAGCACGACGACAGCGAGTCGGCGTTGTCGCTGATATAGGTGAAGAACGAGTGACCTGCGGCATACATTTCGGCGGTGATGTCGCCCCACTCCTTGTCCATCACGTCGCCGTCTTTGGTGAGCAGCGCCATCGTCTCCACGGGGAAAGTCAGCACGGTCTTTGTCCGCTCCTTGTTGAACCACGTCATGAAGCGCTTCTGCAACCACGACAGCGACTCCCAGTGGGGTTTCGAACCGTCCGGGAAGACGAACTCTCCGAAGAGCGACTCGAAATAGTAGCGGTCGTAGTAGGCGACGTTCCAGAATACGGCCTGAAAGTTTCGCGCACCGGTCGGCTGGTTGATCGAGTAGACGATCTGCTCGAAGCAGTCGGTAATCATCTTGTCGATCGTGCGGCGCTTGTTCGAGAGGTCGACGACCTTGTCGGCGTGCTTGTAGTAATCCTCGCCGTACTCCTGTTCGATGAAATAGTTCATGTACATCAGAAACTCCGGTGTGGCGCAGGCGCCCGACAGCATCGACGACACGATGAAGACCATGTTGACGAATCCGCCGCAGAACGATTTGAGGTTCGTCGGGCGCGTCGAGTTGCCGCCGACCGACAGCGTGCCGTTCAGCAGCCACGGATACATCGTGATCGAGGCGCAGTAGTTGGCCATCGAGGTCTCGTCGTTCTTGTAAATGAAGTGGTCTTTCAGCAGGCGCAGATACTTGTCCGACAGCTCTTTGCCGTACATCTCCTTGATCCGGTCGGTCAGCAGGCGGCGGTTCAGGCGGATGAAGTTCTGCTTCGGCAGCTCGCCGATCAGCGTGGCGATGTTCTTGTTCTCGACGTTGGCGTTGGCGTCGTACTTCGAACCCGTGGCGGGGTTCTTGGCGTCGCAGTAGTTAATCAGGAATTCGAGTTTCTCGCGGTCTTCGCGGTCCTCGGTGTGTTTCTGCCGGTAGAGCATGTAGCTTTTGGCCACGGCGAAATAACGCTCGGCCATCAGGGCCACCTCCACCTGGTTCTGAATCTCCTCGACCGACATGCCGTCGGCTACATGTACGCGGCTCAGTACCGACGTGAGGTCGTCGTCCGTGGCGTATCCGCCGACCGAAAGAAACGCCTTGCTGATGGCGCGTTTGATCTTCTCGAGCGAGAAAGGCGCACGTTTACCGTCGCGCTTGATGATGTAAAGTTCTGAAATACCCATATTCTTCTGAAATCTGTTATGTGTTCTGCATGTATGCGGAAAGGTGTTCCGGTCCTCTCCGCGTGTGCGGACAAGCCCGTTCGGTCTCTCTCGATATTGCTTAGTAATAATCTGTTCGGGTATCGCCCTATATCCCGAAGGCTGGTACCTATCCCGGCAAGGCAGGTCTTCTGACTCGCTCCGTCCGCACGCCTTCCCGTCCTCACGGACAGTGGCCTAAAGAGTGTGCGGACCGTTATGGAGCTTACAGCTACGGGAATAGTCCCTGATTTTCACAGGAGTTCCCTTTTGATCCCATGCCGGCTGCGACCGGCGGAGAACCTTGCACGGAAACAAAAGTAGACATAGTTCTCCGACGGGCAAGCGGGGTTCCCCTATTTTCTTCAACAAATTGTGAACAAAAACTGCGAACCTGCGCAGCAACCACTTCCGGACGGGATTCGGGGTGCGCCCGGCTGACGGATGCCGCCGAAAACGAAAACCGCCCGCAGACCTTGCGATCCGCGGGCGGTTCCGTGTCGGGACTCCCCTATTGGTAAATCTCGTTCAGCAGGCGTGCCAGGCGGTGACCGCCGCGCAAGAACTGCTTCTCGATAACGGGCGTGTATTTGAAAATGTAGTCGTACTCGATTTTCGTACCTTCGGGGCTCGAGGCGTAGATTTCTTTGCAGATGTCGTGCGTCTCCTTCACCCAATCGGCGGGCTCTCCGGCCGTGATCTCGGCGGCCTCGTCGTCGCTCAGCCGGTCGATCTGCTCCTTCCATTCGGTGTAACTCCAGTTGTGAACCGCTTCGGGCAGGTTGGTGTCCCAAACCGAGTGCAGGCTGGTCTCGCGGTTGAAGAACCGCACCGGACGCCGGTTGCCGCCCAGGTCGCTCAGGCGTCCCAGGTGCATCGGGCAGTGCATATCCCCTACCAGGTGGATCAGCATTTTGAGGTTCAGCGTCTCTTCATCGGGAGTGAGTTTTCCCGATTTGAGTTTTTCGGTGATCTCGGTCACGGCCTTCAGCACGTCGCCTTTGGGGTTCTTGGGCATGGTTTCGGTCGTCTCGCCTTCGTCCACATTGAGGTAGTGCCAGGTCTTCGTGTAGGCGTATTCGGGCCAATGGCTGGCGAAATCGAGCCAGTTCGCGAAATAGACGGGCGAGTAACCTCCCAATGCTTTGTGAACCTTCTCGGCCGCTTCGGGTGTCAGGTGACGTTCGGCGATGTAGGCCGTTACGTCGTGCCCTTTCTGTCCCCACGCAAACGCACCGCGGGCGAAGAGCAGACATAAGCCTAAGAGCAGGTAGTTTTTCATGGATTTGACGGGGTTTGCTATTCCTTTTAGTGGTTCATCGTGGCGAGGAATTCCTCGTTGGAATCCGTGAGGCTCATCTGCTTTTGCAGGAACTCCATGGCCTCTACGGGGGTCATGTCCGAGAGGTATTTGCGCAGCACCCACGTGCGGTTCATCACGTCGCGCGGCAGCAGCAGGTCTTCGCGGCGGGTGCCCGAGGCGATGACATCTACGGCCGGGTAAACGCGTTTGTTGGCTAACTTGCGGTCGAGCTGCAACTCCATGTTGCCCGTACCCTTGAACTCCTCGAAAATAACTTCGTCCATCTTCGAACCGGTGTCGATCAGCGCCGTGGCGATGATCGTCAACGAACCTTTCTCCTCCGTGTTGCGGGCCGCGCCGAAGAAGCGCTTGGGCTTGTGCAGGGCATTGGCGTCGACACCGCCCGAGAGCACCTTGCCCGAGGCCGGCTGCACCGAGTTGTAGGCGCGTGCCAGACGGGTGATCGAGTCGAGGAAGATCACCACGTCGTGTCCGCTCTCGACCATGCGCTTGGCCTTGTCGAGCACCATCTCGGCCACTTTCACGTGGCGCGAAGCCTGTTCGTCGAACGTCGAGGCTACGACCTCCGCTTTCGAGTTGCGGGCCATTTCGGTCACCTCCTCCGGGCGTTCGTCGATCAGCAGGACGATGATGTAGACCTCCGGATGGTTGTCGGCAATGGCGTTGATGATCGACTGCATGAGCACCGTCTTACCCGTTTTGGGCTGGGCGACGATCAGCGCGCGCTGGCCTTTGCCGATGGGTGAAAAGAGGTCCACGACGCGGGTGGACATGTTGTTGTGGCCGTTGCCCGTGAGGCAGAATTTCTCGCTGGGAAACAGCGGCGTCATGTATTCGAACTGGACGCGGTCGCGGATGTACTCGGGTTTGAGGCCGTTGATCTCGTTCACGCGCACCAGCGGGAAATATTTCTCACCCTCTTTCGGGGGGCGGATCGCGCCGTTGACCGTGTCGCCGGGTTTGAGTCCGAAAAGTTTGATCTGCGACGGGGAGACGTAAATGTCGTCGGGGGAATTGAGGTAGTTGTAGTCGGCCGAGCGGAGGAATCCGTAGCCGTCGGGCATGACTTCCAGCACGCCTTCTCCCTCGATTTCGCCCGCAAAATCGTCCTTGGTAATGACCTCTTCGACGATGTGGGGAGCCGGTTCTTCGGCCTGCGCTTCGGCTGTCGGCTGGGGAGCCGCCTCCTGCGTCTTGGCCTTGCGGCCGCGGCGCTTGGGTTCGCTGGCTGCGGGCTGTGCTTTCTGCGCCGTCTGCGGAGTCTGTTCTTCGGTCGGGGATGCCGTCTCGGGCTCCTCTGCGGAGACTATCTCTATCGGGAGTTCCGGCTCCGTTTCAACCTCGGGCAGCGGCGCCGGAGCGGCCGTTTCGGTTTTCGTCAGCCGCGGACGTCGTCCGCGCGGAGCTTTCTCCCGGACCTCTGCGCGGGGAGCCTCTGCTGTCGCCTTTTCCTGTTGCTGTTCTGCGGGAGCAGCCTCCTCTGAAGGGGCGTTTCCGGCTATTTTCGCTATCAGTTCGCGCTTCTTGATCATGATATTCTTGAGGCCCAGCGCCTTAGCGATTTCACGCAATTCGGCAAGGCTTTTTCCTTCCAGCGCTTTCAGATCTTGCATATTATTGTGTTGTTCAATGTGATTTTCAAAAACCGGACGGTCGCCCGGTTCGTTCGAATTCGCTTGCAAAGATAGTGCATAATTTTGAAATTCAAAATAAAAAAGCGCATCCCGGTATATCAGGCAGGCGAAACTGCCTCTATGCGGGGTGAAACGCCCGTCGAAATACCTATTAATAGCGATTGTACGGTGCTGGATTTTGCACGACCTTTGTTCCGGAAACAATGGGAACCGGATTTCAGCCATTGCATTGTTTGTATTGTTAATGTTTGTGTGTGAAAAACCCTTCCGCCAAGCGCGAACGTTCGAGGCTCTTCAATCGTATGATTGTCAAACTAAAAACGTATTCGGACGATGGAAAGAAAACGATTCGGCGTGACCTATTTTCTGCGCAAGGCAGAAGGGTTTTTAGTGTCAGTTGGCCGTCCGGTATTCGTTGGGCGAACACCCCACGACCTTTTTAAACAGGCGCGTGAAATGCTGCGGGTAGCGGAACCCCAGTGAATAGGCCACCTCGCTGATCGAGCGCGTAGTGTCGAAAATACGCTCTTTGGCGATGTCGATTACTTTCAGTTGAATGTACTCCTGAGCCGATTTCCCGGTCTCCTTTTTCACCAGGTCGCCGAAATAGTTGGCCGAAAGGTGCAGTTGTTCGGCGCACCAGCGAACCGTAGGCACCCCTTCCTGTTCGGGCCGGTCTCCCTGGAAATAATCCCCTAACAGGCGTTCGAATCCCGTCAGTACGTCGCGGTTGACGTCGACGCGTGTGATGAACTGCCGCTCGTAGAAGCGTGTGCAGTAGTTGAGCAGCAGCTCGATGTTCGAAACGATCAGCGTGCGGCTGTGTTTGTCGATCGAGTGGTTCAGCTCCGACTGGATGTTGTGCAGGCAGTCCACCACTACGTTCCGCTCCTGCTCCGAGAGGTGCAGGGCCTCGCTCACTTCGTAGGAGAAGAACGAGTAGCTGCCGATGTTGCGTCCGAGCGACGTCCCGCGCAGCAGATCGGGGTGGAACAGCAAGGCCCAGCCCTTGGGCTGGTAGGTTTGGCCGTTGTCTTCATAGCCGATAACCTGCCCCGGAGCCAGGAAGACGAGCGTTCCCTCCTGATAGTCGTAGTAGTTGCGTCCGTAGCGCAGGTCGCCGCACTTCACTTCTTTGAGGAATACGGTGTAAAAGCCGTAGACCTGTCGTTCATAGTGTGCAGGACCGCATTTCGAGAAGTCGATTACGCTCACCAGCGGATGCAGCGTCTCGACGCCGCGCGATTCGTTGTATTGGAAGATGTTGTCGTATTTTACCGGGCTGTTCATATCCGTTCGTATTGTTTGACACAAAGATAACACATTTTTCGGAGCCAGATTCGGTATGTTTGCCGAATCGGTAATTATGGTACGACGACCCGTAATCCGGGTAGGCACGGCGGTCGTTTCACACCCTACCTTTGCATTGTGGAAAACCCAAAATTCCGAGAACGATGAAAACAAAACTGATTTTAGCAACAATGGCAACGATCCTCACATCGGGTGCCGGTGCGCAAACGCAGCCCGCTCCCGCCAAAAAAGTGCTGGTGGCTTACTACTCTCACAGCGGCAATACCCGCGAGGTGGCCCGCCAGATTGCCGGGGCTTCGGGCGGCGAACTCTTCGAGATCATTCCCGCCACGCCCTACCCTTCGGATTACCAAACGGTGGTCGACCAGGCGAAAAAGGAGATCGCCGCCGGGGTGCGTCCTGCGCTGAAAAGCCGGGTCGAAGACATGTCGCAGTACGATGTGATTTTCATCGGTTCGCCCTGCTGGTGGGCTACCGTGGCTCCTCCCGTAGCGACGTTCCTCGCCTCGTATGACCTTGCCGGCAAGACCGTCGTGCCGTTTATGACCCACGAAGGCAGCCGCATGGGCCACAGCGAAGCGGATATCCGCAAACTCTGTCCGCAGTCCACCGTTCCCGACGGACTCCCCGTTCGCGGCAGTGCGGCAGGCAGTTCGAAGGATGTCGTCGAAAAGTGGGTTCGTTCCCGCTTAAAAAGCGGGCTTTAGGAGGCGGCCGATTTGCTTCGGAACGCCCTCCCTCCCGTTCTGCGCCCGGATAACCTGAACGATTCAGGGGTTCGGGTGTTTTTTATCCGCAGATGTAGATGCACCCGTAGATCAGTCCGGCTGCGAGCGCTCCCGCGAGGGGGCCTGCGACGGGCACCCAACTGTAATTCCAGCCGCTCGGGCCTTTGCCCCGGATCGGCAGGACGGCATGGGCCAGCCGCGGCGGCAGGTCGCGGGCGGGGTTGATGGCATAGCCTGTCGTGCCGCCCAGCGACATGCCGATGGCCATGATGAGCATTGTCACCGGGAAACTCCCCAAGCTGCCCATCCCGATCTCGGGCGTGTTCAGTTCGTTGCCGATCGCGAGGATGACGAACACCAGCAGAAACGTGCCCACCGCCTCGCAGAAGAAATTGCGGGGCTTGTTCATGATCGCTGGCATCGTACAGAAGACTCCCAGTTTCGTTTCGGGCTCGTCCGTGGCGTCGAAATGGTCCTTATAATAGAGGTAGACCAGCACGGCGCCGCAGAATCCGCCCAGCAGTTGAGCGATGATGTATCCCGGGACATATGCCCACGGAAACGATCCCGCGACGGCCAGTCCGACCGAGACCGCAGGATTGAGGTGGGCGCCCGACCAGGGCCCGGCAATCAGCACGCCGCACATTACGGCGAATCCCCAGGCCATCGTGATTACGACCCAGCCGCCGCCGTAACCTTTCGAACGTTTGAGGACGGTCGAGGCCACTACCCCGTCGCCCAGCAGTACGAGCACCAGCGTTCCGATAAACTCGAACAGGCATTTGGTCATCAGTGTCGTTTCCATCGCTTAGTCGTTTTCAGTGTGTAACACCCGCCGCACAGCGTCTTCCCAACCTGTGATGGCCTTGTCGATCTGCGTGCGCTCCTCCGTGGGTTCGAAGATATGCTCCGCCTGCCATTGCTCCTCGATCTCGGCGATGCTGCCCCAGTACCCCACGGCCAGTCCGGCCAGGTAGGCGGCTCCCAGCGCCGTGGTTTCCGTCACGCGCGGGCGGATGACCTTCGTACCGAGCAGGTCCGACTGGAACTGCATCAGCAGGTTGTTGCGCGCGGCACCGCCGTCGACTTTCAGCTCCAGCAGCGTGATGCCTGCGTCGCGCTGCATGGCACCCACGATGTCGAGCGTCTGGTAAGCGATCCCTTCCAATGCCGCACGGGCGATGTGTGCCGCCGTCGTGCCGCGGCTGATGCCGCTGATGGTGCCCCGGGCGTACTGGTCCCAATGCGGGGCCGCGAGCCCCGTGAGCGCCGGAACGAAATAGACGCCGTTGGTGTCGGGCACCGAGGCGGCCAGCGCCTCGACCTCCGATGAGGAGCGGATGATGCCCAGCCCGTCGCGGAGCCACTGCACCACCGAACCTCCGACGAAGATGCTCCCTTCGAGGGCGTAGTTGACTTTGTCGCCGATCTTCCAAGCCACGGTCGTCAGCAGGTTGTTCTTCGAGGCGATGGGCTTTTCGCCGCTGTTCATCAGCAGGAAACACCCTGTGCCGTAGGTGTTTTTGACCGATCCCGGCTCGACGCACATCTGTCCGAACAGCGCCGCCTGCTGGTCGCCGGCGATGCCCGCGATAGGCACCTTGTGGGCGAAGATCGTGGTTTTTGTCGCCCCGTAGACCTCGCTCGACGATTTCACCTCGGGCATCATCGACGCCGGGATGTCGAAGAGTTTCAGCAGGTCTTCGTCCCATTGCAGCGTGTGGATGTTGAAGAGCATCGTGCGCGAGGCGTTGCTCACGTCCGTCACGTGCACCTCGCCGCGCGTCAGCCGCCAGATCAGCCACGAATCGACCGTCCCGAACATCAGCTTGCCCTGCTCGGCGCGCTTGCGTGCTCCCGGGACGTTGTCCAGAATCCATTTGATCTTCGTGGCGCTGAAATAGGCGTCGATGATGAGTCCGGTCCGTTCGCGGATATACTCCGTCTGTCCGTCGGCTTTCAGGCGGTCGCAATATTCCGAGGTGCGACGGTCCTGCCAGACGATGGCGTTGTAGACCGGCTCTTCGGTCTCGCGGTCCCATACGATCGTGGTTTCACGCTGGTTGGTGATACCTATTCCGGCGATGTTCAGTCCGTTGATGTCGATGGCCGAGATCGCCTCGGCGATCACCGAGGCCTGCGACGACCAGATTTCGTGGGGATTGTGCTCTACCCACCCCGGTTTGGGGAAGTACTGGGGAAATTCCCGCTGGGCCATCGAGCAGATTTGTCCTTTGCGGTCGAAGACGATCGCCCGCGAACTGCTCGTTCCCTGGTCCAATGACAAAATGTACTGTTCCATATCTTTCGGTTTTTGTGATTGCCGCAAAATTCCTGCCCGGTGAGTCCCGGCAGTCCATCAATCACAAATCTACCAAAAAAATGTCAATTTCGATTCAAAACTGTAAAGTTTTTTTTCGAAACTTTGCACAAAACGCCCGGAACGACAAGGATCGCTCCGGGCGTTTACGGCCCGTTTGTTACAGCATCACCGACTGCAGTTCGGTCAGAGCAAGTTTGTAATCCCGTTCGGCGGTCTGCGCTTCTCTATCGTCGTGTAGTAAAGTCCTCTGTTCGGACGATTTTACCGCCTATTCGAGCCCGCACCATTTCAGGAAGGCCGCCTTGTCGGCCGAGGCGCAGCCCGTCGAGGAGTGCCCTCCGGCGAAATAGGGCTCGTCGCGGTCGGGTACGCAGCCCTCGCAGCCCCAGCCTTCGTAATACATGTAGAGCGTACCGTCGAGTTCGAAGACCTCGCCGAACCAGATGCCGCCCTGGTCCCAGCGTCCGGCGTCGCCGCGTTCGAAGAACGGACGGGTGTTCTGCACTTTCGTCCAGGTGAGCAGGTCGTCGGAGTAAGCGACGTGGAAACGGTCCGGGAAATCGAAGTGGCGGTCGCTGCCCTGGTAGACCATAAACCATTTGTCAACGCCGTCGAGGCGGAATATCCGCGATCCGTTGACCGACTTGAGGTCGAAATCCCCGGGGCCTCCGCCCGGCAGCAGGACCGTGCGTATGTCCGCTCCGGCCAGCGTTTCGGGATTGCTCGTTACGGCACAGTCGATTTTCAGTTGGCCGTCGCCATAGCCGTACCCGTAATAGATATAATACTTTCCGTCGTGGTAGACGGCGTCGCTGCACCCTACCCCGTCGCGGAGCATTTTGCCGGCCGAGAAGCCGAAGCCACCGTCCGTGGATTTGCGGCAGGCCAGCGAACCCTGTTTGTTATCGAGTGTCCCGCGCACGGCCTGGTAAAAGAACCACACTTCGCCGTTCGCTCCCACGCAGGGTGCACAGTCGAGCAGGTGCAGTTCGTCGCAGGTGCCGGCCTCGCCGTGAGCGATCACCGGATTGGCAGGATACTCGGTCCACGGTCCGGCCGGTTTGAAATCGTTCATCTCCTGCGTGAACAAGCCGATTTGGTCGTGGTAGAATCCGTAGGGGTTGTAGCCGCTGCCGCGGATGTACATGCGCCATTTGCCGTCCGGAGACTCTGCAGGGGTCAGGATGGCTGCGTTGGCGATATGTTCGCGGCGCCAATCGGGCATATCGGCCCCATAAGTCAGGACGGGGCCGTCGCCGACGCGCTGCATCAGCGTTCCGGACTTGTTGTCCGGGCCCTTGATGTCGTCGAAGTACCAGTCTTCGCCCGATCCGGTCTCCCCGGCATCGAACAGCAGGATGATCTGGGTATATTTGCCGTCGGGAAGGTTGCGTGTCGAGAAATCGAACGTCAGTTCGGTCCACTCGTTGGCGTTTGGCACCACGACGTTGGTGATCTCCTGCGGGGTGGCGCCGTTGCCTTCCAGTTTGAAATAGACTTTGCCGTTGGCCTTGGGCGACCGGACTTTCATCGTGAAAACCGCGCTGCTGCTGAACACCATCGGATCGGAGATCGGGTCGCTCCACAACAGCTCCCACTGATGGCCTCCGGAGACCACATGTCCCACATGGTCGCTCGTGTTGATGCCCGTCTTATAAGGATTTTCGATTACCTCGAAACTCATCGGGCGATCCGAATCGTTGATGTTGAACCGCATGCTCACGTCCTCGAAGTTGCAAAAGTCGATCATCTGCGCCGGCTGGGGTTCGGGTTTCTTCTCGCCTTTCGGACCCGTCACATCGTCGAAATACCACGTCTCGCCCGGGACTGCGACCCCGGCGTCGAACAACAGCAGGATACGGTCGTAGGTGTAGTCGGGCAGGTTCATCGAAGCGAAATCATAGGTGTAGGTCACCCATTTCCCGGCTTCGGTCGAGGTGACCGAGGTGATCTCTTTGGCCTCGGCTCCCGCCGAGCTTTCGAGTTTGAGATAGATCGACGCCCCGGCTTTCGGCGCATGAACCTTCACCGAGAATTCCGCGCCGTATTTGCTGAATGCAAAGGGCTTTTCCAGCGTCTTGCTGTAAAGCAGTTCCCATTGTGCGCTGCCCGTGACGACGTGCCCCACGTGGTCGCTGTCGTTGCCGTCGGTCACCGGATTGGGGATGACCTCGTATTTCATGTCTTCGCTGCCGGCGATCTGGAATTCGAGATCCGAGGTTTCGAAATCACAGTAATTCTCCTGTCCTTCGCCGGGTGTCGGGCCGGGACCGGGGTCGGCGCCCTCGCCTTTCATCTGGAAGATGTCGTCGAACAGCCATTTCTCGCCCGATCCGGTCTCTCCGGCATCGAACAGCAGCACGATCTTGTTGTACTTGCCGTCGGGCAGGCTGCGGTCGGTGAAATCGTAGGTCAGCGTCTCCCAGCGGTTGGCCGAGACCGAGGCCACGTCGGTGATCTCCTGCGCATTGACGCCGCTGCCTTCCAGTTTGAAATAGATTTTACCGCCGATCTTGGGTGAGCAGACTTTCATCGTGAATTTGGCACCGTCTTTCGTGAAGTCGAACGGTGCGGTCAGTTCCTCGCTGTAAATGAGTTCCCACTGGCCGCCGCCGGAGATCACCTGGCCGTAGTGGTCGCTCGTGTTGCCGCCCTGTTTGTCGGGATTCTCCACGACGCTGTATTCGAGTGCGTCGTTGGTCTTGAATCCGAGGTCCGTGGTCTCGAAGTCGCATACGACGATATATTCGTCGCCGGGGTCGGGACCCGGTCCGGGCTCTGAGGGTTCATACCGCACCAGCGGTTCGTCGTTGCCGCAGGCGCTCATGGCCAGCGTCACGGACGAGAGGAGCATAAAACTGTATTTAAGAATGTTCATGGCTGTTGAATTTTAGGTTACAATCTCGGATATCCTTCGTTCTGTTGGAGTTTTTCGTTGGCGAGCAGTTCGTCGCGCGGAATCGGGAAGACGTTCAGATGGGCATCTTCACTTGTGCCCTCGTGCTGGAACCACTTTTTGGTCGTAAAGACCCCGAAGCGGATCAACTGCTGGCGGCGGTGTCCCTCCTGGCAGAACTCCCAGGCATATTCCTGCAGGAACCGTTCGTCGTCCAACTGCGACACTTGCAGCATTTTGGACGACGTGAAATCCGCAAAAGCGCGGCGGCGCACGTCGTTTATCAGCCCCACGATGGTCCCGTCGGCCGTCTTGCCGTTCTGACGCCACAGGGCTTCGGCCTTCATGAAGAGCACGTCGGCATAGCGGAAGATGACGAAATCGTTGCTCAGCAGGTTCTTGGCCTTCTTCTTGATCTCGTATTTGTTCATCCGCACACCGGCTCCCTCGCCCGTCATCGATTCGGGTTTGCCGGGGTTGTAGATCGGAATGTTGCGCGTGTAGACCAGCGGCAACCCTTGGTCCTTCGGGTCCTTCGGGTCGCATAGGATCGGAGAGCCCGGCACGCCGGTCAGCTCGCCCGTGTTGTCGTAGAGCGGACCTTCGGCCCACGAATCCTCGAAACGGGTGTCGGCGGGGTCGTAGCTGTTCGCCAGGTCGGGCGTGGCGCAGCAACCGCCCCAAAAGAAGGTTTCGGTGTCGTGGTGGTAGCGGTAATTCCAGTGATGGGTCCAGAGGTGGATGCGGAACGGCAATGCCGAGTCGTAGATTTCATCGTTGCATCCTGCGAGGATGATCTCGGGCGAATTCTGGTTCTCGGTGACGAATATTTGCTTGTAATCGCTGTCGAGCGAATACTTCTTTGAATCGATAATCTCGTCGCAGAGGTCCACGACCTCCTGCCAGTAGGTCTCCCCCACCCATACCTCGGCATTGAGGTAGACCTTGGCAAGCAGCATCGTCGCGGCATAGTAATCCCAGCGTCCGTAACCCTTTTCGGTCAGCAGGCTGCGGTTGTCCCGGATCTCCTTCACCACGAATTCGAAGATTTCCTTGCGCGGAGCGGTCTCCGGCAGCCAGCCCTTCGGAACGTCGTATTTGGTCACCAGGGGCACATTGCCGTACATATCGCAGAGCACATAGTACCAGAAGGCGCGCGCTACGTGCAGCTCGGCCATTAGTTTCTCCTTGCTTTCGGCTTTGATGTCGGCGTTTCCGAACTCGTACATCAGGCGGTTGCAGGTGTTGATGGCCGCATAGGCCTTGCGCCAGTTGCCCAGGATGTGGGCGTCGTCGATGTTCCACGTGTGGTTGTTCAAGCGCTGGTAGATGCCGCCGTCGTACCACGAACCTCCGCGGCTCGGGGTCACCCAGCCGTCACCGGTCTCTTCGTTGGTGTAGAGCCAGCAGCCCTCGGTGTGAACGTTGTCGCCGGCATAGAGCGTCCGCAGGTCGGAGTAGACCGAGCCCAGCGCCGCGGGGATGTCCTCTTCGGTAAAGTTGTCGAAGTAATCGTCGGCGGTGAGCTGGTCGTAGACCCGCTCGTCGAGATTGGTACAGGCTGCCTGCACGAGAGCTGCCGCCGTCAGTATGTAGATCAGTTTTTTCATCGTTGCTGCAATTTAAAAACCCAGTTTGACACCGAAAGTAAAGGTCCGCGTGGTCGGATACCCCGCGACGTAATCGACGCCCGGCGTCAGGCCGTTGAAGTTGATCTCGGGATCGACGCCCTGATAGCGGGTGAAGGTGTAGAGGTTCAGCCCCGAGGCGTAGAGACGCAGCGTGCGGATCGGATTTTTGGGGTTTTTGAACCGGAACGTGTAGCCGAGGGTGATGTTGTCGATCTTCACGAAATCGCCGTCCTCGACGTAATAGCTCACATAGGCCGGGGCCGTGGCCACATAGTGGTTGTACTTGTTGCGTAGGATCGACCGCGGGAAATTGTGGTCGGCGCCGCGGGCGAAGTTCTCCCACAGCATCCGGTACTGGTTGAGAATCTGGAAGTCGAATGAACCGCGCAGGGTGACCGAGAGGTCGAAGTTTTTCACCTGCAGGTTGGCTGTCAGCGCCGCATGCATCGTCGGGATGCCGTTGCCGATCACCTGCCGGCTGGCGTTATCGCCGTATTCGCCGCCCTCGACGATCCACGAACCGTTCTCGTTCATGCCGATACTCTTCCAGCCGTAGAAATCGCCGATGCGGCCGCCTTCGCGCACGATGTGCGTGCTCTTCTGTACGGGAGCTCCCGTGGAGCCCAGTTCGAGGAAGTCACGCTGGTACATTTCGTTCGAGAGACGTTTCATCTTGTTGGTGTTGTACGAGAAGTTGCCCGTCATGTCGAAACGTACATGCTTCGTGCGGACGATGCCGCCGTTGAGCATCACCTCGACGCCCGTATTGCTCACCTTGCCGACGTTGGCCAGCGTGGTCGACGCGAGATTGGGCGGTACGGGAACGTTGTATTCATAGAGCAGTCCGTCGGTGGTGCGGTTGTAGAAATCGACCGAACCCGACAGGCGGTAGTTGAACAGCGCGAAGTCGAGTCCGGCGCTCAGTTCGTGCTTCTCCTCCCATTTCAGGTCGGGATTGGCGTTCATGTGCGGGGCTATCGTGTAGACGTACTTGCCGTCGATCAGTACGGGCGATCCGAACGAATATTTCAGGTGCGAGAGATAGGGCGACGAGGGTTCGCTGCCCGTCACGCCGTAGCCGACGCGGAGTTTCAGCTCGTCGACCCAGCGCACGTCCTTCATGAATTTCTCTTTCGAGATGCGCCATGCGCCCGACGCGGCGTAGAAGAGTCCCCACTTATGGTTGGCGCCGAATTTCGAGGAGCCCTCGTAGCGGAGGCTTGCCGAGAAGAGATAGCGGTCGTCGTAGCCGTAGTTGGCGCGTCCGAAGAACGAGATCAGACGGTTCATGTTCTTGAACCCTCCCATCGTGGCGAAGCCGTCTTTGAGGGCCATACCCGTTCCGATGATGTTCTCGCCGAGAATGTCGGTCGGAAAGTCGTAATTGTACATGTTGAATCCGTCGGTCAGGTAGTCGTTGTAGCTGTAACCGGCGAGCACCGAGAAATCGTGCTTGTTCCAGCGTTCGGCATACTGGCCGTACAGTTCGAGGGTCTTGGTCTGGTTCATGCTGCTCTGGCGCCACGCCTGTCCTTTGTAATTGGTGTCGAACTTGCGGGAGGCATAGCTGCCGTCGATATTGCCGAAATAGCGGTAGCCGCCGATCATCGTGAACGTCAGGGGTTCGATCGGGGTGTAGGTCACCTTGCCCGAAGCCTGTATCTCGTTCCAGCGGGTGGTGTTATTGTACTCGTTGATGAGCTTCACCGGGTTGGTCGAATCGACGAAGATCGAGTAATCGCCCGTCGGACCGTAGATCGGCTCGGTGGGATTGGTGACCAGCGTGGCGAACAGCACCTCGTCGGTCGATACCGTGTGACCCACGGTGAATACGTCGTTGATGTTGGCGCTGAGAGTCATCTTGTCGTTGAAGAGCGATCGGTTGAACCCGAATTTGAGGTTTGTCCGCTCCTGCCCCGTGTTGCGGATGATGCCGTCGCGCGAACGATAGTCGACGCTGGCGTAATAGTTCGACTTGGCGTTGCCGCTTTTGAGCGCCAGATGGTGCGTGTGCGAGAATGCCGACCGGAACACCTCGTCCGACCAATCGGTCGAAGCGCCCTTGTCGGTCGGCGTGAAGAATCCGTTGGTCGTCTTGCCGAGGTTGCGGTATTCGTCGGCCGAGAAGACGTCGATCTGGTTGGAGATGGTCTCTACCGAAGCGTATCCGTGGTAGTCGACCGAGAACTTGTCCCCGGCTTCGGCTCCCTTCTTGGTCGTGATCAGGATCACGCCGTTCGTGCCGCGCGTACCGTATATGGCAGCGGCAGAACCGTCCTTGAGGATGTCGATCGACTCGATATCGTCGACCGAGATGTTCGACAGACTGCCGCCCGAGATGCCGTCGATGACGATCAGCGGCTCCTGGCTTCCTGTCAGCGTCGAGACGCCGCGCAGCATCACCTGCACCCCGCTGTTGTTGGGGTCACCCGAGGTTGTATTGACTGCCAGACCGGCTACGCGGCCTTGCAGCAGTTGCAACGGGGAGGTCACGGCGCCCTGCACGAACTCGTCGCTTTTGACTGAAGCTACGGAGCTGGTCAGCGTGCTCCGCTTGACGGTGCCGTAGCCGACCACCACCACGTCGTCCATGGCGATCTCGGCGTTGTTCAGCGTGACGGACAACTGGGTCAGTCCGGCCGGCACGCTGCGTTCTGCGGACTCGTATCCGATGTAGGAGAAGACCAGCACCGCGGGGCTTTTCTGCAAACGAAGCGAATAACTTCCGTCGGCGGCGGTAGACACGCCGTTCGTCGTGCCTTTCTCGATGACGGTGACACCCGGCAACGGTTGCCCGTCGGTCCCCGACACGATGCCCGCAACAGTTTGCCCCTGGGCCGCTGCCGAAAGCGCGAAGCCTGCGAACAAGGTGCACAGGAACATCTTGAAAGCTGTAAAGTTGTTCATATACAAAATAGGTTAAAGTTTCAACACAAAATTAAGGATTAGCATCTCTGCGGAACAGCATTATTCCGTCAAAAACATGGACAAAACATGGATTCAGCCTTACGAGAGGGCGATTATTCCTTTTCGGGGGCTTCCTGTTCGCGCCATTGCTTGGGCGAGATGCCAAAGCATTTGCGGAAAGCGCGGCTGAAATAAGAGGAGTCGGAAAATCCGACGTCGAACGTGATCTCGGAGACGGTCCGCGAGGTCTCGCGCAGCAGCCGCGCGGCGTATTTGAGGCGGATGTTCTGGATAAACTCGTTGGCCGACTGCCCGGCGGTGACTTTCAGCTTGCGGTAGAGCGTCGACTGGCTCATGTTCAGCCCGGCGCACAGGTCGTCGACACTGAATTCCGGGTCGGACAGCCGGTCGAACACCAGCGCCACAGCCCGTTTGAGCCATTGCTCGTCGGAATCGGAGTGCGTGATGTCGACGTTCGAGAGGTCGATGTCTATCTTGTAGGCTTCGCGCGCCTTCCACGCATTGTATATCAGGTTGCGGATTCGCAGCGTCAGCAGCGAAAACTCGAACGGTTTGACCACATAGGCGTCGGCTCCGGCCTTGTAACCGCGTTCCCGGTAGTTGTTCTCCGACAGCACGGTAGTCAGGATGACGCGGATATGACTGGTTTCGATGTTGTTTTTCACGGCCTTGCATAGTTCGAAGCCGTTCATGCCGTCGCCCAGCATGACGTCTGTGACGAGGATGTCGACCCGCCTCGATCCGATCGTCTCCAAAGCCTGCTCTGCATTGGCGACGCCCTCCATGCGGAACTTTCCGCGGAGCGACTCGACGACCATGTTGCGCATGTCAGCGGCATCGTCGACGACCAACACGACGGTCTGGCGCTCCATTTCGAGATAGGCCGGGTCTTCGATCTCGGTTTCGATCTCAGGCGTCAGCCGCGATTCGTCGAATATCTCGGGATTGTAGCGGGCGATGTCGACGGGGTGCACTTCGCTGACCCCGGCGCGCACGGGCAGCCAGAAGGTGAAGCGCGTGTATTCGTTCTCGCAGGACTCGACCTCGATAGCTCCGTCGTGCAGTTCGACGAGCGATTTCACATACGAAAGCCCCACGCCTGAAGAGTAGCGGTCGTAGGTGTGACCTGTGAAGAATCGTTCGAAAATATGCGGCAGCTTGTCAGGAGCGATGCCTGGTCCCGAATTGGTGACCGTGGTGTATACCCTGCCGTCGCGTTCCGCCGCGCCGATCTCGACATGTCCGCCGACGGGCGTGTATTTACAGGCGTTCGACAGCAGGTTGCTGAGCATCTTCTCCAGTTTGTCGATGTCGGCCCACATGATCAGCCCCTCATCGAACTCCTGCAGTTCGACGCGGATATTCTTGCTTTCGAAAAGCCATGCATAGCGTCCGAGCGCCGACTCGACGAACGGCCGGTAGTAGAAAGGTTGAATACGCAACTTGAGGTGTTCCAGTTCGCGGAAAGCGAGCAGTTCGTTGATCAGCCCCAGCAGTTTGTCGGCGTTGCGCTTGATGATGTTGAAATACTTTTCGCGCAGCGCGGCCGGGACGTTGCCTTCGAGGAAGCTGGTGATGGGGCCGATGATCAGCGAAAGCGGCGTCTTGAACTCATGCGAGATATTGACGAAGAAACGCAGTTTCAGTTCGTTCATCTCCCTGTCCTTTTCGCGGGCGAGACGTTCCAGCTCGAAGGCGTGCCGCGTGCGGGCATTGTTCATCAACAACCAGAGCAGATAGCCTGCGACCGACAGAGCCAGCACCAGGTAAGCGAGCCGGGCCGCGAGGCTCCGCCACCAAGGCGGACGGATGAAAATGGCCAGCGAACGGCTGTTGTCCGAGGGCGTCCCGTCGGGTGCGAGCGTGCAGACCGTCAGCCGGTAACGTCCGAATCCCAGACCCGTGAAATCGATGCGGTGCTGTGTTCCGAGCCGGTGCCAGCCGTCGTCCATGCCCTCCAGCCGGTAGGCGTAGTTCAGGGCGTTGTTGTCGAAGACGTTGCACGTGAAATCGACGCCCCACGAAAGCCGGTTGCTGCGCAGCACCAGCTCTCCGATCGTATTGAGGTCCTCGGGCAGCGCACTCCCCTTCTGCGTGCTTACATACTGTTTTTCGTTGTAGATATAGAGGCTGCCGAACCGGATCGGATGCTCCCCGACGGGCGTTCCTTCGCGGGCCGGGTCGATGACCACGATTCCGTCGGTGCTGCCGAACCAGAGTTTGCCGCCGATGCGTGCGCAGGCGTTGTAGTTGAATCGGTTGACCGGCAGCCCGTCGGCGATGGTGTAGTTGGTGAAGCGCGTCAGCCCGGGGTCGCATTTGTAGATGCCCGAGTTGGACGAGAACCAGACGTTGCCGAACCCGTCCTGCAGGATGCCGTAGACCGTGTTGTCGGGCAGTCCTTCGGCCCCGGTCCAGCGGCGGACGGCCAGATCGTCGATTCCGATGGCCGTCAGCCCTTCCTTTTCGGTGCCTGCGAGGATGCGTCCGTCGGCCAGTTCGCACAGCGTGACGTATTTGCGGGCTTTGGTCTCGATGTGCACGGGCTCGTAATTGCGCGAACGGTCGAGTTTGAAGATTCCTTCGCCGTAGCAGGCCAGCCATATGTTGCCTTTGTAATCTTCGAGGATGTCCCACACGAAGACCCACGATGGCACCGGCTCAAAGCGTTCGAAACGCTCCGAAGCATAGTCGTAACGGAACAGGCCGTCGTAGAAGGTCCCCGCCCAGAGATTGCCAGCGCCGTCCTGCAACAGGCTGTAAACGCTGTTTGAGGGAGTTACGGTGCTCGTTCCGCTTCGGTTGAACGCGCTGTCGCCCGGACGCATGCGGTTCAGTCCGCCGTAAAAATTCCCGACCCAGAGGTTTTTACGGTCGTCGATGCAGACGGCGTGCACGTTGTCGTTGTTCAGTCCGCTGTTGCGGCTGTTGTAGTTTCGGAAATGCGCCGTGGCGGTGTCGTAGACGAACAATCCTCGGTTCTCGGTGCCGATATAGATACGGTCGCCGACCGAGGTGACGGAGCTGACGGCACATCCTTTCAGTTCGTTGCGGCCCGTCGCCGATACCAGGTCGGCGAACATGCCGTAACGGTCGTTCATTACATTGACACCCCCGAAGAACGTTCCGACCCACATCGTGCCGTCGCGGTCGCGGCACAGGCTGTACACTGCGTTGTCATTCAGTCCCCACATGTCGTTCTCGCGGCTATATAGGAACTCCGTTCCCCGGTCCGAGAAGACCGTGATGCCCTTTTCAGTCCCGGCCCACATCTTCCCGTCGCGGTCCGTTTCCAGGGTGCGGACGATGTCGTTGCTCAGCGTGCCCTGCCGTTCGCTGAAACGTTCCGCCGTGCCGGCCGCATCCACCCGGAAAAGCCCGGAACCTTCGGTCGCGGCCCACAACCGTCGTGCATCATCCTCGGCCAGCGCCTTGACGGCGTGGTGCGACCCGGGGAGCGGAATGCGTACACATTCGCCGCCGTCGCCTGTGCGCCACAAGCTGCCGCCGTTGTCGCCGAACCAGACCGTGCCGTCTGCGCGGCAGATAACGGCCGTGATCGCCGGAAATCCCTCCGACGGGGGCGCGACGACCGTGCAGGTGTTTTGTGACGGGTCGATCCGGTTCAGTCCGTTGCCCGTACCCACCCACAGCGCGCCGTCCGCCGTTTCATCCATGCAGAGCACGTCATCGGACGAAAGACGGCAGGGGCCTTCGTCGCTGGCGGCATAACACGCGTAGGTGTTGTAACGGCGGTCGTGACGGTAAAGGCCGTCGTCGGTCCCGAACCAGAGGTAGCCGGCGGCATCTTCCCTGACGAAGGTTACATTGGCGGCCGTGCCGTTGCGGCGGTTGCTGAAAGCGTACTCCTCGAATTCATAGCCGTCATAACGATAGGTTCCGTACATGGTCGAGAACCAGAGGTAGCCGCGGCTGTCCTGGTCGATGTTCCAGATCCAGGTGTATTTCAGTCCGTTCTGGTTCGTGATATGCCGAAACCGGTAGCGGGAATCCGTTCCGTCCGCTGAGGCACAGGTTGCAGAAAGGCCGAATCCTGCCGGCATCAGCAAGGATGCCAGCAGGAGTGCCATGAACCGGTATGACGAACGAAGTTGCATGGGGCGTTTTTGGGTCGTTATTCGGCCGAGTGCTGCCCCGCCATCGGGAACTCGGTCACGCGGAGGGTCGTGCAGCCGTAGGGGATCAATTCGATCTCGGTCTCTTCCGCTGTGCCAAGACCGTACATGATGCTGTAAGGCAGCGGTCCCGCCATCTGGTTGTATTCTTTCCACGAGGGAACGCGCACGGCACGGGTCCGTATCGTGACCGGTGCGGTCTCCTCGTTCCACGGGTGTGCCGCTGCGGCCTTGGCCGTATCGAGGCTTGCCATGTAGTGTTCCTCCAATTTATCGTCGGGGCACTGGATCAGGGCGTAGTTCCAAGGCGTGGGTGACGTATGTTCGTAATGCCACTCTCCCTGATAGACCGGATCGCTGTTGTTGAGCACTTTCCTGCACTCGGTCTCCATCTTCAAGGCGTACACCAGTGGTCCCCGCTCGACGGTCCGGGCATTCTCCTTCCAGGTCGTCAGCCGTACGCGCGGCGAGAATCTCAGTTCGAACTCGTCGCCTGCGGTCCATTCGCGTTCGACGGTCGCCAGGCGGTCCTTGCCTGTCGAGAACGCCACGGCCTCGCCATTGAGCCGAATCTCCGTGTCCGCGCTCCATGAGGGAATGCGCACCGTGAAGGGGAACCGTGCCGGACGCGTCAGCTTTTCGATCCGGAATGCCACCGTTTCGCCGAACGGATAATTCGTCTGTTCGACGATGTGGACATCGACGCCTTCTGCCACCTTCATCCGCACCTCCGAGGGGGCGTACTGCGTGACGGCCACCCCGTTTGCGGGTGTCGCATACCAGAGGTTCTGCGTGAATTTGGGCCATCCCTGATGCATGTTCGACGTACAGCAGGGGTAACCGGTCAGGATGCCGAAACAGCAGTCGAGGCCGTCGTGATTGACATCGAAATTCCGTATTCCGGCTGTCAGCTTCACCTGATTGACCTGCTGGAAATACTGACGCGTGACGAATTCGTCGTCCACCTGCGCCGGCAGTGCGTTGTAGGCGATCTTTTCCAGCAGCTCGGCGAATTTCGGGTCGCCCGTGATGCGGTACATCGTCTCCAGCGAGAACATATACTCTACGATCGTGCATAGCTCGACGCCTTGTGTCGGGTCGGTGCCGTGGATCGCTTCGTCGCCGCTGAACATGCCCGTCGGATAGCCGTGGTAACGGCGCAGGTCGTCCAGCGCGCGGTCCAGCGCATCGAGGTACTTCTGCTGCGGATCGGCCTGCCAGTAGACGATCGGGGTTTTGATGCCCTGGGCGAGGTTCACGGCGTGGATCGTTCCCACACGCGTCAGCTTGTCGCTTGCGAGGAACATCTCCGTATAAGGTTCCGTCTGCGTATAGAGTTTGTGTCCCAACTCCAATAACGTTTTATCGCCCGTAATATTATAGAGCCAGTATACGGCCATCATGTTGTCGCCGCCGCGGAAACGCGCCCAGAAGCTCCAGTTGTCCAGAGGATACTGGTCGAGATGGGCCAGCTGATAATGGAAATAACGGGTCATGAAATCGATCACACGTTTGTCGCCTGTCGCTGAATGGTACTGCATCAGCACTTTGAGCATCACCATCTTGGGCCACCAGTCGCGGCAGTTGTCGCGTTGCAGGCCGGGTTCGGAGCCGTAATCGGTCACCGGGCCGAAATAACCGTCTTCCTGTTGGCTGGCGAGCGTCCATTCGATCCACGGACGCGCTTTGGCGATCAGTGTCGAATCTTGCAGGATATAGGCCAGCGGCACCAGTCCGTCCATCCAGTACGGACCGCGCTCCCATTGGTCGCCGTCACCGCCCAGCCAGCCGTTGCGGGGCCCCATCACCAATGGATAGAGTTCGTCGAGATGTCCTGTCGCTCCGTCGCGCTGGGACGTCAGCATCTCACGCAGCCATCCCGACGGTGAGATGCTGCCGAGCGGCAGTTCCACGAAAGCCTGCGGTTGCAGGGGTGCGCGTGCGCTCCCGTAATTGACATTCTGTGGAATTTCGGCTCCGCTGCCGCATGCGACGAGCGCTGCGGTCAGCATCCCGGCTGCCGTCCATGATCCGATAGTTCGTTTTAATTCCATGAGCAGTTTTGTTGCAAATTTAATTCGAAACAAAAATAATTCATCCCGGGAGATTCTATCGGAACCATCCGGTCAAAACACCGGACAAATCGTTCATCGGCGCGTTCAGTGCATACACGGCAGGTATAAATACCCGGAGATGCGGAAATATACGATAATTTTTCCTATCTTTATTCTGTCGAACAACCTAAAAAATGTGCTTATGAAATTCTTTATCGACACAGCCAACCTGGAACAGATCCGGCGTGCCCATTCACTGGGCGTTCTCGACGGTGTGACGACCAACCCTTCGCTGATGGCCAAGGAGAACATTCGGGGCGAGGAGGCCTGCTGCCGCCATTACATCGAAATATGCAATATCGTGGACGGCGACGTCAGCGCCGAGGTGATCTCGACGGATTTCGACGGCATGGTCCGCGAGGGCGAACGCCTTGCCGGGCTGCATCCCAATATTGTTGTGAAACTCCCCTGCACGGCCGACGGAATTCGTGCTGTGAATTATTTCTCCGGGAAAGGCATCCGCACCAACTGTACGCTGGTCTTCTCCGTCGGACAGGCCTTGCTGGCTGCAAAAGCCGGTGCTACCTATGTTTCGCCCTTCGTCGGGCGTCTGGACGATATTTCGGAGGACGGCGTGGCGCTCGTGGCTCATATCGTGCGTGTCTATCGCTATTACGGCTACCCGACGCAGGTGTTGGCCGCGTCGATCCGCCATACGCAGCATATTATCCAGTGCCTCGACGCCGGGGCTGATGTGGCGACCTGCCCCCTGGCGGCTATCGAAGGACTGCTCAACCATCCGCTGACGGATCAGGGATTGGCGAAATTCCTTGCCGATCACGCCAAAGTAAACCGATAATGCGAGCCTATACCTACGTTAAACACGGACGGTTCGAACTCCGCGAAAAACGGAAGCCCGGGCTGCTCGACCCGCGCGATGCCGTCGTGCGGGTTACGCTCGGTAGCATCTGTACCAGCGATCTGCACATCAAACACGGCAGCGTGCCGCGCGCTGTGCCGGGAATTACCGTCGGGCACGAAATGGTCGGCGTCGTGGAGCAGGTCGGGGCGGATGTCGCCACAGTCAGACCCGGCGACCGCGTTACGGTCAACGTCGAGACTTTCTGTGGCGAATGTTTCTTTTGTCGGCACGGATATGTGAACAACTGCGCCGATCCCGATGGTGGCTGGGCATTGGGCTGCCGCATCGACGGCGGGCAGGCGGAGTATGTCCGGGTCCCCTATGCCGATCAGGGGCTCGACCGTATTCCCGATACGGTGAGCGACGAACAGGCCTTGTTTGTGGGCGATGTTCTGGCCACGGGTTTCTGGGCCGCCCGCATCTCGGAGATCGGTACGGAAGATACGGTACTTATTATCGGGGCCGGGCCCACGGGCATTTGTACCCTGCTCTGCGTGATGTTGAAACGGCCGAAACGAATCATCGTTTGTGAAAAATCCCCTGAACGCATTCGCTTCGTTCGGGAGCATTATCCTGACGTACTGGTCTGTGAACCGGCGGAGTGCCGAGATTTTGTGCTTCGCAACAGCGATCACGGGGGCGCCGATGTGGTGATGGAGGTGGCCGGTGCGGCGGATACGTTTCGGTTGGCGTGGGAGTGCGCCCGTCCCAATGCCGTCGTTACGGTCGTGGCGCTCTATGATGAACCGCAGATGCTTCCTTTGCCCGATATGTACGGCAAGAACCTGACATTCAGGACTGGAGGTGTGGACGGCTGCGACTGCGCCGAAATTCTGCAACTGATTGAAGCAGGCCGGATAGACACTACCCCGCTTATCACGCACCGCTTTCCGCTGAGCCGCATCGACGAAGCCTACCGGCTCTTCGAAAGCAAATCGGACGGCGTGATTAAGATCGCTGTCGAGTGCGGGAAATGATATTTCACAAAAAAAGAGGTCATTTTGACCTCTTTGGAGCGGAAAACGATGCCGCATCCGGTTGTTGAAGTCTCTGTATATCAATCGTATTGCAAAAGAACATTTCCGTTGTACCACGCTTTGGTCGTGGCCAAGAACGTCGGATTGCTTGCCTATATCTTGGCTTTTCAATACAAAGGCAAATATACGAAATTTCTTAAAATAGTTATTCATTATTACAATTAAAAAAATGGGCATTGTCTTTATATAATTAGGTAATTATTTAGGAATAATCTTTTGGACAACACCTGATTATAGTATCAAATCGCGCCCAAAACGCAGCAATAATAATTTGCAAAGATGCATATCTTTTATTAACTTGCCTTAAAAATTGATTAGCAATGTCGGATAATATTATTTTACATCCCGAGCGGGATATTCAAGCTCAAGTATATTCAGACTCAAATATCGTACATAAACGCGAAATGGATCAAGTTCTGAATCTTATCCATAAAATGAAAGAATCCTATCGGGATTATGATCCGTTCACCAGAGGCGTAGTACGTGTACACAATACTATTACCCTTTCCGGAGGCCGAGGAAGCGGGAAAACATCATTTTTGCAATCACTAATTGCCCAACTTGAACCGGAGAAATGTAAAGATATAGAAATTCTCGACATCGTCGATCCGACGTTGATCGAAGAAAAAGGACATATATTTCTTAATATCGTCGCTCGAATCAAAGATCGTGTGGAAAGAAGGTGCGGGATAGAAAATCCATTCTATAGAGACTGGGAATCTGTTCTGAATAGTCTGGCGGCCGGTCTTCCCATGCTCGACGGCATAAACGGAGGTCTGGATCCGAGCGACTGGAATGACACGACCTTTGTAATGCACGACGGCCTCCGACGTGTTTCCGGAGCTAATAATCTGGAACAGAACTTCCATCGTTATGTCAATTTGTCGTTGAAATTGCTTAATAAAAAATTTTTGCTGATTGCGTTCGATGATGTAGATACAGACTTTGCCAAAGGCTGGCCTGTACTTGAAACTCTTCGCAAATACTTTACGTCCCCGCAAATACTGACATTCTTGAGCGGAGATATGAATTTGTACTCTGTACTGGTGCGTAAACGACAATGGAAGAATTTCGGCAAGTCATTGCTTAAAAACGAATACGATAAAAATGCAGATCGTGAATTGAAAATCGACGACTATATGTCGTTGGTCGAAACTCTCGAGGGACAATACATATTGAAACTGCTCAAACCTGAATATCGGATCACTCTTTCTACTCTTGCATCCAAACTCGCAACTGGCAATATCGACATAAAGGTGGGAAACGACAACCTGCTCAATTTTTACGAACAAAGTTTGAAATCGTCATGGGGTATTATTGGAAGTAATACTCAATGTGTTTATTTGAGATTCCTGACCAGTTTGCCATTACGCACACAGCTTGCCCTATTGAATATTTTCACACAATTTATTAAGGGAGAAACGACACGATATGATTTAACCTCAGATGTTGCCAATATATTCTATAGTGAACTGCGCTGTGCGAATGTCGATATCTGGGAACTTCTGAACGGCGGCGGGCTTATCAATATTTATCTCCTAAAGTTCCTGCTTGATAATAATGTTTTGGATGAGGCCAGCCAATTTTTCCCAAAATTAAACAAACCATCTTTGAATGGAGCCATAATCGCGTTGGGGGCTATTCTGTCGGGGAGGCTCAGTAAAGATCCGTTTGAATTGTTCGACCATATTATTCGTATTTCAAGCATCGTTTCCAAAGCTACGAAATGGCCAATTGAGGGTTCTTCTCAAGAGGAAAATATTAAGGATTTCGTACAACATAGTCGAAGTTTGTTCGACTATGGATTGAAAAAAACAGCATCCATGCAAAGCGCCTATATTCTGTCTTTTGAGAAAAATATGCCTAAAGACAACGGGCTTATTCCAATAAAAGCCATGTCTGCGAGTAAGAAAAAGAAAAGAGACGAATCCGATCCGAGTCTTGATGATGTTTTCAATGGAAGCGATCTCGACGATTTTTTGGGATTTTTACCCGCAGTCGGAGTTCAGGACCAATTAGGCCGTACCAATAACTTTTACTCGTTTTTCAATATTTTGGGAGCTATTGGCGATATCATCCAACATCCAAGCATTAAAGAGATGAGAAACGAATTCATCCGTATGGCCCAACTACGGGAATATCCTGTTTTTTTTAACAAAAATAGTTTTACCGAAAACGAATTCAATGCAAAAGAAGATTATCGCAGTTTAGATACTTCCGAGAATGAAACGATAACAAAATTTGTAGAACAGCTCGATTTATGGAAAAAAACATATAAGGAAATTTTGCTTCCTCCATACCTGCTTGGCCGCATAATGGTGCGGACATCCTATTCGTTTACTCGCATTGAGCCGACACCCGAATGGAAAATCGCCGATTTGCTTCACAAACAAATAATCGTTTTCCTGAATGCTATTTTGGTGGAAGAAGTGATGGAAAGATACGGTAATGAAAGGCTCATACTGACAAATCCGACAAAATCGGATGATATTTTTATCAAGAATTACCAGCGTAATACCGATTCGAATCATCCGCTCTTCGATTTTATATTTGCCTGTCCGCTGATTCGACCTTATCTCAATCCGCAGCTATTTAACCAAGTCAGCCAAAAGGAAGGCTATTCCCGAGAAATATCCGTCTATGAACGACTGCGAGCAATCAACATAAAAGGTCTTTCCCGAATTCTTAAACAAATGACAATCGATCGAACAATACAGCCGAATAACAGCGATCATATTGATGTTCTGATAAATAATTTCAAAAACATGGGAATCGAAAAAGACGCATTGGATTCCGAGATAGTCAAGAAAGTTATAAAAAAGACGTTTACGAACAAGATTGTAACTAATGCTGTTTTGGAGGAAACAGCGTGGAAATTAAAAGAAAGTACAAAGTGGTAAGTCTGTGTTTGCGCCAAATATTGATGGACCGGAGATCGCTTGCCGATTATATCGCAGGCCGACAAGTCGGATTCGAAGATGTCAAGCGACGATTGTTGCTTGAAGAGCGAGACTTCGATCCTGCGATTCCCGATCATATTTATATCGCAGCACGTGATGCTGTTTTTCAAGAACACAGTATTTCAAATCTGTGTGATCTGTTGACTAAAGGTATCGCTACGCTTGCCGAGCCTTATCTTCGCATGAACGGAAATAGAGTTGCCGTTCGGGACAATTATTTCAGCGAATGGCAAGAACTACTTACAATCTGTCCACCTTTACTACTGATCGCCGCTTTTCTTTGGAAAAATAATCTCGGTTCGGTGATTAATAATTGCCTGAGCGATGACATGAACACCGTTCTGGTTCCTAATGTGAAATATACGGCATTGCTTCCGCCAGTTTCTTCCGAATTTCGTGAAATATGCCGACAATTCGGTGGTTTCAATGATTTGCATATACATTTGAACGGATCAACGGAAACCGATCTTGTCTGGCAAGATGCTTTAAATAATGTACACCGATTCAAAAAAGAATGTCGCAGTACATTCAAGAATCCATTAGCCAAAGAACAAAACGAACAGGAAGGAATCTTTAGAGATGCTGACGAATTGGAAGCTTTGCTTGATACGGCACGTATATTAAGGTATTATCTGGCCAATAGCATCTATAATCCAAATTTAAAATATCCTTGTTCCGATAGTATTTGTACGCTATATCGCGCGAATATTCTTCGAGATGAACATCCTTTGAAAGCAGCAAATGGTTTTAATTTTCCCAATGATGCTACATCCACATCTTTAGAATATGAATGTTTGATGTATATCTGCATAATGAAACAACTTGAGACCAAACAGAACACAATGATGGCTCAAGCTTTTCACCATTACCTACTTATATTGGGAGCTATAAATCGATTTTTAGTACATCAAATACATCAGAATGGATTTAGACAATTTCAAAAAATCACATGTAACAATTTTCGAAATATCTCAGAAAAAGAGTATGAGCAACGTTTTTTTCAACTTAGCGGGAACGATCCTTCAATGCCCTATTTCCGAATTCTCGAAGGTCGGTTCGCACCCAAAAATTGCCCGCGAGAAATACATAAACACATTCAAAAGATCAGAGACGGGTGGAGTCATTTTATAGACAAAAGTCATAACGAACAGACCGAATTACGCCTTATTTCACATTTTATCAAAAAAAAGGAATCGGAAGCAGAGACTATATATCACGAAAAACTCCGCAATGAATTGTGGAGAAATGCCGAAGCATTGTTGAGCCTCTGGCAAGACGAAATATGGAATAAATGTCCTCGTAATTCGGAAGGAGAATCGATAGACTCAAGCTATCGGCTGAATAAATTGGTGGGAATAGATGCTGCGGCAAGTGAGTTCGATGCTCCGCCGGAAGTATTTGCGCCGGTATTCCGTATGATGCGCCGAAAACTCGGAAAAGACAAATGCCATTTCACATTCCATGCGGGTGAAGATTTCTTCCATGTTATCAGTGGCATCCGTGCTATTTATGAAGCTATATTCTTTTTCAACATGGAAAAAGGCGACCGCATCGGTCATGCCACTGCATTGGGAATCGATTATCGGCTTTGGCAACAACGTATCGGAGTCAACGGCATCTGGATAAAAAAAGGTGAGCTCTTGGATAACCTGATATTTCTGCGATATTTATATAAAAAGAACTGGAAAAAAGTACCGTGCGGGATAAATAATAAGATAATACACCTACTCAAAGAAATATATCCTCGTGCAAACCCGATTCCGAACGATGCCGAAATCGCGTGGTTGAATCGGTATCGAAATCCACTTATATTGCACTATAACAACCTTCAAGACGCTTCTCTGGAGCGTACATTCGACAAACAAGAATGGGACAATTTCCAAATCAATAAACCGAATTGGAATGTTCGGATTATGATGGAAGACTATTACCTACAACAGTATCATAAAAAAAATTACGATCAACCCACTTTCCACGAGTCAGATTATTTTCGTCCAGATTGGATTAAATCTTTACAGCAGATGGTTCGGAAGGAAATCCGATGCCGTCGTATCGTAATAGAAACTTTACCTACAAGCAACGTACGCATTGGTATTTACCAGAATCATTCCGAACATCATCTGGAAAGATGGCGACGGGAAAAATTGAATGTCGTCATAGGCTGCGATGATGCTGGCATATTTGCAACCAATATCTACAATGAGTATGCACACATATACAAGATGACTAATAAAAAAATTGTTCTTAAACTAAATAGGCTTGCAAATAATTCTGCATTCCAATAGCGTTTATACTTGCAGGATGAAATAGTCTGAAAATCAAACGTACGCAGATGAAATTTTGCGGGATAAAAGCATTACGACAGAGGGGGGGGGTAAATACTTTCTTATAATATACTCTCTCTAAGTAAATACCCATGCACCGAACCTTGTTCTAACATAAATGTCAAAATCGGAATCAATTTCTTTTTTAACTCCACATTGCGTTTAATTGCCATCTTATTATCGCCAATATACTGTCGAAATATTCTCTCCATATAAAGATTGTCGATGTTCTCTATATCCTAAATTCAACATGGAATTGTCCTCGATAATTAAGAGCATCAAATCCATCAGTTTGTCAATCGGAATAATTCCCTATTGCTTAACGATATGAATCTGCAATTAAGATGATATGTATATTGAAGGTCGCTTCTGAGGTCTTCAACATACACACTGCGCACAGTAAATACAATAGACCAACCTACCTCCGTTAGTTTTTGCAGCAGTAATTTGATGTGGTCGTCATTTTCAATATCCTGCAATCTTTCGGCAGAATCGATTATGAACACCTTAATATCATCCTGCGAATAGGCCTCGACAAACTGCGTTAAATCATAGTTGGAGGTGTGTTTGAAAATATCCGATATACTGGTAACATTTAATTCTTGGGCTTTTCGGATACAAATCGGAAACTTATTGCAATGCCAATTATAAAACTCTTTAACGACAGCCGTTTTTCCAGCACCTCCTTCACCATGAATAACAAGATGTTCATGCTTATTTATCGTGCCGAATATGGCTTCTACATATGTATCTCTGTCGAATTTAAAACATTATCGCGATATGTAATCCGATCGCATATTGGAGCAAGCAGACTCTCTCCATGACATTGTCCGTCTTTTACCAAAGTCTCCATATTGGGGCCAGCCTCGAAGAACATTTCTCGAATCCATGCTATTCTTGCTGCTTGATCCAATATCATCGAACCGACAACCCATTCTATTTTTATGGATCGACCTTGAGCATATTCATTGATCCTGTTTTCTTTCTCGGTAATCGAATCTCCTTTATGAGGATTGCCGAACATCAAATTCGTATATAAATATAGTTTTGTTTGTTGGGGATTGGCTACATGCGCCGCATCAATGGATCTCTTGATTTGAGCCTCGTCAATCGTGTGTTCAAAATATTTTGCCTGAAATCCAATAACGTTGCTATCTCTTGTAATCGTGTTCGTTTCGTTACCGGCATGGTTTATACGTTGAAATATACCGGTAGGTATGCCGAATTGTTCACAGAATAATGCTCTGGCGAGATTTTCCAAAGCATTCTGTTTATTTGCTCTGTATTTATAGTTGAAAGTATCCCAAGACGGGAATAAAATAGCCGACATAACCAATGAAATTAAGTTTGATAACAAAGATACAAAAGATATATCTAAACATGAGTAAAGAGTTTATTAGATAGAAAAAGATACGCGAGTAAAACTCACGTATCTTTTTCATTTCAGTTCTTTACATCCTGCTGGTTTGTAGTAGTTCCTCTCCAGCGCCTCGTTTATCTTGGATTCAGGATAAAGGAGCGTTCCGCCGACGGAGGTGTAGGGAATAATTCCTTTGTCCCGATAGTTCTGCAAAGCACGGCGGGAGATATGGAAATGGGCTATTACCTGCTCGGTGGTCAGATAGCGTTCGCCCAACAAAGACGGAGTGACCTCTGCAATCAACTTGTCTGCCGTCTGCGTGGCGACGAAGCACACGGCTTCGAGCAACTCTTTGTATTTGGCCGTATCTTGCGTAAGAGCGCTGCGATTCTTGATCGTGATTATCTCGTCCATACTTATCCGCATTTAGTAGCCTGGTTCTTATCGAGCAACGCCCGCACGTCCTCGGGTTTATAATAACATTTGTTGCCGAGCATCGAGTACGGCAGTTTTCCGTTGTTGCGGAGGTATTGCAGTGTGCGTTTCGAGATATGGAGCTGGCGGCAGACTTTGGCATAGTCTATTCAGCCACTTTCGGCCGCAGGATTGAAATGGCGGTCGAGCCGTCGCATCGTGTCGGTCAGGCATCGGGTGTGAGCTTGCAGATTGGCCCAAGCGCGCTCTTCGATTAATAGGTAATTCATCGTTGTAAGTTTTCAGTTTATAAATTCAGTTCCCCACTTAGGGTTCTTTTCACGTATCCCGAATCCGGTTCGCTTCTTGTTTCATATTCGATTGACTTGGGGTTTCGGGTGCAAGATAGGTCGGATTCAGTACGATTCTACCGCCACAGGTCGTATTGGCAGCTTGTGGCGTCGGGATGGTATCGCTTGGCGCTGAATTGCACAAAAAAGCGGGACAGCAATCTGCCCCGCGCGGATAGAAATAAGGGTTATCTGCGTCGTGCTCGTTCCTTTTCGTCGTCGCGCTGCATCCGCAGGTTCAGCCGCTCGCGCATCTTGTCGAGAAAGTACGTCCAGCTATCGTTCTTGCGGCGTTTTATGTCCAAGTATGCATCATAACAATTCCGGGTATTGATTTCCATACCGAACAATTCGTCGAAGAACGCGAACAGCTTGTTGATCGGCACTTCGCCGTCGTCGATGCAGCGCATCTCTTGCATGCCGTAGATAAGTTCGACTAACTCGACGAGTGTTCCCGTCCAACGAAACGTACTCGACGGAACATTTTCAAATGTTTCGGGATGATGTAATAATAGTTCCAACTCGGTGTCGATATAGCTGGTCAATATTTGTGACCTGTGTAGTTGTTTGCTATCGGAAAATTGGAGAATGTATAGTCTTGTTTTGACGAAATGCAAGGCACGAAATGCTGAAATGAAATCTTGAAAATGATCACTCCAAGATTGGAGCGTGTGGCTGAATTCAACGAAATTTTCGTCGGTTCCCATCTCTATAGTGTGGATAGCGAGATGGAATATATCTTCTGCGGTAATATGTCGTATCATTGTTGCTATTTTAAGTGAATAAATCGTGTCGGCAGAATGCCGTAAGGCCTTGTCGGAGAATTCGAGCAAATGGCGGAGGCGATTTATTTCTTAAAGCGGTTGCAACAAATCGAGAGTTAAAACGGGTGAAAACAGCAATCGGCTACTCATTCGCAGGAAAGAATAGCCGATTGAAGTAAGTTGTACCTATATATTCATATTACATAGCATAACCACATCATTTAGAATTCGAATCCCACTTCGATGCCGATGCTGCGATGTCTCAATCGCTCGGCGAATTCGGCTTGCAAGAAATGATTGCCGTAGGTTTTCAGCCGTTCCAGATTCTGTAATTCATAACCTACGGCGACGAAAATTCCGTGTCCGTGTCCAACCACATAACGTATGCCGACAACAGGATTCAGGTAAAATCCGCCGTCCGCTTCATCGGATGGCGCGAAACTGTAACCGACACGGCATTCCAGCAACGGCGTGAATTTGCGCGGCTTCGTTATCAAGAATCGGACATCGGCGAAGACCGGAATCAAGGTTTTTTCGTAGAATGACAATCCTGTACCGTTTCCATTCGGCAGGCGGATACATCGTTTCGTCTCGAATTCCCGCACGATGCCGCTTTTGTAAAGCGCGCTAATCGCCGCCCGAATGGTTGGAACAAGCACTCCGAACAACTCCGCCAACTCCATTTCGGTCATCCGAACCCTATCGCGGTCGGTCGGCATAACCACCCGCCCATGCTCGTCTATCGCAATGATTTCTCTTTTCATCGGAATTGCCGCTAATGATTCAACAACAACACGCTCTCCGAAAACATCTGTTCGTTCATCTTCCGCATCTCTTTACTGATGAGCTGCTCCGAGAATTTGGCGTAGTGCCGCGTCATGTTCGTGTTCGTATGCCCGAGAATCTTTGCCAGCACGTCGATCGGCATCCCCTACTCCACAGCCAGACACGCGAACGTATGCCGGGCCACATGTGTGGTCAAATTCTTCGGGATATTACACAAGTCGGCGATTTCCTTCAAATATGCGTTCATTTTCTGATTGCTCGGAACCGGCAGCAGTTTCCCTGTCATCCGCAGCTCCGCATCCCGCTCGTATTTCTTCAGCAGCGTCATCGGATAGGGCAGTAACGGGATACGGCTCATCACCGCCGTCTTCTCCCTTGGTTTGTAAATCCATGTCGTTCCGTTGTCGTCCGTGCGGATATGCTCCCGCCGCAGGCGTTCCGCATCCGTGAAGGCCAGTCCGGTCAGGCAGCAGAAAACGAAGACATCCCGAATCCGATCCAGCCGTCCGTTCGGCAGCCTCTTTCGCACCAGCGTCTCCAGTTCTTCGCGCGTCAGATGGTCTTTCTCCTTGTTGTGCTCCTCCTTGAGCTTATAATTTCGGAACGGGTCTTTCTCGATCCATTCGTTGCGCAGGCAATAACGGGTGAAGTTCTTCACGCAATCGAGCAGGTTCACGGCACCGTTGTGTTTGCAGTTATGGGCTGTTTGCAGAAAGGTGTTGAACCCGTCGAGAAACTCATAACCGACCGCCGAAAGCATAATATCCTCTTTCCGATAAGCGGATGTGACATACTCCCGAAGATACCGCAGCACCCGATGATACTTGTTCGCTGTTAGTTGCGTAATGCGTACTCCGACCTCCGCCTGCCGTTTCGCGCAGTATTTCTCCAATTCCGCAAGGAACATGATCGAAAGCGTAGTGGGATGCTGCAACCGCTCCTTGATTTGCATGCAATTACCCTCGTAGCCTTTGGCAATCAACTCTTGCCGTGCCGCAAGAATCCTTGCGCGGTAATCGTCCAGATAGGAATTGATTTGCTGGCATAGCTTGTCCTTGCCGGTCGCCCGTTCTTTGGATTGGCTCCATTTGTCTACGGGAACAGAACATTGGATGTAAATCTCTTTCGAGATGCCATTGGTGGTGATGCGGGCCAGAATAGGGGTCAGTCCCGCCTTGTTGGTTCGGTACAAACCGATGTAATTCAGCGCACTGCCGAAAACTCGTGGTACATTTTCACTGCTCGCATCCGTGTACCACGATTCAGCACACGGGCGGACAACTTCAGCCTGCCGTCTTCTGCTGCAGCATAAAAACGAAACGACCCCGCATATCGTTGATATACAGAATCGTTTGCGTTGTATTGCGCACCCTTTCCCAACAAAAAAGGTCCTTCGAAAAGGACCTCCGGAGCGGAAAACGGGATTCGAACCCGCGACCCTCAGCTTGGGAAGCTGATGCTCTACCGACTGAGCTATTTCCGCATTACGGAGTACAAAGTTACTCCGTTTTTTTTATTTGTCAAGTTTTCGGCGGCTGAAAAATGGGGTCAACCTACGATTTTTTTCAGCGATGCGAGGTTTTCGGGATTTTTCAGCCCGCGGCCTTCGGGGGTGTAGAGGTAGTCGATACGGTTGCGGAAATGCTCCTCGACCTTGCCGCGAACGACCTTCATCGTGCTGTTCACCAGTCCGTTCTGCTCCGTGAATGCTTCGTCGACAATCGCTAACCCTGCGGGCAGCCATCGTTCGGGAAACTCCCCGGCGAAGACGCCTCCGGCCCGGTAACGGTCGATCTCGGCCCCGAGGATTTCAGCAGCCACGGCGGCATGCTCCCCTTCCGGAACTTTGCGGGCTTCCAGCTCACGCAGCAACGCTTCGCGGTTGGGCACTACGATCGCTCCCGTGAAAGAGTCCTGATTGTTGTGGATGATGATCTGGTCGATGTAGGGCGATTTGTCCACGATTGCCTCCTCCATGCCTTCGGGGCTGTACTTTTCGCCGTCCGAGGCGATCAGCAGGCTTTTGAAACGCCCCAGCACATAGAGGAAATCATCCTCCGAAACGTAGCCCATATCCCCCGTGTGCAGCCATCCGTCGCGTACCGTGTCGGCCGTAGCGTCGGGGTTTTTCCAGTATCCGGCCATGACGTTCTCTCCGCGGATGACGATCTCGCCTTTTTGTCCGCGGGGAACCTCCCTGCCCTCTTCATCGAGAATTTTCAGGTCGAGCGGAATGAGTATCTTGCCCGACGAACCGAAGCGGTGCCAGTGGTAGTTGGGCGAGTTGGTCGAGATGACGGGAGTGGCTTCCGAAAGCCCGTACCCTTGGAACATCGGGATGCCGATGGCGTAGTAGAAACGCTGCAACTCCGCATCGAGCAACGCCCCGCCCCCGACGAAGAATTTCAGGCTGCCGCCGAACGCCTCGCGGACCTTGCGGAACAATACGGCGTCGAACAGCGCCACGAAAGGCTTCAGCACGATGCGCCAACCGCTGCCCTTGCTGTATCCGTCGCGGTTGTAGGCGTATGCCGTGCGGAGTGCGAGATGGAAAAGGCCCTCGGTGAATTTACCCTTGGCCCGGATGGAACTCTCGATCCCCTTGCGGAAATTCTTGGCCAGCGCGGGCACCGACAGCAGGAAATGCGGCTTCACCTCGCGGATGTTCTGCGGGATGTTTTTGAGCGTCTCCATCGGAGTCGCCCCGATCTGTACCGTGGCCACCGAGGCGCCGCAGGCGATCATGATGTAGAAGCCCACGACGTGCGCGAAACAATGGTCCAGCGGCAGGATGATGAGTGTACGGTAATGCGGCGGGATGTCGACGCGCGACAGCGCTTGCTCGACGTTGGCCGTGTAGTTACGGTGGGTCAGGATGACGCCCTTCGGGTCGGACGTGGTGCCCGACGTATAGGTGATCGTGGCGTAGTCATCATTCTGAATGGCCTGCCCGATTTTCAAAAATTCTTCCCGGTTCTTGGCCAGGTAGTCGCGTCCCAGCCGTTTCAGCGTCCCGTAAGCCGTCTCTCCGGATTCCAGCGGAATGTGCCCCAGGACGATCACCTGCTCCAGTTGCGGCAGCTCGGCACGGATGCGGCGAATCTTCGGCAACTGGTATTTCGATACGAATACGGCTTTGACCTCGGCATGCTGCAGGCGGAACAACAGGTCGTTCGACTCCTCGAGCTTCACCGACAGCGGTACGCTGATCGCTCCGGCGTAGAACAGTCCCAGTTCGGAGATGATCCAGGCGTTGCTGCCTTCGGCCAGAATAGCCACCTTGTCTCCGGGGCGGATACCCGTCGAGGCGAGCCCCGCTCCGACCTCCAATGCCTGCTCCTTGGTTTCGGCATAGGTCGTGGGTTCGAATTTGCGGTGGCGCTTTTCGAGCAGGAAGGTCTTGGCCCCGTACTGCTCGACGGAGGTTTCGAAGAGGTCGATGATGGTCTTTTTCATGGCTCTAATCCATTTTTAGCACGGCGAGGAATGCCGACTGAGGAACTTCGACGTTACCGATCTGGCGCATGCGCTTCTTACCCTTTTTCTGCTTCTCGAGCAGTTTGCGCTTACGCGAAATATCACCGCCGTAACACTTCGCCGTCACGTCCTTGCGCACGGCTTTGACCGTCTCGCGGGCAATGATCTTGGCGCCGATGGCGGCCTGTATGGCGATGTCGAACTGCTGGCGGGGGATCAGCTCTTTGAGCTTCTCGCACATCTTGCGACCGAAGTCGTAGGCGTGGTCCGTGTAGGTCAGCGACGAAAGGGCGTCGACCGGCTCGCCGTTGAGCAGGATGTCCAGTTTCACGAGCTTCGACGGCTGGAATCCCGTGCGGTGGTAGTCGAACGAGGCGTAGCCTTTCGAGATGCTTTTGAGCTTGTCGTAGAAATCGAAGACGATCTCCGACAGCGGCATGTCGAAATTGACCTCCACGCGGTCTTGCGTGAGGAACGTCTGGTTTTTCATCACCCCGCGCTTGTCGATGCACAGTTTGATGACATTGCCCAGGAATTCCGACTTGGTGATGATCTGGGCCTGAATGTAAGGCTCCTCAATCTTGTCGATCTTCGTCACTTCGGGCAGTCCCGAGGGGTTGTGTACCTCCACCACGTCGCCCTGCGTCGTGGTGATGCGGTACGACACGTTGGGCACGGTCGTGATGACATCCATGTCGAATTCGCGGTACAGACGCTCCTGAATGATCTCCATGTGCAGCAGACCGAGAAATCCGCAGCGGAATCCGAATCCCAGCGCCAGCGAGCTCTCGGGTTCGAACGTCAGCGAAGCGTCGTTCAACTGCAGCTTCTCGAGCGATGCGCGCAGGTCTTCGTACTGGTCGGCCTCCACCGGGTATAAGCCCGCGAAGACCATCGGCTTCACGTCTTCGAATCCGGCAATGGCCTCTTTGGCGGGATTCGTCACCGAGGTGATCGTGTCGCCGACCTTCACATCGGCCGAGGTTTTGATGCCCGAGCAGATATATCCCACGTCTCCGGCTTTGATCTCCTGCCGGGGCTGCATTTTGAGCTTCAGCACACCTATCTCGTCGGCGTCGTACTGGCTGCCCGTGTTGAAGAATTTCACGTGATCGCCTTTGCGCAGCGTGCCGTTGAAGACGCGGTAATAGGCGATGATGCCGCGGAAGGGGTTGAACACCGAGTCGAAGATCAGCGCTTGCAACGGCGCGTTCTCGTCGCCCTCGGGGCCCGGAATGCGGTGCACGATGGCTTCCAGCACCTCCTCGACACCCAGTCCCGTCTTTCCCGAAGCCAACAGAATGTCCTCGTCCTTGCATCCTATGAGGTCGATCACCTGATCCTTTACCTCGTCGATCATCGCCGCATCCATGTCGATCTTGTTCAGCACGGGGATGATCTCCAGGTCGTGTCCCACGGCCAGATAGAGGTTCGAAATGGTCTGTGCCTGGATGCCCTGCGTCGCGTCGACCACCAGCAGCGCCCCTTCGCATGAGGCGATGGCGCGGGACACCTCGTACGAGAAGTCGACGTGCCCCGGGGTGTCGATCAGGTTAAGCGTGTACTGCTGACCGTCGCGGGCTGTGTATTCCATCTGGATAGCGTGGCTTTTGATGGTGATGCCCTTTTCGCGCTCGAGGTCCATGTCGTCGAGCACCTGCGACTGCATTTCGCGCTGGTTCAGTGTGTTGGTTTTCTCCAGCAACCGGTCGGCAAGCGTCGACTTGCCGTGGTCGATATGGGCTATGATGCAGAAATTGCGGATGTTTTTCATATATATTTTAAGGGACCGGATTCATTTGGTTGCAAATATACGAAAAAATTTGAATATATCAGGTGCCGGTAACTTGTCGGAATGGTACAAATTACTTATATTTGCGACTTCAATCAAGCAGTTAGGTCACATGTTAAGCAGACAAATCGCATCCAAGCTCCGGGGCTATGAAACCCCGTTCTACCTTTATGACATGGCGCTGTTGCGCCAGACCCTCGAAAGCGTCGTCTACGAGTCGAAGAAATACGGTTATAAGGTACATTACGCTATCAAAGCCAACTATGACGACCACCTGCTCGCAGTCATCCGCGAATACGGACTGGGCATCGACTGCGCCTCGGGCAACGAGCTGCGCAAGGCCGTCGAGGCGGGTTTCGACCCCAAGGGCATCGTCTATGCCGGCGTGGGGAAACGCGATAAGGAGCTGAAATATGCCATCGAGCAGGAGATTCTGGCCATCAACTGCGAGTCGATCCAGGAGTTGGAGCTGGTCGATGCCTTCTCGGCCGAGATGGGCAAGGTGACCGACATTGCACTGCGTATCAATCCCGACATCGACCCCAAGACCAATCACTGCATCGATACCGGACAGGCCGACAGTAAGTTCGGCATCTCCTATGAGGAGGTCCTCGAGCACGCCAAGGAGATCCGGTCGCTCAAAAACATCAACATCATCGGCCTTCACCTGCACATCGGGTCGCAGATCCGCGAACTGCACGTCTTCGAGAATATGTGCAACAAAGTCAACGTCATTGTCGAGAACCTCGAGAAACTGGGCTGCAAGTTCCGTTTCGTCGACGTGGGCGGCGGTCTGGGCGTCAACTACGACGTTCCGGAAAACGAGCCGATCCCCAACTTCGCCTCGCTGTTCTCGATCGTCCACAACCACCTGCGCATCGGCGACCGTGAGGTGCATTTCGAGTTCGGCCGTTCGATCGTCGCCGAATGCGGCGAGTTGATTACCACCGTACTGTTCAACAAGACCACCGCCACGGGCCGCAAACTGGTGATTGTCGACGCTTCGATGACCGAACTGGTTCGCCCGGCGATGTACGGATCGTACCATAACATCGAGAATATCACGGCCAAAGAGGAGGAGGCTCCCAGCGAAAAATATACGGTCGTGGGCACGGCTTGCGAATCGACCGACGTTTTCGACGAGAACGTCAGCCTGCGCAAAACGCACCGCGGCGACCTGCTGACGATTAAATCCGCCGGGGCCTACGGGATGTCGATGGCCTCGCGCTATAACCTCCACGATCTTCCCGGAGCCGTTTACAGCGACGAAATCGAATAATTGAAGGCGGCTCCGGCCGCCTTTCCTTTTCCGCAACAAGTTATGTTGCTCACTTTAGCATTTACGTCGGCAGCGCTACTCGGCTTCTATGATGCGGCCAAGAAAAAGGCTCTCACCGGAAATGCCGTGCTTCCCGTTTTGCTGCTCAATACGCTCTTCTCGACGCTGATCTTCCTGCCTGCAATCTTCTCGGCGGAGTTCGGCCTCGGATGGTTCGACCGTACCGTGCTGGCCTCGGCTCCCGGAACGTTGGAAGCCCATGGAATGGTTATTCTGAAATCGTTCATCGTCCTCACCTCGTGGGTTTTCGGCTATTTCGGCATGAAGCACCTGCCTATCACCATTGTCGGACCGATCAACGCCACGCGTCCTGTGATGGTGCTCGTCGGGGCGCTGCTGATTTTCGGCGAGCGGCTCAATGCCTACCAATGGACCGGCGTTGCGCTGGCCCTCGTGTCGCTTTTCCTGCTGAGCCGATCGAGCCGCCGCGAAGGAGTCGTATTCTCGCATAACATCTGGATTCTCTGCGTCGCTCTTTCGGCTGTTACGGGCGCTGTCAGCGGGCTTTACGACAAATATATCATGACGCGCCTCGATCCGGTCTTCGTGCAGAGCTGGTACAACCTCTATCAATTGCTGATGATGGCCGTGGTGGTCGGCGTCATCTGGTGGCCCCGGCGCAACCGCACTACTCCGTTCCATTGGAGCTGGGCCATTCCATTGATCTCTATCTTTCTTTCGATGGCCGATTTCGCCTATCTCTATGCCCTGCGCGATTCGGACGCGATGATCTCCGTGGTCTCGATGATCCGCCGCGGTTCGGTCGTGGTGTCGTTCCTCTGCGGAGCGTTGCTGTTCCGCGAGCGCAACCTGCGTTCGAAAGCCGTCGACCTGGCCTTTATCCTCGTCGGAATGATCTTCCTCTGGTTAGGTTCTCGGCCCGCTTAAGAAGCGGGATTTAAGTGGGATGGCTGCATCGGGGTGGGCTTTACCGTCATTGCGAGGCATCGCAGATGCCGTGGCAATCTGGTTGAAGGTCGTGACCTTATATCGTTTCCATCGGATTCCCGCGCTCACTCGCGTTCGCTCGGAATGACGCACTTGCGTACATCGAAGCCGCGAGGATGCGTCCCGAAGAGTTCGGAAAGCGGTTGAACCACTTCATCGCCAAAACAAGGGAGAACAGAATGATAACCGGATTCGGCGGAATTGAAAAATACTACTCGAAATAAAAAAGACGGGCTTTCATACCCGTCTTTTCCTGTTTAAAGCGCCACCTTAGATAAGGTGCTCCAACTGATTGACTGTCTTTTTGATTTCCTCGTCGCTCGGCGAGAAGTCTTTCAACGCTCCGGCCAAATATTGCTCGTAGGCGTAGAGGTCGATCACGCCGTTGCCGGAGAGGTTGAACAGGATGGTCTTCGACACACCTTCCTCCTTGGCTTTCAGTGCCTCGCGGATCGTTGCGGCGATGGCGTGCGTCGATTCCGGAGCCGGGATGATGCCTTCGGTCTGGGCGAACAGAATGCCCGCTGCGAGGGTCTCGACCTGCGGCATCGACTGTGCCTCGATCAGCCCGTCCTTCATCAGTTGGCTGACGATCGACCCCGCTCCGTGGTAGCGCAGACCTCCGGCGTGAATGTCCGAGGGCTGGAAGTCGTGGCCCAGCGTGTACATCGGGAGCAGGGGCGTGAATCCGGCCACGTCGCCGAAGTCGTACTGAAATTCGCCGCGCGTGAGTTTCGGACAGCCTTCAGGCTCTACGGCTATTACGCGGATATGCTTCCCTTCGGTGAGGTTCTTTTGCAGGAACGGGAATCCGATGCCGGCGAAATTGCTGCCGCCGCCGAAGCATCCGATCACCATGTCGGGCTCCGCATCGGCCATCTCCATCTGCGTCACGGCCTCCTGTCCGATGACCGTCTGGTGCAGTACTACGTGGTTCAGGACGCTGCCCAGGCAGTAGCGCGTGTCCTCCGGACGGCGCAGAGCTACCTCGATGGCCTCTGAGATCGCCAGCCCGAGGCTTCCCGAGCAGTGCGGATCACGCTCCAGCGCCGCGCGGCCCGAGTTGGTCAGCGTCGAGGGCGACGCCACGCATTCCGCACCCCAGGTGTTCATCATCAGGCGGCGGTAGGGTTTCTGGTCGTAGCTGACTTTGACCATGAATACCTGCAGGTCGATGCCGAAATGTTTCGCGGCGAAGGCGATCGAAGCGCCCCACTGCCCGGCGCCGGTCTCGGTGGTCAGGTGTTTGATGCCCTGCTTGTAGTTGTAATAAGCCTGCGGTACGGCGGTGTTGGGTTTGTGCGAACCCGCGGGCGACACGCTCTCGTTTTTGAAATAGATCTTAGCGGGCGTTCCGAGGGCCTTCTCCAGCCCGGTTGCACGCACGAGCGGCGTCGGTCGCCATATCTTGTAGATTTCCTGCACCTCTTCGGGGATGTCGATGTAGCGCTCGGTGGACATCTCCTGGTCGATCAGTTCCTCGGCGAAAATTGCTGACATTTGCTCTTTGGTGACGGGCTGCTTCGTCCCGGGATGCAGCGGTGGCAGCGGTTTGGTGGGCATGTCGGCCACGATGTTGTACCATTGCGTGGGCATCTGATTTTCGGAGAGGCAGAATTTCTTGGTTTTCATTGTCGTTATTGTTTTTTTTTGGAATTTGATGTGCTAAAGAAAAAGCCCGCTGCTTACTTTTCGTAAACAACGGGCTTGTGTATTTTTCAGTTTCAACTTATACACGCGCGGAACCGCACTCATTGTTCACGAGAGTCTGCGGGCGCCACCACCATGCCTGTATATTGAAATTGTGAATCATTTTTCGGTTTTATGTTTGCAAATATAGACGGTCGGTCCGTAAAAAGCAAATTTTTTACGAATTATTTTCGATACCATATGTGTAAAAAAATTACCGTACTTTGCGGAAAAATTTGTATTTTTGCATGATTATCCGCAAATTCAAAATTCAACGATATGAATATTTCATATAACTGGCTCAAACGTTATATCGACACTGATCTCCCGGCCGAGAAAGTGGCCGAAGTGCTGACCGACATCGGTCTCGAGGTCGAGGGTTTCGAGAAGATCGAGACCGTGAAAGGCGGCCTTCAGGGCGTCGTCGTCGGCGAGGTCGTGACCTGCACGGACCATCCCGACTCAGACCATCTCCACCTGACCACGGTCGATGTCGGCGCCGTCGAGCCGCTGCAGATCGTCTGCGGCGCCCCTAACTGCCGTGCGGGACTGAAGGTCCTCTGTGCACAGGTCGGTGCGGTGCTCTATCCCGACGGCGGCGACGAGGAGTTTAAAATCAAACGTTCGAAAATCCGCGGCGTGGAGTCGCTGGGCATGCTCTGCGCAGAGGACGAACTGGGTATCGGAGCGTCGCACGACGGTATCATGGAGCTTCCGGCCGACGCCCCCGTGGGCATGACGGCCAAGGAGTACCTGCATATCGAGGACGACTACCTGATCGAGATCGGTCTCACGCCCAACCGCGTCGACGCCGCGTCGCACGTCGGCGTGGCCCGCGATCTGGCCGCTTATCTGCAAAGCCGCGGCGAGCATGTGCAGGTGAAGATGCCCGACGTTTCGGCCTTCGCCCCCGACAACCATGACCTGAATGTGAAAATCCGCGTCGAGAATCCCGAGGCCGCACCCCGCTATGCCGGCGTCACGGTCACGGGCTGCAAGATCGGCCCCTCGCCCGAATGGATGCAGAACTGCTTGCGCGCCGCGGGCATCAACCCCAAGAACAACCTTGTCGACATCACCAATTTCGTGCTGTTCGAACTGGGCCAGCCCTTGCACGCTTTCGACGCCGCGAAGATCGAGGGCCGCGAAGTCGTGGTCCGCACCTGTGCCGAGGGCACGCCTTTCGTGACGCTGGACGGCGTGGAGCGCAAGCTCACGGACAAGGACCTGATGATCTGCTCCGCCGAACGCCCGATGTGCATTGCCGGCGTCTTCGGCGGACTGGATTCGGGCGTGAGCGATACCACGACCGACGTCTTTATCGAGAGTGCCTATTTCAATCCCGTGTGGGTGCGCAAGACGGCCAAGCGTTTCGGCCTGAATACCGACTCCTCGTTCCGGTTCGAACGCGGCGTCGATCCCAACATGCAGGTCTATGCCGCCAAGCGTGCCGCCCTGCTGATGAAGG